>Ga0207664_10000001_pt1 | contig 724213 bp, 688 predicted proteins | sample LARL83metaG_FD_184349 | JGI IMG/M metagenome (GOLD analysis project Ga0207664, IMG submission 184349) | Corn, switchgrass and miscanthus rhizosphere microbial communities from Kellogg Biological Station, Michigan, USA - LAR L8-3 metaG... | ecosystem: Host-associated > Plants > Roots >...
AACCGGGTCACCGAGCTGGCCGCCGACCTGGTGATGGCGCTGGTCGAGTCGGGCCAGTTGGCCCGCGCGGTGCAGCAGGTGGAGCGGCTGCCGTCGGTCGCCGATCCGGCCGACACCGAGCGGCTCGCCGCCATCCACGTGCATCTCGCCTGGGGGTCCTACCTGAGCGGGCTGCTCCAGCAGGGTCACACCCAGCTCGCCGCCGCGCGGGCCCTGGTGGCCGGCCTGCCCGACTCGCCGGTCCGGGTGGAAGCCGACGTGATCGCGGCCTGCCTGGCTCTCGACAGTCCGACCGGTTCGACGGACGACCAGGCCCGCCGGCTGGCCCGAGCGGCCGCCGAGGCCGCCGAACGTTCCGGGGCGGCCGAGGCGGCCTGCCGGGCCTGGCACGCGCTCGGCAGGCTGTCCCGGGCGATCGACCTGGCCGAGTCGACCGCCTGCTTCGACCGGATCGTGGCGCTGGCCGCCGAGCACCGGTTGCCCGGCTGGGGTCTCTTCGGCATGTCCGGGGCGGCCGGCAACCGCTGGTTGCTGGACGGCGACGGGCTGCACCTGCAGATCGTCCGGGACCACGCCCGCCGGCTCGGCTCGGTGTCGATCCTGCAGCCGGTCGAGGCGCACCTGGGCCTGCACCGGGTGCTGGTGGCCGAGGAGCCGATCGCCGAGATCGAGTCGTCGCTGGAACTGGGCATCACCCAGGCCCGACGGTTCGGCAACGCGAACCTCGAGCGGTACGGGCTGGCGACCCTGGCGGTGGCCGCCGGGCAGCGCGCCGATCAGGCGAAGCTCGCGGCGGCGTTGGAGCGGTTCCGGCTGGTTCGCGGTGACGACTCGATCCACCTCGAGCTGGCCACCGGCCTAGGCTCGGTGTTCGCGCTGCTGCTGGACGGCCGGGACGACGAGGGCCACCGGATGCTGACGGACCTGGCCGACCGGGGTGGCGGGATCGCTCCGTACTACCTGTCCGGGCCGAACGGCCTGCTGCCGCTGCTGCGGACCCTCGACGGCCGGCTGACCGAACCGGAACTGGACCGGCTGCTCGGCTCGGTGGCCGGATCGATGCGCTGGAACCGGCAGTTCCTGCACCTGGCCGGAGCCGTGCTGGCCGGTGGTCGCGGCGACCGGACGACGGCCGAGCGGCACGCGACCCAGGCCGAGCAGGCGGCGATGGCCTATCCGGTGGCCCGTTTCCTGGGTGCCCGGCTGGTCGCGGCCCGGGCCGCCGAGCAGGGCTGGGGCGACCCGGTCGGCCAGCTCCGGGCGGCCGAGGCGTGGTTCCACGAGCAGCAGATGCCGGCCGCGGCCCGCGCCTGCCGGGACCTGCTGCGCAGCCTGGGCGCCTCGGTGCGGCAGCGGCGGGACGGCAGCGGCGCGGTGCCGCCGACGCTGCGCCGGGTGGGCGTCACGGTGCGCGAGTACGAGGTCGGCCTGCTGGCCAGGGAGCATCTCGGGAACAAGGCGATCGGCGACCGGCTGCACATCTCGCCCCGGACGGTGGAGAAGCACATCGCCGCGCTGCTGGTGAAGCTCGGCGTCGGCTCCCGGGGCGCGCTGATCGAGCAGATCGGCCGGCTGGGCTGAACCTCGGCGCTCAGCCTCGTCCGCTCAAGCTTTGTGATCCGCTCAGCCCGGCGGTCCGGGATCCCGTCCCGGGCCAACGAGGCCGCTTCCTTCTCGTGCAGGTCAGTCACTCGCACCGCGAGGACGGGCCCGTCCGGCACCGGATCGTCGCCGAACCGGCGCAGGTCGGCCTTGCTGAACGGGCGCTCCCAGGCGAACGGCTTGCCCCGCACCGACCAGGTGCGCTGGCCCCGCCGGGACGCCTCGGTGACCTCGGGCAGCCGGCCGGCGATGGCCGCTGCCGCGTCGAGCGTGCTCATCGGCTCACGGTAGGACCGGGCCGCCCGGTCCGGAAGGTCCTCAGGCCTCGGCGAACGCCCCGCGGTACGCCGGGTCGATCAGGTCACGGTGCTGGGGGTTCCGGCGCAGGTAGTCGACCAGCGCCGGGCAGAGCGGGGACAGGTTCGTCCGGCGGCGTCGGACGTCGGCCAGCACCGCCGCCGACAGCGCGTCGCCCACCGCCTGCCGGTGAGCCGGATCGGCTTCCGGACGTCCTGGGGTGACGATGACGGTGTCGACCACGATCAGCCGGCCGGGCATCGTCCGGTAGGCGGCGTAACCGACCAGCTCACCGGCCAGCCGGGCCTCGTACCGACCGCGGGCGGGCACGTCGACCACGTCGGGCTGCTCGATCATTCGTCGCTGTCCTCGTCCGCGCGGTCCCTTCCAACCGCGCGCCGATGGTGCCACAGCACCCGGGCCACCGCGAGTCGAAGATCACCGATGACTCGAAGATCAGCAGGGACTCCGGCAGATCAGGTGCCGAGGTGTAGATCAGCGCAGCAGTTCGCCCAGGATCTGCGCCACCCGGTCCGCCGGCAGCTGGCAGGTGGCCCGCCCCACCCCCAGCTCGCAGCGGACCACAGCCGGATCACCGGTCGGCATCGGCTCGGGCCACACCCAGATCCGGTCCTGCTCGGCCAGCCGCCGGGCGTTCTCGCTGAACCGGCTGGCCGGCACCTCGAAGAGCAGGTGCATCATCGGCGTCTGGGGCTGCTCGGGCACCACCCGGATGCCCGGGACACCGGCCAGCGCCGCGGCGATCGCCCGGGCGTGCGCCAGCCGGGCCGGTTGCTCGGCCAGCCGGTCGGCCAGCAGCGCCCGGGCCGAGGCGGCGGCCGGCCACAGCCCGTGCAGGGTGCCGCCAAGCCGGCGGCGCCACTCCCGCACCTCGGCGACGTCGGCGGCCGGACCGGCGACGCAGCAGCCCGGCAGCGCGCCGATGCCCTTGTAGAACGAGACGTAGACGGTGTCGAAGAGCGCGGCCAGCTCGGCGGGCGGCCGCTGGTAACCGGCGGACGCTTCCCACAGCCGGGCGCCGTCCAGGTGGGTGGCCACGCCGCGGTCGCGAGCCCAGGCCACCTGCTCGGTCAGCTCCGCCCAGTCGGGCAGCTGGCCGCCGAGATCGCGCTGGGGCAGTTCGAGCAGCAGCGCGGCGACCGGCTCGGCCACCGCGGTCAGGTCGGTCAGCCGGATCAGCCGGTCCGGTGCGCCCACCGGCCGTCCGAGCAGGTCATGCAGCCGGGCGTGCGCCTGCAGTTCGTGCTGGTCGAGGTGGCAGTGCGGATGCCAGAGCACGGTGCGGCTGGTCCGCCGGTCGGCGTGCACCCGCAGGGTCGCGCCCTGCGCCATCGTCCCGCTGGGCAGGAACACCCCGGCCGGCTTGCCGAGCAGTTCGGCGACCTCGCGCTCCAACTCGGCGACCACGCCGCCGTCACCGTAGACGTCCGGCTCGGTGTCCGGGCCGATCGTGGCCAGCAGGTCGGCCGGGCGCACCAGACCGTCCCCGTTCAGGAAGGTGGTGCAGGCGGCCCGCCGGGCCCGGGTCTGGTCGTCCATGCAGCGGATTGTGCCAAGCCGGCGGCCGGTGCCCGCTCGACGGTTCCGTCGGACCGCGCGGGGTCGGTCGTCCGGACGCACAGCAGCACCGCGTCGTCGCCGAGCGGGCCGCCGGCCAACTCGCCGACCACCCGGGCGCAGGCCGCCTCCGCGCTGAGCAGGTCGGTGCCGGCGGCCGCGGCCGCCAGCCGGTTCAGCCCGACGTCCAGCACCTCGCCGCGACGCTCCACCAGCCCGTCCGTGCACCAGAACAGGGTGGCGCCGGGTGGCAGCGTCCGGACCGCCTCGGGCCGTGCGCCGTTGGGCACCCCGAGCGGGGTCGATCGGCCGCCGTTGAGGTAGCGGACGCCCTCCGCGCTGGCCAGCAGTGGCGGCAGGTGCCCGGCGCAGGCGTAGCGCAGCTCCCGGCTGGACGGGTCGTACTCGGCGTAGCCGACGGTGGTCGGCAGCGCGTTCGGAATGCTGATCACCGCGGTGTCCAGCTTCGACAGCAGGTCGGCCGGCCCGGTCGACTCGGCGGCGAGCAACCGGAGCGCCGCCTGCAACCGGCCCATCGCCACCGCGGCGGCGAGGTCGTGGCCCACCACGTCGCCGACCACCAGGGCGATCCGGCGGTCCGGCAGCAAGAAGGCGTCATACCAGTCCCCGCCGACCTCGTGCGCCCGGTCGGCCGGCAGGTAGACCGAGGCGGCGTGCAGGCCGGGCAGCTCGACGTGGGGCGCCGGCAGCAGGGCCCGCTGCAGTTGGTGAGCCGCCTCGTGGTCGCGCTCGTAGAGCTGGGCGCGCTCCAGCGCCTGGGCGGTCAGCTGGGTGAGCGCCTGGGCGTAGGAAAGCGTGTCCGGGTCGGGCGGTTGGTCGTCGGGAAAGCCGAACCCCAGCGAGCCCAGCACCCCGTCGGCGCTGACCGCCGGCAGCTCCAGCCAGCCCCTGGCGCCGGTGGCCCGCAGGTGCGCCGGCAGTGGTGGAGCGGTGCCGGCCGGTGCCGCGCTGCCCAGCCTGATCGGCTGGCGTTGCCGGATCGCCGCCATGGCCTGGCCACCGACCGGGACCCCGGTCACCGATCGGTTCGGCCGCTCGTCCGGGTACCCGGCGGTCAGCCAGCTCACCGGCTCGGACCGGTCCGGCCGGGTCACCGTGACCGTCCCGATCGGGGTGATCAGGCCGATCGCGTCGCGCACCACGATCTGCGCCATCTGCTCCGAGGTGGCCGCAGTGGCGAGCTGCTCGGTCACCGACTGCAGGGCCTGCACCCGGCGGCGCAGCGCGGTCTCCGCCGCCGACCTGGTCTGGGCTCGTTGCCGGGCGCCGATCTCGACCGCCAGCAGCCAGGCGCTGACCACCGCGATAGCCAGGAAGATCTGCAGGGTGGCGATGCCCGGCTGCGGGGTGCGGGCCAGCGGCGCCCACGGGCCGTGGCCGTAGCCGGTGGCCAGGTTGGCGGTCAGGGTGGTCGCCAGCCCGGCTGCCGCCAGCTCGGGCACCCCGTACCGGAACGCCACCAGGAACAGCATCGGGAACACCAGGTACACCAGCTCCACCTGGTTCGGCCAGAACGCCACCACGGTGACCAGCACGCTGCTGATCAGCACGGCGAGGTAATGCGCCCAGGTCGACCGGCGCAGCCAGTCGCGGTCGGATGGCCGGCTCAGCAGAACCCCGCCCACCGTCAGCACGCCGAGCGCGTCGCCGGCCCAGTACGGCAGGTACGTCGCCCAGACGTCCACCGGCTGGGCGGCCACGATGGTGGCGGTACCCAGCACCGCCCCGACCGCCGGCGCGGTGATCACCGCCCAGCCGAGGAACCGGCCCAGCTCGCGGCGGCTGGTCAGCCGCCCCACCGGGCCGCCGCGCAGCAGCAGCCAGGCGCCGAGGAACGGCTCCACGGTGTTGGCGATGGCGAAGCCGAACGCGGCCCAGAGCGTGTTGCCGGTGCCCAGGTCGACGGCCAGCTCGGTGAGGCCGGCCGCGATCAGCGTGGTCGCCCAGTACTTTCGCGGAACCAGTACCAGCGCCGCCAGGGTGATCCCGGCCGGTGGGAAGAACACCGCCCCGACCGACTCGATCTGCAGCAACCAGGTGGAAACACAGGCAGCTACGGCATACCCGGCGGCGACGATCAGCGCGATCCGCGCACGAACCGGCAGGCCCCCCAGCGGGGGTCCGCCGACCGGAGGGCGAAGTGGCTTCTGCATACCGTTGACTGAGGCCGCGACGCAGGCCGCGGCTGGTGGCAACGCTAGCGGACTCAGCCGCCCGCTACGACCGGCCGCAACCGGTCGGAACCGGGGCAGCCACCGCCCAACCGGGCACCGGGATCGGGCCGACTTCGCCGGCTGCCCCGGCGGGTCAGCGTGGACCCAGGCCGGTGGCCCCGTCCAGCAGCTCCCGGGCGGCGTCCAGGTGGCCGGCGTGCCGGGCGGTCTCCTCGATCAGGTGAAGCGCCACCCAGCGCAGGTCGGTGATCGGCTCACCGGGCCAGTCGAACGGCTCGCCGACGAGTTCGGCGTCGAGTTCGCGGGATCGCAGCACCTCGTTGGAGAGCTGGCACTGCCGCCGGTAGCGGGCGATCACCGCGGCGCTCGAGTGCTCGGTGCGAAACGGCGCCGCCGGGTCGTACGGCGGATCCGCGATGCCGTCGTCCCAGCTCAGCTGCGGCGTCCTGCCGTCGGCGACCTGCTGGAACCAGTACTGCTCGGCGCCGATCAGGTGCCGGACCAGCCCGATCGGGGTCCAGCCGGACGGCAGCACCGGGGTGTGCAGTTGCGATTCGTCGAGGCCGTCGATGATCGCCAGCACCGCCTCGCGCTGCTGGTCGAGGAAGTGCTGCAAGCGGTCACGTTCGCTGATCATCGGCCGACCATAGGGCACGGCCCGACAGCTTGCTGAACATCAGCCCGGAACAGTAAGAAGCCCCCGAGCCGGCTGACGATCAGCCTGCTGCCGGTCGGACAAGCCCGGCGACTCGGGGGCGACGGAGGTACACCGGCTAGCCGGCAACCTCCTTGTGTGTCCGAGAGCTCATCAAGTCGCGGACCACCTCCCTTCCCTTACCACGATCACCGTACGACGTCGGACGGTGATCGGCCACCGCATTTCGATCACTGCGAACAAGCCCGGCCGCCGCCGGCCCGACGGCCGTCCGGTCGGGTCAGAAGCCGGCCAGCTCGGTCAGCTCCGCGGTCAGCTCGGGACGTCCCGGCACCGGCCGGCCGTCCACCGAAAGGAGCTGCGCGACGCCCCGGCCGGAGGACACCAGCCAGCTGCCCTCGGCGTCGAACAGGTCGGCCACGGTGCCGGCCGCCTGGCGGGTCGGCCGGCCGGTCGCCGCGAACAGCGCCCGCTGGGTGATCGAGTCGAGGATGCCGGTGCCGGACACCGGCGGGGTGCGCAGCACTCCGCCGGCCAGCCAGACCAGGCTGGCCGTCGGCGCCTCCAGCAGGCCGCCGGTGGTGTCGGTGAACAGCACGTCGTGCGCGCCGCGGCGGGCGGCCTCGCGCAGGGCGGCCAGGTTCACCGCGTATGAGATCGTCTTGACACCGCCAAGCAGCCAGGGCGCGTCGGCGAAGACGGCCGGCCCGACCCCGCGGGGCAGGGTGATCACGTCGATGCCCTCGTGCCGCTGGCGCAGCGTCTCCGGCGACAGCTCGGTGAGGGTCACGATGCCGGTGACCGGGCCGGGTGCCCACTCCCGGCCCCGGCTCAGCAGCAGCCGCAGCATCGCCTCGCCGGGCCGGGTCCAGCCGGCCAGCAGGGTCTCGATGGCGGCGAGCCAGGCCGGCCGGTCCACCGGCGGCAGGCCCAGCCCGGCGCAGGACCGGTCGAACCGGTCGAGGTGTTCGGCCAGGTGGTCGATCCGGTGGCCGCCGTCCGGCGCGGTGGTCACCCGGGTCGCCTCGAAGCAGCCGTCGCCGCGGGTGAAGCCCAGGTCGTCGGCGTGCACCGCCGGCTGGGACGGATCGACCGGGCCGCGGCCCACCACTGCCACCGATGCATGTGTCACGTGGCCAGAGCCTAAGCCGTGCCGACTGACGGGTCGGCTCCGCGCTCGCTCCGGTCCGCCCTCGCTGGCGCTCGGTGCGATCCTCACTCGCTGTCGCCTCCCGCGTCCCCCGGCGCGCCTACCATGAACCGGTCATGACGCATTCGCATGCCGTTCCCTCCGGCGAGGTCGAGCTGGCCGACCAGCTGCGCGCGCACGGGCTGCGGATGACCGCGCAGCGCCAGCGCGTTGTGCAGGCCGTGACCCAGTTGGTACACGCCACCCCCGACCAGGTGGCCGAACTGGTGCCGGACGTGGACCTCACCACGGTCTACCGGACGTTGGAGACGCTGGAGCAGATCGGCGTGCTCGCGCACACCCATCTCGGGCACGGGGCGCCGTCCTACCGGCTGGCCTCCGACGACCACCTGCACGTGGTCTGCCACAGCTGCGGGCGAGCGGTCGACGCGCCACCCGGGGTCGCCGACGAGCTGATCGACCGGCTGGCCGCCGAGCGCGGCTTCACCGTCGACCGCTCCCACCTGACCGTGTTCGGCAGCTGCGCCGACTGCCACACCGAACGAGAGAGCAGGCAGCAATGACCGAGCAGTACCGATCCCCGCTGCTGGACTGGCCGGCCGCGGTGCCGGCCGACGGCCCCGACGTGGGGCTGGCCTGGCACTACGGAAACCCGCTCGGCGAGCAGCGGCAGGCCGAGGAGCAGGCCGGCCTGCTCGATCTCAGCAACCGGGCGGTGCTGGTGGTGCCCGGCGAGGACCGGCTGGGCTGGCTGCACGCGATCTGCTCCCAGCATGTCGCCGAACTGGCCGACGGCGACTCCACCGAGGCGTTGGTGCTGTCGCCGAACGGGCACGTCGAGCAGCACTGGGTGCTCACCGAGCTGGCCGGCCAGATCTGGTTGGACACCGAACCCGGCGCCGCCGACGAAGTGCTCGGCTACCTGTTGAAGATGCGGTTCCTCAAGCGGGTCGAGCCCGAGGTGGTCACCGATCGCTTCGCGCTGCTGGCGGTCACCGGCTCGCAGGCCGCCGTCGTGCTGAGGACGGCGGGGCTGCCGGTGCCGGATTCAGCGGCGCTGACGCTGCCGTCCGGCGGCTTCGTCCGCTGCCGGGCCGGCCGGTACGAGCTGCTGGTGCCCCGGGCCGAGCTGGCCACGGTGGCCGACGCGCTGCGGACGGCCGGTGCCACCCCGGCCGGCAGCTGGGCCGCCGCCGCGCTGCGGGTGCTGGGCCGCCGGCCGCGGCTGGGCCTGGACACCGACCACCGGACGCTGGCCCACGAGGCCGGCTGGATCGGCGGGGCGGTGCATCTGGACAAGGGCTGCTATCGCGGCCAGGAGACCGTCGCCCGGGTGCAGAACCTGGGGCGACCGCCGCGCCGGCTGGTGCTGCTGCACCTGTCCGGCGACACCGAGCAGCTACCGGCGGCCGGCACCCCGGTCGAGCGGGACGGTCGGCCGGTCGGCTTCGTCGGCACCGCGGTGCAGCATTACGAGTACGGCCCGGTGGCGCTGGCCATCGTCAAGCGGGCGATCGGTCCGGACGACCAGCTGACGGTGGCCGGTGCCGGCGCGGCGCTGGATCCGGACGACGCCGAGGCGGCGCTGCCCACCGGCTTCGCCGGGCACCGGCGGGACGGCTGAGGTACTCGTCCGGCTCAGTAAGACCGGGGAGCCGCGGGTCAGCGGGACCGGCGGAACAGCCCGGCGAACCGGCTGGCCCGGGCCGCTGGCTGGCACTGGCAGCGCTGGCCCTCCGGCACCCCGGCGAGCACCGCGTCGACATGCCGGCCGCAGCCGCTCCAGCTGGTCTTGCCGCACTGCCGGCAGCGCACCGCGACGCACATCAGCTGATCTCCGTTTCGCTCGTCACGGTGTGACCATACCCGGCTGGGTATCACGCCGCCGATCGACGAACTGGCGCACCTGGCGTCCGGTGTAGCCGGCGGCGGCCACCGCGACCAGCAGCGCGGGCAGCATCGCCGGTCCGGCGTGCGTGAACTCCACGGTCAGCAGCAGCGCGGTGATCGGTGCCCGCTGGGTGGTGGCCAGCAGCGCGCCGGCACCCAGCAGCGCGTACCCGGTCAGCGATCCGCCCGGCCAGAGCAGCGACCAGGCGTACCCGGCCAGCAGGCCGAGCGCCGCGCCGGTGGCGAACGACGGGGTGAGCAGGCCGCCGATGGCGCCGGTGCGCAGGCAGCCCGCGGTGGCCACCGGTTTGAGCAGCGCCAGGATCGCTGCCAGTGCCGCCGACAGCGCGCCGGTCAACGCCAGCTGGGCCATCCCCTTGCCGTTGCCGAGCAGTTGCGGGTACCGGATGGCCAGGGCGCCGAGCGCGGCGAAGCCGACCGGGATGGTTACCAGCACCGGCCAGCCAGCCGGGGCGTGCGTCCGGGCCCAGGTGGTCAGGGCGTGAAACGCCTCGCCGAGCACGGCCAGCACCGGGCCGAGCAATGCGGCGGCGACCAGCACCGCCAGGCTGAACGGCGGGCTGGTCACCGAGTACGTCGGATGGTTGCCGAGGAACGGCCAGGCCACCACGGTGGCCACCGCGCTGGCGAGCAGGGCCGGCACCAGCGCGGCTGGGACGACGGTGCCCAGCAACAGTTCGAGGGCGAAGGCGGCGCCGCTCAGTGGCACGTTGTAGACGGCCGCCAGACCGGCTCCGGCGCCGGCCGCCAGCAGCACCCGGCGTTGCTGGTGGTCGAGGGCGAACCGGTCGGCCAGCACGCTGGCCAGCGCCGCGCCGACCTGGCGCGGTGCGCCTTCCCGGCCGAGCGAGGCGCCGGTGCCGACCGCCAGCAGTTGCAGCCCGGCGTCGGCGGTGCTGGCGGCGAGCGGCAGCCGGGCTGAGCCGGCCAGCGCGCCGGTCACCGAGACGCTGTGCGGGCTGGCGCGCCGGCGGAGCAGCCACCAGCCGACCCCGCACAGCGCGCCCCCGATGGTCAGCGCGAGCACCCGCCGGCCCGGGCTGGCCTGCTCCACCCCGGCCAGGAAGGTGTCCTCCGGATGGCCGAAGGCCAGGTGCTGTACCGCGTGCAGCAGCCAGGTGAACGCCACTCCGGCCAGGCCGGCAGCCACGCCGGTCAGCAGGGCGGCCAGCAGCAACTGCCAGCTCAGCCGGGTCCGGGTCCGCATCCCGCCAGGGTAGCTCTGAGGCAGACTAATTCTGATACCGAACTATGCTTTGGCATCGAGGTTGGCATCGATGCTTTGGCATCGAGGTTGGCATCGATGCTTTGGCATCGAGGTTGGCATCGACCCTTGGCCTCGATCCGGGGAGGACGAATGCAGGTCGACGCTTGGCTGCTGGCCGAGGTGATCACCCGGCTGCGGCGGGTGCTGCGGGCCAGCATTCGCAGCGAGTATCCCTGGGAATCGCTGCCGATGGCCCGGGTCGAGCTGATGCAGCGGCTGCGCGAGGAACCGGGCCTGCGGCTGAACGACCTGGCCGCCCGGCACCGGCTGGCCAGCAACACCGTCAGCACCCTGGTGCAGCACCTCGTCACCGCTGGCCTGGTCAGCCGGCAGCCCGATCCGGGAGACCGGCGGGCGGTGCTGCTGCGGCTCACCGCGGCCGGCGAGCGGATGATCACCGACTGGCAGGCCGCCCATCAGCGGCGGATGGCCAGCGCGTTGGCCGGGCTGCCGGAGGCCGACCAGCGGGCGATCCAGGCAGTGCTGCCGGCGCTGTCCCGGCTGGTCGACCGGCTCGAGAACGGCTGACCCTGCCGCTGGCTCACTAGGCGGCACGCCTCGGCCGTTAGATAGCGTGGATAGGACGGTGGGCCGAGCGCTGCCAAGCAGCGGTTTCGGTCCCAGAACCTTCCTTGACGCAGGTGGCGCGCTGTCGCACAATGGCTCCGTAACCGGAAGGGTTGTGTGACAGCATGGCGGAGTGGAAGTCGGTCACTGATGCGGCTGTCCTGCTCGGCATCAGCGAGCGCCGGGTGCGCGATCTCATCGAGTCCGGCGCGCTGCCGGCGGCGCGGATCGGGGCGAAGAATTGGCTGGTTGACGCCGATGCTGTTCGCAGGCGTCGGTCGCATGCCCCCGCATCCGGTCGCCCGCTGTCGGCGTCGCTCGCCTGGCTGCTGCTGGCCTGGGTTCAACACTCACTCGATGGCGACGTCTCGCCGCACCCGGTCGAAATTGCGGATCGGCGCACGAGGTACCGACTGCGACAACTGCTTGCCGAGCCGGTCGCAGCCGAGCGGTGGGAGCATTGGCTCTCGCGCCGAGCAGAGCGGCGCCGAGTATGGATGCACCCGGGCGTTCGGTCGGCCTTCTTGTCTGATGAGCACGTGCATCCCGGCGGTGCCGCGGCTGCTGCTCCACTGGGCCTGTCCTACGGCGGCGGTTTGCCTCAACGCGTGTATATCAGCGTAGACATGATCGAAGCACTGGCAGCCAAGTACCAATTCGTCGATGACATCGACGGCGACCTCGAGTTGATGGCGGCGCCGGTCGAAGCCACGCCGCTCGTGTCGACACCCGGACCAGTCCCTCCCGCGGTGGCGCTCGCTGACCTCTTGGAGTCAGAAGACTCCCGTGAACGCTCGGTTGCGGCCCGAACGCTGGAGCACATTTCCCTGGCCGCAGTGTGATCGAACTCAGCGATCTGCTCCCCGCCGGTCAGCTCGGATGGCAACTGATGCTGGAGCTGACCGAGATCAACGACTCGCATTGGGTTCTGATCGGTGGGCAAATGGTGTACTTGCTCGCCCTCGAGCACGGACGGACGCTGCCGCGTGCGACCGCAGACATGGACGTCGTCATGGATGTGCGAGCTAAGCCCGGCGGCGTCGGCTGGATGGCACGATGGCTGGTCGAGCAGCAGGGCTTCGCCCAGGACGTCCCCAGCGCGGACGGGCTCAGCCATCGGTTCATCCGGAGAATTGGCGAGGGTGAGGGCGCCATCATCTTCGATGTCCTTGCACCGGAAGGCGTTTCCGAGACAACTGACTTGACCACCATTCCGCCGGGACGGACCGTTCGAGCACCTGGCGCCACCCAGGCGTTGCGCCGTAGCCGGCTCATCGGGGTCGGCGTCCGTTCGAGCTCCGGTGATCTGATGACCGGGCGCGTGAACTGTCCGAGCTTGGTCGGAGCCTTGGTTCTGAAGGCGGCGGCAACCTCGGAGATCTCAGCACGCATCAACCCGGAGCGAGACTGGAGTGACTGCGCGTTACTGCTGTCCATGCTGCCGGACCCGTTCGCAGTGGCGGCCGAGCTGACCAAGAAAGACCGAAAACGGCTGAAGAAGCTAGAACCGCTGCTCGACCGCGAGCATCCGGGCTGGGCTGGGCTTGACGATGCCGCGTACCGCGCCGGCCAGACTGCCTGGCGTTTGCTGGGACTCTGACGCCCCGACGTGCCGGCCGGCCCGTGGTCGCTGAGCTGCTGGGCCGTCCCCTGGCCGGCGTTGTCCGAGGCCGCTCCGTGGCCGGCTGTACTACTGGGCCGGCCCGTGGCCGGCGAAGTCCTTGGTGCGGATCAGCAGGAACGCCAGCACTCCGGAGACGAAGCTGATCAGCGCCGCCACCAGCAGGATCTCGTTCAGCGCCGTGGTGAAACTGCCCCGCGCCACCTCGGCGAGCGCGCCGCGCTGTTGCGGCGGCACCGAGCCGAACAGCGACTTGGCGGCGCCGTTGCGCAGCGCGCCGGCGATCGCGCTGCTGCGGGAGGCGAATGGGGTGCCGGCGACCTGGGAGCTCACCGCGCTGGTCAGCCGGTTGCTGAACAGGGTGCCGAGCAGCGCGATCCCGGTGGCGATGCCGACCTGCCGGAAGGTCGAGTTGATCCCGGACGCCATGCCGGCCCGCTGCGGCTCCACCACGCCGACCGCGGTGGAGGCCAACGGCGGGTTGATCAGGCCCACCCCGATGCCGCTGACGATCAGGCCGGGAATCAGGTGCGTCCAGGACGAGCTGGCGGTCAGCCCGCGCAGCAGCAGCAGGCCCACCCCGACGATGACCAGTCCGGGCCCGATCAGCGCCCGCACCGGCACCCGCGAGGTAAGCCGGCCGGCGATGCCGCTGGTCACCAGGATGCCGCCGGAGAGCACCAGCAGCCGCAGGCCGGTCTGCAGCGCGCTGTAGTCGAGCACGTCCTGCAGGTAGAGCACCAGGTAGAGCAGGGTGGAGAAGATGCCGGCCGAGACGCCGAACGCGGCGATGTCGCCGCCGACGAAGGTGGGCAGCCGGAACAGCCCGAGGTCGAACATCGGATGCTTGCCGCGCGACTCGACGGCCAGGAACCCGGCCAGCAGCACCGCGGCCGCGACGAAGCAGCCGATCACGGTGGCGTTGCCGAAGCCGTTGCGGCCGGACTCGATCAGGCCGTAGACCAGGCAGGCCAGCGCGCCGGAGAACAGCACGAAGCCCGGCCAGTCGGGCTGGCGGGCTCGTTCGTTGCGGGACTCGGCGACCCGGGTGACGGTGAGCGCCAGCGCGATCGCGCCGACCGGCAGGTTGACGAAGAAGATCCACCGCCAGGACAGCCCGGACACCAGCGCGCCACCGACGATCGGGCCGATCGCCACCGCCACTCCGGTGATCGCGCCCCACACCCCGAACGCCACCCCGCGGTCCCGGCCGCGGAAGGCGTTGGCCAGCAGCGCCAGCGACACCGAGAACACGATGGCCCCGCCGACCCCCTGCAGACCCCGGGAGATCTCCAGCATGATCGACGACTGGGCCGCTCCGCAGAGCGCCGACGCGGCGGTGAAGACGGTCAGCCCGATCAGGTACAGCCGGCGCCGGCCGTACTGGTCGGCCAGCGAGCCGGCGGTCAGCAGCAGCGCGGCCAGGGTCAGCGCGTACGCGTCCACCACCCACTGCAGGTCGGAGAACGACGAGTCCAGCGAGGTCTGGATGTCGGGCAGCGCGACGTTCACGATGGTGATGTCGAGCAGCAGCATGAACGTGCCGAGGCAGACCGCGGTCAGGGTCCACCACTTCGGGTCGACTCCGCTGCGGGCCGGCGGGCGGTCGGGTGCCTGCTGGTTCTGAACCGTCATGCCGTCCAGCCTACCCAGCGATGTGTACGGCCGTACACTTTCTTGCATGTCACGTTCCGGCACCTCGCGGCCGCGGAATGCCGAGCTCACCCGGGCCCGGCTGCTGGCGGCGGCCCGGCGCGAGTTCACCGAGCACGGCTACGACGGCACCAGCGTGCGGACGGTGGCTGCGGAGGCCGGGGTGGCGCCGAACCTGATCACCCGGTACTTCGGCGGCAAGGAGGGCCTGTTCGCGGCCGCCACCGACCTCGAGCTGGACGTGCCGGCGGTGCTGCCGGGACCGCCGGAGCGGCTGGGCGAACGGATCGCCACCGCGGTGGTCAACCGCTGGGAGGCTGCCGGCGCCGGCGATCCACTGCTGATGATGCTGCGGTCGGCCGGAACCTCGGCGCCGGCCGCACAGACGCTGGCCGACTTCTTCGCCAGCCAGGCCGCCGGTCCGCTGGCCGCCCACCTGGCCACCGAGCGGCACTGGACGGCGCGGGCCGCCGAGGATCGGGTCGCCGCGATCGGCGCGCTGATCCTGGGCGTGGTGACGATGCGGTACGTGATGCGGCGCGGGCCGCTGGCTCAGGCGGGCGTCCGGCCGCTGACCGGCTGGCTGGCCGACCGGCTGCAGCGACTGCTGGACGATCCGGCGCCGCCGTCGCTGCTGGCCTGATCCGCACTGGGCTGGTCCGCACTGGCCTGATCCGAGTGGGCCTGCCCGGGGTCCGCCTCGAACTCGGGTACCGCCTCGAACCGGGCCCGCCGGGCGGCCCGGCGGAAGGTGGCGAGCGCGGCCGGGCCGGCGAGCAGCACGCAGATCAGGGTGGTCACCGCGCGGCCGGTGTCCCAGCCGAGCGAGGTGGCCGCGTCGTAGGCCAGGTAGCGGTGCCACTGCTCGGTGAACGGCAGGCCGGGCAGGTAGCTGACCGAGCTGTGCGGGTCGACCAGGAACGGCCAGGACGACAGGTTGAGCAAGAAGCCGTAGAGGTAACCGGAGACCGCGCCGAACCCGGCCAGCATGGCGAGCTCGGCCCGGCCGCGCAGCGGTGGCAGCAGCCCGGCCAGCAGGCCGACGAAGGCCGAGCCGAACATCTGGTACGGCAGCCAGGGGCCGACCCCGCCGGTGATCAGCGCCGAGGCGAACAGCGAGGTGCAGCCGAGGCTGAACCCGAACCCGGCGCCGAACACCCGGCCGGCCAGCACCAGCAGGAAGAACATCGTCTCGACTCCGGCGGTGCCGGCGCCGAGTGGCCGCAGCGCCGCCCCGACCGCCGAGAGCACTCCGAGCATCGCCAGCGCCTTCGCGTCGATGCCGCCGTCGGCGAGCTCGGCCAGCAGCACCGCCAGCACCAGCAACAGCAGGACGCCGAACAGCAGCGGCGCGGTGTAGCTGCTGCTCAGCCGGCCGGGCGCCACCACGAACGGCCAGCAGAACGCGACCAGGCCGACCAGCGCGGCGATGCCGGCGGCCAGCCCGGCCCGCGGCCGGAGCCGGATCGCCACCGTCCGCCGGGTCACTGCCCGGCTCCGGTCAGGGCCGCGGCGACCTGCTGGACCGTCCGGAACGGCAACGGACTGAGCACCTTGGCCACCTGCGGCGCGAACGCCGGCGACGCGGTGATCACCTCGTCGGCCGGACCGTCGGCGACCACCTCGCCCTCGGCCAGCACCAGCACCCGGTCGGCGGCCAGCGCCACGAACTCCACGTCATGGGTCGACACCAGCACGCTGTGGCCGCTGCCGGCCAGCTCCCGCAGCACCGATCGCAACGCCTGCTTGGCCTGGTAGTCCAGCCCCCGGGTCGGCTCGTCCAGCAGCAGCACCGGCGGGGTGGCGGTCAGCTGGATGGCCAGCACCAGGGCCAGCCGCTGCCCCTCGGACAGGTCCCGCGGGTGGCCGTCGTCGGCGATGCCCGGAGCCAGCCGGTCGAGCAGGGTCCGGGCGGTGCCGGCCGGCCGGGCCGACTCCCGATCGGCCTGGGCCAGCTCGGCGCCCACCGTGTCGAGGTAGAGCAGGTCGGACGGGGTCTGCGGCACCAGGCCGACCAGCTCCCGGGCGCCGGCCGGCGACAGCCGGTGCGGGTCGCTGCCGCGGACCGTCACCGTCCCCGCCTGGCGCGCTCCGGAACCCTGCAGCGTCCAGAGCAGGGACGACTTGCCCGAGCCGTTGCGGCCCATCAGCGCGGTCACCGCACCGGCGCGCAGGCTCAGGTCCACCCCGCGGACCGCGACCAGCTCGCCGTAGCGCACCACCAGGCCACGGGCCGACAGCAGTTCCGGGCCGGCAGCCGACCGGTCGCCGGCTGATGGCTGATCGGCCAGCCGCTCGCGCAACGGGCCGGCCTGCCGCCGGGCGTCCCGCACCGACAGCGGCAGTGGCTGCCAGCCGGCCAGCCGGCCCAGCTCGACGATCGGCGGCGCGACGGTCGCGGTCCGGAACACCTCGGCCGGCGGGCCGTCCGTCACCGTGCCGTCGCCGGGCAGGTAGAGCACCCGGTCGGCGTACTGGATCACCCGCTCCAGCCGGTGCTCGGCCAGCAGCACCGTGATGCCCAGGTCGTGCACCAGCCGGGTGATGGTGGCCAGCACCTCCTCGGCGGCGGTCGGGTCCAGCGCGGAGGTCGGCTCGTCCAGCACCAGCACCCGGGGGTGCCCGGTGAGTACCGACCCGATCGCCACCCGCTGCTGCTGGCCGCCGGACAGCTCGACCAGCGGCCGGTTGCGCAGCTCGGCCAGGCCGAGCAGGTCCAGCGTCTCCTCGACCCGCTTGCGCATCACCTCCGGCGGTACGGCCAGCTGCTCCATGCCGTAGGCCAGCTCCTCCTCGACGGTGTCGGTGACGAAGCCGCCCAGCGGGTCCTGGCCGACCACGCCGACCAGTTCGGCCAGCTCCCGCGGACGGTGCCGGGCGGTGTCCCGGCCGGCCACCGTCACCCGGCCGGTCAGGGTGCCGCCGGTGAAGTGCGGCACCAGGCCGTTCACCGCGCCGAGCAGGCTGGACTTGCCGGCGCCGGTAGGCCCGACCACCAGGCACAGCTCGCCTTCCGGCAGGTGCAGGTCCACCCCGGCCAGCACCGGCCGGTCGGCATCCGGGTAGCGGACGGTGACCCGTTCGAAGTCGATCACGCGGCGGCTCCCAGCGGCGCCGGCCGGGCGGCTCCCACCGGGGGGGCGGCGATCCCGGCCAGCGCGGCCACCAGCAGTCCGAGCAACGGCAGCACCGGCAGCGGCGGCCAGCTCAGCGGGTAGAAGGTCGGGACGACCGCGGCCGGCCGGAGCACCGCGCCGACCAGCAGCAGCGCCAGGCAGGCCAGGCCGCAGCCGGTCACCAGCCACTCCGGGGCCCGCCACGGGTCGGGGCGGTAGTTGGTGCGGTGGACCCGTCGGCTGCCGGCGGCCAGGCCGGCGGCGCAGAGCAGGCCGCCGGCCGCCAGCACCGGCAGGCCGAACCCGGCTGGCAGGGTGCTGTCCAGCAGGCCGTAGCAACCGGCGGCCAGGCCGACCAGCCCGGCCAGCAGCAGGGCGGCGGTCAGCCGGCGGGACGTCCGGCTGGCCGAGCCGGTGCGCCCGTAACCGCGCGAGTCCATCGCGGCGGCCAGCCGCAACGACCGGTCCAGCGCGTCCTCGAGCACCGGTACCGCGATGCCGCGGAGCGCCCGCAGGCCGGTGTGCCGGCCGCCCCGCAGCCGGCGCGCCCGGCGGACCCGCTGGACGCTCTCGATCAGCTGCGGGGCCACGCTGATCGACACGGTGACCGCCACTCCCAGTTCGTACAGCGCGCCGGGCAGCACCCGGAGCGCCCGCTTCGGGTTGGCCAGCGAGTTCGCGGCACCGACGCAGCACAGGATGCAGGCCAGCCGCAGGCCGTCCACCGAGGCCGACAGCACCGCCTCCAGCGACACCGGGCCGCCGAGCCGCACCCCGGAGTACCAGCCGGGCAGCGGGATCCGCGGCACGCTGAACAGCACGTGCTCGGCCGGCACCGTGCCGGAGCCGAACACCGCCCGGAACAGCACCCGGATCGCGATCACGGTGAGCGCGAACCACAGGTAGTACCGGAACCCCCGGGCCCAGCTGGCGTCGGTCCGCCGGGCGCTGACCACGAAGCCCAGCACGCCCAGGGTGAGCAGCATCAGCAACGGGTTGCTGGTGCGGCTGACCGTGAAGGCCAGGCAGGCCGCCCACAGCCACCACGCCACCGGATGCAGCGGGCGGGGCAGTCGGCGGCCGGCCGGCCGGGCTGCGGTCATCGCCAGCGGGTACGCCGTCGGGCCGCGATGGCGCCGCCACCACCGAGGATGAGCAGCACGCCGCCGGCGATCGCCAGCGGCCACGGAGTTCCGCTCCCGGTCCGGCGGGTGGCGGACGCGACCGGGCTGGCGTCCACCACGGACGGGCTGGCCGAACCGCTGCTGCTGGCCGGCAGCAGGATGCCGGACCCGAGGGTCGTCCGGTGGCCTGCGGACTGGGATGACCGGGCCGGCGTGGCCGGGTGGCCTGAGGTGGAGCGGGCGCCGGCCGGCGTGGCGCCGGCCGCGTCCGGCTGACCGCCGGCCTGCCGGCTGGCGGGTCCGGTGGCGGGTCCGGTGGCGTATGCGGCCGGCGCGGAACTGGCCGGACGGCCCGGCGCGGTGCTGTGCACGGGAGTCCGGACCGGGCTGCTGGCCGGCGCGGCCCCGCTCGCCCGCACCGAGCCCGGCGAGAAGCTCGGCGAACCGGAGCCGAACGTCCAGGCCTGCACCGTGCCCGGCGCCGGATCGTTGCCGTCCGCGCCGGTCGGGCTGAGCGTCCAGCTGGAGGCGGTCTGGTCGGCCGTCCAGTACGACCAGGCGTTGCTGGCCGCGGGGGTGTTCGCGCAGTTCAGCCCGGCCGGCTCGGCGGTGCCGCCGGCGAAGCCGCTGTAGCCGAGCTGGCAGACGAAGCCGGGATAGCGCCCGACCCGGGTGTTGGTCAGGCCGCCCTGGCTGATCAGCTGGCCGCCGGTGCTCGGGGTGGACCCGCAACTGCGTACCAGCGGGCCACCCCAGTGGCTGAAGTCGACCGCCACCACCACGCCGGACGTGCTGCTGCAGTCGCTCATCGGCAGGGCGGTCGCCCCGGCCTGCTGGGGCCACAACAGGTTTGCGCCGGCGAGTGAAACCGCAACGGCGGCGAGCCGGACGGCCCTCATCACCGGCGCTGTCCGGCACGCCGGGCGACCGCCAGCGCCCCGGCGCCGAGGGCGACCAACAACACCGCCAGCACCAGCGGGACCCGGGTGCGCGAGCCGGTGTTCGCCAACTGCGAGCCGGCGTCCACCGCCGCCACGCTGAGCGTGCCGGTCGGCTGCGGTGCGACCGCGCTGGACGCTGCGGTGCTGGGAGTCGGCCGGTGGCTCGGCGTGCTGGCGGGGGCACTGCTGGCCGGGGTGGAAGGCGTGGTGCTGGTGGGGGTGGTGGTCGGCGTCACCGCGGTCACCGGGTCGGACACGGTGGCCAGCACCGCGCCGGCGAGCATCGGAACCGCCTGCGTGGTCGACCGGACGTCCGCCCCGGGGGTGCTCGAGTTGATGGCGAAGCCGCCGCCGGAGGTGCGCAGCCCGACCAGGAAGGTCTTCGCGGCGCCGATCGGATCACCGCTGGCCGAACCGATCCCGACCGCCTGCAGGGCCTGGCCGGCCAGCCCGGTGGAGTTCGCGTTCTCGCCGGCGGCGCCGAGGAATCCGCCGTCGCCCTGCTGCGCGGCGAGCAGGAAGTCCCGGGCCTTGCCGACCTGGGTGCCGGTGCCGGGCAGCAGTGCCAGCGCCTGGGCGGCGTAGCTGGTGGTGTCAACGTCGGAGGTGCAGGGTGCGCCGGCCGCGATCAGCTCGGACGAGAACCCGCCGTCCGAGCACTGCAGCTCCTCCAGCCGGCTCACCGTGGCGGCCGGCGGGGTCTGCCCGTCCCGGGCCAGCGCCAGCACCGCCAGCGACTGCGAGATGGTCGAGTACGACTGGTAGAAGTCCCCGGCCGCGGTGCAGGCGCCGGAGCTGTCGGCCGCCGTGCAGACGTGGCCGGTCAGCGTGGTCAGCAGGTCGAAGCCGCCGAACGAGGTTGGGTCCTGCCCGGTCGACTCGGCGACCAGGGCCAGCTTGCCCAGCGCGCCGCCGTACGGCCCTGGGTACTGCCCGGTGCCGGCCGGATCCGCGTAATCGGCCACGTGCGCGGCCAGGTAGCCGACCACCCGGCCGAGCGCCGGGTCCTGGTCGTTCGAAGCCGCCAGCGCGATCGCCAGGTCCGCGGTCAACCCGTAGTCGACGCCGTAGCTGTTGGTCAGGTGGTTGCCGTCGGTGAGCTGTCCGACCAGGTAGTCGGACGAGCTGGTCGCGGCATCGGCGGACGGAAGCACCAGCGTCCCGACCGTTCCCGCCACCAGAAGCGCACCGGCGGCTGCTGCGAGCCGGCCTTTCAGACCTGACATGAATTCCATCCCTCGGCTACGGCCGGGCGGCCGGCGTACGGAGGAATCGAGACCGCTGTGCTGCGAACGGGCAATCACTCCGCACCGCAGACCACGACGGCGCTCGTGTACTACGCCCGGTTCAGGTGCTCCGACTCGTTCGCTGTCGCGAACCTACGGTTGCGGGTCAGTGCCGGACTTCGACCGGCTTCCCCCGAGACTGGGCTGTTCAGACACCGCATTGCATCACACCGTTGGCGACCGCGGCAATGTGGCCGGTAGCTCTGCCACACTGGCGGCGATGGCTGAGCTGATCGTGATCACCGGTCCGCCGGGTGCCGGCAAGTCCACGGTTGCGGCCCGGCTGGTGGCCGAACTGGAGCCGGGCGCGCTGGTCACCGGCGACACGTTCTTCGGGTTTCTGGCCCGGGGCGCGATCGCCCCGTGGCTGCCGGCGGCGGATGCCCAGAACCGCATCGTGACCGAGGCGGCGGGACAGGCCGCTGGCCGGTTGGCGCGCGGTGGCATCGGCGTGGTCTACGACGGTGTGGTCGGCCCCTGGTTCCTGCCGGTGTTCCTGGCCGCGGCCGGCCTCGATCGGGCGCACTACGCGGTGTTGCTGCCGCCCGAGGCGGTGTGCCGGCAGCGGGTGGCCGACCGCACCGGCCACGGCTTCACCGACCTGGCCGCGACCAGCCGGATGTACGCCCAGTTCGCCGCGGCCGGCCTGCCGCCGCCCCACCTGGTCGAGTCGGCCGGCGATCCGGGGGCCGTTGCGGCGGAGGTCCGCGGCCGCTGGCAGCGCGGGTTGCTGATCACCCGGACGGGGTGCTAGCAACTCCGCTTGCAATTGCTAGCACCACTCGGCACTATGGGTTTGTGGACATCGACGGGCTGAAGGAAGCCGCCGCCAAGGCTCCGGTGATCGGGGTCGGTTCGATCGGCGACTTCATCCGGGAGCAGCGGTTGCAGGCGCATGTCTCGCTGCGCCAGCTGTCCAAGCTCGCCGGCGTCTCCAACCCGTACCTGTCGCAGGTGGAGCGCGGGCTGCGCAAGCCGAGCGCGGAGATCCTGCAACAGATCGCGAAGGGCTTGCGGATCTCGGCAGAGCAGCTGTACCTGCGGGCCGGCATCCTCGAGCACCGCACCGGCAGCGCCGAGCTGGTGCAGGCGGTGCTGGCGGACGGCCAGCTCACCGAGCGGCAGAAGACCGTCCTGATCGAGATCTACCAAGCGTTCTGCCGGGAGAACCGGGCAACCGGCGCCGACCCGGCAGCCAACCCCGTTCCGGGGACATCCGAGGAGGAATGAGAGATATGTCGATCACAACCGAGGCCCGCAGCTACGCCGACCTGGCCGTCACCCAGGGCAAGACGGTGCTGGCCCAGGCCACCTCGGCGCTGAACCAGGCCGGCAGCGCCCTGAGCAACGCCAACCGCCGGCTGCGGACGGACGCGCCGAAGCCGGCCTACGCGGCCCTCGGTGCCGCCGACCTGCTGGCCGCCACCGTCACCAAGCGGCTGGAGGACCTGCCGGTCGACGCGGCGCAGGGCGTGACCAAGGCCCAGCAGACCGGCCAGACCCTGCTCACCCGCGCCCAGGCCGAGGCCAACGCCCGGCTGACCGAGCTGCGCGAGCGGCTGGAGAGCAGCCGGGAGACCGCCGCCGCGCTGCCCGGCACCGCCAAGTCGGCCGGTGAGGGCTACCTGACGGTCGCCAAGTCGGTCGGTGAGACCTACCTGGTGGCCGCGAAGGATGTCTACGGTTCGCTGACCGAGCGCGGCGCGGCCCGGGCTGCCGAGCTGAAGGACGACCCGCGCGTGGTGAAGCTCCGCCAGGACCCGCGGCTGAGCCGGCTGCTGAACCAGCTCGGCGCCGTCGCCGAGGACATCGAGGGAGTGCCGGCCGCTACCAAGTCCGCCTTCGACGCGGTGGCCGAGGCGGCCGAGGCCGACGGTAAGCCGGCGGCCCGCAAGGCGCCGGCCCGCAAGGCCGCCGCCAAGAAGGCGCCGGCCACCCCGCGCAAGTCCAGCAAGGCCTGACCCGCTCCGGTCGCGCTGCGATGCATCGCCGTGCGGCCGGACGGCAACCGCAGCTGGAGTGAGCATGCGGCAACAGATGAAGACCCGCCGAGCCCGGTCCGTGACCACCAGGACCGGGTTCGGCGCATCTCTGGTTAGGCTTTAGCCGTGCAGGCCATCGCGAATTTCGAGACCTGGCTGCTGCGGGTGCTGTGGATCGGCGTACTCGTGTTGCAGCTGTGGGCGCTGGTGGATTGCATCAGCCGCAAAGCCGCGGCCTTCCCCGCCGCGAACAAGCTCACCAAGCCGACCTGGGTGCTGCTCACCGCGCTCGCCCTGGCCATGGTGCTGATCTCGCAGAGCGTCACCTTCTTGCTCTCCTACATCGGCATCATCGTCAGCTCGGTGTACCTGGCCGACGTGCGGCCGGCGGTGAAGGAGATCAGCGGCCCGTCCCGCTGGTAGCTCGTCGGCTCAGGCGACCAGGCGGAGCGGGGGTCGCCAGTTCTTGCTGGTCCGGTGCTCGGGGTGTTCGGCCAGCCAGTCGCGGGCGATCACCGAGAGCTCGGCGTCCCGTCCGCGCAGCAGGTAGCCGATCATCTCGAAGTCACCGCGCAGCGACCACAGCGGATGGCCGAAGCTGGCCGGGTTGTTGCCCTCGATCAGCCAGTGGCTCGGCCAGGCGAAACCGTAGCCGAGTACGGGCAGCGCCGGCAGTAGCCGGCGCCGCCCGGTGACCAGGCCGACCACGGTTCCGACCAGTCCGAGCGTGGTGCCGACGAAGTGCAGCCGGCGGGTGATCGTCCTGGAGTGCATCGCCACGTAGTACGGAAAGAACTCGCGGTAGTTGGCGAACATGTCCCGATCCTCTCTTGCCTGTCGAGGACAGTCTTCACCGGCGGCCGGCCCGGCACCAGCCGGCCGCGGTCACGCCCCGTCGAGCTCGACCGCCTGCTGGCAGGGCATGCAGAGGGCCGCCGCCGGGAGCTGCGCGAGCCGCTCGGGCAGCAGTTCGCAGCCGCAGCCCAGGCAGCGTCCGTAGCTGCCGTCGCGCAGCCGGCTCAGCGCCGCGTCGATCTCGGCCAACGCGGTCTGGGCGGCCTGCCGCAGGACAGCGGTCACCTCCGCCAGTTCGTCGTCGGCGGCGGTCGCGGCAAGTTCCCGCAACTGCTCGGCCCGGAAACGGCGCTGCTCGTGCAGCACCTCGGCCGGGTCGGTCGGGCCGGTGCGGTCGACCAGTTCGTCGAAACCGGCGCCGGAGTACAAGTCGGTAGTCATACCTTTCCTCAAGGTCCGCGCACCCGGCTGGGCACGCATCGAGCAGGTCAGAGTCAGCCGCGGCCGCAGTCGGCGGCGCGCAGGATGGCAGCGATGATCGATTCGGTTCCGGAGTCGAAGCGTGGCCCGGTGGAAACCCGGGCCGGCAATGCCGTCCATGCAGTCGGGCCTGGTCACTGTCGCCGGCAGGATGCCGGCCGCCAGGCTCTTCGTCGACTGTGGGTTCAGTCCGAAACCGGCGGGCCACGGGCAGTGCGCACCGGGCCGGTCACCGAGCGTAACCGGACGTCGATCAATAGTCCAAAGCACCAGCAGAGCAACGCCAGCCCGGCCAGCACCGCAGCAAGGCTGCCCGTCAGGTCGAACAGCGGCGCCGGGTCGAGCAGATCGGCACGAGCCGGCGCGGGCACGGTGACGTGGTGAATCACGCCAACCGCTCGGGGCGAGCCACCCGGCGCCGGACCCTGCCGGGTGCCGAGGGAGACCGCGGCCAGCAGCAGGACGAGGGCCACCGCGAGCGCGCCGGTGCGCCCATGCTGCCGCGCCGGCCGTACAGCCGGTCGCCGTGGGTGCGACGCCACGCTCATACCCCTAGGACGCCCCGCCGGAGCGCCGGGTTCCCGGTTATCGGATCTGGTCGGCATGCGCCTCACCCAGCAGTGGCCCGGTCGACCCGGCCGGAGCGCACGTCCACCGTGATGCGCCGGGAACGGAGGTCTGCGGTGAGGGCCAGGTCGTCGGAGTCGATCACCCGCAACTGCAGGTCGTGCTTGTCGGCCAGGCTCCGTGCCTCGTCCAGGCTCAGGCCGAGGAACTCGCCTTCTAGAGCGCGGGTGCGGGCGAGCTCGGCCTCGAACGGGTCCTCAGTCATGTCTCGATTCGAACACGCCGTTGCCGGCCGGGTCGAGCACGCGTCGAATTCTGTGGAAAACCGGTCCGGGCTGAATTGGCGAAACCGCAGCCCTCATGAGCTCGGGGTTGACCGCCCGCGGGTCCTGATCGGTGCTGTCAGCATCGATCAGGACCACGGGCGTGACGGCCGCCGACCGGAGTTCGGGACGCCCGCCGTGCCAGCGGCGGTGAGCCGATCCGTCGGAGATCCGGCGGCTGCTCTCTGCCATTCGCGATCTGTTGGGTATGTTCTGTCCTCAACCGACGTGTTCGTAGGACTCAGTTCCATATGATGTTGCGCACCGGTTCACCTCCTATAGACCCGCGGTTCAGTCGGAAAGGATCTTGGACCCTTGAGGATCAAGGCAACTGGCTGGGCGGTCTGGCAGGAGCGACGTCGGGTGCTGGCCGTGCTGGGCCTGGTCGAGGCGGGCGCGCTGTCGGCCGCGTTCTTCCTGCGCTCCTCCGTCGATCGGGCCGAGCTCGGGTTGGCCGCACTGCTGGTATCGCTGAGCGTGACCTACTCCCTGGTCGTCGTCGGTTGGGAGAAGGCCCGGCAGTTCCTGCTCTACGAGCGGACGCCCACCACCACGCCGGACCTGCTGGCAACCTGGTGCTTCGCCGCGGCAATCATGCTCCCCATGCAACTGAGCGCGACCGTAACCGTATTGGCCGCGATCGGCGAGTGGCGGCTCTACAACCTGGCCGGCCGCAAGGTGCTCTACCGGTACGTGTACAGCACCGCGGCGGCCGTGCTGGCCGGGGCTGCCGCGCACGGGGCCGCCAGTTGTGGCCTGCCCCACGGAATCAACCTGGTGGCGGCGGCGGTCGCCTGGATCGTGACCATGCCGGCCAGCATCGCGCTGGTGATGTGGGCGTCCGGCCAGGTCGCCCCGATCCGGGCGATGCTGCATCCGCGCAGCTTGCGGATCGAGGTGGTCACGGTCGGCATCGCGCTGCTGGAGTACGGCTGCCACGCCTGCCGGTTGCCGCTGCTGTGGCTCTCGCTGCCGGCCGCGGTGGGCGTGCACCGGATCTTCACCCGGTCGGAGCTGCGCAACTGGGAGCGTCCGGACCGGCTGATGAGCGAGGACGCCTGGCTGGCGGTGGCCCGGGCCGTGGTCGACATCAGTGCCACCTGCACGATCGTCCGGGTCAACGCGGCTGACGCCACCACCGCCCGTACGGTGGCGATGATGAATGCCGGCTGCGATGCGATCGGCAGCTACGGCAAGGGGGCCGGCATCGCGATCCTGCTGGCCGACTGCCCGCCGGAGAACGGCGACGCGCTGGCGCGCCGGCTGCGCACCGCGCTCACCGTGCGCGGGGTGAACTGCCAGGTCGCCGCCGCCTCCACGCCGCGGGACGGCCAGCTGCTGGAGGACCTGCTGGCGATCTCGGAGGCCGAGCTCCTGGCCAGGGACGCAGCCACCGACCAGACGGCCGCATCCGGCTGAGCTCAGGCGGCCGGTTCAGGCCAGCCCCATAACGCAGGAAGGCCCGGGACGCCGCGTGGACGTCCCGGGCCTGCTTCACACCTGGGTTTACTCGTGCAGGTAGCTGATCGAGAAGCTGCCGCCGCTCACCGCGGAGGTGTGGTCCTCGTAGCCGTAGCTGTTGCTGGCGTCCATCAGCACCGGGTTGTAGTTCGCCAGGTACGAACCGTTGATCTTCGAGTTGCTGAAGCTCACCGTGCCGAACCGCGGGTACGACCCGGTCGGGGACTCGATGATCACCTCGGCACTGGCGTTCGACGCGTTCAGCGACTGGGTGGTGGTCTTGGTCCAACCCCGGGTGGTGTCGCTGATGGTCAGCGTGTAGGTGGTGCCGCTGCGGGTCACCGTGCCGGTGAAGTGGTCACCGGCCCCCACCGTGTTGCTGTAGTAGACCGGGTTGGCCGGGTACATCTCGTACCAGGCCTGGTAGACCGGGTATCCGGACGAGCAGTCGGTGGCGACACCGGTCTGCTCGACCGTCGAGCTGCCGTAGCCGTCGATGCCGACCCACGGCGCCATCAGGTCGTTGTAGCTGTTGCAGGTCACCGACGGCTCGGTCCAGGTCGAGGTGACCGAGCTGAAGCCGCTGCCGGTGGCCGCCGCGCCGGACCAGTTGTAGCCGTTGATGTTGAAGCCGTTCTTGCCGGTCACGACCTTGGCCTTGGCGGTGCCACCGACGTGACCGCCGAAGTGCGCAGCGGCGAGCCCGGGGGTCAGCGCACCGTTGGCGAAGGTGTGGGTGGTGCTTGCGTGAGCGGCCGGCATGACCGCGAGCGCGGCACAGGCCACGCCCGCGCCGAGAGCCGGGACGAGCACGCGGAGGGAGCGGATTCGCACAGGGAGTTCCTTTCCACGGGGGAGGATCCACGCGGCCGGGTGCCGAGGCATCCGGTCGGCCAGGGGAAGGCGGGATCTCGGACGGGCATATCGTAAAACCGGCTCAATGACCGCACAACTCGACAAACGTTGCACTCTGCTGTGAAACCATTATGGCAAGTAGCCGCGCACCGTCTCGATGGTGTCGGCCTCGTCCGGGCGCTTGTCGTCGCGGTAGCGCAGCACCCGGGCGAACCGCAGCGCCACTCCGCCGGGATACCGGGTGGACCGCTGGACGCCGTCGAAGGCGATCTCGACCACCTGCTCTGGACGGACCCGCACCACGTAGCCATCCGCCGGGCCGTCCGCCAGCTCGGTGAACCGGGCGGTCTGCCAGGCCAGCATGGCGTCGGTCATCCCCTTGAACGTCTTGCCGAGCATCACGAACCCGGTGCCGTCAGCCGATCGGGCACCCAGGTGGATGTTGGAGAGCTTTCCGGTGCGCCGGCCGGAGCCCCACTCCACCGCCAGCACCACCAGGTCGAGGGTGTGCACCGGCTTCACCTTCAGCCAGCCGGCACCCCGGCGGCCGGCCGAGTACGGCGCGGCCAGCGACTTGGCCACCACCCCCTCGTGGCCGGCGGCCAGCGCGCCGGCCAGGAACTCGGCCGCCTGCTCCGGTGAACCGGTGACCAGCCGGGGCACCCGGCGGATCGGGCCGTCGACCGGCACCAGCTCGGCCAGCGCGGCCGCCCGCTCGGCGGCCGGCGCGTCCAGCAGGTCGGTGCCGGCCAGCCGCAGCAGGTCGAAGACGTAGGTGGTGACCACCGCCGAACCGGTGCGGCTGGCCAGCCGGGCCGAGGTCTGCTGGAACGGCGCCGGCCGGCCGTCCGGCCGCAGTGCGATCGCCTCGGCGTCGGCGACGAACTCGGTTGCCGGCAGTTGCCGGACCGCCTCGACCACCTCGGGCAGCCGGTCGGTGATGTCGTCCAGGGTGCGGGTGAACAGGGCGACCCGGTCGCCGTCGCGGTGCACCTGCAGCCGGATGCCGTCCAGCTTCCATTCGAAGGCTGCCCGGCCAGCCGGGTCGGCCAGCGCGGCCAGCGCCGCCTCGGTGCTGGCCGCGGTCTGGGCGAGCATCGGCCCGACCGGCCGTCCCACCTGCAGCTGGAACTCGGCCAGGCCGGCCGCGCCACCGGCCAGCGCGGCGGCCGCGACCTCGGGCAGGCTGCCACTCAGCATGGCGGCCCGGCGGACCTGATCAGCCGGTATCCCGGCCGCCGCGGCGACCGCGTCGGTCATCACCCCGACCAGCGCGCCCTGCCGGAGGTCGCCGGTCAGCAGCCGTCCCAGGAACTGCTGCTCCTCGTCGGTGGCCCGGCCGAGCAGATCGGCCAGCAGCTGTTGCCGCCGGCCCTGCGAGCCGGGACCGGACTGGCCGCCGATCTCGGTGAACACCCGTTCGGTCCCGGCGACGGTCAGGCTCGGGACGCCGGCGGCGGGTGGCAGGCTGCGCAGCGACGCCCAGCCGACGCCGATCTGGCGCTGGGTGAGCGCACCGGACAGCCAGGACACCGCGACCCGCAGTTCGGCCGGGTCGGTCGCGGTGGCCAGCACCTCGGCCAGCCGGGCGGTCTTGGCCGAGCGCGCCGAGGTGGTGGCGAGTTCGGTGGAGGCCGAGGCGAGGGCGGCGAGCAGCATGGTTCACACCCTGCCACCGGCTACCGACAGCTCAGGCGGTCCGCTGCACCAGCTCGCTGAGCAGGTCGCCCGGCGCGGCCACCGCCAGCGGGCCGACGGTGCCGTAGTCGCGGTTGCGGCCGGCCGTCTTGGCCGCGTACATCGCCCGGTCGGCCTCGGCCAACGCGGCCTCGCCGGTCACGCCGAATCGGCAGCTGGCAACGCCGGCCGAGAAGGTGATCTCCGGGTGCAGCACCGCCCACCGGCGGCGCAGCCGGGCCAGCAGCGCGGCGGCCTGATCCGCGGAGGTGCCGGGTAGCAGCAGCGCGAACTCCTCGCCGCCGTAGCGGGCGGCGTAGTCCGGCTGGCGCAGGGTCGCCCGGATCAGCAGGCCGAACGCCGTCAGCACCGAATCGCCGGCGGGGTGGCCCAGGGTGTCGTTCAGCTGCTTGAAGTGGTCGAGGTCGCAGAGCACCACGGTGTCGCCGGGAACCGCGTCGGCCAGTCGCTGGTCGAGGTCACGCCGGTTGGCCAGCTTGGTCAGCGGGTCGATGTGGGCCAGCTCCCGCAGCTCGTCGGTGAGCCGGTTCTGCCGCAGGATCAGCGCCGCCAGCAGCTCGCCCAGGATCACCCAGACGGCGCCCGCGATCAGCAGCCGGGTGACCAGCGGCCAGGACGGGCCACCCCAGCCGAGCAGGTAGTCGGCGACCGCCAGAGGCAGCACCAGCACGGTGCTGCCCGGTGGTTGGGTGAGGCCGAGGTAGGCGAACCAGAGGACGTACAGGCCGCTGTAGTTGCCGCTCACCCCGTGCACGGTGTATCCGAGCAGCGCCAGCGCGGTCAGCGCGAAGACCGGAAAGGCGAGCGTGCAGCGCCGCGGCAGCCGGCTCCACGGCACCAGCAGCGAGACCAGCCAGGCCAGTCCGGTGCCGCTGGACACCGCTAGGGCCACCGGTCGCCAGGCCTGCATATCCAGCGCCGGCACCGTCAGCAACACCACCAGACCGCTGCTGAGCAGCAGCCAGCGACCTCCGGTGACCGGATCCCAGGCGCGGGCCAGCCGGCCGGACACCCGCGCCGCGGACAGCTGCCGTCCCGACCGTCGCCGGACCCGCGACAGCTCACGCACACTCACGAGAAGTCCGATCGGCCGAAAGTGGTGCCGGCTGAGGGCAGGCCGGGCAACCGGACCTATGAATTCGCCACGGTCCGTTGCGCTCAGAACACCAGCCAGAGGACGCCAGCAGCCACCAGCAGCACCGCCAGGACCAACGACACCAGCATCGCCGGATGCCGCCAGATCGGCCGGTCGGCCGGGTCGGGCTCCGGTTCCGGGGCGGGCGGCCGGAGCTGCAGGGCCAGCCGGTCCATGGTGACCGCGCGCAGGTCGACGAACCCCCAGGTCTGGTGGGCCGCGGCGAGCAGTTGCTCGGTCGGCCGGTCGCGCGGTTCCGGCTCGGTCACCTCCGGCAGCGGCACGCCGGCCGGCAGCGGAGCCCCGGCGGTGGCGGGCACCGGATCGAGCACCTGCCGGTTGGCCACCACCAGTTCGGGCTGGACGGCCGGTGCGGGGGCCGGGCTGGGGCCGCCGGCCAGCGCCGCGACCAGTTGCTGGGGTGACACCCGGCGGGCGGCCGGATCGGCGGCGATGCCGGCCCGCAGCAGGTCGATCACGCCGGTCGGCAGGTCGGCTGCCAGCGGGCTCGCCAGCCAACCGGCCGGATCGGCCAACCAGCCGGTGCCGCCGGTGAGCAGGCTGATCACCAGCGCGGTGAAGGAGTAGACGTCGTTCTCGAAGGCCAGCGGCCGCCCGGCCAGCTGCTCCGGCGGGCAGTAGCCGACGGTCACCCGCAGCGGCTCGGCGCCGTACTCGGCGACCCCGTCCAGGTCGGCCAGCAGCGCGCTGCCGGACGGCCCGAGCAGCAGGTTCGCCGGCTTCAGGTCGGCGTGCACCAGCCCGGCCAGGTGCAGCCGGACCAGGGCGTCCGCCGCCGCGGTGAGCAGCGTGGCGGCCTCGGCGGGGGAGGCCGGCCCGTTCTCGATCCGGTCGGCCAGGGTCTGCGGGTAGTACGGGTACACCAGGTAGCCCAGACCGTCAGCGGAACCGGACCGCAGCAGCGAGAGCAGGCCGGACTGCACCCCCACCGTCGCGTGCAGCTGCTCGACCCGGGCCAGCCGTTCGACCGGCACCAGCTTGACCACCACCGAGGCCTGGTCCGGCCCGACCACCCGGTAGACCGACCCGGCCAGCTCTTCGGCGCCCAATGCACCGGGCACCGCCTGTTCGAGCAGCCGGGCGGCGGTTGCGATGGGTGTCATGCCAGCGCCGGTCATGCCAACTCGCCCGGCGCGGGCAGCTGCACCGGCAGCCACTGCTCGTCCACCAGCAGCAGGCCACGACCCGGGTTGGCCCGGCCGAGCAGCTCCCGGGGCACTCCGGAGCCGAAGGCGTTGCCGTCCAGCGAGCTGTTCGGCCAGAGCAGCACCCCCTGCTTCTGCCGCTTGGCCTCCACCACGACCCCGCGCAACAGCGTGTTCAGCTCGTCGGTGCCGGCCGCGACGACCAGCCCAAAGCCGCCGGGCGGCCGCTGCCGGGCCAGCTCGATCAACGCGGAGTCGAGGTCCGAGCCGTGCACCGCCTCCGCGTCGTCGACCAGCACCGCGCACCGGTCCCGGGCAGTCACCCACTCGGTGACCTCTGCTGCCGCCGCCGCGTCCAGGCCGGCCTGCACCGGGCAGCCGAGCGACTGCACCGCATCGACCGCGGGCGACGGCCGCGGGGCCACCAGCAGCACCGGAATCCCTTGCCGGCGCAGGTCGATCGCGGCCGTGGCCAGCGCGCTGCTGCGACCGGACCGGCGCTGGCCGGCGATCAGGAAGCCGCTGCCGGCGCCGAAGTCGGCCCGGTACTGCGACAGCGTGTCGCCGCCGACCCCGACCACGAACGAGAAGCCGAGTGGCTGCGGGGCGGTCACCGGCAGCTCCAGCGCCCGGGCCAGCGGGATCACCGGTGGCAGCACGTCCAGCCGGAACGGGGTGTTCCGGAGCGCGGCCGGCTGCCGCTGCCGGATCCGCTCGACCGCGGCCCGCAACTCGGCGGCCTGGCCCTGGCCGGAGACGTCGGTGCCGAGCACCGCGAACTGCACCTCGCTGACCGGGTCGCCGAAGTACGCCCGGCCGGCCGGGATCACCTCGGGCAGCGTGCTGGGCCGGATGTTGGCCAGCCGGTAGTCGTCCCGGTCGGCCAGCCGCAGCAGGTAGCGGGTCTCGACGAAGTTGGCGATCCGGTCGGTGAGCAGCGCCTGGTCGCCGGTGATCACCAGCCGGACGCCGACCGCCGGGCCCTCCCGCAGGATGGTCACCACCCGCTCGCGTACCTGCTGCAACTGCTCGATGCTGAACGCCGACAGCACGCCCTCCCAGCGGTCCAGCGCCACCAGCAGATAGGGCAGCGGGTCGCGGCCGGCGGCCCGCTGCTCGGTGATGTCGCCGTAGCCGTCGGTGGAGAGGATCAGCTGCCGCCGGGAGAGCTCGTCGGCCAGCCGGCCGAGCAGCCGGACGAACCGGGCCGACTCGGTGGCGGTGATCACCGCGCCGCAGTGCGGCAGGTCGCGCAACGGCAGCAGCGCGCCGTTGCCGAAGTCCACGGCGTACAGGTGCAGGTCGTCCGGGCCGTGCCGCTCGCAGAGTTCTGCCAGCAAGGTACGCAGGAAACTCGATCGACCGGACCGGGCCGAGCCGACCAGCAGCAGGTGCTCGGCGTCGTGCAGCCGGTAGACCAGCGGCTGCTGGGCCTGCTGCGCCGGCAGATCCCGCAGCCCGAGCAGCGCGCCGCCGGCGTCCGGGTAGCGCTCGGCCAACTCGGGCAGCGTGACCAGCTCGGGCAGCGCGGGCAGCCACGGGCTCGGATTGGCCGGGATACCGAGCTGGCGGGCGGCCGCGCCGACCACCTCGACCAGCGCGTGCAGGTCGGTGGCGCTCGGGTCGTCGCTGCCGGACGACGCCTGCTTGAGCACCAGCGGCTCGCCGAGCTGGTGCCACGGGACGGGCTTGACCACCGGACGGCGGCTGGTGACCGCCTGCGCGCCGGGTCGCCGGCCGGCCACCCGCGCGGTCTGGAAACCGGACGGTGCGGTGCCCGGACCCCGCCGGACGTAGCCGCGCCCCGGCGTGGTCGGCGAGATGAACGCCGACTCGGGGGAGCCGAGCACCTCGCTGGAGTCGGCCTTGTCCACCATCCGCAGGCCGACCCGCAGCCCGACGTTGGCCTGCATCTCGGCGCTCACCACGCCGGCCGGCCGCTGGGTGGCCAGGATCAGGTGCACCCCTAGCGACCGGCCGACCCGGGCGATCCGGATCAGCCCGGTGACGAAGTCGGGCAGCTCGTGCACCAGCTCGGCGAACTCGTCGATCACGATCACCAGCCGGGCCAACCCGTTGCGGGCGGAGAACTCGGCGTCCCGCTCCCAGGCGTCGTCGACGTCCCGGGCGCCGAGCTCCTTCAGCACCAGCTCCCGGCGCTTCAGCTCGGCGTCCAGCGAGGTGAGCGCCCGTTCGGTCTCGCGGTTGTCGAGGTTGGTCACCATGCCGACGGTGTGCGGCAGCCGCTCGCAGTCGGCGAACGCGGAGGCGCCCTTGTAGTCGACCAGCACGAAGTTGAGCGAGTCCGGCCGGTTGCCGATGGCCAGGCTGACCACCAGGGTCTGCAGGAACTCCGACTTGCCAGCGCCGGTGGTGCCGGCCACCAGCCCGTGCGGGCCGTCCGCCTTGAGGTCGATCGCGAAGTCGCCGTCGGTGCCCGCGCCGACCACCGCACGGGTGGTCCGGCCGCCGAGCGTCCACCGGGTGGCCACCCAGTCCGGCGCGTCCAGGTCGATGCCGATCAGGTCGACGAACCGGACGGCGGTCGGCAGCACGTTCTGGTCGCCGTCGCCGCCCACGTGCCGCACCGGCGCCATCGCCCGGGCGCACTCCTCGGCGATCTCCGGGCTGACCGCGTCCAGCAGCACCCGGGGGTAGCTGCCGGCGCCGGCCACCTCGAGCAGCCCCAGCGACGGGTCGGTGCGGTCGGCGATCAGCTCGGCAGTCACCTCCTCCGGCAACCGGGACCGGTCGCTGTCCAGGCAGATCGCGTACACCCCGACGGACGGGCCGTCCCGCAGCACCGCGGCCATGCCGGGCAGCGTCCGGTGCTGGCGGGCGCCGTCCAGCAGCACCACGATCTGCTCGGCGAACTCGGCCTCCCGGTCCTCGGCCAGCGCGGCCTGCCGGGCCTCCACCTCCTTGGCCAGCTCCCGCACCCGCTGCTGCCGGGTCTCGGCGGTGTTGCCGACCAGGGTGACCGGCGCGTCGGCGACGTCCGGCCGGCCGTGCGGCAGCCAGCGCAGCCACTCCCAGGCGTGCGCGGCGCCGGTGTCGCAGAGCAGCACCAGGCGCAGGTCCAGCGGCGAGCGCAACGCCGCCAGCTGCAGCAGCGTCCAGCGGCCGAGCGCCTGGGTCTCGGCGGGACGGCCGGCGATGCCGAGCACCCCGGCGGCGGCCAGGTTCACCGCGACCGGCACCGGCGACATCGCCGGCGGCTGGACGTCCGCGCCCGGCTGGCCATCCAGTTGCACCGGCACCGGCAGCTCGGCCACCCCGAGCCGCAGCACCAGCGCGTCCGGGTCGGTGCGCCGGCGCTCCCACAGCCGGCTGTCCAGCCGGCCGCAGATCTCCCGCACGGTGGCCGGGTCGGGCAGCGTCCGCCAGGCGGCCCGGCGCTCGGCGGCGGTGATCTCGACCAGCTGCTCGTCCGCCCGGCTGACCGCGTCCCGCCACTTCTGCAGCTCGCGGACGCCGCGCCGCTTGGTGGACTTGCGCTGGGTGAGGTAGTTGCCGAACACCATCACCGGCGACAGCGCCGCCATCATCAACATGCTGGGCTGGCCGGTCATCGCGACCATGCCACCGGCCAGGCCGATCGGGGCGAGCGCCATCACCCACGGCAGCGGGGTGTTCTCCTGCCCCTCCGGACGCGGCCCGGGCAGCCCGACCCGGTTGCCGGTGGCCGGCGGCCGGATCCGGCTCGGCCGGTTGAACGCCAGGTCGCCGGCGCCGTCCCGCCAGACGTCGGCCGGGGCGTGCTCGAAGCCGCCCACGCTCAGCACCGAGGCGCCGATCTCGACCAGGTCCTGCTCGTCCAGCGGCACCGGCTCGGCACCGACCGGCTCGCCGTTCACCCGGGTGGCGCCGGTGGCCTCGAGCAGCAGCCGGTCGCCGTCCCGGCGCAGCACCGCGTGCTGCCGGGACACCGCCGGGTCGGGCAGCGGCAGGTCGTTGTCGTCGGCCCGTCCGATGGTCAACCGGTCGCCGGGCATCGGCACCACCGCGCCGGCCAGCGGGCCGCCCCGGAACCGGACCGCGACCGGCGCCGGGTCGGGCCGCCAGTTGCGCAGTGGCAGCACCAGGCCGCTGGCCGGGGCCAGCTCACCGGCCGCCGCCTCGGCGACCGCGCCCGGCGCGATGGTGGCCAGCGGCAGTTCGAGCGCGTCGGCGACGGCGCCGATCGGGGTGTCCGGGTCGGCGGCCAGCACCAGGTCGACCGGCTGCCCGTCGACGTCCACCGTCCACTGCCAGCGCATCAGCGACCGCCTCCCGGCAGGCCGTCGGTGATCTCGGCCGAGCCGCAGATCGGGCAGAACCGCAGGCCGGAGCGCACCAGATGGCCGGCCGGGCAGCCGCAGGTCAGGCCGGAAACCGGCTCCGGAACGCTGTGCCTGCCGACCGCCGGCTCGGGGATCGGCTCGGCCTCCGGCTCGACCTCCGGCTCGGCCACCGGCAACGGCGTGATCGGCCAGCCCTGGGCCCGCTCGATCGCCTGCAGCGCCTCACCGAACACCAGCGCGGTGGCCGTCCGGCGGTCCTGCTCCTTGGCCATCGCGGCCAGGATCTCGTCGGACAGCCGGATCGGGATGTCCGGCCCGACCAGCGGCTGCACCGGATCGCGCAGGATCCGCAGGATGATCGCGGCCGGCGACTCACCGTCGTAGGCCCGGAACGCGGACTGGCCGGCCAGCAGCTGGTAGAGCGTGGAGGCCAGCTCGTAGACGTCGGTGGCCGGGGTGGCCCGGCCGCCCTCCAGCAGCTCAGGCGCGACGTGCAGGGTGGTGAAGTCGAACAGCCCGGCGGTGGTCTGGCTGGTGGCCTGCAACATCGCCACCCCGAAGTCGGCCAGTGCCGGCTCGCCGAACTCGGTGCGCAGGATGTTCTGTGGCTTGACGTCCCGGTGCAGGATGCCGGCCCGGTGCGCGGTCTCCAGCGCGCCGGCCAGCTTCACCCCGAGCGAGACCACCTGCGGCACCGGCAACCGGCCGGCGTCGGCGACCGCTCCGCGGCACAGTTCCAGCACCAGCACCGGACGCCCGTCCGGCGCGGTGAAGGACGAGAACAGGGTGACGATGTTGGGGTGTCCGCCGAGCCGGCCGAGCGCCTTGGACTCGCGCTGGAAGGAATCCAGCGCGGCCGGCGAGACGTCCCGCACGTTCAGCAGCTTCAGCGCCACCGCGCGACCGGTGGCAAGTTCGGTGGCCCGGTACACGGTGGCCAGGCTGCCGGCGCCGATCTCCACCGGGTCGGCGTAGCCGGGGAACAGCGCCTCGGCGGTGCCGCGCCGTCTGACCACCCGTTGCTCCGTCCCCAACCGCGATGTGCCGGCCCGCTCGCCACTCCGGCCGGCGGTACTCGCACCGCGGAGGTCAGGCTAGCAAGGGCCGCAGGGTATCCATCGGCAGCGTTCGGGCGAACCTGCGGGGCGGTTACAGTCGGCCGGTGACGAGCTCAGGTTGGTCGGCCGAACCGCTGCCGGAACTGGCGAACGACCGGGTGCTGCTGCGCCGGGTGCGCGAGGCCGACCGGGCCGAGCTCGGAGCGATCGCGCTGGACCCCGACATCTGGCGGCACTTCATCGTCCGGGTCGACTCCGCGGCCGACTTCGACGCGTTCTTCGACCGGATGCTCGCCGAGGATGCGGCCGGCACCCGGGTGGTGTACCTGGTCGTCGAGAAGCCGACCGGTCGGATCGCCGGCAGCATGAGCTACTGCAACCTTTCGCCTAAGGACCTGCGGCTGGAGATCGGCTCGTCCTGGCTGGGGGCCGACTTTCGCGGCACCGGGCTGAACCGCCAGGCGAAGCTGCTGCTCATGCGGCAGGCCTTCGACCGGCTCGGCGCCGAGCGGGTGGAGTTCAAGACCGACGTGCTGAACCTGCGCGCCCGGCAGGGGCTGCTGAACATCGGCGCGGTGGCCGAGGGAGTGCTGCGCAGCTACAACCCGATGCCGGACGGACGCCGCCGCGACGCCATCTTCTTCAGCGTGATCCGGGCGGACTGGCCGGAGACCGAGCGCCGGCTGCTGGCCGGTTGAGTACGACTGGTCGCTGACGTACCTAGCGTCCGGTCGGTCGGTACCTTGCGCTAGTTTCCGTTGGGCGTCTATTTCGTTAGACGGCTGGGTATGGTTCGCGCTGACGCCCACTTCACATCCGAACTGGGCTTGGCGACACGATCACAAGAGGGGTTTGGATGTCCAACATCAAGGTGACCTCGGCAGACCTGCACTCGGTCTCCGGGCAGCTGTCGTCCGGCTCGGCCGACATCGAGCAGCGACTGCAGAGCCTGCACGCCCAGGTCCAGGGCCTGGTCGACAACGGCTGGCAGGGCTCGGCCTCCTCGGCGTTCCACGAGCTTTACCAGCAGTGGCACACCTCGGCCGGCCAGCTCAAGCAGGCCCTCGACGGCATCTCCAAGCAGCTCTCGGCCGCCGCCACCACCTACGAGCAGACCGAGCAGCAGCTCACCACCCAGCTCTCCGGCTGACGCCGGAGGCACAGCACGCCATCCATCGCCGGCGCCGGGGTCCGCACCCCGGGCCGGCGATGGTGACCTCTTGAGAAAGAGAGCGGGGAGAGCGCGGTGTCGATCGAGCTGTACGCCGACCTGGACGCGCTGCAGCAGCTGGCCAACCGGCTGGCGCAGATCAAGGACTCGCTGGACCACGTCAACGACGACCTCGAGTCGTACGAGCCGGCCCTGGGGTCAGCCCACGTCGCCGACCGGTTGCACGCCTTCGTCAACGGCTGGCACGACGGCCGGAAGAAGATCAGCGACAACATCAGCAAGCTGCAGCAGAAGGTGGCCGGGGTGGCGCAGACGTACCAGCAGCAAGAGGACGAGCTCGCGAAGCAGTCCACCAGCAGCGGCCAGCACTGAGCTGGGCCGGATGACCAGCACCCGCCGGGCCGCGCCCGGATTCTGGTTGAACCTGCCGGACGGCTGGCTGCCGCTGGAACCGGGCTCGGAGCGCATTCCGGACCAGGTCCAGCGGCTGGTCGAGCTGCGGGCGCAGGCCGACCCGAGGGTGGCCGAGCACCGTGGCCAGGTGGAGCAGCAGTTGCGGGCCGCGCTGAAGGAGGCCCGGGCGAAGGAGCTCTCCTTCGGCGCGATCCTGGCCACCTTCACCGCGGACGGCCGGCCGATCACCGCCTCGCTGGCGCTAACCCGGCATCGCAGCCCCGGTGGCGCCGACGCGCACCGGATCCTGGCCGAGCTGGGCGACCAGCGAGACAAGCAGAACACCCTGATCGAGCTGCCCTATGTCGGCACGGTGGTGCGCAGCGCGTACCTCGACCGGACGCCGGTGGAGCTGCCCGCAGGCCAGGGCCGGCCAGCCAGCGTGCTCGCTGAGATCGCGGTGTTCCAGTACTTCATGCCGATGCCCGGCGGCTCGGACATCGTGGTGGCCACCGGAGCCACTCCGACGCTGCCGATGCGCGAGGTGTTCGGCAGCCTGTTCGACGCGATCCTCACGACCTTCCAGTTCGTCGAGGACGACCCGGCGGCCGGACCAGCCTGACCGGCGATCACACCTTGCCCTTAGAGACAACAGCGGAGGAATGACCGGTGGCCGACAACTCGTGGTTCGAGGGCAAGAACTCGCCCGGGGCCGGTGACCTGGGCCAGATGCAGGCCCTGCAGCAGAACCTGGCCCGGACGGCGGACGCCGCGAAGCATGCCCGGACCAGCCTGTCCGGCTTGAAGGACCAGGTGTCCGACGCCGTCTGGCGCGGCCGGCCGGCCGAGGAGTTCAAGAACACCATCGACTCGGACTTCCTCGGGCAGCTGGACAAGCTCGACACGTCCTACTCCGACGCGGCCGACGGCTTCGCCACCTACATCGCGGCGGTCTCCGACATCAAGCACCGGGCGGACGGGCTGGCCCGGCGGATCTACGACGCCCAGCGGCACTACGAGACGGTGGCCGGCGCGCTGCAGGCCTGGCTGCACGCCAACCCGGAATCCGGCTCGTACTCGCACGGCGACCTGACCGCGCCCGGCTTCAACGCCGGCGCCCCGTACACCGTCAACTACCACCCGGCGCCGTCCCCGGCCGGGGTGAAGCCGGGCTCGGCGGCGGCCGCCACCGCGGCCAGCAGCGCCGCCGACGCCCAGCGCAACCACGCCTCGCTGCAGCGCGAGGTCGACGAGGCCTACTCCGGGCTGCAGACGCTGTACCGGCAGATGGACCAGTTGAAGACGCACGACCGGGTGGCCGCCGACAACGCGGTGGTGGGCAAGATCGACCACGCCGGCTCCGAGGGAATGCGCAACGAGTCGGGCTGGCACAAGTTCTTCCACGCGCTGTCCACGATCGCCAAGTGGGTCGGCGTGGCGCTGCTGGTGGTGGCCGTCGTCGCGGTGCTGGTGGCGCTGCCCGAGGTCGACTTCGCGCTGCTGCCGGCGCTCGGTGCGGCCACCTCACTGGGTGGCGCGGCGGTATCGATAGGCGGGGTGTCGATCTCGCTGGCCAGCGTCGCGATCATCGGTTCGGCCGCCACCTCGGCGCTCGCGCTGGTCGGCGACGTCGGCCAGACCAGCACCGGCGAGGGACCGGGCGCGTTCAAGATCGGCATGGACGTGCTCGGCATCGTGCCGGGCCTGGGCACCGCGGCGCGCGGCCTGAGCCGGCTCGGCGGCCCGATCGGGGACGCTGCCGAGGCGCTGCACAGCGGTGCGCTGACCGCGAAGCTGGCCGCCTCGTACAAGCTCGAGTCGCTGTTCGACAACGCGATGTACTCCAAGTTCGGAATGACCTTCCCGGGGCTGATGGACAAGGCCGAGAAGGGCTTCAGCAAGCTCGACAGCACCCTGCTCGGCTATGGCGAGGTGCACGGCGTCGACTCGCTGTTCGGCGAGGTGAAGTGGCTGGGCAGCAAGCTGAACAAGGTGTACGGCACTGCGAGCCCGGCGTTCCTGCCCGCCTACACCACCACCGCGCTGGTCGCGCACGGCAAGGCGTACGTCCAGTCGCTGGCACACCACGACGTGACCGGCAGCGATGCCCGGGCCCAGATCCGGCAGTACCAGCAGACCGATCCGGTGGCCGCCGCCAAGGCGCACCAGATCGCGGCGAACCTGGCCAAGGGCAACGGCGCCACGGTCAGCTTCCCGCGGCAGCTGCATTACCCGCAGACCGTGCCGGTGCACTGATGGCCGAGCTGACCGCGTTGCTGCCGGACGCCGGCCGGCAGTTGCTGCTCGCCGCCGGCGCCGGCGACCGGGCCGAGTTCGGCCGCCGGTACGGCCAGCTGGTGGACGACCCCGACTTCGAACGGGTCACCGTGGCGCTGATCGGCCTGCTCACGCTGCTGATCGCCGACTGGCTGCCGGACGGCTGCGACCCGGCCACCGCGGTGCGGGTGCTGCACGAGCGGCTGGCCGAGCTGCACCCCCGGTGCACCGCGCTGGTCGGGGTGAACCTGGTGGTGCTCGAGCACCTGGCGCGTTCGGTGCTCGACCTGTCCGAGCTGCTGGCCGGGCTGACCGGGGCCGAGGTGAGCCTGTATGCCGGGCTGATCGTCGGCACCGCGGTGCCCGAGCCGAGCCGGCTGGATGAGCTTGTCGGACGGCTGGCATGACCGCCGCCGAGGAGTTCCCGCCGTTCGCCGCCGAGGTGCCCTCGGCCCCGCCGGCCGAGGTGGCCGTGCTGGTCCGGCTGGCCGTGCACGCGGTCGGCCGGGGCGACCCGCAGTCCTGGCAGCACGCGGTGGAGCAGGCCTGCGCGGCCGACCCTGCCGAGGCCGACCGGCTGGCCCGGGCCGAGCTGGCCGACCGGGTGCGCCGGCACGGCGTCGAGCAGGGCATGGTGCCGGCCATCGCCGGCGGTGCCAACCGGCTGGCCGCGGCGGCCGTCGACGGTCCGTTCGAGTGCCCGGCCTACCTGCTGGAGCTGGCGATCCGGCGGGCGCTGGACGAGCCGGGCTGCACCGACTACGTCGACCAGGACGAGCTGGTGTTCGCGACCACCCAGTGCGCCGGCATGATCGACCTGCACGACACGCTGCTGCCACCCGGCTGGGGGTGGGCGGTGCACGGCTCGTTTACCGAGTCGGCGTGACCGACTCGCATCAGGCAGCGGTCGGCGTGACCGACTCGCCAGTGCTAGGAGTAGTACCCGGTGCCGAGCAGCACCAGGTTCACCACCACCACGATCGCCAGCAGCAGCCCGACCACCCACAGCACCGGGTGCCGGGCGAACGACATGGTGCCGGCGCCGGCCGACGGATCGGGGTGCGCGGCGTAGAACGCCCTCTCGCTGGCGTACTCCTCGCGGCTGACCCGCACGCCGCGGTCGATCAGCGGCTGGTAGCTCTCCGCCGGCAGGATCTTGCGCTGGATCTCCACCGCCACCAGCCGGCGCGGGCTGTAGTGCGCCAGGATCTGCCCGTCCGGGTCGACGAAGACGATCCGGTCGGAGCCCTGGCCGGCGCCGACCGCGCTGGTGAACCGGGCCAGCACCACCCCGGCGAGCGTCGGCAGCCCGTCGGCCGGCTGGTCGGGCAGCCGCCAGCGCAGCGTCTGCTTGCCATCGGTCCACTCGACATGGTCGCCGTGGTCGGCGAGCACCAGCTTCCCGTACAGCCGCCGGGTCATCTCGTGGTCGAGGTTCTCGACCTGACCGCGCAGCAGGATCCGGGGTTCGGTCATCGGGCAACGTCCGTTCGGGGTGACGGGGGGCGGGCGGCTGGCCTCAGCTTAGAGTGCCGCCATCGGGCGTCGGGGTCGCCCGGCCGGCGGTCGAGGGCAGAACTGCCGAGCGCGGAACTGTCGACTGCGGAGGGGGTCCGGTAGTGGCGCGTACCCGCACCGCCTGGCGACCCCGCCGCGCGGTCCGCCGGCAACCGGCGGGCTCGCTGTCGTCGCGGCAGGTCGTCGGGCTGCTGGCCGCGCTGGCGTTGGCGGTAGGCGCGGTGGCCGCGGCCGCGACCCTGGTCAACCCCAACCGGGCCCGCAGCTTCGCGCTGATCCACGGCTCGATGTTCCTCTCCGACGACCGGGCGCCGGTCGCGATCGACCTGGCCACCGGCAAGCCGACCGTCCGGTTGGTCGGCGCGAACTCCCAGGTGGACGCCGCCGCGACCGCCGACCTGGCGGTGGTGCCGCTGGCCGGCGGCACCCTGCTGCTGAACCGCCGCACCGGCGAGTTCAACCTGGTGGACGGCACCGGTTTCGTGGTGAAGACGACCGCCGGCGGGGTGCCGCTGCCGCGCCAGGCCGGGGCAGCCGGAGCGATCGGGGTGGCCTCCGGCAACGCCGCCTACCTGGTGCGCGGCGGTCCGAGCACCTCAGTGTTCCTGGTCAACGCGGGCACCGTGCAGGCCGCCAACCGGCCGGCCGCCCGGATCGCGCCGCGCGCCTCGGCGGTGCTGGCCCAGCCGAGCACCCTCATCAGCGACGCTGGCACCGCCGACACCTCGCCCGGTCAGGCGGTGGCGGCCGACGGCGCGCTCTGGCTGCTCACCGGCAACTCCGACGGGCGGACGCTGCACCGCCTGACCGTGCCGCCCGGTTCGGCGACCGGCGCCACCCTGGCCGACGCGACCCGGGCCACCACCAGCGGGCTGGCGGTGCTGGCCGCCGGGCCGGCCGGCGAGGTGGTGCTGGCCACCGCCGGCCAGCTGCAGCGGTTCACCGGCGACTCGGCGGGACGGTCGTCGGCGGTATCCGGCCTGACCGGGGTCGACCAGATCCTGCCGGCCACCGGAACGGACCAGTCGAGCGGTGACCAGGCTGCCTTCCTGTACCACGCCAGGGCCGGTTGGAGCCTGGTCGAGGCAACCGGCGACGGCGCCGCGGTGCACCGGCTCGACGGCATCCCGGCCACCGCCCAGCTCGCGCCGCCGGCCACCAGCAACGGCCGGCTGTACACGATGGACCGGGCCGGCTCCGGGCTGCTCTGGCAGGTCAGCGGATCCGGCGCGGTGCGGACGCTGGCCGGCGTACCCCAGTACCCGACGCCGAAGGACGGCCGCGGCCGGTCCCTCGAGGTGGCCGACTTCGGTGACGCCGAGGTGCTGGCCAGCCGCAGCCGGGTGCTGTTCAACTCGCCGAACCACGTGCTGGCGCTGGCCGTCTTCACCGACGGCAGCCGGCCGGTGCAGGTGATCGACAAGAGCTCGGCCACCGACCTGAACGCCGCCGGCGGGGCGAGTGCCATCACCGCGCGGCACAACTCCTCGATCAAGCGCCGGACCACCACCGCGCCGCCGAAGACCCAGGTCAAGGCGCCGACCCCGAGCGCGCCGGCGGTCAACACCAAGATCAGCTGCAAGACCACCACCCAGATCCCGCACGTGCCCACCATCACCACCGCGACCAGCGCGTCCCGCTCGGTGCTGCTGAACTGGAACTACCCGCTGCTGGACAGCGAGGACTGCGTGCCGTCGACCTACCAGCTGACCGTCCGGACGCTGACCGACGGCTCGCCGGCCGCGCCCGGCCAGGTGACCGTGCAGGGGCAGACCTCGGTCAACCTGACCGGGCTCTACCCGAGCACCCGCTACCAGCTCACCGTCACCGCCTACCTGAACGGCCGCGGCACCACCTCGCAACCGGTGGTGGTGACCACCGGGCCGGAAGGCCCGGCCGCGCCCACCGGACTCACCGCCAGCACCGACCAGGCCGGCGACTGGACGATCAGCTGGGCCGGCTGCGGCAGCGTCCAGAAGGGTTGCGTGCCGGCGGCCAGCTGGACGGTGATCCCACGGTTCTGCGACGGCCTGGGGCTGAGCAGCCCGCCGGCGCCGCTGCCGGTGGCCGGCGATCCCACCCTCACCCGGTTCAGCACCAGCCTGCCCGGCGGCACCGCACTGCTCGGCCGCGGCCTGTCGTTCACCGTGCAGGGCACCAGCGAACTGGGCAACGTCGGCGCCAGCAGCGCCCCGTCCGGCTGCAGCTACAGCTGGGCGCCGCCGGACGCCGCCGCGATGCACCTGTCGGCCAGCGAACCGGTGCAGACCGACCTGGGCGGCACCACCAGCTCGACGTTCACCCTCGACCTGGGCAAGAACCCGACCGCGGCCACCGGCGGGGTGGGCGGCCAGATCACCTTCCAGCTGCTGGTCGGCGGTCAGGTGGTGCAGGGCAAGGGTCCGAGCAGTGCCACCAGCGTGACCTTCACCGGCATCGCCGCCGGCACCAGCTACACCGGCCGGGCGCTGGTCGCGCCACCCCGGCATCCGGATGCGGCGGTCACCGTCGGGCCGGTGTCGGTGAGCACTCGGGCGGCCTGGCCGCAGCTCGCGGTCACCACCGCCAAGGTCAGCCAGGACGGCCACAACCCGCGAAAGGGCACGCTGACCGTCACCATGTCCGGGTTGAGCAGCGCGCAGGCCGGCGGTGAGCGGTTCCAGCTGACCGACAGCAGCCAGTTCCACTGCGGGCAGACCTACCAGCAGCTGCGCACCGACTCGGCGTTCGACCCGGCCACGCTGACCATCACCGCCGACGTGGACCTGCTGCAGTACTTCGGCGACTGCCGCGTCGACCTGCAACTGGTCGAGGAGCCGGGCAGCGGCGACCCGCTGGTGTTCGGCGGCACCGTCTCACCGGGCTTCGGGGCGCCGGTGAGCATGCCGGACCTGCCGACTGGCGGGGTGTCACCGTCGGACTTCACCGCGGCCTGGGACGCCACGCCGGACGACCACGGCCGCTCGACCATCACCGTCACCCTGAACAGCTCCGACCCGAAGTACCTGTTCGTACAGCACTGGAGCGAGTCGGTCTCGGACGGCGACCCGAGCGACTGCGGCACCGGCAGCGACGCGCCGCCGGTGACGCTGCCGGTCGACCAGGGCTGCGTCCTGCTGCACGGTGGCGACCAGCACGCCTGGACGGTGGTGCTGGGCTATCGGATGGTCGGCCAACATGCCGATCAGACTGTGACGGTGGCGGTCACCGGCACCCCGCCGACCTACGTCGTCCCGACGCCCACCCCGACCCCGACGCCGACCTCGACCAGTACGTCGCCGAGCCCGACCGCCAGCCCGACCAAGTCCTGAACCGAGCGCTTCTGCGACCAAGCGCGTCCGGCCAGTACCGCCCAGCAGCAAGGAAGAACCATGTCCAGCCCGTACGACGCCCAGCAGCCCGCATTCGACACGGCGGCCCAGGTGGCGCACCGCACCGAGCAGCTGTGCGCCAACATCGCCCAGGTGATCCAGGGCAAGCCTGAGGTGATCCGCAACGCGGTGATCTGCCTGCTGGCCGGCGGCCACCTGCTGCTGGAGGACGTGCCGGGCACCGGCAAGACCTCGCTGGCCCGGGCGCTGGCCGCCTCGCTGTCGGTGACCTGGAACCGCATCCAGTTCACCCCCGACCTGCTGCCCAGCGACGTCACCGGGGTGTCGATCTTCAACCAGGCCAGCGCGTCGTTCGAGTTCCGGCCCGGGCCGATCTTCGCCAACATCGTGCTCGGCGACGAGATCAACCGGGCGTCGCCGAAGACCCAGTCGGCGCTGCTCGAGGTGATGGAGGAGGGGACGCTCTCCAACGACGCGCTGGTGTACCGGATGCCCAGCCCGTTCATGGTGATCGCGACCCAGAACCCGATCGACATGGAAGGCACCTACGTGCTGCCCGAGGCGCAGCTCGACCGGTTCCTGATGAAGCTGACCGTGGGCTACCCGACCCCGGAGGCCGAGGCGCTGGTGCTGCGCACCCAGAAGCTCGGCGCCACCGTCGGCCAGCTGTCCCCGGTGCTCACCGCCGACGACGTGCTGGAGCTGATGCGCGGGGTGCAGTCGGTCGAGGTGGCGCCGCCGATCGAGGACTACATCGTGGCGATCGCGACGGCCACCCGGTCGATGACCGAGCTGCGGCTGGGCGTGTCGCCGCGCGGTTCGCTGGCGCTGCTGCGGGCGGCCCGGGCCTGCGCGGCGGTCACCGGACGGTCGTTCGTCACCCCGGAGGACGTGAAGGCGATGGCCCCGGTGGTGCTGGCGCACCGGCTGATCCTGCAGCCGGACGCCGAACTGCAGGGCCGTACCGGCACCGAGCTGGTGAACCGGGCGGTGCAGTCGGTGCCGGTGCCCCGCTCGTTCGCGCACCGGTAGACCTGCATGACCCGAGCTGCCCTGGCAACCCTGGCCGCCGGCCTGGCGGCGCTGCTGGCCGGGCTGTTGCTGAACTGGGTGGCGCTGGCGCTGGTCGGCATCGGGCTGCTCGGCTGCCTGCTGCTCGGCGTGCTCTCGGTGGTGCGCCCGTCCCGGCTGGTGATCGAACGCGAGATCCAGCCGCCCCGGGTGCCCAAGCACTCCACCGCGATCGCCTTCCTGCGGTTCCGCAACACCGGCCGGCGGGCGGTCGGTCCGACAGTGGCGCTGCAGCCGTACGGCAGCCGGCCGGTGCGCACGGTGATCCCGCGGCTGCGCGGCCGCGAGCAGGGGGTGCGCACCTACCGGTTGCCGACCGGCGACCGCGGCATCTTCGACATCGGACCGGTCGAGGTGGCCCGGGCCGACCCGCTTGACCTGTTCCGCACCGCCCGCCAGCACGGCCGGACCGAGCAGCTCTGGGTGTACCCGCGGCTGCTGGACTTCCGGCAGCTGCCCACCGGGCAGACCCGCACCCTGGAGGGGCCGTCGTCCGACACCGCCCCGGCCGGCAACATCACCTTTCACCGGCTGCGCGAGTACGTGGTCGGCGACGACCTGCGGCTGGTGCACTGGAAGTCGACCGCCCGCACCGGACGGCTGGTGGTGCGGCACAACGTCGACACCTCGCAGCCGTACACCGTGGTGGTGCTCGACCTGCGCCGGTCCAGCTACTCCGAGGAGTCGTTCGAGCAGGCGGTGGACGTCGCCGCCTCGGTGCTGGTGTCGGCGGCCGCGAACAAGGCGCCGGTCGAGCTGCGGCTCACCGACGCGACCGTGCTCGGCGGCTCCCGGCTGCGCGAGGTGACCCCGCTGATCGACCACCTGACCGGGGTTCAGCCCACCGACGCCGGCTCGCTGCAGGGGGAGCTGCTGCGGCTGCGCCGCAGCCGGGGTGGCACCGCGCTGGTGGTGGTGACCGGGGTCGCCGATCCGGCCGACCTGCCCTACCTGGCCGGGCTGCGCCGCCGGTACGAGCGGTTGGTGCTGATCTCGCTCGATCCGGCCGACCGGCCGGCGCCGGGCTTTCCGGGGGTGCGGGTGATCTCGGCGGTGGACGCCGACACCGCCTGCGCGGCGTGGAACCTGGTCGCTCGATGAAGCTGGTCGCGCGATGAGGACTGACGGCCTGATCCGCCGGGTGATCCCGTTCAGCCTGCCGCCGCTGGCGGTGCTGGCCACCGCGCTCAGTTCGGCGATGTGGCTGCGGGCGTTCCCGGCGGCCACCCTGGCGGTGCCGCTGTTCGGCGCCGCGCTGCTCTCGGTCGGCCTGACCATGGCGCTGGTGTTGCTGCTGCGCCGCTCGATGCTGGTCACGGTGCCGGCCGGGTTGCTCGGCTTCGGGCTGTACGCGCTACTGGTGGTGCTGCGCGATCCGCTCGGGTTCGGCTCGCTGGCCGCCGGGTTCGTGCACGGGCCGGCCCAACTGCTGTCGTTCGCGCTGCCGCTGGTCAGCCCCTCGTCGCTGCTGGTCTGGCCGGTGGCGCTGTGCTGGCTGGCCGGCCTGCTCGCCGGTGAGAGCCTGGCCCGCAGCCGGCTCAGCCTGCTGCCGTACGCCACCTGGCTGGTGGTGTTCGGGGTGGGTTACGCCGGCGGCTCGCGAGCGATGGGGCCGGACGCGGCGACCGCCCGCCGGATCGACCTGGCGGTCGGCGGGGCGCTGCTGCTGGTGCTGGTGCTGTTGCGGGTGGCTCAGGGCTGGCTGGCCCAGGACGCCGCCGCCGAGGCGGCCGGCCGGGTGTCGGACGGTACGAATGTCGACGCGACCGAGCTCAACCTGCTGCCGTTGCAGCGGATCGGTGCCGGCCTCGGCACCGCGGCAGTGGTGGTGCTGGTCGCCGGCTACCTGGCCAGCAGTTCGGTGTTCGCCGGCGCGCCGACCGAGCTGAAGCGCAATCCGGCGGTGCAGCAGGCAGATCCGACCACGCCGATGGCGTTCGTGGCCTCGCTCCGGCCGGCCAGCCGGACCGATCCGGGAACCCCGCTGTTCTCGGTCAACCTGGACCGGCCGGTGCCGGGGTACTTCGGGCTGGCCAGCGTGGACTTCTACGACGGGGACAGCTGGTCGTTCGACCGCAACTTCGCCCCGTCCGGCGGGGTGGTGCCGGCGGATGAGGACCCGCAGCTGCAGCCGGCCGGGCCGCCGGTCGAGCAGGGCTACCGGATCACCAGCCCGCTGCTCACCGCCGGGCCGTGGCTGCCCTCGGTGTACCGCCCGCAGCGGGTGACCGGGGTCGCGATCAGCGTCGACCCGGGCAGCGGCATGGTGGTGCCGACCGGCCAGCTGTCGGTGGGCAGCGGCTACCGGGTCAGCTCCACCCGGGCCCGGCAGGTGCTGACCGACCTGGCGACCGGTTGGCTGCCGGCCACCTCGACCGCTCCGGTGAACAGCCAGCTTCCGGGCCAGCTGCGCGGCACGCTGGCCGGCGTGGTCACCGGCTTCGCCACCGAGACCGGGCAGAGCTCGGCCGATCCGGCCGGTTTCCTGACTGCCCTGGTCGGCGACCTGCACACCAACTACCTGCTCACCGACCCGGCCGCCGCCTCGGCCAGCACGCCGCCGGCCAGCACGGCGGCCAAGGCCCGTCCGAGCAAGAGCCGAGCTGGCAAGGCGAAACCCAGCAAAAGCGCGAAGCCCACTGTCTCGGCGACCCCTCGACCGACCGTCTCGGCCGGCTCGGCCACCGGTGGCAGCAGCCTGTCGGCGGTGCTGGCCGCGATCCTCGGCCCGCAGCGCAGCGGCACCCCCGAGCAGTACGCGACGCTGGTGGCGCTGGTCGCCCGCGACCTGGGCGTGCCGGCCCGGATCGTCAGCGGGTTCCGGCTGACCGCGCCGGACGGGTCGCATACCGCGGCTCCGGGTAACCACGTGCTGGGCACCCGGGACGCCTACAGCTGGGTCGAGGTGCCGGTGCGCGGGCAGGGCTGGGTGGTGCTTGACCCGGCACCGTCCCGGTACGCGACCACCGAGGCGCAGCCGAGCGTCGGCGTCACGAAGAGCAGCACGCCCAGCCGGTCGCCCAGCCAGGCAGCCCTGGTCACCCAGTCGGACGGTGGCCACGCGGTGGCGCCGCGCAGCGACGTGCACACCGCCGTCCGGCATTCCGGTGGCTGGCCGTGGCCGCTGCTGCTGGCCGGCCTGGCGTTGCTGGTGCTGGTGCTGGCCGGGTTGCTGGCCGGCCGGCGGCAGCTGAGATTGGTCCGGCGCCGCCGGCTGGCCGAACCGCGTCGCCGGGTGATCGGCGCCTGGGCCGAGACCCTCGACCTGCTGGCCGAGGCCGGGCTGGGGGAGCTGACCGCGCTGACCGGTGCCGAGATCGGCCGGGCGGCCGCCGAGCGGTTCGGTCCGGAGCCCGCCGCCCAGGTGCGCCGGGTGGCCGCGGCGGCCGACCGGGCGGCGTTCAGCGAGCAGGCGGTGATCATCGCGCCGGAGGCGGACGCGGCCTGGGCGGCGCACGCCGAGCTGCGCCGGCTGGTGCGGGCCGCGCTGCCGGTGTCCGACCGGCTGCTGGTGCCGTTCAGGTACTCCTCGGCCAGCCGCGGTCGGCCGGTGCGCAATGGCCTCTTGCCTCGGCGGCGCGGCCGGTTCACCACCAGCCGGCCGGGGGCAGGCCACCGGCCCCGCTGAGTCAGGCTTGGACGACCTGCACGCCGTGACCGCGGATGGTCTCCAGGTCGGATTCCGGGGCGTCCGGGTCGGTGACCAGCACCTGCACTTGCTGCCAGTCGCAGATCCGGGCCAGCGCCCGGGCTCGCAGGGTGGCGCTGCCGGCCACCACCACGGTGCGCCGGGCCCGGCCGACCATCAGCCGGGCCAGTTGCGCCTCGTCCGGGTCGAGTGCCTTCAGGCCGGCCGCCGGGTCGAGTGCGTCGGCCGAGATGACCGCCACGTCCAGGTCCAGTTGCTGCAGCATGTCGGCGGCGAACGGGCCGACCAGCTCGAACGATCCCGGCCGGGCCAGGCCACCGACCAGCAGCAGCTTGACGTTGCGCCGGACGATCAGCTCGGTGGCGATGTTCACCGCGTTCGTCACCACCGTGATGTCGCCGGCCGCGCCGCCCGGGCCACGGGCGGCCAGGCCCCGGGCAACCTCGGTAGTGGTGGCGCCACCGGTCAGCCCGACGATGTCGCCGGCGTGCACCAGCCGGGCCGCCGCCTGCCCGATCCGCACCTGGCCCGGATCCTGCTTGGCGGCCTTGTAGCGCAGCGGCAGGTCATAGCTCACCCCGGCGGCCACCGCGCCGCCCCGGGTGCGGGTGACCAGCTGCTGTTCGGTGAGCTGGTTCAGGTCCCGGCGCACGGTGGAGGCCGACACCTCCAGCCGGCGCGCCATCTGCTCGACGTCGACATGACCGTGCTCGGCCATCTCGTCGAGCAGCGCGTTCAGCCGGGCATACCGCTTCATCGCCGCCTCCCGCCGGTATCCGGTTGCTCGGACCTGCTCGGCTGAGAGCGTACTTGCGCGCTAGCAACCAGCGACAGCCCCGGCGTACCCGACTTTCCGGACGTTAGCTGGACGGCTTCACCGCGGGGATGCCGGCCACCAGCTCGTACACCTGGTTGCGCGGCAGCCCGGTCAGCTGCTGCACCACCGCTCGGGTCAGCCGCGGGTCGGCGCCGTTGCCGATCAGCACCTCGGCCAACCGGTGCGGGTCGAGCTCGGAGCTGGTCTCCTCGGCGCCGGCAACCACGACGGTGTACTGGCCGCGCACCTCCTCGGTCGCCAGTTCGGCGGCGAGGTCGGGCAGCAACCCGCGGCGGAACAGCTCGTCCGGCTTGCTGATGCTGCGGGCCAGGGCGGCCCGGCGGTCGCCGAGTACCAGGGCCAGGTCGGCCACCATCTCGGCCAGCCGGTGCGGTGCCTCGAAGAAGATCAGGGTGGCGTCGACGCCGCGCAGCCGGCCGAGCGCGGCCTGCCGGGCGGCCGCCTTGCGCGGCAGGAAGCCGGCGTAGCAGAACCGGTGCACCGGCAGCCCGGAGCCGACCAGCGCGCTGATCGGCGCGTTCGCCCCGGGCAACGGCACTACCCGCAGGTCGGCCTCGATCGCCGCGGTGACCAGCCGGTAACCCGGGTCGTTCACCATCGGGGTGCCGGCGTCCGAGATCAACGCGACGTCCTCGCCGGCGCGCAGCCGGTCGACCAGCTGGCCGGTCCGGGACTCCTCGTTATGGTCGTGGTAGCTGACCAGCCGGGTGTCGATCTGCAGCGGTCGCAGCAGCGTCCGGGCGTTGCGGGTGTCCTCGGCGGCGATCACCGCCACTGCCCGCAGCACCTCGATGGCGCGCAGCGTGATGTCGCCCGGATTGCCGATCGGCGTCGGCACCAGGTACAGCGTTCCGGACTCCGACTCGCTCACCGGACGGACTCTAGTGGCGGCCGTCCCGAGCGGCGGCCGCGGAGGGGTTGGCCGGCCCGATCCGCGTAGCTAGGCTGACGGCAGGTGGCTGCCCTGCTCGAATCCAGGCAGCCGTCCGGCTCGAAACGCAGCCCCGCGCTAGTCGCGTTCTCGAGGTGCAGCGATGGCAATTGACGAGTCAACCCGACAGGTGCTCGACGCGGTCGAGCCGAAGCCGATCGTCGCCGCCCAGTACCCGGCGGTGGGACAGCCACGCGGTTCGATGTTCCTGCGGGTGCTCGGCACCACCGATCACAAGCTGATCGGCCGGATGTACCTCATCACCACCATCGTGTTCTTCATGTTCGGCGGCGTGCTGGCCCTGATCATGCGCGCCGAGTTGGCCCGTCCGGGCATGCAGTTCCTCTCGCCCGAGCAGTACAACGAGCTGTTCACCATGCACGGCACGATCATGCTGCTGTTCTTCGCCACCCCGTTGGTGTTCGCGTTCGCGAATCTGGTGCTGCCGCTGCAGATCGGCTCACCGGACGTGGCGTTCCCGCGGCTGAACGCGTTCTCCTACTGGCTCTACCTGTTCGGCGCCACGCTGGCCTCGATCTCGTTGCTCACCCCGCAGGGCGCGCCGGACTTCGGCTGGACCGCCTACGCCCCGCTGAACAGTTCGCTGAACAGCCCGCCGTACGGCCCGGACTTCTGGATCATCGGGTTGGCGCTCTCCGGCCTGGGCACCATCCTGGGCGCCGTCAACATGGTGACCACCGTGATCTGCATGCGGGCACCGGGCATGACCATGTTCCGGATGCCCATCTTCACCTGGAACATCCTGGCCACCTCGATCCTGATCCTGCTGGCGTTCCCGATCCTGACCGCCGCACTGCTAGTGCTCTACATCGACCGCAACTTCAACGCCCGGGTGTACGACCCGAGCAACGGCGGACCGATCCTCTGGCAGCACCTGTTCTGGTTCTTCGGGCATCCCGAGGTCTACATCGTGGCGCTGCCGTTCTTCGGCATCGTCACCGAGATCATCCCGGTGTTCAGCCGCAAACCGCTGTTCGGCTACAAGGGCATGATCGTGGCGACGTTCAGCATCACCGGGCTCTCGCTGACGGTCTGGGCGCACCACATGTTCGTCACCGGCCAGGTGCTGCTGCCGTTCTTCTCGATCCTGACCTACCTGATCGCGGTGCCGACCGGGCTGAAGTTCTTCAACTGGATCGGCACCATGTGGAAGGGGTCGATCACCTTCGACACTCCGATGCTGTTCTCGCTTGGCTTCATGGTGACGTTCCTGTTCGGCGGGCTGACCGGGGTCATCCTCGCGTCCCCGCCGCTGGACTTCCAGGTGTCCGACACCTACTTCGTGGTGGCACACTTCCACTACGTGCTGTTCGGCACCATCGTGTTCGCGGCCTGGGGTGGCATCTACTTCTGGTTCCCCAAGTTCACCGGGCGATACCTCAACGAACGGCTGGGCAAGCTGCACTTCTGGTTGACCTTCATCGGGTTTCACGCGACGTTCCTGGTGCAGCACTGGCTGGGCGCCGAGGGCATGCCGCGCCGGTACGCCGACTACCTGCCCAGCGACGGGTTCACCACGCTGAACACCTTCTCGACGATCGGCTCGTTCGTGCTGGGCGCCTCGATGCTGCCGTTCCTCTACAACCTCTACCACTCCTACCGGTACGGCGAGCTGGTGACGGCGGACGACCCGTGGGGGCACGGCAACTCGCTGGAGTGGGCCACCAGTTGCCCGCCGCCGCGGCACAACTTCCTCTCGATGCCGCGGATCCGCTCCGAGCGGCCGGCGTTCGAGGCGCACTACCCGCACCTGATCGGACGGCTGGAGGACGAGGCGCACGGCCACCGGCCGCACCGCGCCACCGAGCGGGTCGGCGCGTCGGCGGTCGGCGGGACCGGCGGCCGGGGCGGTGCCCGGGACACCGACCCGGGTCATTCCGGCCAGCCGGACGCGGGTCCGGACACCAGGCCGGACCCGCGCTGACCGCGGTTACTTGAGGACCGCGTCCACCGTCTTCTTCAGCGCGCTCGGCTGGGCCGGACTGCGCGGCGCGGAGTCACGCATCGCCTGCATCCGCTCACCTATCTCGGCGAGCTGCTTGCGGCCGAGGCCTTCCCGGACCTTCGGGAACCACTCGGCCTCCTCCTCCTCGATGTGGTGCCGGACGTTCTCGATCAGCACCGTGGTCTTGGCGTCGAACCGCTCGTCCGACGGCTGCATCGCCGACAGCTCGGCGCAGAGGACGTCCGCCACGTGGTGCTCCTCGTACGACTCGAGCACGTCGTCGGAGAGGTCGGGCAGCAGCCGGCGGACCTCCGGGTACATCACCTCGTTCTCCAGGTAGGTGTGCACGGTGAGCTGTTCGATGATCTGCTGGACGAGCTTCCCCTTGCGCTGCTCGGCGTTCTCGCCGGCCTGTTCGAACTCGCGGAACAGCTTCTTGACTTCCTTGTGGTCCTGCTTGAGCAGCACGATCGCGTCGCTGGACATGGCTTCTCCCGTACGGGTACGGCCGCGGCCGCTCGGTCTCGGCGGCGGTTACGGCGTCCTTGCCGGATTCTTAACCGCACAGGCCGGTCGGTAACCACCGATGTGTCGGCAGGCACCGCCGCCGGTCTTCAGCGGCAGGTGCATTGCGCGGCCCGAAATTGCACAATGCGTCCTGGCCAGGGACCGGCACCGGACGGCGTGGAGGTTGGCTCAGGCGCGCAGTTCGGCCAGGATCAGCGGCAACTGGCCGAGCAGCTCCCCGGCCAGGAAGCCGAGCGGGCCGACCGGCGCGGCCAGCCGGTCGCCGGCGGTGGCGTGCAGGTAAGTGGCCCAGCAGGTCGCCTGGTCGAGGGCCGCGCCCCGGGCCAGCAGCCCGACGATCGCGCCGGCCAGTACGTCGCCGCTGCCGGACGTGCCCAACCCGGAGTGGCCGGCCGGCACCGCCCAGGTGTCGCCGCCGGGGGCGACCACGGTGTTGTCGCAGCTGAGCATCGCGCCGTACCGGTCGGCCACCTCGACCAGCTTCGCGGTGGCGATGCCGTCCTCGCCGCCGTCGTCCTCGTCGCCGGTCAGGTAGCGGGCCTCGGTCTCGTTCGGGGTGAGCACCAGCCGGCCGCGCAACCGGTCGGCCACCGCCCGGTCGAGCTTCGGCAGCACGCCCAGGGCGTACGCGTCCAGCACCACCGGCTGCTCGTCCGGCAACCGGGGCACCAGCGCGGTCAGCAGTTCCTGGGCGCCGTCGGCGTCGTCCAGCCCCGGCCCGATCAGCACCGCCGAGGCGCCGGACGCCCGGTCCTGCACCGCGTCGACCACCTTGCCGTCGAGTGACTGGCCGGGACCCTCGGGCAGCCACACCACACCGGCCTCGGGGACTGCCGCGGCCACCGCGGCGGCTACCGGCTCGGCGACCGCCAGGGTGAGCACTCCGGCGCCCACCCGCAGCGCGGCCAGCCCGGCCAGCATCGCGGCCCCCGGCGTGCACCGCGCACCGCCGATCACCAGCACCCGGCCGCGGGACTGCTTCTTGCTGGCCGGCCGGGGCAGCGGCCAGTCACGCAGCGCTTGCGCCGAGATGGTGCGCGGGTCAGCCATGCAGCCCCTCCTGGCCGCCGGGATGGGCCGCGGGTGCGGCGCCGAACCTGGCGAGGTAGTCGTCGTAGTTCTCGATCACCGCGTGCCATCCGTCCGGCTGCAACTCCAGCACGGTCACCGACGCGTTGCGGATCGAGCCAGCCCGGGCCAGCGCGAACAGCCCGTCTTCGTCGAGGTTTTCCAGCACATAGCGGAACAGCAGGATGACCGCGTCGTGGCAGACGACCAGCGCCCGGCCGCCGCTGTCGGCCCGGGTCAGGTCACCGAGAAACGAGCGCAGCCGCAGCGCCACGTCCGCCCAGGACTCACCGCCCGGCGGCCGGTAATAGAGCTTGCCGAGCCAGCGCCGGCGCTGCGCCTCCTCCGGGAACCGGTTGCGCACTCCGGCGCTGGTGAGCAGGTCGAGCACCCCCAGCTCCCGGTCCCGCAGCCGCTCGTCGGTGCGGATCGGCAGCGGGAGCCCGGCCGCCGCCAGCGCCTCGATGGCGGTCTGCCGGGCCCGGACGTAGGGCGAGCTCCACACCTCGGTCGGCCGGTCGGAGTCGGGCAGCTCGGCCAGCCAGCCGCCCAGCGCGGCCGCTTGGTCGCGGCCCAGGTCGGACAGCGGCACATCCGGGTCCCGCAGGTCGATGTCGATCCGCTCGGAACCGCTGGACTCGGCGGCCTCGCGGGCCACGTTGCCCTGGCTCTCACCGTGCCGGACCAGGATCAACCGGCGCGGGCCGGTGCTGGCTGGCCCGGTGCCGTCCGGGCCGGCGCTGTCGAGGGGAGGGTTGAAGGCTGGGGGGTCGGAAATCGCCATGCTCTCGAACATAGCGGCGGGCACCCGACAATGCCGGGTGCCCGCCGCCGCCGTTCAGTCACCTCAGTAGTTGAGATCGCGGGTCGAGTGGGTCAGCTGCGGCTTTGCTGGACGGTGTCCTTGGCATCCTGGGCCTGGTCGCGCACGTCCTCGACGGCCGACTTGCCCTCGTCCTTGACCGTGGCCGCCGCGTCGGTGGCGGCCTGCTGCACCTGCTGGGCAGCCTGCTGGGCCGGCTCCTTCAGGTTCTGCACGGCCTCCTTGGCGATGCCGGTCGCGGCCGGCACCACCGCGTCCTTGGCCTTGGCAGCGGTCTGCTGCTCAGCCTGGGTGGACGGCAGCAGCGAGCCGGCCAGCCAGCCGACACCGAAGGCGATCAGGCCGGCCGCGAGCGGGTTCCCGGCCGCCTGGCCACGTACCGCCTGGGGTGCCGAGGTGACCAGGTCACCGGCCTGTGAGAGCGCGTCGCCGGCGCTGGATGCGCCGCTGCCCAGGTGGTCGCCGGTCTGGTGCATCCGGTCGCCGAGCTGGTCGCCGGCCTGGCCGACCCGGTCGCCGACCTGGCTGGCGGTGCCCATCACCCGGTCCTTCAGGCCACCCACCGCACCGCGGGCCTTGCCCACCTGACGGCGGGCCACGTTGCCCGGACGCACCGTGTCGGACAGGGTGTTCACGTCATTGGACAGCCGAGCGCGGGTGCGCTCGATATCGGATCGGATCTGGTCGGGATCGCTCGTCATCGGGTTTCCTCTTTTCCAGCAACTGCGCTCGGGATTCGCTTCACGGTCTCGGTGGTGCGCGGGGCGCCCTGCACCGTCTTGAGCTGTTTCCGTCCGGTGATCGCCAGCACGGCGGCGATGACGGCCCAGATGGCGGCCACGATCAGGGCCGACCAGCCATGCCCGGTGGCATCTCCGATGCCCCACCAGAGCATGATCGACAGGAACAGCAGCACGAAGTGACCGGCCACGCCGGCTCCCCCAAGCATCCCGGCACCCTTGCCGGCCCGGGTCGCCGACTGCTTGAGTTCGGCCTTGGCCAGTTCCACCTCCTGCCGCAACAGGGTGGACAGGTCGGTGGTGATGTCGCTGAGCAGTTCGCCGATCGACTCCGGCTCGACGCCGTTCAGCCGGTCGGTGGCCACCCGGTCGGCGCCGGTCACCGTTGGATCAAAGGGTGTGCTCATCGCTGATACCCGTACGCCGGCTCGGTCGGCAGCGCACCGGGCGCCGGCGGCAGGCCGGTCGGCGGAGCGGTCGGGGCGCCCATCGGCGGCGTCGCCGGCACCCCGCTGCCCGGTACCCCGCTGCCCGGTACCCCGCTGCCCAGCGTCGACGCCGGCAACGGCGCCCCGTGCTCCCCTGCCGCGCCCATCGGGGCAGAGCCGGGGCCAGAGCCGGAACCGGAGTCGCTCGCCTGGTCCTTCAGACCGCGGGTCAGCCGGCCTGCCATCAGACCCGCCCCGGCAGCCAGCAGCAGGAAGGTGCCCGGCCGGCGACGGGCGAACGAGCGGACGTCCTCGACCAGTGCGGTCGGTTCGCGACCGTCCATCCACGAGACCAGCCGGTCGGCGACGTCCGCGCCCTGGTGGGCCAACTCGGAGGCGATGCCCTGCTGGTCGCTGTTCTGAGCCATCGAACGCATCTCACCGCTGAGCGAGCGCAACCCGGAGGTCAGCCGCTCCTGCTGGGCGGAGGCCTGCTGGCCGACCTCGGAACGGGCCTGGCCGAGCAGGTCCTTGGCCTGGCGGCCCGCTTCGGAGACCACCTGGCCGGTCTGCTCCTTCGCGGTCGAGGCAACCTGCTGGCCCGCCTGTACGGTGCCATCCTTGAGGTCGCTCGCCTGATCCTTGGCCACCTCCGAGGTGGACTGGTCGGTCGATCCGCCGACGTCGGACGACACAGACGGCAGGTACTGGGTTTCGGCTTCGCTGGACGACGGCTGGTAGCCCTCAGTCATCGGTTTCACGCCTTTCGGTCGGGAGCACCGGTGTAGTGACCAGGAGTGCGGGAGACGGCTTCGCAGCGGGTGCGAAAGGCCGTTTCGTGCCTGTGGGGGCCGGCGGGGCTTGCCGGTTACGAAAAGAGATCGCGGTGGGTCAAGCCTGGCTGGCGACCCGCATCGTGGCGAGGCTCGTTACTGAGCCGAGCGACATCTCCTGTCGGTGCTGTCCTTCGACCGTAAGCGCGCTGAGGAGCGGATTGCAACCGACGGGCGTGTGCGCAGGTTCATCGGCGCGCACCGAATCTTCCCCGGCCGAACGGGGTACGAACACTCTTTGTCGCAGAACGCCGCTCAGGCGCGTACCGCCACCGCCAGGGTTGCACTGACTGTCCCGGCCCCACGGCTGTCGCCGGTGAACGCGGCCCGCAGGGTGTGGTTGCCCAGCGGCAGCGCCAGTGACAGCACCGCCCGGCCGGTGGCCGAGGTGGTCGCGGTGCCCACCGTCAGCCAGCTGCCCGAGACGAGATCCTGCACCGTGACGATCTGCGTCCGGGCCACGGTGAGCTGCAGGGTCACCGACACCGGCCGGCCGCCGGTCATCACCGACGGACCGGTGATGGTCAGCCGGCTGGTCACGGTCACCGCGACCCCGGACGACTGGGCGTCGGTGTATCCGGCCACTCGGGTCAGCCCGGCGACCAGGGTGCCGCTCTCCAGCGGCGCGACGGTGGTGCTGAACGCGCCGGTGGCGTTGGTGGTGACGGTGCGCAGCAGGGTCGACCCGCCCACCGTGTTGAGCAGGTAGATGCCGACGGTCACCGACGGTGCGCCGGACGTGCTGCCGCCGTACGTCCGGCTGACGTTGCCGCTGACCGGCACCGACAGGCCGGCCAGTTGCTGGCTGAGCGAGCTGGTCAGGCTGACCCCGCTGGTCCAGGTGCCCACCGTCAGCGCTCCGATCACGGCGCTGCTGGCCGGCAGGCCGGGAGCGCCGCCGAACACCGCGGCCAGGGTGCCCGAGGTGTGCGGCCGGACGGTGACCGTCCAGCTGCCGGCGGCCGAGACCGTGGCCGAACCGAGCGCGCTGACCACACCGGCCGCGGAGGTGCTGCGGACGCTGACCACCGACCGGGCCGCGCCGGTGACCGTGCCGCCGGCGTCCCGGGTCAGGGTGCCGGAGACCGTTACCGGGTCGGCATAACCGACGTCCAGCCGGTCCGCCGTCGCGGTCAGGGTGCTGGTCGGCAGCTGCACGGTGAGCGGGCCGAGCACCGCGGTCGCCGCGGTCCAGCTGGCGCTGGCGGGCAGGCTGAGCCCGAGCGTGCCGGTGGCGGTGGGACGCACCACCGCGGTGATGCTGCCGTCGGTGCCGGTACTGGTCGAACCGAGCAGCACCGAGCGGCCGTTCACCAGCTCGGTGACCTGCACGCCGGCGCCGGCCAGCGGAACCGAACCGGACGGGCCCGACCGGGTGAGGGTGCCGGTGACGGTGACCGGATCGCCGTAGTAGCTGCTGGTGCGGTCGGCGCTGCCGGTGACGGTCGGGCTGCACTTGAGCACGGTGACCGGCAGCGTGGCGGCCACCCCGGCCGCGAACGGGCCGCTGGCGCTGGACTTCGCGCCGAGCGTGACCGCGGCGCTGCTGGCGATCTTCACCGTCGCGGTGCCGTCGGCCGCCGAGCTGGCCGAGCCGGCGGCGGTCGGCGCGGTCATCCCGGACTGGCGGGTGAAGCCGACCGGCACCCCCTTCACCGGTTGCCCGGTCGCGACGTCGGTGACCACCGCCTGCACCGGGGTGTTCGCGGCCAGGCACAGGGTCTGGCCGGCGCCGGACTGGCCGGCCACCGCCAGACCGACGCTTACCGCCCGCTTGACCGTCGACGCGGCGAAGCTGAGCGGCACGGTGACCGTCTTGCTGGCGGCCAGGGTGTCGGTGACGGTGACGCTCACAGTGGTGGTGCCGACCAGGCCGGCCGGGCAGCTCACCGTGGTCTGCAGTCCGTTCGGGATCGCGATCGCGCAGTCGGCGCGGGCCGCCTTCCAGCTGATCGAGCCCAGCGCGTCACCGTCCGGCAGCTGTGGGCTGACGGTCAGCTGCACCGGCAGGCCGGCGATCACCGAGCCGGTCACCCGGGCCACCGCGCCGAACCTGGTCGGGGTGCCGCCCACCTGGCCGGTGGCGCTGAACCCGGCCGCCGAGTCGGGGCTGCCGAGCCCGGTCGGGCCGTCCCAGCCGATCCCGGCGGCGCACCACTGGTGGGTCGGGCAGCTGCCGTTGCTGCCGCTGGTGACGTCGAAGAGGCTGCTGGCGTTGGCGTACGGGTAGCTGTTCGGGTAGTCGGTGGCACCCGGGGTGCCGGCCAGCGCGTAGGTCGCGGCGATGATCGGCGACGACGCGCTGGTGCCGCCGAACACCGACCAGCCGCCCACCCCGTAGTTGCCGTACACCGCCACCCCCGTCGCCGGGTTGGCCACCGCCGAGACGTCGGCCACCGCCCGGTTCGAGCAGCCGGTGCCGGACGCCGCCTGGTCGGCGAGCTGGGCGAGGTAGCCGGAGCAGCCGCTGCCGGCGCCGGACCAGGCGGTCTCGGTCCAACCGCGGCCGCCGGAGCTGCGGGACAGGGTGGTGCCGCCGACCGCGGTGACGTGCGGCGAGGTGGCCGGGAACGACACCCCGTAGCCGTTGTCGCCGGTGCTGGCGGTGATCGCCACGCCGGGGTGGTCGTAGTGCGCGTCGTAGGAGCCGACGCCGGCGAATTCCGGGCCGCCGTAGCTGTTGGAGACGAACTTGGCGCCGAGCCGGACGGCGGCGTCCACCGCGGTGCCGAGGTCGGCCAGCGACGAACTGTTCGCCTCGACCAGCAGGATGTTGCAGAGCGGGCAGACCGCCGAGACCATGTCCAGGTCGAGCGCGATCTCACCGGCCCAGCCGGTGTTGGCAGCCGGCAGCGGGGAGGCCGCGCCGGTCTGGTTCACCTTGCTGAAGCAGCCGTCCGCGCAGGCCGGCAGCCCGAACTGGCTGCGGTAGACGGCCAGGTCGGCGGCGGCGGTCGGATCGTCGTAGGCGTCGACCACCGCCACCGTCTGGCCGTAGCCCTTGGTGGTGTCGAGCTGGTACGCGCTGGCTAGGTCGCCGGGGGTGAGGCCGCCGAGCGTTGCCGGATTGACCGTGGCCAGCGGGCTCATCCCGGTGGTCACCTGCCGCTCGGCCAGGCAGCGGGCCTGGCCCGGCGCGGCGGCGCCGCACAGCTGCTGGACGGTCACCGTGGCGGCGGCAGCCGGCTGGGCGGCCAGCACCGGGAGCAGCGGCACCAGCAGGACGAGCGAAGCGAATACTCGAGAAGACCGCGAGCTCCGGAGAGAGCGCGTGCGAAAACCGGCGTACTTCATCATCGACACTCCGTGTCAGCGCAGGCCGCCGGCCTCCATGCCGACGGAACTTAACTAAAAATTAGCACCGTTCACGGAGTGTCGCTGCCAAATCCGGCTATTCGCGGGCCTTCGCGGTCGCCCGGTTGTTCGCCTTCTTCAGCGCGTCCACCAGCTCGTCCTTGGTCATCTTGGAGCGGCCGGGCACGTCCAGCTTCCTGGCCTGCTCCATCAGGTGCTTCTTCGTCGCGTTGGCGTCCACCCCGCCGGCGGTCTTGCCGCCCTTGCGCGCGGCGGCGCCGCCCTTGGCCGCCTGGGCGTCCGAGGGACCCTTCTTGCCGCCCTCCTTGGGCTCCCAGTGGTCGCCGACCTTCTCGAACGAGTGCTTCAGCGAGGCGAACGCGGTGCGGTGGGCCCGCTCGCCCTCGCCGTACTCCTCGACCGCCGAGTCGTGGGTCTTCGACCAGGTCTCCTGGGCCTTCTTGGGCGAACGGCGCAGGGTCGAGGGCAGATCTTTCTTGGCTGGCATGAGAACTCCAAGTCGTGAGTCCGGCTGCCTTTTCAGCGCATCTGAAGACGGTATGCCCGACCGTTGCAGCTGGCAATCATCGGCGGCAGGGCGATCAGGCCGGCTCGAGCAGCTGCTGCTCGGCCAGCACCTCCAGCGACAGGGCTCGAAAGCCCACCTCGTCGAACAGCACCACCACCCGGTCGGGCTCGTACTGCTGCACCACCCCGATGCCCCACTCGGCGTGCCTGACCCGGCTGCCGAGCGGGTACGGCTGGTCGGCCTGCTCGGTGGCGGTGCCGGCCGCGCAGTTGTCGCAGCTGCCGCACGGTTCGGTGGCCGGTTCGCCCAGCAGCTGCAGCAGCAGCCGGCGCCGGCAGTCGGTGGTGTCGGCGTACCGGCGCACCAGTTCCACCGCGGTCTCGGCCTGCAGCCGGTGCCGCTCGGCGGTCTCCCGGGCCTGCTCCACCGCCGTCCCGTCCGCAGTGGACCTGCCTTTATCGCGCCGTAGACCCGCCCGGGTCTCGGTGACCGCGCCGATGGCGACCAGGGCGTTCACCGCGCGCCGGGTCCGGGCAGCGGACAGCCCGGCGCCGGTAGCGATCGCGCCGATCCGCCGGGGCCGCTCGGCGAGCTGGCCCAGCACCGCGGTCAGGTCACCGGCGGACGGCCCCTGCTTGGCGGTGAAGAAGTGCGGCAGCGCGTACCCGTCCGGACGGTTGATCAGCACCGCGCGGGCCGGCTCGCCGTCCCGGCCGGCCCGGCCGATCTCCTGGTAGTAGGCGTCCAGGCTGGCCGGCGGGTCGGCGTGCACCACCAGCCGGACGTCCGGCTTGTCGATGCCGAGCCCGAACGCGCTGGTGGCGACCACCGTGCCGCCGTCGACCCGGAAGCTCTCGTGCACCCGGTCGCGGTCGGCCCGGGACAGGCCACCGTGGTAGTGCCCGGCCGGCATCCCGGCGTCGGTGAGCGCGGCGGCCAGTTCCTCGCTGCGCCGGCGGCTGGCCACGTACACGATGCAGGCGCCGGCCGCCTCGGCCTCGGACCGGTCGCCGACGATGCCGGCCGCGGCCTTCGCGGCATTGCCGGCGTCCACCGCCAGCTCGGTCGCCAGCCGGATGTTCGGCCGGTCCACCTCGCCGACCACCACCGCCGGATTGACCATGCCGAGTGCCTCGATGATCTCGGTCCGCACCCTGGGCGAGGCGGTGGCGGTCAGCGCCAGCACCCGCGGCCGGTCTCGACCAGGCCGGCCCAGAGCGGCGATCGACGACCCGAGCGCGAGGTAGTCCGGCCGGAAGTCATGCCCCCAGGAGCTGACACAGTGCGCCTCGTCCACCACGAACAGCCCCACTCCGCGGCCGGCCAGCACCTCGGCCACCTCGGCCCGGGCCAGTTGTTCCGGTGCCAGCAGCACGAAGCCGACGCTGCCGTCGGCGATCCCGTCGAGGCTGGCCTGCTGCTCGCGCCGGCGCATCAGGCTGTTCAACATCGCCGGCGCCGGACCGGCCTCGGTGAGCGCGGCGAGCTGGTCGCGCTGCAGCGCGAGGGTCGGCGACACCACCACGGTCAGGCCGGGTAGCAGCCGGCCGGCCACCCGGTAGACCAGCGACTTGCCGGTGCCGGTGGCGAGCACCGCCAGCGTGTCGCGGCGCAGCACCGCCTCGATCGCCTCGCCCTGGCCGGGCCGCAGCGGTACGTTCCCGAGCACCTCGCGGACGGCGTCGGAAATGCGGGAAGCGCTGATCTGGGGGGAGCTGATGGGGCCACGTCCTCGTCCGGCCCGGCGACGTGCCGGGTGCTGCCGGCTGTGCCCTCAACCCAAACTCACCCTAATCCGGGCACGTCGACGGGCAGCACACCGCCCTGCTGGCTATGCTTTGCGCACCCGAGCGCCGGCGAACCAGGCCGGCGGCCAGCGGGTAGGTCGAGGAGTGCGCCGATGGCTGCCAGCCGGTTGCTGGGAGTGCTACTGCCCGGCCTGCTGATCACCGTGGCGGGGTGTGGTTCGGCCAGCCACTCGACCGGCGCGGCCGGGAGCCCGTCCGGCATCACCCCGACGATCAGCACCGGACTCACCACCGCGTCGACCAGTCCGGCGTCGCCTACCAGCAGCCCGACCATCAGCGTGCCGGCCTACCTGTGCGAGGGCACCGACCAGGCCCAGAACGCCGCCGACGCCTACATGGGCGCGCTCGGTGCCGGCAATGACCGGCAGGCCGAGGCGTGCGTGCAGCCGGGCACGGTGCCGGCCTCGGTGACCCGCGGGCTGCTGGTGCACCAGAGCGGGACGGCCGCCTACCTGCCCCGTACCGGGGTGGACGGTCCGACCGTTTTCGGTTATCAGGGCGAGGGAAAGTCGATCGACGTGACGGTCAGCAAGGTCGCCGACGGCAGCTACCGGGTGACCAGGGTCGCCGTCCGCGGCGGCTGAGCACGATGACGGGCCGGGCGGTGGTGGTTGCGGTGACGCTCGGTGTCTGGTGTGGTTACCCGGCACGCTCGACGATCGGAAACAGCTCGTGATCGGACCCCTCCTCGCCGCCGCCCTGCTGCTCGCAGTGGCCGGCCTGGCCAAGGTGCGGGCGCCGCGGGCCCGGTCGGCGCTGGCCGCCGCCGGACTGCCCGGCGCCCGGCTGCTTCCCGGCCGGCTCAGCAACCGGCTGCTCGGCCTGATGGAGCTCGCGGTCGCGGTCGCGGCGGTGCTGCTCGGTGGCCGCCCGCAGGCACTGCTGATCGCTGTCGGCTACGCCGTGCTGGCCGTCCTGTCGGCCCGGATGGTGGCCGCCGAGGTCGGTCAGGACTGCGGCTGCTTCGCCCGTCCGGCTCCGGTTTCGCATTGGCACACCGCAGTGAACGCGATCGCCGCCGGGTTCGGCGTGGCCGGCCTGGCGGTGCCGGCCCGTCCGCTGCTCAGCACGCTGGCCGACGAGCCGGTGATCGGCGGCGCGTTGCTGGTGGCGGCCGCGGCACTGGCCTACCTGGGCTACCTCACCATGACGGCGCTGCCCGCGCTGCGTTCGGCCGCCGTACGACTGGAGGGGGCGCGATGACCGCGCTGGTAGTGATCGAGACGGTGATCCTGGCGGTGCTGTGCGTGCTGGTGGCCGGCCTGCTGCGCGGCTATGCCGCGGTGCTGCGCCGGTTGCACGAGCTGGACGGCGGGGCGCTGCCAGCCACCGCTGACGCGCCGCCGCCGTTCCGTACCGCGCCGGCGGTGGTCGAGCCGGCCCAGCGGATCGAGGGCCGGGACGAGTGGGCCGAGGCGCACGACATCGAGGGCATCACGCTGCGCGGCGAGATCGCCTCGGTGCGCACTGTCGGCGTCGAGCACGACACGGTGCTGGCCTTCCTGTCGTCCAGCTGCGAGGGCTGCGCCGGTTTCTGGCACGAGCTGGCCGAGGACTGGGGAGTGCCGGACGGCAGCCGGCTGGTGGTGGTGGCCCGCGGCAGCGAGCAGGAGAGCCCGTCGGTGCTCTCGCAGCTGTGCCCGCCCCAGGTGGACCTGGTGATGTCCAGCCAGGCCTGGACCGACTACGCGGTGCCCGGTTCGCCGTACCTGGTGGTGACCGACGGCCGCACCGGCCGGGTGAAGGGCGAGGGGTCGGGCAGCTCGTTCAGCCAGGTCGGCGGCCTGATCCGGCAGTCCATCGAGGACGGCAAGCACCCGGCGCTGGCCCGCAAGCCGGACGCCGACCGGCGCCGGGAACGCGACATCGACCGGATCCTGCTCGGCGCCGGCATCGGGCCGAACGACCCGAGCCTGTACGGGCCCTCCGAGGAGGAACACCGATGAGCACCAGCACCGGCCAGCGGCTGGCCGGCCACGGCCTGGCGGTCGTGCTGCCGGCCCGCTGGGAGGGCCGGCTCTACCGCCGGACGGTCGGTGCGGTGGCGCCGCTCGCGACCGGCCGGGCGATGCCGAACGCGGCCGGCCGCACCGCGACGAACGCGACCGGCTGGGCCGGCGAGGTCAGCCACCCGATCCTGCACCTGGCCAACTTCGCGCTGCCGGCGGTCCGCGGCGACTACGGCACGGGCGCGGTGGAGCGGATGGCGCCGGAGCACATCTTCGTGGCGCTGCTGGAGTTCGGCCCGGACTGCCTCGGCACCGCGCTCTACGCGCCGGCCGGGCTGCCCCGGTTGCAGGCCGGCCAGTTCAACCCGAACGGGCTGCAGCGCCGGGTCGCCGGCCAGGCCGGCTTCCAGCACTTCTTCACCGAGGCGAACCGGCCGTTCTGCCTCTACGTGGTGATCGGCTCGCACCAGCAGGCGGTGCCGTTGACCCGTCAGGTGAACCAGATTCTCGACCGGATCGAGGTAGGCCGATGAGCGCTCGCGCGAAGAACGAGGTAGGCCGATGAGCGCTCGCGCGAAGAACGAGGTAGGCCGATGAGCGCTCGCGCGAAGAACGAGGTAGGCCGATGAGCGCTCGCGCGAAGAACGAGGTAGACCGATGAGTGAGCGCAGCTCGGTGGCGGAGCGGCTGGTGACCAGGCTGGCCGAACGCACCGGCCGACGGCGTCCCAGCCGGCGGGGCTTCATCGGCGGCGCGGCGCTGGTCGGCGCGGCGCTGGCGGTCGACCCGCTGGGCTACCTGACCCGGCCGGCGAGCGCGTACGACGCGGTGTGCGGTTCCGACAACACCTGCGCGGCCGGCTACACGGTGTTCTGCTGCACCATCAACGGCGGCAACAACACCTGCCCGCCGGACTCGTTCGTCGGCGGCTGGTGGAAGGCCGACCACTCATCGTTCTGCGGTGGCAACGCCCGCTACTACATCGACTGCAACGCCTACCGGGACGGCCGGTACACCTGCCACTGCAACTCCACCACCTGTGACCAGCGGCGGGTCGCCTGCAACCAGTTCCGGTACGGCCAGTGCAACACCCAGATCCCCTGGTCGAACACCGGCCCGGTGCTGTGCCGGGTGGTGTCCTGCACGCCGCCCTGGGTGCAGTACGGCGGCAGTTGCTCGTCCTCGAGCGCCACCGACAACAACACCGCCACCCACTCGGCGCCCTGCCTGTCCGGCCGGCAGCCGGTGGGCCTGGTCGACACGGTGACCAGCACCGGCAACACCGTGCACATCACCGGCTGGGCGTACGACCCGGACTCGCCGAGCACCTCGATCAAGGTGGCGATCTACGCCGACGGGCACGGCCTGATGGCCATCCACGCCAACGTGCCGCGACCGGACGTGAACGCCGGCCAGCACGTCAGCGGAAACCACGGTTTCAGCGCGGTGTTCCAGGCGCCGACCGGCAAGCACACCTACCGGGTGTACGCGCTGAACATCGGCGGCGGCAGCGGCAACCCGCTGCTCGGCGGCCGGACCATCGTCGTCAACGCCGGCTCGCCGCCGATCGGCCACCTGGACCGCTGCGACCCGACGCCCGACCGGATCGTGCTGGAGGGCTGGGCGTTGGACCGCGACCAACCCGGCACCTCGATCAAGGTGCACATCTACCAGGACGGCAAGCCGGTGATGAGCGTGCCGACCGCCATCGCCCGGCCGGACGTCAACGCCGCCTACCACGTCAGCGGCACCCACGGCTTCCGCGCCACCTTCCCGACCACCCCGGGGACGCACAACTTCAAGGTGTACGCGATCAACGTCGGTGGCGGCACCGGAAACCCGCTGATCGGCAACCACAGCACGGTGGTGCCGGGCCAGGCGCCGGCCGACGCCGGAGCCACCCGGTACGCGGTGCGGCCGGCCGGCCGGCTCGAGTCGGTGACGGTGGGCGGCAACTCGGTACGGCTGGTGGGCTGGGCGCACGACCCCGACCGCCCGGACGCGCAGGCTGCGATCGCGATCCGGGAGGACGACGAGGTGCTGCACTGGTACCCGACCGGGGTGGCCCGTCCGGACCTGGCCGGCGCCCGGTACGGCTTCGACGTGACGGTGCCGGCCGGCACCGGCGTGCACACCTACTCGGTGCACCTGCTCGACACCGCCGAGCCGCTGGTGGTCGGCGAGCGGACGGTCCGGGTCGGCCAGGCCGGTCCGGTCGGCCGGGTGGACCGGCTGGTCGAGGCCGGCGGCGAGGTGCGGTTGACCGGCTGGGCGTACGACCCGGACCAGCCGACCCGGCAGCTGGCGTTGACCTGCTACCGGGACGGCGCCCCGGTGGCCACCGGCCGCACCGGGCTGGACCGGCCACCGTGGGATCGGACGCAGCTGGACCGGTCCGAGCTGGGTGGCGGCGCGCTCGACCAGCCCGGCTTCGAACTGGTGCTGCCGGCGCTGCCCGGCCGGCACACCTACACGGTGTACGCGGCGGCGACCGAGAAGGGCGGCCGGCAGGTGCTGCTCGGCAGCCGGACGGTCGACCCAGCCGACGAACTCGAAGCGATGGTGCTGGCATGACCGGCTGGCTGGTGCCGGCGCTGGCCCTGGTGACCGTGGCCGCCGCGGCCCGGGGCACCTGGTCGCCGTGCGGGCTGTCGATGATCTCGGCGATCAACCCGATCTCCGAACGCTCCCGGGGCAACCGGTACTGGCTCACCACGCTCTGGTTCATCGCCGGCGCGGTGGCTGGTGGTGCCGGGCTGGGCCTGGTCGGGGCGCTGCTGGCCCTGGCGGCGCGCCCGCTGGCCGGCCATCCGCTGCCGGTCGGGGCGCTGGCCGCGGCCTGCTGCCTGGTCGCGCTGGCCGGTGACCTGCGGCTGGTCCGGCTGCCGATCCATCCCCGGCAGGTCAACGAGCTGTGGTTGATGCGCTACCGGCGCTGGCTGTACGCGGCCGGCTTCGGGGTGCAGATCGGCAGCGGTTTCGCCACCTACATCATGACCGCGGCGACCTACGCGGTGCCGGCGCTGGCCGGGCTGACCGGCTCGCCGGCGCTGGCCTTCGGCACCGGGCTGCTGTTCGGGCTGGTGCGCGGCTCGGCGGTGCTGCTCAGCGCGCGCTGCCGGACCGGTGAGGCGCTGCGCCGGTTGCACGCCTGGCTGGCCGCGCACGACACCGCCTCGCTGCGGGCGGTGATGGCGGTCGAGTTGGCGGCCGCGGTGTTGGTGGCGCTGCCGGTGTCGCCGGCGCTGGCGATCGGCTGTGCGGCGGCCGGTGCCGGGCTGCTGCTGGTGGCGCTTCGGGTCGTCCCGAGGTGGAAATTCCGCCTCCAGCAGGCCACGCCAGGCGGCGTGGGCTAGTTTCTGCTCACCTAACTCTTTATTCGCGGTCAGCAGGGTCCGCACCATTACGCCGGTTTGCTGAGGCCAGCCCCGGCAGATAGGCGTGGTCATGCGGATGCGGTTGATTGCGGCTGCCGGGGCGGCAACCCTGGTGGTCGGCTTGGTCAGTGCGGTGACCGGAGCGTCCCCGGCGGCGGCCTCGGTGAGCGGCAACGCGGCCAGCGCCGTGTCGTACGCCAGCTCGCACGGCTACCGGTCCTCGATCGGCGTGCTCGACACCCAGACCGGCTCGTTCACCGGCGCCGGTGACTACAACAGCGTCTACGCGTCCGAGTCGGTGATGAAGCTGTTCATCGCCACCCGGCTGCTGATGACCGGCCAAATGTCCGGGTGGAACGAGACCACCGCCTACAAGATGATCACCCAGTCCGACGACGCCTCGGCGAACGCGCTGTACGGCCGGACCGGTGGCGACAGCGTGATCGACTGGGTCAAGCAGCAGCTGAACATCCCGAACCTCGGCTCGCCGCCGATCCGGTCCGGTTGGTGGGGCGGCACCCGGATCACCGCGGCGGGTTTGGCCAGCTTCTACAACGCGGTTCGGCACCGTCCCGGCGTCTGGAACTGGCTCGGCAACGCCATGCACCACGCCACCGTCTACGGCTCGGACGGCACCTACCAGTTCTTCGGCATTCCCAGCGCGACCTCCGGGGCCGCCATCAAGCAGGGCTGGGGCGGCGATGACGCGGCCGGCCAGCCGGCGTTCAACTCCACCGGCATCGTCAACGGCGACCGGTACGCGGTGGTGATCCTCACCCAGGGCGGCAGCTACGGCTCGGCGATCGCGGGGATGCTCACCAGCGAGGCCCGGCTGCTGATGCCGGGCGGCCGGATCGCGGCCGCCGACGACCCGGTCACCGGCTTCAGCTCGTGGTCGGTGCAGGGCCGGTACCTGACCGTCACCGGCTGGGCGGTGGACCCGAACGCGCTCGGCACCCCGCTGACCATCGTCTTCAACCTCAACGGCAACCGGTTCAGTTCGGTCGCCAGCTCGGTCTATCGCGGTGACATCAACAGCGCCTTCCACGCCTCCGGCAACCACGGCTTCAGCAAGACCCTGGCGCTGCCGGACGGCACCAACCAGGTCTGCGTACACGCGTTGAACGTCGGCCCCGGTCAGGAGACCCGGATCGGCTGCCGGACGGTGCCGCTCTCGGGCAGCCCGCTGGTCGGCTTCAGCACGATCAGCCAGCACGGCAACATCGCCACCTTCACCGGCTGGGCGTTCGACTACGACGCGCCGGGCAGCGAGCTGCTGGCGACCGCCGGGATCGGCGGGCTGTACGCGGCTCGGGTGCACACCACGGTGTCGCGCGGGGACATCAACGGCGCCTTCCACGGCACCGGCACCCACGGCTTCAAGCTGGACGTGCCGCTGCCGGCCGGCACCACCACGGTCTGCGTCGGCGCGTCGAACATCGGCCCGGGCAGCCCCGTCCGGATCGGCTGCCACACCTTCGTGGTGTCGACCTCGCCGGTCGGGCTGCTGGACTCGGTGACGGTGCAGGGCAACCGGGCCACCGTGACCGGCTGGGCGCTGGACTTCAACGATCCGTCCAGGTCGATCGGCGTGGTGATCAACGTCGGCAGCCAGCACGCCGCCTGGGGACCGACCACGGTCACCCGGTCGGACGTGAACAGCTCCTTCGGGGTGACCGGGGCGCACGGCTTCAGTTCGCTCGTGTCGCTGCCGGCGGGCGCGAGCACGGTCTGCGTGTACGCGGTGAACATCGGGGCCGGCTCGAACACCCTGCTCGGCTGCCGGACGGTGCAGGCGGTGGCGCCGGACGGGGCTACCGCACCGTCGAACCCGGCACCGTCGAGTCAGCCGCCGGTCACCGCGACGCCGTCCAGTTCGGCACCGGCCAGTTCGGCACCGGCTTCGAGTACGGCACCGGCCAGTTCGATACCGGCTTCGAGTACGGCACCGGCCGGCTCGGCACCGGCGAGCACTGCCTCGGCCAGCACCGCACCGTCCGGTAACTGACGCTTGACGCACGGGGCCCCGGTTTCGCAGGCTGCGAACCCGGGGCTCTGGGCTTTCCGGCGCCTGGAGGCTCTTCCGCCTAGACGCCCGGGTCGTTCGGCATCGAGGTCATGTTGTAGGTGCTTCCCCGCGGCGAGAAGGCCGCCCACAGGTTGAAGCCGATGACGGCCAGCCCCACGATGACCCAGAGGATCAGGAACGGCGTGAAACGGTGGCTCATCGCGATACCGGCGACCAGGATCGCGATCCCGACGACCATGCCGAGAATCGCGGCCGGCTTGCTCGGTTTGACCTTCCAACTCTGCATCTGGGCTCCCCGTCCTGGTTGTGATTTCTGGATGGATACCCGCCGGCCGCCGGCTTCAGACCTGATCGACCGGCCCGCCGTATTGACAGAACCGGGCGTACAGGTAACTATCTGAAACCTGAATCGGCTGTCATGTTGGAGGTCCTCGGTGAAGAAGTTGGGCACGCTCGCACTGGCCGTGGTGGTCGCCGGTGCGCTCGGCGGGTGCGCGACGCAGGCGAAGAAGCAGAACGCCTCCGGCTCGGCCGGCTCGGCGGTCAAGGTCGCGGTGATCTACAGCAAGACCGGGCTGCTCGCCGCCTACGGCCAGGAGTACCTGGACGGGTTCAAGGCCGGCCTGAACTACGCCACCAACGGCACCGGCGCGGTGGCCGGGCACAAGATCGAGGTGACCTACGCCGACGACGCCGGCGACCCGAGCACCGCGGTCGGCGCCGCCAAGCAGTACATCGGCCAGGGCTACAAGATCATCGCCGGCACCACCGACTCGGGCATCGCGACCCAGCTGGCGCCGCTGGCCGAGCAGAACAAGGTGCTCTACATCTCCGGCCCGGCAGCCACCGACAAGATCACCGGGATCAACAAGTACACCTTCCGGTCCGGTCGGCAGAGCTACCAGGACGTCGCCACCGCCGGCACCTTCATCGGTGACCCGCAGGGCAAGAAGGTGCTGGTGTTCGCCCAGGACACCACCTTCGGGCAGGGCAACGCGGCCGCGGTGAAGGCGGTGCTGGGCGGCAAGGGCGCCACCGTCTCGCAGTTGCTGGTGCCGGCCACCGCGACCGACTTCACCCCGTTCGCCAAGCAGGCCGCGCAGGCCAAGGCCGACCTGGTCTTCGTCGCCTGGGCCGGTGCCACCACCGCCCCGATGTGGCAGGCGCTGGACCAGCAGAAGGTGCTGAGCACGACCACGGTGGTGACCGGCCTGGCCAACACCGCCTCGTACGGCGCGTACGGGCCGGCCTCATCGAAGATCAACTTTCTCAGCTACTACTTCCCGGGCGCGGCCGACAACCCGGTGAACGCCGCGATGAAGGACACCATCACCAAGGCCGGTGGCACGCCGGACCTGTTCTCGCCGGACGGCTTCGTGGCCGCCCAGATGATCGTGCACGCCGTGCAGAAGGCCAACGGCGACGACGTGCAGGCGATGATCGGCGGCCTGGAGGGCTGGACGTTCGACGCGCCGAAGGGCAGCGAGACGATCCGGGCCAGCGACCACGCGATGCTGCAGCCGATGTTCCAGGCCAAGCTGACCGGTTCCGGCACCAGTTGGACGCCGAACCTGGTCAAGACGGTGCCGGAGTCGGACACGGCGCCCGCGGGCTCGTGACCGACACCGCCGGGCCGGTGATCGAGGCCGGCCGGCCCGCGATCGAGGCCGGCGGCCTGGCACTGCGGATCGGCGGGGCGACCATCCTGGACGGGATCGACCTGGCCGCGGCGCCGGGCGAGCTGCTCGGGGTGATCGGCCCGAACGGCGCCGGCAAGACCACCCTGTTCAACGTGCTCACCGGCATCGTGGCGCCGACCGCGGGCCGGGTCCGGCTGGCCGGGGTGGAGGTCACCGGCCAGCCGGTGCATCGCCGGGCTCGGGCCGGGCTGGGCCGGTCGTTCCAGACCTCCAGCCTGTTCGGCGAGCTGTCCGTGCTGGAGAACGTCCGGATCGCCGCGCAGTCCGCCCAGGGCCGCAGCCTCAGCGTGCTGGCCAGGCCGCGGGCCGGTGACCGGGCCACCGCCACCGCCCGCGAGCAACTGGCCGCGGTCGGGCTGGCCGACCGGGCCGATCGGACGGCCGCGGCGCTGTCGCACGGCGAGCAGCGCAAGGTGGAGATCGCGATGCTGCTGGCCGCCGACCCGTCGGTGATCCTGCTGGACGAGCCGATGGCCGGGGTGGCCAGCGGTGATGTGGCCGGCCTGGTCGAGCTGATCGGCGCCATCCATGCCCAGGGCCGGACGGTGCTGATGGTGGAACACCACCTGGACGTGGTGCTCGAACTGGCCGACCGGGTGGCGGTGCTGCACCACGGCCGGGTGCTGGCCTGCGCCAGCCCGGCCGAGGTGATGGCCGACCCCGAGGTGCAGCGCGCCTACCTGGGCCGGGCGGCATGACCACAACCGGAGCGACGACCGCCGGAGTGACCGACCCCGGCCTGGCGGCCGGACAGGTGCTGGCGGTGCGTGAGCTGGACGCCTGGATCGGCGTCCAGCAGATCCTGCACCGGGTCAGCTTCACCGTGCCGGACATCGGGGTGACCGCGCTGCTCGGACGCAACGGGGTCGGCAAGACCACCACGCTGCGGGCGCTGCTGGGACTGGTCCGGCGCACCGGGGTCGTCGAGCTGGCCGGCCGCACCGAAGCCACCCGCCGGATCGACGGTGACACCACCCACCGGATCGTCCGGCGCGGCATCGGCTACGTGCCCGAGAACCGCGAGGTGTTCGGCGGCCTGACGGTGGCCGAGAACCTGCAGCTGGCCCGCCGCGGCCGCGCGTCCCGACCGGTCGAACGGGAACCGGTGCTGGCCGAGCTGTTCCCCGACCTGCTGGACCGGCTAGGCCAGGCCGCCGGCACCCTGTCCGGTGGCCAGCAGCAGATGGTGGCGCTGGCCCGGGTGCTGATCAACGAGAACCGGATGCTTCTGGTGGACGAGCCGACGAAGGGACTGGCCCCGAAGGTGGTCGACCAGGTCGCCGAGGCGCTGGCGGTCGCCGCCCGGCGGGTGCCGATCCTGCTGGTCGAGCAGGACCTGGCGGTGGTCGGCCGGCTGGCCGACCGAGTCGTGGTGCTGGCCGAGGGCCGGGTCGCGCACACCGGCCCGGCCGCGGAGTTCCTCGGCGACCCGGCCGCGGTCCGCCGGCTGTTGGGAGTGAGCGGCAAGGGTGGGGATAGCGCATGAGCACCGTGGTGTTGCTGGCGGTGACCGGTCTCGGCCTCGGCGGGCTGTACTTCCTGGTCGCGTCCGGGTTGTCGCTGATCTACGGGGTGATGCGCATCCTGAACTTCGCGCACGGCGCCTTTCTCACCGTCGGTGGTTACCTCGGCTACCAGGCCGGGCACGCCTTCGGCAGCCGGGCCGGATCGTGGCCGGTGTTCGTGCTGATGCTGCTGGTCGGCACGGTGACCGGCGCGCTGCTCGCCACCGCGGTCGAGCTGCTGCTGATCCGCCGGCTGTACGAGCGCGAGATCGAGCAGGTGCTGGTCACCGTCGGGCTCGGGCTGGCCGCGGTGGCGCTGGTCGCCGGTGGCTGGGGCAGTGACGCCCGGCCGTTCCCGTCCCCGCGCTGGATGGCCGAGACCACCGGCATCTTCGGTGCCGACATCCCCAACCTGCGGTTCGTCTGCCTGGCCGCCGCGCTGGTGGTGCTGGCCGGCCTGCAGCTGCTGCTCGGTCGCACCCGGTACGGCCTGATCATCCGGGCCGGGGTCGAGAACCGGGCGATGGTCGCGGCGCTGGGCATCGACGTGCGCCGGACGTTCACCGCGGTGTTCGCCCTCGGCGGCGCGCTGGCCGGGCTGGGCGGCGTGCTCACCGCGCTCTACAACAGCACGGTCAGCCCCGGGATGGGCGACGCGCTGCTGATCTTCGCCTTCATCGTGGTGGTGATCGGCGGCCTCGGTTCGGTCACCGGCTCCGCGGTGGCCGCCGCCGGGGTGGCGTTGCTGCAACAGTTCGCCAACTACTACGCCAGCGCCGGCATCGGCGACCTGACCGTGGTGGCGGCGCTCGCGGTGGTGCTGCTGCTGCGGCCGGGGGGCTTCGTCGGACGGCAGGTGCGGCTGGCATGACGGCTCGACGTGTGGTGAAGCCGGCGCTGACCCTGCTGGTAGTGGTGCTGCTCGCCCTGCTGCCCGAGCTGCAGGTGAACCTGCCCGGCGTGCTGCCCGGCCCGACCTGGACCCCCGGCACCGAGCAGCTGCTGGCCAGCTGCCTGCTGATCGGCGCGCTCGCGGTCACTTACAACCTGCTGTTCGCGGTCACCGGGCTGCTCTCGTTCGGGCACGCGCTGTACTTCGCGATCGGCTGCTACGTCTTCGCGATCCTGCTGCAGCGCGAGCACCTGGCGCTGCTGCCGGCCGCACTGCTGACGCTGCTGATCGGCGCCGCCGTCTCGGTGCTGGTCGGGCTGGTCAGCCTGCGGGTCACCGGCATCGCGTTCGCCATGGTGACGCTGGCCTTCGCCCAGGCCGGCGCGGTGCTGGTCGCCAGGAACACCGGCGGCCTGACCGGCGGCGAGGAGGGCCTCGGCCTGACCAGTGCCAAGCTGCCGGACGCGCTGGTCGGGGTCGCCAACACCCAGAACCTGTACTGGCTGGCGCTGGTGGTGGCGGTCGTGGTGCTGGCCGTGGTCGGCTGGGTGGTCGGCTCCCGGGCCGGCCACCTGATGCGGGCGGTCCGCGACAACGAGCTGCGGGTGCGGGTGCTCGGCATCCGGCCGTACCTGGTGCGGCTGATCTCGTTCGGCACCGCCGGCACCCTGGCCACGGTGGCCGGCATGGCGTACCTGCTGGTGCAAGGCGGGGCGAACCCGCAGCTGACCACCTCGGGATTCACCCTGACGCTGCTGGTGATGGTGGTGCTGGGTGGCCTCGGCAGCCGGTGGGGGGCCATGCTGGGCGGCGTGCTGTACACCCTGCTCGACCAGCGCCTCGGGGTGCTGGCCGCGTCCAGCCGGATCGCCGGCCTGCCGGGCCCGTTGCGGGTGCCGCTGTCCCAGCCGACGTTCCTGCTCGGCGCGCTGTTCGTGATCGTGGTGCTCTTCCTGCCCGGTGGCATCACCGGCACCCTCGGCCGGCTGACCGGCCGCCGGATCGACCGGGGGTTGCCGGTCGCCGACCGGGTGGCTGAGCCCGAGCCGGTGGAAGTCTGATGACCGCCGACGGCCGGCATACCGCCGGGAGGCACAGCTTGGCGCGCTGGCTGCCCGACCGGGCCCGCGCGGACGGGTCGGCGATCGCCATCGACGACCGGGGCGTCCGGATCAGCTACGCCGAGCTGGACCGCCGGTCGGCCGCGCTGGCCGGCCAGCTGCTGGCCGCCGGGCTGACCCCGGGCGCCCGGATCGCCACCCTGACCGGCAACAGCGCCGAGCACGTGGTGCTGTTCTTCGCCTGCGCGCGGGCCGGCCTGGTGCTGGTGCCGCTGTCGTGGCGGCTCACCGTCCCAGAACTGGCCCAGCAACTGGCCGACGCCCAGCCCGCACTGCTCTGCGTCGAGGACGAGTTCGAGGTGCCGGCCCGAGCGGCGTTGGCCGAACTGCCATTCCGGCTGCCGACCAGCCCGCTCACCCTGACCGGCCTGCCGGCGGTCTCCGGTCCGGTTCCGCTGCCCACGGTCGCCGACGACGACCCGCTGCTGATGATCTACACCTCCGGCACCGCGCAGCGGCCGCGTGGCGCGATGCTCAGCCACGCCAACTGCTTCTGGACGAGCCTGTCGCTCTCGCGCACCCTGGAACTCAACCGGCACGACGTGGTGCTCTCGGTGCTGCCGCAGTTCCACGTGGGCGGCTGGACCATCCAGGCGCTGCTGGCCTGGTGGACCGGCGCCACCGTGGTGCTGGAGCGCACCTTCGACGCCGGCCGGGTGCTGCGGCTGATCGCCGAGAAGCAGGTGACCACGATGATGGGGGTGCCGGCCAACTACCTGCTGCTGGCGCAGCACCCGGACTTCGCCGCGGCGGACCTGTCCAGCCTGCGGTACGCGGTGGTCGGCGGCGCGCCGATGCCGGAGCCGCTGCTGCGCACCTGGCTCGGCCGGGGTGTGCAGCTGGCCCAGGGCTACGGGTTGACCGAGGCGTCGCCGAACGTGCTGTGCCTGCGGCCGGAGGACGCCCGGCGCCGGATCGGCGAGGCCGGCACCCCGTACCCGCACGTCGACGTGGCGGTGGCCGATCCGGTGACCGGTCAGCTGCTGGACGGCCCGGCGGTCGGCGAACTGCTGGTGGCCGGGCCGAACGTGTTCCTCGGCTACTGGCGGGACGCCGAGGCCACCGCGCTGGCGCTGCGCGGCGGCTGGCTGCACACCGGCGACCTGGTGCGCCGGGACGCCGACGGCTACTACCGGGTGCTCGACCGGCTGGACGACGTGTTCATCTCCGGCGGCGAGAACGTCTCGCCCGCCGAGGTGGAGAGCGTGCTGTTCGAGCACCGGGCGGTCGCCGACGTCGCGGTGATCGGCGAGCCGGACGCGCGCTGGGGCGAGGTCGGTGCGGCGTACGTGGTGATGCGGCCGGACAGCCACACCGACGCCGAGGAGCTGCTGGCGCACTGCCGGCACCGGCTGGCGGCGTACAAGGTGCCGAAGCGGATCGAGTTCGTGGCCGAGCTGCCCCGCTCGTCGGTCGGCAAGATCCTGCGGCGCAACCTGCGTTCGGAGGTGGCGACGTGACCGCCGACCCGACCTTGGGAGTGGCGCCATGACAGCACTGCCTCGTACCGCACGCGGCACCCGGACCCGCACCAAACTGCTCGACGCCGCCGAGAAGGTGTTCGCCGAGCTCGGCTACCACGAGGCGTCGATCGTCAAGATCACCGACGCCGCCGGTGTCGCACAGGGCACGTTCTACCTGTATTTCAAAGGTAAACAAGAGATCTTCGACGAGCTGGTGGAGGATCTGAACCGCCGGGTGCGGCACGCGATGAGCGAGGCGGCGGCGCACGGGGCCGACCGGATCTCCTCCGAGCGACTCGGCTTCGAGGCGTTCTTCCGGTTCACCGCCGAGCACCCGGCGCTCTACCGGATCGTCCGGCAGGCTGAGTTCGTCTCGCCGGGCGCGCTGCGCATGCACTACACCCGGATCGTCGAGGGCTACGTCGCCGGCCTGGATAAGGCCCGCAGCAATGGCGAGATCACCGACCTCGACACCGAGGTGGCGGCCTGGGCGCTGATGGGCATCGGCGAGCTGATCGGCATGCGCTGGGTGCTCTGGGAGGACGGCAACCCGCAGCTTCCGGCGAAGGTCCTGGACGAGGTGATGGCGTTGATCCAGCGGGCGCTCGGCGCCCGTCCGCCATCGGAACCGTAATTGCACAACGAAGTAAGGAGAAACGCGACAGTGTTGACGAACCGGCGAGCTCTCGTCACCGGCGGCGCCAGCGGTATCGGCGCCGCCACCGCCCGGGCCCTGGCCGAGGCCGGCGCGACGGTCACCGTCGCCGACCTGGACGGCGCGGCAGCCGAGGCGGTGGCCGCCGAGTTCGGTGGCGACGTCTGGCAGGTGGACCTCAGCGACACCGAGCAGCTGGCTGCCGCCCGGCTCGACTACGACCTGCTGGTCAACAACGCCGGCATCCAGCACGTCAGCCCGATCGAGGACTTCCCGCCGGAGAAGTTCCGGTTGATCCTGGCGCTGATGCTGGAGGCGCCGTTCCTGCTCACCCGCGCGGTGCTGCCCGGCATGTACGAGCGCGGCTTCGGCCGGATCGTCAACATCAGCTCGGTGCACGGGCTGCGCGCCTCGCCGTTCAAGTCGGCCTACGTGGCGGCCAAGCACGGGCTGGAGGGGCTGTCCAAGGTGATCGCCCTGGAAGGCGGCGGCCGGGGCGTCACCAGCACCTGCGTCAGCCCCGGCTACGTGCGAACCCCCTTGGTGGACAAGCAGATCGCCGACCAGGCACGGGCGCACGGGATCTCCGAGGACGAGGTGGTCGAGCGGGTCTTCCTCGGCGAGAGCGCGGTGAAGCGGATGGCCGAGCCAGCCGAGGTGGCCAGCCTGGTGGTCTGGCTGTGCGGCGAGCATGCCGGCCTGGCCAACGGCGCCAGCTACACCCTGGACGGCGGCTGGAGCGCCCGATGACCGGCTACCGCGAGCTGGACGTGCCGGTCCGCGGCGGCCTGCTGCACGCCGGTGGGTGGACGTCCGGTGAGCCCGGGCGGGTGGTGCTGGCGATCCACGGCATCACCTCCTCGCACCGGGCCTGGCCGCTGGTGGCGAGCCGGCTGACCGGTGCCGAGCCGGACCTGCTGGTGCTGGCACCCGACCTGCGCGGCCGGGGCCGCAGCGCTGACCTGCCCGGACCGTGGGGGATGGCGCAGCACGTCGACGACCTGGTGGCGCTGCTGACCGCCGTCGCGCCGGGCCGGCCGGCGGTGCTGGCCGGCCACTCGATGGGCGGCTTCGTGGCGATCGCCTTCGCCGCCGCCCACCCGGAGCTGGTGGAGTCGGTGGTGCTGGTGGACGGCGGCGTCCCGCTCACCCTGCCGGACGGCTGGACGATGGCCGAGGCGGCCCGGATCGGCCTCGGACCCGCCGCCGAGCGGCTCGAGCGCACCTTTCCCGACCGGCCCGCCTACCGTGACTTCTGGGCGGAACACCCCGCGTTCGCCGGACGGTTCTCCGACGCGGTGGCCGACTACGTGGACTACGACCTGCGCCCGGACGGGCCACCGTGGCGCAGCAGCAGCGTGGCCGAGGCGATGTTCGCCGACCACGCCGAGCAGTTCACCGGCGGTCCGGTTGCCGCGGTGTGGCCGTCCGTCACCGTCCCGGTGCGGTTCCTCCGGGCGCCGCGCGGGTTGATGGACGAACCGGGCGGACTGTACCCGGAGCCGGTGCTCGAAGCCTGGCAGCGGGATTACCCCGGTTTCAGCTGGCGAACCGTCTCTGACGTCAACCACTACACGATCACCCTGGGCGAGCTGGGCGCCGACGCCGTCGGCGCCGCCATCGCCGAACAGCTCCCGGCCGCCCCGGCAGCGCGGACACCGGCCGGCTGATCGCACACCCCCAACCCCCGTCCCCAGGAAGGTCCGATGCTCATGTCTCGATCTCGTGCTGCCCTGAAACGCCCGCTGCTCGCCGGTTTCGTGGCGCTTGCCCTGGTTCTGCTGACGATCGGCGCGCTGTCCAGCCGCCGGCCCGCGGCCGCCGCGACCGGCTCGCTGGTTGCCGTTAGCTCGTTCGGCAGCAACCCCGGCGCGCTGCAGATGTACACCTACACCCCTGCCAACCTGCCGGCCAACGCGCCGCTGGTGGTGGCGATGCACGGTTGCACCCAGACCGCCAACGACTACTTCACCCACTCCGGCTGGCCGGAACTCGCCGACACGTACAAGTTCGCGGTGGTGTTCCCGCAGCAGCCGACGGCCAACAACAGCACCAATTGCTTCGACTGGTGGACGCCGTCCGACGACGGCCGCGGAGTGGGTGAGGCGGCGTCGGTGAAGTCCATGGTCGACTACGAGAAGTCACACCTTTCCATCGACTCGGCAAGGGTGTTCCTCACCGGCCTGTCCGCCGGCGGCGCGATGACCGCCGACCTGCTGGCCGACTACCCGGACGTGTTCGCCGGCGGCGCCACCGACTCGGGATTGCCCGCGCAGTGCGCCACCACCCAGACCCAGGCCACCAACTGCCAGCAGAACAACCAGAACCTGACCCCGGCCCAGTGGGCGGCGAAGGTCAAGGCTGCCTACTCGGGCTACTCCGGCCCGTACCCGCGAGTGGCGATCTGGCAGGGCACCGCCGACTACGTCGTCTACCCGGTGAACGGCACCGAGCTGCGCGACCAGTGGACCGCTGTGCACGGGCTCAGCCAGACCCCGTCCAGCACCCAGCCGCTGACCGGTGGCACCACCGAGACGACCTACAACGACGCGAGCGGGGTTTCCCAGGTGGCGTTCTTCTCGATCTCCGGGATGGGCCACGGCACCGCGGTGCACCCGGGGACCGGCGTCGACAACTGCGGTTCCACCGGGGCGTACTTCCTCGACTACATCTGCTCGTCGTACTACACCGCGCAGTTCTGGGGCCTGACCGGCGGCGGGACGCCGACCCCGACGCCGACGACCAGCTCGCCCACCCCGACGCCGACCACCAGCTCGCCGTCCCCGACCCCGACGCCCACGCCGACCTACGCCTGCGTGACGGCGAGCAACTACGACCACACGGTGGCCGGGCGCGCGTACCAGTCCGGCGGATACACCTACGCCAACGGGTCGAACCAGAACATGGGCCTGTGGAACACCTACGTCACCCACACCCTGCGGCAGACCGGCCCGAACTACTGGGTGATCGCGGACGGTCAGTGCTGATTCTGCTGTGACGGTATGACGAAGCGGGCCGCGTCCTTGCTGGACGCGGCCCGCTCGTCGCTATCTGTGTCGGATCAGACGGTGATCGCGGCGCTCGGGGTGTTGCCGTAGCTGTTGATCATCAGGATCCGGTACTGGGTGCCGGCCGGTGGACTCGAGTAGTCCGTCGCGGTGCCGGTGCTGCCGGAGCCGCTGATCGCCGGGTACTGCGAGCCGACCGAGAGCCAGCTGGCCCCGCCGTCGGTGCTGCGCTGCAGCCAGAAGCCGATCTCGTCATTGGCGTTGTCGGTGAAGGTGATCACGATCGAGGTGCCGGTGTTGGCGAACTTCAGGTTGGTCGCCGCGGACGGCGGGCCACCCGTCGTGTAGTTCACGCAGTACAGATCGGTGTCGGTGCCACCGCCGACGTTGAGCGCCCGGAGGCAGAAGGAGTGGTTGCCCTTAACGGCCGACTTGGTCGCGTAGAGGCTGAAACCGTGGTTGTCGCCGTAGCCCGGGTAGCTGGTGTTCAACCCGGAGCGGGCAGCGTTGGCGGTGACCGTCGACTGCACCGTTCCGTCCCCGATGAGCTGGACCTGCAGCGGACCGGTGGTGTCGTAGTCGATCGCCCAGCCCGAGAAGTAATAGGTCGAAGCGGTGCTCCACTGGCTGGCGGACGCGGTGCCGATCGGGTTGGCCGGCTGCTGGTGGGTGCCCACCCCGATGTGCACGCTGGCACTGGTCGAGCACAGTCCGGTGCTGCTGTCGCAACGCTCGGCCGAGACGTAGTAGTCGATGTACTTTCCGGCCGGCGCTGCGGTGTCGGTGAAGCTGGTGGCATTGGCCGGCGCGGTCAACATCGTGCTCGCCATACCGGACGGAGTCCGCTGGATGAGGTAGTCGGTCTCGGTGGTGGCATTGTCGGTCCACTGCAGGGTGACCGAGGTCTGCAGCACGCTCGGCGCGGTCAGGTTGGTCGGTGCGGCCGGCGCCGGCGGCGGCGTCGGGCCCGGATCGGTGAAGCAGTAATCGGGCGGGTTGTCCGAGTCGCACGGGTTCATCGCCGAGGCCGGTGCGGCGCCGATCGCTGCCGCGGTGAGCACGCCGAGTGTTGCGGCGGTACCGACCGCAATGGCGCGCAGCTTGTTTCGCATTTGGTTTCCCCTTTATTCCATAGCAGTTCTCGCCCTCTAGCTGGGCGCCTGCTGGGTGGATTCGGGGAAGAGGAGGGGTGGGGTCGTAGCTTGATACGGCCTCGTTCGGGCCTTGGCTGCCGAGGAGTTGGGTTGGCTCTCGGCACTTCTTGCCGGTACTTGCCCTGGTGCCGGTTCTCGGCGGTCAGTTTTGTCAGAGGGTGCGCCTAGTGTCTGGGTTATGGATCAGGAGTTGGCGTCGCGGGCGGCCGAGCTTTCGGCAGCCGTCGAGGCCTTGCTTGCTTGTGATCTTGTTGCTGCCTCGGATGAATCCGTGTTGGCCGCGGCACGCTCGGTGGAGGCTGCTCGGCGGCGGTTGGCTGCCTTCGATGTGCCGGTGGTGGCGGAACTGGACCGCCGGCCGCTGGTGAGCCGGGAGTTGGCGCCGTCGGTGGCGGCATTCTTGTCCCGGTTGCTGTCGGTGTCGCCTCGGGAGGCTTCGCGGCGGGTTCGGCAGGCTCGGGAGTTGGGTTCACGGCAGGCGGTGTCGGGTGAGCTGCTGCCTCCGGTTCGGCCGGTGTTGGCGGCGGCGGTGCGGGACGGTTCGGTGAACGAGGAGCACGTCTCAGTGGTGCTGTCGACACTGCGCCGGCTCCCTGCTGCATTGCCGGTGCCGGTGGTGGACGAGGCCGAGGACTTTCTGACCGGCTGGGCTCGCGAGGTCGATCCCGCCGCGCTGCGGCCGATCGCCGCCCGGCTGCTCGCGACCTTGGACCCGGATGGCCGGTTGACCGATTCCGCCGACCATCAGCGCCGCCGATCGCTGCACCTCGTGCCGGGTGTCGATGGGATGCACCGCCTGGTCGGCGACCTCGACCCGGCCACCGCCGCGGTTGCGGCGTCGGTGTTGAACGCGCTGTCCGCGCCGCAGCCGACCGAGGCCGGCGGCCCGGACGATCGCACGCCGGCGCAACGCCGCCACGACGCCCTGGCCACCGTGTTCAGGCAGGCGCTGCGGGCCGGCGAGCTGCCGCAAGCCGGCGGAGTGCCCGCCACCGTGCTGATCACCATGCCTTCGGGTCAATTGACTTCCCGGGATGGTCTGGTCGAGACCAGCACCGGCCAGCAGTTGCCGGTGGGTGAGGCGTTGCGGTTGGCCGGGCAGGCCGATTTGGCGTTGGTGTTCACCGGTACGAATGGCCAACCCCTCGACCTCTACCGGGCCAAGCGCCTGGCGACCCCGAGCCAGACCCTGGCCCTGATCGCGAGGGACGGCGGCTGCACGTTCCCCGGCTGCACCATGCCACCGGAGTGGACGGAGAAGCACCACATCAAGCCCTGGGTCGAGGGTGGTTTGACGAACCTAGAGAATCTGGCCTTGGTGTGCGACTACCACCACGATTACCACCTGAAATACGGCTGGTCGATCACCGTCCAAGGCGGCCAGCCCCACTGGCGCCCACCCGCCTGGAAAGACCCCGAACAGAAACCCATCCGCAACCACCACTTCCACCCACCCGGCGGCTGAGACTGGGCGATGGTGTGCTGAGGCAAGATCAGTGCATGGTGATTCAGGTCGTCTTCGAAACCCATTCCTGGAGCGTTGACAACGACCGCGGCGTGGCGACCGGCTGGCTTCCTGGCGCGCTGTCGGAACGTGGCCGCGGGCTGGCAAGGGAACTGGGTTATCGCCGGCGCGACGACGGGCTGGCCGCGGTCTTCTCCTCTGATCTCACTCGGGCTCGGGAGACGGCCGAGATCGCTTTCGAAGGCAGCGAGGTGCCGTTGCTGCTGGATTGGCGACTTCGGGAATGCGACTACGGCCAGCTCAATGGCGCGCCCGCCGCCGAGGTACACGCTCAGCGGGAGGCTCACCTGGAGAAGCCCTTCCCCGGCGGCGAGAGCTGGACCGAAGCGCTGGATCGGGTAGCGGGATTCCTGCGCGACCTCTCGCGCCGCTGGTCCGGTCAGCGGGTGCTGGTGATAGGCCACGTGGCCACCCGGTGGGCGCTCGACCGGTACGTGAACGGTAAGACCTTGGCAGAGCTGAGCGCCGCTCAGTTCGATTGGCGGGAAGGGTGGGAATATCGGTTGCCCGAGTGAGGAAGCCAAGACCAACGGAGGGTCTGATCGATACCCGAACGGATCAGCAGCAATCGCCTCTGCTGCGGCCGATGGCGCCCGATGACCTGGACGAACTCCTGATCGTCCAGCGCGACGGTGCCGTCGCCGGCCTGGGCAACATCTTTCCGCAGGACCGCTACCCGTTTCCCACGCACGCGGTCCGGCAGCGGTGGGAGCAGGAACTAGAAGACCCGGCAATCGACTGCTACGTGATCCAGCAAGCCGAAGCCATCGCCGGATTCGTTGCCATCCAGGGCAATCAGTTTCTGCACTTTGGCACGGCCATCGATACCTGGGGCAGCGGCCTCGCCGGCCGGACCCACGACGCGACGATCCAGCTCTGGCTAGAAAGAGGGCACGAGCACGCCTGGCTGAGAGTGTTCGAGGACAACCAACGAGCAAGGCGGTTCTACGAACGGCGCGGCTGGCGACCGACCGGCGAACGCAGCCGCAGCACCTTCGCCCCGCAACCCGTCCTGCTCAGCTACCAGCGAAGCCTCACCGAACCCGAACCCGAAAACGACGGCTAGAGCACCTTCGACAGGAACGCCTTGGTGCGCTCGTGCTGCGGCGCGGCCAGCACCTCGCGCGGCACCCCGGACTCGACCACTACGCCGGCGTCCATGAACACCAGCGAGTCGGCGACCTCCCGGGCGAAGCCCATCTCGTGGGTCACCACGATCATGGTCATGCCGTCCTGCGCCAGCTGCCTCATCACGTCCAGCACCTCGCCGACCAGCTCGGGGTCCAGTGCCGAGGTCGGCTCGTCGAACAGCATCAGCTTCGGATCCATCGCCAGCGCCCGGGCGATCGCCACCCGCTGCTGCTGCCCGCCGGACAGCTGCGCCGGATACGCATGGGCCTTGTCGGCCAGGCCCACCCGATCCAGCAACTGCCGGGCCCGCGCGGTGGCCTCGTCCCGCTTCTGCCGCTTCACCAGCATCGGCGCCTCGAGCACGTTCTGAATCGCGGTCTTGTGCGGGAACAGGTTGAACCGCTGGAACACCATCCCGATGTCGCGCCGCTGCCTGGCAGCGTCCCGCGGCGCCATCTCGTGCAGCTTGCCGCCCCGCAGGTGGTAGCCGACCAGCGCCCCGTCCACGTACAACCGCCCGGCCGACAGCTGCTCCAGGTGGTTGATGCAGCGCAGGAACGTCGACTTGCCCGAGCCGGACGGCCCGATCAGGCACATCACCTCGCCGCGCTTCACCTCCAGCGTGATGCCCTTCAAGACCTGCAGCGCGCCGAAGTACTTGCAGACCCCCTCGGCCCGCACCATCGGAGTCCGGCCGTTGGCGGACACCGCGTCAGACATGCCCACCCCCGGTTGTCGTCTGCGCATCGGCCAGCGCCTGCAACTGCCGGTTCGACATGGTGCGGGACGCGCCCCGGGCGAAGTACTTCTCCAGGTAGTGCTGGCCGATCATCAGCAGCGAGGTGAACAGCAGGTACCAGGCCGAGGCCACGATCAGCATCGGGATCGGGTTGAACGTCTCGATCGCGAGATCGCGGGTGCGGCTGTACAGCTCGTACGAGTACGGCACCGCGGTCACCAGCGAGGTGGTCTTCAGCATCGAGATCAGCTCGTTGCCGGTCGGCGGGATGATCACCCGCATTGCCTGCGGCAGCACGATCCGGCGCATCGTCTGCGACCACGACATGCCCAGCGCGGTCGCCGCCTCCTGCTGGCCCTCGTCCACGCTGCTGATGCCGGCCCGGACGATCTCGGCCATGTAGGCCGACTCGTTCAGGGTCAACCCGATCACCGCCAGCCAGAAGTAGGTGAAGAACCGGCTGGTCTGGATGTGCGCGACCTGGTGCACGAACGGCACGCCCAGGTCGATGTGCTTGTAGATGGTGGCGATCAGACCCCAGAACACCAGCTGGACGTAGACCGGGGTGCCGCGGAAGAGCCACAGGAACAGCCAGCTGACCGACCTCAGCACCGGGTTCGGCGACAGCCGCATCACCGCCAGCACGATGCCCAGGATGATCGCGAAGAACATTGCGTACGCGGTCAGCAGCAGGGTGATCAGCGCGGCCTGCTCGACCCGGACGTCGAACAGGTACTTGCCGACCGCGCTCCAGTCGTAGGCCGAGTTGGTCGCCGCGCCGTAGACGAAGAGCCCGAGCAGCACGATCACCAGCGCCGCGGCGATCCACCGGCCCGGCCGGCGCAGCGGCACCGCGCTGATCAGCTCCGGCTGGCTGTCGCTGGCCCGGCCGGCTCGCAGCTCGTCCTTGGCGGCCATGCGCTTAGCTGGACGCCCCGTTGATCGTGGCCTTGCTGATGGCGCCGGCGTCGACACCCCACTTGGCCAGGATCTGCTTGTAGGTGCCGTTGTCCATCATGTCCTGGATGGCCTTCTGCAACGCCTGCTGCAGCGGCTTGTTGTTCTTTGCGACCACCAGCCCGTACGGTGCCGCGCCGTAGATGTCACCGGCCAGCTGCAGCTTGCCCTGCGACTGCTTCACCGCGTACTCGGTGATCGGCGAGTCGGCATCGAAGGCGTCCGACTGGCCCAGGATCACCGACTGGTTCACCGCGTCCTGGCTGTCGATCTTGAGGATGGTGATCGGTTTCTTACCGGCCGCCACGCAGGCCTTGCTCTTGGCCGGCAGGTCGTCGGTCTGCTCGGTGGTGCCGGTCTGCACCGCCACCTTCAGCCCGCAGGCGTCGTCCGGCTTGACCGTCTTGCCGGCCGGCGCCGCCCACTGCATGCCGGCGGTGTAGTAGTTGACGAAGTCGACCTGCTGCTCGCGTTCCTTGTTGTCGGTGAACGACGACATGCCCAGGTCGAACTTGGCGGTCTTGACGCTGGGGATGATCGTGTCGAAGCCCGACTCCTGGTACTGGGCGGTCACCCCGAGCTCCTTGGCGACGCCGTCCAGGAAGTCGACCTCCCAGCCGACGATCTTGTTGGTCGAGGTGTCGCGGTACTCGTTCGGCTGGTACGGCACGTTGATGCCGACCACCAGCCGGCCGGCCTTGGCGACCGGGCCGGGCAGCAGCGCCGCCGCCGCGGTGTCCTTCGAGATGGCGCCGACCGGGGCGCTGCCCGACGGCGAGGAGGGTGAATTGGACTTGGAGTTGTTGACGCAGCCGGCGAGCAGCAGCGAACCCGCCGCGAGGACGCCGGCGACGGCGACAACAGGACGTCGAACAGTCACGAGAGCCGTCTACCTCCGCTCGATGGAACTACGCGCTCGATAGAACTACGCGATCGCGGTAACTCGCGATTCGAGTAACTCTAGGCGTTCGGTGGGCACTGCTCACCGGGCACGCCGCAACCGTAACCGTACGGTTTCGATGCGGCCGGTGCGCGGCAGGCGCAGCCGGCTGCCCGGCGGTCCGCCGCGCGGGCAGGCGATTCCTTCCCATTCTCCCCGATGGGAGACCTCAGTCCCTGGTCCGGCCCGGCCCGCCGGTGCCAGGCTGGCCGGAACCGGACGTTGCTGTTTCGGGCGAGGAGGTTCGCGATGGCTGTACGAGACGAGAGCTGGCGCCAGGGCACCCCGTGCTGGGTGGATCTGTCGGTGGACGACCCGCAGCGGGCCGGCGAGTTCTACGCCGGCCTGTTCGGCTGGCAACTGGCCGACAGCGGCCCGGACGCCGGTGGCTACCTGATGGCGATGCTGAACGGCCGGGCGGCGGCCGGCATCGGACCGAAGCCGACCGGCGTGCAGATGCCGGCGGCCTGGACCACCTACCTGGCCGCCGACGACGCGGACGACATCCACGCGAAGGTGGTCGCCGCCGGCGGTCAGCCGTTCGGCGATCCGTTCGACGTGCTGGACGTCGGCCGGATGTTCGTGGCGGCGGACCCGGCCGGCGCGGTGTTCGGCGTCTGGCAGGCTCGCAAGCACACCGGCTTCGGCATCTACAACGAGCCGGGCGCCTGCACCTGGAACGAGGTGCACACCCGTGACTACCAGGCGACCAAGGACTTCTACGCCTCGGTCTTCGGCTTCGGCTACCACGAGATGGGCGACGGCCAGCAGATGCGGTACGCCGTCTTCTCGCTGCCGGACGCCAAGGAGGGCGAGTCGGTCGGCGGGGTGAACGACCTGACCCTGATGCCGGGTGACACCCCGCCGCACTGGCTCGGCTGGTTCTCGGTGGCCGACTGCGACGTGACCGTGCAGAACGCGAGCCGGTCGGGTGGCGCGGTGCGGATGCCGCCGAGTGACAGCCCGGTCGGCCGGATGGCGATCCTGGCCGGGCCGGAGGGCGAGAGCTTCGGCGTCATCGATCCCAGCCGGGCGCAGGCCGCCGGCAGCTGAGCTTCGCCGTTAGCTGAGCTTCGCTGTTAGCCGAGCCTCGCCGTTAGCTGAGCCGGGCGGTTGCCGGCGGTCCCGGATGCATCCGGTTCCCACGGTTAGGGCACCATGTGCGCCATGACCGACGAGCGCGCGCTGACCGACGACGAGCTGCTGGGCCAGCTGAACGAGCAGTTCATCGAGGCGTTCCGGCAGGGTTCCTGGGAGCTGCTGCAGCCGATCCTCACCGAGTCGTTCAGCTACCTGTCCGGGGTGACCGGTGAGGTTCAGGAACTGCCCGACTACATCGCGGACCTGCGGGCCAACCCGATCCCGAAGCTGGCCATCGACCAGGTGGTGATCCGGGTGGACGGCGACGGGGCGGTGGTGTCGGCGCGGACCACGCAGGACGGCGTCCGGTACGGCCGCTACCTCGACTCCTACCGGCGCGAGGCGGACGGCTGGCGCTGCTACCACGCTTGCGTCTGGCCGGTTCCGGCCTGACCCGTCAGCCGGTCTGGCCGGTTCCGGCCTGACCAGTGCCCAGTCTGGCCGATACGGCCTGACTCGGTGGACATTCTGGCCTTACCCTGATCCGGTGACTTCCGGACCGGTCGGTGCAGCGGTGGACGGCTTGCGGGTGTGGAAGGGGCATGGCACGGAGAACGATTTCGTGCTCGTCCCGGACCTGCAGGGTTCGTGGCCGCTGTCGGCGTCGTTGGTGCGGGCCTTGTGTGACCGGCGGGCCGGGTTGGGTGCGGACGGGGTGTTGCGGGTGACCCGGACCGCGCTCGCCGAGGAGCCGGCGGTGCGGGAGCTGGCCGGTGGCGCGGAGTACTTCATGGACTACCGCAACCACGACGGCTCGATCGCCGAGATGTGCGGCAACGGGGTGCGGGTGGTGGCGCGCTGGCTGCAGCAGGCCGGGCTGGCCGGCGAACGGGTGCAGCTGGCGACCCGGGGTGGCATCAAGTCAATCGGTTTCGACGGCGACGAGATCACGGTGGCGATGGGCCGGGCGAGCGTGCAGCCGCAGCGCCCGGTGGTGGCCGGCCGGCTGCCCGGGGTGGCGATCACGATGCCGAACCCGCACGTGGTGGTGGAGCTGGCCGATGAGCGGCAGCTGGCCGAGCTTGACCTGTCCCGGCCGCCGGCCGTCGAACCGGCCTTGCCGGGCGGGCAGAACGTGGAGTTCTTCGTCCGCCGCGGCCCGGGTCAGCTGGTGATGCGGGTGCACGAGCGCGGGGTCGGAGAGACCCGCTCGTGCGGTACCGGGATCTGCGCGGTCGCGGTGGCCGCGGCCGGCGAGCAGACCGGGCCGGGCAGCTGGCTGGTGGACGTCCCCGGTGGCCGGTGCACGGTGAGCTGGGAGGACCCGAGCGGCACGATCACCATGTCGGGCCCGGCGGTGCTGGTCGGCGAGATCACCCTCGACCAGCACTGGCTGGCCGCCCACCGCTGACCGGCCGGGGCGCCGGGGTGAGCGAGTAGTCGGCGAGCAGCATGCGCAGGTCCTCGGTCGAGACGAGCAGGCCGCCGATGCCGGGCAGCCGGGCGGCCACGGCGTGCAGCGGCCGCAGCAGGGTCGGCACCCGCACCGCGGCGACCGTCCGCACCAGTTGATCGGTGATCGCGTTCGCGTCGCCGCCGACGCCGGTCGGGATCTTCTCGCCACGCTCGATCGCGGCCTCGATCATCGCGCCGTAGTACCGGGCCAGTTGCCGCACCTCGTACGCCCGTCCGACGGCGGCGAACCTGATCCGTTCCCGACGCTCGGACATCCGCCAGCCGAGGATCTCGTCCACCTTGTCGCGCAGCTGCTCCTGGGTCACCGGCACCGGCGGCCGCAGGGACGCCAGCAGCCCCAGCCAGTGCCGGAGTGGTCCGGTGACCAGGGCGGCATGATCGGGGTTGGCCAGGTCGAGCAGGAAGGTGGGCCGTTGGGCATCGGTCAGCGCCGACACCAGCGCCTCCGCGACGGCTGCGCGGCGGGCCTGGAACCGTTCGCTCAGCAGCGCCAGCAACGCGGCGGTCGCGATGGTGATCAGCGAGTACCCGAATGCGCTCACATTTCCTGGACGCTAGTCCCGGCCGGCAGGTAAGGCGATGGTTCGGCGGACCGGACCGCCGCGCGGGCCCGGTCGACGGCGCCGTCGGCCCAGTCGGCGGCCGCGTTGAGCACCGAGCTGTTCGAGAACGGACGTGCCGCTGACGCCAGGAAGACGTACCGGCCCTCGGCCGGCAGCCCGAGCACGCTCAGCCGCGGGTTCACCGTGCCGTCCGGTCGCACCACCGCCCCGCCGCGGTCGCTGTCCAGGCCGCCCGGCTGGTAGGGCCGCTGATCGGAGGCTTCGTTGTGCCAGTGCCGCACCAGTCCGCGCCGCAGCAGGTTGCGGTACAGCGGCGAGCTGTCGGCCGCCGGGTCGAACGGATGGCTGCGCCCGTTCACCAGCACGGTTACCTCGGTGCGAGCGCCGGTGAGCCCGCCTGTGACGACGAACCGCCCCGGCCCGGTGCTGACCCTCGGCTCGGGTCCGACCGAGAGGTCGAGCAGGCCGCTCTCAGCCAGCGCCAGGATCCGGGCGTACACCTCCTGCGGTGCGCCGTTGGAGAGCCGGTTGTAGAAGCGCAGCCAGACCCGGTCGAACTCGCGGTGGGCGTCCGGGGTCAGGCCGCCGTCCTGCACCACGGCGCTGAACACCGCGCGCAGGTCCCGCCAGACGCCGTCGGTCGCCGCCTTGACCGGGTTGGCCAGGTTGCCCTGCACCGCGGCGGCGAGATCGTCGGCCATCAGGTCGAGGACGCCGCGTTGCCAGCCGGCCGGGTCCTTCGGCAGCCGGCTGCCCGGGTCGAGCAGCCCGGCCACCTCGAACCGGTAGTCGGCCAGCACCGGCCGCGCCGGTGCCGGCCGGCCGGCCGCCAGCGCCCAGCCGGTGACGGTCCGATGCAGTTGTGCCGTCAGCACCGCCGGATCGGGTGCCGGCTCGCCGGCAGCAGGACTGCTGATCGCAGGCCACCGGCCGGCGGTCAGCGCCTGCTCGGTCTCGGCCAGGCACCGCGACAAGCCGGCCGCCAGCCCGGCGCCGGCCCCCGGATCGGCCAGGAACCGGGAGAAGTCCCCGGCCAGCCGGCCCGCGCACCAGTCGCCCCACTGGGTTCCGAGCAGCGTGCGGTAGTAGACGTAGCCCAACTCCAGGGTCAGCAGCGGAAGCAGCCGGTCCAGGTCGAGCTTCCGGTCGGACCGTCCGGCCACCTGCCGCAGCCGCTCGACCGCCTCGACGGTGAAGAACCGCGGGCGGTGCTCCAGCCGGCCGGGCTCGCGCCACTTGTCGTTGCGCGGTCGGCAGCCGACCGGCAGCCCGCTCGGGCTGACGGCGACGATTACCGCCGGCTCCCGGCCACTCGGCTGGTAGCTCAGCCGGGCCGGCGTGCCGTCTGCAGCCGGGGAGAACCGGCCGCCACGCCCCTCGGTCAGGTGCAGGATCACGTCGAAGGCGGTGAGACCGAGGCCGGTGATCGCGACCCGGCTGCCCGCCGGGATTGCGGCCAGCTCGGCGAGCGGGTAGCTGCTCGGGTAGTACCGCAGCGCCGGACTGCTCGAGGCGTGCCGTTGCAGGACGGCCTCGTCGGCGGTCGGCCGGTTGGTCGGATGCCCGGTGGCCAGCAGCACCTCGTCGAGCAGCCGATCGCCGCTGGTCGCGCAGCGCAGCCGGTAACCGGCCGGGCCGGGTGGGGCCGGCTCCTCGGCCAGGTCGACCGCATCGTCGGCGACCAGTTCGACCAGCGCGCCGGCGTCGCGGAGTTCCGCCACGAAACCGTCGAACGCGTCCCGGAGCGCCTCGCCGTGCAACCCGCGGGCGGGTGCCTGCTGGGGGTCCAGCAGGTAGCGGGGATTACCGGTGTCGGCATGCCGGTCGGCCAGCCATTGCACGAAGTGGCGCCGGCGGCCGGCGGGCAGCAGCGGTTCCCGGCCGGTGTGTGATTCGTCCGCGGCGAAGGCGATCTGGCCGGCGATCCGGTTCATCCGGCTGGTGGCCGGCTGCTCGTCGGAATGCACCGCGCCGGCACCGAACCGGCCGGTGCGGTCGACGATCACGATCCCCAGCGCGGGACCCAGGCCGGCCGCCGGCACCGCGGCGGCCAACCGGCCGAGCGCGTAGGTGCACATCGGGCCGGCGCCGACGATGCCGATGGCGTACCGGCGCCCGTCCGGCTCGGTCATCCCGGCCGTCCCAGCGGCGGCCGGCGGCTGGCATGGCCGGCGGCGTCCTCGAAGGCGGCCGCGAGCCGCAGGATGGTCGGTTCGGCCGAGTAGCCGCCGACCAGTTGCAGCCCGACCGGCAGGCCGCCGGCGGAGAAGCCGGCCGGCAGGCTGAGCGCCGGATGCCCGGTCACGTTGAACGGGATGGTGACCGTCGCGGCCAGCGCGGCCGGCGGCGGCCAGTCCGGTGGGAAGGCGTCGAGCCGGCCGGCGGTGGCCGCCACGGTGGCGGTGACGATCGCGTCGAACGTCTTGAAGCAGGCGTCGACGCGCTCGGCCAGCACCCGGCGCAGCCGGTCAGCCTGGATCACGTCCGCCGCCCGCAGCAGCGCGCCGGGCGCCACCCGCTGGTAGGTGTAGCGCCCGAACGAGCCGGGACGTTCACGAATTGCCTTCTCGTGTATGGCGAACGCGTCGGCGGTCATCAGCACCCGGCCGCACGCGTTGAAGGCGGCGAACTCGGGCAGGTCGATCTCCACCACGTCCGCCCCGAGCCCGGTCAGCACCGCCACCGCACCGTCCAGCACCCGCAGCACCTCTGGGTCGGCGCCGCCGACCTGCTCGGCCAGCCGGCGGGCGTAGCCGATCCGGGTGCCGGTCAGGTCGGCGACCGGCGCGATCTCCCCGGCGTCCGGTCGGCCGGCCAGTACCGCGAACCCGGCCGCCGCGTCGGCCACCGTCCGGGCGATCGGGCCGACGTGATCCATCGCGTACGAGAGCGGATAGGTGCCGGCCGTGGGCACCGCGCCGAAGGTCGGTTTCAGGCCGACCACCCCGCAGTGCGCGGCGGGCACCCGGATCGAGCCGCTGGTGTCGGAGCCGATCGCCAGCCGGACCAGGCCGGCCGCCACCGCGGCGGCGCTGCCGGAGGAGGACGCGCCGGTGAAGTGGTCGAGGTTCCACGGGTTCCGGGCCGGCGGGAAGGGCAGTTCCGGGCTGGGGCCGCCGAGGGCGAACTCGTGGGTGGTCGCCTTGCCGACCAGCACCGCGCCGGCCCGGCGCAGCAGCTGCTCGACCTCGGCGTCCCGGTCGGCCCGGTGGCCGGCCATCAGCTGTGAGTTGCAGCTGGTGGCCAGCCCGGCAACATCGACGATGTCCTTGTGCGCATAGGGAATCCCGTGCAACGGACCGAGGTCGACGCCCCGCGCCAGCAGCTCGTCGGCGGTGGCGGCTCGCTGATACGCCTGCTCGGCGGTGACCAGGGTGAAGGCGTGGATCGCGCCGTCGAGCCGCTCGATCCGGCGAAGCGTGGCGTCGACCAGTTGCACCGAGGTCAGCTGCCCGGCCCGCAGCAGCCGGCCTGCCTCGGCCACCGAGAGCATGGTCGGATCGAGCTGAGCACCATCAGTCCGAGCACCGTCCGGCTGGGCGCTCATCGGCCGGCCCGGAACTCGCCGTCCGGCGGCTGGAAGGTCGCGGCCGGCTCCCGGTCGACCGCCAACCGGTCCACCGCGGCGCGCACCGCGGCCACCGAGTCGAGCAGCGCCCGGCAGTTCGCCAGCACACCGGGCAACAGCTCGTCCGGCACGGTCAGGCCGGCGGCGCGCAGCGCCTCCGGGATCGGTTCGCCGGTCACCGGACCGCCCAGGCAGGTCCGGGCTGGACGAGCTGGTCGGCCGGCTCGTCCAGGCCGAGGTGCGAGCGCAGGGTGCTGCCCCGGTACCGGTCGTCAACCAGCCCGCGCCGGCGGAGTTCCGGCACCACCAGTTCGACGAAGTCGACCAGGCCGCCGGGCAGCGTCGGCGGCATGACGTTGAAGCCGTCGGCGGCGCCCTCGGCAACCCAGTGCGTCATCTCGTCGACGATCGACTCGGGCGTCCCCATCACCTGCCAGTGCCCGCGGCCGGCGGCGACCCGGGCGGCGAGCTGCCGCAGCGTGAGCGACTCGCGCCGGGCCAGCTCGAGCAGCAACCGCTGCCGGCTGCGGCCGGCGTTGGTCTCCGGGAACTCCGGCACCGGACCGTCCAGCGGGTAGCCGGAGAGGTCGGTGCCGCCCAGCTGACCGGCCAGCAGCGACAGGCCGACCACCGGGTCGACCAGGTCGGCCAGTCTGGTCGCCTTCCCCTCGGCCTCGGCCAGCGTCCGGCCGATGAACGGGAACATGCCGACCATCACGATCAGCTGGTCCGGGTCGCGTCCGGCCGCGGTCGCCCGGGCCCGCAGGTCGGCCCGGAACTCGCGGGCGCCGGCCAGGTCGTCCTGCGCGGTGAACACCACGTCGGCGGTCTCGGCCGCCAGTTGCCGGCCCGCCTCCGAGGAGCCGGCCTGCACCATCACCGGTCGGCCCTGCGGCGATCGGGGCACGTTGAGCGGCCCGCGCACCGAGAAGTGCTCGCCGCGATGGTTCAGCACCCGCATCCCGGCCGGGTCGAAGAACAGGCCGGATTCCTTGTCGCGGACGAAGGCGTCGGCCTGCCAGCTGTCCCAGAGGCCGAGCACCACCTCGGCGAACTCCCGGGCCCGGGCGTACCGGGCGGCGTGCGGCGGGTGGGCCGGCAGGCCGAACTGGGCGGCCTCGCCGGTGTTCTGCGAGGTGACCAGGTTCCAGCCGCTGCGGCCGCCGCTGATGTGGTCGAGCGAGGCGAACGTCCGCGCCACCGAGTACGGCTCGTTGTAGGTGGTCGAGACGCTGGCGACCAGCCCGATCCGGCTGGTCGAGGCGGCCAGTGCCGACAGCAGGGTGATCGGCTCGAACTGGGCGACGTAGCGGATCGCGGTCCGGCTCAGCGCGTCCAGGTCGGTGCCGCGCATGGTGGCGCTGTCGGCCAGGAACAGGAAGTCGAACCGGGCCGACTCGGCCAGCCTGGCCATCTCGACGAAGTGTCCGATGTTGACGCCCGCGTCAGACGGCACGTCCGGGTGACGCCAGGCCGCCACGTGATACCCGGTGGGGTAGAGGAAGGCTGCGAGCGGGAGCTGCTGCCGAATTCCCACGCGTCTCCCCTTAAAGCCCCGAGTCAGGTCGATAACGGCCATACTAGGCCGGGTGATACCCGGGCGGGAGGGGTAATCGGTGACCGAGCCACGCAGTCCCCAGCTGGCCGTGCGGCATTACGCCGGACTGTCGTTGGCGGACGGCGCCGAGCTGGTCAACCTGGCCTGGACCAGTGACGAACGACCGCTGCTCGGGCCGGAGATCGATCGGGTGCTGGCCGACGCGCTGGCCGCTCATCTGACCCACAGCGAATCCACCGTCGATGGTTACGGCGGCGCGATCCTCGGCCCGGCGCTCCGGCCCACCTTCGGTCTGCCGGATTCGGTGCGGATCACCGCCGGACCCGGGGTCGGCCCGACGCTGTCGTTCCTCGCCCGGTTGGTCGCCGGCCGCCGGGCGTACGTCATCGGCAACACCTATCCCGACTTTCCGTACTGGGTAAGTCAGTCCGCCGGTGAAACCGTTGCGGCGCCGGCCGACCGACCGGTCGCCGAGCACGCCGCCGCGGCCCGTCGCTGTGCGGCGGCGGTGATCTTCCTGGAACGGCCGAGCCTGACCGGCGACTGGTTCGCCGACGCCGCCGAACTCGCCCGGCTCTGCGCGGAACTGCCGGACCGGCTGGTGCTGGTCGACGAATCCAACGCCAACTACTGCCCGCACGAGTTCAGCGCTGTCCGACAGGTGTCCGACACGCCCAACCTGGTGGTGATCCGCGGGCTCTCCAAGGCGTACGGGCTGGGCGGCCTCCGGCTCGGCTACTGCGTCAGCTCGGCGGCGGCGGCCGACCGGCTGCGCCAGGCGCTGCCGCCGGGGTCGGTGTCGCGACTCTCGCTGGAGCTCGGAGCGGCGGTGCTGGCTTTGGGTGACCGGACGGCCGGGCTGCGGTCGGCAGTACGGCGCAGCCGGCTCGAGCTGGCAGGTTGGCTGGCCGGGATCGGGCTGGAGCAGGTGGTGGCGGCCAGCGAGCACCTGCCCTACCTGCTGGTCTGGGACGCCACCGACGCCATCGAGCAGCGGCTGACCAGCCGGGGGATCCGGGGTAAACGGCATCCGATGCGGTTGCCGCCGCCGGGCCGGCACGGTGATCCGTACCGGCTCTCGGTGCCGCTGGCGGCGGACCGGGTGGCGGCCGTCCGGCAGCGGCTGACCGGCCAACCCTGACCGGCTGACCGGCCCACCCTGACCGGCGGACTGGTTCACCCTGGCCGGCGGTCGGGAGCCGGCGGTGTGCCACAATGCCCCGATGGAAAAAGGCGACGATCCGGACGCCGGCGACTGGCGGCAGCTCACCCGACTGGCTGCCAAGCAGGCTGCCTACAGCGAGGACCTCTACTTCCGGGAGTCGTGGCCGGAGGCGGTCGCCGAGTTGGGGGACGCACTGGCCTCGACGCTGCACCGGGTCACTGTGCTGGCAATGAAGCCGGACGCGATCGTCGGACGACGCAGCCGGCCGGCGCTGGACTACCTGGTCGAACACGGCTTTCAGCCGCTGACCGCCAGGCTCTGCACGCTCGACCGGCACGCCATGCGCGAGATCTGGCGCTACGACTGGAACGTCTACACCAGCGACCGGTTGATCTTCTCCAGCCTCTGGTACGTCTCGACGCCGATGCTGTTCTTCGTGCTGCTGGACCCGACCGCCGGCCCCGGCACGGTGCCGGCCTCGGTGCGGCTGGGAGCGCTGAAGGGGCTGGCCGATCCGCAGCGGCGCAACCCCGCGCACCTGCGGACCCAGTTGCGGCCACCGAACCGGATTCTCAACTTCGTGCACGTCACCGACGAGCCGGCCGACCTGGTGCGCGAGGTGGGCATCCTGTGGGACCGGCCGGAACGGCTGGAATTCTGGGCGGAGATCCAGCGACTGCTGGACGCCGGCACGCTCGACCCGGAGGTCGACCAGCTGATCGAGGCGGTCGAATCCCGGTATCCCGAGCACGACCTGGACTTCGACCAGGCGCTGCGCCGGCTGGCCGACCTCGGCCTGACCGCCGCGGCCGAGGACCGGCTGCGCCAGGCCACCGCGGACGGCAACCACCTGCACTGGGCCGAACTGGTCGCGCTGCTGCCCGAGAGCGCGGAGCGGTGGGACGTGATCACGGTGGCCAGCACCGTGCTGGAGTACGAACGCGCCGGCGTGACCGGCCTGCTGCCCGGAGTCACTCCGGCCGACTGGGCCTGACCGGTCACGGGCCCTAGCCTGACCGGTCGCCGGCGCTACCCGGCCGGCTCGAAGGCGACGACCAGGTCGAGCCGGCCCAGCACCGCCCGGGTGATCCGTAACGCCAGCGGGGTCGCGAACAGCGGCGGCACGGTCGCCTGCAGCCGGGCGGTCAGCGCCGCCGAGCTCAGGCAGAAGGCCGCGCCGTGCTCGGCCAGTCGGCCGAGCCGGGGCAGTCCCCGCACCACGATCAGGTTGTCCAGCGCAGCGATCAGCGCCGCTGCGCTGTCCGACGCCCGGCACCGGTCCAGATCGGTCTCGTCCACCAGCACCGGCACCGGCGCGACCTGCCGGGCCAGCGCCTCGACGTCCGCGAGCCGGGGCAGCGACCACGGCCGGCGCAGGTGCACCAGGGCGACCGGGCCGGCCACCCCGCCCGGGGTACCGGCGCCATTCAGCACCGGTATCCCGAGCAGGGCGGCTGCGTGCAACAGTTCCGCGCTGCCCTGGTTCACCACCCAGACCGTTCCGCCGACGGCCAGGCCCGCCAGTGCCGCCAGCAGCGCGCCGGGGTTCGGGCCGCTGGCGATACCGCCCGGCCAGCGGTCACCCTCGGCCAGCCAGCCGGCGGTGCCGGCTTCGGCCAGCCAGCCGGTGAGCGCCGGGCGCAGCAGCTCGTCGGCCCAGGGATCAGACACCAGATAGCTGTTGATGGCGGGCAGCCCGTTGCCGAGTTCCGCGCTGAACTCGGCCGAAACCACCGCGTCGAGCGTCGCGGCCAGTTCGCCGGTCCCGGTCATGTCGCGGGTGCTGGCAGCAGGCCGCTGTCGGCGAACGCTGCCCGGGTCGCTGGGTCGTCGAAGATCCGCTGACCGGCGAGCAACTTGATCGTGTGCCGGGCGGTGCGGCGCATCCGGGGGCCGACGAACTCCGGCGGATAGCTGTCGGCCAGCACCGTCCGGACGGTCTCGGCCGGCAGTCCGGCCGCGGTCAGGATCGCCGCGGCGTGGCCGAGGTCCGGTGCCAGGCACAGCTGCAGCACCCGCGCCAGGTACCTGCCAGCGGTGCTGCGCGCGTCGGCCGGGCAGCCCGCCCAGAGTTGCGGGAACAGCCTTGCGAAATAAGCGTGATGCCGGCGCTCGTCGTCGGCGTGGTCGGCGATCAGCTCGCGGACGGCGGTCACCACCCGGTCGTCCTGCGGGATGCCGCCGAGGATCGCGGTGATCACCGTCTCGAACACCGTTGCCTGCAGCAGTTGGGCCAGCCCCGGCACGAGCTGCTCGAGCGGTCCGGCCGCGCGATCCAGCTCGTCCAGCACCGAGAACCGGTACGGCACCGGTTGGTAGCCGGTCTCGGCGGTGATCTGCTGCATCATGTCCAGCGTGCAGGTCGCGTGGTAGGCCTCGTCGGTGTAGATGCGGTAGGCGTCGAGCCGCAGCTCGTCGGACAGCGGGAACCCGACCTGCTCGTGGGCCAGCGTCAGCAGCGACCGGTTCACCACCTGGGTCTCCAGGTGCAGGGTGAAGTTCAGGTACTCGAACAGCCGCTGGGCGATGAGCTGGTCGACCTGCGCGGGGGTCAACTCGGGCCGGACGGCGGCGAGGTAGGGCAGTTCGTGCTCCGGGAAGAGGGTCAGCCCACGCGCGCGTTCGTCCCGGAACATCCGGCGGCTGCGGGAGCGTACGCTCGCGTCGCTGTCCCAGCGGTCGAACATCCCACCTCCATCAGGGGTGAAGCCGGAAGCACGAATCGTAGGCGGATTGCGCCGGCATAGCCAGGTTTTCCCTTTCGCCAGGGCGAAAACTCAGGGCTGGCCGCCGCCGGCCGGCGTGTTCGCCCACTCGGCAGGGTCGGCGTTGCCGATCTGCTTGCTGGCACCCGGCAGGTCCGGCTGCACGTAGCTGGCGCCCAGCAGTGCCAGATCCCACCGGGCCAGGGACACTCCGGCGCCGTCGAGCGCGGCCAGCAGCTCCGGCCACGGCGGCGGCGCGCCCGAGTCAGCGGCGGTCAGCCACGCCCGCACGGCCGCGAGTGAGCCGGCCCGATCGAGCGGCGCGAGTGAGCCGGCCCGATCGAGCGGCGCGAGTGAGCCGGCCCGATCGAGCGGTGCCCGATCGAGGGCCGCGTCGACCCGGGCCCGGCAGCCGGCCAGGTCGAAGTCGTAGCGCTCGGTCGCCGCCGCGTCGACCAGCCGGTCCACCGCGCCGGCCACCGCCGGATCGACCTCCGGCTCGGCGATGGCCCGCCAGAGCCGCCGGCGGTCCGCCCTGGGCAGCAGCAGGCCGACCTCCCGGACCAGGTCCGCCGGCTCGTCCGCGACGTGGATGTAGCTGAGCATCCGGCTGGGTTGCCGGAGCAGGCTGCGCAGGGTGCCCGGCCGTTGCTGCGACAGGTCGGCCGAACCCTTCTCGCCGGCCAGCCGCACCGTGGCCGGCAGCGGTGCGCCCGTCGCGTCACGCAGCACCAGCAGCGACGCCGGGCCGGCCAGCACCAGCTCGTTCACCAGCAATCGGTCGACCGTGGCGGAGTTGAGCTGGTAGCGCCACAGGTCGTTCCAGAGGCGACGGGTGAAGTCGACCTCGACGGCGTGCACCACCGTGAAACCGCGCTCGGCGAGCCAGTCGAGCACCGTCCGGGAGACTCCGGCCGCCCGGCCGTCCGGCTTGATCATCAGCAGGGCTGCCCGGCGCAGCAGCGGCACCGCGTCGGCGCCGAGCTGGCGCTCCACGTCCGCCGCCGCCTCCCGGTAGTAGGTGTCCGCCTGGTAGGCCGCCGCCTTGACGGGCATCCGGGTGAGTTCGTTCAGCATGCCGCTCCTTGTCCGTGGTCGGTGACGGGTCCCGTCCGGTTGACCGATGCTTGCCGGCCGTCGAGGTCGTAGCCTTGGCCGGGCCGGGCAAATGCCGACCAGGGAAGGAAACAATGACAAACATAACCTCCTTGACCGCACGCGAGATTCTCGACAGCCGGGGCAACCCGACGGTAGAAGTGGACGTTCGGCTCGATGACGGGGCGTTCGGCCGCGCCGCGGTGCCGTCCGGCGCCTCGACCGGCGCCCGCGAGGCCATCGAACTGCGGGACGGTGACGCCAGCCGGTGGCACGGCAAGGGCACCTCGAAGGCCGTCGGCAACGTCAACGGCGAGATCCGAGAGACGCTGCTCGGCCGCGACGCCACCGACCAGGCCGCCGTCGACACGACGCTGCTGGAGTTGGACGGAACGCCCAACAAGGCCCGACTCGGCGCGAACGCCATCCTCGGGGTGTCGCTGGCGGTCGTCAAGGCCGCCGCGGCCAGCGCCGGCCAGCCGCTGTACCGCTACCTCGGCGGCGATCAGGCGGTACTGCTCCCGCTGCCGATGATGAACATCGTGAACGGTGGCGCGCACGCCGACAACGCCCTCGACTTTCAAGAGTTCATGATCGCGCCGATCGGCGCCGGCACCTTCTACGACGCGGTCCGGATCGGCTCAGAGGTGTTCCACACCCTCAAGTCGGAGCTGGCGCGGGCCGGCCAGAACACCAACGTCGGCGACGAGGGCGGCTTCGCGCCGGCGTTCACCAACGCCGACCAGGCGTTGACCGCCGTCGTCGACGCGATCGAGCAGGCCGGCTACCGGCCAGGGACCGATGTCGCGGTGATGCTCGACCCGGCGTCCTCGGAGTTCTTCCGCGACGGCAGCTACGTCTATGCCGGGGAGGGGCTGAGCCGGACGCCGGCCGAGCAGGTTGACTACCTGGCCGGGCTGGTCGAGCGCTACCCGATCCAGTCGATCGAGGACCCGATGGCGGAGAACGACCTGGCCGGCTGGCAGCAGCTGACCCGCCGGCTGGGCGGCGCCGTGCAACTGGTCGGCGACGACGTCTTCTGCACCAATCCGGCCCTGCTGCGGCAGGGAATCGCCGACGGGGTCGGCAATTCGATCCTGGTCAAGCTGAACCAGATCGGCACCCTGACCGAGTTCCGGGAGGCCGTCGCGGTTGCCCGGGACGCCGGCTACAGCGTGGTCGTGTCGCACCGGTCGGGCGAGACCGAGGACACCACCATCGCCGACCTCGTGGTGGGGCTGGCCACCGGGTTGATCAAGACCGGCTCGCTGTCCCGCTCGGATCGGACCGCGAAGTACAACCAGTTGTTGCGGATCGAGGAGGAACTCGGCGATCGGGCCCGGTATGCCGGGGCCTCGACGCTGGCGCACCTGTGAATGTGACGGTAACTGTCTGCAGTCCAATTAAGACCCTTGACCCAAGTGCTTTAGAAGAACGAAACTGGGTGAGGCCCGACAGTCTTCGCATCCATTCCGTCCCCACTAGAGGAGACACAATGCAGCAGGCACACGCCCAGAGCGTCACGAGCAACTTCGCGCTCAAGGAACAGGAGGTCGCGCTCATCCCGACCGCGACCCGGCAGGGAGCCTCGATGAGCATCGCTGAGCTCGAGGCGATGCGGGTCGACACCCGCGTGGTCTCGGCCTCGAAGCACGGCCTCGAGGTCATCACCGGCGCCTCGTGCGAGACCGGCGCCCAGTAGTAATCACACCTGGCGGCGTGGCGGCTGCGTTCAGCGGTCGCCACGCCGTCGGCACAACCACGCCGTCGGCACAATGCAGCCGCAAGGCGCCGCTCGAATGCAGTGCCGCTGCAAGCGGCCCAAAGTTCAGTGCCCCTACAGGCGGCCCATAGTGCAGTGCCGCTGAAAGCGATCCTTCGTCGCCGTAACCGGCGGCGCCCTTGCCGCCAACGATTGGCGGTCCCCTTGCCGCCGATTCCCACGGCGGTGCCCCATGCCGCCGCCGAACGGCGGTCAGCCTTTGCCGTCAAGTGCGTCGCGGCGCGTTCGTCGCCGGCCGCCTGGTGGCCAGCCAGGAGAGGAATCAGCCAAGCAATGTCAGGCTTCCCGGGTACCTCCACACCAGTCGTTTCCATCGTGACGGCCCACGGCCGGCAGGCACTAGCGGTCGAGCCCGGCGAGCGGCTGATCGACTGCCTGAACCGCAATCGGGTTCCGTGGTCGGCCGTCTCGATCTACGTCGTGCCACGCGACGGAGGCGAACCGACCATCAGCGCCTGCCTGGACACCGTTCTCTCGGACTACCATGAGGCGTCCGAAATCCTTTTGTACTTCAACCGCAACGTGAATCCGTTCAAGTTCATGATCGACGACCTGACCACGGTTCCGGTGGTCAGCGGCGGTGCCGAGGCGACCGAGTACGTCTACCAGCGGATGGACAACGATCGCGGCACCAGCGATGCGTTCTTGAAGAAGCTGAGCCCGCAGGAGTGCCAGGAGGTGATCGCGGCCCGGGTGCGCGACACCATCGCGGCCAGCGTCGAGCCGGGTTCCCGAATCGTGGTCGGGGTTTCCGGCGGCGGTGACAGCAACGCGATGCTCTACGGGCTGAGCCAGCTGCGTGACCTCGACATCGAGATCGACCCGATCATCCTGATGGGCATTCCGGACTGGGATGCCGGCGTGCCGCGGGCCAAGGAACTCTGCGCCCGGTACGAGCTGGACCTCACCGTGGTGGATGAGAACTCGGTCAAGGAGCTGCTCGGCATACCGGCCGACTCGAGTTCGCTGATCGAGCGGTTCGAGCGGGAGTTTCCCGGCGACGACTTCGAGTTCATGGGCACTCTGCTCATCCGGCTCGCCCTGATCCGGCGGGCCAAGGAGGTCGGCACCAGCTACATCTGCACCGGACTCAACCTCGAGGACGTGCTGTGCGAGGCGCTGTTCCGCACCGCCAGCGGGCTGAAGCCGAACGCCGCGCCGGCCCGTCCGATCGGTGACGTCACCCTGCTGTTCCCGTTGTGGTTGTGCCCGAAGCGGATCATCGACGGCTGTTTCCCCAAGTATTCATTGGACAATTACGACGCCCGGTATCCGTGCTTCTCGCTGGGACGCAACCTCTACTACAGCATGGTGTACACCCTGCAGTCGCAGTATCCGGGTGCCGTCGAGACGCTGACCAAGGGCCTCGCCGAGATCGGGACGCGGGAGCCGGCCGAGTACACCTACCACGAGTCTCTCGGCTTCCACGTCGAGCGGGACGTGCCATTGCCGCTGTTGCGCAAGTTCCAGCGGATGCTGGGCCGGTCCACCGTCCTGTCCTGAACCGGCGCCGCTCGGTGACCGGAGAGGACAGCCTGGACGGTCTGGTCGGCCTGCTCGACGCCGTGCTCGACCCGGACGCGATGCTCGGCCAGGTGGCAGTGATCGCCCGCTACGACCGCTACCAGGCGTCGCACGGGCTCATCGCGGCCGCGGCCGAGGTGGCCGCGATGGCCGACCAGGCCGGGCTGCGGCAGGTCGGCACGACGACCTACCCGGCCGACGGCGAGTTGCGTTGGTGGACCTGGCGCGCTCCTGTGTCCTGGACCCCCGACCGCGCCGAACTCACTCTGCGGGACGGTTCCGGGGCACCGGTCGGCACGGTGTCGCACGCCGACTCGCCGTTCACCATCGCCACCTACTCGGCGCCGGTCGAGGCGACGCTGCCGATCGTCCGGCTGGGGTCCGGCCATCCGGTGACCCCCGGCGACCTGGTGTACGTGCCGGCCGAGGAGTGGCGGCACGGCGCGGTGGTCGCCGAGCTGGTCGAACTCGGGGCTGCCGGCTTCGTCACCGCCGCGCCGGCCGTCCAGCTGGACGGCCGGGATTACCCAGGCCGGATCGAGCTTTCGCCGCGCAGCCCGCTGTTCGGGTTCAGCGTGGTGCCGGCCGTCGCCGAGCTGATCGAACGGCACACTGATGACGCTGTCGGACGGCGCGCTGCTGACCGGCAGGCTGTCGGACGGCACGCTGCTGACCGGCAGGCTGTCGGACGGCACGGGCTACGGGCCGAGGTGCTGGTGCGGTTGGCGCCCGAGCCGGCGCCGATGCCGGTCACCTCGGCGGTGCTGCCCGGGTCGTCGCCGGAGCTGCCGGAGGTCTGGCTGGTCGCCCACCTGTGCCATCCCCGGCCGGGCGGCAACGACAATGCCTCCGGCGTGGCGGCGTTGCTCGGCATCGCGAGGACCCTTGCCCGGTCGGTCGATTCGGGCCGGCTGCCACAGGCCCACCGGACCATCCGGTTCCTCTGGGGGCCGGAGTTCCTGGGGCCGATCGCGGCCCTGTCCGACCACCTGGCGGACGGCCGGCCGCCGCCGGCGGCGGTGGTGGACCTCGACGTGGTCGGGGTCGACCAGTCCCGGTTCGACCTGCCGTTCGTGGTGGAACTGCCTTTTCAGCAAACCGATCCACTCGGGGAGCTGGCCACCCGGGCGGTGCGCTCGGCGTTCCGCCGGACCGCCGAGCAGCCGGGAAGTTGGCGTGCCGAACCGTTCACCGGGTTCTCCGATCATGCGGTCTTCGCCGACCCGCGGCTCGGCTGCTCGGCGGTCCAGCTGTGCCATGTCGGGGATCCGGCCAACCACTCGGCAGCCGACCAGGTGGAGCTGGTGAGCCCGGTGCAGTTGCGGCGGTCGGCGCTGGCCGGCGCCGCGATCGCCTGGTCCGTCGCCAGCCGGCCGAGCTGGCAGCCGGCGGCCGGCCACGCAGCTGGCGACTGTGCCCACCCGGGCCAGCCGTGCGCGGTCCTGCACCGCCGCTGGGACGGGCCGTTGAACGTCCGGGAGATGGTCAGCCGGGTGCCCGGTGCCGCCGGCCAAAGCCTGCGGCAGCTGCTGGCCCGGGACAAGCGGTTGCTCTCGGTGCTGCTCAACCTCGGCCTGTCCACCGACTCGCGGCACTGCCAGACCGCCGTGCTCGACCAGCTCGACGTCGACCGGTCGCTGTCGCTCGGACCGTCTGACCGCGAGCTGCTGATCGAGGCTTTTACCAGCACTGGTTGGGCTGATCTCGTTCCGGCCGGAGCAGTGATGAGATAGCCGCCGACCTCGACGGAACCGGGCAAAGATGGAATGCTGGCCAGGTCGGGCCATCCCAGGGTTTTGGCAGCAAGCCGAAACTATCCTTTAACAAGGGGGTGAATCGCATGCAGAAGTACACCAAGCCAGTGGCCAAGAAGGTGGCAACCAGCTCCGTGCTGATCGTGGTCGCCTGACCTGACAGCTAGTCAGGGCGGCGGGGGTGCGCTTCGTGCGCACCCTCGCCGCGCCGGTTCATCGACTGACCGGACGCTCTGAGCAGCAGCGCGGTCCGAGGAGAAGCGAGGTGGGACGTCGGAATGTGCGGGCTTGCGGGACAGGCAGCCCTGGGCGGCTGGCGTGGTCCGTCGTCGGTGGGCCGGATGCTGCGGCTGGTGGCGCATCGTGGGCCGGACGAGTACGTGGAGCTGCCCGGAGACGAGGTGTCGCTCGGCTTCGTCCGGCTGTCCCTGGTCGACCCCGACGGCGGTGGCCAACCGCTGTCGTTGCCGGATGGCAGCCTGCACCTGATCGCCAACGGCGAGATCTACAACCATCAGGAACTGGCCCGCAAACTCGGCGTGCCGATGCGCACCGGCTCCGACTGCGAGGTGCTGCTGCACCTCTACCGAGAGCGCGGTGAACGATTTCTGGACGATGTGCGTGGCATGTTCGCCGCAGTGCTGTACGACAGCCGCAACCACCGGCTGATCTTCGCCCGCGACCGGTTCGGCATCAAGCCACTGTTCTACCATCGCAACGACCACCGGATGGTGTTCAGCTCCGAGATCAAGGCGCTCTTCGCCGACCCGGAGACCCCGCGCACCCTGGACTGGGAACGCTGCCTCAGCGACCAGGCGGTGACCAGCGCGCCGGCGTTCGACGTCTCGCCGGCGCACGCCTGGTTCCAGGACATCCAGCTCGTCCCGGCCGGTTGCGTGCTGACCGTCGACCTGTCCGACGGCGCGATCGACACCCACCGCTACTGGGAGTTCCCGTCCTGGCAGCCCGACGAGGACGAGACCGCGGACGGCCTGGTGGCCCGGTACCGGGACGCGCTGCTGGGCAGCGTGGACGACTGCGGGATGGCGGACGTCGAGATCGGCCTGCTGCTCAGCGGCGGCATCGACTCGGCCGCGGTCGGCCGGCTGGCCCGGGTGGCGCCCCGCTCGTTCACCGCGATGAACGCCAGCATCGTGGTCAACGGCGATGCCGAGGGCGCGAGCCTGATCGCCCGGACGCTCGGCCTGGACCATCACCTGGTGACGTTCCCGGCCGACCTGGTGCCGGCGCCGGACGCCTGGCGGCGGCACCTGTGGTTGCAGGAAACCCCGCTGGCCGGCCCGGAAACGTACTTCAAGAGCGAGCTGTACCGCTACGTCGCGGCGGCCGCCCCCGAGGTCAAGGCGATGTACCTCGGCGGTGGCGCCGACGAGTTCAACGGCGGCTACTCGCGCATCCTGGCCCAGGGCGGCGGCTGGCCCGAGTTCCTGGCCAACGTCACCCAGATGGCCTGGCGTACCGAGCTGGCCGACCGGCCGGCGCTGCTGCCCTGGCTGGACTACGGCTCGGTCCCGCCCATCCGGACCACCGGCCCCGGCGACGAGCTGGCCGTCCTGGAGTTCTTCCACCGGTGGAAGTACCGCGATGTCACCCTCTACAACTGCTGGCACGAGGACCGCAGCGCTGCCGGCAGCGGCATCGAGGCCCGGGTGCCGTTCCTGGACGCCCGGCTGCTCGACGTGGTCAGTGCGATCCCGGCCAAGCTGGCACCGGAACTGCTGTGGGACAAGCAGATCCTGCGACGGGCGCTGATCGGGCTGCTGCCGCCGGAGATCCTGGACCGGCCGAAGACCCCGTTCTTCTACGGGGACGGGGTCGGCCACACCTACCGGATGCTGACCCGGATGCTGCTGCGCGACGACGCCGCGCTGGTCGAGGAGGCGCTCGCGGCTCGCGGCGTCGCCGAGGTGCTCGACGTGGGCCACGTCCGCCGGCTGGTAGCCGAGGTGGCGGCCGCACCCCGGTCGTACCTGGTCGAATTCGTGCTGCGGTTGGTGAACCTCGGGCTGCTGCAGGCGATGGCCGACGCGGCGCCACCGGCGCTGGTGGACTGGCCGGCCGGACCGCCGCCCCGCCGGCACCAGCTGGCCGACCCGGCCGCGCCGGCCGTCGAGTTCGATCATGCGGTGATGCCGGCCTGGGCGCTCGACCCGGCCCGGATCATCGCGCCGGCCGAGAACGTGCTGCTGGTGCTGCCGGCCGGCGACGACCAGACCTGCCTGGTGACCGTCGACGCGACGATCGAGTACGTCGTGGACGCCGACGCGGATCCGGCCTGGTTCCGGTTCCTGCTGGCGCTGGACGGAGCCCGGACGATCGAGCAGGTGTCCGACGCCTGCGGGGTGGCGCTGGCCGAGGTGCGTCCGGCGCTGGACCGGGCGCTGGACGAGGGAATCCTCGAACTGGTCGACGTGGCCGGATGACCGTCCGCGAACCGCAGCAGCGCTACGCCGCCACCTTCGACTGGCCGAGCTGGCGACCGGATCGGGTCCGGCTGCTGTCCGTCGTCGTACTGGCCGCCTTCACGATGGCCCTGCTGCTCCGGCACCGGAGCGGGGACGTTCCGCTGGCCTGCCTGGTGATCGTCGAGGCCGCGCTGTTGCTGCTGCCCTGGCGGCTGCCCCGGATCGACCGGTCGGACGCCAGCTTCTGCGCCGAGATCGCGGTCGGCCTGATCACTCCGATCGGCGCGACGGTCACTACCCTGCTGACCCGGCCGAGCTGGCTCAGCAGGGCCGGCAACCCACTGTGGTACCTGGCTGCGTTGGCCTTGCTGGCCGGCCTGATCACGGCGCAGGGCACCGATCTGCGCGCGGTGATCGGCGGCGACCTGTCCTTCCTGGCCGGGCCGACCCCGGCCTGGTTCCGCCGCGGCCGGTCGACCGCCATCGCGGTCGGTCCGATCGGCGAGGAGTTCGCCTTTCGCGGCCCGGTGCTGACCGGCGCCGACCCGGTGCTGGCGGTGCTGGGCGCGGCGGCGTTCATCGCGCGCCATCACGTGCAGCCCGGCCGCAACGGCCGGGGCACCGCCCGGACCTGGGCGGTGGAAGTGCTCGGCGCGGCCGGCTTCCTGCTGCTGACCTGGCTCTCCGGCTCGCTCTACCCGGCGATCATCGCGCACCTGCTGTACAACCTGCCCGGCCTGGTCGTCGAGCTGCGCCGCGATACGGTGACCCGATGATCGATCGCGAAGCCACCGAGAAGTACCTTGCCGAGCAGGCGGTGCTCCCGGAGTCGGTGCTGGCCGCGATGGTGGTCGGCTCGATGGCGCGCGGTTGGGCCAACGCCTACAGCGACATGGACCTGGTGGCGATCTGCGCCGAGCTGCCGGCCGAGGTCTCGGCCCGGCAGCCGGTGCCGTTGCAGCCGCCCTGCTTCGCGGTCCGCGCCTGGCACGGTCCGGACCAGCGCTGGGAGGTGAAGTACTGGACTGCCGGCCAGGTCGAGCAGATCCTGGCCAAGGTCAGCTGGGACGCCTTCGAGTCGAACGGGTCGGCGCCGCAGAGCCTCACCGAGGCCGAGGAACTGCTGCTGGAGCGATCGCTGACCGGGTTGCCGGTGGTGGGTGCGGACTGGCTGGCGGAGCTGCGCGGCCGGCTGGCCGACAGCGCCTTCCAGACCCAGGTCACCTCCCGGTCGCTGGCCCGGGCCGAGGAGTCGGTCGTCGACGCGCTCGGCCAGGTCGAGGCCGACGATCCGTACAGCGCGGTGCTGTCGGCCCGAAAGGCCTACGGGCACGCGGTGGACGCGATGCTGGAGAGCCATGGGGTGTACGGATCGCTGCAGCCGAAGTGGCGAGCGCGCCGGGTACAGGACGCGACGTTGACCGAGCTGACGTTCTCCGACTACTGGCAGGTGGAATCGATGGCCGGCTATGACGATGCCCAGCCGGCGACCTGGGTCGCCGACACGGTGCGCCGGACCCGGGCGCTGATCATGCAGGTGGAGCTGTGACCTCCGCGCTGCCACCGGCGCACTGGGTGCCGGCGCTGCCGCCGGACGTCCGGGTTCGCAAGATGCGCGGCCGGTTGCTGGTGGCCCGGCGGGACGAGAGCGTGCAGCTGGAGGACGTGAGCGCGGCGATCTTCGCCCGCATCGACGGGACGTCCTCGGCCGAGCAGATCGGGCAGGCGCTGTGCGCCCAGTACGAGGTGGACCCGCCGACCGCGGTGGCCGACACGGTGGAGTTCCTGGGCCAGCTGGTCGAGCTAGGCATCCTCGACCGGGGCTGGTAGCCAGCCGGCCGGCAGGTCGGTTCCCCAGCAGGCCAGCGGGGTCAGCACTTCATCCTCGGTGCTCGAACCGTGCTCGTACCGGTAACCCGGTGGCACCAGGAACCGCCGGCCGGTGGCGGTCAGCACCGCATCGCCGACCCGCCGGCGCCCCAGGGACCCGGGGCGGAACAGCTCGTCCGCTGCCTGCACCCGCACGCTCGGCAGGTCGTGCAGCCAGTCGGCCAGCCGATCGGGCAGGTCCAGGCCGCGGGCCGGGTCCATCCGGTGCAGCCAGCGGACCCGACCGGCGCCGCCCAGCACGCAGTCGTGCTCGGTGCAGAAGCCGGCGAGCCGGTTCGCCAGCTCGTCGTCCTGGTCGGTGGCGGTGATGCCGTGGTCGGAGTGCGCGAGCACCAGGACGCCCGCGTCGGCCAGCCGGGCGGCCAGCGCGCCGAGTTCGGCCAGCACCTGGCGGGCGTAGCCGTCGTGGCCGTGCCGGTGCAGGTGGGTGTCCAGTTCCAGGAAGCACCAGCGCAGGCTCGGTCCGGGGAGCGTTTCGGCCAGGTCCTGGCTCAGCCGGCGGACCAGTTCGGCCGGGTCGAGCTCGGCCGGCCTGCCATCGGCCCGGGTGAACAGCGCCGGCGTGATGAGCTGGTGGGCGCCGGCCAGCAGCAGGTCGCGCCACCGGCCGGGGTAGTGCTCGAGGTCGCCGCGCAGCGCGATCGGCAGGTAGCCGAGGGCGGCGGCGTCGCGGAAGACGGTGCCCAGGTCCGGGCTGGTCAGCTCGTCCCGCATCCGCAGGAAGCTGCTCGGCCGGCCGTACGGCTCGACGGCGAAGAACGCGCCCGGCACCCCGTGCTGGTCCACCGGCTGGCCGGTCAGGCTGCTCAGCCAGCCCGGGGCGGAGGAGGTCGGGAAGACGCTGCGCAGGCAGCTCAACCGCGCGTCTGGCCACGCGTCGCTCGCCACCCGGTAGCCCAGGCCGTCCACCGCCAGCACCACGACGTCGCGCGGCCGGCCGGTGGCCTGCTCGTGCGCCAGCAGGTCGCGGATCAGCCGCCGGACGGACCGGATCGAGGTCGGAGCGCCCGGACCCTCGCTAGCCACGAAGCGGCAGTCTAGAGGCGTTGCGGGAACGCCGGCCAGGTCATCCGGCCCGATCCGGGTGGGAGTGGCACGATCACCGGGTGACTGCAGTTGAGAAGGGCGTCCGGGACCTGCTGGCCCGGTATCCGATCCTGGACGGGCACAACGACCTGCCGATCGCGTTGCGCGAGCTGAACGGCTACGACCTCGACGGCTACCCGATCGACGTCGAGCAGAGCGAGACCTGCACCGACCTGGTGCGGCTGCGCGCCGGTGGCGTCGGTGGCCAGTTCTGGTCGGTGTACGTCCCGTGCGGGGCCGGACCGGAGTCGGTGCGGATGACGCTCGAGCAGGTCGACTTCGTGCTGCGGATGGTTGCCCGCTACCCCGACCAGCTGGCGCTGGCGGTGACCGCCGCCGAGGTGACCGCGGCCTTCGAGCAGGGCCGGATCGCCTCGCTGATGGGCGCCGAGGGTGGCCATTCGATCGGCGGGTCGCTGGCCGTGCTGCGGGTGCTGCACTCGCTGGGCGTCCGGTACATGACCTTGACGCACAACGACAACACCCCGTGGGCCGACTCGGCCACCGACGTCGCGGTGCACGGCGGGCTGACCGACTTCGGCCGGGACGTGGTGCGCGAGATGAACCGGCTGGGCATGCTGGTGGACCTGTCGCACGTCGCCGCCAGCACCATGCGGGACGCGCTGGCGACCAGCACCGCGCCGGTGATCTTCAGCCACTCCTCGGCCCGGGCGGTGTGCGACCACGTCCGCAACGTGCCCGACGACGTGCTGCGGACGCTGGCCGGCAACGGCGGCGTCTGCATGGTGACGTTCGTGCCGCAGTTCGTCTCGACCGAGTGCAAGGAGTGGTACGACGCGGTGATCGCCAGCATGGTCGAGCGCGGCGAGGACCCTCGCGACTGGCAGGCGCACACCGCGGCGGCGGCCCGGTACGCCGAACGGGTGCCGGCGCCGGTGGCCACCGTCGGGCAGGTCGCCGACCACGTCGAGCACGTGCGCGAGGTTGCCGGCATCGAGCACGTCGGGATCGGCGGCGACTTCGACGGCGCCCGGGCGATGCCAGCCGGCCTGACCGACGTCGCCGGCTATCCGGCGCTGATCTCCGAACTGCTGGAGCGCGGCTGGTCGGAGCCGGACGTCGCAGCGCTGACCTCCGGCAACGTGCTGCGGGTGCTGGCCGACGCCGAGCAGGTCGCCCGGACCGGTTGAGCTGTCGGCGCAACGGTTCCGCTGTCCGCCGGTGTCTGATCTGATGGCAGGGCAGGAAGGCGGTACGGCATGAGATTCGGGCGAACTGTCGCGGCGGTGGTGGGGCTCGCGGTGTTGCTGCCGGCGCCGTCGCTGGTGACGGCGTCGATGCCGACCTCCTCGCTGACCGCACCGGAACCCTCGGCCCCTTCAACCTCGGTGCCTTCGGCACCGGCAGCTTCGGCACCGGCACTGGCCGCTTCGGCGGTGGCCGTTCCGGCCGGGGGAGCCCGGGCGGTGTTCGACCGGCTGACCGAGGCGCAGCGGATCGGCCAGCTGTTCATGGTCGGCGGGCCGGCCACCGGCGTCGGCTCGGCCACCCTGGCCGCGATCAGCACGTACCACGTGGGCAACGTGATCCTCACCGGACGCAGCCCGCTCGGGGTGACCGGCACCCGGGCGATCACCGACCGGTTGCAGGCGCGGGCCAGCTCGGCGGCGACCGGCGGGGTGCCGCTGTTCGTGGCCGCCGACCAGGAGGGCGGCGCCGTCCAGGTGCTCTCCGGGCCCGGGTTCTCGACCATCCCGTCCGCCCTCAGCCAGGGCGGCTGGCCGGTGTCGACGCTGCAGGTCTCCGCGCAGCACTGGGGCGACCAACTCACGGCGGCCGGCGTGAACCTGAACCTGGCGCCGGTGCTGGACACGGTGCCGGTGGGGCAGGTCAACCCGCCGATCGGCTACTACGACCGCGAGTACGGCCATACCCCGGACGTGGTGGCGCCGCACGGGGCCGCGGTGGTGCGGGGGATGGCGCAGGCGGGCGTCGACACCGCGGTGAAGCACTTTCCGGGGCTGGGCCGGGTCACTGAGAACACCGACACCACCGCCGGGGTGACCGACACCGTCACCACCTCGACCGACCCCTACCTGGGGCCGTTCCAGGCCGGCATCGGGGCGGGTGCCCCGTTCGTCATGATGTCCTCGGCGTACTACCACCTGATCGACCCCGACCGGCCGGCGGTGTTCTCGCCGACGGTCATCGGCTCGGTGCTGCGCGGCCGGCTCGGCTTCGGTGGGGTGGTGATCAGCGACGATCTGGGCAAGGCGGCGCAGGTCGCTGCCTGGTCGCCGGGCCAGCGGGCGGTCGACTTCCTCCAGGCCGGCGGCGACGTGGTGCTGACCGTCGACCCGGCCCTGATCCCGGCCATGGTCGACGCGGTGGCGGCCCGGGCGGCCGGTGACCCGGCGTTCCGGTCGAAGGTGGACGCGGCGGCGCTGCTGGTGCTGAAGGCCAAGCAGGCCCGGGGCCTGATCGGCGGCGTCGCGAACGACTTCAACGGCGACGGACGCTCCGACCTGGCGGTGTGGCGTCCGTCCACTGGGGTCTGGTGGATCCGCGGGGTCGGGTCGGTGCAGTGGGGGCTGCCCGGCGACGTGCCGGTGCCGGCCGACTACACCGGCGACGGCCGGACCGACCTGGCGGTGTGGCGTCCGTCCACCGGGACCTGGTTCCTGCGCGGGGTCGGCACGGTGCGGTGGGGGCTGCCCGGGGACGTGCCGGTGGCGGGCGATTTCACCGGCGACGGGCGGACCGACCTGGCGGTGTGGCGTCCGTCGACCGGCACCTGGTACGTCCGCGGGATGAGCTCGGTGCAATGGGGGCTGCCCGGGGACGTGCCGGTGGCGGGCGATTTCACCGGCGACGGCCGGACCGACCTGGCGGTCTGGCGTCCGTCGAGCGGGACCTGGTACGTCCGCGGGCTAGCCTCGGTGCAGTGGGGGCTGCCCGGCGACGTTCCGGTGCCGGCCGACTACACCGGCGACGGCCGGACGGACCTGGCGGTCTGGCGGCCGTCCACCGGAACCTGGTACGTGCGCCGGATGAGCTCGGTGCAGTGGGGTCTGGCCGGCGACGTGCCGGTGGTCGGCGACTACAACGGCGACGGCCGGACAGACCTGGCGGTGTGGCGGCCCTCCACCGGGGTGTGGTGGGTGCGCAGGGTCGGGACGACCCAGTGGGGCAAGCTCGGCGACCTTCCGGTCTGACCGAGCAGCCTCACTCGGACAGCCGGTAGCTCAGCTCGGTGACGGTGGCCTGGCGTGCCTCCGCGAAGGCTTCCTCGCTGCCGACTCGGACGAAGCCGTTGCGTTCCAGCACCCGGACGGAGCCGACGTTGTCCTCGACGACCCGAGCGTGCACTGGTCGCGCGCTGATCTCCTGGAGCAACACGGCGACGGCCGCGGTGGCCACTCCCCGGCCCCAGCGGTCCTTGCGGATCCAGTAGGTGAGCTCGAGGTCGCCGTCGATGGGGTAGATGCCCACGCTGCCCACGACGTCGTCATCGAGTTCGACGACTTTGGTGGTGATGGCGGGATCGAGCAGGATCTTCCGCCACTTCGCCAGGTAGGCCTCACGATCCCGGGCGGCACTGCTGACGAACGCGGCCAGCCGCTGCGCTTCGGCGTCGAGTTGGATCTCGAACATCGTCGGAAGGTCGTCCTCGCGCAGCGGCCGGAGCGACAGGGCGCCAGCAAGGCCGTCCGCCACCGAATTACTCCACCAGCTGAGGGACTTCTGGAGAAAGTGACTCTAACCGGGACCAGCCGACGTGAAGCCTAACCGGCGGCGATCGCCCCGATGCCGCTCGTCAACCGCAGGGATCGGCGCGTACCCACTGATGGTCGTAGCGGCCGGCGAGCGCGACCACGAAGCGGGTCACTTCGGCAGGATCGGCGCGCTCGAGGCGCTCCAGGCGTCCCCAGGCGGCGAGCGCGACGCCGTGCCGGATGCCTGGATACGGCATGAGCAGGACGTCACCGGGGTGCGCCTTGGCGATCGACACCAGCACCGACACCTGGTCCGCCGAGGTGTCGGGCGCGTAGGCGATCACCACGTGCCCGTGCTCCTCGGCGTGGACGAACTCCCCGGGTGAGAGGGGCGAACCGTAGATGCCGGGCGTCGGCGGGATGGCGAAGTGCGGGCCGGACGTCGGGGGGTTGGAGTTGTAGTGCACCTGGCGCAGGGCGGCGACCGAGAGATGAGGGCTGGCCATTACCGGGATCGCCTGACCGGGCAGGCAGGGTGCCGGATCCGAGGACGACCACGATCCCAGCAGCGACCCCTTCAGCAGCGGGAGCTGCCGGTGCGCCTCGAAGCCGACGATCGCGATCAGCAGCCCCACGGTGGCGAGCCACCAGGCGAGCCGAGCCGGGAGACTCATGACAGGACCCCCGCCCGGCGCAGGCGCCGTTCCCGGATGGCCAGTGGGATGGGCGCCAGCGTTTCGGCGCAGACCAGGACAGCGACCGCGAGCGACTCCCAGAAGGCGACCGTGCCGGTGCTCAGGCTGGTCACGTTGCGGAACGTCCAGAAGACGATGCCGGCGGCGGCGGGGAGCGCGAAATGCAACATGAACCACGCGACGCCGAGCATTCCGACGAGATTGAGCAGGCTGAACCAGCGGGCGACCGACCGGTCGCGACCGCTCGCCGTCCGCAGCTCGTCGGCCTCCGACTCGGTTAGGGGCAGCAGCCGCCGCTTCAGCGTCAGCCAGCTGATCCGGTAAAGGTTCTCGCATCGCAGCGCACACGCGAGCACCGCGTAGAGGTCGGTGCGCAGGAAGACCGCGCACTGCATCACCATCATGTAGACCGACGACAGCACGACCGCCGCGAACAGCCGCGCGACGACGTCGGGCACCGGGAGCCACGACGTGAAGTAGAGCCAGCGCGCACCGAGCGCGACCGCCAGCACCACGGTGTTGAGGGCCAGGCCGGCGAGCAGCGGCCCGTAGCGGCGCCGCCGCGGCAGGGTCAGCAGCAGCGACAGGTCCGTCTCGGCGACCACGAAGACGCCGCGGTAGCTGACGCGGAACCGGGCCGGCACACCCAGGGCGCGCGCGGCCAGCCAGTGCCAGGCCTCGTGCGTGACGACCAGGACGAGGCCGACCCCGTACAGCGTCAGCAGGGACAGCACGGGATCGCTCAGGTACATGTAGCTCTCGAAGGTGGGGCGGAGCTCCGGCCGCAGCACCATGGCGAGCAGGCAGAACGCCGCGGCGGCGGCGTACAGCGTCCAGGCGACCCGCCCGAACAGCGGGCGAGCCAGGTGTTGCGGCACGCCCGCGATCCACCGGACCTCACGCCGTTCCGTCGACGGGTCGCCCGGGTAGCTGAGGATGCCGGCATCCTCCAGTGCGGCCAGGAACTCGGCGACGTCCACGTCCTGGCCGGCGAAAGCTCGCGCGGCTTCGGCCGCCTCGTCCACCGTGGCGCCGTCGGCGAGCCTGCGCAGCACGACGCCGCCGACTTCGGGCACGGCGACGAAATTGCCGGTCGCCGTGTTGCCGATCGTCACGCTGTCGCCGTCGGCGACGAGCGACAACTGCCTCACCGCGTCGTGAAGCGAGGTCAATCGAATGTCCGTCGTGCTCACCTGTCACCTCCTGGCCGTGAACGGACGGATGGCGAAGCTCGAGATCGATCGACCCGAGCCTCGCCACCACATCGGTTCGGTGTTCTTCACTACTGACTCAGCTGTCGCAGCACGTTTCACAAGAAATGCAAGAGGTGGCCCGGGTCTGCTCCACCTTGCGAATCTCGATCTTCATGTGCTCACCCCCTCCCGTCGAATGGTCGCGGTGTCTCAGCTGTCGCAGAGATCGCCCCCCCACTGGCAGGTGGCGCGGGTCTGCTCGACCTTGCGGATTTCGATCTTCATGTAGTCACCTCCTCGGTGTAGAAAGCGGGCTGACGGGCCGTCGGCCCGAGGCCGGGATGCGGTTGGGCAGTGCGTGCTCACCGCAGACGACGCAGTCGGGATTGCGTTCGAGCCGCACGATGACCTGACCGCAGTCACCGGCGAGATCGATGACCCCGGTTCCGCCGGCGTAGACGGGCTCCCGGAACCCGGTCAGGAACCGGGTCAGCTCGAACGCCACCAGGCTGCCGAGCAGGGAGGCCACCGGCCCCGCACCGCGATTGATCCTCGGCACGCCGGATCGGTGGAGCGCCGAGATGCGGTCCCGGGAGAGGGCGTCCTCGTCGTCGGGCATGTCCCGCCAACACGCGCGGCACGCACTTCGGCCGGGCTCGACCGAGCGAACTATCGCCTCGCTGACATACATGCCGCCCCGGCAGTAGGGAACGCCGGCTCGCACGCACGCTTCGTTGACCCAGTCGTCCACCTCGTTGGGGGTGTCGACGCCCGCCGAGACCGCGTCCGGCCGCGCCCACGCCAGAATCTCGGCGATCTCCGCCGTCGAGGTGAGCAGCTGCTGCCGGACGTCGACGCGGATGCTCGGATCGAATTCCCGCACCCATTCGGCGGCTCGTTCGACCTTGGGCCGTCCGATGTCCGATGCGCGGTAGACGAACTGCCGCGCGAAATTGCGGGGCTCCACGACATCGGCGTCGACGAGGGTCAGGTGCCCCACACCCAGCCCGCAGAGGTTCTGCAGGACGTTCGAGCCGAGGCCGCCGACGCCGAGGAGGAGCACGTGCGATTCGCGCAGTCGCGCGACCATTTCCTCGGCGCTGCGGTCGAGGTCGGAGAAAGTTCGGAGGAACGCGAGATTGCTGAAATGGCGCAAGCGGTCGTCGTCGTCCATGCCGCCGGTGCGGGTCTCGTCCTCCAGCAGGTGCAGACCGTCCAGCGCTTCGACCGCGGCGGCCACCTCGTCGTCAGAGACCATCGGGTGTGTCGAGCGCAGCGCCTCGGCGAGTTCGGTCAGCGTGCGACCGCCCCGAGCGAGTAGCTCCAGCAGCCCTGCGACGGCCCCGTCCGAGTCCCCGAGTTCGACGGACTCGCGCGGGTCGAGGACGATCTCAACGCCTTCCGGAGTGCGCTGCCAGCCGACCTGCTTGAGCACTGGACGCACCGCGCCTCCCCAAGATCACGAACCTAATGTCGGCAGAGTGTCAACTGTCCGATACCTACTGTCAATAGATCTTGAAGGCTGTCGAACTTGAAGATCAAGAAATAGACACTTGGTCTAGTGCGCTTGGAAATCAAGGCGTCGACAGGCTGAAGTCGAGGATTGACGTGGAGCGTAGCCAGCCTTGGGTGTGGCACTCATTCGGCCATCCGCACCCGCCGCCAAGACTTGCTATCCGGCTGACAATTCGACGGCGTCCCTGGCCCCGATATGTGCTGCGCGTGCTCTAGCTCGCGAGGGTAATGTGTCATTTAACAAAACCAAAACGGTCAGAGGGTCCCATGGGAGGCCCGCTCTGAGAGTCCGGTGTTCCGCTCGTAGGGACGCCCGGCATGATCCTTGACTTCGATTCTGCTGGCTCTTTTGCTCCCGACCACCTGCGACGTCACGGCACAGGGCGGAAGGAGCAATCGCAGTTACACCGCAAGCCTGCGTCTCACCCAGTCGGGCCTGAGCAGGACGATCCAAGCCCAAGCCCTGCTCTACGGTGACACCTCCTGCCCCACCAGTTGCTAGTCCAACGCGGGAGGTCTGGTCTATCGGAAAACTCCTGCTCCATGTCTCAAATGGTCCGGTGACCTTGACAGGTGTGGGCTTGTCAGGTGACACCTCACCCTCGCGACGTCGGTTACACCGTGTCGGTGTCCGTCTAGTGCGCCAGCAACCGAACCCGATTTCCCTTGATCTGGAGGATCAGGCGGGGCTGCCCATCACCCGCAGGGTCTTGATGAGATCGCCCTCGAATTCGAAGTGATTCGTGTTGAAGGGCATGACCACGCGGGTGCCGTCCGGCGCGACGATGGTCATCCGCTGCTCGGTGACCGCCCGGTTGTTCTCGATAATGACCGCGAGGATTTCGGGCTCGATATGCGGAAAGTCCTGGAACAGCTTTGCGTAGAAGCCGCGGATGGCGTCCTTGCCGTAGAAGGGTTCCGGCGCGACCACGAAGGTGGCGAAGGCGTCGTCGGTGAACATCGCGACGACTTCTTCCAGCCGGTTGCTGTGCGCATACTCGAAGTACTTGTCGACGAGCGCTGCATAGTGCTTCCGACTGTGGTTGCCGTGCGCTCCATCTTCATGGCTGTCTTGTACGGTGCGAACATTCTCCTGAGACATGGATTCCCCCTGGCGCGGAGTTCCTGCTCTACTGCGGACGACGGGATGATAAGCGAATCACTGGGCGGACCGCATGCGTTTGGAAATCTCGGCGCCGCCATCTTGGATTCGGTCTCCCTCGCCAGTCGCTGTCGGAACCCGGCAGATCAGCAGCCAGTTATACGACGGTAACCGGTCCGCTTGGAATTGGTCGAACCGGATCGGTGTCCGCTCCGTAGTCCACGGTCGGGTTTTCGAAGCCATACAGCCGCAGGATCTCTCGCTCGAACTCGGCTGGATCTCCTAGTTCTGCGAGGTTGGTGTCGTCGATGGCGGCCAGCCGGCGCTTGACCTCGGCGAGGATGTCCGGTCGGAGCTCGAGATCATCCAGCCGTATCCGCCCAGCTGAATCCAAATGCGGAGCCTGGTCGGCATAGAGGTGCTCGGCAAGCAGTCTGTAGCACTGGTCCAGTACCGTCTCGTACACGCCTTGTTCCCGCAGGACCTTCGTCAAGACCAGCGTGTAGAGCCCGCTCATCGGAATGGCCGCGCTCGATTGGGTGATCATCGCTTGCATTACCGCTACCCTGGCCTGCAATCCAATGGCCGGGTAAGCATCGGACAACCTGACAGCGGTCGCTTCCAGATCCTCTTTCGCCCGGCCGATGGTTCCATCTCGATAGGTCGGCCTGAGCATCTCAGGTCCTACGTAGGAAAAGGCGACGGTTGTCGCGTGCTCTGCGAGCAGCTCCCGCTCGGCGAGGAAGCGGATCCAGCGAGACCAGTCGTCGCCACCCATAACGGAGATCGTTTCGAGAATCTGCTGGGAGGTTGCGGGTTCCAGGGCAACCCTGCGAACGGTTCTCGTGTTGAGGTCGAAGGTGTTCCCTTCGAAAGCTGCGCCGATCGGCTTGAGCACCGATCGATGGAGCTCAGCCGTGTCAGGATGTCTGCGGCGCGGGGCAGCCATGCTGTAGACCACTAAATCCAGCGGCCCCGTCCGCCGCCGAGCCAGGTCGGCTGTCACCTGCTTGGTCTCGGTGCTGAAGGCGTCGCCCACCACGGTCCAAGCTGGCACACCGTGCTCGCGGGACAGGTTCTCGAAGGCAGCGGAGTTGTACCAACCCGGCGTTGCCGTATGCCGCTGCGTGCCGGATCGTTCAAGGCATACTCCGATAGTTGCCGTTCCGGCACCGAATGCGCAAGCAATTCTGGTTGCCAGCCCGAGGCCGGCGGAAGAACCGATGATCAAGGCGGTTCGAGGACCGCCGATCCTTTTTCTGGCTCGGACCTGCTCGACCTGTGCTGCCACGTTGGCGGCACAACCGTCCGGGTGCGCAGTCACCAGCAGATGGCCGCGGCCGACCGGTTGAACGATCATCGCTGGTCCGCGGCCGCTACCAACGCGGCACGGTCACGTTTCAGCTTTCCGGTGCTGGTGCGCGGCAGAACGGGCAGGACGACCATCGCCTTCGGGATCTTGTACCCAGCCAGGCGCGATCTGCACCAGGTCGTCACTTCGGCGGCCGCCACGTCCTCGGTGGGTTCCAGATAGGCCTCCAGCACGGCACCCATCACCACTACGGCAGCCCGCACCGCCGGGTGTTCCTTGAGCACCTGCTCAACCTCGGTGAGGTCTACCTTGAGTCCCCCGATAGTGGCGACGCTGTCGATGCGCGGACCGATCGTCACGGCTCCTCGCCCATCGATGGTCGCGGTGTCGTGGGTGCTCAACCACCCTTCAGTGAAACGGTTTCCCGTCGAGCCGTCGAGATACGGCGGGACACCGGTCCATACTTCGAGTTGGTCGTCGGCTATCCGAGCGAGGGTGCCCGCCGTCAGTCGACCGACGGTTCCCGGATACTGGGCGAGGTAGTCGGCGGCGATTATTCCGACCTCAGTCATGCCATAGGCCTCGCCGAGGGGCACCCCGAAACGATCGGCGAATGCGGCGCCGACCCGCTGCGGCATTCGCTCTCCTCCGGAGACCGCCGCCCGCACCGCGCCAGCTTTGCGGGTGAGCGGAGTCGCGGCCATCATTTCGAAATGGAACGGAACCCCGAAGACGACGGTAGCTCGGGAGGCCTCCAGCCGCGTCATGATGTCGCGACCGATCGGCCGGTCGGCGAACGCAAGAGCCGCTCCGCGGCGGAGGGTGTGCAGGATGCCGCCCACCAGCCCGAAGGTATGGCTGATGGAATTCAGCAGGAGCACGCAATCGTCAGGCTGCACGGAGCCTTCGATGGCATCGAATCGGTGGAGCTCATCGAACAGGCTGGCGGCGGTGCGTCCCACTAGCTTGGGTAAGCCGGTGGAACCGGATGAGGTCTGGACGAGGTCGTGATCGCTTTGCCGTGGTAGCCCGTCCGGACGAGTCTGCATCACAACTTCCGCATCTTCCGCGAACGCTGCTTGCACTGCGGGGCGGCCGGCATCGGTGATCAGGAGTTGCGGTCGAAGCGACGCGAGGAGCGTTGCCTGTTCCGCCGGAGCTGTCCGGTGGTCGATGAGTTGGAGCTGTGCACCGCGCCGCCAGACGGCAAGCAGCAGCTCCAGGTAGGTGAAGCTGGGTGCAAGCCGCAGCGCAACCGTGCTGCGGGCTCCGACGCCGTGCCCAGCCAGCCGTGCCGTCCATTCGGTCACCGCCGCGCGCAGTTGCCGATATGACCGGCCGCTGGCGCAGAGCAACGCGGTCGCGCCGTCCGGCCCGGCAGCCAGGATATGGTCGTCGACCCAGTCCTCGTTCATCCTGCTCGGCGCCTAACCGGCTGCCTCGTCCGAGGGCACTTGGTCGGTGCCCTCGGCATAGCCGGAAACCCGAGCGACCAGGTGGCAGTTGCGGGCACCCTTGAGAATGCATCGGGTGATTTCGTTCCGCTCCGGCTGCAGGCCGAGCCCCTCGAACCACCCGGCTCGCATGTCGAGGCAGGGGCATTCATACGTCTGCAACGAGCCCGCACGGCGGAGCATCGAAAAGGTGAAGCTCTTTTCGATGGTTACCTCGAACTCGCCGGGTGCGGTGACCTGGTAGGTGTATTCGACCAAGCCGGCCGGCCACATCTGATCCGGGCAGGCGCCGAACGCCGCCACCACCTCGTCCCAGTCGAGTTCGGCCACCGGTGCGCGCAACTTCTTAGCTACTGCTCGGGCAACGCGCTGGGCTACGAAACGGAGGGCCTCGGCGTTGATCTCATTGGCAGCTTCGGGGCCGAAGCGGCGCAGGACGCCTTGATACCACTGCGCATCGTGTAACCACCACCACTGGTACAGATCCGCGAGAGTCGGCTGGCTCGGCGGCTGCCCGGGATCAATCGCGTCCGCGGCGGCCGAGTTGGCTGAGGGATTTGGATCCGTCACTGATGACTCCTTCCGAGGACACCGCGAGCTTTCCCACGGTGACTGACAGGACTAGCGCGCAGAGGTCCAGTCCAGCGGCGAACCAACGGAGAACTCCGGTGTCGAAGTGGCCGACCAGGCTTCCGCCGATGAGTGATCCGAGCGCTATCCCGATGTAGAGCGCAGAGGAATTGAGAGAGATCACGATGTTGGCGGCCCGCGGTGCCAACCCGACGAGGCGGTGCTGTTGCGCGGGCAGGAAACCCCATGCGGCGACGCCCCACACAGCCATCGTGATGAACGCACCGGGCAGCGTGCGTATCGCATAGTAGAAGGCGATGAAGTTGGCGATCAGCACGATCAGCGCGACGGCGGCTACCCGGTACGAGCCAAGCCGGTCCGAACCGTGACCCGCGAGCGCGCTACCCAGCAGGCTGGCCACACCGAAGGTGAAAACCAGCCATTCCAACTTGCCGCTGTTCAACGGAGCGACCCTGCTCATAATCGGCGCGAGGTAGGTGAACACCGTGAAGCCGCCGGTCATAGCCAACGCCGTTACCAGCAGCACGCCGAGCACCGCGGGCTGACCTAGTGCGGATACCCGGGTCCGCAGTCCGACGGTCGGGGGAGTCGGGATCGACGGCAGCGCGAGCACGATCGCGATGAAGGAGACCATGGAGAGAATGCCGACGAAGACGAATGCGGCACGCCAGCTGTGAAAGGCATCGGAGATCCATATGCCGGCTGGGACGCCGAGCACGGTCGCCAGCGAGGAGCCACCGATCACCAAGGCCAGCGCCCGGCCTCGCTTGTCCGGGGGCGCGATCATCGCCGCAACCACCGCGGCGCCGGGTACGTAGACGGCGGCGAAGGCCGCGGCCAGTATCCGGGCTATCGCAAGCTCTCCGAAGTTGTCCAGCAGCAGCACGGCGAAGTTGCTGAGCCCGAACAGGGCCATCGCGACGGCGAGCAAGAGCTTGCGACCGATCCGGCCGGTCAAGGTCATCAGGACGGGTGATCCGATCCCGTAGACCCAGGCGAAGATGGTGACCAGCTGCCCGGCTCGCCCGGCAGAGACCTGCAGGCTCGAGGCGAGCCGGGGCAGCACTCCGGTGGTGATGAAGGCGTCGGTGCCGGTCGCGAAGGTGCCGATGCTCAGCAGCGAGATGGTCAGCCACACCTTGGTCGATGCACCGGAGGCCTGCGGTTCGGGTGCCCTTGGCCGGTCGGCCGCAGTCGGTGTCGTCATACTCCGCTCCTTGCCTGATAGGACGATATTCGCTAATTACCTTTGACAAACACGAGGCTCGCGTTATGACCGCCGAAAGCGAACGAGTTGGAGAGAGCCACCCGGGTCTCGGTCGAGCGAGCGTTGTCCGGTATTAGGTCCAGGTCGCACTCTGGGTCCGGGTCCGACAGGTTGATGGTCGGCGGCAGCATGTCCGAGAAAACGGCCAACACGCTGATCACTGCTTCCAGCGCTCCGGACGCGCCGAGCAAGTGGCCGGTCATGGATTTGGTCGAGCCGCACGCGAGCCGGGCCGCGTGTTCACCGAACACCGCTTTGATGGCCCGAATCTCCGCGCGGTCACCCAGGGTGGTGGCCGTCCCATGCGTGTTGATGTAGTCCACGTCGCCCGCACTGACAGCGGCGTCCTCCAGGGCTCGGCGCATGCACCGTGCGGCACCGACGCCGCTCGGCTCCGGCATCGTGGCGTGGTAAGCGTCCGCGGTGGCGGCATATCCGGCCAGCTCGGCGTAGATTCGCGCGCCGCGGTTCCGTGCGTGTTCCAGCTCCTCCAGCACCAGCACGGCTGCGCCTTCACCGAGCAGGAAGCCGTCTCGATGCAGGTCGAAGGGCCTGCTGGCTCCTGCAGGGTCGTCGTTTCGCCGGGACAAGGCACGGGCCATGCAGAAGCCGGCCAGACCCATCGGGTGCAGGGCAGCCTCCGCGCCGCCGGCCAGCATCAGATCCGCCTCGCCACGTTCGATGATGCGATAGGCATCGCCAACTGAGTTCGCGCCAGCCGCGCAGGCAGTCGCGACCGTGCTCGTCGGCCCGGTAGCGCCGAAGCGCATGCACACCTGGGCCGTCGCCATGTTGGGCAGGAACATCGGCAGATGGAAGGGCGGCACAGCGCGGACACCGCCGCCGGCCAGCATCGCGACGTGGTCCTGGAAGCTGGCAGTGCCGCCTACTCCCGAGCCGATCACGACTCCGACGCGTTCGGCCTCGGCCGGATCCAAGACTGCTAGCCCGGCATTCGTCCATGCCTGGTCGGCGGCCGCTATGGCGTACTGGATGAAGCGGTCCATCTTGCGCCAATCGCGGCGGTCCAGATAGCGATTGGGGTCGAAGTCCTTGATCTCGGCGCCGATCTTCACCGGGAACTCCGAGGTGTCGAACCGGTCGATGCGAGATGCCGCGGATCGGCCGGCCAGTAGCGCCGACCAGAAGCGATCGATGTCGTCTCCGAACGGTGTGATGGTTCCCAGACCTGTCACCACCACCCGGCGAGGTGCGAGGCCCTTCATCGCGGTTCCCCGTCCGAGGCAGCCGAGTGTTCGGCGGACCCAGGGGCCGCAGGTATTCGAGCTCTCAGTTCACCCTTCTTGACCTTGCCGGTCGGGCCGACCGGCAGGTTGGCCAGCTCCTCCCAGATCGCCGAGGAGATCGACGGCAGACCTTCACCCTGCAGCACCGCGTTGATCTGCACGGTTATCGCGGAGCCGTCGACCAGTCCACCCCTGGCGCTACTGCTGGGCTGCAAGTAGGCGTACGCCTGCTCGCAGCCGTCTTCCTGCATCCGGCCGACGATCGTGCAGTCGGCAACCTGCGGGAAGCGGCTCAGTATCAGTTCTTCGGCTTGCAGGCTGTACAGCGGTCCGTCGGGGGTCGCGATGACGTCGCTGAGCCGGTCCAGGTGATAGAACCGCCCCTCAGCGTCGCGGCGAACCAGATCGCCGGTCAACCAGTACCCGGCGAGCCGGCTGCGGACGGTCAGGTTGCTGTCATTCCAATAACCCGTGGTGAGCGTGGGTGACTTGATTCCCAACATGCCCACCTCTCCAGGGCCCAACTGGTCGCCGGCCGTGTTGAGCACCGCCGCCTCGACGAATTCCAGCGGCTTGCCCAGGCAGCGAGGGACATGGCGTTCCCCGGGCTTGCGTAGGTGGTTGAACAAGGAATGCCCCATCTCTGATGACCCGAGCGCGTCGGTGAAAGCGGAACCTCGGATCAGCCGCCGGCCGGTGGCTCGCACGTCCTGGTGACTACCGTGCTGCTGCAAGATCCGGATGTGCCGCTCGTGTGCGGCATCGCCGCTGTTCCACCACAAGGTGACCGAGCCGATGTCGCGCTTCTCGAGCTGGTGCTCGCTCAGGGCTGCGAAGGTGGTGGAGAAACCCGACACCATGGTGGGCCGGAACTCTTCGATAGCCGTGAGCACCGCTGGCGCTTCCTGTGAAGACATCATGCGTATCGGCAGCCCGCAGATCAGACTGAACATCAGCTGCGCCATCGCCGAATTGTGCGAGGGCGGCAGGGCGCAGAGCACGCGCTGCAGGCTGCCCGGTACGGGCAGTCCCAGTCGGTAGCGCAAAGCACTGAAGAAGTTGCCGTGCTGCATGGGCACAGCCTTCGGAAAGCCGGTGGTGCCCGACGAGTGGGTGATCAGTACCGGGTCGCAGTCGTGGTGCCGGTACGGAAACCGCATCGGTAGCGTCTCGTCCGGAGGAGCTGACGATAGCCGCAGGACGTCGGCTGCCCCGGCCCAGGTACGCGACTCCGGCTGCCCGGTCGAGCGGAACGCTGGCAGGGCCGGCTCATCACAGATCACGCCGGTAACTCCCACCCGCTGCATGAACGCGATGGCGACCGGGGTGGGAAGCCGGCGATTGACCAGTACTGGAATGGCCCCGATGCTGGTGAGAGCCAGCTGGTGCACCAGGTATTCGACGGCCACTGGATGGTAGACGCCTACCGGGTCTCGTGGTCGTATGCCGACCTGGTGATAGGCGGCGGCTAGTCTGGTCACCTCGGCACCCAGCTGGCTGAGGCTGAAGGACCGCACCGGATGGCCTTGGGCGGGTGACCACGGCGCATCGAGAAAGAGAAGCGGTTCATCAAGGTTCCGGTCCTGGAGCAGAACCGCATGCAACCAGTTGCCCGCGCCGACGGCGGGGTCCCGCGCCAGTTCGGCGCGAAGGCGGCCGGAGATCGGACGGGGACGCCCGGTCATAGCACTCCTTCCGTGCTGCGCCCGGCTGCAACGGGCTGGAGCCGGTGGAGCGCGTAGCTGACGCATCGGTCGGGCTGGTCACCGTCGAGAACTACCGCGCGATCCGAGTCGCCGGCGTAGGCCGCGCAGACCTCCACGAATGCCCGCATCGAACCGGTCACCGGGTCGCGGTCGGGGTGTTGCAGGCGCCGCGGTGCCTGTTCAGCCGAGATTCGCCAGCAGCCGTCGGCCTGGCTCGGTTGCCGTTGGACGACAAGAACCACGGCGATATCTGCCCGGGGCGGCCCGACTGGATAGGGCGTGCCCGCCGTCCCCGGACCGCCTCGGATAGCGGCGATGCGTTCGCTCTCCGCCAGGTCAACGCCGATGAGCAGGATCTGGTCGGCGGACCCCTCCTCCAACGTCAACTCGGCGACTGTGAGTGCCTGGGTCAGCAGCAGGTCCGCGGCGGAGACGCAGCTGAGCGGGCCGGTGAAGTTCGTGCCCTTGGACAGGTGCCCGAGGATCGAATTGGGGATGGACTGGTAGAAGAGCAGGGGGTTATGGGGCCGGCCCTCTGCCATCCGGCGACTGGCCACGTCTGTGGTTGTCACGTCGCCGAAGGAAGTGGCGAGTACGAAGCCGACCTGTTCTGCCGGCGGACGTCTTCCTTTGACCTGGGAAACCACCTGGCTCACCGCCAGCGGGAAGTTGGATTCCACGAAACGCGGCACCGACGGCAGTTCGGGCGGCGGCGCGACTGGCGAATCCGCTCGGCTGAGCAGGTCGGCGATCTCGACGCCCCATGGGCCGACGCATCCGGCGGCGGTGATGAACAAAGGGCTGCGGAGATGTCCGACCTCGGTCATGGCCGGCTCAGCAGCAGAGCGGTATTCGCGCCCCCGAAGGCGGAGTTGAGGCTGAGGACGTGGCTCAGTGGCTGTTCCCGCGGACCGTCGGTGACATAGTCGAGGTCGCAGTCGGGGTCCGGGCCGAGAAAGCCGCCGGTGGGCGGAATGACCTGATGGGCGAGCGCAAGGAGGCAAATTACGGTCTCGAGCACTCCGGACGCCTCCAGAGTGTGCCCGGTGCTTCCCTTGGTGGAGCTGACGGGGATGCCGGCACCTGCACCACCGAAGGCTTGCTTGATGGCAAGGGTCTCGGCGGCGTCGTTGAGCGGGGTGGCGGTGCCGTGCGCATTGATGTAATCGATACCCGCCTCCGGCCGCATCTTCATGGCCTGCTGGATCGCTGCCGTCATCCCGCGGCCGCCCGGATGCGGCTGGCAGACGTGGTAGGCGTCCGAGGCCATGCCCCAGCCGCTGATTCGAGCGAGTGGCCGGCCGCCTCGGCGGTTTATCCGCTCGGCACTCTCCAGCACGACAGCCGCCACCGCATCTCCGAGCAGCAGGCCGCTGCGCCCCGCCGAGAACGGACGCATCCTGCCGTCCGACGCGAAGGCACGTCCGGAGTCGAATTTCGCGAAGAACTCTCGCTCCACCAGGTACCCGCCGGCGCAGAGCGCGAAATCGACCCGGCCCGAGCTGATGAGCCGGCAGCCATGGATTATCGCATTGCTGCTGGCGACGCACCCGTTGACGAATGCCAGCCTGGGGCCCCGGATCTCGCACGCGTCGGCCAACGCTTCGACTTGATGGGCGGGGAGGCTGTCGGCAAGTGGCGCGATGCAGTCCGGCTCACCGCGACTGAGGCTCGCGGCGGCTGTGCCGTTAGCGTGTGTCCAGAAGTCAGTTACCGGACAATGGTCGCCGGCGCTACCTAATAGGGTGGCGCCGTAACGAGGCGCCGTGATGCCGGCCTGCTCCAATGCTTGGGCCGCACAGTCTTGCAGCGCGCTCGACTGGCGCGGCGGCCGCTCGCCGTAGGCCGCCTGATCGGTACGAAAACCCGCAGTGTCGAACATAGTTATGGTGCGAAAGCCAGGCTTGCCGGTGAAGACGTTGTCCATGATGGGGTCGGTCCCCGAGCCAAACGCGGTCCGAACCCCTAGGCCCGTTATAAAGACGTCTCGGTTGAACGCCTGGTTCACGGAACGGTCTTCTGATTTATATGCCGGACGAGCGACGCCACTGAGTCGAAGGAGTCGTCCTGGACGGCGGAAAGTTCCACCCGGACGTCCAACTCAACGTCAAGCAAGTGCACCAGCCATGCCAGTGAGAGCGAGTCCAGGTTGAGTGGGTCGGTATCGCAGGCAGGGACCGGAAGGTCCCGCGCTGCCAGCAACCTACGAATATCGGCGGGAGTAACCACGGCTCAACTAGGCGGCGGTCTCATTGAGCCTGGCGACGATATCGTCCACGAATGCTCCGAAGGATAGCTTGGCCATGTCGTCGAGCTCCTCATCAGGGATCTGCAAACCGTACTGATGTTCCAGGGCGACGGTAAGTTCGACAAAAGCTAACGATTCCAAATCCAGACCGTCAGGGCCGAGGGACGCATCGTCGACGAGGTCGGCCGGCTTCAAGTCCAGGCTCATCTCATCGATGATGACGCTGGTGAGGAATTCCCGAACTTCGGTAGCTGACACGGCCATACTGTCACCTTTCTTCACCAAGGCCCTCGACAAGCCTGCCGGAAGGCATGCGATTGGCTGCTGCAGCTCAAGCAGGGTCGTCTGGTCGTACAAGTGACATATGAGCTGAAGGCGCCGATTGAACAGTGTAGGGCATCATGCTAGGTTTGCACCACCCGTTTGGCTGAGCTACTGAGCACCATTAGTGATGGCGACAAGCACCACTTGATTCTGCCGGTTGGACATTCCCAAGTTGGGTCGGGCCTGGTTCTTGCTCACGCTCCAGGCCGGGTGACTGGGGGCTCGGTTACACCTCGCGGGACAAGCGTCAAATGAGATGGGTGGTGGCGGAAATGGTGCCGAGTCGCGAGCCCCATTCGGTCGACGGGGATGGTGGGCTAGCTGCTCTTGCTGCCCACGCCTCTCTTCTCCGAGAGCTCCATCATCGGGGGCACCCGCTGCTCTTGCCGAATTGCTGGGATGCGGCCACTGCACGACTGATCGAGGGAATGGGATTCCCGGTCATCGCGACCAGCAGCCGGGCCGTCGCCGAGTCGCTCGGCCAGCGAGATCATCAGCAGGCGCCGGTCGCTGAGATGCTCGCAGCGAACGTGCGGGTCGCCCGTGCGGTGTCGCTACCCGTAACAGCTGACCTGGAAGGCGGTTACGGCCTGGAACCGGCGGTGATTGTGGATTGGCTGATCGACAATGGCATAGCCGGTTGCAATCTCGAAGATACCGATTACTCCGGTGACTCCGGACTCGTCGATATCGATCGGCAAGCCGACTACCTCAGACGGTTCCGCTTGGCTGCCAAGGCGCGTGGCGTGGACCTCGTGCTCAACGCCCGCATCGATGTTTACCTTCATCAACAGGCAGATTCGGCAGACCTTCTCAACCAGATCATGGATCGTGCGACGGCCTATCTGGCGGCCGGAGCAGATTGCGTCTTCCCGATCGGCATCCGGTCGCCGGAAGCCATCGAGATGCTGGTGGCCCAGCTCGCCGCGCCGGTCAATGTTCTCGCCTACCCCCAGGCGCCACCCCCGGCGACGCTGGCGGAACTTGGGGTGGCTCGGATCAGCCTCGCGGGCGGTCTGACCCAGGTTGCCGCCGGCGCCATCCGCGGCTATCTCTCCGATTTGCTGACCGGCCTCGGCGCAACCGAGTCCCCTTAGGCGCTGCCCCCACCCCGGCGAACGCCGCGGCCACGCCGTCGACCTTCGGCCAAGACCGCGTTGTTCGCGGTGCGCCAGCCAACCCGAGTGCCTCGGCGACGCGGGCGCCGCTCAGATAAGCCAGCACGATGCCTTTCAAACGCCCACCGGAGCGCGCGGGACGACAGCCTGGCTCGCGGTTCGGCGGCGGCGCCGATGTACTGGCGGCACACGTGGCCGCCCTCAGCTCGTCGAGCCGGGCGAACGTCCAGATCGAGGCAGGCGAAGGTAGCGTGCCGCGTACCCCGGACCGACGTGCGACCGTCCACTACATCCTCAACTGCGGCGCGCCGGAATGACTCACCGGGTAGGCGGCAAGAACCGGGCCTAGCCAGGGGCGCCCGGCACCGTAACGGCCTTATATGCCTCAGCCAAGGCCTGCAAATTCTCCGGCGAGCTACCAGGCGCAAACTCGATGATCGCCCTGTAGACCGCCATGCGGGCGTCTGTGCGCGCCTGGTTTTCTTCTGCTGACAAAGCCATCTGTTGATCCTCTCCTCGGTTGGACGGCGGTGGCCCAACGCCTGAAGATAACGCAGACCGGGGGTCCCGGCGTAGTTCGATCCATGGGACTGCGGAACCGTAGTATTTACCGCTCGAAGATCAATGACGAATTCCGGAATTGCCCAAAGTGAGAAATCGTTTAGGAGTGCTCGGTGGCTACATTTGGCGAGAGGTTTGCTGGGGAGCGAGGGTCCATCGTTTCGTCGCCAACCTACTGCTCAGCCGAGCGCCGCAAGGACATGGGCCGATTGTCCGTTCGTAGCCGGTTGGTGCGTCAGCGCTGTGGCATCGGGGCACCCACGGGGAGCCCTCAATTGCTGCTACTCCAAGACAACGCGGTCGTCCCTGCCCAAACGGGGTCGGCCATCACCGGAGGGCCGAATGGGAGGCATCAACCGAAGGCGCACAATCAACGGGTGGGCCCCGTGGGACTCGAACCCACAACCTACGGATTAAAAGTCCGCAGCTCTGCCATTGAGCTAGAGGCCCGGCGTATGGGAAGAACCCTGGGAAGAACGCTAGGAACATCCCGAGGAGGAACCCGAACGACCGGAGACAGCCTATCTGCTGCTCGTTGGTCTACCTGCAAGCTGGGCACCAGCCCTGAGCGGATGCGTCGGACCTGATCATCTTCAACACCGACCGTCAGCTACTCCGCCCGTGACTCAAGCGACCGTCCGGGCGTGGGTCGGCACGGCACGGACCGATGCGCTCGCGCTTACGCGCCTGATCGAGGCGGCATCAGAGGTGTTGGCCGCGGAACACGTCATGCCGTACCACTGATCCCGCAGCGGTCGCCACGGTGATCCCGCCTGCGTCCACTCGCGTCGGGTAACCCCGACCTATCGCAATGGCGCTTCGGCCTGGCCGCGGCACGTCTGGCGCTGGCCCCCCAGGCCTTCGATCGCCAGCTCGATGACGTCGCCGTCGCGAAGGTAGGGGTACCGCCCGGACAGCGCGACTCCTGCCGGCGTGCCGGTATTGACGATGTCGCCCGGTTCCAGCGCCAGGAACTGGCTGAGATGCCAGATGAGGAATGGGACGTCGAAGATCATGTCCTTCGTCGAGGAGTCCTGTCGCAGTGCGCCGTTCACGCGTGTGGACAAGTGCAGCGCGTTCGGGTCGTCGATCTCGTCCGGCGTGGCCAGCCACGGGCCGAGCGGGTTGAACGTCGGGCAGCTCTTGCCCTTCGACCACTGACCGCCTGACAGTTCGAGCTGGAATGCACGCTCGGACACGTCATTCGAGATCGTGTATCCGGCGATGACGGAGGCGGCTTCGGACGGGGACTCGAGATAGGACGCCTTGCTCCCGATCACGACGGCGAGCTCGATCTCCCAATCTGTCTTGGCGCTGCCGCATGGCAGCAGTACGTCGTCGTACGGGCCGACCACGGTATTGGGGGACTTGTAGAACAGTACGGGGTGTTCCGGCGGCGCAGCACCGGACTCGGCCGCGTGCGCGGCGTAGTTCATCCCGATGCACAGCAGCGCGCTCGGGCGGGCGATCGGGGCACCGACCCGCAGGCCGTCGGCGGCGATCGGCGCGAGCGTGCCGGCTTCTAGCGCGTCGCGCACCCGGTCGGCTCCGTGGTCGGCGAGGAACGTCCCGTCGATGTCAGCGGTCAGCGACCGCAGGTCGAAGTAACCGTCGGCGTGGACTACCGGGATCTCTTCACCGGGCGCCCCCAGTCGCATCAGCCGCATCGGGTCAGACTGTCCCGTCGGCGCGCATGCCCGCCAGGACGCTGTGGGCAGCGTCGAGCGTTGCGTCGATGTGTTGCTCGGTGTGCGCGCCGGAGATGTGGTTGCGCTTGAGGCTGAGCGGAAGCATGAGATGCCCGGCCTCGGTCATCCGGCGGTGGAACGTGATGTAGGCGGCGTTGTCGTTGCGCAGCAGATCCCGGTATCCGAGCACCGGCTTGTCGAGGAAGTACAGGCAGAAGACACCCCCGAATCCGGTCGCGCTCGCGCGGATGCCCAGATCGTCTGCGATGTCTTGCAATCCGTCGCGCATCCGCTGACCGAGCTTGTGCGTCCGATCGTAGAAATCAGGGTTCGACTGCAGGTGGTCGATCGTCGCGATCGCCGCCGCGCACCCGATCGGGTTTCCGTTGAACGTGCCGGCCAACAGCACGTTCCCAGTGCGCCCGTTGAAGCGCTCCATCAGCTCTGCCTTGCCGGCCAGGCCGCCAATCGGGATGCCGTTGGCCATTCCCTTGCCGAAAGTCGTCAGGTCTGGGGTAACCCCGCAGACCTGCTGGTAGCCCCCGAGAGCGTGCCGGAAACCGGTGATCACTTCGTCGAATATGAGGATTGCACCGTGCTCGGTGGTAAGTCGGCGCAGGCCCTCGACGAACTCTTGGCTCGGTAGTAGTGCTCCCACGTTGTGAGGTATCGGCTCCAAGATCACGGCGGCGATCTGGTCGGGATACCGGGTGAACAGGTCCATGACGGAGTCGAGATCGTTGAACTCGGCGATGAGGGTCGCATCCAGAACGGGCTCGGGGATGCCCGCCGAGAGCGGGTCGCGTCCGTAGGCCTTCTCGGGCGTCGACAGAACATTGCGCGCGACCGCGTCGTGCCAGCCGTGAAAGCCGCCCTGGAACTTGACCAGCAGCGGCCGCCCGGTCGCAGCTCGGGACAGCCGGACCGCCTGGAACGTGGCCTCCGAGCCGCTCATCGTCGCGATCATCATCTCAGCGGACGGAAGGACGTCGACCACGCGTTCGGCGAGCTCGACCTCCAGCGACGTCACGCCCAGACCAGCGAGGTCGAGGCCGCCGTCGAGGACTCCCCGGATGGCACCGTCGATGACCGGCGAGCTGTGCCCGAGCAGGATCGCGCCGAACGCCGCGTGGTAGTCGAGGTAACTGCGCCCGTCGAGGTCGGTGATGTACGCGCCGTCGGCGGAGGCGAAAGCGTACGGCTCGCCGATGTATCTGGTCGACGAGTTCACGCCGCCAGGGATGACGCGCGCGGCCGCTGCGGCGAGTTGTGCGCCACGCACCGACTGGCCCGGGCGGTTGTCAGCGGAGGTGGTTGGCATCGCGTTCCTTAGCATCCAGATCAGATATGGAATCAAATTTCATGTGCAACGTAGAGTTGGATTGTCGGCGCTGTCAATGTCAGGGGGCAGAAATCATGGGTGCCTCGGCCTGTCGGCTGGCCTCGATGATTCTCAGGGCACGTCCGACCTGGGCGGCCCGTTCGCCGACGTCAGCCGTGGTGGGTCGGACTGCCATCTTGAGTCCGATGAATCGCGGCTGACCCGCTGCCGCGCGCAGTGATTCCCTGATCCTGTCACCCGTGAGCAGGGAGTCGGCGTCGGCGTATTTCTCCTCGCCTGATAACGGTGGCAGGTGAGCATCGAGCCATGCCGGACCGAACGCGCCATCGGTAGCAGCACAGCCAGAAAACATCAGGCCGGTCAACGCGTTCGCACGCACCGCCGCCTCGATATGGCGCAGCGGCTCGCGCACGTCTCGTGCTTCGATGGCCGAGCGCGCCCAGTTCACGGTCATGCCCACTCGGGCCGACGGCTTGCCGCGGCGGACCGCCTCTACCGCGGCGAGCTCCGCGGCCAGCGATAGATAGCCCTTCTGGGGCGTCGCTGTGGGGCGGTAAGCGTCGCAGTGCTCCACGGTCAGCGTCGCCGATCCCCAATTCCATGAGGCGATCTCGGCCAGCGATTCAGTGAAAGCTCCTGCGTCCCCGAACCGGGGTGGCGCCGAGTGGATTTCGACGGCTACCACGGCGGCCCTGCCGGTAGCCGCGTCGAGAGACTCGACGTGATCGCGAAGCGCCGCGGTGAAGTCCAGCGCTGCGCGGCGACAGCCTTCATCGGGCGAGGCCAAGCCGAACCCGGGCTGCGCCAGTGTCCGAGCGACCGTTCCGGGGATTGCGGTGACGACCAAGTTCCACGTCGAGGCTACGGCCGGTGGCGTACTCGATGACCCGGTGAATGCAAGCTCAAGGCCGCCGACAAGCGGTTCGTCGTGGAGCCGATCAATCAGTGCTTGCTCGGTCGCGCCGCTGGCCGGGTCGGCGGAGGACGCCGCGTAGGCGCCGACGATGTAGGGCAATTCGACTCCAAATGAGCTTCACCCGTGGTGGGCTGCTGAGGACGTGGCGCGACCCCAGGCCTGGGATCCCAACCGCAAGGCAGACATGAAATCATGTTTCGTGTCCGTCCCGCCAGGCCTGCCGCGCATCCGTGAGGTGGCTTGACAACAGTCGTCCACTCTCGCAGTATCGCCAACGTGAAACACATTTCCGCGTCTGGCGGCAGGGAGCTGCGGTGACGGAAGAACCGCGGTACGGCGTACTCGTAGTGGGCGCCGGATTCATTGCCGATGCGCATATTCAGGCAATCACCGTCGATCCGCGGGCTGAGCTCGTCGGGCTGGTCGATGTTGACCCCGGGCGGGCGATGGCCTTCTCGTACTCGCACGGCGGCGTTCGCTGGACTGCCGACCTCGACACGGCGCTGGGCTGGCCAGAGGTCGACGCGGTGATCGTGTGCACTCCGAACATGACTCATGCCTCGATTGCTGAGCAGGTCGTTCGGGCCGGAAAGCACCTGCTGGTCGAGAAGCCACTTGCCACGACCGTCGCGGATGCTCGCCAGGCGGCGCGGCGCTTCGCAGACGCCGGCCTGACGCTCGCCGCCGCACACACGCACCGCTGTTACGACTACGGGATGGCTGTGAAGGACGCGATCGACGAGGGTGTCGTCGGTCAGCCGTTGCTGGCTCGACTGGCGATCCTGGGCAGCTGGATTTGGCCCGACTGGCGGGCATGGGTACTCGATCCGGCAAAATCGGGTGGCCACTCGCTGCACAACGGCGTTCATCTGCTCGATCTCGCGACCTGGTGGCTTGGTGACGAGCCGGTCAGCATTTATGCGCGCGGCCAGAAACAGAGCTCGGCGGCGTTGCGGATCTATGACCATCTCGACATGACCGTGACCGTTGCCAACGGTGCCACGGCCAGTTGCGAGATGAGCCGCGCTCACCGTCCGGCCGGTTTCGGAGCCCGCGAACTGCTCGTCGCCGGCACCGACGGCGTGCTCAGCCAGGACTGGGACGGCGAGTCATCATTGCTGTTCAGCGACCAGGGTTTGCAGGCCGTACCCGCCGTCGGTGGTAACGGCTTCGCCCGCCAACTGTCGGCGTGGCTTGACTCGATCGAGGGAGCGGAGCCGGTGATGCCCACGGCGGATGCGGTACGTGCGGTCGCCCTCGGGGTGGCGGCGGAGCTGTCGATCGCGAGGCGCGAGCCGGTGATGCTGGAAGAGGTCCTTGACCTGACAGGGGCATCGGTGTGAGCGGGAACAGCGCCTTGGGCGTGCTGCTCGCGGGGTTCAGCGGAATCGGAAGCCAGGACCATCAGAGCGCGATGTACGAGCCGGCGCTCCGCGCCCAGGACGGGTGCGCGATCGTTGGTGTCGTCGCGAGCAGCGCTGACGACAAAGCCGTCGCACACGCCGCTGCGGAGCGTCTCGGCGTGCCTTGTCATGACGATCTGGCGACCGCGCTGGAACGTCCCGAGGTCGGGGCGGTCAGCGTTGCCGTCCCGCTCGCCGAGCGTCGTCGGACGATCATCACCGCCGCGCGTGCCGGCAAGCACATCCTTGCGGACAAGCCACTTGCTGCGACGTTGGAAGACGTACTGGCGGTAGCCGAAGCTGTGGCAGAGGCGGGCGTGGCACTCGTGCCCGCTCATCACCAGCGACTCAACCCGGTGTTGAGAGCGGCCGCGGCCGCCGTCGGGGCCGGCCGGGTGGGGCTGCCCTGGGACATCCAGGCTGACTTCGTGGTCGCGGGCGGTGACCCGGCACCGACCGGAGAGCTGTTCAATCTCGGTCTCTACCCGTTGGATGTCGTTCGCTCGGTCATCGGCCTGGATGCTCACCGCGTGCACGCCATTCCGATCCGGTCGGGCCGCACATCGGACGACCTCGCCGATGACGGGGCGACCTTGATGGTCGACTACGACAACGGAGTCACCGCGACGATCGTTGTCATGCGGGCCCCGCGGGTAGGTGACCTGGCGCCGGGCGGCGTGCTCCGGCATCGGTACCGCATCAGCGGCTCGCACGGAGTGCTGGCGGTCGACGCGCTCCGGCTCGGCCTCCAGGTGCGGACCGCGTCGCGCAACGATCGGGGCTGGACGGGTCAGAACACCACTGCGGCGTTGATTGACTCGTTCCACCGCGCGGCGCGCGGCGGGACGTGCGCGCCGGGCATTGCCGATGCCGTCCATGTCCATCGGGTGCTGGACGCGGCACAGCGTTCGACTCGATCCGGGCGCCCAGAGCTGATCGCCGACAGCCAAGGAGTAAGCCAGTGAAACTCATGAGCTTCCGCTTCGACGGCAGCGTGCGACATGGTGTGGTCGAGAACGACGAGGTCCACGAGCTCGGCGACGGCGACCTGCAGCTGCTGATCGAGCGGTCCTTTCCGTTGCGCCACGCAGACCTCGGCGAGCCCCGAGCGGTGCGCAGGCTCAGTGACGTCTCGCTGTGTGCGCCGCTGCTGCGGCCCGGCAAACTGCTCGCGGCAGCGGCGAACTATCAGGATCACGTCACCGAGACCGGCGGGGATCCGCTGGACAAGACCAACCTCTCGCCGCGTCTGTTCCTCAAGCCTCCGACCTGCATCGTGGGCCCCGGTGAACCGCTCGACCTGCCCGAGATGAGCAAGCAGGTCGACTGGGAGGCCGAGCTGGGCGTGGTGATCGGTGCCCGCGCCAAGGATGTCCGCGTGGAGAGCGCGCTGGACTACGTGGCCGGCTATCTGAGCGCGAATGATGTGTCGGCCCGAACGATCGATCATGCCTTCACACCCAACTACGCGGACAAGGCAGTCTGGTTCTTCGACTGGCTTGCCGGAAAGTGGTTCGACGGTTTCGCTCCGATGGGGCCCTACCTCGTCACGGCTGATGAGGTTCCTGATCCGCAGGATCTCTCCGTCCGGTTCGAGCTCAACGGTCTCAGCCGCCAGAACGGCTCGACGAAAGACATGATCTTCTCGGTCGCCGAACTGATCGCGCATGCGTCACGCCTGATGACCCTGGAACCCGGTGACATCATCCTCACCGGAACGCCGTCCGGGGTCGGGGCGGCAACCGGTGAGTTCGTGTCCTCCGGCGACACGATGGCCGTCACGATCGGAAACCTCGGCACGCTCGTCACACCGGTGCGGTAACGAGCCTATCTCGGCAGCAGCGTTCTGACGCCCAGCTCTTGACGTCAGGACCCGCACCTATCAGAGTACGTGGAACATCGTTCCATACATAGCTGGGGGCGTCACAGCTCGGCTGGCTGGATCACAACGTCAGGTGCAGGTAACCGCGTCCACTGGGGACACGGCAGGACTCTGAGGGGTTCGGGATGAGAAAGTTCAAACAGGGTGTCGTCCTCGGCAGCGCTGTGCTGGCGACAGTGCTGGCTGCCGGATGCACCGGGCCGAAGTCCTCCTCGGGCTCGAACTCGGGCGGCGCATCTGCAGGCAGGCTTAACATGTATTTGTACCAAGAGCCGGCAGGCGTCTTCAGCCCGCTGGCAGCGGCGAGTGGACCGGACATGCAGGTGATGTCGTTCATCGACGAGGGCCTGTTGGGGGTCGACCCCGACTACAAGATGCAACCCGTCCTCGCACAGAGCTACGACATCTCCTCCGATGCGAAGACGTTCACCTTCCACCTGCGCCCCGGGGTCAAGTGGAGCGATGGGCAGGCATTCACCTCCCAGGACGTGCTGTTCACCTACGACCTGATGGCAAACCCGAAGAGCACCAGCGCCACAGCTGGAAACTTCACCGCCGTCGAGGGAGTGACGGATTTCGTCGCCGGCAAGGCGGACAGCATCTCCGGTTTCAGCGCACCCGATGCGTCGACCTTCGTGATCAAGACCAGCAAGCCGGACGTCGGCCTGCTCGGCCAGATCGGTGCGGTAAACATCGTTCCCAAGCACGTACTCGGCAGCGTCCCGGTCGAGCAGGTCGCGAAGGACCCCTACTTCCAGCATCCGACGGTCACGGTCGGTCCGTTCAAGTTCGTCGAATACAAAACGAGCCAGTACGTGCATCTGACCGCGAATCCCGACTACCGCACGCCGGTCAAGATCAAGGACATTTACCTCAAGCCGATGACGTCGGACGTGGCTACCGCGCAACTCGGTAACGGCGGTCTCGACATCGCCTCGTTCTCGCCGACCGATCTGAAGACGGTGCAGGGTTTCAGCAATGTGACCACGCAGGAGAGACTCGGCGCGGGCTTCATCCGCATCGGACTCAACCAGACGAAGCCGTACTTCTCTGACGTTCGCGTGCGTCAGGCATTCCTGTACGCGGTGGATCGGCAGAAGATCGTCGACAGCGTGCTGTTCGGCAAGGCAGCAGTGCGGAACTCGGACTTCGCCAAGGCGGACACCCCGGCCGGCATCAACGAGTACGCCTACGATCCTGAGAAGGCCAAGTCGCTGCTGAAGGCCGCCGGCTGGGACTTCAACCGGACCGTCGCGCTGGAGTGGATCCCGGGCCAGCGTGACCGCGATGCCACGACGACGATCGTTCAAAGCCAGCTCGGAGCCGTCGGCGTCAAGGTGAAGCTGCAGCAGCTTCAGGCGAGTGACTTGATCGGCTCGTACAAGAAGAAGAGTTACGACATGGTCCTGTTCGGCGGCGGCAACTACGCCGTCACGCCGTGGAACGTGAACACGATCGCCAGTTGCGCGCTCGCGTACCCCACCGGCGGCAACCTGACCTACTTCTGTGACCCGAAGCTGGACCAGCTGATGGCCGCGGCGAACTCGATCTCCGACGAGACGCAGCGAGAGGCTGCGTGGCAGCAGGCGGCGCTGGAGGAGAATGCGCAGGCGGATCTGATGTGGATGTACGACCCGATGGGGCTCTGGGCCGTGAACAAGAAGGTCTCCGGCTTCCAGGCACCCGGCTCGCAGGACGCGCCCTACTGGGCGCCGGCGACCTGGAGCATCTCGGGCTGATCGGGACTTGAAGCGGTCCGGTCCGCGAGTCGCGGTATGCACTCGCGGGCCGGGCCGGACCGTCGATGGGAGGTGACGTGGGTAGCTACATCGTTCGCCGAATGCTGATCAATGTCGTGGTGTTCTTGCTGATCACGGTCGCTGTCTTCGCGCTCGTGCACAAGGCGCCCGGCGATCCGATCGCGATGCTCATCCCACCGAGCGAGCTGAACTCAGGAAGCGCGCAGTTCATCGCCCACAAGCGCCACGAGCTGGGGCTGGACCAGTCCCTGGTCACCCAGTACTGGCACTGGTTCACCAATGCGCTACAAGGAAATCTCGGGTACTCGCTGATCAACGGGCGTCCCGTCACTTCGCTCTTGGGTGAGCGGGTCGGGCCCACTCTCGAGCTGATGGGCGTCGGCCTCGTGCTGTCGCTGCTGATCGCATTCTCGCTTGGCATCATCGCCGCTCTGCGGCGTAACACCGCCGTCGACTACGGCGCCACCGTGATCAGCCTCGGCTCGGTCTCCGTTCCGGTGTTCTTCGTCGCGCTGGTCGGGATCTACCTGTTCAGTCTGAAGTTCCAGCTGCTGCCGTCCGCGGGCATCTCCGACCCCAGCGCGCCCGGCCTGATCGACTCCGTTCGCCACCTGGTGCTTCCGGCGCTCATCCTCGGCTTCGGCAATTCCGGTCCCTACATGCGTTACATCCGCAGCAGCATGATCACCGAACTCGACTCCGACTACGCCCGCACGGCTGAGGCCAAGGGCGCGTCCCGGGTACGCGTGGTGATCAGACACTCGTTGCGTAACTCGCTCATACCGGTTCTGACGATCATCGCGGCAAGCCTGCCGCAGTTGCTCGCCGGCGCAGTGGTTATCGAGCAGGTGTTCGCGTGGCCGGGTATGGGACAACTCGCGATCAGTTCGGTGCAGTCGCACGACTACTCGGTGATGATCGGGTTCGCGCTCGTGATCGCTGCCCTGGTCCTGCTGTCCAATCTGCTCGCCGACGTGCTCTACACCGTCGTCGATCCGAGGGTGAGGCTGCGATGACCGCGGTGCGCGATGCCGATGCGGTCGGCGTTCCGATCGCCGAGGATGCCCGTGTCGCAGCTGGTCACCGGTCACCGATCCGGCTTGCACTGCGCCGCTTCAGGCGCCACCGGATGGCCCTGGTCGGCAGCGTGGTGTTGCTGATCGTGATTCTCGCAGCGGTCTTCGCTGGTCCGATCTCCGGGCACGATCCGAACGCCATCGATCTGATGTCCACCCGTGCCGCACCGTCGTCCCAGCATTGGCTGGGCACCGACTCCACCGGGCGCGACGTGCTCTCTCGCCTGCTGTACGCCGGGAGGGTCTCGCTCGGAGTCGGGCTCTCGGCGGCTTTGCTCGCGGTGCTGGCCGGCACGCTGCTCGGCAGCATCTCCGGACTGGCCGGTGGCTGGCTCGACGGGCTGATCATGCGGCTGGCAGACGTCTTCATGTCGTTCCCGTCCCTGGTGGTGATGATCGTCCTGGCCGGGATCATCGGGCCGAGTGTGACCACCATGGTCATAGCGATCGGCATGTTCCAATGGCCGACGTGCGCGCGTCTGGTCCGTGGCGTCACGCTCTCGCTTCGGGAGCAGGAATACGTGCACGCCGCTCGGATAGCTGGTGCCCGGCCGGCTTGGCTGATGCGAAAGCACATCATCCCGGCCGCGCTGCCGCCGGTGACCGTCGTCGGAACGCTCGCGGTCGCCCAAGGCATCAGCCTGGAGGCGACGATGTCCTTTCTGGGTCTGGGCGTTCAACCGCCGGCAGCCAGCTGGGGCAACATGCTCACCGAAGCGCAGAGCCTCACGGTCATCAGCAGCATGCCGTGGCTCTGGGTTCCGCCCGGTGTGGCGGTGGCGATCACCGTGCTTGCGGTGAACTTCATCGGTGACGGGCTACGCGACGCGGTTGACCCGCGACGGTGAGGAGGACGATGTGAAGCGTCGCAAGAACGCCCGAGCCGCGGAGGCGGCTGCTCCCGAAACGCAAGCCGTACCGCTGCTCTCGATTGAGGACCTGACCGTCGACTTCCGCACCGATGACGGCATCGTGCATGCCGTCGACGGAGTGAGTTACGCCGTCGAGACGGGCGAGATCGTCGGCGTGGTCGGCGAGTCGGGTTCGGGCAAGAGCGTGACCGCGATGTCGGTGCTCGGCTTGATCCGCCAGCCGCCCGGCGTCGTGCGTGGCGGGCGGATCCTGTTCCACGGGGAGGATCTGCGCGCGGCATCTGCCCGACGACTGCGCGAGATACGCGGCAACGGCATCGCGATGATCTTCCAGGATCCGATGACCGCCCTCAACCCGGTGATGCGGGTCGGGCAGCAGATCGTCGAGGCACTACGAATGCACACCGACGGCCTGAGCCGGACCGCAGCGCGTGACCGTGCGGTCGAGTTGCTGCGAATGGTCGGGGTGCCGAACCCGGAGAAGCGCGTCCTGCAGTATCCGCACGAGTTCTCCGGCGGCATGCGGCAGCGTGCGATGATCGCGATGGCGATCGCGAATGGCCCCGAGTTGCTCATCGCCGACGAGCCGACGACCGCGCTCGATGTCACCATCCAGGCGCAGGTGCTGGAACTGCTTCGTACCGCGCAGCGGGAGACCGGAGCGGCGACCATCCTGATCACGCACGATCTCGGTGTTGTGGCCGAGATGGCCGATCGGGTGGTGGTGATGTACGCCGGCCGGGTGGTCGAGGACGCGGACGTGACCTCGCTGTTCGCCCAGCCGCGCCACCCCTACACCGTGGGATTGCTGGGAAGCGTCCCTCGGATCGATTCCGACGACATCCTGGCCTCCGTGCCGGGAAGCCCGCCGAACATGATTCAGCTACCGAGCGGATGCTCGTTCCATCCGCGTTGCCCGCTCGCGCGCGAACGCTGTCGCACCGAGGAGCCGGTCTTGACCGATATCGGGGGCCGCAAGAGCGCCTGCCATTTCCACGATGAACTGCGCGCGGCCGATACCGAACACCTGTTCGCGGTGGAGTCACGATGACCGAGGCTCTGACCCCACCGGGTCCCGCGGCGGCGGCTCCCGAATTGCTGCGCGTCGAGGCATTGACCAAGCACTTTCCGGTGCGGGGAGGCATTCTCAACCGCGGCCGCGTCGTAGTTCATGCCGTCGACGGCGTCGATTTCTCGGTGTATGAGGGCGAAACCCTCAGCCTGGTCGGCGAGTCGGGCTGCGGCAAGACCACGACCGGCCGCATGATCGTCCGGCTGCTGCACCCGACCTCGGGCAGGGTGCTCTACCGAGGTGAGAACCTGGCTGCGCTGCCATCTAGAAAGCTGCGCCGGATTCGGGGCGATCTCCAGCTGATGTTCCAGGACCCCCACTCGTCGCTCTCGCCACGGATGAGCGTGCACGACATCGTCGCCGAGCCGCTGCGGGTGCAGGGTCGCTATCGCGATGGAGGTCCTGCACGGGTCCGGGAGCTACTCGATCTGGTGGGCCTGGCGCGGCACTACGAGAACCGCTACGCGCACGAGTTTTCCGGAGGTCAGCGCCAGCGCATAGGTCTGGCGCGAGCGCTCGCTCTCGACCCGCGAATGCTCGTGCTGGATGAGCCGGTGAGCGCCCTGGACGTCTCGATCCGGGCCCAGGTGGTCAATCAGCTGCGTGCGTTGCAGCGCCAACTCGGGCTGGCCTTCGTGTTCATATCGCACGACCTGTCGATCGTGCGCCATGTCTCCACCCGGGTCGCGGTCATGTACCTCGGCGCGATCGTCGAGATCGGCACAAGGGACCAGATCTTCCAGTCGTCGCGGCATCCGTACACCCGCGCGCTCCTGTCAGCCGTGCCCGTCCCAGATCCGACGTTGCGGGACGCGAGGGACCGAATCACCCTCGGCGGCGATGTGCCCGACCCGGCAAATCCTCCTTCGGGGTGCCGGTTCCGAACTCGCTGCTGGAAGGCACAGGACATCTGCGCGACCGAGCGACCGGACCTGCGCACGCAGCCGGACGGGCACGCGTTTGCATGTCATTTTCCGGAATCCGCTACATTCGGCGCGGTCTCGGACACAATGATCACCACTGGTCAGCAGGAGGGAAGATAGCCGTGGCAACACCGCCGCGCCGCGGTGCGGGGCAGCTGGAAGAGGTACGACCGGTATCGGCGAACTACCACGCCAACGCCCTCGCGCGCGGTATAGCCCTGCTCGAACAGATGGCCTCCCAACCGTCCCCGCTCACGCTCAACGACTTCGTGGACACCACGGGGCTGCCGAAAAGCACCCTCGTTCGTCTACTCAGCGTGCTCTGTGAGTTGGAGTACGCGGTGCGCGTCGACGACCGGCCTTCGTTCAGACTCGGCCACAAGGTGCAGCGCTTGGCCACCGCCTACGTCTCGTCGCTGGATCTGTCGGTCGTGGCCCAGGCGTACCTCGGCCCGCTGGCTCGCCACACCGGGCAGACAGCCAACCTCGGGGTGCTGGACGGCAACCAGGTGCTGCACATCTGCGTCGCCGAGCCGGATCGTCCGTTGCGGTTCACCTCAGCGACCGGGGCTCGCGATCACTCCTACTGCACAGGGCTGGGCAAGCTGCTGCTGGCCCATCTCGACCCGGACCGGCTCGCGGCCTGCACCCCGGCCGAGCCGTTCCCCGCCTTCACCGACCAGACGGTCAGGACGCTGGATCAGCTGCGGAAGGATCTGCGCCGGACGCTGCGGCGCGGTTACGCCCTCGATGACAACGAACGTAGCGTCGGCCTGCGTTGCGTCGCCGTTCCTGTGGTGGTCGACGGCGTGTGCCTGGCTGCCGTCAGCGTGTCCGGACCTTCGGGCGAATTCACCACGGCGGCCCAGGAGGTCTACGTCGCTGCCTTGCGCGATGTGGCGGCAAAGCTGGTCATCGATCCGGACTTCAATGCGGCATTGCAGATCGTCCACCGGTCACTGCGACCGGCCGGTGTGGACATCAGCGAATCGCCGTTCTGAGCGCGTAGAAACCGCTACGAGCGCCCGGTGTAGGCGATTCCCTCGATCTCGACGCGTACATCGGGATGCCCGAAGTCCACCACCACGGTGGTGCGTGCCGGTGGCGCGGCACCGATCCGTCGTGAGTAGATCCTGTTGAATTCCGCGAACAGCATCGCGTTCGACAGGTACGCGTTCACCTTGACGAGATCCGACAGTTGCGCCCCCGCGCCGTGCAGGACGGCTTCGAGGTTGTCGATGGCACTGTCGACCTCAGCCGGGAAGTCACCGATCAGGACGTCGTTGTCCGGTCGCGTCGCGATCTGCCCGGAGACGAAGACGAAGTCACCGGCGCGCACGCCATGGCTGAGCGGGACAACCGGCGGGGGAAACCCTTCCGGGTGAATGCGTTCCATCAGACCCTCCTCTTCAACAGGTACATGGAATATCATTCCGCATCGACAGGACTGTTCACAACGAGGGGTGTCCGCGTGGATCTGTTGCTCACCGGGGGCCAAGTCGTCGACGGTACCGGCCAGCCGCCGAAGATTGCTGATCTGCTGATCCGGGACGGGCGCATTGCGGAGATCGGCTCGATCCCTGAAACTGACCGGTCTGACCTCGACGTACGTGACGTCGACGGCGCCGTCGTCTGCCCGGGCTTCCTGGACATCCACACCCACTCCGACCTGACCTTGCTCTCCGCACCCACCGCGCCGAGCAAGGTGCATCAAGGTGTGACCACCGAGGTCGTGGGTAACTGCGGCCTTGGCGTCGCGCCGCTTCCCGCGGGTGTTGATGTGGCGGCGATGCGCCTGTTGGTGAGCTACCTCGACCTCGACCCGGCGGTCTCCTGGGACTGGTCGGAGCTGAGCGGCTATCGCGCTGCCGTCGCCGACGCCAGGCCTAGTTTGAACGTTGCCACACTGACCGCCCACCTTCCGGTGCGCGCCGGCGTGATCGGGCTCGGCGACCGAGCGGCATCCCAGAGCGAACTCGACAGGATGGGCGACCTGCTTGCCGACAGCTTCGCCCAGGGATCCCTGGGACTGTCCACCGGTCTGGTCTATGCCCCGCTCTGCTTCGCCGCGCCTGCCGAGCTTCTACACCTTGGGCACGTGGTTGCCGCGCACGATCGAGTGTTCGCCTGGCACGTGCGTGACTACGCCGACGAGTTGCTGGACTCCGTGCGCCAAGCCATCGACGTCTCGGACCGGACCGGTTGCCGGGTGCAGATCTCGCATCTGGTGTCGGTGGGCCGCCGGAACTGGGGCGGCGTCGTGCGCGCGCTCGAACTGATCGATGCTGCCCGCGACCGCGGGTGCGCCATCGGTGTCGATGTCTACCCCTATCTGTTCGGCAATGCGCCGCTGTCGCAACTTCTGCCGGCGTGGGTGCAGGACGGCGGCGCGGAGAACATGGCGAGGCGGCTGCACGATCCGCAGGTGCGGGAGCGGATTCGCACCGAGTGGGTCCACCGACCGCTCGGATGGGACGAGATCACGATCAGCCGAGTGCCCGACGATGCGGTGGAGAGTGCCCTCGTGGGCAGCACGATCGAAGCGATCGCGCACGCTTCGGGTCGCGACGGCGATGAGATCGCCCTGGATCTGCTGGCAGCCCTCGGCACCAGCGTGCTCATGGTCGCCGGTGGCCGCAGCGAGGATGACCTAGGCGCTGTGCTGAGTCATCCTGCCGCGGTGCTGGCCTCCGACGGGCTGGCGCTCGACCCGCACGGGGTGACCGGCGCAGGTGTCCCGCATCCTCGTTCCTACGGCTGCTTCCCGCGCTTCCTCGCCCGGTATGTCGGCAGTGATCCGGCGGAGTTCTCGCGCGCTGTGCGGCAATGCACGTCCGCGCCGGCACAGGTGGTGGGGTTGGCAGACCGGGGTGTCCTGCGCCCCGGGGCGCCTGCCGATGTCGTCGTGTTCCGGCGGGAGGCGCTGCGCGACGAGGCGACCTTCACCCAACCTCAGCTCTACCCGCGCGGCATCGACCTGGTACTCGTCAACGGAACCCCGGTGGTCGAGGGCTCCGAACACACGGGTGCGCGGCCGGGCCGGGTGCTCGAGAAGACGTCCCGGTAACAACGAAGGGAAAGCCCGTGATTGACGTCCACACCCATTGTCATCTCGCCGAGCACTGGGGTTGTGAGTGGCACCAGCACTGGCAACCGGTTTACGGCTATGACTATCCGAACCACACGCCGGCCGATTACGACGCGGCAATGGGCGGTGTGGATCTCGCGTTCGTCTTCGGGATGCGCGCGACGGCCGCGGGCATTCTCACGCCGAACGAGTACGTGGAATGGTTCTGCGCGAACACCGAGACGAACACCATCGGCTTCATGGCGCTCGACCCGTCCGATCCGGACGTGCTCGACCAGCTCAACGACGGCGTAGCGCGCGGATTGCGGGGCATCAAGCTGTATCCGGTGCTGGCGCTGTTCGATCCTGAGGACGAGCGGTACGACGCCTTCTACCAGGCGGCGGCGGACGCCGGCCTGATCGTGCTGTGGCACATGGGTGCGACCCCGAGTCCGGTGGGAAAGCTCTCGCTGAGCAATCCGCTCATCGTCGATGAGGTGGCGCGGCGGCACCCGAACCTCACCCAGATCATCGCCCACCTCGGTCACCCCTGGCAGCGCGAGACCCTCGTGACGTTGCGCAAGAACAGGCGCGTGTTCGCTGACGTCTCGGCATCGTGGGCGCGGCCACTGGACGGCTACCTGGCACTCACTCGCGCGCAGGAATGGGGCGTCGTCGAGAAGCTGCTGTTCGGCTCGGACTTTCCGTTGTGGACACCGGCTGATGCCGCTCGCAGCCTGCGCGAGCTGGCAGCCAGTCGCCCGCAAGGGCTGCCAGCGATCCAGCAGGGCACCATCGACTGGCTTCTCGATGGTGATCCGCGCCCGGCGCTGGGGATCGAGAGCTCACGGTGAACATTCAGCTCCCCACTTCGCTCGATCAGCTGGCAACGCCGACACTCCTCGTGGACGTCGAGCGCCTGGAGCGCAATATCGCTTCGCTCGCCGACCTCTATGCCACCGTCGGTGTCGCCGCGAGGCCGCACGTGAAGACCTCCAAGTGTTGGCAGGTCGCGTCCCGGCAGCTCGCATCCGGTGCAAGCGGCTTCACCTGCTCGACGCCAGCTGAGGTCGCCTGGCTGCGACGCCATGGCGTGAGCGACCTGCTCTGGGCTCAGCAGCCGGTAGGGCCTGCAAAGGTTGCCTTCGTCGTCGAGACGATCCGTGCCAGCGGGCCCTTCCTCGTCGCCCTCGATTCGGTGGCGGCGGCAACCCCGCTCGCCGAGGCAGCGGTCGCGGCCGGAATCTCGGTGCCGTTCCTGATCGAGGTCGACACCGGGCACGGGCGCGCCGGTGTCGCGCCGGAGCGCCTCTCACAGCGTGCCCGGGAGCTCGCAGCCCTGGACGGCCTGGAACTGCGCGGCATCATGACGCATGAAGGCCACCTGGCGCGGCACGTGGCGGACCGCGCGCGCCTGGAGGATGTGGCGCGGCGCACCGGGGAGAAGATGGCGCAGCTGGCGGGGGAACTGCGCCGCGACGGCTACCGCATCGACATTGTCTCGGTCGGGTCGACGCCGGGTGCGACCTCGGTTCCGCTCGTCCCCGGGATCACGGAGGCGCGGGCCGGCACCTACGTGTACTTCGATGCGAACCAGCTACGGCTGGGCAGCGCCACCCTCGAGGACTGTGCGCTGACCGTGCTCAGCAGGGTGATCACCACCCAGCGGGACGGCACGGCGATCATCGACGCCGGTATCAAGGCGATGAGCTCCGACACCATCGCGGCGGCCGGCTCCCTCGGCATCGTCTGCGACACGAGCAATCGCCCTCTTCCCGGCGTGGTGTTCGGCGATGGGAATGAGGAACACGGCTTTCTCACCGGCCCGGGCGCAGATGCCCTGTCGGTCGGTGACATCGTGCGGATCGTGCCCAACCATGCCTGCGGTACCGCGAACATGTTCGGGCAGCTGTACGCCTGTAGCGGGCACACCGCCGTGCAGCGCTGGGAGATTTCCGCGCGGCACTAACCGATCCCTTGACATGGAAAGATTTTCCATGAGTAGATGTGACCCTCTGGTGGAGGGGTCTTCTCATGATCACTGCTCGGTCAAGATCGTTCTCGGCCAACCTGCGCAGCGCAGGCGTGCTGCTCGCAGCCATTTCCGCGCTGGCCGGCCTGGTGCTGACGGTTCCGGCATCCGCCCGGGCCGACGACGGCGGCGCCCCGACCTGGACGTTCGAGAACGATCCGATCGGAAGCGTGCCGGCCGGTTGTGCAACGCCTCGGTTCAACGCCCCGGCGGCGGTAAGCGATCGCTACGCCTTCGAGGGGACTCACTCGCTGCGCGTCGATGACGAGAGTTCGACGTCCATGACGTCGGTGAGCTGCTCGCAGCCCGCCCAGAACGGCGTCGCCCTGAGCATGGAGGTCTACCCGGCTGCGTTACCGCACGGCTTCCTCGTGGATCTGTTCGGCGATTACAGGGCGATCTCCGGGCAACAGGCGGTGTTTCACCTGCTGGCCGACAACACCGGTGCTCTCCTGTGGTACGACGCCTCGAGTTGGACCCAACTCGCGCCGGCCGGCACGGTGCAGCTCGGCCAATGGAACAAGGTCGAGCTGATCGTCCCGTCCGACCGCAGCGTCGTGCACGTGGTCGTCGGGGGTCGCTGGGTCGGCGACGGCGGACCGCGAGGGGTGCGTGACATCACCGATATCAACGGCTTCGGGATCAGCAGCGACGGTACTGCGCCGGCGGGCGACGACGTCTACGTCGATGATGTTGCGTACGGCCAGGCCGTGGACACGCCACCGCCGGGCTACGAATCGAGCGTGGACGTGGCCGCGCCGGTCACCGTGGCGTCGTCCGCGACTCCGGTCCAGATGCCCAACACCGCCGTCGTCGTACCGCACGGCAGCGGCCATCGGGTGCTGCTCAGCTACCCGGCGCACACCGACAACAGCGCCACCAGCGGCAACGTCCTCGCCTACTCCGACGACGGCGGCCAGACCTGGACGCAGGGCCAGAGCATGAACCCGATGCCCGCCGCACCGTCGTTCAACATGACCCTCCTGCGCAACGGTGACCTGCTGGCCCTGGACTACCACACCTACATGGTCGCCGGCTCGCAGAACCTGCAAGCCGAGGTCGACTCGAGCATCTCCCACGACGGCGGTGCGACCTGGATCGCCCGGGCCGGAACGATGACGTCGCCGCAGGCGATGCGCTATATCTCCTCGACGACCGATCGCCCGGGTGAACCCCTTGGCGGATTCGTCCTGGTGCACAACGTGGTCGAGGATCCGGACGGAACGCTGTACCAGTCCGGTTACGGTTACTACGCCGGCGACCAGAAGTACCGCCAGATCGTCATGGTGTCGCACGACGAAGGGCTCAACTGGACGATCCGGTCGACCGTCGCCTTCAACCCGACGCTGACGTCCAAGGGCGGCTACGAGGGATTCTGCGAAGGCGCGATCGAGCGAGTCGCCGACGGCTCACTGCTCACCGTGATGCGGATCGGTAGCTACCTGCCGATGTACTACGCGCGGTCCACCGACAACGGCATGACGTGGACTGCCCCACAGCCACTGGTTGCCGGCGCGAACGACCAGCAGGTGCTCAGCGTCTACCCGACCATGATGCTGATGCCGGGCGGCTCGCTCGTGCTGCTCACCGGCCGTCCTGGCCTGTCGCTACTTGTCTCGCCGGACGGCAGCGGACACAGTTGGACGCGGCCCGTCGAAGCGGACTACCAGAACTCTGCGAACGGTACGTTCATCCCGACCGACGCAAACCACCTGCTGCTGTTCGGCGACCGTGGCTCCGACTGGTCGACGCCCAGGCCGGCGCCGTTCTCGATCTGGGTGCGACAGGTGACCGTTCACCAGCAATGCGGTCGTACGGTGCGCGGGACGTACCGTGGCCCGCTGGTCGCCGGCCCGGAGGGGCTCTGCGTCGAGGACGCCGACATCCATGGCCCCGTCACCGTGTCCACCGGGGGCAGGCTGATCGCATCGAACTCGACCCTTCGCGGCCCGGTTTCGGTCACGGGAGCCACCGCGGTGGCGCTGTGCGGCGACGAGATCTTCGGTCCGGTGACGGTGGCCGACGCGACGGGTGTGGTGCGGCTCGGAGACACGACTCGGGGTTGCGATCCCGATGCGGTGCGCGGCCCGGTCCAGGTCAGCGGGAACAGCGCCAGCGTCGTGGTCGACAGGTTGACGGTGGCCGGGCCCGTTCGGGTGGACGCGAACAGCAGCACCGTTGCCACTGTCCTGTCGGGGACGACGATCAGTGGCCCGCTGCTGTGCGCGGACAACGCGGTGGCACCTACCGATTCGGGCGTTCCGATGACCGTCGACGGACCGGCGACCGGGCAATGCAGCGAGCTTCGTTGAGATCGACAAAGGAGAGCAGGCAGATGGGCAACATCCAGTCGGCAGACACCGAGGGTGTCACCGAGCGGGCGAAGGCGTATCAGGAGGACGGGTTCGTTCGGCTACCGGGGTTGTTCGCCCGCGACCGGGTGGCCGAGATCGCGCGGCACATCGCGTCCGCCAGTGAACAGGCGCAGCAGCGCATGAGCGCGGGCGACTTCGTCCTCGAACCGGGCGGCGAGGTGCGCAATCTCTGGCGGCTCGAGGCATACGACGACTTCTTCCGCGATCTGGGCAACGACCCACGGGTGCTCGGGATCGTGGAGGAACTGCTCGGTTCGGAAGCGGTTCTCGCAGCAGTCGAGACGTTCAACAAGCCCGCGCTGCAGGGAACGGCCGTTCCTCCGCATCAGGACAATGCCTACTTCTGCCAGGAGCCGGCGGACATGCTGACCGTCTGGGTCGCGATCGACGAGACGACCGAGTCGAACGGACCGGTGCACTACGTCAGTGACAGCAAGGCAGAACTGCTTCCCCATAAGGGTTCGGGCATTCCTGGGAATTCGATGGTGCTTGTCGACCCTCCGATCTACGACACGACGCGCGTGACGGTAGGTCTTCTACAGCCGGGTGATGCGATGGTGCATGACTGCCAGACGGTTCACTGGAGCGAGCCGAATCGCACCGAGCAGCGCCGCTGCGGCCTGCTGCTGGTGTATCGGGCAGCGCACACCCGCACGTCACCCGCTCTGCGCGCCGCCTACGACGCAGCCGCAGCGGCCTACGCGGCGGCACAGAAGAGTGGAGCTTCCGAATGAAGGTCATGACGATCTATGCGCACCCGGCGGACACCATCACCAACTGTGGCGGCACCATCGCGCGCCATTCCGACAACGGTGACGAGGTGGTCGCGCTCATCCTGACGCACGGCGGCCGGATCCACGCGAACAAGTACGCCGAGGAATGGCGCAAGGCCAATCCGAACAGCGCGATCGCCTCGGCCGCGCTCGACGACATCGTGGCCAACAAGAAGGGCGAGCTCGAGCGTGCTGCCGACATAGTCGGGATCAGCCGTCTGCTCACCCTCGACCTGGATGACACCCTGGTGTCGCTGAGAGAAGAGGTTGTCGAGCAGGTCGCGCAACGGATCGCGGCCGAGCAGCCGGACGTGGTGATCTGCGACTACCCGATGAATCCAGTCGTCGCCAACAACACCCACACCGTGGCATCGACAACGGCGCTGGCTGCGCTCGGACGCACCGGTAGCTACCTGCGCAACCTGGATGGTCAGGCCGAGTTCACCGTCAAGCAGGTCTTCCTCACCTCGCTGCCGGTGTTCCCGATCGACGGGCTCAGCCTGTACGGCGTGCGCAACGATCTGTTCATCGACATCACCGACGTCATCGATCGCAAGATCGCGGCCATGGACTGCTTCGTCAGCCAGGGGTACGACGGCGCGTTCGCACGCAAGCTGATCGAATCGAACAACGGCGAGTTCGGACGGGCGGCAGGTGTGAACTTCGCCGAGGCCTACTGCCGCATGAACAACGAGACGCATTCACTGCTGCCGGTGTCTGACGCCGCTAAATCCGCTGATCCGCTGACCCGGCACATCAGTTACTCGCAAATCGATCTGCGAGCGTCGTACCCGATCCGGACTTGATCCCGGACCAGCTGTGGCACGACCTTGACGAGGCGAGCAGTCGGGCGGCCCCGGCCGAGGGCCGCCCCGCTTCCGCTCAACAGGGTCGGCAATGAACGCTCAGGACTTCGAGTGGCGTGGACGGGTCGTCGTCATCACCGGCGCCGGCTCCGGCATCGGTGCGGCCACAGCGCGCCGATTCCACGCGGCCGGTGCAACGGTCGTCCTGGTCGACGCCCGCGACACTGCGCGCGACCTGGCACGGTCGCTCGGCCAGCGCGGCGTCGCGGTCATCGCGGACGTCGCATCGACCGACGGGTGGTCCGAGGTGGTGGGCGTGTGCGCCGCGCTAGGTCGTGTCGACACGTTCATCAGCAACGCCGCTTTGCAGGTGGAGGCAGCCCTTACCGCACTAGAGGAATGTCAGTGGGACGCCCAACTCGCCGTCAACCTGACCGGTGCCTACCACGGGTTGCGATCACTGCTTCCCATGCTGCGGGATGCCACCGGACGGGTAGTGCTCGTGTCGTCGGTACACGCCTTCGTCGGCCTGCCGGGCCATCCCGCGTACGCGGCGACCAAAGGCGCTCTGACCGCCCTCGCTCGCCAGCTGGCAGTCGACTACGCACCCGTCCGGGTCAACTGCATCGCGCCAGGCCCGATCCTCACCCCGGCGTGGGACGGCATCAGCGAGGCCGATCGCGCACGCAGCGTCGCAGGCACCGTGCTCAAGCGGTTCGGCCAGCCGGACGAGGTCGCCGCCGCGATTCAGTTCCTCGCCTCCGACGCGGCGAGCTTCATCACCGGGACCACGCTCGTCGTCGACGGCGGTTGGACGATCACGAAGGACTCGGCATGAAGGGGGACGGTGCGTGAAGATCGAACGGATCGAGACCTTTCTCGTCCCTCCGCGCTGGCTGTTCTGCCGCATTCAGACCGATGAGGGCCATGTCGGCTGGGGAGAACCCGTGGTCGAGGGCCGCGCCGAGGTCGTGCGTGCCGCGGTGGATGTCATGGCGGAGTACCTGGTCGGTGAAGATCCGCTGCGTATCGAGCATCACTGGCAGGTCATGACCAAGGGTGGTTTCTATCGCGGCGGCCCGATCCTGTCCAGCGCGGTAGCCGGGATCGACCAGGCGCTCTGGGACATTGCCGGAAAGGCATACGGCGTGCCGGTGCACGCCTTGTTGGGCGGCTGCGTCCGGGACAAGGTCCGGGTGTACGCGTGGATCGGCGGGGACGACCCACGTGCCGTCGCGGACGCGGCACGCGAGCAGGTCGATGCCGGCTTCACCGCCGTGAAGATGAACGCAGCAGGAGCGGTATCGGTCGCGGGCTGCCAAACCGAGGTCAATGCCGTGGTCGAACGCGCGGCGGCGGTGCGCGAGGTGCTCGGCACGACCAACGACCTCGCGATCGACTTCCATGGGCGATTCACACCCGCAACAGCACGCCGGCTGATTCCGCTTTTGGCCGACCTCCATCCGTTGTTCGTCGAGGAGCCGCTGCTGCCCGAGAACGCTCATTTGCTCGCGCCGCTGATCGCGGCGACACCCATCCCGATCGCCGCCGGCGAACGCGCCTACGGCCGTACCGAGTTTCTTCAGCTACTCCAGTGCGGGATCAGCGTCGCCCAGCCCGATCTGTCGCACGCCGGCGGCATCTCCGAGGTGCGACGCATCGCGACAATGGCCGACACGTTCGGAGCGCTACTGGCGCCGCACTGCCCGCTGGGACCCATCGCCCTGGCAGCGAGCCTGCAGATCGCGTTCAGCACGCCGAACTTCCTGATCCAGGAACAGAGCCTCGGCATTCACTACAACCGCGACGCCGATCTCCTGTCCTACGTCCTCGATCCGGCGCCGTTCAAGTTCGTGGACGGCCACGCCCTGCGTTGTGACGCACCCGGACTGGGGATCGAGATCGACGAGCGCGCGGTGCGCGACGCCGACCGGCGCGGCCACGCCTGGCGTAACCCGATCTGGCGCCATCAGGATGGATCGTTCGCCGAATGGTGACCTCACTGCAGGAAGCAGTCGAACTCGAGGCAGCGTTCGACCATGCCCGTGGCGGCCGGTGGACGTCGCTGCGTGGCGGCGACCGCGAGTGGTTGTGGCGTCGCGAGGCCGCGTGTCGTGCGAGCGCACGTCCCGGCGATCCCTTCGTCGATGCCGGTGGCCTGGAGGAATGCATTCCGACCGTGCGTGGGGTCCCGGATCACGGCGATGCGTGGACTCGGCCGTGGCGCGTGACCGGAGACACCGCCGAGATCAGCTGCCCCGACTTCACCCTTGCGCGACGGATACGCACCGAAGCCGGCGCGATAGTCGCCGACTACCGCCTATCGGCGGAACCAGGTTATGCCTTCATTTGGGCCGCCCACGGGCTGTTCGACCTGTCCGCCGCGGCGCGACTGGAGGCGCCCACCGGCACCCCGACCCGGCTCTTCCCGGAGGCCGCGGGCTATCTTCACCGTCCCTGGCCCGACGGCGCCCGGTGGATCGAGGGTGCCTGGCCCGCGCCGCACGGCCGTTGGCTGGACACCTTCGGACCCGATGACGGCACCGCGATCGGCGCCGTGCTACGGCTGGCTTCATCCGGCGCCGGCGAGGTCCGCGTGGCAGACGGACAAGACGAACTGCAGTTCCGGCTCGAATCCGACCAGCACCCCATCTCGCTCGCACTCTGGCGCAACCTCGGCGGCTTCCCCGTCGGTTCCGGCTACCGGAGCATCGGCATCGAACCGATGCTCGGCGCCGTCTTCGACCTGGCCGACGCCGGGCCCGGCGACGCCGCGATCGTTCCGCGCTGCGGTGAGACCACCTGGCGGCTGACGATCCGTGCCCGCCGCCACCCCGTCGCCGCCCCAGCAGTGAGAGGCAGCAGATGAAACTCACTACCGAACTGCGCCGGCAACGCCTCGTCGCGATTGTCCGGGGCGGCGACGCGCCCTCATGCCTGCGGACGGTCGTCGCGCTCGCCGAGGAAGGCATCGGCCTGATCGAGGTGTCGCTGACGAGTGAACGAGCCTGGTCGGTCATCGAGCAAGGAATCCGCGAGCTCGGCCAGCAGGCCAGGCTCGGCGTCGGGACGGTTCTCTCCGCCGACGAGGCAAAGCGCGCGCTCGATGTCGGTGCCGAATTCGCCGTCACCCCCAACGTCGGCAGCGGCGCGGTCGAGGCGCACGTGCTCGGCCTGCCGGTGCTGGTTGGTGCGCTGACGCCGACCGAGATCGCGGCGGCAGTCGAGCTCGGCGCCGACGCCGTCAAGCTGTTCCCGGCCGGGGCGGGCGGCCCGGACTATCTTCGCGCCGTCCGCGCGCCGTTCCCGCACGTTGACTTCGTCCCGGTCGGAGGAGTCCACCTCGACGATGTGGCGGCCTACCGTACGAGTGGCGCGATAGCGGTCGGCATCGGGTCGCCACTGGTCGGCGACGCGGCCGACGGTGGCGACCTCCCGGCTCTCCGGGCACGCGCCCGCCGCCTCATCAGCTCGCTGAACGATTGGTCAGCGTCGTGAACGGATCAACGATCCACCGTGTCTCATCCGACACCTTCGAACTTGCCGAAGGTGGCAGATGGGTCGATGGCGAATTCGTGTTCGTCGACATCCCGTCCGGACGCCTGCTCACCGCCGCCGATGACGACATCAACGAACTGATCCGCCTCGATGTGCCGCTCGGAGCGGTGGCACCGATCACCGGACACCCGGGCGACTGGATCGCCGCGGCCGGCACCGGCATCGCGCTGATCAAGCGATGCGGCACGGTCGAGTGGCTCGCCGAGCCTGCAGGCGACCGTGAACGGATCCGGATGAACGATGGCGCCGCCGACCCAGCGGGTCGCTTCTGGGCCGGCAGCATGGCCTACGCCAACATCGCGGGGGCGGGTTCGCTCTACCGGGTCACTGCGGACGGGTGCGTAGCGCAGGTGCTCGACGGACTCACCATCCCGAACGGGCCCGCCTTCACCAGCGACGGGGAGACCATGTACCTCGCCGAAAGTGCCACCGGCCAGATCGACCGCTTCACCGTCACCTCCGCGGGAGAGCTCACCGCCCGGGAGGTTTTCCTCAGTCCGGGGCACGGGTATGGCACACCTGACGGCATGACGGTCGATGACGAGGGAAACCTGTGGGCGGCGTTCTGGGGAGGGTTCGCCGTGCGACGGCTCCGGCCAGACGGTTCGCTCGATGTCACCATCGAGCTGCCGGCCCGCCAGCCGACGAGCGTCTGCCTCGGCGGCGCCACCGGACAACGCCTGTTCATCACGACAGCGCGCCACGGCATCGCTGGGCAAGCAGCCGCCGACGGTGGGCTGTTCTGGACGGAGGTCGACATTCCCGGCCGGGCTGCCGCCGCCTACACACCGAAGCCCGGTCACTCGATCAGTGCGCAAGATGCTTAGCCCGGCCTGGCCTGACCCATCGAACGGCCCGGCGGGGGTGGCCTGTGTCGGGGAGACCATGGTTAGCCTGGTCAGTGCGCACGGCCAGCTTCTTGACGATGCAACCGAGCTGCAGCTCGACATCGCGGGCGCCGAATCAAACGTCGCGATGTACTTGGCCGATCAGGGAATACCTGCATCGTGGGTCTCTCGGGTGGGCGATGACCCGTTCGGTCGGCGCATCCTCACCCGCATCGCTGCCACCGGCGCCGACGTCTCAGATGTCGAGGTCGACACCGGCCGGCCAACCGGGCTGATGGTCAAGGATCCGCAAGTCGAATCCACCCGCGTGTACTACTACCGCGGTGGCTCGGCAGCGTCCGCGATGTCGCCTGGGACCCTGAACAGACCGGCGGTACGCGAAGCCAGCATCCTGCACCTGACCGGCATCACCGCAGCCCTGTCGACCTCGTGTGCTGAGCTGGCCCGCGCGGCACTCCGTCCGGACCGGGTGCCGTCGCCCTCGGTCAGCTTCGACGTCAACTACCGCCCGACACTGTGGGCACCCGACGATGCTGGACCAGTCCTGTATGAACTGGCGAGTCGGGCAGATGTCACGTTCGTCGGACTGGACGAAGCGAACAGGCTGTGGGGTCCGCTGCCCGACGCCGCCGCGGTACGCGAGCTGCTATCGGGACCACCACTGCTCATAGTCAAGGACGGCCCGGTCGGCGCCACGGCATTCACAGCCGAGTCGGAGCTCTTCGTGCCGGCGCTGCGGGTCGACGTGGCCGAGCCGGTCGGCGCCGGAGACGCATTCGCTGCCGGCGTGCTCGCCGGTCTCGCTCGCGGTCAGACGATATCGACCGCCCTGCGACGCGGGCACCTCACGGCAGTTGCGGCGCTGCGCGTTCGCCACGACCATGGGCCGTTGCTGCCCGATGACGTGTTCGACCGCCTCATTCACGCCGACGCGGCAAGCTGGGAAGCGGCCGCGTTGTGCTGATGCCTTGCATGGACGGCCTCGGATTTGGAGGGACTGGCCGATGAGGGTGGCGTTGTTCGTGACCTGTCTGGCGGACGGCCTGCTGCCGGAGGTGGCCAAGGCGACGGTGCGCCTGTTGGAGCGGCTGGGTGTTGAGGTGGCGGTTCCGCTCGAGCAGTCCTGCTGCGGGCAGCTGCACATCAACACCGGCTATCCCAAGGATGCGTTGCCGCTGGTGCGGAGGCAGGTGACGGCTTTCGAGGACTTCGAGCACGTGGTGTCACCGAGTGGTTCGTGCACGGCCGCAGTCCGGCACCAGCAGGCTGAGGTGGCTCGGGAGTTCGGGGACGAGGGTTTGGTGGCTGCCTCGGAGGCGCTGGCACCGCGGGTGTTCGAGCTCTCCGAGTTTCTGGTGGATGTGCTGGGGGTGTCCGATGTCGGGGCATATTTTCCCCATCGGGTGACCTATCACCCGACGTGTCATGCGCTGCGGCTGCTGCGGGTCGGCGATCGGCCGCTGCGGCTGCTGCAGGCGGTGGAAGGGTTGGAGTTGGTGGAGTTGGACGATGCGGAGACGTGTTGTGGGTTCGGTGGCACGTTCGCGTTGAAGAATCCGGAGGTGAGCACGGCGATGCTGGACGACAAGCTGGCCCGGATCGGCGGCACCGGCGCGGCGGTGTGCACCGCCGGTGATGCGTCCTGCCTGCTGCACATCGGCGGCGGCCTCTCCCGCCGGGGGTCTTCGGTGGCAGCAGTGCACCTGGCGCAGATTCTGGCAGCCACCCGCACCGAGCCGTGGCGAGCGGCGCAGGCGATCGTATGACGTTTCTCGGCCTCCCTACCGCGTCGCCGGGAGTCGGCGGGCTCAGCGGTGATCAGGCGTTTCCGGACGCGGCCCGCGCGGCGTTGCACGACCCGCAGTTGCGGCGCAATCTTGCCCACGCCACCAGCACCATCCGTGCCAAGCGGGCTCGCGCTGTTGCCGAACTGGACGACTGGGCGCAGCTGCGCGCGGCCGGGGCAGCGATCAAGGACGACGTGCTCGCGAACCTGGACCGGTACCTGCTGCAACTGGAGGCGCAGGTGACGGCGCGTGGTGGCACGGTGCACTGGGCCCGGGACGCGGCTGAGGCGAACCGGATCGTCACCGGGCTGATCCAGGCCAAGGCCGTCACCGAGGTGGTCAAGGTCAAGTCGATGGCGACGCAGGAGATCGGACTGAACGAGGCGCTCGAACGGGCCGGTATCGCCGCGGTGGAGACCGACCTGGCGGAGCTGATCGTCCAGCTGGCCGGTGACCGGCCGAGTCACATCCTAGTGCCGGCGATTCACCTGAACCGCAGCGAGATCCGTGACATCTTCGCACGCCGGATGCCTGATGCCGGTGAGCTGTCCGACGAGCCGGCCGCGCTGGCCGAAGCGGCCCGGCGTCACCTGCGGGCGAAGTTTCTCACCAGCACGGTCGCGATCTCCGGCGCCAACTTCGCCGTGGCCGAGACCGGCACGCTGGCGGTGGTGGAGTCCGAGGGCAACGGCCGGATGTGCTTGACGCTGCCGTCGACGTTGATCACGGTGATGGGGATCGAGAAGATCGTGCCCACCTGGCGCGACCTGGAGGTGTTCCTGCAACTGCTGCCGCGGTCCTCGACCGCGGAGCGGATGAACCCCTACACCTCGATGTGGGCCGGAGCGACCGAGGGGCAGGATTTTCATCTGGTGCTGCTGGACAACGGCCGCACCGCGACGTTGGCCGACCCACGGGGGCGGGCTGCGTTGCGGTGCATCCGCTGCTCGGCTTGCCTGAACGTCTGCCCGGTCTATGAGCGGGCGGGCGGCCACGCCTACGGTTCGGTCTACCCCGGGCCGATCGGTGCGGTGCTCTCGCCGCAGCTGACCGGGGTCGGTGTCAACGCCAGCCTGCCGTTCGCCTCCTCGCTGTGCGGGGCGTGCTTGGACGTCTGCCCGGTCGCGATCGACATCCCGTCGATGCTGGTCCACCTGCGGTCGCGGGTGGTCGAGGAGAAACGCCGGCAGCACAAGCTCGATCCAGAACGCGCCGGCCTGCACGCGTTGGCCTGGCTGATGCGCAGCCCGGGACGCTGGACGCTGGCGCTGCGCACCGCGCGGCTCGGGCGCGTCCTCGGCCTCCGGCATGGCCGGATCCGGTGGCTGCCCCGGCCGCTGCAGGCGTGGACCGACAGCCGCGACCTGCCCCGGCCGCCGGCCCAGTCCTTCCGCGACTGGTGGATCCACCGCGAAGAGCAGGCCACACCAGACGAGCAGGCCAGACCATGAGCGCGCGGGAGGACATCCTCGACCGGATCGGCCGCGCGCTTTCCGACCGGCCGCAGCCAGCCGACGTGCCGCGCACCTACCGCGGCGCCGGCGAGCGGCAGGTCGAGGACCTGGTCGAGTTGTTCGCCGAGACAGTGACCGACTACCGCGCCCAGGTCACCACCTGTTCGGCCGCTGAGTTGCCGACCGTGCTCGCGGATCGGCTTGCGAGGCAAGGCATTTCCAGCGTCGTGATCGATCCAGGACTGCCGCGGGCGTGGCTGTCGGAGGCCGACGTCGCGATCAGAATCGACGCTCCGCCGCTGGCGGTCGCAGAACTGGACGCTGTCGACGGGATCGTCACCAACTGCCGGTGCGGAATCGCTGTCACCGGCACCATCGTGCTCGATCACGACTCCGGTCAAGGGCGCCGTGCGCTGACGCTGGTGCCCGACTTCCACTTGATCGTCATCGACGCCGAGCAGATCGTGGCCAACGTGCCCGATGCGATCGCGGTCCTCGACCCGACCAGACCACAAACCTGGATCAGCGGCCCCAGCGCCACCAGCGACATCGAACTCGACCGGGTCGAAGGCGTGCACGGACCACGCCGACTCGAGATCATCATCGTGCGAACCGAACCGTAGCCGGCGGGCGGGTCGGCGGTACCGCAGCTAGCCTCGGCAGCATGGCAATCGACGAGGTGGGCGATCTGCGACTGGCCACCGTGGTGGTGAACGTCCAGGACATGGACCGGGCGATCGAGTTCTGGACCGAGGCACTCGGTTACGTCCGGCGGGACCACGAACAAGACCCGACGTTCACCGTGCTGGTCGACCCGGACCGCCGGAAGCCAGCCGTCTCGCTCCAGCTCTCCGACAAGCCGCGACGAGAGCCGACACCAGTGCACCTGGACCTCTACACCGCTGAGCAGGACCGGCACGTCGAGCGGCTGGTTGCGCTCGGTGCGACCCGAGCGGAGGACTGGCCCTACCCGGACGACCCCGATTTCATCGTGCTCCGCGACCCGGACGGCAACGAGTTCTGCGTCATCGACCAGGCCGGGGAGTAACCGCCGGCGGCGGGGTGTCGGCGATCGCGCCCTGCGCGGCCAGCGCCCCGCCCTGATCGCCCGGCCCACGCAGCAGCCAGGCGATGCCTACCGCCAGCACCGCACCCCCGAGCGGCCCGACCAGGTACACCCAGTAGGCGGTCCAGTTCCCCAGAGCCAGATCGGGTCCGAACGAGCGGGCCGGGTTCATCGACGCCCCGCTGGCCGGCGACGACCACAGCCCGGCCAGCACGATGTAACCGCCCACCGCGATCGCCGACAGCGCTCCGACGTTCTGCGCCCGCGATGCCGTCCCGAGGATGGTGCTCACCAAGGCCGTGGTCAGCAGCAGCTCGATCAGCATCGCCTGCCACTGGCTGAAACCCTTACCTGGCACGGTGGCGCCGAGCTGGCCGACCTTGCCGAACATCGCCCGCAGCAGCAGGCAGGCCAGCGTCGCGCCGAGCAGCTGCATCACCAGGTACCCGGGCACCCGCCGCCACGGGAAGTTGCCGCGCAACGAGAACGCCAGCGTCACCGCCGGGTTCAGGTGGGCACCCGACACCGCCCCCATGAAGAGGATCATCGCCATCACCATCAGGCCCGGTGCGCTGACCGCGGCGGTCCGGCTGATGGTGCCCGGCGCCTTCGCCCCGATCACCCCGCCGCCGGCCCCGACCAGCACCAGCAGGAACGTCCCGAACAGTTCGGCGAACAGCCGGCGCCACTCGAGCCGCGGGTCGTCGAAGTTCGGCCCCCGGCCGATCTCGAGCCCCACGTACCGCCAGACGCCGTCCCGGTACCCGGCCGGCGGCGACCCGGTCGGCGGCGCTGTGGGTGAGACAGGCGGCGTGGACACCATGCGGCCAGCCAACCGCGCCAGCCGACCGCAGCGCCAGGGACGCTGGTCCCGAGCGGGCCGGCGGGGACCAAAGCCACTATCGAGCCGTCCGGCCGGGTTGCACGCTGCCAGAAAACGACCGCTGCCAGAAAACGACCGCTGCCAGAAAACGACCAGAGCAACCGGGGACGATGATGACTGCAGCCCCATCGACCGAGGTCCGCACCTCCGCCGCCCGGATGGTGGCCGGCGTGAAGGTCTACGGCACCGGTGCCACCGAGGTGCACGCGCTGGACGGCATCGACGCCGAGTTCCCGGCCGGCCGGTTCACCGCGATCATGGGCCCGTCCGGCTCGGGCAAGTCCACCCTGCTGCACTGCCTGGCCGGCCTCGACCGGCTCACTGCCGGCCAGGCGCTGATCGGCGAGGTGGACCTCAGCCGGCTGTCGGACAAGGAGATGACGCTGCTGCGCCGGGAGCGGATCGGCTTCGTGTTCCAGAGCTACAACCTGGTGCCGACGCTCACCGCGCAGGAGAACATCCTGCTGCCGCTGTCCCTCGGCGGCAAGAAGCCCGAGCAGAGCTGGTTCGACTCGCTGATCGGCTCGCTCGGCATCGGCAACCGGCTGCGGCACCGGCCGGACGAGCTGTCCGGCGGCCAGCAGCAGCGGGTGGCGATGGCCCGCGCGCTGATCACCCGGCCGCAGCTGGTGTTCGCCGACGAGCCGACCGGCAACCTGGACTCCCAGTCGGCCACCGAGCTGCTTGAGCAGATGCGGGCCGCGGTGGACGGCTTCGGCCAGACCGTGGTGATGGTGACCCACGACCCGCGCGCGGCCAGCTACGCCGACCGGGTGGTCTTCCTGGCCGACGGCCGGGTGGTCCGCGAACTGGGCCAGCCGACCACCGACAGCGTGCTCGACGCGATGCGAGCGCTGGAGCGCTGATGCTCCGGCTCACCGTCGTCGGGGTGCTCGGCCACAAGCTGCGGTACGCGCTCACCGCGCTGGCCGTCCTGCTCGGGGTCGCGTTCATCGCCGGCACCCTGGTGCTGACCGACACCATCGGCCGTACCTTCGACGGGCTGTTCGCCGACATCTACCGCAACACCGGCGCGGTGGTGCGTGCCCAGCAGGCGTTCTCGCCACAGGCCAGCTTCGTCAGCGAACGCCCGCGGATCCCGGCCAGCCTGGCCGAGCGGGTCCGGGCGGTGCCGGGCGTGACCGCGGTGCGGCTGGGCGTGGACGGCTACGCCCAGCTGATCGGCACGGACGGCAAGGCGATCGGCAACCCGGCGGCCGGCGCGCCGACCCTGGGGGAGGCCTGGAGCGCCGGCTCGCTGACCCCGTATCGGTTCCTGGCCGGCTCCCGGCCGCCGACCACGCCGACCGAGGTGGCCATCGACAAGCACTCCGCCGATGTCGGCAAGCTGCGCGTCGGCGACCAGGTGCGGGTGCTGACCAAGGGCGCGCCGGCCAGCTACACCCTCACCGGCATCTTCCGGTGGGGCAGCGCGGACAGCCCGCTGGGCGCGTCCATCACGTTGTTCGAGCCGGCCACCGCCAGCCGGGTGCTCGGCGAACCCGGCAAGGTCAACGAGATCGACGTCGCGGCCGCGAAGGGAATCTCCCAGCAAGAGCTGGTGAATCGGCTGCGAGCCGCGTTGCCGGACCGGTCGCTGGAGGTGCTGACCGGCAAGCAGATCACCACCGAGGGCCAGAACGGGGTGCGCAAGGCGCTCGGCTTCTTCAACACCTTTCTGCTGGTGTTCGCGCTGATCGCGCTGTTCGTCGGCTCGTTCCTGATCTTCAACACGTTCTCGATCGTGGTGGCGCAACGGCTGCGCGAGCTGGCGCTGCTGCGCGCGGTCGGCGCCAGCCGCCGGCAGGTCACCCTCTCGGTTATCGGCGAGTCGCTGGTGGTCGGGGTGCTCGCCTCGGTGGTGGGGCTGGCCGCCGGAATCGGCCTGGCGATCGGGCTGCGCCAACTGCTGATCGCGTTCGGCATCGACATCCCGTCCGCCGGCCTGCTGATCAGTGGCCGGACGGTGCTGGTGAGCATCGGCGCCGGCACCGTGATCACCCTGCTGGCGGCCTTCTCGCCGGCCCGCAAGGCCGGCCGGGTCGCCCCGGTGGCGGCGATGCGCGAGGTGACCGCCTCGGAGGAGACCCGCCGGGTGCGCCGTTCGGTCTCCGGCACCGCGGTGCTGGTGGCCGGCGCCGCGGCCCTGCTGATCGGCCTGTTCAGCAAGCTGAGCAACCGGATCGGGCTGGTCGGCTTCGGCGCCGCGGTCACCTTTCTCGGGGTGGCGATCCTCGGCCCGCTGATCGCCCGTCCGCTCAGCCGGGTGCTCGGCGCGCCGCTGGCCCGGCGTGGCCCGATCGGCCAGCTGGCCCGCAGCAACGCGATGCGGATGCCCAAGCGCACCGCCAGCACCGCCGCCGCGCTGATGGTCGGGGTCGCGCTGATCGCGGTGATGAGCGTGCTGGCGGCGTCCATCAAGGCCTCGGTCGGCTCGGTGATCGACAAGACCATGCGGGCCGACTTCGTGGTGAACTCCGGCGGCCAGGCGGGCGGTCAGACCGGGTTCAGCCCGGCCCTGCAGCGGCAGCTGAGCGCGCTGCCGCAGGTGGCCTCGTCCACCGGGATCCGGGCCGGCGCGGTGCGAATCCACGGCGGTGACCGGGTGGTGCTGGCCGTCGACCCGACCCACATCGACGATCTGTTCGACGTCGGGGTGGCGCACGGCGACCTGCGCACGATGACCCCGACCGGCATCGCCATCTCGCAGCGGGTGGCTGACGACCAGCACCTGGCCGTGGGCAGCCGGCTGCCGGTGCAGTTCCTCGGCAGCGGCCGGGACTTCACCGTGCAGGCGATCTACACCGCGCGTGACCTGGCCGGCGACTACGTGCTGCCGATCGCCGCCGCGCAGCGCTACTTCAGCCAGCAGTTGGACTTTCAGGTGTACGTCCGGCTGGCCTCCGGGGTTACCCCGGCGGCGGCCCGACCGGCCGTCGAGCAGGTGCTGGCCAGCTACCCGAACGCCAAGCTGATGGATCGCAGCCAGTACAAGCAGGCGCAGGTCAAGCAGATCGACCAGCTGCTGAACCTGGTGTACGGCCTGCTGGCGCTGGCTCTGGTGATCGCGCTGGTCGGCATCGCCAACACCCTGGCGCTGTCGATCTACGAACGCACCCGGGAGCTCGGACTGCTCCGCGCGGTCGGCATGACCCGGGCCCAGGTGCGCAGCACGGTCCGCTACGAGGCGGTGATCATGGCGCTGCTCGGCGCCGTGCAGGGACTGGTGGTGGGGGTGCTGCTGGGCTGGGCGATCGTCGCCGCGCTGCATGCCTCCGGGGTCACCGTCCTGTCGATCCCGGCGGTGCGGCTGCTGCTGATCGCGGTGATCTCGGCCGCCGCCGGGGTGCTGGCCGCGATCGGGCCGGGTCGCCGTGCCGCCCGGCTGGACGTGCTGGCCGCCATCTCGCACGAGTGAGCCGGGCAGCGCGATGCCGGAAAGGCCGAGGCCCGGGCCCCGCCGTACTGGCGGAACCCGGGCCTCGAACTACCGAACGGCTAGCGGAAACCTAGTCCTGGTCGCCGTTGTCGTCGCTGCGGCCGCCGAAGGACGCCCACATCGGGACCACGCCGTTGGCGGTGTCACCGGCGTGGCCGAGGTGGCCGAGGTGCCAGTTGTCCTCGATGGTGGTGAGCAGCGAGTAGTGGTTGTACTCGGTGTGGTCCACGACGCCGCGCGGGCCGCTGCCGGTCACCACGATCGCCGGGATCAGGCCGCCACCGTAGGTGCCACCCGGCCAGGTCTTCGAGACGCGGGCGTCCCCGGCCTCGACGAACGGCGAGTCGCAGCAGCCGTCCGCGCTCTCCCAGCCGCCGGTCTCGGAGTTGCCGGTGTAGTCGTTCTCGTCGGTGACGATCACGATCGCCGAGCGCTTCGTCCACGCCTTCGAGCTGGTGATGGTCTGCACCGCGCCCTTGACGAAGGTGTCGGCCTTCTGCTTCAGCGCCGCGTCGTTGGCGTCGTCCTTGGTGCTGCCGTACGGGCACGGGGTCTCCGGGTGACCGGGGACCGCCGAGTACACGCCACCGTGCATGTCGTTGCACTGGTTCGGGCTGATCCAGACGAACTGCGGGGCGTTCGCCGAGTTCAGGTCGGCGCCCAGGTCGGTGTAGTCCTTGACCTTGGCCATCCGGGCCGGGTTGTTCTTCACGTCGTCGAACAGCACGAACGGGTTGTGCTTCTTGGCGTACAGGCTGACCGTGCTGCCGTTCACGGTCGGGCCGAACCGGTCGAGCTTGTTGGCCGGCAGGGTGTCCATGTAGGCACCCCAGTTGACGCCCTTGGCCTCGAGCTGGTCGACCAGGTTGGTGCGGTCGAGGTTGACCACGTTCTGGTCGTTGTCGTCCTGGAGGCCGAAGTTGTCGCCGGCGATGCTGGCGATGTAGTTCGGCATCGACGGGTGGGTGACGCCGTAGTAGTGGTCGGCCATCGTGTAGGTGTGCGCCAGGCTGGTGATGTACGGCGCGTTGGCGTCGTCGATCACGCTCGACTGCGAGTGGTTCTCCAGCATGATGACGAAGATGTGGTCGAACGCGGCCGAGTGTGCGTCGGCGTGCGTGTTCGACGGCGAGGCGCTTGCCGCAGCCGAGACACCGAGGGCCAGGCCCGCGGCTGCCACTGCTGCCACCCCGAAGCGCGCGCGTCGTCCAAATGTCACGTGAGTGTCCTTCCGGTTCGTCCGTCCCGCCGGCCGGTCGGCCGCCGCGGACTGTCGCTTAGGCGAGTGGATGTCGCATCCGGCCGAGAAGCTACCTTGCCACCCACTCGATGCGAAAGCTCGTTCACCTTCGCGCAGGGTACGGACGATCTTGTGAGCGCCAAGTAATGCCGACCTTTCCGGCGGGTGAACTGCTCACCGGCCGGTGAATTGTCGGCGGAACTGCAGCGGTCAAGTACGGAGGGTGATCAAAACGTGGTGTGCAGTCACCCTTACGGCGTCCGCTCCGGCTGCCGGACCGGCGGGTAGGGCGGGTGACGCCAGATCAGCCGGTGCACGCCGAGGTGCCGGGGCAGCGAGCGCAACCCGGGGATCCAGGGCAGCAGCAGCAGGCCGAGGCTGAGCAGCGCCATCAGACCCCAGACCAGCGCGTCGGCGTTGCCGGAGTTCGAGAACGGCCTGATCTGGTACCAGAAGGTGTACAGCCAGAGCCACGGCTGACCGGGGTAGTTGCCGGTCTCGTTCATCATTCCCCACTGGTCGCCGCCCAGGTGCTGGGCGCGGGCCCGGTCCTCCAGGTAGCTGCCGTCGGCGAGCAGCAGCAGCGGCTTGGTCGGGTTGCTGGCGTAGAACGTCGACCGCGAGGTGAGCAGCCCCTCCAGTGACCCGTTCTGGGCCAGCTGCAGCTCACCCTCGGCCAGCACCGGAACCGGGCCGTAATTGCCCAGTGGCAGCTGGCTGGGGGAGCCGTCCGGGGTCTTGCCGAGCGCGTCGACGTAGTTGTTCGCCCACTGCTGCCGGAGGTCGGCCGGTGCCGCCAACCAGGCGCGGACGGCGAGGCTGACCAGCGGGCTGGGGCTGGCCGCGGCCAGCGGCTCGATCACCAGTTGCTGCGCCGAGTCGATCGGGATGCGGACGCCGGACCAGCGCTGCAGCGCCAGCGGGCCGAGCTTCTGGCCGTCACTGGCGGTGTTGTACGGGGCGCCGTAGCTGGCGCTGGTGGTGGTGCCGGCCAGCTCGCCGGCGGCGGTAGCCACCACGTCGTTCGGGTCGGCGACCGCCCACTGCCGTAAGGTGATCGCCTTGTCGTCCGGGGACGAGAACACCGCGGCCAGCGCCACGGTGAGCACCGCCATCACCAGCAGCGCGACGCAGAACTCCTTGACCAGGTCGTAGCGCCGGGTCGGAAAGGCGTGCGAATCGGTGGGCTGGCCGGGGCGGTGCCGGCGGAGCGCGGTCATGACCGGCCCCCGACTCCGCGCGGGGCCGCCGGCACCGGCTGCTCCACCGGCTGCTCGACCGGCGGTTGCGGCGGGGCTTCCGGCGCGGTGGTGGCGGCCGGCGGGGTGGCCCGTGCCGACGGCTCGGCGGCCGGCAGCCAGCCCCGCTCGTCGATCGGCGGCACCACCCCGTGCCGGCGCACCAGCACCACGTGCAGCAGCACGATCAGGCCGACCACCAGCGGCAGCAGGGTGATGTGCCACATCAGCATCTGGCCGGTGTTGAGCACGTTGAAGTACGCGCCGATGCCGGCGGCGTTCAGCCCGTCCTTGGCCTGGGTGCTGATCCACTGCGAGTCGAAGTTCGTCTGGCTGAGGTAACCGGTGAAGGCGGTGCCCAGCGAGCCGAAGAAGGCCAGCGCTCCGGTCAACCAGGTCAGCCCGCGCTTGCCCCGCCAGGCCGCCATGAAGAACTTGCCCCACAGGTGGATGACCATGGTGGCGAAGAACAGCTCCACGCTCCACAGGTGGGTGGAGTTGACGAAGTGGCCGACCGAATTGGTGTGCCACCAGGTCGGACCGCCGACGGTGAGCACGACGCCGCTGGCCAGCACCAGCAGCAGCGCGGCCAGGCTGAGCACCCCGAAGACGTAGATCCAGGATGCGACGTAGACCGGCTGCCGGTCCGGCAGCACCTGGCCGGCCGGCACCGTCCGGGCCAGCCGGCGGCGCAGTCCGGCGGTCCAGTTGCCGTGTTCGGCCGGCTGCTGTTCGGCCGGCTGCTGTTCGGCTGCCTGCTGTTCGGTTGCCTGCTGTTCGGTCGGCTGCTGTTCGAAGCTGGTCATCACCGGCTCCGGTCCCGGCGCCGCGTGCCCGGGAACGGCAGCAGCAGCGCGAGTACGAACACCGCCACCATCAGTGCGATGACCAGGAAGTTCGCGAGCGAGATCTGGACGACGCCCCAGTGCAGGAAGTAACTCGCGGTCATCTGCCGACCCCCTTCTCGCGGGGCCCGGTAGCCCCGGGCTCGATGATCAGCCGGGCCGGTGAGGGCCAGGCAGGGTCGAACGTCCCCTTTCGGCTGGCGTCAGCCCTGCCAGGGCGTCGGCTCGTCGGCCGGCTCTAGCCGGTAGTACACCGTCCGCAGGTGCCGGAGCCGGTGGGCCAACGGCACCAGCCGGCCGTGGATCAGCGGGAACCGGCTCGCCAGTGCCCGGGCGGCCTGCTCGGCGTCCGGACCGGACAGCCGGCTGGCCCGCGCCGGCTGGTCGGAACCGGTCGGCCGGCCGCGCCGGGTGCACGGCGCCACCCGGACGCCGGGAAAGTTGGCCAGCCGCTTCGCCTTGCCCGCGGTCGACCAGGTGCGGAAGTAGCCGGTGCCGTCCTCGGCCACCGCCAGGTTGACCGGGGTGTCCACCGTCCGGCCGTCCCGGCGCCGGGTGGTCAGCAGCACCGTCTCGGCCCGGCGCAGGTGCTCGAAGTTCTCCATACCGTCCAGAATCCCCGACCGGGCCCGAATCCTCACCGGCGCGGCCGGGAATACCGGCTGCGGCGGGGTTGGCTGCGCCACTGTCCCCGAATGGGCTGCGCCACTGTGGGTGGGCGGCCCGAGAAATACCCGATACCGTGGGTATCGAATATCGGACGTCGAGAGGGAACGCCATGCCAGCCCGCCGTGCCGCCATCCTGGGTGGCAACCGAATCCCGTTCGCCAGGTCCAACGGCCGGTACGCCCAGGCCTCGAACCAGGACATGCTGACCGCCGCGCTGGACGGGCTGGCCGCCCGGTTCGCGCTGCAGGACGAGCGGCTGGGCGAGGTGGCCGCCGGGGCGGTGTTGAAGCACAGCCGGGACTTCAACCTCACCCGCGAGTCGGTGCTCGGTTCGGCGCTGTCGGCCCGCACCCCCGCCTACGACGTGCAGCAGGCCTGCGGCACCGGCCTGGAGACCACCGTGCTGGTGGCCAACAAGATCGCGCTCGGCCAGATCGAATCCGGCATCGCCGGCGGGGTGGACACCACCTCGGACGCGCCGATCGCGGTCAGCGAGGGACTGCGCGAGGTGCTGCTGGCGGCCAACCGGGCCCGCACCGTGCCGGACCGGCTGAAGGCGCTGGCGGGGCTGCGCCCCGGCCAGCTGGTGCCCGAGATCCCGCGCAACGGCGAGCCGCGGACCGGGCTGTCGATGGGCGACCACCAGGCGATCACCACCGCCGAGTGGCAGATCTCCCGCGCCGAGCAGGACGAGCTGGCCGCCGCCAGCCACCGCAACCTGGCCGCCGCCTACGACCGCGGCTTCTTCACCGACCTGGTCACGCCGTTCCTGGGCCTGACCCGGGACGAGAACCTGCGGCCGGACTCCACCGCGGAGAAGCTGGCCAAGCTCAAGCCGGCGTTCGGCAAGGACCTGCCGGAGCCGTCGATGACCGCCGGCAACTCGACCCCGCTGACCGACGGCGCCTCTGCGGTGCTGCTCGGCTCGGACGAGTGGGCCGCCGAGCGCGGGCTGCCGGTGCTGGCTCACCTGGTTGACGCCGAGACCGGCGCGGTGGACTACGTGCACGGCGACCGCAAGGACGACGGGCTGCTGATGGCGCCGGTGTACGCGCTGCCCCGGCTGCTGGAACGCAACAAGCTCAGCCTGCAGGACTTCGACTTCTACGAGATCCACGAGGCGTTCGCGGCCACCGTGCTGACCACGCTGAAGGCTTGGGCCGATCCGGTGTTCTGCCGCGACCGGCTGGGCCTTTCCCAGCCCCTCGGCGAGATCGACCGCAGCCGGCTGAACGTCGCCGGCTCGTCGCTTGCCGCCGGCCACCCGTTCGCCGCGACCGGCGGCCGGATCGTCGCCACGCTGGCCAAGCTGCTGCACGAGAAGGGCTCCGGCCGCGGGCTGATCTCGATCTGCGCCGCCGGTGGCCAGGGCGTCGTCGCGATCCTGGAGGCCTGAGATGGCAGACCGCTACCTGTCCCTGGTCAACTCCGGTCCCGGCGCCGCGGTGGCCGGCCGGCTCGGGCTGCCCCGGCCGGCGGTGCTGCGCCGCTACCGGCCGGGTGAACCGGCGCTGCCCGGCCCGGTGCTGCTGGGTGGTGCCAATGCCGGTCTGTCCGAGCTGCTCGTCGGTGCCGGCTATGAGGTGCGCGGCGCCGACGCGGACGACGCCCGATGGGGTGCGCTGGTGTTCGACGCCACCGGCCTGTCCGCGCCGGAGCAGCTGGCCGAGCTGCGGGCGTTCCTGGCCGGCCCGGTGCGCCGGCTGGCCCCGTCCGGCCGGGTGCTGTTGATCAGCCGGCTGCCGGACGGCGAGGATCCGGTGGTGGACGCCACCCGGCAGGCGGTCACCGGGATCGTCCGGTCCCTGGCCAAGGAGTTGCGGGCTGGCGCGACCGCGAACCTGGTGCAGCTGACCGCCGACGCCGGGGTGGCGGACGCCGAGGGGCCGGTGCGGTTCTTCCTGTCCGGCCGGTCGGCCTACGTGGACGGCCAGCTGGTGGAGGTCGGGCCCGGCGCGGGCCGGCCGGACGACTGGGACCAGCCGCTGGCCGGCAAGGTGGCGCTGGTGACCGGCGCCGCCCGCGGCATCGGCGCGGCGATCGCCGAGGTGCTGGCCCGGGACGGCGCCATCGTGGTGGCGGCCGACCTGCCGGCGGCGGGCGACGCGCTGGCCAAGGTGGCGAACCGGGTCGGCGGCACCGCGCTGCAGCTCGACATCGCCGCGCCGGATGCGGCCGGGACGGTGACCGGGTATTTCGAGCAGCGGTACGGTCATCTCAACGGCGGTGGGGTGGACATCGTCGTGCACAACGCCGGCATCACCCGGGACAAGCTGCTGGCCAACATGAAACCGGAGCAGTGGGATTCGGTGATCGCGGTGAACCTGGCCGCGCAGCTCCGGATCAACGCCGCGCTGCTCGACACCGGCTGCCTGCGGACCGGTGGCCGGGTGGTCGGGCTGGCATCGACCAGCGGCATCGCCGGCAACCGCGGCCAGACCAACTACGCGGCGTCCAAGGCCGGGGTGATCGGCATGGTGCGCTCGTACGCGCCGCGGTTCGCCGAGCGGCAGGCCGCGATCAACGCGGTGGCACCCGGCTTCATCGACACCGACATGACCCGGGCGATGCCGGCGCTGACCCGGGAGGTTGCGCGCCGGCTGGCCAGCTTGCAGCAGGCCGGCCAGCCGGTGGACGTGGCCGAGGCGGTGGCGTTCCTGAGCCAGCCCGGCGGGGTGACCGGGCAGGTGCTGCGGGTCTGCGGCCAGAACATGATCGGGGCTTAGGCGCAGATGAGTGAGCATCGAGCGCAGCGAGGAGCGGAGCGAATGCGCCCGGGTGAACTCAGATGAGTGAGCATCGAGCGCAGCGAGGAGCGGAGCGAATGCGCCCAGAAGAATCGTCTACACCGGCGACCAGGGAGCTCGCGGCTGCTCCGTCCACGATCAGCTTGTACCGCAAGGCGGTTCTGCACCGCGGCAGCGGCGGCGACCAGCTGCCGGACGTCCGGTTGGAACTGGCCGACCAGCCGATCGAGGCCGGGCGGCTCTGGCGGTACCAGCGGCTCTGCGGCTTCGGGGTGAGCGACCGGCTGCCACCGACCTACCTGCACCTGCTGGCGTTCCCGCTCGGGATGGCGCTGATGACGCAGCCGCGGTTCCCGTTCCCGCTGCTCGGGTTGGTGCACGTGAGCAACACGATCACCCAGCACCGTCCGGTCGGTGCCGACGAGCGGGTCACCGTCCGGGCCTGGGCGGCCGAGCTGCGGCCGCACCCGTCCGGCCGGGTGGTCGATCTGGTCAGCGAGGCGCTGGTGGACGGCGAACCGGTCTGGCGGGAGGCCAGCAGCTACCTGCACCGGGAACCAGGGGCCGCCCGAGAGCAGCGAAAGGCTGACCGTGTGACGGACGAGCCGGATGGGCCGGTCATCCGGTGGCCGGCGCCGTCCGACATCGGGCGCCGGTACGCGGCGGTGTCCGGCGACCGCAACCCGATCCACCTGCACGACCTGACCGCGAAGGCGTTCGGCTTTCGGGGTGCGATCGCGCACGGCATGTGGCTGAAGGCCCGGACGCTGGCCGCCTTTGCCGGCCGGCTGCCCGACCGGCTCGAGGTGCAGGTGGCGTTCAAGACCCCGGTGTTCCTGCCCAGCACCGTGCAACTGCAGGCCACCTCGGAGGGGAGCGGTCGACGGTTCGAGGTGCGCAACGCCCGCAGCGGCAAGCCACACCTGACCGGCACGCTCAGCGGTTGACCGGCACGCTCAGCGGCTGACCGCCAGTTCGCCGCCGGCCGCCGCCACGGCAGCCCGGGCCTCGATGCCGCCCTGTTCGGTGACCGGCACCGTCAGGTCGGTCAGCAGCCGCACCGCGAACCCGCTGCCGAGCGCGTCCAGCGCGGTCTCCCGGACGCAGTGCGACTCGGCGATGCCGCAGACGTCCACCGCGTCGATGCCCGCCGAAGCGAGCACCGCGGCCAGCGGCTGGCCGTGCTCGTCGTGCCCTTCGAATGCCGAATAGGCCGCTGAATACAGGCCTTTCTTGATCGTGACGTCAGCACCCTGCTCGCCGAGCGCGTGCACCAGCGCCGGGTGCAGCTCCGCGTTGGGAGTGCCGACCACGCCGTGCGGTGGCCAGCTGGTGGCGTAGTCGGGGTTCTCGGAGAAGTGCCCGTCCGGGTCGGAGTGCCAGTCCTGGCTGGTCACCACCAGCGCGTACTCGGCCCGGTGGTGGTCCAGGAACTCAGCGATCCGCTCCGCGACCAGGTGGCCACCGGCCACCGGCAGCTCGCCACCCTCGCAGAACGTCGGCTGCACGTCCACGATCAGCAGTGCCCGGGTCATCGCTATCGCCCCCTTCGCTCGTCCGGTGCCGAATCTACCCAGCCGACAGCCGGCTGGGCGACGCCGGTCGCAGCTGTCGGATGGCGAGAGGGTGCCTCTCTGCCGCCCTGGTCGCGGGATGGTGGGAGCGGGCGATTCTTGGTTACTACCGGAGGCCGTGGCACGAGACCGTCGACTCGTCGGGAAGGGTTCGAATGGTTCGGCCCGGGTCCGGCTTACCAAAGGTGCACTATCGCTTCGACGAGTCAGGACAGTACGGAGGTTCGTGGTGACGGGTCCCCTTCCATCTCGCCAAGAAGTCAAGGATCGCCTGACCGACCTACTAGCCGGTCGGGTAAGCCGTGAGTCTGTCGCCGATTGGGCGCTTCCATGGGTGCTCGAAGGGGGCCGCTACGCCGAGGACCCCGCAGTAATGGCGGTGCCTGAAATCGTTCGTCGGAGTCGACTTGATGACGTCCCCAGGCACCTATCTGCATGCCGAACCGGATATGCATCGCTGGCTCGATGAACTCGAAACCGCAATGATCGCAGAGTGATCACCACTGTGTCACGGCCGAGCTCCCGTTCTGATGACCGGTGACGCGGAACGGGCTGCTGCCACCGCAACCAGCCTGCGCCAACGGTTGAGCCGGGCGGCCGGGCGGCCGACCTCGATTCCATCGCCGTGCTTATCGAGGTAGGCGATTGGGAGGTAGCGCTGGAGACGATCTGCACCCAGCTCTTCGAGTACGACATCGAGCTCACGCCTGGGGAGCGGAGTCGGTTGGAGGCCCTCGGGCGGGACCTCGGGGTGTCGGTGTCGAGGCTTCTGGGCGATCCGTGGGCCGGTGACCGACCGAGCTGACGGCGAATCGACGTTCTGTACCGGTTGAACCCGGGGACGGGCGACGAGCGGTCACGGTCGTCCACCGGCTGGCACGATGGTCGGCGTGCATCTGGCGCTCGGGTTGGTCGTGTTGGTCGCGGTGGCTACTACCCTGGCCGCGGCGGCTCGCAGGCTGAAGGTGTCCGAGCCACTGGTGCTGACGCTCGCCGGGGTCGCCGGCTCGTACCTGTGGTTCGTGCCCGACGTCGCGCTGTCGCCGGAACTGGTGCTGGTCGGCCTGCTGCCCCCACTGCTCTACACCACCGCGATCCGTACCTCGCTGGTCGACTTCAAGGCCAACAGGAGGGCGATCGGGCTGCTCTCGGTGGGGCTGGTGCTGTTCAGCGCGCTGGCCGTAGCACTGGTCACCTGGTGGCTGCTGCCGGTGCCGTTCTCGGTGGCGGTCGCGCTCGGCGCGGTGGTCGCCCCGCCGGACGCGGTCGCCGCCACCGCGGTGGCCCGCCGGGTGGGTATGCCGCGCCGGATCGTCACGGTGCTCGAAGGCGAGTCGCTGTTCAACGACGCCACCGCGCTGGTCACCCTGCGGGCGGCGCTGGCCGCCACCGCCGGCGCGCTCAGCGCCTGGCACGTCGCCGGCGAGTTCGTACTGGCCGCCGGTGGCGGCATCCTGATCGGGCTGCTGGTGGCCGCCGCCCTCGGCTTCCTCCGGCAGAAGATCACCGATCCGGTGATCGACACGACCCTGTCGTTCCTGGCGCCGTTCGCCGCCTACCTGCCGGCCGAAGGGGCGCACGTCTCCGGCGTGCTGGCGGTGGTGGTGTGCGGGCTGGTGCTCGGCCACCGGGCGCCGGTGCAGCAGAGCGCGGCGTCCCGGATCGCCGAGCGGACCAACTGGCGCACCATCGAGTTCCTGCTGGAAAGCTCGGTCTTCCTGCTGATCGGCCTGCAGGTACGCACCATCGTCGAGAACGCCTGGCATTCCCAGCTCGGCCATCCGGAGCTGGTGCTTGGCTGCGTCGGGGTGCTGGCCGCGGTGCTGCTGTCACGTCCGGTCTGGGTGTACCCGGCTACCTACCTGCCACGCTGGGCGTCCCGCCGGATCCGGGAGCGCGACCCGTACCCGTCGTGGCGGGTGCCGGCGGCGATCTCCTGGGCCGGCATGCGCGGGGTGGTCACCCTGGCCGCGGTGTTCCTGTTGCCGGCCGACACCCCGTACCGGGACGTGCTGGTGCTGGCCGCGCTGGTGGTGGTGGCCGGAACCCTGCTGCTGCAGGGCACCACACTGCCCTTGCTGATGCGGTCGCTGCACCTGCGCGGACCCAGCCGGGCCGAGGACGCGCTGCAGGAGGCCGGCCTGATGCAGCGGGTGACCGACGCCGGGCTGCGGGCGCTGGAGGAGCAGCTCGACGAGAACACCCCGGTGGACGTGGTGGACAGCCTGCGCCAGCGCGTCGGCCAGCAGGTCAACGCCGCCTGGGAACGGCTGGGGCCGGACGAGCAGTCGCTGCGGACGCCCAGCGAGCACTACCGCCAGCTGCGGTTGCTGATGCTGGCAGCCGAGCGCAAGGAGCTGCTGGCGGCCCGGGACTCCGGGACCCTGGACCACGAGGTGCTGCAGGCGGTGATGGCGGTGCTCGATCTGGAAGAGTCGTTGATCGACCGGTTCGCCGAGGCCGAGGACGAGCCACCGGACGAGCCGCTGCGGCTGCCAGCTGCCGAGGAGTGCGAGCATCTGGTCGACGCGCCCCGGACCTGCCGTCCGGACACCCCCGGCAGTTGCGTCGACTGCATCGCCGAGGGGCTCGACTGGGTGCACCTGCGGATGTGCCTGACCTGCGGGCATGTCGCCTGCTGCGACTCCTCGGCGGGAAAGCACGCCGACAAGCACTACGGCCAGACCGGCCACCCCGTTATGCGCAGCGTCGAGCCGGGCGAGGCCTGGCGCTGGTGCTATATCGATTCGCAGCTCGGCTAGCTCGCGGCGGTCCGGCCGGCTCGAGCGGCACATCGGCAGTGGCTACCGAAAAGGGCGGACCCGGTCAAGATCATCAGGGGACACCTTGCCTAAACTTTCACAAATGCGTGCACGATCGGTTGCAGAGGGTCATCATGGCGTCATGCTGGGATTACCCGAGCGGCCGTCCCTGTGGCGACGTCCGATCACCCTGGTGGGCGCTGGCGCCCTGGTGCTCGGCGTGGTGATCGGTGGCGCGAGCCATGCCGCGCCGCTCTCGTCCGCCCGGCTGACCGGCCACGCCGTGCCGCTTGGGCCATCCGCCCGGGCAACCGTCACCGTCACGGTGACCGCTCCGCAGCCGGCCATGTCGGTGGTCACCCAGACCGTGCTGCTGCCCGCCCCGCCGGCCGGTTTGAAGGTGGCCGAACCCGACCCGGCATCCGATGACCCGGCAAGTTCCGCCACGCCGACCGTCGCCGGCTCGACCAATGCCGGGCCCGGCCAAGCGCCTGGTCCGGACAAGGCGAGCGAGGGCGACGCGAGCCAGGGCAAGGCAAGCCCGGGCAAGAGGGGTCAGGGCCCGGCGAGCCCCGGTAAGGCCGATAAGGGAAAGGCCAGCCAGGGTAAGGCCAGCCAGGGCAAGGCGGCTGGCGCGAAGGCCGGCGCTGGCAACCAGGGTTCGGCCGGCAACGGCAAGCAGGCAGCCGGAAAGCAGCCCGTCCCCGCCAAGCCGAGCAATGCCAAGCCGAGCAATGCCAAGCCGAGCAGCAAGTCGAGCGGTGGCACGAAGAGCGGCGACCAGCAGGGCAGCGTCAAGTACGCCAGCGGCCGGCTGAGCGGTTCCGGCGCTGGAGGCCAGCCGGGCACTGACCCGGCCGGCGGTTCCAGCCGGCCCAGCGCCACCGTCGTCCCCAGCGGTGAGGTCCGCCTCGCGGCCTGATCGGCGAGGCATCACCTGCCCATTGCCCTACTGGCCGGTAAGGCAGCTGGCGGTCTGCCCGAGCGCGTCGAGCCGTTAGGGTTGGGCCGTCGTCCCCAGCTCAGCGCCGAGATGCGTAGGAGGCAGGCCAGGTGTTCACACGGGTCGCCATCGTCAATCGTGGCGAGTCCGCGATGCGGCTCATCCACGCGGTGCGGGAGCTCAACGCGGCGGGCGGTCACCAGCTGCAGACCGTCGCCCTCTACACCGACGCCGAGAGCTCGGCCCGGTTCGTTCGCGAGGCCGACCTCAGCTACCCGCTCGGTCCGGCCTCGGCCCGTCCGTACCTGGACCTGGCGGTGCTCGAACGGGCGCTGGTCGAGACCGGCGCCGAGGCGGCGTGGGTCGGCTGGGGCTTCGTCGCCGAGCAGCCCGAGTTCGCCGAACTCTGCGAGCGGCTCGGGGTGGTCTTCATCGGCCCCAGCCCGCAGGCGATGCGCTCGCTGGGCGACAAGATCGGGTCCAAGCTGCTGGCCGAGCAGGTCGGGGTGCCGGTCGCGCCGTGGAGCCAGGGGCCGGTCAGCACGCTGGACGAGGCGCTGGCGCAGGCCGCCCGGCTCGGCTATCCGTTGATGCTCAAGGCGACCGCCGGCGGTGGCGGCCGGGGCATCCGCAAGGTCGGTTCGGACGAGGAACTGGCCGCGGTGTTCGCCCAGACCAGCGATGAGGCGGCCCGGGCGTTCGGCAGCGGCGTGATGTTCCTGGAGTCGCTGGTCACCGGCGCCCGGCACGTCGAGGTGCAGGTGATCGCGGACGGCCAGGGCACTGCCTGGGCGGTCGGGGTGCGCGACTGCACCATCCAGCGGCGCAACCAGAAGGTCATCGAGGAGTCGGCCTCGCCGGTGCTGGCGCCCGAGCAGGAGGCCGAGGTCAAGGCGGCGGCCGAGCGGCTGGCGATCGCGGTCGGCTACGCCGGCGCCGGCACCGTGGAGTTCCTCTACCAGCCCGAGCAGCGGATGTTCGCCTTCCTCGAGGTGAACACCCGGCTGCAGGTGGAGCACCCGATCACCGAGCTGACCACCGGGCTGGACCTGGTCAAGGCGCAGCTGCACATCGCGGCGGGCGGCCGGCTGACCGGTGAGCGTCCGGTCGAGAGCGGGCACGCGGTGGAGGCCCGGCTGAACGCCGAGGATCCGGACCGCGATTTCGCGCCGGCGCCCGGCCGCATCGAGCTGTTCGTCCAGCCGGCCGGCCCGGGCGTGCGGATCGACACCGGGTTCAGCGCCGGTGACAGCATTCCCGCCGACTTCGACTCGATGATCGCCAAGATCATCGCCTACGGCGCCGACCGGGACGATGCGCTGGCCCGGCTGCGCCGCGCGGTCGCCGACACCACGGTGATCATCGAGGGCGGCACCACCAACAAGAGCTTCGTGCTGGACCTGCTCGACCAGCCCGCAGTGATCGACGGCTCGGCCGACACCGGCTGGATCGACCGGGTGCGCGCCGAGGGTGGCCTGATCAGCCACCGGCACTCCGGCATCGCGCTGATCGTTGCCGCGATCGAGGCCTACCAGGTCGCCGAGCTGGCCGAACGGCAACACTTCCTGGCGACCGCGCACGGCGGCCGGCCACAGGCCCGGCACCAACCCGGCCGGACCATCGAGCTGAAGCTCCGCGGCGCCGGCTACCGGCTGACGGTCGCCCAGCTGGGCCCGTTCCGGTTCCGGATCGGGCTGCCGGACCGCGCCGAGCCGGTGGACGCCCGGATCGACCGGCTGGACGAGTACAGCAGCCGGCTCGAGGTGGGCGACCAGCGGTTCCGGGTAACCAGCGCCACCCACGGCACGGTGAACCTGATCGAGGTGGACGGCGTCACCCACCGGGTCACCCGGGACGAGGGCGGCGTGCTCCGGTCGCCGGCGCCGGCGCTGGTGGTCGCGGTGCCGGTCGCGGTCGGCGACGAGGTCGCCGCCGGAGCCCCGGTGCTGGTGCTGGAAAGCATGAAGATGGAGACGGTGCTCAGCGCGCCGTTCCCGGCCCGGGTGCGCTCGGTGCTGGTCTCGGCCGGCGGCCAGGTGGAGACCGGCACTCCGCTGATCCGGCTGGAACCGGTCGGCGAGGCGGCCGACGATGCCGGCCCGGCCAGCGCCGAACTGGAACTGCCCGCCGAGAAGGCGCAGTCGATCGAGCAGCGGGCCGCCGGCCTGCTGCGCGACCTGCGCGACCTGCTGCTCGGCTTCGACCTGGCCGACGCCGGCGCCGCGCTTGGCGAATACCTCAAGTGCCGGGCGCAGCTGGCCGCGCCGCCGATCCAGGACGAGCTGGCGCTGTTCACCGCGTTCGCCGACCTGTGCGAACTCGGCCGCAACCGGCCCGGCGGCGAGGAGCCGGCCGGCGACCGGGTGCACAGCCCACGGGAGTACTTCCACGCCTACCTGCACAGCCTCGACATCGACCGCGAGCAGCTGCCCGACTCGTTCCGGGAGCGGTTGTGCCGGGCGCTCGCGCACTACGGCGTCACCGAGCTGGAGCGCACCGGCGAGCTGGAGGAAGCGGTCTACCGGGTCTTCCTGGCCCAGCCCGGCGCGACCGGCCACCAGCAGGTGGTGACCGGTCTGCTGCAGCTCTGGCTGACCGAGCCGCTGCCGGAGCCGGCCGAGCAGGTGCACGAGGTGATCGACCGGCTGGTCGCGGCGACCCAGCTGCGCTATCCGGTGGTCGGCGACCTGGCCCGCAGCGTCCGGTACCGGTGGTTCGAGCAGCCGCTGGTGGAGGCCGAGCGGGCGGTGCTGCTGGCCGGCGTCCGCGAGGAGCTAGAGTACCTGGCCGCCAATCCGGATGCCGCCGACCACGACGAGCGGCTGGAACGGCTGGTGCTGATCCCGGAGCGGATCGTCCGGTTCCTGGCCGAGCGGTTGGAGCGCGGCGTCCGCGGGCCGGAGCCGATGCTGGCGGTGCTGGCCCGCCGGCACTACCGCGAGCACGAGTTGCACCAGCTGACCAGCCGGCTGGTTGACGACCGGCCGTTCGTCAGCTGTGACTACACCCTGGCCGACCGGCCCAGCCATCTGGTCAGCACGGTGGCCGCGTTCGACGATCTGGTGCCCGGCTCCGACTTCGTCCGGGCGCTGGCCGCGCAGCTGGACGCCACCCCGGCCGGCCGGCAGCCGGTGATCGACCTCTACCTGCTCTGGCCCGGGATCCCGGACGAACCGAACCAGGCCAGTGCCGAGCTGCAGCGCCGGCTCGACCAGCTGGGCCTGGTCGAGCGGGTGCGCCGGTTCGCGGTGGCCACCTGCCCGGGCGGTGGCCGTCCGGTGGGGTACTTCACGTTCCGGCCGGCTGAGAACGCCAGCTATGAGGACGACCTGGTGCGGGGCGTGCACCCGATGGTCGGCCGCCGGCTGAACCTGTGGCGGCTGCGCGACTTCGCCGTCACCCGGCTGGACGCGCCCGACGACGTGCTGCTCTACCACTGCGTGGCGCCGGGCAACGAGGCCGACCAGCGACTGGTCGCGATGGCCCAGATCCGCGAGCTGGCGGTGGTCCGGGACGCCTCCGGCCGGGTGGTCTCGCTGCCCCAGGCGGAGCGGGCGGTGGCCAGCTGCGGTGACGCGATCCGGCGCGCCCGAGCGGCCCTCGGTGGCGCCCGGCTCGACATGAACAGCATCTCGCTGCACATCTGGCCGGTGATCGACGCGCCGCTGGACGAGCTGACCGCGCTGCAGAAGACCATCTCGCCGCTGACCGTCGGCGCCGGCATCGAGAGCGTCCAGGCCGAGGGCCGGATCTTGGCGCCGGACGGCCAGGTGCACCAGGTGGCCGCCACCTTCTCGTTCCAGCCCGGTGCCGGGGTGGTGTTCACGGTGAGCCGGCCGAGCGAGGAACGGCTGCAGCCGCTGGACGACTACGACCAGAAGGTGCAGCGGGCCAAGCGCCGGGGCAACGTCTACCCGTACGAGCTGACCCCGATGATCGCCGGCTGGCAGGGCAGCTTCGTCGAGTACGACCTGACCGACAGCCAGCGGTTGGCGCCGGTCGACCGGGAGCCGGGCGGCAACAAGGCCGGCATCGTGGTCGGGGTGGCCAGCACGCCGACTGACCGGTACCCCGAAGGGGTGCGCCGGGTGGTGCTGCTGGGCGACCCGACCAAGTCGCTGGGCTCGCTGTCGGAGGCCGAGTGCGCGCGGGTGATCGCCGCGCTGGACCTGGCCGAGGAGCTGCGGGTTCCGGTCGAGTGGTTCGCGATCTCGTCCGGCGCGCGCATCTCGATGGACTCCGGCACCGAGAACATGGACTGGGTGGCCCGGGCGCTGCGCCGGATCGTCACCTTCACCCAGGCCGGCGGCGAGATCAACATCGTGGTGGCCGGCATCAACGTCGGCGCCCAGCCGTACTGGAACGCAGAAGCGACAATGCTCATGCACACCAAGGGAATTCTGGTGATGACACCGGACAGCGCGATGGTGCTGACCGGCAAGCAGTCGCTGGACTTCTCCGGCGGCGTGTCGGCCGAGGACAACTTCGGCATCGGCGGCTACGACCGGGTGATGGGCCCGAACGGGCAGGCCCAGTACTGGGTGCCGAACCTCGCCGCGGCCTGCGACCTGCTCGCCCAGCACTACGCGTTCTGCTACGTGGCGCCGGGCGAGACGGCGCCCCGGCCGGGTCCCACCAAGGACCCGGTGGGCCGGGACGTGTCGGACTACCCGCACCGGCACCCGGACAGCGATTTCACCAGCGTCGGCCAGATCTTCTCCGCCGCGACCAACCCGGACCGGAAGAAGCCGTTCGACATCCGCACCCTGATGCGGGCGGTGGCCGACCAGGACCTGCCGGTGCTGGAGCGCTGGGCGGGGATGGCCGACGCGGACACGTCGGTGGTCTTCGACGCCCACCTGGGCGGCCGGCCGGTCTGCCTGATCGGCATCGAGTCGCGGCCGATCGCCCGCCGTGGCTTCCCGCCGAGCGACGGCCCGGACGTCTGGACCGCCGGCACCCTGTTCCCGCGCTCGTCGAAGAAGACCGCCCGGGCGATCAACGCCGCCAGCGGCAACCGTCCGGTGGTGGTGCTGGCCAACCTGTCCGGCTTCGACGGTTCGCCGGACTCGATGCGCAACCTGCAGCTGGAATACGGCGCCGAGATCGGCCGGGCCATCGTCAACTTCGCCGGCCCGATCGTGTTCTGCGTGGTTTCCCGTTATCACGGCGGGGCGTTCGTGGTCTTCTCGAAGGCCCTGAACGAGAACATGACGGTGCTGGCGGTGGACGGCTCGTTCGCCTCGGTGATCGGCGGCGCCCCGGCGGCCGCGGTGGTGTTCACCGGCGAGGTGGACCGGCGCACCGCGCAGGACGACCGGGTGCGCGAGGTGGAGGCCCGGCTGGCCAGCGCGAGCGAAGTGGTGCGCCGGGCCGAGCTGCTGACCGAGCTGGCCGAGCTGCGGTCGGCGGTGCGGTCGGAGAAGCTCTCCGAGGTGGCCGCCGAGTTCGACGGGGTGCACAGCATCCGGCGAGCGGTGCAGGTCGGCTCGGTCGACGCGGTGATCCAGCCGGCCGAGTTGCGTCCGCAGCTGATCGCGGCGCTGGAGCGCTAGCCGGGTTGTCGCCTGCGTCACCCCGGGGAACCGGTCGGCCGGTCCGGCCGACCTGCAGGGGGAGCGGCGCCGGTTGCGGGCGCCCGGCGGAAAGAGGTTCCGGATGAGGCGCACCGTGCGGTTGTTCGGCGGCCTGGCCACGACCGGGGCCGCGCTGATCGCGCTGGCAACTCCCGCCTGGGCGCACGTGACGGTCACCGCGCCCGGCGTCGCGCCGGGTGCCAGCGACGCCACCATCACCGTCCGGGTGCCGGACGAGAGCGATCGAGCCAGCACCGTCGGGTTGAAGCTGCAACTGCCGACCGACCACCCGCTGCCCGGCGTGCTGGTCGCCCCGCTGCCCGGCTGGACCGCCACCGTCAAGCAGACCAAGCTGGCCAGCCCGATCAAGACCGACGACGGTGACATCAGCCAGGTGGTCTCCGAGATCGACTGGACGGCGACCCCCGGCGCCGGCATCAAGCCCGGTTTCTTCGGCCAGTTCACCCTGATCGCCGGCCAGCTGCCGGACGGCGTCACCTCGCTGACCTTCAAGGCGGTGCAGCAATACTCGGACGGCAGCAGCACGTCCTGGATCGAACAGCCGGCTGCGGGCAACGACCAGGCACCGGAGCATCCAGCCCCGGTGCTCACGCTGTCCGGCTCGGCCTCGCACAGCAGCGGGACGGACGCCAGCAGTTCGGAGTCGGACGGCAGTTCGAACCTGGCGACCACCGGAGTGGTGCTTGGCGCGATCGGAGTGCTGCTCGGCGGCGCGGCGCTCGCGGTCGCCCTGCGCCGTCGGTGAGACAGCGTCGAGTGCCGTACGTGACGCTGGCAGGGTTTTGCCTTTCCCGTTCGGTTGGTTGACAACGCCGGATACCGGCCGGCACGCTGGTGGGGTGGTAGTGCGTCGCCAGCAGGCTCCCCGACCGTTCAGCGCGGTGCGCCGGCTGCACGTCGACCTGATGCGCCTTGCCACCCCGGACTGTCGGTCAGCGAGTTCCCGTCCTCATTCGCTGACCGAAAGCCGACCCCTATGCACCTCGACCTATCCCTCACCCTTGCCGGCGCCCTGGTAGGACTGCTCGTCGGCCTCACCGGAATGGGCGGCGGCGCGCTGCTCACCCCGATCCTGGTATTGATCTTCGGCGTGCCGCCGCTGGCGGCCGTCTCCAGCGACCTGGTCACCAGCCTGGTGATGAAGCCGCTCGGCGCCGCGGTGCACCTGCGCCGGCGGACCGTCCAACTCCCGCTGCTCGGCTGGCTGGCGCTCGGCTCGGTGCCGGCCGCGTTCGCCGGCGCGGCGCTGATCGGCCGGATCGGCCGGTCCGGCCGGGTGGCCGGCGACCTGAAACTGCTGATCGGCGCGGTGCTGCTGCTGTCGCTGGCCGCCACCGTCAGCCGGGCAGTGCTGGACCGGCGGCCCAACCGGCCGGCCGGTCCGCTGGTGGTACGCCCGCTGGCCACGGTGGCGATCGGCCTGGCCGGCGGCTTCGCGGTCGGCCTGACCTCGGTCGGTGCCGGCTCGCTGATCATCGCGTTGCTGCTGCTGACCTACCCGCGGCTGACCCCGGCGCAGCTGGTCGGCACCGACATCGTGCAGGCGATCCCGCTGGTGGGGGCCGCCGCCGTCGGGCACCTGCTGTTCGGCGAGGTCCGGTTGTCGGTCACCGCATCGCTGCTGGTCGGCGCGCTCCCGGCGGTCTACCTGGGCGCCCGCTGCTCGGCCCGTGCCCCCGCCGTGCTGCTCCGGGCGGTGGTGGCCGGCGTGCTGCTGGCCTCCGCGCTGGCGTTGCTCTCGGTGCCGCCGGCCTGGTTGGCGGTCGCGGCGGCGGGCGGTTTCGCCGGCATCCTGGTGCTCGGCCAGACCGCGCCGAGCCGCCCGGCCCCGGCCCTCTCCACCCGCTGAACCGCTGGCCGGACCGGTTTCGACTACGGCCTAGCTCGAGTAGAGGTACATCCCGTTGTGCGCGGTGCCGGCCACGTCGGTGGCGTCCTTGCCGAAGCTCAGCAGCGGCGCGATCAGGTCTCCGATCGGGCAGTCCCGCACCTCGATATCGGTCGCCTGCCGGCCGACGATCCGCAGCAGCCGGGCGGCGTCGCCGGTCAGCGGCAGCTCACCCTCGGCAGTGCGGGCGGCCAGGTTGGAGTCGTCGCAGTGCCAGCCGAGCAGCGGCACCGGGCCGCCGGGCTGCCGCAGGCTCAGCCCGTCCGGCGTCAGCAGCACCGCGACGGTGCCGAGGGCGAGCACCGTGGTCGGCTCGGCGGCGGCGATGAAGCCGCGGATCGACTTGCGCGCGGTGGGGGAGAAAAGCCCGAGCCCGGACGCGGTGTGCCGGCCGAGGTAGTCGCGGACCTGTTCCAGCTGGCGTCCCATCTCCAGCGCCCGGTGGTAGTCGATGCGGGCGTGGTCCAGCCGCAGCACCTGCAGTTTCGAGACGCTGCAGTGGCCGGCGGCCCAGTCCAGGAAGGCGGTGATCAGGGCGCGCTCGCCGAGGTAGCGCTCCACCGCGAAGCCGCGCCGCCAACCGGTGAACCGCTGGAAGTCCTCGGCCGACAGCGGATGCTCGGCGTGCGCCACGTCCAGCCGCCAGTCGCACAGGTGCCCGTCGGAGTCGTACACCGGTCTGGCGATCGATTCCAGCTCGGCCGGTGCGGCGTGCGGGATCTGGTCGGTGAGCACGACCAGCCGCAGCTGGTCGTGGCCGGTTCCGCTGAGAACTCCGCTGAGCTGGCCGGTAGCGGGTTGACCGGTACGGGCAACGCTGGCTGTCATGGGCTGGTCCCTCCTCGACGTCCTCGGCGGCAGGAGTGTCACCTGCTGTCGATTCTAGTGAGGACGGCTTTCCTCGGACCGGAATCAGAACTGATCAACAGCTGCGGTCGGTCAACTGCCCACCGGGTCGGTGAAGATCGCGGTCAGCGCGGCCGACTGGGCCGGATCGGCCAGGATCAGCGCCTCGTCCCCGGCGGCCAGCACGGTGTCGCCGGAGACCGGCACCAGCCGGCCGTCCCGGATCACGAAGCTGATCCAGGCGAACTCCGGCAACCGGACCAGCTCGGCGATGCTGCAGCCGTCGGCCGCCGACCCGGACGCCACGGTCAGCCGGTGCACGCCGTCCGGTTCGTCCCGCAGCCGCACCCCGAGCGCCCACGGCTCGGGCTCGACCGGTCGCATCCGCACCCGCAGCCGAGCCGCCGCCGCCGGCAGCGCGGTGGCCTGCACGCTCACCGAGAAGGCCACCACCATCACCACGATGCCGTAGAGCCGTTCGGTGTCGGGCAGCGACGAGCCGAGCAGGAAGCTGCCCAGCAGGATCGGCACCGCGCCCTTCAACCCGGCGAACAGCACGAACGCCCGTTCGTTGCGGCGCAGCCCGGAACCGAGCAGGCACAACCCGACCAGCACCGGACGTACCAGCACGGTCAGCAGCACCGCCAGCACCAGGCCGGCCAGCCAGACGTCGGAATGGCCGAGCTCGCCGAGGTTCACGGTCAGCCCGAGCACCACGAACGCCACGATCTCGCCGAGGCTGGCCGCCGCCGAGTGCACGTGCTCGATCTCGCGCTTGTACGGCGCCCGGGCCTCGCCGAGCACGATGCCGGCGATGAACACCGCGAGGTAGCCGGAGCCGTGCGCCAGCACGGTGATCCCGAACAGGGCGAGGATGCAGGCCAGCGTCCGCACCGGGTAGAGGCCGCCGCCGGGCAGCGGCACCCGCCGGATGAACAGCAGCAGCAGCCGGCCGCCGACCGCGCCGAACAGCGCGCCGACCCCCATCTGCAGCGCGAACTGGCCGAGCACCTGCCCGAACGCGCCACCGGACAGGTGACCGGCCGAGAGCAGGCTGGCCATCAACGCGATCCCGACCGGGTCGTTCGCGCCGGACTCGCCCTGCAGGATGGTGCCGCTCGGGCCGACCACCTCACGCTGGCCGAGCACCGAGAACACCACCGCCGGGTCGGTCGGCGCGATCGCGGTCGCCACCAGCAGCGCCGGATACCAGCCCAGCCCGAGCAGGTAGTGGCAGACCACCGCCGCGCCGGCCGCGGTGAGGAAGGTGCCGAGCACCCCCACCACCGCGATCGGCCCGATCGAGCGGCGGAAGGCCGGCAGCCCGATCTGCATCCCGCCGTCGAACAGGATCAGGATCAGCGCGACGGTGACCAGGTGGTCGACGCTCACCTCGGCCGGCCGGTGCAAGCCGGGCACCACCTTGACCGCGATCGCGGTCGCCACCAGCAGCAGCGCCGGGGTGGGTATGCGGGTGCGCTGGGTGATCCGGTTGGAGAGCACCCCAGCCACCCCGACCACGCCGATCAGCAGCAGCAGGCCGCCGTAGCTGTAGCTGTCGGCCATCGGCGCTCCGGTTTTCGTACGGGAGGAGTCGTTCTACGGGACTGGTCGTTGTGGGCAGCGGAAACACGATTGCCGACCAGACTTCCCGGCGCACCGGTGTCGACTCTAGTGGGTGACGCCCGTCCGGCCTTGCCCGCCGGTTCTGCTTTGTGCGGCCCGAATCCACCCGGAATTGGTCTTGGGAGGTGGATTCCGGCCGCACAATGCGATTTCGGGCCGCACAATGCCAGCCATGGACGCGTCGCCGCTGGACCTGGACCACGATGCCGAGCGCCGGCTGGCCGCCGCGCTGTTCAACAGCACCTGGGACCTGCTGGAGAAGCCGGACCGGACGCCGGAGGACGAACTGGAGATGATCCACCGGACGCACGCCTCCCGCTACCACTGGGGACGGGTCGGCAAGCCGGCCAACCTGGCCCGCGGCGAGTGGCAGTGCTCCCGGGTATACGCGGTGCTCGGCCGGCCCGAGCCGGCGCTGTACCACGCTCAGCTGGTGGTGGGGATCTGCCAGCAGCACGGCATCGGCGACTGGGACCTCGCCTTCGGGTACGAGGCGCTGGCCCGGGCACACGCGGTCGCCGGCGACGCCGCGGGGGCCCGGCGATGCACCGAGCAGGCGCTCGCGGTTCCGATCGACCAGGAGCGCGAACGGACGCTGTTGCGCGCCGACCTGGAGACCATCCCCGGCCAACCACGGTTCTGGTAGCCCGGGTTACCGCGGCACGACCAGCTACCGCGGTACTGCTGCCTATTACCCCTACCGCGGTACTGAGACCTGATTACCGCTACCGCGGTACGACCGCTGATTACCGCTACCGCGGTACTGAGACCTGATTACCGCTACCGCGGTACTGAGACCTGATTACCGCTACCGCGGTACGACAGCGATGCGGCGGGCCTGCACCCGTACCCGCAGGCCGCCGGCCCGGGACAGCCCGAGCGCGACCAGCAGGGTGGCCAGTCCGGGCACCAGGCCGGCCAGCAGCATGCCGGTACGCGGGCCGAGGTGCTGATCGACGGCGCCGAGCAGCGGACCGCCGAGCGCACCGCTGCCGATGAACACCAGCAGGTAGACGCCCATCACCCGGCCGCGCACCGCGTCGCCGGCGGCCAGCTGCACCGTCGAGTTGGCCGAGGTGAGGAACAGCAGGGTGCTGGCGCCGACCGCCACCAGCAGCACCAGGTAGCTCCACTCGGCGCCGGCCGCGGCCGCCAGCACCAGGGTGGCGCAGGCCAGCCCGGCGATGCCGGTGAGGGCGCGCAGCCGGGTGCGGTGGCGCCGGGCCGAGGTCAGCGCGCCGATCACCGAGCCGAGCGCGACCGCGGAGCTCAGCAGCCCGTACCCGCTCGGTCCGGAATGGAAGACGGTACGGGCGTAGGCGGCCAGCGTGACCGGCAGGTTGATGCTGAACATGCCGAACACGCCTGCCAGCACCACCGGCCACCGGACGGCCGGCTGCTGCCAGGCGAACCGGACACCGTCCCGCATCCTGACTCGGGCGGCGGCCGACGCGCCGGTGCGGTGCAGCAGCCGGTCGTCGATGCGCAGCAGTGACGCGATCGCCGCCGAGTAGCTGATCGCGTTGATCGCGAAGGCGTATCCGGCGCCGACCGCATTGATCAGGTAACCGCTGATGGCAGGTCCGATCAGCGCGCCCAGCTGGAAGATCGACGCGTTCAGGCTGATCGCGTTGCGCAGCTGGTCCGGACCGACCATCTCATTGACGAATGATTGCCTGGTCGGATTGTCGATCGCGGTGACCACGCCCAGCCCGAACGCGATCGCGAAGACGTGCCAGGGTCGCACCGCGCCGGCCAGGGTCAACGCGGCCAGCACCGCGGCGAGCGCGGCCATCCCGAAGTTGGTCAGGAGCAGCACCTTGCGCTTTGGGTACCGGTCGGCGATCGCGCCGCCGTACATGCCGAACAGCAGCGTCGGCACGAACTGCAGCGCGGTGGTGATACCGACGTCGGTGGCACTGCCGGTGAGCGTCAACACCAGCCAGTCCTGGGCGATCCGCTGCACCCAGCCGCCGGTGTTGGAGACCACCTGGCCGCTGGCGAAGAGCCGATAGTTTCGCGTGCGAAACGAGCTGAAGGTGGTGCTGAGGGCGGTATTCAGGCGGCTGCGCAACGGGATTCCCAGCTGGTTACGAGAGTTGTCAGGTGTCGGCACCTCCATCTTCGCCCGGCCCGGGTCATTGCTGAACCAGATTGATCAGATTAGTGTTATTCGAATTATGAATGAGCCTGGTAAAACGGCGGAGCGCCGGCACTACGACCCCGACCAGTTGCGCACCTTTCTCGCGGTCGCGCAGTCGCTCAGCTTCACCCAGGCCGCCGTCCGGTTGGGTCTCCGACAGCCGACGGTCAGCCAGCAGATCCGCCGGCTGGAGGAGGCGGTGGGCCGTGAGCTGTTCGTCCGGGACACCCGCAGCGTCGCGCTGACCGCCGACGGCGAGGCGATGGCCGGTTTCGCCCGGGCGATCCTGGCCGCGCAGGAACAGGCGGTCGGCTATTTCACCGGATCCGGGTTGGTCGGCCGGCTGCGGCTCGGCGTTACCGACGACCTTGCGCTGACCCAGGTGCCTCGCATCCTGCGCGAGTTCCGCCAGCTCTACCCGCGGATCGACCTGGAGCTGACCGTCTCGCAGAGCGGCACGTTGCAGCGCCGGGTGGAGTCCGGGCACCTCGACCTGGCCTTCGTCAAGCAGCCGGCCGGCCCGACCCCGGCTCGCGGCTCGCTGGTCCGCCGGGACCGGCTGGTGTGGGCGGCGCTGGCCGGCACCCGGGTGCCGCCGGACGAGCCGGTGCGGCTGGTCGTCTACCAGGCGCCGAGCCACAGCCGGTCGCTGGCGGTGCAGGCATTGGAGCGGGCCGGCCGGGCGTACCGGATCCGCTGCACGGTGCGCGGGGTGAACGGCGTGATCGCCGCCGTCCGGGCCGGCATCGGCATCGCGGTGGTTGCCAGCACCCTGCTGCCGGGGGACTTCGTGGAGCTGCCGGCTACCGAAGGGCTTCCCGCGCTGGGCGAGATGGACCTGGTGCTGCTGCGCAGCGCCCGGGCTGCCAGCGAGCCGGTAGACGCGCTCACCGCCGCGATCCTGGCCAGTGGCCGGCCGCTGTCGGTCGGCCGGGACTGACGCCGGCCGGCGGCCCCGGGCACGTATGGTCGAGGGGAGCCCTCAACCGGCAGGGATGCCCATCGCGGTGTCGAGGTCTGCGATCGGCCGAAGGTTGGGAGAGTCATGTCACTGGCACGAGGAATCCTGCGCGGCGCCGCTGCCGGCGCTGCCGGTACCACCGCACTGAACGCGGTCACCTATCTCGATATGGCGGTGCGCGGCCGGCCGGCCAGCAGTGCGCCGCAGACCGCGGTGCGGACGATCGCCGGCAAGCTCGGCGTGCTTATCCCGGACGACGACGAGACGGCCGAGAACCGGGTGGCCGGCCTAGGTCCGATGCTCGGCATCCTGACCGGGATCGGCGTCGGGATGGTGCTCGGCGCCGCCCGGGGCACCGGCTGGCGACCGGCGCTGCCGCTGTCGGCGGCGATCGCCGCGCTGGGCGCGATGGTCGGTAGCGACCTGCCGATGACCGGTCTCGGCATCTCCGACGCCCGGCACTGGTCACTCGCGGACTGGCTCAGCGACGCGGTGCCGCATGTCGTGTTCGGGCTGGTCGCCGCGGCCGTTGCCGCGGCCACCGACCCAGCAGACTGACTGGACCGGATCGTCCGGTTGCAGCTTCCCTCGGCCGGCGACGGGTCGGCAGAATGGGCAGATGGTGGAGTCCTACCTGGAGCGGGAGCTCAAGTTCGACGTGCCGGCCGACTTCCGGGTGCCCGAGCTGAGGGGCGCCGACCAACGGATCGACCAGGTGCACACCGCGCGCTACCAACTGCGCAGCGAGTACTACGACACCGCTGACCACGCCCTGCAACGGGCCCGGATCACCCTGCGCCGCCGGACCGGCGACAACGACGCCGGCTGGCAGCTCAAGGTGCCGCAGCCGCCGGCTCGCGAGGAGCTGCGGCTACCGCTCGATGCCGGCTTGGACGGTCCGCCGCCAGAGCTGCCGGTGGTGCCGGCCGAGCTCGAACGGCTGCTGCTCGGGGTCCGGCGCGGTCAGCCGCTGAAGCCGGTCGCGGTGCTGAGCACCGAGCGTACGGTCACCGAACTGCGCGGCCCGGACGGCGCCAAGCTGGCCGAGCTGGCCGACGATTCGGTGCACGCCGCGGCCGCCGGCCCGGCAGCGGTGGCCAGCAGCTGGCGGGAGATAGAGATCGAGCTGGGCACCGGTGACCAGCAGCTGCTGGACCGGCTGGCCGCCCTGGTGACCGAGGCCGGCGCCGAACCTTCCGCGGCCGGCTCGAAGCTGGCCCGGGCGTTCGGCGACGACGGCGGACCGGACGCCGACCCGGTGCGCGGCTACCTGGTCGAGCAGCAGCGCGCGATGCTGGCCGGCGACCTGGCACTGCGCCGCGGTGACGAATCGGTGATCCACAAGACCCGGGTCGCCACCCGCCGGATCCGCAGCACGCTGCGCAGCTTCGCCCCACTCTTCGACGGTGCGGTGCTGCCCGACGGTGCGGTGCTGCCCGACGGCGCGCATCAGCGGTTGGACGAGGAGTTGCGCTGGTACGCCGGGCTGCTCGGCGCGGTCCGGGACCGGCAGGTGATGCGGGCCCGGCTGCTGGCGAAGGTGGACGAGCTGGACGACGCGCTGGTGCTCGGCCCGGTCAAGGCCCGGATCCAGCAAGAGCTGGCCGGCGACCAGGCCACCGGCTGGGCAGAGCTGCAGGACGGGCTGGTGAGCGACCGCTACCTGGCCCTGCTCGGCGCGGTGGACGAGTTCGTCCGGGCGCTGCCGGCCGACCTGACCACCTGCAAGCGCCCGGCCGGGGCCAAGCGGGCCAAGCCCAAGCGGGGCAAGTCCAAGCGGGTTGATTCCAAGCGGGACGAGTCCAAGCAGGTTCAGTCCAAGCAGGCGGCCAAGCGGGCCAAGCCCAAGCGGGTTGATTCCAAGCAGGTTCAGTCCAAGCAGGCGGCCAAGCTGATGCGGACCGCCGACCGCAAGGTGACCCGTCGGCTGCGTCGGGCCGTCCGGTCGGACGACCCGATGCTGTTGCACCGCACCCGCAAGGCGGCCAAGCGGGCCCGGTACGCCGGCGAGGCGCTGCAACCGGCGCTCGGCCGGCGCGCGGCCAAGCAGGTCACCCGCAACGAGGCGATGCAGGAGCTGCTCGGCGAGTACCAGGACAGCCAGGTCAGCGCGGACCTGCTGCGCCGGCTGGGTTCCATCGCCGGCACCACCGCCGGTGAGAACGGTTTCAGCTTTGGCCTGCTATACCAGCGAGAACTCGATCAGGCTGCGAGTATCCGGCGGGCCGCCGCCAAGTTGGCCAAGCGCTGACGGGGCCGTTTGGATAAGGCGACCGGCGCCGGTCAGGCCAGCAGGGTCACTGCGCAGACCAGCACCCCGACGGTGGCGAACATCGCGTAGTCGTTCACCGAGCCGGTGTGCAGCCGGCGCAGCGGCCGGATCGGGGCCGGTTCGCCGTACCGGACCACCGCCAGGCACAGCAGCAGGCCGAGCGCCAGTTCGACCAGCGCCGGCACGACTTCCTTCGCCCCGAAGTACGAGAACTCCACCGGCACCACCGGCAACCCGCCGCCGCGGCCGAGCGCCAGCGCCGCGTACCGCTCAGGGTGCAGCACGGTGGCCGCCGCCGGGCCGGCGACCACCCGGATGATCGAGTACCCGAATACCCCGAACGACACGCAGAGCACGCCCAACCCGATCAGGCTGAGCCGCATGCCCGATCGCGGCGCGGCCAGGTGCTCGTACGGTTCCCGGCGGCGCCGCAGGAAACCCAGCCAGGCCGCCCGGAACAACGCCGCCACGGTGATCACCTGGGCCAGCCGGGCTGCCCAGAGCACCGGCTGCTCGTGCTCCAGGCCGGCGTGCAGCAGGTCGAGCGAGACGTAGCCGTTGAAGCCCGGCACCCCCGAGATCGACAGCACCCCGACGGTGAACGCGATCGCCACCAGCGGCCGGCGCTGCAGGATGCCGCCCAGCTGCGACAGCGAGGTCATGCCGGTGGCGTGCACCACCGCACCGGCGCAGAGGAACAGCAGCGCCTTGAACAGCGCGTGGTTGACCAGGTGCAGCACCGCGCCGGCCGTCCCCTCGGCGGTGGCGCTGGCGAACCCCAGCATCAGCAGGCCCATCTGCGAGACGGTGTCCCAGGCGAGCAGCCGCTTCAGGTCGTCCTGCACCAGCGCCAGCAACGCCCCGAGCAGCGCGCTGACCAGCCCGAACGCGGTGAGCAGGCCCAGCATGCGGTGCCCGGACGGGAACACCTGCACCCCGCACCGCACCAGCCCGATCACGCCCAGGTTCACCATCAGCGCGGAGAACAGCGCGGACACGGCGCCCGGCACCGGCGTGTGCGCGTCGGGCAGCCAGCCGTGGAACGGCGCCAGCCCGGCCTTGGTGGCGAACCCCGCGATCAGCAGCGCGAACCCGACCAGCACCGGACGGGGCAGCGGTCCGGCCAGGCTGGCGTGCAGCTGACCGAAGTTCAGCGCGCCGCGGTCGGCGTACAGCATCGCCGCGCCGAGGAACACCGCGAAGCCGGCCATGCTGGTCAGCACCGCCATCTTGAACGCCGCCTCGAGCGCGATCGGCCGCTCCAGGAAGAACCCGGTCAGCCCGTAGCTGGCCAGCGCCGCCACCTCGAACCAGACGAACAGGTTGATGGTGTCGGCGGTGAGCGCGGCCGCGATCAGCGCGGCCAGCAGCAGCTGGCAGAGCGCGGCCAGCCCGCCCAGCTCCTTCTCACCGATCTCACCGAACTCCGAGAGCAGCGCCGAGAACAGGAAGAACCCGATCAACACGGTCAGCAGCGCGAACGAGATGCCCAGCGGATCGGCGACGAAGGTGATGCCGAGCACCTGCCCGTGCGACGGGCCCTGGCCGGACAGGTAGTGCACCAGCGGGTGGCCGCGATACACCCGGGACGCCGCCAGCCCGAGCACCAGGCCGGACGCGGCCATGCTGAGCAGCCCGACCACCAGCGCCAGCCGGCGGTGCAGCCGGGCCACCAGCGGGCTCAGCGCACCGCCCAGCAGCGGCGCCGCCACCGCCAGCGGCAGGCTCCCGGCGAGCGTCATCCGTGCAGCTCGGTCAGGTTGGCGGCGTCCACGCTGCGGTAGTGCTGCGCGGCCCGGACCGCGATGGCCAGGAACACCCCGGTGACCGCCACCCCGATCACGATCGCGGTCAGGCAGAAGTTCTGCAGCACCGGGTCGGTGACGTTGCCGTTCACCAGGCTCTGCTCGCTCTGGCCGGACGGCGGGTTGACCAGCACCGGCGCGGTAGCGTGCCGGCGGTACGACATCGACACCAGCATCAGGTAGCCGGACGCCTCCATCAACGACAGCCCCAGCACCACCTTGATCAGATCCCGATGCAGCATGATCGCCAGCAACCCCAGGCAGAACACCGCCGCCGCCACCAGGTAGTTGGCCACGATCACGTCTCGTCCTCGCCTTCATCGTCGCTGCCGGAGCGGGAGCCGCTGTCGGAGTCGCTTTCGGAATCGTCACCGGCCCAGTCATGGCTCATGCCGAGCAGGCTGAACACGGCGATGGTCAGGCCGGTGGCCACCTCCAGCAGCTCGGCGCCGGAGTAGAGCTGCTGGCTGCCGCCGGCCAGGATGGTGCCGGTCTCGCCCAGCGGCAGGAAGTTGCGGAACGCCGACCCCTTCAGCACCAGGCCGAGCACGCCGATCGCCACGATCGCGGCCGCGCCGAACACCTCGATCGGCTCGAGCAGGTTGGGCCGGATCAACCGGTTGACCCGCTGGTGACCGAGCGCGCCGTACAGCAGGATGGCCACCCCGGTCAGCGCCGCGCCGGCCGGGAAGCCACCACCTGGGGTGAACCCCCAGGCGGCCAGGTAGATCGAGGCCACGAACAGGAAGACCGCGGCGGTCCGGGCGGCGGCGCGAACCACCACCGTCATCGCCTGCGCCCGGTCCGGTGCCCGGCTGCCCAGCGGAAGGTCGTCCGGCAGTTCCGCCGGCGCGGCGTCCTCGGACTCTTCCCGGCGCTCCGCCGACCGGGCCTCGTCCTGCTGCTGGTCGGTGCCGGACGACCCGCCGTCGCTGTCCAGCTCGGCCTGCTCGCGCTGGCCGGCGCTCGACTCGCCGACGTACTCCGAGCGCGGCTCCCGGCCGCGGCTGAGCACCATCACCGAGATCACCGCGGCCAGCAGCAGGAACGTCTCACCGAAGGTGTCGAAGCCGCGCGAGCCGTAGACCACCTCGCTGACCACCTCGGTCTGCCCCCAGGTGGGCAGCGCGATCCGCATCGCCTGCCGGGCCACCGCGGGCAGCTGGGCGGTATCGGTGGGCAGTCCGGTCACCGCGAGGCCGAGCACCGCCAAGGCTCCGGCGGCCAGCGCGAAGGCCAGCACCGGCCGGTGCAGCACCTCGCCGGGACGGGCCCGGATGGTGCCGATCTCCTCCCGCTCGGTCTCGGCCTGCGCCCGTGCAGTCGTCCGAGCCTTCTCAGTCGTCCGAGCCTTCTCAGTCATCCGAGCCCGCCGGTTCGCCGAACTCCTGATCGGCCGGGATGTCGGCGCGTACCTTGCTGATCGCGATCAGGTAGAGCACCGGGGTGGCGATCGAGCCGACCACGATCTCGGCGTGCGCGACGTCCGGCGCGCCGAGCACCACGAACAGCAGGCCGAGCGTGGTGCCCATCGCCGACAGTGCGATCACCGACGCGATCCGGTTGTGCAGGGTCACCACCAGCACCGCGCTGGCGAGGATCACCAGCAGGCACAGCAGGTCGATGATCCAGAGGCCGGTCATTCCGACGGCTCGCCCTCACGAGGCTCATCGGCAACCGAGCCACGCCACATCGGCACATCCACCTTGTAGGCCGCCCGGGACAGCGCGTGCGCGGTGGCCGAGCCGAGCAGCATGATCAGCAGCCCGACGAACAGCGCCCGGCCGCCGTACGCGCTGATCGGGCCCTTGGCCACCGCGACCGCGACCAGCAGCGGCAGGGCGCCCATCGTGATGCTCTTGGACGAGCACTGCAGCCGGGTGTAGAGGTCGGGCATACGCAGGATGCCGACCGCCGCGCTGAGCGAGAAGAACAGCCCGATGCCGCTGAGCACCGCCACCACCGCGAACCTCACAGCAGCCCTCGTTCCAGGTAGCGGGCCCAGATCAACGCGGCCAGGTAGCTGAACGAGGCCAGCCACAGTGAGACGTCGGCGTAGAAGCTGCGGTCGGCGAAGGCGGCGAAGAACAGCACGGCCACCGCGGCCTGGCTGGACATGGTGTTCAGTGCCAGCAGCCGGTCGGCCACCGACGGGCCGCGGGCCAGCCGGACCAGCAACAGCAGCACGATCAGCAGTTCGGCGATGCAGACCGCCTGCAGCAGCACGCTCACCGGTCGGCCCGTCCCGGCTCGGGCTTGGAAGCCGGTTTCAACACCCCGAGGATCAGCGACCGGGTGCCGCCGGTGACCGTCTCGGCGCGGTCGGCCCCGGGTTCGGGCACCTGCACCGCGTGGTATTGCAGTTCGTCCCGGCTCCGGTCCAGGTCGACCAGTTGGTTGTCCACGATCAGCGAGCTGAGCAGGCCGACGCCGGCGATCGCGGCATCCTCGGGCAGTCGCTGCCGGACCACCACCATGCCAGAGGCCAACGGCCGGCGGGGCGACCAGATGCGGGCCGCCAGCCCGACGTTCGCCCGGGCGATCCGGAACAGTGACACCAGCACCAACCGGAACGTCGCCGCCGCCCGGCGCGGCTCCAGAAGCGCCCACGGCCGGACCACCCGGTCCATCATCGGCAGCAGCAGTGCCGCCATCGCGACGGAGATCAGCGCGCCGCAGACCAGTTGCTCGGCCTGCACGGTCCAGGTCAGCAACAGCCAACTGGCGAAACCCCAGATCAGCAGCGACAGCAGGTCCGACAGCCTGCTCCGGGTCACGGCCACCAGCTCCTCTCCGCGGGCAGCACAGAACGCCGACGCTCGCGGTTGAGCTTGCCCAGAACGCTACTACGGTGGAAGGGAATCAGGGTTGAAGGAGATCAGGGGTGACTCCAGAACCAGCCGCCGAACAGCCGGCGCGGGCGAGCTTGCCGAGGAGGTAAGAGATGTCGGTGACCAGTTTCCAGGACCTGCCGTTGGGTGATCGGGACCAGAAGTGGGACGGTGCCGCCGCCGAGAAGCGGGTGCGTGAGTGGGCCGGGGCGGAGGACGGCCCGAACGAGAAGTACCGGTCGGCGCACGTCTGGTACGACAGCGACGCCAAGGACAACTTCACCGGGTACAAGCTGCTGATCGCGGACGTGGTGGACGGCAAGCTCACCGCGATGCCGCGCGGGGTGATGGCGGCCGGCGCGATCATGCAGGGTTCGCGAGGCGGCATCGACCTGCCGGCGAACGACATCGACCGGGTCAAGAGCCACCTGGCCAAGTACTACCGCAAGCTGGACGAGACGCCGCCCTGGGAGAAGTGACAGCGGCGGCGTCCGGTTGCCCGGGCGCCGCCGCCAACAGCCTGCCCGTCAGCTAGTCGCTACCGCCCAGCTGCGGTGTCCGGCCAGCAACTGCTGCAGCCGCTCCAGCACCCCGGTCGGCTCGCCGACCAGCGAGATGGCGTCGGCCGGCAGGTATCCGGCCGTCTGGAACGGCGCCGCGGCGTCGCCCCAGCCGACGATCGCCTTGCCGTGCCGGGACAGCTCGCTGAGCAGGATGCCGATTCGCGGGTCCAGCTGGGCCGGCAGCCCGGGCGGCACCACCAGCGCGTCGAACTCGATCGAGCGGGTTGTGTCATAGCTGCGCTGCACCGGAACCGGCACCTTGCCGCCGGCCAGCACCCCACCCGTCGGGGCGATGATCAGCCCGACCAGGCCGGCCTCGATCAGCTGTCGCTGCAGTTCGACCACCGGCGCGCCGTCGGTGTCCGCGGCGGTCAGCAGCCCGATCACCCGTCCGGTGGTCGGCCACTCCTTGCCCACCTGGGACAGCGCCGCGCTCGGCTGCACCTCGGGGAGCGGTTCGGTCGCCTCCGGCGCCGGCAGGCCGAGCCCGGCGGCGACGGTGGCACACAGACCGGGGTCGACGTTGGCCAGCACGGTGAGCATTCGCTCCTTGATCGCCCGCTCGTAGCACTTGCCCAGCTCGAAGGTGACCGCGTCGGCCAGGTGCTGCTGCTCTACCGGGGCCAGGCTCAGGTAGAACAGCCGGGCCTGGCTGTAGTGGTCGGCGAACGACGCCGGACTCTCCCGCACCTTGCTGCCGGTCACCGGCCGCGGCACCTCGGCGAACGCCTGCGTCGAGCTGCCGATCGCGAACGGGCAGCCGCCGTCGAGCGAGTTCGGCTGGTACGGCGCGATCCCCTCGTGCACCGCGTGCTGGTGGAAACCGTCCCGCAGCATGTCGTTCACCGGCGCGTGCGGCCGGTTGATCGGGAGCTGGTCGAAGTTCGGACCGCCCAGCCGGGTCAGCTGGGTATCGATGTAGGAGAACAGCCGGGCCTGCATCAGCGGGTCGTCGGTGACGTCGATGCCGGGCACCAGGTGGCCGACGTCGAAGGCCACCTGCTCGGTCTCGGCGAAGAAGTTCGTGGGATTGCGGTTGAGCACCATCCGGCCGATCGGCTGCACCGGCACCAGTTCCTCGGGCACGAGCTTGGTCGGGTCGAGCAGGTCGATGCCCTCGTGCACCTGCATCTCGGAGTCCGGCATCACCTGAACCCCGAGCTCCCACTCCGGATAGGCGCCGGCCTCGATCGCGTCGTGGAGGTCGCGGCGGTGGAAGTCCGGGTCGAAGCCCGCGGCCAGCTGCGCCTCCTCCCAGACCAGGGAGTGCACGCCGAGCACCGGCTTCCAGTGGAACTTCACCAGCGACGTCTCACCCTCGGCGTTCTGCAGCCTGAAGGTGTGCACGCCGAAGCCCTCCATCATCCGGAAGCTGCGGGGGATTCCCCGATCGGACATGGCCCACATGACGTGATGGGTGGCCTCGGTGTGCAGTGAGACGAAGTCCCAGAAGGTGTCGTGCGCGGTCTGCGCCTGCGGGATCTCCCGGTCGGGGTGCGGTTTGGCGGCATGCACGACGTCCGGGAACTTGATGCCGTCCTGGATGAAGAACACCGGCATGTTGTTGCCCACCAGGTCGAACACGCCCTCGTCGGTGTAGAACTTGGTGGCGAAGCCACGGACGTCGCGCACCGAGTCGGCCGAGCCGCGCGAGCCGGCCACCGTGGAGAACCGGACGAAGACCGGGGTCTCGACCTCCTCGGCCAGGAACCTGGCCCGGGTCAGCTGGCCGGCGTTGCCGTAGGAGCGGAACACCCCGTGCACCCCGGTGCCGCGCGCGTGCACCACCCGCTCGGGGATGCGCTCGTGGTCGAAGTGGGTGATCTTCTCGCGAAAGTGGTGGTCCTGCAGCAGGGTCGGCCCGCGCTCGCCGGCCTTCAGCGAGTGGTCGGTGTCGCGCAGCGGCGTGCCCAGCGCGGTGGTCAGGCGGGTGCCGGACTGGGCACGTACCCGCTCTGGCGCCCCGGTCGGGGCACCGGTCGCCGACACCGGCTCGGGTGCGCCCTGGTCGGGCTTCGGCGGCGGGCAACTAGCGGCGTCCGGGTCGGGACGTCCCACCGTCGGCGGCACGCTGGCCGGCACCCCGGGGATCTTCGGTTGGTCTTTCGGCACGGTTCCTCCAACAGCGGAGTGCATCGACGAGGTCGACGAGCCCGGGCCGGACACCGCACAGCAACCGCCCGGGCGGGGCGGGAGGCGGGATTGAAAGATGCCACGGCGCGGGCGGATGAGGCTGCGAGCTTGAGCCGTCCTCACCGTACCCCCGATCGGCGGCGCCGGTCGGAACAGTGCGGGTCGAGAAGGTGGACGGCTCACTAGACTCGAACTCTCAGCCGCTCAACCAGGACGCCGGCCGGCCAGCCGCCCCTCGACCGGGGCAGCGTCGTGAGGAGAGCGTCGATGCGGATCGTGATCACCGGAGCCACTGGCAACGTCGGGACCGCGCTGCTGCGCGAGCTGGCCGCCGACCGGGACGGTGCCCAGCGCGGCCACGAGCTGGTCGGCGTCAGCCGGCACCAGCCGCCGGACACGCCACCGTACGACCAGCTCCACTGGGTGGCCGCCGACCTCAGCGAACCCGCCGGCGGAGAGCGGCTCGCCGAGGCCTGCCGGGGCGCCGACGCGGTGGTGCACCTGGCGTGGTTGATCCAGCCGTCCTACGACCGGGAGCTGCTGCGCCGCACCAACCAGGGCGGCACCGCTCGGGTGATCGAAGCGGTGACCCGGGCCGGGGTGCCGCACCTGGTGCACTTCTCCTCGATCGGGGTGTACTCGCCGGCGGTGGACGCCCGCCCGGTGGGCGAGGACTACCCGCACGAAGGGGTGCCCACCTCGCCGTACAGCGTCGACAAGGCGGCGGCCGAGGCGATGCTCGACCGGTTCGAGGCCGAGCATCCGGAGACCGTGGTGAGCCGGTTGCGGCCGGGGCTGATCCTGCAGCCGGCCGCCGCGTCGGAGATCTCGCGGTACTTCCTGCCGCGGCCGGTGCCGACCGCGCTGCTGCGCCAGCAGCTGCTGCGGCTGGCGCCGTTCCCGTCCGGGGTCAACCTGCAGTTCGTGCACGCCGAGGACGTCGCCCGGGCGGTGGCGTTGGTGCTGGAGCACCAGGCCGGCGGCGCGTTCAACGTGGCGACCGACCCGCCGCTGGACCGGGCCAGCTGGCGCGAGCTGTTCGGCGGGGCGCTGCCGCCGGTGCCGGTGCCGGTGTTGCGCGCGCTGGCGCACGCCAGCTGGGCGGCGCACCTGCAGCCGGTCGACCCCGGCTGGCTGGACCTGGCAGCCAACCTGCCGGTGATGAACACCAACCGGATCAGGGACCTCGGTTGGACGCCCAGCATCACCAGCGACCAGTTGCTGCGGCAGTTCGTCGAGGCGCTGCGGCACGGTGACGGCCTCGACGGCCCGGCGCTCTGGCCACGGCGCCGGCTCAGCCGGATGCTGGGCGTACCCAAGCTGGGGCTGGACAAGCTGGGGCTGGACAAGCTGGGGCTGGACAAGCTGGGCCGGTTCAGTAGCGGTGGACGGGGCTGAACCGGCCCAGAGCCTTTCACTCCTCGGTTGCGTACTCGTCGTCCTCGCCGACCGCCTGCTCCTGCTCGGCCACGTCGGCGGGATTGGCCTCCCAGTCCGGCTCGTCGTCGCCGACCGGCGGCGCCTCCTGCTCCGGCTGTGCGTCCGTGTGCTGTTCCAGCACGTCGGCCTCGGTCGCCTCGGTGGGCAGTTCTGATTCGGTCACTACTGGCCTCCTCGAAAGATGCACGGGCGGGAATCTGCTTGCGAGTCAAGCACATTCACCGGTTACTGGCGCGGGTAGCGCAGCGTGGCACCCAGTCCGTCGGTCAGGTAGTCGTGCGCGTTCGGGGTGATCAGCAACTCGGCGCCGGAGCCGGCAACCGCCCGCACCAACGCGGCGTCCAGCCGCTCCTCCTTCGGATCGGCCACCCCCAGGTCGACCAGTTCCTGCCGGCTGCGGGCCAGCTGTAGCGGCTCGTCACCGATCCAGGCCCGTTCGGTCGAGGACGGATCGTCCGAGATCACCAGGGTGTCGACCTGGCTGGCCCGCAGCGCGGCCAGCACCGGCTCGATGCCGGTCACCCCGTAGTCACCGCGACCGATGCCCTGGCGCAGCTGGGCCAGCACCTCGCGTCGGTGCCGCCAGCGCAACCGCAGCGCGGCGTCGTGCAGCGCCTGCTCGACCGGCTCCAACGCCGCCCCGTCGGCCCGGCCGCCGGCGGTGGTCTCGGTCAGGTCGACCTCCGGTGGCAGCCGCTCGGCGAGCGCGTCCATCACCAGCGACCTGGCCCGCACCTCACCGGCCACCAGCACCAGCCGGACCGCCGCCTGCTTGACGTGGGTCGTCACCGCCTCGGCGACGTTCTGCGCATTCTCCGCCCAGTTGTTGTCGACCCGGTTCTGGAAGTGCCGCTCCGACCAGGTGTCCCGGCGCGTCTTGTGCATCGGTTGCTGGTCCGGGCCGGTCAGCTCCTCGGCCCGGTCACGGCGCAGGTCGGCCTCGCTACGTCCGGTGCCGAGGTAGACGTCGGCTCCGGTGCGGTCGGCGATCACCACCACATGCGGTATCGGTTCGGCCCGGCGGGCCAGGAACGGCATCAGGTGCGGCAGCGACGACCAGGCCGCCAGATCGCGCAGCGGCGGCTCGTCGGTGGTCTCGTCCAGCAGCACCCCGTCGGCGCCGGCCACCACCAGGTGCCCGTGCCGGCCGCCGGCCGACCGGTCGGTGTCGAGCACCGAGTCGAGCGCGGTCAGCACCTCGGTCTCGGCGCCCGAGTCGGCGAGCTTGGCGCGCAGCGCCCGCCAGCGCAGCTCGACCTCGCGCTGGCCCTGCTCGGTGTCCCGGGAGCCGTCGAGGTAGGCGGTGGCGTACGGGCCGGTGTGCTTGTAGAGCTGGCGGATCTCGGCCGGAAGGTTCACTGCTGACACCCCTTCAGATGGGCTGCGCCGGCACGAAACAGGCTCGGACGACTGCGACAGCCGGCCGGGCGGAACCGGGCAGCGGTTCGGCGGACGGGTTCTCCGCGACGCGCGGGGCAGGTTCGCCGCACGAGGCGGCGGGAACAACCTCCGCGAAGAAGCTGGCGATTTCGACTCTAGTGCTCCGCCGCCGGGGTGCCCACCCGGCGGCGATCCAGTCAGGAGATCCGCCAGCGATCGGCCTCAGGCCGCAGCCGCATGCCGTGCCCCGGTTCGCCGGTCAGCCGCAGCTCGCCGCCGACCACCTCCGGCAGGCCGTCCACCAGCAGCGGCTCCACCCGGACGTGGTCGGCGAACCACTCGACATGCCGCAGGTTCGGCACCGCCGCCGCCACCGGCGCGTGCAGTGCCGGCGCGCAGTGGCCGGAAACCTGCCGGTTGTACGCCTCGGCGAGCGCCGCGCAGCGCAGCCAGCCGGTGTAGCCACCGCACCGGGTCACGTCCAGCTGCAGGCAGTCCACCGCCGGCAGCAGCCGCAACGCCTCGTACCCGTCGGCGGCGTACTCGCCGGCCGCCACGTCACAGCCCAGCACCGAGCGCAGCTCGGTCAGGCCGTCCAGGTCGTCGCTGGATACCGGCTCCTCGAACCAGACCACACCGAGCTCGTCGAGCTGGCGCCCGACCCTCCGCGCCTGGCCGATCGAGTAACCACCGTTCGCGTCCACCATCAGCGCCACCCCTGGCCCGGCCAGCTCGGCCAGCCGGCGGACCCGGGCCACGTCCCGGTCGATGTTGGAACCCCAGTCCTGGCCGATCTTGATCTTCATCGCCCGGCAGCCCGCCGCTGCCCAGCCGGCCACCTGGTCGGCCAGCTGCCCGTCGGTCAGGTTGGTGAAACCGCCCGAGCCGTAGACCGGAACCGTGTCGCGGCAGCGGCCGAACAGCCCGGCCAGCGGTACGTCCAGCAGTTGCGCCTTCAGGTCCCACCAGGCGATGTCCACCGCGCTGATCGCCTGCATGGCCAGGCCGCGGCTGCCGAAGTTGCGCACCGCGCCGCGCATCGCGGCCCAGCCGCCGGGTATGTCGAGGACGTCCCGGCCGCGGAGGTGCTCGGCTAGCGCGTCGGAGATCAGCCGGGCCGCGGCCGGGGTGGAGTACGTCCAGCCGAGTCCGGTGCGCCCGGCCGCGGACAGCGTGACGGTGACCGCGGTGGTGGCTGACCAGCTGAGCGTGCCGTCGTGCTCCGGCTCGTCCAGCGGGAACTGGTAACAGGCCGTTTCCAGCGACTCGATCGTGCTCATGAGGCCTGCTCCGGCAAGCCTCTGCGGCCGAGCGAGATCAGCCGGTCGGCGGCCCGGGCGGCCAGCGCCATGATGGTCAGCGCCGGGTTCGCCGAGCCCTGGGTGGGCAGCGTGCTGCCGTCCACCACGTAGAGGTTGGGCACCCCGAAAACCCGATGGTCGGCATCGACCACGCCGTCCTCGGCCCGCGCGGCCATCCGGGCACCACCGACCAGGTGTGCGTACCGGTCGATGGTGATGACCTCCTCGGCGCCGGCCGCCTGCAAGATGTCCTCCATCGACTTGGTGGCGGCCTTGGTCAGCTTCTTGTCGTTCTCGCACTGGCTGTAGGCGAAGTGTGCCACCGGCAGGCCATGCCGGTCCTTCTCGTCGGCCAGGGTGACCCGGTTCTGGGCCTGGGGCAGGTACTCGCAGAGCGCGCCCAGGGTCGCCCAGTGCACGTAGTCGCGCATGTACTCGCGCAGCGGCTCACCCCAGTGGCCCTGGGCGGCGACGTGCTCAGCCCAGGTGATCGGCAGCGGGCTGACCGTCTGGATCGACCAACCCCGCCGGTAGTCCTTGCTCGGGTCGGTCTCGTAGAACTGCTCGCTGCTCACCTCCGGCGGCGGCGCCTTGTACATCCGGATCTCCTCGGCGAACCGGCCGGCGGTCTGCGGCGCGCCCTGCACCATCAGGTAGCGGCCGACCTGGTCGTGCTCGTTGCCGAGCCCGTCCGGATAGCGCTTGCTGGCCGAGAGCAACAGCAGCCGCGGCGTCTCGATCGAGTAGCCGGCCACCGCCACCGCCCGGGCTCGCTGGTAGTACAGCCGGCCGGCGTAGAGGTACTCCACCCCGGTCACCCGGCCGGTCCGGTCGTCCACCACCACCCGGCTGACCTGGCTGTCCGGCCGGATCTCGGCGCCGTTGGCCAGCGCGTCGGGGATGTGGGTGATCAGCGGGCTGGCCTTGGCGTTCACCTTGCAGCCCTGCAGGCAGAAACCGCGGTAGATGCAGTGCGGACGGTTGCCGAACCGGCCGTTGGTGATGGCCACCGGCCCGACCCGGGTGTCGATGCCCGCCTTGCGGGCGCCACGCAGGAAGATCTCGCCGTTGCCGCCCACCGGGTGCGGCGAGTACGGGTAGCGGTGCGGGTCGCCCCATGGCCAGTCCTGGCCGGCCACCGGCAGCTCCGCCTCGATCCGCTCGTAGTACGGCTTGAGATCCGGGTAGTCGATCGGCCAGTCGGCGCCGACCCCGTCCCGGCTGTAGGTGCGGAAGTCGGACGGGTGGAACCGCGGCGTGTACCCGGCGTAGTGGACCATCGAGCCGCCGACGCCCCGGCCCGAGTTGTTCGAGCCGAGCGGCACCGGGTCGGAACCGCCGATCTGCCGGGGATCGGTCCAGTACAGGGTGTGCGCGCCGCGCTCGTCGCTGACCCAGTCGGTGTCCGGGTTCCAGAACGGACCGGCGTCCAGGCAGACCACCCGCCAGCCGGCCCGGGCCAGCCGCTGGGTGAGCACGCTGCCGCCCGCGCCGGCGCCGACCACCACCAGGTCGACCTCGTCGCCGTGCGCGTACTTGCGCATGTCCTTGCGCAACTGGTGGTTGGTACGGCTGCCATCGTTCGGGATCAACCACGCCGACTCGTTGCGCTCGCGTACCTCGTCCGGCTTGCCGAGCGTGATCTTCATCGGCTTTCACCGCCGCCCAGTTGTTTGTCGTGGGCTTGGCGCGCCCGTTCCACCCGCTCGGAGAAGGTCACCGGGTCGACGCTGTGCTGGTCGGCCACCTCCCAGCGCTCGCGGGAGTTCACCCCGGGGTTCAGGTAACCGCGCGGATACGCCGGCCCGGGAAAGCCGATCTCGTTCCAGGCCCAGGGATGGGAGTAGAACGCGGTGCAGGCGTACCGGGTCCACAGGCTCCAGACCCGGGACGCCGGCCAGCCGTGCCAGGACTTGCCGTCGCCGGCCAGGTCCTGCACCGCCTGGATCAACAGCGCCTGCTCGGACGAGATCAGCTCGGCGAAACCACGGGAATGTGCCTGCTTGGCGTCGTCGTCCAGAAAGCCCAGCGACTCCCGCCAGGCCTGGCCGTCCTCGGGCAGGTCGTCGTAGTGCCAGCCGTCGGTCTCGCCGACCGCCAGCCGGGCGTCGATCAGTGCCAGCACCGGCACGCGCGGGTCACAGTCCTGGGCCAGCAACAGGTCCAGCAGCGGTGCCGCCACCGCCACCTCGGGCGGCGTGAAGAAGGCCAGCGCGCCGGGCAGGGCGAGCCGGCCGAGCACCGCGCCGGCGGTCACGTCATCCCAGGCGTCGACCTGGTCGAGCACGTCAAAACCGGGGAAACGTCCTTTGGATTGCGGGGTGATCGCCCGCTGGTCCGGGCTGCGGTAGGGCATCAGGCGATCCCGGAGCCCTCGCGCCGCAGCACGGCAGCCAGCAGCCCCATCCCACCGACCACCGTTGCCAGCAGCGGCGCGAACACCGGCGGCCCGGACTCCACGTTGTAGCGGGTGAAGCCGCCCGGCCGCTGGGCCACCCCGCGCAGGTGCAGGTAGGTGCCCTGCAGCCCGTTCGCGACGATCGCGGCCGAGGCCAGCGGCAGCACCGTGCGGGCGGCCCGCCCGGAGAACACCCCGGCGATGCCGGCCGGCACCGCGGTCGGCACCACCACGATCGGCCACCACATCATCTTGTTGCCGAAACTGGCCCCGTCGTGCGAGAAGTAGATCTCCGCCGCCGTGACGCCGGCGCCGACCGCGGTCAGCCCGGCCAGGGTGCGCTCGAACCGTCCGGTGCGGACGTCCCACAGCGCCCGGCCGATCAGACCTGCCCGCTTCTGCTTGCCGAGAAGAGACATCGCCGATCAGTCCTTCGAACCCGGCAGGTACTGCTGGGCCTTCTGCTTGATGCCCTGTTTCACCACGCCCCAGGCGTTCTCGTCGCCGTGCAGGATCGCGCCGGCGGTCGCCTTGGCCTGCTCGAACGTGGTGTGCGGCGGGATCGGTGGCACGTCCGGGTCGCACCGGACGTCCAGCACGGTCGGCCGGTCGGCGGACAGCGCCTGCTCCCAGGCGCCGCCGAGCGCGTCCGGGCTGTCGATGTTGACGCCGTTCAGGCCCAGGCTGCGGGCGAAGGCGGCGTAGTCGACGTCCGGCAGGTTCTGCGACTCGGCGAACTTCGGCGAGCCTTCCATCGACCGCATCTCCCAGGTCACCTGGTTCAGGTCGTCGTTGTGCAGCACCGCCACCACCAGCCGCGGGTCCTGCCACTGCCGCCAGTAGTGCGCGACGGTGATCAGCTCGGCCATCCCGTTCATCTGCATCGCGCCGTCACCGGTCAGCGCGATGGTCGGCCGGTCCGGGTGGGCCCACTTGGCCCCGATCACGTACGGCACCGACGGACCCATGGTGGCCAGGGTGCCGGACAGCGAGCCCCGGACGTCGCCGCGGAACTTCAGGTGCCGGGCATACCAGTTGGCCGAGCTGCCGGAGTCGGAGGCGATGATGGCGTTGCTCGGCAGCCGCTCGGACAGCTCGTGGAAGATCCGCATCGGGTTCACCGGGTCGGCGTCGGTCAGCGCCTCCCGCTCGGTGAGCTGCCACCAGTCGGCCACATCCGACTCGATCTGCTCTCGCCAGCCCCGGTCGTCCTTGCGGTTCAGCAGCGGGATGAGCGCCTGCAGGGTTGCCTTCGCGTCGCCGACCAGGTTCAGCTCGTACGGGTAGCGCATGCCGATCCACTTGCCGGACCGGTCGATCTGCACCGCCCGGGCCTGGTCGAGCTTGGGCAGGAACTGGGTGTAGGGGAAGTTCGATCCGACGGTGAGCAGGGTGTCGCAGTTCATCATCATGTTGTACGAGGCGGTGGTGCCGAGCAGCCCGATCGAGCCGGTCACCCAGGGCAGGTCGTCCGGCAGCACGTCCTTGCCGAGCAGTGCCTTGGCGGCGCCGGCGCCGAGCAGGTCGGCCACCTGGCTGAGCTCGGCGACGCAGCCGCGGGCGCCCTGGCCGACCAGCAACGCCACCTTCTCGCCGGCGTTCAGGATCTCGGCGGCCTGCCGCAGCGCGTCCTGGCTCGGAGTCGCGGTCGGCTCGGTCAGGCCGAGGCTGGACGGCACCTGCTTGAACGCGTGCTGCGGCGGCGTGTACTCCAGGTCGAACACGTCGGACGGGAAGATCAGGCAGGTGGGTGCCCGCTCGGTCAGCGCGATCCGGATCGCCCGGTCGAGCAGGTTGGGCAGCTGCTCGGGCACCGTGCACATCTGCACGTAGTCGCTGCAGACGTCCTTGAACAGGCTGAGCAGGTCGACCTCCTGCTGGTACGAGCCGCCCATCGCCGACCGTTCGGTCTGCCCGACGATGGCCACCACCGGCACGTGGTCGAGCTTGGCGTCATAGAGGCCGTTCAGCAGGTGGATCGCGCCGGGGCCGCTGGTCGCCGCGCAGACCCCGACCCGGCCGGAGAACTTGGCGTAGCCGACCGCCTCGAAGGCTGACATCTCCTCGTGCCGGGCCTGGACGAACTGCGGATCGTTCTCGGCCCGGGCCCAGGCCGCCAGCAACCCGTTGATGCCATCGCCCGGATAGCCGAAGACCTGCCGGACCTCCCACTCACGCAGCCGCTTCAGCAGCACATCACCCACGGTTTCGGCCATCGCTGACCCTCTCTCGGTTCAGGTTTGCTCTGAACGCTCGTGGTTGAGCGGCGTCTTGCTTCGACGGTACGTCACCAGTATTACCACTCTTGCTCAGGGTTATAGTTTCTTAGTCAAAGTTTCGGTCCGCGAGAGCCGGCTTGGCCGAGCCGGCCGGTTCTGCGCTACTTTCAACCTGCTCGACAGCGAGCAGCAAACGTGCGCTTGACGCGCTGCTGCCCGGCGGCGCGAGGCGCCCGCTGCCTGTGGAGGTTCGCGTGCAGCTTTCCCGACGGTCTTTCCTGCAAGTGTCCGGAGCGAGCACCGCGCTGGTGCTGGCCGGCTGCGGCGGTGTCGGCGGTTCCAAGTCCGGCGGCGGTGGCGGCGCGAAGTCCGGGGCCGGGTCCATCAGCACCCAGGGCTTCGGAAAACCGGACGACGTCGGCCAGGCCCGGATCGACGCGTTCAAGGCCGCCTACCCGCAAGTGGCGGTGCACATCAACGAGGGTGACTTCGACCCGCAGCAGTTCCTCTCCTCAGTGGCCAGCGGCAACCCGCCGGACCTGGTCTACCTCGACCGCAACCTGATCGGCAGCTACGCCGCGAAGGGCGCGCTGCAGCCGCTGGACGACCAGCTGCACGCCGAGGGAGTCGACCTGTCGGCCTACCGCGACCCGGCGCTGGCGCCGTGCCGGGTGGACGGCAAGGTCTACGGGATCCCGGAGTTCTACAACACGCGCAACATCCTGCTCAATGGCAAGGCGCTGGCCGAGGCCGGGCTGACCGAGGCCGACCTGTCCACCACCGACTGGAACAAGCTGCAGGACTCGGCCCGCCGCTTGTACAAGGCGTCGTCGCGGGGCATCGCCCGGATCGGCTTCGATCCGAAGCTGCCGGAGTTCCTGCCGCTGTGGGCCCGTGGCAACGGCGCCGAACTGGTCAACGACGACGGCTCACCGAACCTGGACGACCCCAAGGTGGTCGAGGCCCTGCAGTACGCGCACGGGCTGATCGCCGAGCAGGGCGGCTGGTCGAAGTTCAAGGCGTTCCGCGACACCTGGGACATCTTCGGCTCGGGCAACGAGTTCGTGAAGGACCAGGCCGGCGGCTTCCCGTGGGAGGGCTGGTACGTCAACGTGCTGGTGCAGTCGTCGCCGCAGATCGACCTGCGCTCGATCCACTTCACCGACCGGCAGGGCAAGCCGACCACGTTCTGCGACGGCAGTGCCTGGTGCGTGCCGAAGGGGGCGAAGAACGTCACCGACGCGGTGCGCTGGATGAAGGTGTTGACCGCCACCGACACCTGGCTGAAGGCCGCGGCCGCCAGGGAGCAGACCGCCACCAAGAACAAGACCATGTTCACCGGCCTGTGGACCGCCAACGCGCAAGCCGACCACCAGATCCGGGCCAAATACGTTCACCCGAGCGGCAAACCCGGCTTCGACGACGCGGTCAACAACTACTACGACTCGACCGAGTTCGCCTTCGCGATCAAGCCGTCCCGAGCCGGAGCGGAGATCAAGACGGCTTGGACCGACGCGGTGAACCGGGTGCTGTCCGGCAGCCAGACGCCGGCCCAGGCGATGCGGCAGGCGCAGCAGGAGGCGGCCACCGCGTTCGCTTCGGCGAACAAGTGAGGTGACACCGGTGACGCGCCGCCGGGACGGGCTGGCCGCGGTCGGCTTCCTGTCGCCGTGGCTGATCGGGTTCGCGGTCTTCACCGCGGCGCCGATGCTGATCAGCCTCTACCTGTCGTTCACCAGTTACGACGAGATCAGCTCGCCGAGTTACGTCGGCGGCGCCAATTACCGGCACCTGGTGCACGACCCCAAGGTCGCCCGGGCGTTGCTGAACACCCTGGTCTACGCGGTGATCTACGTGCCGACCGCGATGCTGGTAGCGCTCGGGCTGGCGCTGCTGCTGAGCCGGGTCGGCCGGCTGGCCGGTTTCTTCCGCACCGTGTTCTACCTGCCGGTGATGACCCCGACGGTGGCCGCAGGCGCGTTGTTCCTGCTGCTGCTCAACGGCCAGCGCGGCCTGGTCAACCGGGCGCTGGCACTGGTCGGCGTGCACGGCCCGAACTGGACCACCGACCCGCACTGGCTCAAGCCGGGACTGGCGCTGACCATGCTCTGGGGCGTCGGCGGCACCACGGTGATCTACCTGGCGGCGTTGCAGCAGGTGCCGAAGGACCTGTACGAGGCGGCCGCGCTGGACGGCGCCGGCAGCTGGGTGCGGTTCCGCCGGATCACCGTGCCGATGATCAGCGGCACCCTGTTCTTCACCATGATCGTGCTGTCGATCAACGCGCTGCAGATGTTCGACCAGGCCTACACGATGTTCTTCGGCGGCCAGCAGAACTCGACCTACGCCAACGATGCCGCGCTGTTCGCGGTGGTCTACCTGTTCCAGCAGGCCTTCGGCTCGCTGCACATGGGTTACGCGTCGGCGCTGGCCTGGCTGCTGTTCGGGATCATCGTGTTGATCACCTCGGTGCAGGTGCGGCTCAGTAGGCGGCTCGTCTACTACGAGGGGGGACGCTGAGATGGTGACGCTCGAGCAGCGGCAGGCTGATCGGACGAAGCCGGCCGGCGGCCCGGCCCGCTCCGGCCCGCGCCGCGCGATCACCCCGGGCCGGCTGGTGCAGTTGCTGTTGCTGGTCGCGGTGAGCGTGCTGTTCGTCTACCCCTTCCTCTGGCTGGTCAGCGCCTCGCTCAAGCCGCGCACCGAGGTGTTCGACAACTCGCTGATCCCGCACCACTGGCGGTTCGCCAATTACGCCGACCTGTGGAGTTACGCGCCGGTGCTGCAGTGGGTGTTCAACAGCGTGGTGGTGGCGCTGGCCGCCGCGGTGACGGTGACGCTGTCCAGCGCGCTGGTCGCGTTCGGCTTCGCCTACTTCCGGTTCCGGCTGCGCAACCTGCTGTTCGGCCTGGTGCTGGCCACCATGATGCTGCCCGGCGCGGTCACCCTCATCCCGGTCTACCTGATCTGGCACCGGCTCGGCCTGACCGGCACCCAGGTGCCGCTGTGGGGGCAGAACCTGTTCGGCTCGGCGTTCTACATCTTCTTGCTGCGGCAGTTCTTCCTGACGATTCCGCCGGAACTCTTCGACGCAGCCAAGGTGGACGGCTGCAGCAACTTCGGCCTGTTCCGGCGGATCGCGCTGCCGCTGGCCCGTCCGGCGCTGATCGTGGTGTTCGTGTTCGAGGTGCAGGCCAGCTGGACCGACCTGCTGCGGCCGCTGGTCTACCTGCAGGACCCGTCGCTCTACACCCTGCCGCGCGGGCTGAAGGCGGTCATCGACACCTTCGGAAACGGTGGCGAGCAGCACTGGGAGATCGTGCTGGCGGCGAGCGTGGTGGCCACCGTCCCGCTGATCCTGCTGTTCGCGGTGGCGCAGCGGCAGATCATGTCCGGCATCGCCACCTCAGCCCAGCAACGCTGATCACCCTGCATCGATTGGACGAACTCCGACCTTGGACGCCCGAGACGGTCGGTTGGTCAGGCCGACCGAGCATCTGTGCCCGGTCAGCTGGCCTCGCTGGCCTCGCTGGCCAGCGGGTGCCGGGGTGCCCGGGCCGGCAGCGCGCCGGTGAACACCACCTCGTCGGCAACCTCGCGCAGCTTGCGGTGCAGGTGCTGGCTGACCGTCCGCAGCGCGGTGAAGGCCTCGTCGTAGTTGCACCGGTGCTCGGCCATCAAGATGCCCATCGCCGCGCCGATCTGCCGGTTGGTGTCCAGCGCGATCGACAGGTGCTCGGCCCGGTCACGCTCGCGCAGCGCGGTGAGCGCCAGCCCGGTGACCGCACCGGAGAGGTAGGCGGCGGCGTGCTGGGCGGTGCTGAAACCGTTGGGCCGCTCGGCGTAGACGTTCAGCGACTGAGCGGTATTGCCCACCGCGGTCACCGGAATGCTCAGCACCGAGTGCAGCGCGCTGCGGTGCGCGGCCGCCGACAGCTCCGGCCAGCGGGGATCGGTGCTGAGGTTGTCCACCTGGATCAGCTCCACCGAGGTCAGCGCCTGCAGGCACGGGCCTTGGCCGGTGCGGTACTGCAACTGGTCGGTGGCGTTGGCCGCCTGCGCCGTGGCGGCCAGCGTCTCCGGCGGCCGGTGGCTGTTGGGCTGGCTGGTGATCGAGGCGCAGTCGGCACCGGGCAATGCCTCGACGAACCGGTGCAGCATCGCCGACATCGCGTGGGGCGTCGTGTGCCCCGGGCTCAGGGTGAGGTTGCGGATCATCTCGGCGACCCCGACGGTCAGCTCGAACTCGGTGTCCGTCCGGCTGGGATCGGCCACCCCCAGTGGCAGCAGCGCCACCAACTCCGAGGTGTTCGACAGTACCTGCTCTGACATGGGTGCACCCTCCTGGACAGCGCGCGCGAGGCGCGGCCGAGGCGCGATCCGTCGGCGCCGCTGCTGGCGTCGGGACCGGAAACGGGTGCAGGGTTTCCAGCTTTGCGGAAGCCGCCTCGTGGCGACGGTGACTCGTCGCACGCTGCTGCATCACATCGACGCTCCGGCCCGGATCGGGCGGAGTCTGACCGGTAAGCCTCCGGGTCGAAGCTCGAACTCCGGGACGGGGTTCGCGGGCCGGTCACGACCCGGGTGGAACGCCACGTCCATGCTTCGGAGTTGGCTTTCAACCTAATACCGCAACAGCAAAGGTGGCAAACGATTGCCCACCGTCGCCGTCGTCGGTGAACCTGGACCTCACCGGTCGGACCGGCGGACGTAGAGCGGCAGCAGCAACCAGAGCGACACCAGCAGCACCAGCACGCCGATCGCCACCACCACGCCGGCGGTGTAGCTGCGCACCACGTCGAAGATCAGCAGCACCACGCCGACGGTCGCCGCGGCGAACAGCGTCATCCCGATCACCGCGAGCCGGTGCGCGACCGAGACGGTGACCCGCCGGGCGTGCCGGCGGAACAGCATCCGGTGCAACGCCACCGGTGCGATCAGGAAGCAGGTCGCCGCCACCGCGGCCAGCACCGTGCCCAGGTAGATGTTGCGGTCGCGGGCGGCCAGCTTGCTGAACTGGTTCTGGAACGGCAGCGTCAGCAGGAAGCCGGTGAGCAGCTGCACCCCGGTCTGCACCACCCGCAGCTCCTGCAGCAGGTCCGTCCAGTTGCGGTCCAGCCGCTCGGTCGGCGTCTCGTGCCGCTCGTCGGCGTCCCAGGACTCGTCCGCGTGGGGATTGTCCACCTTGCCGTGCCGCTTGCCACCGTCCACGGAACAAACGCTATAACGAAAGGGTGCCAGCCGAGCAGAGCGAGCAATCAGCCGAGCGGAGCGAGCAGTCCGGCAGCACCGCGGCACGGGTCACCACCGTGGTGGCGACCCGCAACCGCCGGCACCGGCTGGCCGAGATCCGGCCGCGGACCGGCCGGCCGAGCTGCTGCCGGCGGGGGTGGAGCTGATCCGGCTGGACTGCGCCGAGCCGACCGCGGTGAAGACCAGGCTGCGGGCCGGCGACCACCCGCTGCTGCGCTGGGACACCGGAGCCGGCCGGGTGACCGTCACCGGGGTGCCGGCGGCAGCCGAACGGGCGCTGGCCGAGGTAGCCGGGGTGCTGGTGGCCGACTACGGCCGGGGCTGCACGGCTGATCCGGCGGTGCGCCGGTTGCTCGCCCGCGGTGCCGCGTCCCGGCCGGTGGTCTGGGACCCGCACCCGCACTGGCCGGACGTGTCATTCTGATCACCGGCGCCGGCAGCGGGTTGGGCCGGGCGACCGCGCTGCGGCTGGCCGGGGGGGGTGCGCACCCGGTGGCGAGCGACCTCGACCCGGACGCGGCCGGATGCACCGCCGAGCTGGTCGAGCGGGCCGGTGGCACGGCGACTCCGATCGGCCTGGACGTGACCGACTCGGCTGCGGTGGCCGCCGCGATGCGCTCCGTCGCCGACCAGTACGGCGACCGGTTCGACGGCCTGGTCAACAACGCGGGCACCGATCGGGGAGCCGGGATCACCGAGATCACCGACGAACACTGGCAATCGGTCATCGCGGTGAACCAGTCGGCACCGCTCTACACCGCCCGGGAGTTCGTCCGGCTGATGTCTGATCGGGCAACTGACGATAGCCAGCCGGCCGATATCGTCAACGTCATCTCAATCTCGGCGATCACGGTCGGCACCGAGGCCGCGGCCTACAACTCGTCCAAGGCCGCGCTGGCCATGCTGACCCGCATCATGCAACGGGAGGCGCACGAGTACTGCTGGCCGGTCCGGGTGCACGGGCTGATGCCGAGTGCGATGAACACTCCCATGATGGAGCAGTGGCAGCTGTCCGACGAGGTGATGATGGATCCCGACACGGTCGCCTCCGCGATCGAGTTCATGCTGTGCCTGCCGGCTGATTCGTTCATCCAGAACCTGGTGGTCAACTCCCGACGCGAACCGGGCTGGCCACGCTGACCGCTTGGGCCGCACCGCCGGCTTGAGGATGGAATCGAATCTGAAGGAGGTAAGAAGATGGCCGATGCGGACTCCAAGCACTCCGAGGCTGCCCAGCAGGCGGATGCCACCGAGAACGTCACCCGCAACACCAAGTCAGAGACAACCGCGGCGAGCTACACCACCACCGACCACGAGGTGATCCGAGCCTGGGGCGAGGCGCGCAGCGGTCGGCCGGCCACCGTGGCGGACACCGAGGACTCGTCCGGCGGTGGGGTGCTGCGCATCGAATTCGATGCCGACGTCGACCGGCTCGCCGGATCGGACTGGGACACCTTCTTCCGGGTGTTCGACGAGCGAGGGCTTGGCTTTCGCTACCAGGAGCGGAACTCGCACGCTGAGGTCAGCACCTTCAACAAGCTGGTCAGAGCTGACCAGGATTGATTGCCGAAAAAAAGGCCGGCCCGGAGCGATCTCCGGGCCGGCCTTTTCGACTGCAATTGTGGCAGCGTCTGATCATTTCGATCATCGAAGATCAAATAACAGCGTGCTTACCGGGCGATTAGCTGGGCGTCCGATGCGTCATCAGACGGAAAGCGTTCCATTCCGCTCAGCCCGGCCAGGTGCCGGTTGCCTTCTGAAATCCCTTTGCGCCGGCCCGGTCCACGATCGCCCGGACGGCGGCGAAGATCGCCCCCTGGGCCGCGGCGGCCAGGGCGACCTCACCCCAGCCGGAATCCGGGTCGGTCGCGTCCGGGGTCTCGGAGTCCCCGGTGGCCAACCGCCAGACCCGCTGGAACACCGCGGTCGCGATGATGCCGCCGAGCACGCCGAAGATCATGCCGAGTGGCTTGTAGAGCAGCTTCATGACGACCGCCGCCGGCTCCAGAGCACCAGCGCCACCAGCAGCGCGCCGGCGCCGAGCAACAGCTGCTTGCGGTGCTGCTGTACCTGGTCGGAGCTGACTGCCCGCTGCAGGCCGCCGGCCGCCTGGTCGAGCTTGTCGGCGGCCGCGTCCGGCAGGCTCTGCCGGACCTTGTCGGCGGCCTGGTGGGCGGTCGCGGTCGCCTTCTCGGCCACCTGCTGCGCGGTCGCGGTCGCCCGCTCGGCGGCCTGGTGGGCGGTGCGGCTGGCCTGTGCCTTGACGTCCAGCTTCTCGGCCAGCTGGTCCACGGTGTCGGCCAGCTCGGCGCGAGTCTCGGCGATCTCGGCCTGCAGCTGGGCCAGCTCGGGGTCGGGCGGGTGCTCGGTCATCTCGGAACTTCCTCCCTGGTTCGGGTCGGGGCGCACGAGCGTCTAGGCGGCACGTCGCCGACGCAGCCGGGTCAACGCTTGACGGCCTGCTTCACCGCTCGGACATCCGTCTTGACGCTGCTGATCGTCTCTTCGGGTACCGGCGGGGTGGCCTGGGCCACCTCCTTGCGGCCGAGCAGCGCGGCGATGCCGGCTACCACCATCAGCACCACCCCGACGATCACCGCGGCCAGCCAGGACGGCACCGCGTGCGCGAGGCCGAGGATCGCGGCGGCTACCAGGGCGCCGAAACCGAACCAGGCGAACACCCCGGCGCCGCCGAACAGCCCGAGACCGGCACCGGTCTTCTTTGCCTTGCTGGTGACCTCGAGCTGGGCCATCCGGATCTCGTCGCGGACCAGCGTCGAGATCTCCTGGGTCATCCGGGAGACCAGTTCGCCGGCGGACGGGGCCGGGTCGCCGGCGGCCGAATGCGATGCCTGGGTGGACATGAAAAGCGCTCCTTGGTCATCCCCGAACGGAGGTCAATCCCGAACGGATCACCACGGGCTGTTCGTTTCAGCCACTCCAAACGAGCCTACCCAGCCAGCCGGCCGGTGATTCCAGCCGGACGTCCCGCCAGCCGGGTGCTGTTGCGGATCAGTCGCGCGGATCAGCCGCGGACCAGGCCGCCGTCCTGGCAACGTTGGGCGTCCGGGTCGTCGAACCAGACGCCGCCGGAGCCGAGGTAGCGGAAGCGCACCTCCTGGCCGGCCGACACCGAGATCGTCACGCTGCGGGTGCCGTTGTTGCGCCGCACCAGCTTGTGCGCGCCCGGCTTCCAGCCGTTGAAGTCGCCGACCGCGGACACCGGGCCGTCGTGCACGTCGTCCGGCAGCACGAACTGGATCTTCGACATGCCGGTCTTGCGGTCATTGGTGATGCGAATTGCCATGGCTGGCCAGGCCCCCTGGTGTGCGGTCCGGACGGTAGCTCGGTCCCGGTTGGTTACACCCGGCAACCATTCCGGCCGGGTGCGTGCGGGGGAAGTAGACACGCGCGCGTTCATCCAGCCGTAACCCGGCTCAGCGAACGGTTAGGCGACGCAGCCAGTGCGATAGCGGTCAGCTATTTTCCGCCAGATAGTCCTCGACATCCCGATCCGCGTCGTTGACGCCACGGCCGGCCGGGTGGCGGTGGTAGAACTGCAGCCACCGCATCGCCAACTCGTGCCGCACCTGCCAGCTGGCGCTCTTGGCGAAGTCGGGCAGCGCCTCGCGCTCCTCCTCGTCCAGGTGCTTGCCGTTCTCGGTCCGGGCCCGGCCGACCGCCTCGAACCAGTCAGCACTGCCCACCGGGTGCCGGCGGGCGTCGCGCACCGCGTCGCGGATGTCGTTGTGGTCGGTGATCGCGTCCTCGGTCTCGTCCTCCGGGTCACCACGGTGCCCGAGTTCGAGCAGCGCCGGGTAGAAGACCTCTTCCTCCGCGTCGGCGTGGGTGTCCAACCGGATCGCCAGCGGCTCCCAGATCGCGGTCAGCTCCGGCTCGGTGCGAGCGTCGTCCAGGTAGCGGAACTGCCGGCGCAGCCAGGCGTGGTCGGCGTGGATCAACTCGATGATGTCGGCCATCGTCATCCCCTTCGGTGGCTGCCCGGAGCCGGACGGCGGCCGTCCGGCTCGGGCAGGCTTTTCCTACGAGCCTACGAATCGACCCGGCGATGGGGTCGCGGCCGGCCCGTCCGGCGGCTGCCGCGGACCGGCCGGAATGGCCTGCGACCGAATGCCAGAACGACCAGGATTTGTCAAGGGCCGCAGTCATGGAAACACCGAGCTGAAAGTGGCCGTGGCATCACCAACCGTGCCCGCAGTGGGACAAATCAGGCGCGGCAAGAAGTTCGGAGAACAAATTTCGAGAGCTATAGCCGGATGGGCCTCAGCTGTCGTATTGTCTGGCCCAACTTCGAATTGTCCGTACCAAAATCGGCTTTTTCACTTGCAAATCTGAGTACCCGTTCGTTCGAGAGTGCGTGGAGTTCGTATGACGACACAGCAGACGCGCGAGACCGAAACCGCCGTCGATGGTGGCTGGGTCGACGAGGTGCTGCTGGCCGGGCCGGACGACCAGCTCTGTTTCGCCAGTCCGGTTCCGGTGGACCGGGCCGAACTGCGCCGGCTGGTCGCCGAGCGGCGGCAGGCACTGCAGCAGGCGGGGTTGCGGCCGGGCGGCGCGGCGGCGCTGCGGCTGCCGCCGTCGGTCGGCTACGTGGCCAACCTGCTCGCGGTCTGGCAGCTGGGTTGCCAGGCGGTGTTGCTCGACCACCGGCTGACCGACTTCGAGGTGAACCGGGCGGTCGAGCGGCTGTCACCGCAGGTGATCGTCTCGGCCACCAAGGTGGCGGGCGGGTTGCGGGTGTTCCACCAGGTCGAGGACGTGGTGACCCCGCTCGGCGGTGCGCCGGCGATCAGCCACCACGCGGTGATCCAGCTCAGCTCCGGCTCCACCGGACCGTCCAAGATCATCGGACGCACCGCTGCCGACCTGATCGCCGAGGTGCACCGGTACACCCTGATCGACGGGGTGCCGCTGCCCGGCGAGCGGATCATCCTGCTGCCGTCGATGGTGCACGTGCTCGGGCTGGTCGGCGGGCTGCTCTACGGCCTGCACGCACAGGTGACGCTGACCCCGCCGGAGCGGCTCACCGGCGACAGCATCCTGGACGCGGTCGAGTCGGCCGACAGCCCGGCCACCGTCCTCGGCGTGCCGTTCCACATCAGCCTGCTCACCTCCACCGTCTCGGACCGCCGGCCGGCCCAGCTGCGCCGGATGACCACCGGCGGCGAGCTGGTGCCACCCAGCATCGCGGCAGCGTTCGATGCCAAGTACGGGGTGCCGCTGGGAAACATGTACGGGATGACCGAGGTCGGGGTGATCGGCACCGACCTCTACGCCAGCCATCGGCCGTCGATCCGGCCCGCGCCCGGCATCGAGATCAAGACGGTGGACGGCGAGCTGTGGATCGCCCGGCCGGAGTCGCCCTACCTGGGCGATCCGGTGCCCGAGCGGTGGGCCGACGGCTGGCTGCGCACCAAGGACGCCGGCCGGGTCGATCCGGACACCGGGTTGGTGACCATCCTGGGCCGGCTCGACTCGCAGGTGACGATCGGCGGCCTGCAGGTCGACCTGGCCGAGGTGGAGAACACCGTCCGCGAGCTTCCCGGCGTCCGGGCCGCGGTGGTGGTGTTCGACTCGGTGGTCACTGCCTATCTGGAGCTGGAGCCGGATACCTCCACCGAGCGGATCGAGGCCGCACTGGCCGAACGGCTGGCCGGTTACAAGCTGCCTCGCAGTTACCAGACGCTCGACCAGATCCCCCGTACCACTACCGGAAAACTCGTCCGGGACCGCGACGCGCTGCGTTCCGCGGCCTCCTGAACCCCCGTTCCCGCGGCAGCCTGCCGCGGGGCCATGTTGTCGTGTCACAAAGAAAGGAATCCTGATATGCAGCAAGAGGTTCGCGCGTTCGTCGAGGCGTCGCTGAAGGACATGAACTACGACGTCGAGGGGCTCGACGACGAGACCACGCTCGGCCCGGCCGGGCTGGACCTGGAGTCGCTGGCGCTGGCCGACCTGCTGATGCGGGTGGAGGACCAGTACCACATCCGGTTCCGCGAGGAGGAGTCCGAGGAACTGGCGACCAGGACCGTCGGCGAGTTCACCCAGCTGGTGGTGGACCGGGCGCAGCCGGTCGGCGAGCAGGTCTGATGGCCGACGTTCCACCGCTCGACCGGGCCGACCTGGTGGGCATGCTCAGCAACCTGGCCAGCCGCAGCCGCGACCCGGAGGCCGAGCGGCTCGACTCGATGGAGGTCGCCTGGCTGGTTCACCAGGTCGAGCAGCGCTACCAGGTGCAGCTCGAACTGGAGGACGAGGAACTCGCCCGGCTGCACACGTTGACCGACGCGGTGCGGGTACTGGGCGAGTCGGTGGGAGCCGGCCGTGCCTGATCCGGTCCGGGTCGGCATCGCCGGCCTGGCAGTCACCAGCGCACTCGGCCGGGGGCGCCAGGCCCAGCTGGCCGCGGTGCTCGGTGGGGCGTGCGCGTTCACGCCGATCAGCCGGTTCGACACCACCGGCCGGCGGGTGACGGTCGCGGCTACCTTGCCGGACGTCGCCAGCCTGCCGGTGGAGCTGGCGGTGGCGATCGCCGACGCCTGCACCGACGCCGGCCTGGGCCGGCCGCAGCGGGCCAGCACCCCGCTGCTGCTCGCGGTGCACGGTGGCCCGGAGATACCCCGGCTGGCGACCGGGCTGGCGGAGGCGGCCGGCCTGTACCAGGTGCTGCGGATCTACACCGCTGCCTGCGTCTCGGGCAGCAGTGCGGTCAGTGCGGCGGCCTCGCTGATCAGCCGCGGTGAGCTGGACCGGGCGGTGGTGGCCGGCGGCTACCTGGTCGAGCCGGACCAGTACGCGCTGTTCGACGCCGGCAAGGCGCTGGCCGCGGACGGGGTGGCCCGGCCGTTCAGCCGGGACCGGCGCGGCCTGCTGCTCGGTGACGCGGTGGTCGCGGTGGTGCTGGAGGCCGAGCACCGCTCGGCCGACCGCGGCCACCAGCCGCTGGCCCGACTGGCCGGCTGGGGCCGGTCCGGCGACGCACACCATCCGTGCCAGCCGGCGCCGGACGGCCGCGGGCTGGCCCGGGCGATCGAGGCGGCGCTGCTGCGCGGTGGCGTCGAGGCCGATCAGCTCGGTTACATCAACGCAAACGCCACCGGCACCGCGTTCAGCGACGCGGCCGAGGCGGCGGCGCTCGCGCTCGCGCTGGGCGACGCGGCCGGCCGGGTGCCGGTCAGCTCGACCAAGTCGGTGCACGGCCACGCGCTGGAGGCGTCCGGGCTGCTGGAGCTGGTGATCACCGTGCTGTCGCTGGCCGAGGGCAAGCTCGGGGTGAACGCCGGCTACCTCGGCCCGGACCCGGACTGCCCGCTGGACCTGGTGCTGGACGGGCCCCGGCAGCTTGCCGCGCCGTACGCGCTGAGCCTGAACTCGGCGTTCGGCGGCGCCAACACCGCGCTGCTGCTGGCGGCGGCATGACCGCCGGGCTGAGCACGCCGCTCATCGAGCCGGTCATCCGGCACGAGGCCTGGTGGTGGGCGGCCGAGGACGGTCCGGCGCCGACGGTGCCCGGCTTCGTGCTGTCGAGCTTCAACCCGCTGGTCGCCGCGGTGGCCGAGCGCTGCCTCACCGAGCACTACGCCAAGCCGCCGCAGCCGCCGAGCGACCGGGAGCGCACCGGCATCGTGCTGGCCACCCGGGCCGGCGACCGGGTGTCGGCCGAGCACGTCCGGCAGACCGTCGAGGCCGGCGGCCGGCTCGGGCCGCTGCTGTTCTTCCAGTCGGTGCCCAACAGCATCCTCGGCTACCTGGCCGCCCGCTGGGGGCTGGCCGGTCCGATCGTCTGCATCAGCGCGGCCGCCGACCCGGTGGCCGAGGGGGTGGCCGAGGCGGGCGTCCTGATGGCCGACGGCGACGCCGACGAGGTGCTGCTCATCGTTGCCGAGCAGGTCGCCGGCGACCCGCAGCTGGACTGTGCCCACGCGCTGCTGCTCGGCTGGCCGGCCGAGTCGCTCGCCTCTTCGAGATTTGCCTTGTTCAGCAAGGAGATGGCATGACCACCGTCAGCAGGGGACAACTGGCCGCGCACCCGGGACTGGGTGCCGGCAACGTGCTCGGCACGCTGCTCGAACTCGGTGCCGACCCGGCCGGCCCGGGCCTGACCTTCGATTCGGTGGTGGACGGCCACCCGGCCGGCCAGCAGCTGACGCTGGGCGAGCTGGACCAGCGGGTCGCGGCCCGGGCGGCCTGGCTGCACGGGCACGGCATCCGGCCGCGGGATCCGGTGGCGATCTGGTCCGGCACCGCCGCCGATCACATCCTGGGCTTCCTGGCGGTCACCCGGCTCGGCGCCATCCCGGCCCTGGTCAACGGCAACCTGCCGGCCGAGGTGGTCGCGATCTACTTGAGCCGGCTGCGGGCGGTGGCGGTGCTGGCCGACTCGCAGCGCACCGGACTGCTGGCCGGCCGGGACCTCGGCACCGCCGAGCTGATCGAGATCGGCCAGCTCGGCTCGGCCGATCCGGCATCGGCCCCGCCCCGGTACCGGCACCACGCCGACGACCCGGTGGTGATCACCCACACCTCGGGCACCACCGGCATTCCGAAGGCGGTGCTGCACACCCACTCGACGATCTTCGCGGCCACCCGGCACCTGCTGTCGCTGCCGCAGGCGCAGGGCAGCCGGCGGATCCTGAACGCGCTGCCGGCCGCGCACACCGCCACCGTGCTGATGATGAACCAGGCGCTGGGCAACCGGGCCGACTTCTACGCGCTGTCCAGCCAGGACGGCGAGGCGGTGCTGGCCGCGATCGAGCAGTGGCGTCCGGAAGGCGTCTTCGGCTTCTCGGTGACCTGGGCCCAGCTGTTCCAGCACGACCTGTCCGGCCGCGACCTGGACAGCGTCCGGCTCTGGTTCAACACCGGCGACAGCACCCACGAGCCGCACGTCCGGCACCTGGTCGCGGTCGGCTCGCACGAGGCGATGACCCGGCAGGGCGTGGTCCGCCGGCCGGGCTCGATGTTCATCGACGGGCTGGGCTCCAGCGAGATGGGCCACTCGATGTTTCACGTGACACATCGCCCAGGGTCGGACACCTTCGACCGCTGCATCGGCCAGCCGTACCGGTTCGTCGACGCGGCGGTGCTGAACCTCGACGGCAGCCGGGTGCCGGACGGCGAGGTGGGCCACCTCGGCATCAACTCGCCGTCGCTGTCGCCCGGCTACTGGAACGACTCGCTGACCACCTTCCGGTTCCGGCTGAACGGCTACTACCTGACCGGCGACCTGGTGCGCCGCGACCCGGACGGCCGGTTCTACCACCTGGACCGGGCTGCCGACGCGGTGGTCGGGCCGGACGGCACCTGGTACTTCACCGCGCTCTCGGAGGAGCGGGTGCAGGCGCGCTGCCCGCAGGTCCACGACTGCACGGTGGTGATCAGCCGGGACGGCGACCGGGTGGTCACCGAGGTGTTCGTCGAGCTGGCCGATGGCGTTTCGCTCGACAGCGCCACGGAAGGCAGCGCTGGCGCTGCCGGTGACGAGCTGACCGGCCAGGTGCTGGCCGCGCTCGGCGAGCCGACGGCGGCCACCGTCCGGCAGGTATCGGTGGTGAAGCCGGGCGAGCTGCCCAAGGGCGCCACCGGCAAGATCCGCAAGGTCGCGCTGCGCGAGCAGGTGTTCGCATGACCGGCAGCACGCCTGCCAACGGCGTTTCGATCACCGGCATCGGGCTGCTGACCCCGGTCGGCCGGACCCCGGCTGAGGTCTTCGACGCGGTCTGCACCGGCCGGTCCGGGCTGGCCGCGCCGGCGCCGGAGCACCCGGTCGCGGGCTCGATCGAGGTGGCCGGCTTCGTCGGCGAGGTGGATCCGTCCGGCCTGGCCGCCGGCCCCGAGCTGAAGACGCTGGACCGGGTCGTGGTGCTGGCCCTGCTCGCCGCCCGGGCAGCGCTGGCCGACGCCGGGGTGGTGGTCGGCGAGGACGTCGCCGCCGAGCGGGCCGGGGTGATCGTCGGCGGGGTCGGCGGCATGGCCACCCTGGAGAACCAGGTGCTGGACCGGGCCCAGCGCGGCCGGGTCGCGGTCAGCCCGTACCTGCTGACCGGCATCCTGCCGAACATGCCGGCGGCCCGGATCGCGATCGCGCACGGGCTGCGCGGCTACAGCTCCTCGGTCGGCACCGCCTGCGCATCCGGCGCCCAGTCGGTGGCCGACGGCATGCGGCTGATCAAGGCAGGGGATGCGGACCTGGTGATCTGCGGCGCCAGCGAGGCCCCGCTGTTCCCCACCTTCGCCGAGACGTTCGGCAACGCCCGGGCGCTGGCCCGGGACTGGGCCGACCCGGCCGACGCCAGCCGGCCGTTCGACCGGCGCCGCAACGGGTTCGTGCTCGCCGAGGGGGTCGCGCTGCTGGTGCTGGAACGCACCGAGCACGCCATCGCCCGCGGTGCCAAGGCCTACGCCGACCTGCTCGGCTGGGGCGTCAGCACCGACGCGCACCACCCGACCACGCCCCGGCCCGACGGCACAGGCGCGGCGGACTGCATGCGGCAGGCGCTGGGCCGGGCCGGGATCGCGCCCGAGGCGATCGGCTACCTGAACGCGCACGGCACCGGCACCAAGCTCGGCGACGTGGCCGAGTCGACCGCGATCGGCGCGGTGTTCGGCGACTCGCCGCCGGTCAGCTCGACCAAGGCGCTGACCGGGCACCTGCTCGGCGCGTCCGGGGTGGTCGAGGCGGCGATCAGCGCGCTGGCGATCGGCACCGGCCAACTGCCGCCCACCTACAACCTCGACGACCCAGATCCGCAGTGCCCGCTCGACCACATCGTGAAGGAACCCAGGGTGGCGGCGCCGGACTGCGCGCTGTCCAACTCCTTCGGGTTCGGCGGCCAGAACGTGAGCCTCGTGCTCGGCCGTACTCGGGCCGGCCAGCGGTTGCCCGGCAGCACCGACTAGTACTTCCAACAGGCAAGGGACTCCCACCATGAACATCTCCGGCATCGACCACATCGAACTGTTCGTCGGCGACGCCCAGCAGGCCGCCTTCTACTACACCGCTGCGTTCGGGTTCACCGTTATCGGACAAGGCGGTCCGGAAACCGGACTGCCCGGCCAGCGGTCGTTGCTGATGAGCCAGGCGGGCATCCGGATGGTGCTCACCTCGGGCCTGCACCGCGAGCACCAGGCCACCGAGTACGTGCTGCGGCACGGCGACGGGGTGGCCGCGATCGGGCTCGAGGTGGACGACGCCACCGCCGCCTTCGACGAGCTGGTCGCGGCCGGCGCCCGGCCGCTGTCGACGCCGCAGACCTATTCCGACTTCGACACCACCGTGGTGGTGGCCGAGGTGGCCGGTTTCGGCGACGTGATCCACCGGCTGGTCGAGCGGCGCGGGCCGGGCTTCCTGCCGGGCGCGATCCAGCCGACCGAGCCGGTGCCGGTACTGGACGAGCCGCTGGTGCACCTGATCGACCACTTCGCCGTGTGCGTGCCGGCCGGCCAGCTGGCCGAGACGGTCGAGTTCTACAAGCGGGTGTTCGGCTTCGACCAGATCTTCGCCGAGTACATCGACGTGGCCGGCCAGGGGATGAACTCGATCGTGGTGCAGAGCCGGTCCGGCCTGGTCACCTACACCCTGATCGAGCCGGACACCAGCCGCCGTCCGGGCCAGATCGACGAGTTCCTGCAGGCGCACGGCGGCGCCGGGGTGCAGCACGTCGCGCTGATCACCGACGACATCGTCGACACGGTGGACCGGTTCGCCGGGCGCGGCGTCCGGTTCCTCAAGACCCCGGCCAGTTACTACCAGGGCCTGGCCGACCGGGTGGGGGCGGTGGACGCGCCGATCGCCGAGCTGGGCCGGCTCGGCATCCTGGTCGACCGCGACCACTGGGGCCAGCTGTTGCAGATCTTCGCCGAGTCCACCCACGTCCGGCGGACCTTCTTCGTCGAGGTGATCGAGCGGCGGGGCGCCCGGCTGTTCGGTAGCGGGAACATCCGGGCGCTGTACGAGGCCAAGGAGCGCGAGATGGGCCACGCGCCGACACCACTGGTTGCCCAGCCACCCATCCAGACCACCACGGGAGTTTGAGAAACAGATGACCAACGAGTTCAGCCTCACCGAGGAAGAGCAGGCGCTGCTGCCGTCCGACGACGACGTCCGGCACTACGCCGAGCACGGCTGGTACCTGTCGAAGAAGCTGCTCACCGACGACGAGGTCGACGCCCTGGCCGCGGCCAGCGACGACTTCTACGCGGGCGCCCGTGACCACCAGCTGCCGTCACACCCGCCGAAGATCGCCTACTGGCGGCCGGAGAACGGTCCGGTGCAGCGGCACCACGACTACGTGCACTACGAGAGCGACTCGATCGCCAAGATCCTGCGCAAGCCGCTGATCGGCGCGGTGGCGGCCCGGCTGGCCGAGGCCGACGAGATCCGGATCTTCCAGAGCACCATGATCTACAAGCCGCCGATCGCCGGCGAGCCGTCCAACATCGTGCCCTGGCACTTCGACAAGCACTACTGGGCGTCCTCGTCGTCGGAGAAGATGCTGACCGCGTTCATCCCGTTCCACGACTGCGGGGTCGAGATGGGCACCATCACGATGGTGGACGGCAGCCACCGCTGGCAGGAGATCGGCGCCCGGGACAGCACCGTGCTGCACTTCGCCGAGCGGGACCGGTCGGAGCTGGAGGACATGCTGACCGAGAACGCCAACTACAACGGGGTCTCGGTGACCAAGGTGCCGATGGAGATTCCCAAGGGACACATGAGCTTTCACCACTGCAAGACCTATCACGGCAGTGGCGCGAACGTCTCCGACCGGCCGCGGCGGGCCATCTCGCTGCACCTGCAGGACGGCGACAACGCCTACCGGGAGTTCCCGCTGTCGGACGGCAAGCTGGCTGCCTACAACCACGACTGGCTGGTGCGCACGACGCCGGACGGGCACCCGGACTACGCCGACCCCGACTACTGCCCGGTGCTCTGGCGGCGGTGACCGAAACCGGCGGCGCGGCGGCAGCCGGCCGGGCGGCGCGGTATCGAACGGTGCGGTTGATCCGCCGGTTCGAGGAGATCGCCATGCGCCTGGTAACCGAGCGCGCGATTGTCGGCGGCATCCACCCGTACACCGGGCAGGAGGCGATCGCCGCCGGCGTCTGCGCGGCGCTGGCCTGCGACGACATCCTGACCAGCACCCACCGCGGCCACGGGCACGTGCTGGCCAAGGGGGTCGACCCGGCCCGGCTGCTGGCCGAGCTGGCCGGCCGCAGCACCGGGTTGAACGGCGGCCGCGGCGGCTCGATGCACGCGGCCGACTTCACCCTCGGCATCTACGGGGCGAACGCGATCGTCGGGGCTGCCGGCGCGATCGCCACCGGGGCGCTCTGGGCGCTGCGCCGGCAGGGTGGCGACCAGGTCGGGGTGAGCTTCTTCGGCGATGGCGCGGTCAACGAGGGCGCGCTGCTGGAGGCGTTCAACCTGGCCGCGCTGTGGCGGGTGCCGGTGCTGTTCGTCTGCGAGAACAACGGTTACGCCACCACCATGCCGGTCGAGTCGGCGGTGGCCGGCAGCATCCCGGCGCGGGCGGCGGCGTTCGGCATGCCGACCTTCCAGGTGGACGGGCAGGACGTCGAACTGGTGTACGAGGTGGCCGAGCGGGCGGTGACGCTGGCCCGGACCGAGGTCACCCCGGTCTTCCTGGAGTGCGCCACCTACCGGTTCGACGCCCACCACACCTTCGAGCGGTTGGTGCGCACCGATCAGCGACCGGCCGCCGAGCTGGCTTCGGCCCGGCAGCGGGACCCGGTGCGGATCGCCGGCGACCGGCTGCCGGCGGTCGACCGGGCGGCCATCGACGACGAGGTGGAGGCGGTGCTCGCCGCGGCGGTCGAGTTCGCGCTGAACAGCCCGCACCCGGACCCGGCCGGTGCCCTGGACCACCTCTACGCGAGCGGGCTGAAGCCCCGGTTGCGGGACGGGCGGCAGCGATGACGGTGCTCTCCTACCGCAAGGCACTGAACCGGGCGCTGGCCGACGAGCTGGCCGCGGACCCCTCGGTGTTCGTGCTCGGCGAGGACGTCCGGGCGGCGGCCACCCACGTCACCGCCGGGCTGTCCGGCCGGTTCGGCGACGACCGGGTGATCGACGCGCCGCTGTCCGAGCAGGCGTTCACCAGCTTCGCCACCGGCGCCGCGATGGCCGGGCTGCGACCGGTGCTGGAGTTCGCCATCCCGTCGCTGCTGTTCCTGGTGTTCGAGCAGATCGTCAACCACGCGCACAAGTTCTCGCTGATGACGGGCGGCCAGACCCGGGTGCCGGTCACCTACCTGTTCAGCGGCTCCGGCTCCCGGACCGGCTGGGCCGGCCAGCACTCCGACCAGCCGTACAGCCTGCTGGCGCACGTCGGGGTGAAGACGGTGGTGCCGGCGACCCCGGCGGACGCCTACGGGCTGCTCCGGTCGGCGATCGCCGACGACGACCCGGTGGCGGTGTTCGCGCCGGCCGGCGTGCTCTCGCTGCACACCGACGAGGACTTCGCCGCGCTGGCGCCGGTGCCGCTCGGTTCGGCGCTGGTACGCCGGTGCGGCACCGACGTGACCGTGGTGGCGGTCGGGCACCTGGTGCACGAGGCGCTGGCGGTGGCCGAGGAGCTGGCCGGCCGGGTCTCGGTCGAGGTGTTCGACCCGCGCACCCTGCACCCCTTCGACTGGGACGGGCTGCTCGAGTCGGTGCGCCGCACCCGCCGGCTGGTGGTGCTGGACGACAGCAACCGCTCGTGCGGGATCGGCGCCGAGATCGTCACCAGCGTGGTGGAACAGGTACGGCTGCTGGCGGCACCGCGCCGGGTCAGCCGGCCGGACGGGGCGGTGCTGCCGTTCGCGCAGGAGCTCGACCGGGTGGTGCAGCCGGACCGCGCATTGCTGGTGACGGCGATCGACGAGGTGATGGAGGAACAGTGAGCACACCGACGCAGGCGCCTTCTGCGGGTTCCGCGGTTTCCGCGGTTTCCGCGGTTTCCGCGGTTTCCGCGGCCAGTGACTGGGGGACCCCGGACACCGGCTGGTTCAGCCTGACGCAGGAGGCCAGGCAGCGCATCATCGAGTGCGGCACCGAGCACTGGCGGCGGCTGCACCAGGGGGTGCCCGGCTACAACAAGCAGTGGCGGCCGCTGCGTCCGGTGGTCATCACCGCCCGGCAGCTGGCCGAATTGCACCGGATCTCCGACCGGATCGGCGAGCTGATCCTGCAGGCCTGCCAGCGCCGGGCCAGCAACGCCGGCGAGCTGCGGCGGGCGCTCGGAGTGGCCGAGGGACACATCACGCTGCTCGACGACCGGGAGCCGCTGACCGAGGAACTGCTGATCTCCAGCCGGCCGGACATCCTGGTCTGCGGCGGTGTGCCGAAGTTCGTCGAGTTCAACATCGACGGCGCGCTGGGTGGCGCGTTCGACACCGACACGATGACCCGCAACGCCGATTCGGTATATCGCAGCGAGGGAATCGCCGAGCTTACCGGCCTCTACCCGGCACCCTCAGCGGTGGCCGGACGCAACCGGGCGATCGCCGAGTGGCTCGGGAACACGTCCGACCGCCGGGTCGCGATGATCATGGACTGGAACACCCACCTGTCCGGCCCGGCCGATCCGGAGAGCTTCCTGAAGTTCCTGGAGCCGGTCAGCGAGCAGGCCAGGGAGACCGGCTTCGAACTGGTGCCGTACTGGCTGCACTGGTTGGCCGCCGATGACCAGCAGCGCTTGCTGGTGAACGGGGAGCCGATCCAGCACATGTTGCGGATGTACGTCCCCGACACGCCGCCGCCGAGTGCCGGGCTGGACGCGCTGGAGTCAGTGGTGCGGGCAGGCAACCTGCGCTGCTTCACACCGTCGGTGAGCTGGCTGCTGAGCAACAAGCTCACCCTGTCGTGGTTGTGGGAGGACCTGGCCGAGCTGGAGCCGGCCGACGCTGAGCTGGTGCGGGCGCACATCCCGCGGACCGCGCTGCTCACCGAGGAGCTGGTGTCGGACGCGCTGGCCCACCAGCGGGAGCTGGTGCTCAAGCCGTCCGACGGCTCGGCCGGCCGGGGCGTGCTGATGGGGCGCGACACTCCCGCCGACGAATGGCGTGCCGGTGTCGAGTCGGCTGTCGCGACCGGGGGATTCCTGCTGCAGGAGCTGGTCACCTCGGACCTGCTGACCATGCAGTTCATCGAGATGGAGACCGGCCGGGTGGTGGAGCAGGGCGTGCCGTGCTGCTACGGCCCCTACCTCTACGGGCACCGGCAGTGCGGCAGCCTGATCCGGATGGGTTTCCCCGGTAGCGGCGCGGTGATGAACGTGAAGCACGGCGTGCTGATGGACGGCTTCTCGGTGGTCGACGCCTAGTTCGGTACGGCGGCACCGCACGAACGGTGGAGCGTTGCGCCCTGGCGCAGGGTCGATCAACCGCACCGGCTACTTGCCGCGCCTCCATGCCGTACCTCCTTGCCGTGCTGCCTCGGCCGAGCGGCGAGGAGGTACCGAGCAACCCTCCAGGCCGCGTTTAGCTGCTCGGTGGGTGGAAGTGGTGGTTGCGGATGGGTTTCTGTTCGGGGTCTTTCCAGGCGGGTGGGCGCCAGTAGGGCTGGCCGTCTTGGACGGTGATTGACCAGCCGTATTTCAGGTGGTGGTCGTGGTGGTAGTCGCACACCAGCGCCAGGTTCTCCAGGTTCGTGAAGCCGCCCTCGGACCAGGGCTGGATGTGGTGTTTCTCGGTCCATTCCGGTGGCCTGGTGCAGCCGGGGAACGTGCAGCCGCCATCCCTCGCGATCAGGGCCACTACCTGGCTGGGGGTCGCGAGCCGGCGCGCCCGGTAGAGGTCCAGCGGTTGACCGGCCGCACCGGTGAAGACGAGGGCGAGGTCTGCTTGGCCGGCCAGCCGGAGCGCTTCGGCGACCGGCAACTGCTGACCGGTGCTGGTCTGCACCAGCCCCGACCCGGTGGCCAACTGCTCACCCGGGACCGTGATCAAAACGGTGGCGGGTACGCCGCCGGACTGCGGCAGTTCCCCGGCCCGTAGCGCCTGCTTGAGCACGGTGGCCAGGGCGTCGTGGCGGCGTTGGGCGGGGGTGCGGTCGTCCGGTCCGCCGGCCTCGGTCGGCTGCGGTGCGGACAGCGAGTTGAGCACGGACGCAGCGACGGCGGCGGTCGTGGGGTCGAGGTCGCCGACCAGGCGGTGCATCCCGTCCACACCCGGAACGAGGTGGAGGGCACGCCGTCGAGCATGGTCGGCGGAATCGGTCAACCGGCCATCCGGGTCCAAGGTCGCCAGCAGCCGGGCGGCGATCGGCCGCAACGCGGCCGGGTCGACCTCCCGCGCCCAACCGGTCAGAAAGTCCTCGGCCTCGTCCACCACCGACACCGGCAACGCAGCAGGCAGCCGGCGCAGTGTCGACAGCACCACCGAGACGTGCTCCTCGTTCACCGAACCGTCCCGCACCGCCGCCGCCAGAACGGGCCGCACCGGAGGCAGCACCTCGCCCGACACCGCCTGACGTGAACCCAGTTCGCGCGCGTGCCGGACCCGCCGCGAAGCCTCGCGAGGCGACAGTCCCAGCAACCGCGATAAGAACGCCGCCACCGACGGCGCCAACTCCCGCCCCACCACCGGCCGCCGGTCCAGCTCCGCCACCAACGGCACATCAAAGGACGCCAACCGCCGCCGAACGGTCTCCACCGAACGAGCCGCGGCCAACACCGAATCATCCGACACAGCAACAAGATCAACAGCAAGCAGCGCATCGACGGCGGCCGAAAGCTCGGCCACCCGCGAAGCCAACTCTTGATCCATAACCCAGACGCTAGGCTGCGCCCCCGACAGAACCGACCGGGCAGTACGGACAGACTCAGTCGGTGCTCAGGACCTCCTCGTTCGTCCGAGAAACCAAGGGCAAACGGCGCACCGGCAGTCGAAGGCAACTGGCAGCTGCGAGCAGACAGCCAGCTATGGCACGCCACGGCGACCAGCTTGGCGCCCAGGCGTGCTGAAGCAGGTAATGGGTGAGCGTCGTGTTCCGGGTAACCAACGTCTCGGCGATCTCGCACGCCGCCACCGCAAGCAGGAAGGCGGCGGCTAGCGAAGTGAGCGTTCCGGCGTTCGGCTGCCAACGGACGCGGCGCGGCTGCCACTCGAACAATGCGGCGAGCACCAGCACGACCGCCCCGGCGCAGAGCAATGGCCCGTAACAGATGCCGTGCATCGGACCGAACTCCAGGTCAGAACCCTTGCTGAGCCGGATCGAGACCTTTCCCCATGCGTCATAACGGAACTGGGCGCCGTCATCGGGGTTGACCGGATAGAAGTTCCGCACGATCAGTTGCGCCCAGGCAGCGGCGGCAGCCAGGCCGGCCGCGGCGAGCCGCAGGACGATCCGCCACCAGGCGACCGGGGTGCTGCCGAGCCCGGCCTCGAACTTGGCTTCAGCGGCGCGTGGCTCGAAGGTGTACGGGGTGATGGTGAAGCCGGCGGGCAGACCGTCCTGATCCATCCCGGTTGTCTACCACGTGAAGGCCAGCTACCGGGTCAGCCGGGCACCGAGCGCGCGGACCAGCTCGGCGGCGGCGATCGCATCGCTGCGAGAGTTCCCGTGCCGCCCATCCGGGCTGTAGAGCGACGGATCGGCCGAGCGCGGGTGCCGGGCCAGGTCGACGTGCACGCAGTCGAACCGCTCGGCGACGTCTCGGGCCTGCGAGGCCAGCACCGCAAGCCGCTGCCGGAGCTCACCGCGAAAACCGTCCGGCACCGCCGGGCTGTGCGAGACGTCGAAGATGCAGATGGTGGCCAGGGTCGCCCCCTGCTCGGCCAGCGGCGCCAGGATGTCGGCCAGTTCCTCGGCCACGGCACGAGGCCGGTCACCGGTGTAGCTGCGCCGGAAGGCGTCGTTGCCGCCGCACAGCACCAGCGCCAGGTCGGGTCGGAACTCGAGCGCCGGCGCCAGCTGGGTGTCGCGCACCTCCCGCGTCAGCAACCCGCTGACGCCGAAGTTGCGGTACTCCAGCGCAGGAGACGCCGCCTGGAGCTCGGCGGCCACCCGATCGGTCCAGCGCAGCGGGCAGAACCCGGCCACCTCGTGCACCGGACCGTTCGCCACGCTGTCGCCGAGCACGGCGAACCGGCGCCACGGATGGCCAACCAGCAACCGAGAAGCCTCGCCGTCGGCCAGGCAGTCCGGGTCGGCCAGTTCTCCCGGCCAGCTCCGCACGCCAGCGCTCATGACGGCTGATCCGCGATCGGACCCACCGCCGGCAGACCGCGCCGGTTGAGCAGCGGCGCCAGCGTGAGCACCAGGCAGGCGCCGGACGCTCCCAGCAGCGCGGTGCGCAGCCCGAAACCGCTGACCGCCCAGCCGCCGAGCAGCGCGCCGACCGGGATGCCGACCGAGGCGCACGTGCTGCACAGCCCGATCACCCTGGCCTGCAACGCGTCGGGGATCCGCTCGTACATCGCCACGCCGAGCAGCGGGTTCACCGACGCCACCCCGAAGCCGCCGATCAGGGTGACCGCCAGGACCACCGGCAGGCTCTGGCTGACGCCGAGCGCCAGCAGCCGGGGCGCACCGCTGATCAGCGCTCCGATCAGGAAGGTCGGGTAGCGGGGTAACCGTTTGCCGATCACCCCGAACACCAGCGTGCCGGCCAGCGCGCCGGCCGCGAAGGCGCCCAGGGTCAGCCCGACCGCCTCGGGGGAGTGCAGCACCTGCCGGGCCCACACCGGCACGAACACCACGTTGGCCGCGTTGGCGAAGATGTTCAGGGCGAACACCGTTGCCAGCATCGCCGACAGCAGCCGGTCGCCGGCCAGGTAGCGGAACCCGGCCGCCAACGCGGTGCGGTACCGCTCGCCGGGGGCTCCGGACTGGCCGGCGACCGGCTGGACCCTGACCAGCGCGCCGACCAGCAGGGCGCAGAGCCCGAACGAGGCAGCGTCCAACCAGACCGCGCCGCGGGCGCCGACCCAGACGATCAGCAGGCCGCCCAGCGGCGCACCGAGCAGGGTGGCCAGCCGGGCCAAGCCTTCGTACAACGAGGTGACCCGGATCATCGAGTAACCGGCCGCCACCGCCGCGGGCCGCAGCAGCACGTGCTTGGTGCGGTCGCCGACCCCGCGCAGCCCGCCGGCCACCGCGATCAGCGGCATCAGCACCACCAGGCCGTGGCCGGCGAAGGCGGCGACCGCGGCCATCGCCACCGCGCTGGAGAAATCGCAGAACACCGAGCTGGCCCGCAGCCCGTACCGGTCGGCGAGCGGGGTGAGCAGCATGCTGGTCAGCAGGTAGGGCACCATCTCGGCCGCGCCGACCAGCCCCATGTCGGACGGGCTGCCGGTCAGGGTCAGCACCAGCCAGGGAATGGCCACCAGCGACACCCGGCTGCCCAGCACCGAGCCGATGTCGGCCGCGATCAGGGTCAGGTAGCTGGCCCTCGGCGACCGCGTCCGCGGGGTAACGGTGGACGTCATCGCAGGAAACCTCAGCCGGCCCAGGCCGCCCGCAACGCGCGCTTGTCGACCTTGTTGGACCGGTTGACCGGCAACCGGTCGACGAACCGCACCGCGTGCGGCGCCCACATGTCGTTCAGCTTCGCGCAGACCAGCTCGATCAACTCGTCCTCGGTCACCGGAGTCGCACCCGCGTCGCGCACCACGAAGGCGGCGGGCACCTCGCCGACCGTCTCGTCCGGCACCCCGACCACCGCCGCGGCCCGGACCGCCGGATGCTCGGCGAGCACGTCCTCGATCGGCCGGCAGAAGATCGCCCAGTTGCGCCGGTGGGTGACGATCATGTCGTGCACCCGGTCGACCAGGTAGAGGTAGCCGTCACCGTCGAGGTAGCCGAGGTCGCGGGTGCGCACCCAGCCGTCCACGACGGTCGAGGCGGTCAGCTCCGGCTGGCCGTAGTACCCGGAGAAGGTGAGCTTGCTCGACACCCACACCTCGCCGACCTCGCCGGCCGGCAGCGGGGTCCCGAACGGCAGGTCGGACTCGGTGACGCCGGGCTCGGCGGCCCGGATCTCCAACCGGACGTCGCCGTACGGCTTGCCGGCCGAGCGCAGCCGGTCCGGGTGCTCGGGATCGTCGGTGATGCCGGGGTAGGCGGTGATGATCACCGCCTCGCTCAGCCCGTACACGATGCGCAGCACCGGGCCGAACCGGGCGATGGCCTGCCGCAGCCGGCTCGGCGACGCCGGTCCGGCGCCCACGTTGAACATGAACATGCTGGAGAAGTCAGCCGATTCGCAGTCGGGATGGTCCAGCACCTCGTACAGCATCGGCGGTGAGACGAAGGTGGAGTTGATCCGTTCGGCCGGCACCGCGCGCAGGAACGCCGCCGGGTCCCACTCCTCGCGCAGGAACAGCACGCCGCCGGTGAACAGGTTGTGCAGGGTGGTGATCTGGCCGCTGGCCAACCACATCGGCGAGTGCGACAGGTGGCGCAGCACCGGCAGCCCGGCGGCCATGAAGTCCTTGCCCAGCTGCAGGATCTGCGCGTAGAAGCCTTCCTTGTGGTGCACCAGCTTCGGGGTGCCGGTGGTGCCGCTGGTCTGCAGGAACGACTCGGGGGCCGGCGTCGGAGTGGCCGGGTCCCAGGCCGGCACCTCGGGCGGCAGCGGCGCGGTCAGGTCCGGCCCGAGGCCCCCGGAGCCGAGGCAGCCGACCGGCACCCCGGGCAGCTCGGCGCTGATCGCCGCCCCGGCCTCGGCGGCCGACCGGGGGTCGTAAATGAAATAGTCAGGCGCTGCCAATCGCGCGAATTCGGATATTTCGCGCTGGGAGGTGACGGGGGCGATCCACATCGACCGGCAGCCGAGCAGGTGCACCGCCAATTGCAGAATCGGACCCTCGACCGCGTTGCCGACCATGATCAGTACCGCGTCGCCCGGCCGGACGCCGTCCGCGGCCAACCGGCCGGCGATATCGAGCACCGACCGGTGCACGTCGGAATACGTCAACCGGCGATCGTGACCCACAATCGCCTCTCGATCACTGATAGTGCTGAACAGTTCGAGCGCGCCCTGCACGTAGCTGGTGCCCGGCTGCGGCTGGCTGGCCTCGCCCATCGTGTTCCTCCCCGCTGGCTACAGGTCGTGGCAGCACCGATCGCGGCGTCGGAGCAGAAAATGCACGCCTGTGGGGCATTTTCTACGCGAGGAAATTGCTTTTTGGTAGTCCTTGACTGCCTCAGATTGCAGCCACTACGTTTCGTCGTCATTAGCCGGCGTGGCGGCCAGTCACACATTCACGGGGTATGTGGCGCCGCGCCCTGGGAGGGCATCTCGATGAATCGCACCCTGCGCTGGCGTACCAGCGCGCTCACCGGCGCCGCGCTGTTGTCCGGCGCCGCGCTGCTCGTCGGCGGCATGTCCGCTGGCGCCAGCTCACCGTCCGGCTCCGACCACCTGCCCAGCCACGGCGGCGCCGCCTGGGCCAACACCTGGATGGCCGCAGTCACCCATGGCGACTTCGCCGGCTCGACCAACAACGGCTTCAACAACCAGTCGGTCCGGTTGATCGTGCACACCACCATCGGCGGCAACGCGGTGCGCGTCCGGCTGACCAACACCCACGGCGACCAGGCGGTGACGGTCGGGCATGCCACCGTGGCGAAGCCGAACACCGACACCGCCAGCCTGTCCGACATCGACCCGACCACCCTGCACGAGCTGACCTTCGGCGGCCAGCCGTCGGCGGTGATGCAGAAGGGCACCACGCTGCTCAGCGACCCGGTGGACCTGCCGGTCGGCAGCGAGCAGGACCTGGTCGTCACCGTGTACTTCCCCACCCCGACCGGCCCGACCACCTTCCACTCGGTCAGCCGGCAGAACAACTTCGTCGGCGCGACGGACCTGGCCGACGCGGTCACCGGCGACGGTTTCACGATCACCCGGACCTGCTGCTGGTTCTTCCTCTCCGGGGTGGACGTGCTGCGCCAGCACAGCAGCGGCCCGGTGGTGGTGCTGGGCGACTCGATCGGTGACGGCAACGGCAGCACCATGAACGCCAACACCCGCTGGCCGAACCTGCTCTTCACCCGGGTCGCCAAGCAGTGGGGCAACGACGCCCCCGCGGTGCTGAACGCCAGCCTGGCCGGTAACCGGCTCAACCACGAGGGGCCCGAGCCGGGCGCCGGCGGCTTCCCCGGCTACCCCGAGCTCGGCCAGAACGTCCAGGCCCGGCTCGCCTCGGACGTCTTCGCCGAGACCGACCCGCAGACCGTGATCACCGACCTCGGTATCAACGACATCTGGATGTCGGACGACTCGGCCGACGCGATCATCGGCACCCTGCGGCAACTCAACCAGCAACTGCAGGAGAAGGGGCTGACCAGCCTGGTGGCCACCCTCAGCCCGTACGAGCACAACGGCGGACCCGGAGTCTGGACGCCGGAGAAGGAAGCCACCCGGCAGGCGGTGAACGCCTGGATTCGCAGCAACACCGAGTTCGACGGGGTGATCGACTTCGACAAGGTGCTGGCCGACCCGGCCGACCCGGCCGAGCTGCTGCCGGCCTACGACTCGGGCGACCACATCCACCCGAATGACCTGGGCAACCAGGCGATGGCGGACGCCGTCCCGCTCAATCTGCTGAATCACTAGCTACTACCGCTAAATCACCGTAACCTGCTGCACATCGCCCACCGGTCGGCGTCCGGCCGGCGGGCGATGTGCACGGTGACGACATGTGCGAAAGGACTTCGAGCACGTGACTGCCGACTCCCTCGAGCGGGTCACCCCCGACTCGCTGCTCACCGAGCTGTTCACCGAGCAGGCGCGGGCCAACCCGTACCCGATCTTCCGGGCGCTGTCCGAGTTCGGACCGATCTCGCCGCTGACCGAGAACCCGGCCGGGGTCACCCAGTTCGTCGCGGTGGCCACCGGCTACGACGTGGTCGACACGGTGCTGCGGGATGCCGGCTTCTACAAGAAGGGCATTCCCAACTGGCAGGAGCACACCCTGCTGAGCACCTTCGAGACCTCGATGATGTTCACCAACCCGCCGACCCACGGCCGGCTGCGAAACCTGTTCAGCCGCACCTTCACCCCGCGCCGGCTGTCCGCGATCGATCCGACCATCGAGCGGTTGACCGACGAGCTGCTGGAGAAGATGGCCGCCAAGGAGGCCGCCGGCGAACAGGTCGACTTCGTCGAGGACTTCGCCTCCCCGCTGCCGGCCCAGGTGATGGCCGCCTTCATCGGCATCCCGGTCGAGCACCTCGAGTGGTATCAGGCCCGGGTGCGGGTGATCGACGCCTTCCTCGACCTGGACGGCAAGACGGCGCAGGCGCTGGCCGAGGCCGACCAGGCGGCGGCCGACCTGCGCGGCTTCTACGCCGACCAGATCGCCAGCAAGCGGGCCAAGCCGCAGGACGACCTGCTCAGCGCGCTGATCAAGGCGCTCGACACCGGCCAGTACGACATGACCGACGAGGAGTTGATCAGCAACATGGTGTTGCTGTTCAACGCCAGCTTCGTCACCACCATCTACCTGTTGGGTAGCGGCCTGCCGCTGCTGCTGTCCCGCCCGGACGTGATCGCCGCACTGCCCGGCAACTCCGAGCTGGCGCTGGACTGCGTACACGAGATCCTGCGTTGCGAGTCGCCGGTGCAGTTCCTCACCCGGGCCGCTCCGGAGGACACCGAGCTGGCCGGGGTACCGATCCCCAAGGACGGCGTGGTGCTGCTGCTGGTCGGCGCCGCCAACCGGGACCCGGCCCGGTTCACCGACCCGGACCTGTTCGACCCGTACCGCGAGAAGGTCACCTCGCTCGGCTTCGGCGCCGGCGCGCACTACTGCCTCGGAGCCGCGGTCGCCCGGGCCGAGGGCCGGATCGCGATCCCGCGGGTGTTCGAGCGCTTCCCGAAGCTGGCACTGGCCGGTGCCCCGGTGGGCACCGGCAGCCTGTTCCTGCGCGGGATGAACTCCGTGCCGGTCACCCTCGGCTGATGCCGCTGCACGCCCAGGCGGAGGAGCTGCGGCAGCGCCGGATCGCCGCCGGCACCCCGCCGCTCTACACCCGGACGCTGGCCGAGGCCCGGGCCGCCGACCTGGCCGACATCGAGGCCGGCCGGGGCGAGAAGGAGCCGGTGCACCAGGTCGAGGACCGTGAGCTGCCCGGCGCGGACGGCCCGATCCCGGTGCGGCTGTTCCGGCCGGCAGCCGACGGGCCGCTGCCGGCGCTGGTCTACTTCTTCGGCGGTGGCTGGACGCTCGGCCAGCTGGAGACCTGCGATGCGGTCTGCCGGACGCTCACCAACCGGATCGGCTGCCTGACCATGGCGGTCGGCTACCGACTGGCACCGGAGCACCCGTTCCCGGCCGCGGTGACCGACTGCTACGACGCGCTCCGCTGGCTGGCCCACCAGGCCGGCGAGCTGGGCGTCGACCCGGCCCGGATCGCGGTCGGCGGCGATAGCGCCGGCGGCAACCTGGCGGCGGCCAGCACCCTGCTGAACCGGGCCGGCGGTGGCCCGGTGCTGGCCGGCCAGCTGCTGGTCTACCCGAACACGCTGCACGGCGCCGACACCCCGTCGATGGCCGAGCACGACGATCCGAGTCTGTTCAACCGGCGGTCGGTGGCCTGGTACTGGGGTCACTACCTGGCCGATCCGGCGGACGGCCAGCACCCGCTGGCCTCCCCGCTGCTCGCGCCGGACCTGGCCGGGCTGCCGCCGGCGCTGGTGATCACCGCCGAGTGCGACCCGCTGCGCGACGAGGGCGAGCAGTACGCCCGGCGGCTGGCCGAGGCCGGCGTGCCAGTGGAGCTGACCCGCTACGACGGGGTGATGCACGGTTTCTTCACCATGTCCGGGCTGTTGCCGGACGCCGACCGGGCGCTCGACCAGGCGGCCGGCTTCCTGCGCGAACGGTTCGCCGGATGACCGGCAGCGCCTCCGCGCCCAGGGGCGCCGCGGTCGCGCTGGCGGATTTCGAGAAGCTGGCCCGGGCGGTGCTGCCCGACGACGTCTGGGACTTCGTGGCCGGCGGCAGCGGCGCCGAGACCACGCTGGCGGCCAACCGGGCGGCGCTGGACTCGATCGCGGTGTACCCGCGGGTGCTGCCGGGCGGCCCGGCCGAGGCCGCGGTGGAGCTGTTCGGCACCCCGGCCACCATGCCGGTGGCGATCGCGCCGATGGCCTACCAGCGGCTGCTGCACCCGGACGGTGAGCTGGCGATGGCCGCGGCGGCCGCGGCGGTCGGGGTGCCGCTGGCCGTCAGCACGCTGAGCAGCGTCGCGCTGGAGGACGTCGCGAAGTCCGGCGCCGAGCTGTGGTTCCAGCTGTACTGGGTGCGTGACCGGGAGCTCCTGGTGCGGCTGGTGGAACGCGCCGAGGCGGCCGGTTGCCGGGCGCTGATGGTGACGGTCGACCTGCCCGTGATGGGACGCCGGCTGCGCGACGTCCGCAACACCTTTTACCTGCCGCCGGAGGTGATCGCTGCCAACCTCGCCGACGGCGCGGTCAGCGCTGCCCACCAGGCCGGGGCCGGACGGTCGGCGGTGGCCGCCCACACCGCCGACATGATCGGGCCGGCGCTCGGCTGGGCGGACCTGGAGTGGTTGCTCGCCCGTACCGGATTGCCGTTGGTGCTCAAGGGCATTCTCGATCCGGACGACGCCTGGCAGGCAGTCTCGCTGGGCGCTGCCGGCATCGTGGTGAGCAACCACGGCGGCCGGCAGTTCGACGGCGCGCCGGCCAGCGTGGACGCGCTGCCCGCGGTGGTCGAGGCGGTGGCCGGAGCCTGTCCGGTGCTGCTCGACAGCGGCATCCGCGGCGGCACCGATGCTCTCAGGGCGCTGGCGCTCGGCGCATCCGGCGTGCTGGTCGGCCGGCCGCTGCTGTGGGCGCTGGCGGCCGGCGGCGCGGCCGGCGTCACCGAGGCGCTGGAGTTGCTGCGGCTGGAGCTGACCGACGCGCTGACCCTGGCCGGCTGCCGTACCCCGGCCGCCGCCGGCCGGCTGCGGACCGGGCGGCAACCGGCCGGTCGAACGGAGGGACGACGATGAGCCTGACGATGGCAGCCGGTCAGCCGGACGCCGACCCGGGCTTCGTGCTGGACGGCCTGTTCGACGCGCTGGCCGATCCCGCGCTGACCTCGATGAACCTGCTGAACGAGATCGCCAACCGGTATCCGGACGCGATCTCGCTGGCCGCCGGCCGACCGTGCGAGGACTCCTTCGACGTGGCCGCGCTGGACCGCTACCTGCACCGGTTCTGCCAGTACCTGCGGGAGGAACTCGGCCAGTCCGAGCAGCAGGTGCGCCGCACGCTGTTCCAGTACGGGCGCACCAAGGGCATCGTGCACGAGCTGATCGCAAGGAACCTGGCCGTCGACGAGCAGCTCACCGTCGACCCGGAGGCGATCGTGGTGACGGTCGGCTGCCAGGAGGCGATGTACCTGGTGTTGCGGGCGTTGCGGCAGGGACCGAACGACGTGCTGCTGGCGGTCGCGCCGACCTACGTCGGGCTGACCGGCGCGGCCCGGCTGGCCGAGCTGCCGGTGCTGCCGGTGCGCTACGTCGACACCGGGGTGGATCTGGCCGACCTGCGCGACCAGCTGCGGCAGGCCCGGGCGGCCGGGTTGCGGCCGCGGGCCTGCTACCTGATGCCGGACTTCGCCAACCCGTCCGGGGTCTCGATGCCGTTGGTCGACCGGCACGAGCTGCTCCAGCTGGCCCGGGACGAGCGACTGCTGCTGCTGGAGGACAACCCGTACGGGCTGTTCCCGGCCGACCTGGCCGACCGGCTGCCCACCCTGAAGGCGCTGGACACCACCCGGCAGGTGGTCTACCTCGGCTCGTTCGCCAAGACCGCGCTGCCCGGCGCCCGGGTGGGCTACCTGGTGGCCGACCAGCCGGTGCGGGCCGCGGACGGCAGCATCGGCCTGCTCGCCGACGAGCTGTCGAAGCTGAAGAGCATGCTCACCGTGAACACCTCGCCGATCAGCCAGGCGGTGGTCGGCGGCAAGCTGCTGGAGCACGGCGGCAGCCTGCTGCCCGCCACCGCCGGGGACCGCGCGGTCTACACCCGCAACCTCGACCTGCTGGTGCGGGGGATGCACCGGCGCTTTCCGGACCCGGCCGACGGGGTGAGCGTGAACGCGCCGGCCGGCGGCTTCTTCGCCGTGGTCACGGTGCCGTTCGAGGTGGACGACGCGCTGCTGGAGGAGTCGGCGTCCAGGTACGGCGTGCTGTGGACGCCGATGCACCACTTCTACGCGGCGGGCAGCGCGGTGCGGTCGCTGCGGCTGAGCTGCAGCGTGGTGACCGCCGAACAGATCGAGCTGGGCCTGGATCGGCTCGCGGCCTTGCTGCGCGACCGGCTGGCGAGGGGGAACTGAGCAGATGCAGGACCGTTTTGCCAGCTGGGATTGGGAAGATCCGGACACCCTGCTGCCGTTGATGGACAGCTTCACCGAGGAGCTCGCGACGGTGAAGAGCGTGCAACCGGTGGTTGCCACCGCGCCGTACTCGGCGGCCGAGCTGGACCGGCTGGGCATCACCGGCATCGAGTTCGCCGCCTTCGTCACCGAGCACCCGTCCGGGCTGGCCGCCGACCTGGTCGGCGCGCACTCCGAGGAGTTCGCCACCGAGCCCGGGGTGCTCTACCGAGTGGACGACCGCAGCCACTTCGTCCGGCTGGACATCGGCGAGCGGCTGCCGTTCGAGGACGGCTCGGTGGGCTGGGTGTACGCCGAGCACCTGATCGAGCACGTGCCGCTGCCGGTCGCGGTGCGCTGGCTGACCGAGGTGCACCGGGTGCTCAAGCCGGGCGGCCTGCTGCGGATCACCACGCCTGATCTGGCCCGCTACGTCGAGGGATACGCCGCCGAGGGCAGCAAGTTCTTCGCCAAGCACCGGCGCCGGGTGAAGCTGGCGGTCGGCGTCGCGCCGCCGATGCCGGAACGGCCGGCGTTCATGTTCAACCAGCTGTTCTACCTCTACGGACACCGCTGGCTGTACGACCTCACCGAACTGCGGTACGTGCTCGGCCGGGCCGGCTTCGACCCGGCGGCGGTGCGGCAGTGCGGCTACCGGGATGGGCAGGACCCGCAGGTCGCCGCGCTGGACCAGACCGTCCGCAACGACGAGACGATCTACGTCGAGGTCAACCGCTGACGGTCGTTCAGGGCACGCAACTGTTGGCGGCGTTGCTCCAGAGGTTCGGCAGCTCGTAGCTGCCGGTGCCCATCGTGATCTTGCTCGCCGGCTGGTTCCAGGCACACTCGTCGGCCACCTCGGCGCCGCTCGTCGCCGTCCAACCACCGCCGGGGTTCCGGTCGGTCAGGACCTCGGCGTACTCGTGCCCGACGATCATGGTGAACGCGTCGAGAACGCTGCTGAAGCCAGACGTGCAGCTGCTCGTGTCGGCCACGTACGGCAGGTTGGTCAGCGCGATGCTGCCGTAGAACGAGCTGACCCCTAGGTCGCCGTTGACGTCGTGCCAGGAGCAGAAACCGCCGGACTGGTAGAGGTCCGGGTTGGTGCCCTTCGGCGAGAAGATCACGTACTGGGCCGCCTGGTTGGCGGTGGCGGTGGTGTTGCCGAAATGGGCGGCTGCCTTGACCGCCTCCTGACCGATCTGTGGCTCCGTCGCGGCGGATGGTGACGGGGCGGCGTTGTCGTACCAGACACCCGCCAGCGCGCCGCCGCCGCTGGGCGCTGGGATGTGCGGGACGCCGGACGCCGGGCAGCTGGCCGCACCCCGGGCGACTCCGGAGCAGTATTCGGTCAGCGCGCCGGACCACGAGTCGCTGCTGCCGCCGACGCTCTTGAGCAGCTGTTGCACCACGCCGGACGCACCCACGGCGTCGTTGCTGAACCGCAGGTTGCCGTTGCCGTCGACGCTGGACGTACCCCACTGGCTACCCCAGAACACCAGGTACACCCTGGCCTTGCTGGTGACCACGGCAGTCGAGTCGCCGCCGTAGTAGAGCGTGTTCGAGCTGACGGCACCGGCAGTACCGGTGCTCAGGGCTGCCGCCAGCGCGGCGACCGCCAGCATCGCGACGGTCCTGCCGAGCCGACGTCCGATCATGTTTCGCCCTCCGCATAAGGCGCAAGCTCCGCAAATCAGCTACCGGTCAGCATTGGCCCAAGGGCGTTCGGCTGTCAATGGGCCAACCTGTCCAACTGTGGGTTTGCCGAACCGGCTGGCTGGTTCACACCCGGGTCCGGTTCACTGTCGGCGTGCTCGTGATCCCGGTCGGCTGTGCCGTCGTCGCCGCGGCGTACCTGGCCGGCTGGTTCCGGACGCCGGCCGCCGATCGACCGGCCCCGGTCCGTACGGCCTGGTTCCTGCTCGGGTTGCTGCTGCTGGCGGCCAGCTGCGCCGGACCGGTCGGTTCCCGGGCCGCGCAGTCCTACACCTGGTGGCTGAGCCAGGGCCTGTTGTTGCTGCTGGTGGTGCCCATCCCGCTGGTGGCCGGCCAGCCGGGCCTGCTGCTGCCGAAGCTCCGCCTGCCGGCCGTCCGGTTGCCGCTGGCCCCGGTCTGGTCGGCGCTCGCGGTGCCGCTGATCGCCGCGGTCGCGTTCTTCGGGCCGGTGCCCGGCTGGGCCGCCGCCAGCTCGGTCGGGGCAATCGCGATTCAGCTGGCGTTGCTGCTGATCGGGCTGCTGATCGCGTTGCCGCTGGTCCGTCCGGACCGCGGGATCAGCTCGCTGACGATCGGCGTCGCGCTGGTGATCGGGGTGGTCGAGCTGCTGCTCGACGCGGTGCCCGGCATCGTGCTGCGGCTGTCCACCCATCAGGCGACCGGCTGGTTCACCGGTGCCCATCGGCCGTTCGCGCTGGCCGACCAGCAGCGGGCCGGCGCGGTGCTCTGGACGGTGGCCGAGGTGCTCGACCTGCCGTTCATCGTGCTGTTGTTCGTCCGGTGGCTGCGGGCCGACGAGCGGGAGGCCGCCACCGAGGACGTCGTGCTGGCCGAGCAGATCGCCCGGACGCCGGCCGACCAGCCGGACCGGCCGTGGTTCCTGGACGATCCCCGGCTGCGCGACCGGTTCCAGTAAGCGGTCCGGTTCCAGTAAGCGGCCCGGTTCCAGCAGACCTCAGCCGCTGGGCAGCACGTTCACCGCCCGGGCGGCGACCAGGCCGACAATCACCAGCGACACCAGCGACTGGTTGAGCATCAGCAGCTTGGCCCACCGGGTCAGCGGCATGGTGTCGGTCGGCGAGAAGGCGGTGGCGTTGGTGAACGACAGGTAGAGATAGTCCAGGAACCGGGCCTTCCAGGTCGGGTCGAGCCGGTCGTCGGTCATCTGGACGAACAGGAAGTCAGGTGTGTGCCGGTCCACCCGGGCGCGGGCGGCCGGGCCGCCGCGGTCGAACTCCCAGTACCACAGGGCGAACACGATCACGTTGGTCAGCCAGATGGCAGCACCCGAGGCGAGCAGCTGCACCGCGCTGACCGGGTGGCCGCCGATGATCACCCGGATCAGCAGCACCGTGGAGACCAGATTGGTCAACGCCAGCAGGCCGATCAGCCCCAGCGACAGCCGGCGCAGCCAGGGGCGGTGGTCGCTGATCGGGCCCGGGTTCCAGGCCACCAGCAGCAGGCAGATCACCGCCTCGAGCGCCGGCGCCACCGGTCGCGGGCTGAGCGCGAACTGGTCCGGCAGCAGCAGCTGCAGCGCGATCGCGACCAGCACCACCGCGACCACCGACCAGCGCTGCTCGCCCCGGTGCGGGCGCAGCCAGCCGGGCAGCAGCAGCTCGCCGCTCTCCATCGAGCGGACCGCCCACCGCATCGGGCCGGCCGGTGGCGGGTTCGGCTGCTGAGTCATGCCGCCATGGTCACACCCGACAGCCCGACCGGGCCGCCGATTCAGCTGTTCTTCAGAACGTGCCGGATCGCGTCGTGCAGCTGGGCCTTGGTCGGGGTGATTCCGCGGTCCAGGTCGGGGTTGGCGCCCACCATCGCCGCCTCCGGCCGGGTGACCCGGCGCGGCGGGGCGACCAGCCGGAACTCCTCGGCCGCGGTGGCCAACACCTCCGCGCCGAAGCCGGCGTACCGGTTGCCGTCGTCGAACACCACCAGCCGGCCGGTCCGGTCCAGTGACTCGGCCAGCGCCGCCCAGTCGAACGGGTAGATCGAGCGCGGGTCGAACACCTCGACCGACACCTCGCCGGCCAGCTCGTCCGCCACCTCGATCGCCTGCTGCACCAGCTGGCCGACCGCCACCACGGTGACGTCGCCGCCGCGCCGGTGCAACCGGGCCGAGCCGAGCGGGATCGGCGCCAGGTCGGCGTACTCGACGTCCTCCCGCAGCCCCAGGCAGTCCAGCGGGCCGAAAACCACCACCGGGTCGTCGTCCCGGATCGCGGTGAGCAGCAGGCCGTAGGCGTCGGTCGGGGTCGCCGGCATCACCGTCTTCACGCCCATGTGCGCGAACAGGCTGTACGGCTGGTCGGAATGCTGCGCGCCCCAGGCGGTACGCACCCCGGCGGCCGGCATCAGGTAGGTGACCGGCACGCTGGTCTGGCCACCGCTCATCAGCCGGAACTTGTTGGCCTGGTTGGTGATCTGCTCGAAGACCAGCAGCAGCAGGAACGGGATCTGGAACTCCACCACCGGCCGCCGGCCGGCCATCGCGGCCCCGGTGGCGAAGTTGGTGAAGCCCTGCTCCGACAGCGGCATCTCCAGCACCCGGTTCGGGCCGAACCGCTGCAGGAAGCCGGCCGTGACGTTGCTCAGCGCGAGGTGCATGTCCTCGCCGAGCACGAACACCGACTCGTCGCGCTCCATCTCCTCGGCCAGCGCGCGGTTCAGCGCCTTGAGATAGGACAGCCTAGGCACCGTGTTCCCCGTTCGTCCGATCAGCCGTCAGTGCGGTCATGCCGACACCCCCGCCCGCGGCGCCAGGTCGTCGGTGAAGGTGTAGTCCTGCGCCTCGGCCGGGTCGAGGCGGCGGCCGGCCAGCGCGAACTCGACCGCGCCGGCCAGGCAGTCCTCCACCTCGGCGTCGATGGCCGCCCGGACGTCCTCGGCCAGCCGGGCGCCGGCCAGCAGCAGCGGATCACGCTGCTGCCACTGTTCCAGCTCGCCGTCCGGGCGGTAGTTCAACCGCACCTTGAACTCGAAGGTGTGGTGGCCGAAGTAGCGGTAGGTGTCGATCTGCAGCAGGGACGGGCCGCCGCCGGTCCGGGCCCGCTCGACCGCCCGGCGGCCGGCGTCCAGCACCGTCTGCACGTCCTGGCCGTCCAGCTGCTCGGACGGGATGCCGAACGCCTCGCCGCGGCCGGTGATGGTGCCGGCGATCGCGGCGCTGGCCGGCAGCGTGGTGGCGTACTGGTTGTTCTCGCAGACGTAAACCACCGGCAACTGCCACAGGCCGGCCAGGTTCAGCCCCTCCAGCAGGGCGCCCTGGCTGACCGCGCCGTCGCCGAAGAAGCACAGCACCACCTGCCCGGTACCGCCCTGCTGGGCCGACCAGGCCACGCCGGCCGCGATCGCCACGCTGTGCCCGACGGTGCCGGTGGCGTTGTAGATGTTGTGCGCGAAGTCGGACGGGTGGAACGAGCCACCCCGACCGTGGTCCATCCCCTCGTACCGGCCGAGCATCTCGGCCAGCAGCACCCCCGGCTCGGTGCCCTTCGCCAGGAAGTGGCCGTGGCCGCGGTGGGTGCTGAGCAGGATGTCGTCCGGCCGCAGCGCGGCGCACATCCCGGCTGCCACCGCCTCCTGTCCGATGCACGGGTGGATGCCGCTGACGATGTCGCCGGAACCGGCGAGTTCCATCGAGCGCTCCTCGAACCGCCGGATCAACCGGATCGTCCGGTACAGCTCCTCGGGTGAGGTCATGGTGCGCGTCCTCCTGGATGAATCAGCGGTCAGTGGTCGAGCAGTCGGCGGACGTCCGGCGGCCAGCCGGCCAGCCGCTCGCCGTGCCGGGTGATCAGGGCGAGCGCGATCCGCTCCAGGCCGAACGCCATGCAGGCGGTGTGGCCGAGGGCGCCGGCGAACCGGAAGTCGAACCCCTCGCCGAAGTGGTCCTTGTGGTAGTTCGCGGACGCGACCGCCTGGACCTTGTCCGGGTCGACCGCGACCTTCAGCTCCAGCTTCAACTCCTGGCTCCGCTGGGCGGCCTGGTAGAGCTTGCGGGCCGGTCCGAAGAACGGGTCGTCGGCGACCTCGACGGCGACCTCGAGCCCGAGTCCGGTGAGCCAGTCGCCGGCCGTGTCGAGCCACTCGGCCCGCCAGGCCAGGCAGTGCGCCTCCGGGCCGGCGGTGACGTACTCGGCCATCCGGAACGACCGGAGCCGCCCCGGCTCGCTGGTCGCCTCCTGCCGGAAGCAGGTGCCGGACACCGCGAACCGCACCGGGTCGACCAGCTCGGCGCCGGCCAGCCCGGCATACACCGGATAGCAGGTCGCCGGCAGCAGCACCAGATCGCTGACCTGCTGGTCAGCGTGCCAGTCGCCGCCGGCGGCGACCAGCGGCGACAGCTTGGCCCAGGACCGGGCGTCGCCGGCGTAGCTGTGCACGGTGCCGAGCAGCTGCGGGAACGCGCTGACGTAGCCGGCCCGCTCGATCATGGCCCGGGAGATCACCGGCGGGATCGCCATCGCCCGGTACCGGCCGGGTTCGGCCAGCCGGCCGATGCCCACCCGGAGCGCGCCGACGATGTCCTCGAACGACTGCGGGAACAGGTAGACGCCGGCCGCCTCGGTCGGCACCGGGCGACCGCGGTCAAGCTGACCGGCCAGCTCCGAGCCAGTGCTGGCTGCCGCCAGCTCCGAGCCAGTGCTGGCTGCCGCCAGCGATGTGTTCAGCATGGTGCCACCGCCATCGGGTCCGTCCTGGCCGCGGCGGCATCGGGTTGCCACCACGAGGTGAGCGCCGAGACCGGCGCGCTGCCGGCGGCGGCCACCGCTGCCGAGTAACCGGCCGGCACCGGCAGGTCGGCCAGCGCCACCGGCCCGGCGGCGACCTCGGCGACCGGCCGGTCCAGCACCGGCACCGCGAGCACCGGGATCAGCCGGCCGCCGAGCGCCTTCGCGCACGCCTCCTTGCGGGCCCACAGCCGGCCGAACCGGTCGACCAGCACGCCATCGTCGGCTGCCTCGGCCAGCCAGGCCGCCTCCGCCGCCGGGTAGTACCGGCCGGCCATCCGCCGGGCCACGTCCGGCCGCTCGTGCCGCTGCACGTCCACCCCGACCGGACGTTCGAGGCTGATCGCGAAGGCGACCAGGCCGGCCGAGTGCGACAGGTTGAACCAGACCGCCCGGTCGGATTCGGCCAGTTCCGGCTTGCCGTGCGGGCCGCGACCGAACCTGAGCCGGCCGGCGGGCCGGCCGAGCAGCTCGCCGAGCAGCAGCCGGCCCAGTCCGTGGCCGACCACGAACTCCCGTCGCGAACCCGGGTCGGCCAGCTCACCGGCCCGGCGCCGCTCTTCCGGATCCAGCAGCGCCGCCAGCCGGGCCAGCACCGGGTCGGGCTGGTCCGCGGCCGCCAGCCACACGGTGATCGGAGCGGTCATCTCAGCTCCCGACCAGGGTGCGCTGCGGTTCCCGGGTGTGCATCGCGGTCACCGTGCTCAGGTAGCGCAGCCGTGGCTCGTAGTCGGCCACCACCAGCTGCCGGCCGCTGTCCCGGTGCTCGGTCAGCTTCGCCACCAGCTCCCACCAGGCGCCGGTGGCCGGCTGGCCGGCCACCGGCTCGATCACCTCGGCCGCCGGCAGCCCGGTCACCGCGTCGGCCGCAAGGCCGCTGCCGAGCAGCACCGTCCGGTCGGCCATCGAATCGCCGGCCAGCTGCTCGGCCAGCAACCCGCCGGCCCGGTCGGGAGCCACTCCGGGCTGTTGCCGGACCGGGCCCAGCAACCAGCCGGGGTCGTCGCTGAGCAGCAGCCCGACGGCGGCCTGCCGGCTCGGCAGGCTCACCGGTTCGGGTAGCTGGTAGGGCACCGCGGCCTGCTCCGCGGTGAGCAGCAGGGCGCGACGCACCTGCCCGGTGCGGGCATAGCTCTGGATCAGCCGCAGCGCGGTGAACACCGCGGCGGTGCCCTGGTCGCAGACCGTCAGCGCCAGCGGCTCGCCCGGGCAGAGGTGGCTGAGATAGACCGAGGTGGCCTGGCCGGGCCGCAGGTCGTGCAGGTCGTAGGCCAGCACCACCAGGTCGACCGGCCGGTCGTCGGTCACCAGCGCCTCGATCAGCGGTTCGCACATCTCGGCGTAGGACTGGCCGCGGCCGGCCTGCCAGGCCCGGTCGTCGTAGGCCAGCCGGTACGGCGCGGCCAGGTCGGTGAAGAATGCCGGCAGCCGGGAATCCCGTGCGGTGGCCGAGGAATCGCCGAACAGCCGGCGGGCGGCCGCGGCCATCCGGAGCGGCGGCGAGTCCTGGCCAGCGGTGCGCACCGGTCAGTCGTCCACGATTGCGTGGCTGGCCACGAAGCTGGCCAGGGTGCCGAGGGTTTCCAGGTCCGGCTCGCCGATGTCCTCGACGTCCACCTGGATCTCCAGCGCCTCCTCGAGCTCCAACAGCAGCTCCAGGGTGCTGGCCGAGGTCATCCCCAGCTCGTCGAACAACTTGGCGTCCTCCGCCACCGGCACCGACTCGCGCTTGAGGATGCGCGGTAGCAGTTGGCCGATCTGGTCGACCACCCGCTCGCGCAGGTCGGTGTCGATCACCTGTTCAGTCATGCTCGGTCACTCCCGTTGAAGAACGCTCTTACGTCGGTGCTGGATGAGACGGCGGTGCTGGAGGAGAGGACGGGAAAGGGCTGGGTCAATGCTCGAAGACCATGGCGGAGAACACCGCGCCCAGGCCGGCGGCGGCGATCAGGTACCGGTCGCCCGGTTGCAACAACCCGCGATCGAGCGCGGTGCGGTAGTTGATCAGCCCGTCCGCGGCGAAGCAGTGCCCGATCTCCGGGACGTTCTGCAGCAGCACCCGCTCGCGGGGGAAGCCGATCCGCTTGCACAGCCGCTGCCACGACACGGTGTTGACGTTGTGCGGCAGGATCAGCGCCAGGTCGGTGAGCGCGGTGCCGGACTGCTCCGCGGCCTCGTTGATCACGCCGGCCAGGCAGTCCGGATAGGCCTGCGCGTACCGGGTGGCCGCCTGCTGCTCGTCGGTCAGCCAGGCGTCGAAGTCGCCGCGCATGCTGGTGGCGTAGGACAGCAGCCGGTCCGAGCCGGCGCCCGGGGCCAGCAGGCAGGCGGCGGCCGCCTCGGAGAACAGCGAGGTCTCCGGCACCAGCTGGGCGTCCCGGGTGAACGCCTTCTCCCCGGCCAGCACCAGCGCCAGCGCGTCCTCGTCGCCGTCGTCGGCCAGCAGCCGGCCGGCCAGGTCGATGGCCAGCAGCGCGGTCGCGCACGCGTGGTGGGTGACGGTGAACGCCTGCGCGTTGTCCAGGCCGAGTTCGGCGCACACCTCGTGCACCGGGTTGACCGGGTACGGCACCACCGCGCCCGAGCCGCGGGCGTACAGCACGTAGCGCACCCGATGCTCGTTGCCGGCCAGCTCGGCGAGCTTGCCGGTGGCGCCCAGCAGCAGGTCGGTGAGGGTGCCCTGCGGGTCCCGGCACACCTGGTTCAGCCCGTAGAACCGCTGGAAGAGCTGCATATCCCGGTCCCGCAGGCCGAGCGGGGCGGCCAGTTCGGTGATCGGCACCCGGGTCTCCGGCAGGTAGGTCGCCACCGCTTCGATCGAGACGGCCGGCACCGGCCGGCTGCTCACGCCGGCACCGGGATCGAGCTGACGCCGGTGCTGGTCGCCGGGTCGCGCACCGCATCCACCGCGATCGTCTCGATGCTGCGCAACAGTCGTTCCATGTCCTCGCGGGAGAAGTAGCGGGCGTCCGCGGTCAACCGCAGCTGCACCGCGTCGGGAGTGTCGGGGGCGTCGGCCACCGTGAAGTAGAGCTTCTCGGCCAGGCCCTCGAGCTGCTCCGTCCACTCGACGGTGCTGCCCGGGAGCGCGGCCAGTACCTGCTGCTCGGTCGGCGGTTGCTGCCCGAGCGGGTCGCGATCCAGCCGCCGGTCGGAGAAGTAGCACGACAGGTCGACCTTCTGACCCCGCTCGGCGGCCACCTGGTCGGAGAGTCGCAGCCGGGCCACCGGGTCGTAGTAGCCGTACTTGTAGGCGGCCACGGTGGCCCGCCGGGTGCGGCCGAACACCTCGGCCAGGGTGCAGTCGGCGACGTCGATCACGCACGGGCTGACCTGGGCGAGCATGCTGACCGATCTGGCCAGCCCGGGCCGGAACCGGTTGCTGACCGCCAGCGAGGCCAGGAACGGCCCGGGTTGCCCGTCCCGACCGACCGCCACCGCGAGCAGCCCGAGCAGGATCGGTGAGCTGTCCAGCGCCAGTTCGGCGCTGAGCCGGCGCAGGGCCAGTCGCAGCGCCGGCGAGGTGAGCACCAGCTGCGGGAACGCCGGCTCCGCTGTCGGGTAGCGCTGCTCGAACCGCTGCAGCGGAACCGTCCGCAACGCGCGCTCCCAGAGCCGCAGTGCCGCCTCGGACTGCCGCGCGGCGGCCGGCGTCTGCTGCCAGCGGGCCTGCTCCAGCGGGCCGAGCACGTCCGGGTCGGGGGGCGCGTCCAGATCGGCGAGATCGTCGATCAGCAGCTGCAGTCCCAGCCCGTCCAGCTGGACGTGCAGGTAGATCGCCACGAACCAGACCGGCGTGCCGTCCTGGCAGATCACCGCGGCACGTACCGGCCATTCGGTTTCGTAGTCGAACTCGTGCCTGGCGTAGTCCTGCTCGACCTCGCGGGCCACCGCCTGCGGTTCGCGTCCGGCGCAGTCGACCACCGCGAGTGCGAGCTCGCCGCTGCTGAACAGCCGCTGCCGCACCTCCCTGCCCGGACCGGAGTTGTCGGGCCCGAACACCAGCTTGGTACGCAGCGCCGGATGCCGGCCCAGCACGAAGGACAACTGCCGGACGATGCCGTCCAGCGTGCTGCCGGCTGGCAGCGGCACCGCGCCGCCCAGCAGCACCGGCTTACCCTCCCGCTCGATGGCCATCCACATGTTGCGCTGTCCCCAGGACAGCTGCTCGATGCCCTCGCCGGGTCCGGAGAACGGAACGAGCACGCGCTCAGCCATCTCCGCTCCTCGTTTTGCAGCCACGTCATGCCGGATTGCGGACGGTTGGCTCCGCTTGGAGCACATTGTTGGTAGCCGGCACCGGAGTGTCAATAGCTTCGCGCTCGTGAAGACTGCACTGATTTCTTTAACGACAGCAGCCGCCCGTTTCGTACCGCTTATGCTATGCGGCGAGCCGGTCGGCTGATCGACATTTCCGTGTGGCTGCCGCAGTAAACGCTGTCGACCAGGACGTGTCGAGGGCGGTCGGCTAATAGCACGAAGCAGTGGCCGCGGGGTGCCGGAATTCGATCTCGGACGAGTTGGCGCGATCTGGTGACTGACGTGGAATTTCCCGGTACTGTGCGGCCACAGCCATTTCGGCGCACCACCCCTTTTATCCACCTGCGACTCGTAGAACCGGAGCTGTCGGTGAATTGGACGAACGCCGAGCAGTCGGTGCTGGCGGCGCTGTCCGCGATCACCGGGCGCGGCGTGTCGGCCACCGACCGGTTGGAGGCCGATCTGGGGCTGGACAGCGTGGAGCTCGCCGAGCTGGCGGCCCGGCTGCGCGAACGGTGCGGGGTCGAGCTCATCGACCTGCTGCGGTCGCTGACCGTCGACGAGCTGGTGGGGTTGACGGTGGGCCGGGTGGCTGAGTTCGTCGCCGTGCGACAGGCGATGGAGCCCATTCGATGAGCCGGTTCCTGTTCGTGGTGCCGCCGCTGCTGGGCCACCTGCAGCCGGCCCGGGGCATCGCCTCGGTGCTGGCCGCGCGCGGCCACCAGATCGGCTGGGTCGGCTCCGAGTCGGTGCTGCGCCCGGTGCTCGGCGACGATGCGGTGATCCACCGCACCGGGTCGCGGGTGCACCGGCCGCAGGCCGACAGCGGCATCGGCTCGCTGCGCTCGCTGTGGCAGGAGTTCATCGTCTCGTACACCAAGTTCACCCGGCGGGCGGTGGCGCAGGCGGTTGCCGAATTCGCCCCGGACGTGCTGGTGAGCGATCAGCACACCCCTGCCGGCGCGCTGGCCGCCTACCAGGCCGGGCTGCCGTGGGCGACGCTGGCCTGCTCGACCATCGAGCTGACCCGGCCGTACGCCGGGCTGCCCCGGGTCGAGGCGTGGATCGCCGAGCAGCTGGACCGGATCTGCGCCGCCGCCGGGGTGAACCCGGCCGAGCTGGGGTTCGACCTGCGCTGCTCGCCCCACCTGGTGCTCTGGCAGACCACCCCTGAGCTGGCCGGACCGCCGGTGCCGCCGGCCGATGGAGTCGAGGTGGCGCAGGTGCGCCAGGTCGGGCCCTGCCTCGGCCCGCGTGACGACGACCCGCCGTTCGACTGGGACTGGCTGGACGACGCGCTGCCGACGGTGCTGCTCACCACCGGCACCCTGGCCGCGGAGCTGGCCGGCAGCTTCGTCGAGCGGGCGCTGGCCGCGCTGGCGCCGCTGGCCGGGCAGCTGCAGGCGGTGCTGGTCGCCGACCCGGCGACCGTGCCCGACCCGCCGCCGCACGTGCTGGTGGCCGGCCGGGTGCCGATGCTGGCGTTGCTGCCCCGGCTCTCGGCGGTGGTCTGCCACGGCGGCCTGAACACCGTCAACGAGGCGCTGTGGTTCGGGGTGCCGCTGGTGGTGACGCCGATCCGGCACGACCAGCCGGTGAACGCGTCGCTGGTCGCGGCGGCCGGCGCCGGCATCCGGCTGCCGTTCGTCCGGTTCACCCCGGACCAGCTCGCCGGCGCCATTCGAACCGTGCTGACCGACGACGGCTACCGCGCCGCGGCCCGGCGGATCGGTGACTCGTTCGCCGCCGCCGGCGGCAGCGTGGCAGCCGCGAACCATCTGGAGGGATTGGCAGAGACGATGCCCACGAACCGCGAACCCGCCTACGCCGAGAGCGAGCGGGGATGACCAGCACCCGGCCGGCGCCAGCCAGCCAGCAGCCCGTCCAGCAGGTGGCCGACGAGATGATCGGCGTCCGCGGCCTGCGCAAGTCCTACACCGTCAAGCACAAGCGCAAGACGGTCAGCGTCGACGCGGTGCGCGGCATCGACCTGTCGGTGCGGCGCGGCGAGATCTTCGGCTTTCTCGGCCCGAACGGCGCCGGCAAGACCACCACCATGCGCATGCTGACCACCCTGATCGAGCCGGACGGCGGTGAGGCCACCATCGCCGGGGTGGACCTGCGCCGGGCACCCGGCGAGGTGCGCCGGCGGATCGGCTACGTCGCCCAGGGCGGCGGCACCACCGACGAGGTGACCGGACGCGAGGAGCTGGTGCTGCAGGCCCGGATGCACGGCATGGGCCGGGCGGAGGCCGAGCGGCGGGCCGACGCGGCGCTGTCCGCGTTCGACCTGACCGAGTACGCCGGCCGCAAGTGCGCCACCTACTCGGGCGGCCAGCGGCGCCGGGTCGACATCGCGCTCGGGGTGATCCACGACCCGACGGTGCTGTTCCTGGACGAGCCCACCGCCAGCCTCGACCCGCAGAGCAGGGCCCGGGTGTGGGACGAGATCCGCCGGTTGCGGGAGAACGGCATGACCGTCTTCATCACCACGCACTACCTGGAGGAGGCGGACGCGCTCTGCGACCGGATCGCCATCATCGACCACGGCGAGATCGTCGCCGAGGGCACGCCGGATCAGCTCAAGCACGAGATCTCCGGTGACGTGGTGATGGTCGAGCTCGACCCGGTGGCCGACCAGACGGTCGCGCTGCTCGGCGAGCTGCCGGTGGTGAGCCAGGTCGATACCACCGACACCGGGTTCGTCCGGCTGTACGTGCCGGACGCCGGCCTCGCGATTCCGCAGATCCTGCGCGCCCTGGACGGGGCCGCCGTCGAGTTCGGCAAGATCGAGCTGCAGCGGCCCAGCCTGGACGACGTTTTCCTCGCCAAGACGGGAAGGTCGCTTCGAGAGTCATGACCGCTGTCGCTGCTGGTCCGGTCGCGGTGCGCCGCCAACCGGACGCCTCCCCGACGAAGTTCCTCCGCGAGACCTGGCTAGTGTTCGCCCGGCAGATGCTGATCGTCCGCCGGACCCCGATCCGGTTGGTGATCGGCATCGCCCAGCCGATCGCGTACCTGCTGCTGTTCGCGCCGCTGCTCAAGCCGGCGCTGGCCTCGGTCGGCGCCCGCACCACCGCCGACGCCTACCGCATCTACGTGCCCGGCCTGCTGGTGATCCTGGTGCTGCTGAGCTCGCTGTTCACCGGCTTCAGCCTGCTCGCCGAGCTGCGGGCCGGCATCATCGAACGGGCCCGGGTAACCCCGGTCAGCCGGTTCGCGCTGCTGCTCGGCCGGGCGCTCAGCGAGGTGGCCACCCTGATGGGGCAGGCGCTGCTGATCACCGTGCTGGCCATCCCGTTCGGGCTGTCCGTGCGGATCGGCCCGCTGCTGCTGGCCTACGTGCTGCTGATCGTGATGGGCCTGCTGGCCGCGTCGCTGTCGTACGCGATCGCGTTGCTGATCAAGAGCCCGGCCGCGCTGGGGCCGCTGATCAACACCTTCGCCCAGCCGCTGGCGCTGCTCTCCGGGGTGCTGCTGCCGCTGACCCTGGCCCCGCACTGGCTGATCGCGGTGGCCCGGTGGAACCCGTTCTACTGGTCGACCAACGCCACCCGGGCGCTGTTCGGCGGCTCGGTCTCCGATCCCGCGGTGTGGAAGGGAATGCTGCTCATGGTGGTGTTGCTGGTGCCGGTCATGTGGTGGTCGGTGCGGTTGTTCGCCAAGCGGGTGCGCTAGCCGTGGCCGGGGCGTCGACGCTGCCGGTGCTCCAGCCGCTGTCCGAGGCGGCCGGCTCGGTCTCACCGGCCGACGTGCTGGCCGAGGCGATGGCGTTCTTCCAGCTGCCCGAGATCGCCGAGTTCACCGAGCCGGAGCGGGTCTGGGAGGTGGTCTCCCAGATCATCAACACCGGCACCTACTGGCACACCGAGCAAGAGCTGCTGGTCGGCGCAAAGCTGGCCTGGCGCAACCACGCCCGGTGCTCCGGTCGGTACAACTGGCGCAGCCTGAAACTGCTCGACCTGCGGAACCGGCGGACCGCCGAGGAGATCGCCGACGGCTGCTTCGAGCACCTGCGCGCCTCCACCAACGGGGGCAAGCTGCGCGCGGTGCTGACCGTGTTCGGCCAGCAGCTGCCCGGCCAGACCGGGGTGCGCATCCACAACCCGCAGCTGGTGCGATATGCCGGCTACCGGACGCCGCACGGGATGGTGGGCGACCCGCTGCACGTCGAGCTGACCGAGTACGCGCAGTCGCTGGGCTGGCGGGGCGCCGGCACCGCGTTCGACGTGCTGCCGCTGCTGATCACGGTCGAGGACGGCCCGGTGCGGATGTTCGAGCTGCCGGCAGACACCGTGCTCGAGGTGCCGCTGGAGCACCCGGAGTTCGGCTGGGTGGCCGATTTCGGGCTGCGCTGGCACGCCAACCCGGCGATCTCGAACCTGGTGCTCGACATCGGCGGTGTCCGCTACCCGGCCGCACCGTTCAGCGGCTGGTACGTCAGCGCCGAGATCGGCGCCCGCAACCTCAGCGACGAGGCGCGGTACAACATGCTGCCGGCGATGGCCGAGGGGATGGGCCTGTCCACCCGGCGCAACGCCTCGCTCTGGAAGGACCGGGCGCTGGTCGAGCTGAACCGGGCGGTGGTGCACAGCTACGAGAAGGCCGGCGTCTACCTGGTCGACCACCACACGGCGGCCGCCCAGTTCATCACCCACATCGACCGGGAGGCCCGGGCCGGCCGTCCGGTGACCGCCGACTGGTCGTGGATCAACCCGCCGCTGTCAGCGAGCACCACGCCGACCTTCCACCGGACGTTCCCGCCGCCCGACTTCGACATCCGGCCGAACTTCACCGGCCACCCGCAACCGCCGGTGTACGCCAGCGCCGTGTCGAGTGCCGCGCCGTCCTGCCCACACGGCTGACGCAGGAGGAAACATGACCACCGAGGTGCTGCAGAAGACCGCACCGCTGACCTTCGGCCAGATGTCGGTCTGGCGGGACGTCGCCGGGCTGCCGCGGGAGCGCTGGCAGGAGGCGAACATCTTCCACCGGTTCGACCTGCCGGGGGTGGTGTCGCGGCGGCGGCTGTGCGAGGTGCTCAGCCGGCTGCAGGAGAAGTACGAGTCGCTGCGCACGGTCTACGACCTGACCGACCCGCGGCAGCCCCGGCAGCGGGTGCTGCCGAGCCAGCCGTTTGAGGATGTGCCGGTGGCGTATGCCGATTCCGAAGATGTCAAGGCGCGGTTCGAGGCGCTGCACCGGATCCCGTTCGACGTCCGGGCGGACCGGCTGTTCCGCCCGATGGCGATCGCGACCGGCGAGCCGACCGACGATCTCGACGTCGAGAACGTCACCGGGGTCGGTTTCTCGCTGCACCACATGGCCGCGGACGGCTGGTCGATCGGACTGCTGGTGATGGACACCATCGCGCTGCTCGGCCTCGGCGGCGAGCCGCAGCCGGAGCAGCCGAGCAGCCTGCTCGAGGTGGCCGAGGAACAGCGCAACTCCTCGTTCTGGCAGGCCAAGACCAAGGCCACCCAGCGGTACTTCCGGTCGGTGTACGAGACGGGGGTGGCCCGGCTGCGCGACCGGGACCCGGCGTTGCCGGCGGTGCAGGCGACCATCGAGTCGAGCCGGCTGCATGCGGCGACCCAGGCGGTGATCGCGGCGCACAACGTCACGCTGTCCACCCTCTACACCGCGGTGCTGGCCGACTCGCTCAGCGAGTTCTGCACGCCGGGCCCGGTGCGGTTGGGGCTGATGACCGGCAACCGGTTCACCGAGAAGTGGCGGCACTACGTCACCTCGCTGAACCAGCTGATCCCGCTGCTGGTGGACGGCGACCCGACGGCCGAGCTGGCCGGCCGGCTGAACGCGGTGCAGGTGGCCGCGATGCGGGCGTTCCGGCTCGGCCACTACGACGTCGACCAGGTGACGCCGGCGGCGCTCGGGCTGGACGTGGCGCCGGCCGACGTCAAGGATCTCTGCATGCTGAACGTGATGGACTTCGCGCCGCCGGAGCTGGCCGAGGAACCGGACGCGGACGGCCTGCCGACGGTGCACTGGGAGCCGCTCTACAACAACGTCTCGACCAGCGGCTACCTGCGGGTGTACGAGACCACCGGCGGGACGGTGCGGCTGCGGTTGCGGCTCGGCGGGGTGCCACAGGAGACCGTGCGGTCGATCGTGCTCGGCATGTACCGGCGGGTGCTGGCCGCCGCCGGCTGACCTTCGCCTCTGTCGTCGCCTGGTTGGCGGCGGTAGAAGGATGGGCGTGGCTGAGGCGTTGGTACTGGTCGAGGAGATCTGCTGGCGGTTGCTGGTCGCCGAGCGGCTCGGCCGGCTGGCCACCGCGGTTGCCGGCCAGCCGGAGATCTACCCGGTGAACTTCGCCTGCCAGCCGCCGACCGTGCTGGTCCGGACCACGGAGGGCACCAAGCTGCTGAGCGCCGCGATCAACGACCGGGTGGCCTTCGAGGTGGACGGGCTCGATTCGCTGGGCGGCTGGAGCGTGCTGGTGCTCGGCCGGGCACGGGTGCTGGAGACCGAGGCCGAGGTGTCCGCCGCCGAGCAGTTCGGCCTCCGCCCGTGGGCGCCCGGGATCAAGGAGCGCTACCTGCTCATCGAGGCCGACCGGATCACCGGCCGCCGCTTCATCTTCACCGGGAAGCCGACCGAGCCGGCCGCCGGGCCGGATGTGTCGGCTAGGTGATCCTCCGACTCAGGCGCACATCACAACTGGCGCTTTATCCGCCACCGTATCGCCACCCCGCTCGGTGCGGCACGACAAATTCGTGAATCAAAAATCGGCCCATGGTCCTTGCTTCGAAACGACAGCGAGCGGCGTCGTCCTACGGAGTTCGATGGTGGCGCTACGTCGACTTATGACCCCGATGTGCCAGTGTCGAGACGTGACCTACGAACCAAGTGTTCAAGCCGACCTTCTGAGGGCTTCCGCCGGAGTCGTTCCTGTTCCGAATGGGAAGCCGTGGGATCACGGATGGGCCTACGCCGATTACCGACACTCCGGTGAACCTGTGATGTCATCACCCTCGGGACCTGTGAGCCTAGCTGGTGAACATCTTCAGGCCTACGAACGCGCTACTTCATCCCTGTTACGAGAATCCGCTGTCCGAGATCGCTGGCATCGAGAGGAGTTTTGGAGCGTCATAGGATCGCTTGTCGTGGCCACATACGGACGGGTCGAACGAGAGGCATTCGTCGCTCAAGCACTTTTACAGTTACGAACCGTCGGTCCGTCTCTTGTGGTGATGCTGATAGCGAATGCTAAGTGGGTTGGACCGCCTGCCGCGGTGGGAGACGTTATCCTTGGTTTAGCCGGTGACGAATACTTCGAAACGCTATTGGAAATATCTGATGGTCGTGCGCTTCCGGCCGTCGATCGTTGGACCCAGTGGTTGGATAACCAGATCGCGACGCGCCCTGGCGTCATCCCTCCGGTCGTATTAGGGACCTGGGTTCCCGGTCAAGGAATGTTAGCGACCGAGCAAGCGCAGCGACGAATGGAGGACGTTGTCGGCTTGTGCATGCTCCTCGGGCGGGACTTATCCGGACGGGGAATATTCCGCCGTGGCTCGACGAACCGGCCTGGTATCCGAGGCCTGAGGCTTGATCGTGGCGCCCTTGAAGCTGGATTGCAGAAATCAGCGCGTATTGAGCTGAGTTCCGCTCCGCTCGTCGTCGGTGACCTCTTGCACTCCACCTGGGTCTCATGGAATAGTGCCGAGCCGTTACTGCTTGCGGACCTCCTAGAGGATCTGGAGACGCGGAATGAGATCGCCAGTTCGCTTAGTTCACAAGACCCTGTTTCTCAATCGCTGAGGGTGGCTGCAAGATGGTTCACTGAAGGCCACTATGCAGACGCTGAGGATGACGCCGCACTGGCGCTGGGGGTCGCACTAGATGCGCTGCTCACTGGCAAACGCTCCCTCCCGGGAAGCGCAATGGCAGACCGCTACGCCATGCTCTCGCCTGAGCCCCGAGATCGTAAAGAGCTGGTGGCGCAGTACCTAAAGTTGTATGGAGTTCGGAGTAGCGTCGCGCACGGAGGGTGAAGTTCAAAGCTTGATGACGAAAGGCTTCTGGAGGAGTTTATAAGTGCGGTCCAATGGGCCGCCTCGCGGTGTGTCGCTCTAAGGAATCGATTCAGGCCGGCTTCGCCATCCGAACTAGATCAGCTTTTCGACGATCTGCGGTGGGGCGCGCGCACCTGGTCTGACTGAGTATGCTGACGCTCGAAGATGCGAACCGCTTCACCGGCGCATAGGCGGCAGTCCGTGATGCCGTTTTTATGGCCCAGGCCCGTCCTAGGTCGGCCAAAGCGCTAGACCATCATTAGGGCCTGCGATCCGAAACGCTGCAGACCCTCGCGGGCCCGACGGTTCTCGGTGGTGGCCAGGGGCAGGATCGAACTGCCGACCTACCGCTTTTCAGGCGGTCGCTCGTACCAACTGAGCTACCTGGCCGTACACCCGCCGGACGAACCAGCGAGCGTGCAGGAGTCTACCCGGAGCCGGCAACGCGGTTCGAATCGAGGTCGGCCAGCGCGGCGTCGTACCGATCCCACAGCACCTCGGCCACCCTGGGGTCCGCGCCGAGCGGCGCCGGCACTCCCGCCCCGACCGCCGCGGCCCGTTGCGCCAGCCGGTCCTGGAAGTGGCCGGGCGCCAGCAGGTAACCGGCCACGTCCACCAGATCCGGCAGCCCGTCCTGCCAGGAGGCATCGGTCAGGAAGCGCGAATGCACCGTGGGTGCAACCCCCTCGGCAGCGGCCAGCAGCGAGGCCAGCAACCGCGCCGTCTCCCGCAGTTGGTCGAACGCGGCCGGGTCGGACGAGCCGGCCCCGAACAGCACCACATCGGTCCCGACCCGCCGGACGGGCCGCAACCGGTCGGCCACCACCTCGGCCAGTCGCCGGTCCGGTCCGAGTTGCGAAGCGACTGCGGTGGAAGGTCGCCCAGCGACCAGCCGCCCGATGTCCACCGTGACGTGATAGCCGGTGGAGAGCAGCGCCGGCACCACGATGACCGGCCCGGCCAACCGAGCCAGCACGGCACTGGCCGAAGGTTCAGCCCGCTCCAGCCAGCCGAGCCGCACCGGCACGTCCGGGCGCAAGGCGGCGACCTGCGACAGCAGCTCCTCGACCGCGGCGACCCCGGCCGGGTCGGCGGTGCCGTGCGCGACGGCAAGCAAGGTGGGAACCATCAGTCAACAGCCTAGAGAAAGCGATCAGCCCGGTTCCAGAAGGAACCGGGCTGATCGCAATAGAGCGACCCCGACGGGACTTGAACCCGCGACCTCCGCCGTGACAGGGCGGCACGCTAACCAACTGCGCTACGGGGCCTTGCTCAAACTCGAACCACCTCGCCGAGGCGGCCCGTCAAACCTTACTACCTGCACCGGTCGGCCATGAAATCGGCCCCCGACCGCGTACCCCCAACGGGATTCGAACCCGTGCTACCGCCGTGAAAGGGCGGCGTCCTGGGCCACTAGACGATGGGGGCCCGAACAACCGCATCATCGTAACTGCTGCCGACGAGCCGGTTCCGAGCGGGCAACCCGAAGAAACGAGCTCAGTGCACCTTGGTGTCGGCCGGCAGCAGCTCGTACCGGGGGTTGGCCAGCGCCAGGTGGCCCTTGTACTCACCGACCGTGCCGGTCACCCGCACCAGCGAGCCGGGCTCGATGCCGGGGATCCGGGTGCGTCCCATGAACAGCAGCCGCATGCCGCCGGTGGAGTCGAACACCTGGGCCTCCAGCGACTTGCCGGCGGCGGTGCCCACCTGCACGATCTTGATCCGGCCCTCGATGGTGACCCGCTGCTTCCACTTCACCGACGCGATCGGCAGCACGCCGTCGGCCAGTTCCGGCTCGGGCAGCGGCGCTACCTCTTGCTCCGGCTCGACATCGGCCAGCTCGGGCGCCTCGTCGGTCAGCGCGGCGCGCTGCTGGGCCTTCTCCCGCTGCCGTTCCAGTTCCTGCTCCTGGCGCTCGTCCAGGGTGGTGTCGAACGGCACGATGGTCGCCGACACGTGCGGGATCTTGGCCATCGCGGCGGCGATCCGATCGGCGGTGCGGTCGTGCAGGATCCGCTGGGACACCCGGCGGAACGTCCGGCGCGGCAGCAGCACGCTGACCTCGGCCCGGTCGCCGATCACCGCGCTCAGTGCGGTCTCGGCCACCGCCCGGATCAGCCGCCGGTCCGGGCACTCGACGATCTCCAGCGGCACCTTCTCGCCCAGGCCGCGGTCGATCCAGTCCCGCTGCAGCTCGCTGGCCCGGTCGCTGTCGAGCGAGATGTGCACCGCGCGCAGGTCGGTGGGACGCAGGCTGCCGGCGTAGCGGAGCGCCCGCACCACGGCCAGGTCGAGCCGGTCGACCATCACCAGGATCACGTGCCGGGGGTAGTTCGGCATCGTCGCGCCCCGGGTGCCGAGCGCATCGGTGACCAGGTCGAGCGAGCGGGCCTCGTCCCGGTACTGCTGGTTCAGCCGCATCAGCAGCACCCAGAGCATCGGCGCCACCAGCAGCACCACCCAGGCGCCCTCGGTGAACTTGACCACCGCGGTGATGATGACGACCGCCAGCGACAGTGCACCGCCGGAGGCGTTGATCCACCACTTGTACTTCCAGCCCCGCTCCTTGTGGATGGTGTGGTACTTGGCCATCCCGAAGCCGGCCAGGGTGAAGCCGGTGAACACGCCGAGCGAGTAGAACGGCACCAGCTTGTCGACGTTCGCCTTGCCGACGATCAGCAGCACCACCGACAGCAGGGTCAGGATGATGATGCCGTTGCTGAACGCCAACCGGTGCCCGCGCCGGGTCAGTTGCCGGGGAAGAAAGGAGTCCTCGGCGACGAAGTTCGCCAAGAAGGGGAAGCCGGTGAACGGGGTGTTCGCGCCGGTGATCAGGATCAGCGCGGTCGCTGCCTGCACGATCACGAAGCCGATGTGACCGATGATGCTGGTGCCGAACGCCGCCTCGGCGACCTGCGAGATCACCGTCGGGGTGCCGCCCTGGAACGGCGCGGCGTGCGTCTGCATCGACAGGTAACCGACGCCGACCACCAGGAAGCCGAGCATCGAGGCCATGATCACCAGCGTCCGGCGGGCGTTCGGGCCGTTCGGCGGCTTGAACGCGCTGACCCCGTCCGAGATCGCCTCCAGGCCGGTCAGCGACGCGCCACCGTTGGCGAACGCCTTCAGCAGGTAGAAGATCGCCAGCGACGACAGGATGCTGTGCCCCTGGTCGTGGATCGGCAACTGGTGCTCGCCGCCGACCACCCGGTTCATGGCGTACTTCGGCAGATCGCCGAAAACCTCCCGGGCCACCCCGATGAGGATCACCGCGGTCGCCGAGACGAAGAAGAAGTAGGTCGGGAACGCGAACGCCTTGCCGGCCTCCCGGATACCCCGCAGGTTGCCGTAGGCGAGCAGCAGGATCAGCAGGATGCAGATCTCCACCCGGTACGGGCTGAGGCCGTGCACCGCCGAGGTGATCGCGGCGACCGCGGCCGCGGTCTGCACCGCCACCGTCACGATGTAGTCGATCAGCAGGGCCACCGCGGCCACCTGGGCCATCTTGTAGCCGAAGTTCTCCCGGCAGACGACGTACGAACCACCGGCCCGGGTGTAGGCCATGACGACTTCGCGGTACGACAGCGTCATCAGCACCAGGATGACCAGGATCACCGCGGTCATCGGCGCCAGGATGTGGAAGCCGGCCAGCCCGAACACGCCGAGCAGGACGATCAGCATCTCCTCGGTGCCGTACGCCGAGGAGGAGATGCAGTCCGACGACAGCACGCCGAGGGCCAGCCGCTTGGACAGCTTCTCTTCGTGCAGCTGTGAGCTGACCAGCGGCGGGCCGAGCAGCACCCGTTTGATCTTGTAGCTGAACCGCTCGGGAACCGAGACGGTGGAAGCCAGCGCCGGCGCGGCCGCCTGCTCGGTGCGCGGCGTCTGAACTGAGGTCATGGCGAAAAGGCTACGACGTCTGATGCGCGGCCGTTGCCGTGCCTGGTTGCCCCCTCAGCCCGCGTCAGTTCGCGCCGGTCACCAGCCCGGCGCCGGCCGGACGGTGCCCACCGGCTGGCCACCGCCGAGCACCGGCGCGTGGGTCAGCTCGGCCAGCGGTCCGGGGTCCACTCCGAGCCGGTGCAGCGCCCAGGCAGCGGCGCAGTCAGCCGCCCGGGTGGCGCCGTCGTCGATCTTCATCGCGATCGCGCCACCGTCCGGCAGGGCGGCGGCGTAACCGCCCTCGGCGCCGTCCTTGGCGATCAGCCCCGGCACCCGGCGCATCAGGGTGGTGACCGAGCGGCCCTCGCCGGCGACCAGCTCCGGATGGGTACGCATCGCCTCGGCCACCTGGGCCGGTGACCCGGTGCTGGTGGCGATCCGGGAGAACGCCCGGGCCACCCCCACCAGGCTGACCCCGAACAGCGGCGCGCCGCAGCCGTCCACCGCGGTGGCCGCGATCGGCTCGCCGGTGAGTTCGGCGACCGCCTCCGCCAGCCGGCGCTGCAGCGGATGTCCGGGCGCCAGGTAGCCCGACACCGGCCAGTCGTTGGCCAGGCAGGTCTGCAGCATCGCGGTGTGCTTGCCGGAGCAGTTCATCGCCAGCCGCGTTTCGGTGCGGCCGGCGGCCAGGTAGGCGCGCCGCTCAGCCTCGCCCAGCGGCAGCGCCGGCGGGCAGTCCAGGTCGTCCTCGGTGAGGCCGGCCGCGTCCAGGCTCTGGCTGATCAGCCGCAGGTGCAGCTCGGAGCCCGAGTGCGAGGACGAGGCCAGCGCCGTCTCGGGGAGGCCGAGCCGCAATCCGGCGGCCAGCATCCCGGCGGCCTGCAGCGGCTTCAGCGACGACCGGGCGAACACCACCTGGCTCGGGTCGCCGGCGCTGAACCGGACCTCGCCGGCGGCGTCCAGCACCACTACGTGGCCGGTGTGCGCCGACTCGACGACCCCGTTGCGTTCGACCTCGACCAACCGGACCCCGGGCGACAGTGTGATCACGGCGCCGATTCTGCCGACGGCCGGCTTTCGTGACGGTGCCGGGGTCGGCCGGTACAGCGGGGTCGGCCGTTACAGCGGACGCATCCCGAGCAGCCGCAGCTCGCCCAGCGACGGGCCGTCCTTCTCGATCACCGCGGTGATCCAGCCGCCGTCCCGGCCGTGCTGGCGCAGCGCCTCGGCCTCGGCCGGCAGCTCGACCGGGCCGAACTCGCGGCGCTCCCAGTCCTTGCGGGCCTGGTGGCCGGCCCGGGCCAGCGGCAGCACCGACTCGCCCCGGCTGAGCGCGTCCCGGCTGTCGGTGAGCCAGGCCAGCGCGTCGTCCAGCGCCGCGACCAGGGCGGCGTTGTGGTCACACCAGGTGGCGACCAGCTCGGGTCGGGTGCGGGCCACCCGGCTACCGCTGGTGTACGAGCCGGCGGCCAGCGACAGCCCCAGCTTGCCGCCCTGCAACCCGGTCAGCGCCAGGGTCTCGGCGAGCAGGTGTGGCAACCCGATCACCCGGGCCACCGCGGCGTCCTGCTCGGCGGCGGTGGTCGGCACCGGTCGGGCGCCGAGGTCGCACAGCAGCACCGCAACCGCCAGCCAGGCCTCCAGGTCGGTCTCCGGTTCGAGCACCAGTGCCCAGGGGGCGTCGCGGAACAGCATCGGGTCGGACGCCAGGAAGCCGGACTCCTCGGTGCCGGCCAGTGGATGGCCGCCGACGAACCGGCAACCGGGCAGCCGCTCGGCCACCAGCGGCAGCACCGGGGACTTGAGGGTTCCGACATCGGTCAGCACCGCGGTCGGTTCGAGCGCGGGACCGATCTCGGCCAGGGCGGCCGGCAGGTTCGGCAGCGGCATCGCCAGCACCACCAGATCCGCACCGGTGACCGCTTCGGCGGCGGTGCCGGCCAGCTCGTACCCGGCGCCGCGGGCCAGCCCGGTGACGTCGGGGTCGGGGTCGTACCCGATCACCCGGTAACCGCTGCGGGCCAACGCCTGGAGCACCGAACCACCGATCATGCCGAGGCCGAGCACGGCGATCCGGCGAAACTGTTGAGGCACCGGACCAACGTAACGGCCACATTCGTCCGGTGGCGGCCTGGTGGCGGAGCGTGACCGATCCGATGCCGGGCTGTCACTGGATAGGTACCCGGTGGCAACTTGGGCGCGCCGGTTCCGGTTGGACTTTGCGGCATCTCCGATCCGTGCCAGGATCGTCGGTGCAACCAGCAAGTCCGTGTCCGGCGAGGTGAGGGGTCCGGTCATGACAGCAGCCGGTTACGCGGTCGCGGCGTACCGCGACGGTGGAGTGTGGCACTGCGACGCGCTGCCGAGCGGCGTGCTGCACGATCTCAGCGTCCTGCTGTCCGCGTTGCGCTCCCAGCCGCCTGAGGGTGGCCCCTTCGTGATCGCCTGCGTCGACGACGAGTTCTTCCTGGTGGCCCGCGCGCACGGGCCACGGATCGACCTGTTGCTGTCGGACCTGACTGCGGCGGTCGAGTTCCCGCTGGCCGCCCAGGTGCTCGAGCGGCTGGGCGAGGATCCGCCCGAGGACGATGAGTTGGATGAGGTCTGGCCGATCGGCGAGCTGGACCTGTTCAGCGACCTGGACCTCGGCGAGGAGGACATGGAGTCGATTCTCGACGACCTGGACGCCTACCCGGAGGAGATGCTCACCGCGGTGATCGAGCGCATCGGTCTGGCCGCCGAGTTCGACCGCGCCCGATCGGCTGGTTCGGTGCGCTCGTGAGCCTGTTCGCCGTCGCGCTGGTCGGCAAGCCGGGCGCGTTCTCGGCCGAGGAGCTGGACCTCACCGGCTGCGAGTCGATCGACGACGTGGCAGACCTGCTGCGCGAGTTCGACGAGCCGGTGCGGTTGCTGGCCCTGGAGCAGGACGACGAGTACGCGGTGCTGGCCCGCTTCGACGTCGCGGCCGACGAGCGGGACGACCCGGTGCGGGTGTTCCTCTCCAACGGTCACGCGGCCGACGACTACCGGCTGGCCCAGCTGTTCGCCGACGGCCTGGACGAGATCGGCGGTGACCCGCTGGACGGCGACGAGGACGCTCCGGCCGGGGCGCACGACGCCGCCCCGTTCGGCGATGCTGAGTTGCTGGCAGACCTCGGCGTCGAACCGGCTGCGCTGGTCGAACTGGCCGTGCACGAGGGCACGCTGCCCGGCGACCTGCTGGACGCGGTCTGCGAGAAGCTCGGCTGCGCGGCGGTGCTCGACGCGCTGCGCGGCTGAGGTTCGCCGTGGAGTGGGACGAGGCGATGGGCCTTGCCCTGGCCGAGGCTTCGGCGGCGCTGGCCACCGGTGACGTGCCGGTCGGCGCGGTGGTGCTCTCGCCGGCCGGCGCCGTGCTCGGCGCCGGCCGCAACGTCCGGGAGGCCGAGCAGGATGTCACCGGGCATGCGGAAGTGGTGGCTCTGCGGGCGGCCGCCCGGGCTTCTGGGGACTGGCAGCTGGTCGGCTGCACCCTGGTGGTGACCCTGGAGCCGTGCACGATGTGCGCCGGCGCGCTGGTGCAGGCCCGGATCGCCCGGCTGGTGTTCGGCGCCTGGGACGAGAAGGCCGGTGCGGTCGGCTCGCTCTGGGACGTGGTGCGGGACCGGCGGCTGAACCACCGGCCCGAGGTCTACCCGGGCGTCCGGCGGGCCGAGTGCGCCAAACTGCTGACCGATTTCTTCGCCGGCCGACGGTAGCTGTATTGTCCTCGGCGGTGGCGTGTCCGAGCGGCCTAAGGAGCACGCCTCGAAAGCGTGTGAGGTTAATAGCCTCCCAGGGTTCGAATCCCTGCGCCACCGCCAACCGGACCCCCGGGTAGCCGGCTCGTTCCGAGCCCGCCGCCCGGGGGTCTCTAGGTTCTTGGGCGGCCGCCTTTTCCCGTCTCGCCGGTGCTGCCGTCGCCCAGCGCCAGCCGCTGACCGCCGGACCAGGACGTTCGGCGCTGGGCGCGCCGACCACCTCGCGGCACGCTACGAGGGTGCCGATGCCGCCGGACACCAGGGCCGGCCCGGTGCGCCGGGCCTGGCTGGTGTTGCTCTTGCTGCCGGTGTCGTGGCTGCTGGCGTTCGCCGTCGGTGAGGGTTTGATCGGCGCGTTCGGCTACAACGTGGGCGGCAGCTACCCGACGTGGCTGGCGGTGCTCACCGACGTGGTCGCCTGCGTCGTCGCGGTCGCGCCGTGCCTGGTCGGCGGCCTGCTCGCCTGGCGGGGATGCCGGACCCACCAGCCGCACGCCCTGCCGCCGCTCGTGGTCTCGACCGTGCTCGGCACCGCGTTGGTCGCACTCACCCTGGTGTCGCTGATCGGCGACCTGGTGCGATGAGAATTCGCTAGCCGTTCCAGCCGTTGTTGTAGACGTCCAGCCCGAACCGGTTCAGTCCGGCGGTGCCGGCGTAACCCAGGTACGGCAGGCCGAAGATGTCCTCCAGCGAGGCCAGCAGCGAGTAGTGGTTGTACGGCGTGGTGCTCCAGGTGTTCGGCGCCGTCCACTTCGAAAGCACCAGCGCCCCGACCTTGCCGCCGCCGAGGCCGGTGATGCCGGGCAGCGCGGCGTTCGGTCCGGGACCCTCGCCGCAGCAGGCCGACGAGTCGCTCTGCGGGCCGTCCGACTCGTCCGCGGTGATCACCAGCATGCCGTCCTGCTGGTAGGCGGGGGAGTTGAGGATCTTCGGCACCCAGGTCTGCAGCCAGCTGTTCACGCTGGCCAGCCCGCCCGGCTCGCCGTCCACGCACGGGCTGTCGTGCCCGTCGTGGCAGAGGTTCGGCGTGATGTACGAGAGGCTCGGCGTCGTCCCGACCGAGGCCAGGTCGGTGTCGAGCTGCGAGAGGTCCACCACCCGCTGGCTGCACTCCGGCGAGTCGATGATCGAGTGGAAGTACACGAACGGGTTGTGCCGGGCCGCGTACTGGTCACCCACCGTCGCCTTCTGGGTGCTGTCCACCGTGTTCAGCGCGGGGTGCCGGCACGGGGTGCCCATGTCCTCCAGATAGCCCTTCCAGCTGGCACCGGCAGTGTCGAGCTGGTTGGGCAGCGCCGGCACCGACGCCGGGAACACGCAACCGTTGCCGACCGCCTGGCCGGGCGGGACCGTACCGGCGCCGACGAAGTCCGAGTACACCTGGCAGTCACCCTGCATCTGCGCGTTCGGTCCCTGGCCGGACAGCTGCGCGACGTAGTTCGGCTGCGAGTTGTGCGCGGTGCCGTAGTAGCCGTTGAGCAGAACCCCTTGGGAACGCAGGGTGTTCGCCAGGTACGGGGCGGCCGACCCGGCGCCCCAGGTGGTGTCGTAGCCCTTGTTCTCGATATTGATCACGAACACGTGTCCGACCGGCGGGACGTACGCGCTGGTCGAGGTGGTGGCGGCGTGGACCCTCGCCGAACCGGAGCCGGCCACCAGCAGCGTGGCGGCCACCAACACGGCGGCCATCAGGTATCGAGAGAAGCGGGTCAGCGCGATCATCCGGGCAGGCTCCATCCGTCAGCAATGGCTTTGCTCTTCAGGTCAGACCATTCCCCGTCCTCAGGCCCGGCAACCGTGTCCGACGGACAGCCGGCCGTCGCGAACGGTGGCACCGAGTACCGCGGGGCAGCCAGCGACCCGGCACCGAAGTCGAGCACCTCGGCCAGGTTGCGGGCGCCGGCGTCGCGCGGCGTCAAAGAAGGCAGCCCCCACCGCCACTCGATCAGCTTGAGCACCGAGGTGTGGTCGTAGGTCTGGTGCGCGACGTAGCCCCGCCGCGCGTACGGCGAGATCACCAGCGCCGGCACCCGGAAGCCGCGCAGCGCGGTGGCGGCCGAGACGTCCGGTGCGGTGCCCGGCGGCACGTGGTCGAAGAAGCCGCCCCACTCGTCGAAGTTGATCACCAGCACGGTGCGGGCCCAGTTGGGGCTGCTCACCACGGCCGCGTACACCTGGTTCAGGAACTGCTCACCCGCCCGGATGTCGGCCTTCGGATGGTCGTCGGCCGAGGTGCCGGACGACTCGTCCATGAACCGCGGATCGACGAAGGACACCGCCGGCAGCTGGCCGGCCGCCGCGTCGGCCAGAAACCCGGCGAACGGCCGGGAGATCGGCAGGTACCTGGTGCCCCACAGCGCGGTGAACGGGACGTCGCCGAAGTAATAGCGGCCCGACACCCCGGCCGCGGCGAGCGAGTCCCAGATGGTCGGCAGGGTCGAGGTGGTGGTCGAGTTGTGCAGCCGGTCAGTCTGCGCCGCGTGCTGGTAGAACCGGTTCGGATAGGTCTCGGCCATGACCGCCGAGAAGTACCGGTCGCACACCGTCCAGCCTGGCGCCGCCTGGCCGAGAAAGGTCAGATCCGGCTGGGTGTAGTAGCCGACCGCCAGCGCGTCGTTCTCGCCGGCCCGCAGCCAGCCGTCGCACCGGCCGCCGTTCAACTCGATCCGGCCGCCCTCGTACGAGTGGTCCGGGTCGTTGTACTGGCAGCTGGCGTACTCGGTCAGCCGGTGGGTCTGGTGCTTGATCCCGTACCGGTCGACGAAGGTCAGGCCCGACTGCTTGCCGTCCGCGCCGGGCAGCCAGCCGAGGAAATGGTCGAACGACCGGTTCTCCATCATCACCACGACCACGTGGTCGATGCCCGAGTCGGTGGGGGCAGGCAGTGCGGCCGGCCGGGTGGTGGCGCCGGCGGTGAGCCGGCCGCTCGCTCCGAGCGCGCCGGCCAGTGCCACCCCGCCCGAGGCGGTCAGGAAGCTGCGTCGAGTGAGGCTCACGCATCGGTTATTGACCGGACCGGCCCCTCGGTTACGCCCCCGGGGGAGAAGTTCACCGTTCGTTCACGGTGCCCCGGCAACAGCAGGATGCCCGCCGGCCTGGGGGGACGGGCCGGCGGGCGGATGGAACGAACCTGCGATCAGGGCTGGAAGTAACTGGCTGGCCGGCCGGCCTGCGAGCAGGTCAGGGTGTAGCCGAACGGCAGCTTCGAGCCGTCGGCGTAGGTGCCGGTGATCCGGTACTGGGTGCCGACGGCGGGGATCGGGGCGTTCTGGGCGAAGATCCCGCACCGCAGCTGCACCACGTCCGGGCCGTTGAAGTCGATCGCGCCGATGCCGTGGCCGCCGAGCAACGGGTCGCCGTGCAGCGGCAGCACCGAGACGTTCTCGATCTGGCGGGTGGTCACCTGCAGGTTGCCGGCCCGGCCACCGCGCAGCTGGGTGTTCTCCAGCTCGTCCAGCTGGCGCCGCTGGTAGTTCTGGAAGTCCTGCCGGCTGCGGCTGACCAGCTCCTCGTACTCCGCCTGGGTGGTCGGCTTGAAGGTGTCGATGCCGTTGTCGGTGTAAGCGAGGATGTAGACGTCGGTCGCCCCGTTCGGAATCGGGATCTCCACCGCCTGGCCGAACGTCTGCGCGGTGTAGGTGGTGGTGATCTGCGGCCGCTGGCCGAACATCACCCAGACCGACTGCTTGAGCTGGAAGGTGGAGACGAAGCCGGGGTTGAGCGTGGTGGACGCGGTGTTGTTGGTCTCGACCACCTTGTTGCCGTTGACGTACCAGATCACGCTCAGGTTGGTCGCCGGACTGAGGCACTCGTTGTCCAGGCCGACCTGGTCCTGGGTGATCTGCCGGCTGGACTGGCCGCCGATGGCCGGGCTCTGCTGGTTGGGGTCGCTCACCAGCGCCGGGGTGCCCAGAGTCAGCCCGACCGGATCGGTGAAGTCGGTGACTGAGCTGCCGAAGGCGGCGATGCTGGCCGAGAACGAGGTGGTGAGATCGATCTGCTGGTGCGAACCCGGCGCCGGGTTGAGCACGTTCCAGGCCGAGTAGACGTAGTTGTCCTGCGGCTGCACCGGCTGCAGGAACATCAGCACGACGTTGGACGTCACGTCGGTGACGGTGTTGTGCACGTGGATCGTGGTGGTGGTCGTTGCCATCGCTGGGTCGCTCCTTGACTGGTTTGGGTTTCCGCCCGGCGGGGACGGTCCCGATCGGTGTTTGACGACTCCCAGTTCAGCGGAGCCAGGACGCCCGGTCATCGACAAGATTGCCGATGCGGCCGGCCGGTGGACCTGCTAGCGGAACGGCCCAGGACCGGTGGGCGAGCGCCACCGCGGCGAGCTGCGACCCGACCTCGAGCTTGGTCAGCACCTGATGGATCTGGGTGCGCACCGTGGCCAGCGAGACGTGCAGGTCGTCGGCGATCTCGGCGGCGAGCCGACCGTCCAGCAAACCGGTCAGCACCTGTCGTTCGCGGCCGGTCAGCCGGTCGAACCGCGCCGATTCGGCCTGCCGGAACCGCAGTGCGGCCAGCAATCGGCTGCGTTCGGCCGGACTGCGCGGAGCGGGGCGGCGCAAGGTCGCGTCCAGAGCGCCGATCAGCACGGTCAACGGGCGGTCGGCGTCCAACGCATCATCCGCGCCGGCCCGGACCGCGCCGGCCAGCGCGGGCAGCCCGGCCAGCCCGGCGATCAGGATCACCCGCGGCGGGTGCAGCCGCTGCCCATCGGCTGGCAGTGGGGGAAGGTTGCCGGCGCGGTCACCGACCAGCACGACGGCGGCCGCGGCGCCGAAGCTCCGCACCGGCCAGCCAAGGGTCCGCAAGCCGGCGGTGATCGCGGCAGTGAGCACCCCGTCCAGGCCGGCCACTCGAACAGCGAAAGACTGCTCCATTCGGTCATGGAGGCAGCAATTTCGCACTTCCGGCAGTGGTGATAGTGCACTGAATTCAGCGGTCGGGAGTTTGCGACTTCCGGCTTCGGTGACCGCGTTTCCGCTTTATGCTCCGGGCGAAATCGTGAAAGCAGGAAAACGTCCAGTGGCAAAGAGGAGTCAGCCGTGACGGGTGCGCAGCCGGGCCGGTTGCTGGTGATCGGGTTCTCGACGGTGATGGCCCGCGGCCTGCAGCTGTTCCGTCCTGACGACTCGGTGATCTTTCTCGAGGAGGCCGGCCTTGCCCGTGACCGGGACGCCGTGACCTTTCTGGCCGACTACCCGTGCTGCTCCCGGCTGGTCGAGTGGGACTACCTGCACCCCGACGCCGCCGACGAGTTCTTCGCAGCCGGCGCGTTGGGTGAGCGGCCGGCGGCGATCGTGCCCGGCATGGAGCACGCGACGGCGTTCGCGGCCCGGCTGGCCGAACGGTACGGGCTGCCGACCGCCACCCTGGGGGCCGCCGAGCTGATGCGGGACAAGGCCCGGCTGCGCCGGGTCACCGCCGCGGCCGGGGTGCCCAATCCCGTCTCCCGATCGGTGGAGGGCCCAGCCGAGGTGGTCGCGCTGCTGCGTGAGCTGGGCGCCCCGGTGATCGTCAAGCCGAGCAACCGGGCCGGCTCCGCCGGGGTGACCCGGGTCGACAGCCCCGAGCAGGCCACCGCGGCGTTCGGGTTCGCGCTCACCGGCGGCGAGTCCGAGCCGCAGCGCGAATGGGGTGACGGCGGCGAGGTGCTGGTCGAGGAGTACCTGGCCGGACCGGAGTTCAGCGTCGAGATGCTGGTCGAGGACGGCCGGCCGGTGCTGGGCAACATCACCGCCAAGACGCTGTTCGACGGCCCCCGGCCGATCGAGCGGGGACACGTGTTGCCGCACTCCGGACCCGAGGCGGAGGAGATGCTGGCGCTGACCGGCCGGGTGGTCGCCGCCACCGGTTTCGCGGCCGGCATCGTGCACTGCGAGTGGATCGTCACCGACCGCGGGTCGGTGCTGGTCGAGTGTGCCGGCCGGATCCCGGGTGACGGCATCACGGCGCTGCTGGGCATCGGCTGGGGAGTCGACTGGGTCGAGCAGTACGTCGCGCTGATGTCCGGACGGCTCGACCGCCAGCTGCTGCCGGACCAGCCGGTTCGCAGTTCGGCGGTGGCGCTGGCAGCGGCCGAGCCCGGCACCGTGCTCGCGATCGACGGGTTGGACCGGGCCGGTGCGATCGAGGGCGTCCTGGTGGTGTTGCCGCTGGTGTCGGTCGGCGACGAGGTGCGGCCGCTGCGCAGTTCGGCCGACCGGGTCGCGCTGGCGATCTCGATGGGCGCGGACCCGGCCGAGGCGACCGCCCGGGCCGAGCAGGCGATCGCGCTGGTGCGGGTGCGGACCGGCGCCGATCAGCCGGTCAGCAGCTCGGTCACCACCTGATCGATGGTGTACCGGCACTCGCACGACTGCCACCCAACCAGGCCCGGCAAGCCGATCTCCGCACCGGCGTAGCGTGGAGATCGCCCTAACCGGCGCATTGCTGAAAACCAGCGAAGTGGCAACCTTTACAAAGGAATTCTGCTGTGCTCTCTGACAGTTCCCGTCCGATCATCCAGCAGACATTGCCCGTGGTGGGCGAGCACATCGGCGCCATCGCGGGTCGGTTCTACCGGCACATGTTCGAGGCCCACCCAGAGTTGCTCGACGGCATCTTCAACCGGGGCAACCAAGCGGAGGGAACCCAGCAGGTGGCGTTGGCCGGGTCGGTGGCGGCGTTCGCGGCGGCGCTGGTGGACAACCCGGAGCAGCTGCCTGACCGGCTGCTCTCCCGGATCTCTCACAAGCACACCTCGCTCGGCATCCGGCCCGAGCAGTACCAGGTGGTGCACGACCACCTGATGTGGGCGATCGGCGACGTGCTGGGCAGTGCGGTCACGCCCGAGGTGGCGGTGGCCTGGGACGAGGTCTACTGGCTGATGGCCTACGCCCTGATCAACGCCGAACGCGGGCTGTACAGCGCCCGCGGGGTCCGTCCGGAGACGGTCTGGCGCGACTGGGAGGTGGTGGAGCGCATCCCGGAGACCGAGGACGTGCTGACCTTCGTGGTGCGGCGTACCGACGACCGGTTGGTCCGCACCTCGCTGCCCGGCCAGTACGTCAGCGTCCGGCTGACGATGCCGGACGGGATCCGCCAGCCGCGGCAGTACAGCCTGACCCGGGCCGACGACGGCGAGCACCGGCAGTTCTCGGTGAAGCGGGTGCGCGGCAACGGCGCACCGGCCGGCGAGGTGTCGAACCAGCTGCACGACTCGGTGCGGGTGGGCGACGTCATCACCCTGTCGCTGCCGTTCGGCGACGTGGTGTTGGACGACACCGGCCGGCCGATCGTGTTCGCCAGCGCGGGCATCGGCATCACCCCGATGGCCGGGATGCTCTCGCACCTGGTGGCGGCCGGCTCGAGGCTGCCGGTGTACCTGCTGCACGCCGACCGGAACGAGGAGTCGTTCGCACTGCGGCACCAGGTGTTCGCCGACCTGGGCAAGCTGGCCAACGGCACCGGTTACGTCTGGTACGAGGACGGTCCGGAGACCACGCTGCCGGTGACCGGCGCGTTCGCCGGCTACCTCGACCTCGGCCAGGCCGAACTGCCCGAGGACGCCATCTACTACCTGTGCGGCAACCTGCCGTTCATGCAGGCGGTGCGCAGCGCGCTGATCGAGCGCGGGGTGGCCCCGAAGGACATCCAGTACGAGGTGTTCGGGCCGGACCTCTGGCAGGCCGATCTGGTCACCGAGCCGGCACCCGGCGCCGCGTAGAAGCAGGCGCGGGAGCTAGGACTGCCGGTGGCGCAGCACCGGCACCAGCAGGCCGAGCGCCACCAGTTGGACGGCCACCACGAAGCCGGCCACCGCCGGCAGGCCGTGCTCGTAGAGCACCCCGATCAGGGTGGCGCCGGCCAGCCAGGCCAGCCCGTACACGGCGGTGAAGGTGCCGTAACCGGCGCCTCGCCGGCCGGCCGGCACGAAGTCGGCGACGGCGGCGCGCATGGTCGAGTCGTGCACCCCCATCCCGGCGCCCCAGACCACCGCGCCGAGCACGAACAGCGCCGGCGTGCTGGCGAACGACAGGAATGGCACCGCGGCCGCCAGCGGTGGCAGCGCGAGCAGGCCGCGCAGGCCGTACCGGTCGTAGATCCGGCCGAAGCCGACCGCCGCCACCGAGGCGCTGGCCATCGCCAGCGCGTACAGCACCGGCACCACCGGACCGGCCACCAGGTGCCGGGCGGTGAGGTGGAAGGCCAGCACCGCCCAGGTGCTGAAGCCGAACATGGTGGCCGCCGAGAACGCGGCGTACTGCCAGAACCGCCGGGGCAGGTCGGTGCCGAACCGCAGCCGCTTGCGCTCGGCCACCCGGGCCGCCGGCTCCCAGGCGAGCGGGTCCGGCGCCCGGTTGCGCAGCCGGGCCAGCGCGAGCAGGGCCAGGCCGCCGGGCACCGCCAGCATCGCGAAGGCGAACCGGTAGGAGTCCCCGAGCGCCAGCGCGCCGGCGATCAGCAGCGGACCGGTCATCGCGCCGAGCTGGTCGAGGGCCTCGTGCAACCCGAACGCGTAACCGCGGCCGAGTTCGGCCGACGCGTGCGCCAGCATGGTGTCGCGGGCCGGCGTCCGGATTGCCTTGCCGGCCCGTTCGCCGTTGTAGAGCAAGCCGGCGGCGGCCAGGTTGCCGGTCACCGCGACCAGCGGTACGCAGACCGCGGTCAGCGCGTAACCGGCGATGGTCTGCGGCCACGGTTTGCCGGTGCGGTCCGACAGCCGCCCGGTGAACAGCCGCAGCACCAGCGCGGCCGCCTCGCCGGTACCCGTGATCAGGCCGACCAGTGCGGCGGTGGCGCCCAGGCTGCCGAGGTACGGGCCGATAACCGACCGGGCGCCCTCGTACACCACGTCCGCCAGCGCCGAGACGATGCCGAACCCGATCACGAACCGGACGGGTGAGATCCGGTTGCCGACAAGCCGGCTGGTATCGGTCACAGATCCTCCCGTCGGCGGTGCCCGACCATCGTAGGCGGGCGCACTACCCTCGATCGCAGGCGTCACTCGACGCTCCTCCGACCCCGTGGAAAGGAGTCCGGGTGAGCGTCAGCTCGGTGGTCGACCAGGTGCTCAAGCTGCACGGCACGGCCGCCTACGCGCTGGTCGGGGTGCTGGCCTTCGCCGAGGCGGCGGTCTTCGTCGGCTTCGTGCTGCCAGGCGAGACGGCGGTGCTGCTCGGCGGTGTGCTGGCCCACCAGCACCGGGTGTCGCTGGTCGGCATGGCCACCGTGGCGGTGCTGGCGGCGATCATCGGGGACTCGGTCGGTTACGAGGTGGGCCGGCATTTCGGCACCCGGCTGGTCGACTCGAGGTTTCTGGCAAAGCGCCGGGAGGGCCTGCAACGCGGGCAGGACCTGCTGCGCCGCAAGGGCGGTCGGGCGGTCTTCGTGGCCAGGTTCACCGCGTTCCTGCGCGCGGTGATGCCCGGGCTGGCCGGCACCTCGCGCATGCCCTACCCCCGGTTCCTGGCGTTCAACGCCGCCGGCGGCCTGGTCTGGGCGGTCGGCTACACGATGCTCGGCTACCTCGCCGGCGCCAGCTACCGCAAGGTCGAGAGCGTGGCCGGACGGGCCTCGGCGGCGCTGCTCGCGGTGATCGTGGTGATCGCCGTTGTGGTCATGGTCCGCCGGCGCCGGCAGCATCGCGAGTAAGCCTGCTGAACCGGGCCGCCGCCCTTCTCGTACTTGCTGGTGGCTGCGCCGATCGAGCGCGGCGCACGGCACATCGCGAGGAGATGAGCGAGATGGACGCTCACAGCCGAGGACTGACCTATCTCACCGGCGGTGGCGCGGCGCTCGCCGCGCTCCTGCTGTTGGCGGCCTGCAGCAGCAGCAAACCGGCCAGCTCCGGCTCGCCGGCAACCGGCTCCGCCGCCGGCAGCACCGCGGCCGCCGGCGCCGCCAGCACCACCGGAACGGTCACCGTGAAGGTGGCGCAAGGCCCGCTCGGCGTCTACCTGACCGACAGCTCGGGCCGGGCGGTCTACGAGTTCGCCTCCGATTCGGTCGCCCGGTCGACCTGCACCGGCAGCTGCCTGGCCTACTGGCCGGCGCTTGCCAGCACCAGCATGCCGGCGGGGGGCAACGGTGTCTCGGCGGCCAAGCTGACCGTGTTCACCCGGTCCGACGGTGGCCATCAGGTCGCCTACGCCGGCCACCCGCTCTACTACTTCGCGCTGGACAAGTCGGCCGGCGACACCAAGGGCCAGGGTCTCGACAACTTCGGGGCGAAGTGGTGGCTGATGGGCCCGTCCGGCCAGCCGATCACGGCCGCCGGCTCGACCGGTTCGAGCCCGGCCAGTTCAGGCGGCGGCTACACCGGCGGTGGCTACGGCCGGTGACAGGGAGCGCCGCTAGGTGAGCGTTGCCTGCGTTGGTGGCGGGCCGAGCTGTGTAGTTGACTGCTGGTGTGGAATCGAGTGCGCACCCGGTGGCGACCCAGGCCGATGCCGACGGGCATCCGGACGAGCCGCACGGCACTGACCTGGCCGGCCGGCTGAACTGGCTGCGCGCCGGGGTGCTCGGCGCGAACGACGGCATCGTCTCGGTGGCCGGCATCGTGGTCGCGGTGGCCGGCGCGACCAGCTCGCGGGGGCCGATCTTCACCGCCGGGCTGGCCGGCCTGGTCGCCGGCGCGGTCTCGATGGCGCTCGGCGAGTACGTCTCGGTCAGCTCGCAGCGGGACGCCGAGGCGGCCCAGCTGGCGCAGGAGAAGCGTGAGCTGGAGGAGATGCCCGAGGAGGAGTTCGCCGAACTGGTGGCGATCTACGAGGGCAAGGGACTCACCCCGCAGACCGCCCGGCTGGTGGCGGCCGAGCTGACCGCCCACGACGCGCTGGCCGCCCACCTGGACGCCGAACTCAACCTCGACCCGGACAACCTGGTGAACCCGATCGAGGCGGCGCTCGCCTCCGCGGTCTCGTTCACCGTCGGCGCGCTGCTGCCGCTGCTGGCGATCCTGCTGCCACCGCAGCACTGGCGGGTGCCGGTCTGCGTGGTCGCGGTGCTCGGGGCGCTGGCCATCGCCGGCGCCATCTCGGCCCGGCTCGGGGCGGCGAACGCCCGCCGGGCGGTGCTGCGGGTGGTGATCGGCGGGGCGCTGGGGCTGGGCATCACCTACGCCATCGGTTCGCTGTTCGGCACCGCGATCGGCTGAGCGTGACCATTCCCCGGCGTAACTCCTTTCCCATGCCGGTCCGGCTGGCCGAGCGGGAGTGGCCGCTCAGCCACGGCGACCAGCGCGCGGTGGTCGCCGCCCGCGGCGGTGCGTTGCGCAGCTACCGGGTGGCGGGCCGGCCGGTGGTGGACGGCTGGGCGGACGGCGAGCTGCCGCCGGCCTTCAACGGAGCGGTGCTGGGGCCCTGGCCGAACCGGATCTCCGACGGCCGCTGGCGGTTCGCCGGCGTCGAGCACCAGTTGCCGGTGAACGAACCGGACCGGCAGACCGCCTTGCACGGCCTGGTGATCTGGGCTGACTGGCAGCTGGTCAGCCACCGGGCCGACGCGATCGTGCTGAGCTGCCGGGTGCCGGCCCAGCCCGGGTATCCGTTCGACCTGCGGCTGCAGGTCCGCTGGTCGCTGACCGGGGACGGACTGCGGTGCGAGTACGAGGCAGAGAACGTCGGCGGCCGGACGGCCGCGGAGAACGTCGGCGGCCGGACGGCCGCGGAGAACATCGGCGCCCGGCCGGCGCCGTTCGGGATCGGCTGCCATCCGTTCTTCGGCTTCGAGGAGCACCCGGTCGACCAGTTGACCCTCACGGTGCCGGCCCGGCGGCAGCAGGCCACCGACGACCGGCTGTTGCCGACCGAACTGGTGGCCGCCGACCCGCGGCTGCCGGACGGCCTCCCGCTGGCCGGCCAGTCGCTGGACGCCGCGTTCACCGAACTCGATCGGGCCCCGGACGGGTCCACCGAGGTGGTGCTCAGCTCGCCGGCCGGCGCGGTGCGGATCTGGGCCGATCCGGCGTTCGGCTGGTGGCAGGTCTACACCTCGGACATGTACCCGGCCGGCAGCGACCGGCACCGCCGCTCGGTGGCAATCGAGCCGATGACCTGCGGCCCGGACGCCTTCAACACCGGGGTGGACGTGCTGATGCTGGAACCGGGGCAGCCCTGGCGGGCCAGCTGGGGCGTCCGGGTCGATCAGGCCGCCGAGGACACCCGGAACACCGGGTAGCCGCCGGCGATCGCGGCCAACTCGGCGTCGCTGGCGGCCGGTCCCACCCCGGCGAAGAACGTGCCGACCTCGAACTTCCAGCGGCGCAGGTAGGCCCGCAGCACCGGCGGCTTGGCTAAGTCCGGCAGTTCCTCGGCGGTGAACCGCCGTACCCGCCGGCCCACCCGCAGCTCGCCACCGCCGGCGGCCCGCAGGTTGCGCACCCACTGGGTCACCCCGCGCGGCGCCACCAGGTAGTCCACCCCGTCGATGGTGAGCAGGTTGACCGGCGTGCTGCGCCACTCACCGCTGCTCCGGCCGCGCACCCGCAACTCGCGGGAGCCCCAGACGCTCAGCCCCGACCGGGTCAGCCCGCGCACGGCACGGTTGAAGACCGCCCGGGTGAACCAGCCTGGCGCCAGGTATCGCTGCTCGGTCATGGCCATCCTTCTCTCGATTTGGAGAGCACTGCTCTCGGTTCGAGCTAATGATGCGGGTGCCGTTCCAGCATGTCAAGAGCACTGCTCTCATTTGTTGCCGATGCTCCGACTAGTCGGCCATACTCGTCCGGTGATCGACGAGAGCGCGCTGGCCGACGCAAGCGGCGCACCCGAGCGGAGTGCGCCGCGCGGTGCCCGGGCCCGGGTGCGAGCCGAGCTGACCCGGGAGATCAAGCAGGTGGCGCGCCGGCACCTGGCCGAGACCGGCGCGGCCGGCCTGTCGCTGCGGGCGGTGGCTCGCGAGCTGGGCATGGTGTCATCCGCCGTCTACCGCTACTTCCCGAGCCGTGACGAGCTGCTCACCGCGCTCATCGTGGACGCCTACACCGCGATCGCCGAGGCGGCCGAGACGGCCGAGGCCGCGGTCCGCCGCGGTGACCTGGCCGGCCGCTGGCTGGCGATAGCCCGGGCCACCCGGCGCTGGGCGGTGCGGCATCCGCACGAGCACGCGCTGATCTTCGGCAGCCCGGTGCCGGGCTACCAGGCACCGACCGACACCATCGACCCGGCGGCGCGCATCCCGCTGCTGATGCTCGCGGTGCTGGCTGACGCGGCGGCGGCCGGCCGGGAGCCAGCCGCCGCCGGCACCGCGATGCCGCGCCCGCTCCGTCCGGACTTCACCCGGCTTCGGGCCCAGCTCGGCAGCACCCTCTCCGACCGGTACCTGGCGCGGGCGGTGCTGGCCTGGGCGGAGCTCGTCGGGCTGATCAACTTCGAGCTGTTCGGCCACCTGCACAACGTGATCACCGACTACGAGGCGCACTTCGACTACCAGGCCCGATCGATCGGACACGATCTCGGCCTCGGCTGACCTGTGCCCATCGGCCGCGCGGGCCGGGTGTGCTGCATTAGCCTTGACCGGTGGCTGGACAGCAGGAGACGGCGGACGTGCCGAGCCGGGCGGCCGGCCGCACCCGGAACACCCGCCAGTCGGCGGCGATCGAGGCCGCGCTGCACGAGGCCGATGGCTTTCGCACCGCCCAGGAGCTCTACGACCAGGTGCGGGGCAGCGGCCAGAAGGTCGGGCTCACCACGGTCTACCGGCACCTGAACCTGCTGGCCGAACTCGGCCGGGCCGATGTGGTGCACCGGGCCGACGGGGAGGCCCAGTTCAGGTTGTGCGGGTACGAGCACGACCAGCCGGCCGCCGACCACCACCATCACGTGGTTTGCCGGGTGTGCGGTCGTAGCGAGCAGGTCTCCGCGCCGGAGGTGGAGGCCTGGGCCGAGCGGGTCGCCAGCGCCGCCGGTTACACCGAGATCAGCCACACCGTCGAGGTGTTCGGCCTGTGCCCGGAACACGGCAGCTGACCCGTCAGCGCGTTGCCAGCCTGTCGCGCGGTAACAGCTTGTGCCGCACCGACCAGCCGATCGCGACCAGGTACTCGGCCGTCGAGCAGGTCATGATGGTGAAGCTGGCCGGCAGCCGCGGCCAGGCGTAGGCGGCGGCCAGCCCCAACCAGACTGCGAGGACCGCCAGGCCGCCGGACAGCGCCAGTGCCCGCCAGGGCCGGCTGGTCAGCCGCAGCGCCGCGGCCGGCGGGGCCGCCAGCAGCCCGAACAGCAGCAGCGCCCCGATCGCCTGGGTTGCCTCGGCCGCGGTGGCCCCCACCAGCATCAGGAATACCGGGCCGAGCCAGCCGACCGGCACTCCCCGGGCGGCGGCCACCCGCGGGTCCAGGCTGGCGAACAGCAGCGGACGGGCCAGCACGCCGAGCACCGCCAGCAGGCCGGCGGCGATCAGCACCGCGACCAGCGCCTGGCCGGCCGTGATCCCCAGGATCGAGCCGAACAGGACGCTGGCGCTGGCCGCTCCGTTCGTCCCGCTCGCCGAGTTGGTGTAGTACGCGAGGAAGAAGACGCCGAGGCCCAGGACCCAGGCGAAGACCACCCCGATCACCGCGTCGTCGGAACCGGCCCGACCGCCCAGCACGCCGAGCAGCAGGCCCACCCCGACGGTGGCCGCGAACAGCCCGAACCGCAGGTCGAGGCCGGCGGCCAGCGCCGCCAACGCCCCGGTGTAGGAGACGTGCGACAGTGCGTCGCCGGCGAACACCTGCCCGCGCAGCACCACGAAGTAGCCAACCAGGCCGGACAGCGCGGCGATCGCCGTGCCGGCCGCCAGCGCGTGCTGCAGGAACGGCAGCGCCAGCAGGTGCACGAGGCCGGCGAGCGGGTTCACCGGCGTACCGGCTCGGCCAGCGGGGCGGCCGCCGGCTGCGACCGGTGGTCCGATCGAAACCGCCGGTCGGCCAGCGCCTGGTAACCGCTGGCCAGCAGGAAAGCGGCGAAGGCGAGGCTGGTCACCCAGAAACCGATCTGGTACGGCGAGTAGAACGCGATGGCCTCGCCCAGCCAGGTCACCAGCAGCGCGATACCGATCGAGAGCGGCAGGCCCACCGCCGGCCGAGCGGTGAGCCGGCTGGCGGTCGCCGCCGGTGCCACCAGCAGTGCGAACACAAGCAGGCTGCCGGTCACCTGGCTGGTGCCGGCGACCGCGACCCCGAGCAGCAGCAGGAAGGCGGCCGACAGCAGCCGCACCCGCAGGCCGCGGGCCCGGGCGACGTCCTGGTCGACGCTGGCGAACAGCAGCGGCCGGCCGAGCACGGCCAGCAGCAGCAAGCTGACCAGGCCGGAACCGAGCAGCACCAGCACCTGGTTGTCGGTGATGCCGGTGATGCTGCCGAACAGCAGGCTGGTCAGCCCGGAGAGAAACCCCTGCGACAGGCTGACGAAGAGGAACCCGCAGGCCAGCGCGAAGCCCTGCAGGGTGCCGATCGCCGCCGACTCCTCACCCGCGCCGCCAGCGGCCCGACCGCCGCCGGGCAGCGCGGCGATCAGCAGCGCGGCGGCCAGGCAGAACCCGAAGTAGCCGAGGCTCGGGGCCAGCCCTAGCCAGGCCGCGCCGGCCGCGCCGGGAAAGCCCACCACCGCCAGCGTGTGGCCGGCGAAGGACTGCCGGCGCAGCACCATGAAGTAACCGATCGCGCCGGAGACCACTGCCACCACGGTGCCGGCCCGCAGCGCGTTGAGCATGAAGTGGTAGCTCAGCAACTGCCGGACGTCGGCCAGCAGGTTAAGGGTGAGGTGCGCGGTCATGGCCGGTGGTCGGCGTGCGAATCGGGCTGGCCCACGACGACCAGCCGGCCGGCCCGGTCGCGGAGCACCTCGATCGGGGTGTCGTAGAGCATGCTCAGGGTCTCGGCGGTGATCACCTGCTCCGGCGGCCCGGCGACCACGCTGCCGTGCGCCAGGTAGGCCACCGTGTCGAGGTAGGGGTAGATCGGGTTGACGTCGTGCGCGACCAGCAGCACCGCCACGTTCTCCGACCGGCAGACCTGCTGGATCAACGCGCTCACCGCCGACTGGTTGGGAACGTCCAGGCTGTCCAGCGGCTCGTCCAGGATCAGCAGCTCCGGTCGCCGAACCAGGGCCTGAGCGATCAGCAGTCGCTGCTGCTCGCCACCCGAGCACTGTCCGATCGGCCGGTGCGCGTAGCTCTCGGCGCCCACCAGCGAGATCACCTCAGCCACCCGCTCGGCGGCCAGCCGACCGCGCCGGCCGGCCAGGAAACCCGGCAGCGGGAAACCCCAGCGGTCACCGTCCCAGCCGAGCCGGACCAGATCGATGCCGCGGATCCGGACGCTCTGGTCGAATGCCCGGCGCTGCGGCAGATAGCCGATCCGCGCGTTCTGCTGCCCGGCTGGCGCGCCGAGCACCTGCACGGTGCCGGTGCTCACCGGCTGCAGCCCGAGGATGCTGCGCAGCAGCGTCGACTTGCCGGCGCCGTTCGGCCCGAGCACCGCGACGAACTCGGCCGGCCGGATGGTCAGGTCCACTGCCGACCAGATCTGGCGGCCGCCGACCCGGGTCGCGGCGTCTCGCATCCGCACCACCGCGTCATCGGTTGGCGACCGGTCGACCGCGGTCACCGGGCGCTCCGGGCGGAGGCCAGCGCCTCGGACAGCCGGCGCAGCTGATCGACCTGCCAGCTCGCGAAGCTGGCGCCGGCCGGTGCCAGCGTCTCGGTGACGGTCACGACCGGAATGCCGGCCCGGCGGGCGGCGGCGGCCTGCTCGGCAACGTCCGGCACCGCGTTCTGGCTGTTCAGCAGGTACACGGTCAGCCGGTGGTTGGCGAGTTGGCTGTCGATCCGCCGCTTGTCTGCGGTGCTCGGCTCGGTGCCTTCGCTGACCGCCCGCAAGAAGCTGCTCGGAGTGACCAGATTGAGCCCGAGCGCTGTCACCAGCGGGGCCACGATGCTCTCGCTGGCACCCACCGGAACACCGGGGTAGCGCTGCCGGAGCTGGTCGATCAACTGGTGGTAGCCGGCCAGGCCGACGGTGAGGAACTGCTGCCGGCGCCGTGCGTAGTAGTCCGAATTGGCCGGGTCGGCGCGTTGCAGCGCGGCGGTGATGGCCGCCGCCACCGTCTGGACGTTCGAGGGGGAGTACCAGCGGTGCGGATTGCCGCCGTCCGGCGTGCCAGTGACCCGGCCGACGTCGACGAGTTGCCGGTGTGGCTCCGGGTCGGCGCGGACCGCCCGGGCTGCCCAGCTGTCGTAACCGACCCCGTTCTCAACGAATACCGCGGCCCGGGCGATCAGCCGGGCGTCGGCCGGGGTGGGCTCGTAGTCGTGCGGATCGGTGGCCGGGTTGTCGATGATCGAGACGGTGCGCACCCGAGGACCGGCCAGTTCGCTGAGGATGCTGCCCCAGGGATTGATCGTCGCGCAGGCCAGCAATGGACCGCCGGAGCGGTCGGCGGGCGGCACCGCACAACCGGTCAGGGCGAGCCCGGCCACTAGCAGTCCGGCCAGCACCGCGGCCAGTGGGTACCTGCTCGCAAGCCTGCCCCGAAGGATCGAGAGCGGGCTCATCGCTGGCTCATCCAGTCCTCCAGGGCTATGCGGAGGCCGGTGCCTCGGTTGCCAGGTAACTCCTAATGAAAGTCGTTGTCAACTTCGATAAGGCCGGATGGGGAAGCTTGCCGGGAATCGACCGGGGGAAGGACGGGAAGGCTCTCAGGGTGCGGGGGTTCCTCGGCTTGCCGAGATCGATGGACTTGCCCCGCACGGTGGCAGACTCGCCGGATTTGTCGAGGTGGTCTTCATGCTGACCGGGATCGGGCCCTGGCTGCGTGCCGTCCGGGCGTGCAGGGCATAGCATCCTGCAAAAGTAGGCGCGGCGCTGCTGGAGTTGACCTGCCTCCGCGCGCCGCTGAACAAACCATAGCGGGCGAAGATCAAGAAGTAAACCGACCAGGCGGTCTTTTTATGGCCCCAGGGCAAACCGGGCATTAACCTCCCGGCCGCAGCCACCGTCGGTAACCGCTAGACTTTTCCCAGTTGTCGAGGGGCGCTATCTGGGGAGAGGCCAGGCCTGTGGCGATCCAACAGCGCGCGGTTCTGACTCGCGCCCGCGTGCTCACCGCGGCCGCCGAGGTCTTCGCGCGTACCGGCTTCCTGGCTGCCAGCATGAACGACATCGTCGACCAGGCCGGCGTCACCAAGGGAGCCGTCTACTTCCACTTCCCCAGCAAGGAAGCGCTTGCGGTCGCCATTGTCGTGGAGCAGTTCCAGCAGTGGCCGCCGCTGGTCGCCGCCCTCACCGCACACTCGCCGAACCCCCTGGTGAGCATCGTCGCGCTGACCTACGAGGTCGGCAGCCGGTTCCGGGACGACGTGCTGGTCACTGCCGGTATCCGGCTCTCCTTCGAGCGAGAACTGGTCAATGCCGACATGCCGACCCCGTTCGTCGGCTGGGTCTCGCAGTTGCAGGCGATGTTCGCCCGGGCCCGGCGGGAGGGGCTGTTGCGGCCGGGCGTGATGCCGATGCCGGCGGCCCGGGCCCTGGTCGGCTCGTTCTTCGGCGTGCAGCACGTCTCCGAGATCCTTACCGGCCGGCAGGACCTGGAGAGCCGGCTGGACGAGTTCTGGCGGATCTTCCTGGCCGGCGTCGCGCTCGAGGCCGACTGGCCGGCGATGCAGCGGGCGGTGCGCAAGGTGCGCACCGCGCTGCGCCGGGAGACGGTGCTGAGCGAGCTGAACGGCGCCGCCGGCTGAGCTGGACAGCGCGAAACGCCGCTGGCGTCGGACAGCGGGGCGATAAGGCTGACTATTGCCTAGGCGGGCGGAATGCTGACGGAAAGTTTCATAATTCCGATTGCAGTCGGGGCGCCGTCCTGTTCGACTCGGAATTGCACGGAGTCTGGCCCGGTGAAAGCCACTTCGATCCAGGTCTCGGCGATTAACTCGGTAAATGTGGGGCACTCCATGCGGCACATCACCAGCCGGCTTCCGGGCGGACCGGCGGTGCTCGCCGCCTGCCAGACTGCGTCGACCAACATCATCCCCGGCACGTGATCCAGTGGGTGGTCGAAATACACCGGGTGGTCGAGCCGGATCAATAGCCGACGTCGTCCTAAATCGTCTTCATCGGCGCAGAGCAGCGCATCCTCGGCGGTCCGGAACGGCGAATCCGCTGCAGTCAATGCGCCGTTCGGCGCGTCCGGGACGGTGACCGGCCGACGGTTGCGGGCTCGCAGTGCCTGAAAGGTTCGGACCGGCAGCCAACTGAGGGTGCCGGTGCCGACGGCGAACTCCTGATCGTCGGCGGACATGGTCAGCGTGATGGTCATCCGGCGCAGGCGTCCGGCACGTAGCTGGACGTTGTCGCAGGTGACCGCGATCGCGACGTTGGTGGCCCGGTTGAGCGCCCGAGGTTCGGTCTCCGGGCGCAGCTGGAACCCGATGTCGTGCATGATCGAGCGGAACTCGTACGGCACGCCGAACGCGTGGTGGGAGAGCGCCAGGCCGGTCTGCCGGATGGTCTCCAGCAGCAGCATCGGGTCGTGCCGGCCGGCCGGGTCCGGCCGGTACACCCGGTGCGAGCGAGGCCACTGCGCGCCCACCTCGAAGCTGCTGCGTCCGGTCCGGACGATGTCGGTGAGCAGCACCTCGGCGATCGAGTCCCGGTGAACCAGCGACCGGTCGACGGTGTGGTTCCAACTCAGCTCGGTCTTGCGCCGCTTCCGCGCGTCCTGGATGAGCAAGGAGCCTCCCGTGCTTGCTGAACCAAACGGTTCGCACGGTAACTGGTTTGTAGACACATAGGAAAGAAAAACCGGCCCCCGAAATCAAACCCTGATGTAGCCGCCGCCGTTATCGGCCGAGTTGGTGAGTTCTTCCGATCCGGTCATCCGGAAACTACTACTGCCGGTGCCAGCAATTGTCACAGACAGTGACAAAGCTGGGGGCAGCATTCGCTCCGGCCAAGTTAAGCGGTCAGCTCGGTCCGAATTCGAGACCGCGCAGCACCGGCTCGCCGGCCTCGTCGCTGGCCGCCAGGTCGATCTCTGCGGTGATCGCCCAGTCACGGTCGCCGGCCGGGTCGTCCAGGATCTGCCGGACCTGCCAGCTGCCGGGCTCAGGCCGGACCAGGAAGAAGTCGCGACCCCGCGCCGCCGGACCGACGCCGATGCTGTCGTACTCGGCGAAATAGTCGTCCAATGCCTGCTGCCAGGCCTGCTCGTCCCAGCCGAGCCTGGCGTCCAGTTCGGCCAGCTCGGCCACCGCGCGCCGGGCGGCCAGTTCCACCCGGCGGAACATCGCGTTGCGTACCAGCACGGTGAACGCCCGGACGTTGCCGCTCAGCGTCCTCGTCGGCGCAGCCGGCGCAGTAGACATAGCCTGCGCGGCGTCCGACTGCGGGTTGGCCAGCTGTTCCCACTCGTCCAGCAGGCTCGAGTCCACCTGGCGTACCAGCTCGCCCAGCCAGGCGGTGAGGTCGCCGACCTCCTCGGTGCGCGCGGCCGCCGGCACGCTGGACCGCAGGGCTCGGAAGGCGTCGGTGAGGTATCGCAGCAGCAAACCCTCGGACCGGCTCAACCCGTAGTAGTTCACGTACTCGGAGAAGGTCATCGCGCGGTCGAACATGTCGCGAACCACCGACTTGGGTGACAGCCGCTGCCCGAGCAGCCACGGGTGGCCGGCCTGGTAGCTGTCGAAGGCGGCGGTCAGCAGCTCGGCCAGCGGCTGCGGATAGCTGACCTGCTCGATCAGCCGAACCCGCTCCTCGTACTCGACCCCGTCCGCCTTCAGCTGCGCGATCACCTCGGCCCGAGCCCGGTTCTGCTGCGCGGCGAGCACCTGGCGGGGATCCTCCAGGGTCGCCTCGAGTATCGAGAGCACGTCCAGCGCGAAGGTCTCCGAAGCCGGGTCGAGCAGCTCGACCGCAGCCAGCGCGAAGGTGGACAGCGGCTGGTTGAGGGCGAAGTCCGGCGGCAGGTCGACAGTCAGCCGGACCGTCCGGCCCTGCTCGTCCGGCTCGGGCAACCGCTCGACGATGCCGGCGGCGAGCAGCGACCGGTAGATCTGGATGGCGCTGCGGACGTGCCGGCGCCGCGCCAGCGGCTCGTGGTTGTCGGTGAGCAGCCGGCGCAGCGCGGCCACCGGATCGCCCGGCCGGGCCAGGACGTTGAGCACCAGCGCCGGGGTCACCGCGAACTGCGAGCTGAGCGGCTCGGGAGCGGCGGCCTGCAGCCGCTGGTGAGTGGTCGTCGACCACGACACGAAGCCCTCCGGCGGCTTCTTGCGCTGCACCTTGCGCCGCTTCTTCTCGTCGTCGCCAGCCTTGGCCAGCAACTTGGCGTTCTCCACCTCGTGTTCCGGCGCCTGCACCACAACGGTGCCGGCGGTGTCGAAGCCGGCCCGGCCGGCCCGGCCGGCGATCTGGTGGAACTCGCGAGCCTGCAGCTGCCGGCTGCGGGAGCCGTCGTACTTGCTCAGCGAGGTCAGCAGCACGGTGCGGATCGGCACGTTAATGCCCACTCCGAGGGTGTCGGTGCCGCAGATGACCTTGAGCAGGCCCAGCTGGGCCAGCTGCTCGACCAGCCGGCGGTACTTCGGCAACATGCCGGCGTGATGCACCCCGATGCCGTGCCGCAGCAGCCGGGACAGCGTCTTGCCGAAGCCCGACCGGAACGCGAAGCCGGCGATCTCCTCTGCGATCAGGTCGCGTTCGGCGCGGCTGGCCACCGCGACGCTGGCCAGCGCCTGCGCCTGCTCGACCGCCGAGGCCTGGGTGAAGTGCACGATGTAGACCGGTGCCTGGCCGGTCTGCAGCAGCTCGGTGATGGTCTCGTGCAGCGGGGTGGCGGCGTAGTAGTGATGCAGCGGCACCGGACGCTCCACCGAGCTCACCACCGCGGTGTCCCGCCCGGTGCGCCGGGTCAGATCGGTCTGGAAGAACGAGACGTCGCCCAGGGTGGCCGACATCAGCAGGAACTGGGCATCGGCCAGCTCCAGCAGCGGCACCTGCCAGGCCCAGCCCCGGTCGCGGTCGCCGTAGTAGTGGAACTCGTCCATCACCACCAGCCCGACCTCGGCGGCGGCACCCTGGCGCAGCGCCAGGTTGGCCAGCACCTCGGCGGTGCAGCAGATGATCTCCGCAGCCGGGTTGACGCTGGCGTCGCCGGTCAGCATGCCGACCCGGGCGGAGCCGAAGACCGCGCACAGGTCGAAGAACTTCTCGCTGACCAGCGCCTTGATCGGCGCGGTGTAGAAGCTGCGCCGGCCGGTGACCAGCGCGCTCAGCAGGCCGCCGGTCGCGACCAGCGACTTGCCCGAGCCGGTGGGGGTGGCCAGGATGACGTTCGCGCCGGACAGCAGCTCGATCAGCGCCTCCTCCTGGTGCGGGTAGAGCCGCAGGCCGCGGCCACCCGCCCAGTCGGCGAACGCCTCGAAGACCAGGTCCGGGTCGTTGTCCAGCCGGCCCGCCAGCTCACCCAGGTTGCCGGTCTCGCTGCTGGTCATCGGTGGCTCACCGGGTCACAGCAGCCGGGTGGGCAGCTGCTCCTCGCTGACCGTCCCGTCCGGGTTGCGGCTGACCCGGTAACCGAACGCACCGGGCTTCTCGGCGACCGCCTCGACCAGCTCGGTGCCCTGATAGAGCAGGCCGGCCCCGTCGTCGGTGGCGTACCCGTCCGGCAGGGTGCCGTCGGCGATCAGCCGCTGGAAGAGCGGCCGACGCTGCTCCTCGGAGTCGTAGTGCACGCCGTTGGAGTACGGCAGCAGGGCGAGGCCGGTGTCGATCGGGCGGAGGTCCGGGCCGAACGAGTCGGTGGTGCCGCCGACGTGCCAGCAGATCGATCCCGCCGAGACTCCGGTCAGCACCACGCCGGCCTGCCAGGCCTGCCGCATCGCCTCGTCCACCCCGTGCAACCGCCACATCGCGAGCAGGCCGGCGACGCTGCCGCCCCAGACCCACACCACGTCCTGGTCGAGCAGGTGCGCGGTCACGTCCTCGACGTTCGGCATGGTGAACAGCGCCAGGTGGCTGGGCGCGAAGCCGCGCAGCAGCGCCGCCTCGTAGAACTCCCGGATCAGGCCCGGCCGGTCGCCGCAAGCGGTGGCCAGGAAGCAGACCTTCGGTGCCCGGCCGGTCACGCCGGCCAGCTCGACGGCGTAGTCAGTCAGCGGGCCGACCTGCCAGCGCACCCGGCGGCCCGGTACCGCGCCGCCGGAGGTTGCCAGGATGGTGGGGCGGTCTGCGGTCACAACCGTTCAATGTAGGGCAGCAAGCTCGGTTCGTGATCGGGGGACGGGCCGGTCAGGTCGCTGCTGGTCCTTCGGGCCTGTCGCGGGCCAGTAGATTGAACGGCGATGACCACCCCCGCTGATCCGTCCGACACCACCTTCGCCTCGCTCGGCATTGCCGAGCCGATCGTTGCCGCGCTCGGCGAGATCGGGTACGAGACGCCCACTCCCATCCAGGCCGCCACCATCCCTGCCCTGCTGCAGGGGCGGCACGTGGTGGGCCTGGCCCAGACCGGCACCGGCAAGACGGCTGCCTTCGCGCTGCCGATCCTGTCGCAGATCGACGCTGCCGACCGGTCCACTCAAGCGCTGATCCTGGCGCCGACCCGCGAGCTCGCGCTCCAGGTGTCGGAGGCGATCGGCAAGTACTCCCACCACCTGCCCGGGTTGCAGGTGCTGCCGATCTACGGCGGCCAGAGCTACGGGGTTCAGCTGGGTGGCCTGCGCCGCGGCGCGCAGGTCGTCGTCGGCACTCCGGGCCGGATCATCGACCACCTGCAGAAGAAGACCCTGGACCTGTCCGCGCTGCGCTTCCTGGTGCTGGACGAGGCCGACGAGATGCTGCAGATGGGCTTCCAGGCCGACGTCGAGACGATCCTGGCCGAGACGCCCGAGCGGAAGCAGGTGGCGTTGTTCTCGGCGACGATGCCGCCGCAGATCCGCCGGATCAGCAAGCAGTACCTGACCGACGCCGCCGAGATCTCGGTTGCGGCGAAGACGGTCACCGCCGCCAACACCCGGCAGCGGTATCTGCTGGTGGCCAATGCCCAGAAGCTGGACGCGCTGACCCGGATCCTCGAGGTGGAGAGCTTCGAGGCGATGATCGTGTTCGTCCGCACCAAGCAGGCCACCGAGGAGCTGGCCGAGAAGCTGCGAGCCCGTGGCTTCTCGGCGGCCGCGATCAACGGCGACCTGGTGCAGGCGCAGCGCGAGCGCACCATCGGCCAGCTGCGCAGCGGGGTGCTGGACCTGCTGGTGGCCACCGACGTGGCGGCCCGCGGGTTGGACGTCGAGCGGATCAGCCACGTCGTCAACTACGACATCCCGACCGACACCGAGTCCTACGTGCACCGGATCGGCCGCACCGGACGGGCCGGCCGGACCGGTGAGGCGCTGCTGTTCGTCACGCCGCGCGAGCGCCACCTGCTGAACGCCATCGAGAAGGCCACCCGGCAGCCGCTCACCGAGATGGAACTGCCGAGCGCCGAGGACGTCAACGCCACCCGCAAGGCCCGGTTCGCCGACTCGATCACCGCACACCTCGGCGCGCCCGAGGTTGCCCTGTTCCGCAGCCTGATCTGCGACTACGCGGCCGAGCACGACGTGCCGCTGCCGGACATCGCGGCGGCGCTCGCGGTGCTGGCCCGGGACGGCGACCAGTCGGCGTTCCTGCTGGAGCCGGATCCGCCGCCGGCCCAGCGACTGCGCGAGCACCGCCGCGACCGGGAACGGTCTGGCAGCCTGGAGCGCGCCGGGGGCCGGGAGCGCGCCGGTGGCCGGGTCGCCGGCCAGCGCAAGCCCCGGGCGCCGATGGCCACCTACCGGATCGGTGTCGGCAAGCGGCACCGGGTGCAGCCGAACGCCATCGTCGGCGCGATCGCCAACGAGGGCGGCCTGACCCGGCAGGACTTCGGGCACATCGACATCCGGGTCGACCACTCGCTGGTCGAGCTGCCGGCCGACCTGCCGAACAGCACGCTGGCTGCGTTGCGGGACACCCGGATCGGCGGCAAGCGGATCGACATCACCCGGCAGCCGGCCGAGGGACGGCGACCCCGCCCGCCCAAGCGCTGACCCTTTCCTAGGCGGCTGGTTCCAGGGCTGCGGACGGGACCTCCTCGCAGACCAGGATGTTGGCTGCCCGCAATGGCCCCTCCGCCGCCCATTCCGGATAGCCGGCTGCCGGTAGCGGTGGCCGGTGCGGCCGGGCCAGCAACAGCGCGGACAGCGCCCGGACCAGCAGCGGCCGGTCACGTTCCAGCCGGACGTGCGCGGTGACCAGTGCCCAGGCCGGCCCGTCGCCATCCGAGACCAGGCCGAGCAGCCGGGTGTCGTAGCGCTGCCGCAGCGCGTCGGCGAGGTTGAGCTCGGCCAGCAGCGGCGCCGGCCAGCCCCGGGTCTCCGGATCAGCCGGAAGCGATACCCGGACCCGTTCGGCGCCGAACTCGGCGGCCAGCGTGCCGGCGGTGTAGGCGGCGGCCAGTGCGCCGTGCACCGAGGCGTACTCGAAGCTGATCATGTCGTTCCCCCAAAGCCGGAAAGCGCGTGTGCCGCCAGTGGACCGCCCTCGCGTTTCCGGCAGATGGCAGCCGGGTATCCGCCCGGCAACCAGCCTCGGACCGATCTGTTCGTGCTGATGGGCCGGTGCTCGAACCCGATCGCGGGCTAACCTCGCCGGGTGTCGTCGTCCTCGAAGAACGCGGTCTTGAAGTACGCGGTGGTGGAGCGGGAGCGCCGCTACCTCCTCGCGCGCCTGCCGCCCTGCGTGGTCAGCACCAGCGAGATCGTCGATCGCTACCTGGTCGGCACCCGGCTGCGATTGCGTGAGGTACGCGGCAGTGACGGGGTGATCCGCAAGCTCGGGCACAAGGTGCGGCTCACCGAAGGAACCAGAGCGATCGCCTGCACGAACTGCTATCTCGATGACGCCGAGTGGGCCGTCCTGGCCTCGCTGCCGGCCCGGACCCTCCGCAAGAGGCGGCATGTGGCCGTCGCCGACGGATGGCAGGTGGCGATCGACGAGCACCAGGACGGCACGCTGGTCGCCGAGATCGATGACCGGGATCGGCCTGGCGCATCCGTTCCGGGATGGCTCGATGTCGTGCGGGAGGTGACCGACGACGAGGCCTGGACCGGCGCCGCGCTTGCCCGGTAGCCGCCGCCCCGCCCGGTACTCAACGACCCCGGGCGGAAGGATCCGGCCCGGGGTCATTGGTAGGTGGCGGAGGATAGGGGATTCGAACCCCTGAGGGCTTGCACCCAACACGCTTTCCAAGCGTGCGCACTAGGCCACTATGCGAATCCTCCGCGGAAGAGGATACGGGTAGCGCCAGCCGGCCCGTCCAGCGGGTACCGGCAGACCTCACCGACCAGTGCGCCGCCGCCGGGTCAGCAGCACCAGCCGGCGCTCGGTCATCTCCTGGCTGTGCCAGGCCAGCCACAGGCAGACACCGGCCAGCGGCAGCTCGGCGCACACCGCCATCGCGACCGACTCGGCCAGCCCCCAGCCGCCGGGGGTGGTGAGCACGTCGAACCAGGCGTCGGCGGCAAGCAGGGCTCCGGTGGCCGAGGAGAGGATGGGCAGCCAGCGGGACCGGCGCAGCGTGCAGATCGCGGTGCCAACCAGGCCGGCCAGCAGGATCACGTCGTAACCGGCCCAGGCCACGTTGTAGTTGCGGGACAGCGATCGTGCCGGCAGCGTGATGCCGGCGATCACGATCCAGGGCAGCAGGATCGCGGCGCAGACCGCGAAGAGCGGCGCCGCCCAGCGAACCAGCCGCGCGTTGTCCGGCAGCACCTGGTTGCCGATGTCGTCCCCCACCGGCACCAACCGGTCGAGTTCGTCCGCAGCGTGTTCGGCGGCCGAGGCCAGGAGCTTGCCGACCTCGGCCGGTCGGTTGCCGATCGGCTCGTCGGTCGCTGTCATCGCCGCCTCCGGTTGAGGTTTGGTCCGCGTTGCTACAGGGTATGCAGCCTTGCAGATATGCAACACGTACTCCCGGTTGTTCACGTCCGCTTGGCCCTAGCGCTGATTTCCGATCTGGAGGTGTTGCAGTGACGACCGTGACCGCCCGTTCGGTCGGGCGCAGCGAGCCGGTCCGCAAGCTGGGAAGCGCGGGCCTGGCAGCCCGTGCGCTCATCTACCTGCTGCTCGGCTGGCTCACCATCTTGTTGGCCGCCGGCAAGCAGTCCGGCGAGACCGACCAGCGCGGCGCGATGGCCGAACTGGTCCGGCATACCGGCGGCTTCATCCTGTTGTGGGCGATCGCGATCGGGCTGAGCGGGTACGCGCTCTGGCGCTGGTCCGAGGCCGTGTTCGGTGTGGTCGGCGAGGGACGGGATTGGAAGCCGCGGGTGCAGTCGGCGGCCCGCGGCACCGTCTACGCCTTCTTCGCCGCCAGCGCGTTCAACCTGCTGGCCCACGCCCACACCCAGAGCCAGGCCAGCCAGAGCGAGTTGCTGACGGCCAAGGCGATGACGCACTCGGGCGGCCGGGTGGTGGTCGGCCTGGTCGGCCTGGTGGTGATGCTGGTCGGCCTCGCGCTGATCTTCGAGGGCGTCACCCGCAAGTTCAAGAAGTACTTCGACCTCGCCGAGATGCCGGCGTCCAGCCGGCGGTTGGTCTGGACGCTCGGCACCGTGGGCACCACGGCGCGCGGCGTGGTGTTCGGGCTCACCGGCTACTTCGTGGTGCAGGCCGCCTGGGACTACCAGCCGCACAAGGCACGCGGCTTGGACGGCGCGCTGCGGACGGTGGCCGCCTCCGGTCCGGGCCGGGTGCTGGTCTGGGTGGTAGGCATCGGCATGGTTGCCTTCGGCCTGTACGGCCTGGCCGAGGCCCGCTGGCGGCGGACGTGACCGCGGGCGAGGTCGCGGTCCCGACCGGCCGGGTGCCGGTCCGCGACCGCCAACGGATGAGCGGCACGACTGCCGCGGCACTGCGACTGGTCGCCGGCGCGCTGCTGCTCTGGCTGCTGCTGGTCGGCGTCGGCTACCTGTTCACCCACCAGCTGCGCAACGGCGGCCTGATGCGCTGGGACGACTCGGTCGAGCGCTGGTTCGCCGGGCACCGGACGTCCGGCTGGAACCGCGTCACCAAGGCCACCACCTACGCCGCCGAGACCGAGACGGTCACCGGCATCGCGTTGATCTTCTTCGTGGCACTGCGGCTGCGGCTCGGTCGCTGGCGCGAGTCGCTGTTCCTGGCGCTGGCGGTGGCCGGCGAGGTGACCATCTTCGTGGCCACCACGCTGCTGGTCGACCGGCACCGGCCGGCCGTGCCGAAGCTGGACGGCGCGCCGCCCACCTCCAGCTTCCCGTCCGGGCACACCGCCGCCTCGGTAGCGCTGTACGGCGGCCTGGCGATCATCGCCTGGCATGCGGCCCGGGCGGCCTGGGTCCGCACGATGGCGACCGTGCTCGCGGTGGTGATGCCGCTGGCCGTCGGGTTCTGCCGGATGTACCGCGGCATGCACCACCCGACGGACGTGCTGGCCGGAGCGCTGCTCGGTTGCTGCTGGCTGGCGGTCACGGCGTCCGTCCTGCTGGCCGGTGCGGCCCGGCGAGGTGTCCGGTGACCGCGCTGGTGGCTGCCGTGGTCAACCCGGTCAAGGTAGTCGACCAGGACGCGCTGCGGCGGGCGATCAGCGAGCGGGCCGGGGGTGAGATCGGCTGGTACCTGACCACCGAGCAGGACCCGGGCGGCGGCCAGACCGCCGAGGCGGTGGCGGCCGGTGCGAAGCTGGTGCTGGCCTGCGGTGGTGACGGCACGGTGGCCGCCTGCGCCGACGCGCTGGCCGGCACCGGGGTGGCGATGGCGGTGCTGCCGGACGGCACCGGCAACCTGCTGGCGCGCAACCTCGACATCCCGCTCGAGCTCGACGAGGCGCTGAGCGTGGCCTTCGAGGGGGCCGACCGGCAGCTGGACGTGCTGGAGGCCGACGGGCACAAGTTCCTGGTGATGGCCGGCCTCGGCTTCGACGCCGCGCTGATCCGCGACACCGACGAGAAGCTGAAGGCCAAGGTCGGCTGGCCGGCCTACGTGAAGGGCTTCGTCCAGGCGGTGCGGCGGCGGCGCCGGACCCGGTACGAGATCTATCTGGACGACCGGCCGCCGATCCACCGGCGGGCGATCGGGGTGCTGGTTGGCAACGTCGGGCAGCTCGAGGCGGGCATCACCTTGCTGCCGGACGCCGCGCCGGACGACGGCCAGCTGGACGTGATCCTGCTGGCGCCGCGGCACCTGCTGGACTGGCCGGTGCTGCTCGGCCGGATCCTGGGCAAGCGTCCGGCGGACGGGCCACAGGCCGACCTGCTGCGCGGCCGCCGGGCCCGGATCGTGCCGGACCGTCCGGTGCCGGCCGAGTTCGACGGCGAGTACCTCGGCGACAGGTCCGAACTGGACGTCCGGGTGCTGCCCGGAGCATTGTTGTTGCGATGCCCGAAGCGATGACGTCCGAGACGACGACAGACACCGGTCGCCGTCGGTTCGGGGTACGGGCGGCGGTCGCGTTCGGCTGCGCGGCGGTCTTCGCGGTGCTGGCCGCGCTGGTGCGGTCGGCGAGCGGGCCGGTGCTCCGGCTGGACCGGCACACCGACGACACCCTGCACGGGTTCGCGGTGCGGCACGGCGGCTTCACCTCGGCGATGCGGCTGGTCTCCGACGTCGGCAGCACGGTGGCGTGGCTGATCATCCTGGCGCCGGTGGTCGGCTGGTTGCTCTACCGCCGGCTGCACAAGCTCGCCGCGTTCGTGGTGGTGACCGCGGTCGGCAGCTCGCTGCTGAACAACGCGATCAAGCTGCTGGTCGGCCGGGCCCGACCGCATCTGACCGACCCGGTGGCGGTGGCGGCCGGCAAGTCGTTCCCGAGCGGGCACAGCCAGGCGGCCATCGTCGGCTACGCCATCCTGGTCGCGGTGTTCCTGCCCGCGGTGCCGCGCCGGGGCCGTCCGCTGCTGGTGTTGCCGGCGGTGCTGATGGTGCTGCTGATCGGCTTCTCCCGGATCGCGCTGGGGGTGCACTTCCTCTCCGACGTGATCGGCGCCTACCTGATCGGGACGGTCTGGTTCATCGGGATGGCCAGCGCGTTCGGGGCGTGGCGGCGGACCGAGGGACGTCCGGCGCCGGCGGTCGGCGAGGGCCTGGAACCGGAGCAGGGCGACCGGCTGAGCCCCTAGGCCGGTGCTTGTCCCGGCTGCGCGTCCGCCCGGTAGAGTGGCGGCAGACCCCTCGCGTGGCGCTCATCCTGTGAACCTCCCCAGGGCCGGAAGGCAGCAAGGATAAGCAGGCTCTGGCGGGTGCGCGGGGGGTCCTTCTGCTTCCTTGCCGACGGTCGGGCCGCGCTTCGTACTGCGATCGTCGGCGGCCGGCGGAACTGTCGGCCCGGCGGGCTATCGTGTCGGGCGTGGCATTGGCGCTCTATCGCAAGTACCGGTCGGCGACCTTCGCCGAGGTGATCGGGCAGGAGCACGTCACCGAACCGCTGATGCAGGCGCTGTCGGCCGGCCGCATCAATCACGCTTACCTGTTCTCCGGCCCACGCGGCTGCGGCAAGACCTCCAGTGCCCGCATCCTGGCCCGCTCGCTGAACTGCGAGCAGGGCCCGACGCCGACCCCGTGCGGCGTCTGCGGCTCGTGCGTGGACCTGGCGCCGAACGGGCCGGGCTCGATCGACGTCATCGAGATCGACGCCGCCAGCCACGGTGGCGTCGACGACGCCCGTGACCTGCGCGAGCGGGCCTACTACGCCCCGGTGCGCGACCGGTACAAGGTCTACATCATCGACGAGGCGCACATGGTGACCACACAGGGCTTCAACGCCCTGCTGAAGCTGGTGGAGGAACCACCGGACTTCCTGATCTTCATCTTCGCCACCACCGAGCCCGACAAGGTGCTGCAGACGATCCGGTCGCGCACCCACCACTACCCGTTCCGGCTGATCCCACCGTCCGCGCTGCGCGCCCACCTCGAACGGATCTGCGCCGCCGAGGGCGCGACGGTGGAGCCGTCGGTGTTCCCCCTGGTGGTGCGGGCCGGCGCCGGCTCGGCCCGTGACTCGCTCTCGGTGCTCGACCAGCTGCTGGCCGGCGCCGGACCCGAGGGGGTGACCTACCCCCGGGCGGTCGGGCTGCTCGGGGTCACCGACGCGGCGCTGCTGGACGACATGACGGACGCGCTCGCGGTCGGCGACTCGGCCACCGTGTACGCCACCATCGACCAAGTGGTCGAGGCCGGCCACGACCCGCGCCGGTTCGCCGCCGACCTGCTTGAGCGGTTCCGGGACCTGATGGTGCTCGACGCGGTGCCGGACGCGGTGGACAAGGGCATGATCGACTACCCGGGCGACCAGGTGGAGCGGATGGCCGACCAGTCCCGGCGGATAGGGCTGGCGAGCCTGGTGCGGTTCGCCGACATCACCCACACCACGCTCACCGAGATGCGTGGCACCACCTCGCCCCGGCTGATGCTGGAGCTGCTGTGCGCCCGGATGTTGCTGCCGGACGCCAGCACCGACTCGGCCGCGTTGCTGCAGCGGATCGAGCGGCTGGAGCGCCGGCAGGGGATGGCGGACGTGCCAGCCGCCGCTCGGCCGGAGCCGCCGGCCCGTCGGGAACCAGCCGCGCGCCCGTCCGCCGCCGAGCCAGCTGCCGATCGGTCGGCATCGGTTCCTGCCAGGTCGGCTGCCGGCCGGCCGGCAGCCGCAGCGCCGGCGCCGAATCCGGCGCCCGGCGCCCCGGCAACCGATCCGCCGCGGGTCCAGCCATCCGCCGCCCAGCCACCGACAGCACCGGCCGCTGCCACGCCGGCCGCTGCCACGCCGGCCGCTGCCGCGCCGGCCGCTGCTGCGCCTACCGAAGCCGCGCCGACCGCTGCCGCGCCGGCCGAAGCACCGGCTGAGCGTCCCGAGCCGGTGCAGGCCGCCGACTCGGCCGGGCTGCGCCGGCTCTGGCCGGAGGTGCTCGACCAGGTCCGATCCCGCAGCCGGCGAACCCGTGCACTGCTCGACAACGCCTCGATCGCCTCGGTCGAGGCGACCACCATCCGGCTGGCCGCCTCGTCCGGCCCGATCGCGAAGATGATCGGCGACGAGCGCAACCTCGGCGTGCTGCGCGAGGCGCTGGCCGCGGTGGTCGGTGGCGGCTGGCAGATCGAGGTGGCCAGCGACGGCAAGCCAGCGGTGGCAGCCGGCCAACCGGCCGCCTCCGCGAGCCGGCCGAGCGCGCCACCACCGAACGAGGCTGATGAGGTCGACGAGGAGTCCGACGTGGTCAGCGATCCGGACCGGGCTGGCGGTGACGCCGAGGCGGCCGCTATCGCACTGCTGCAGAGCAGCCTCGGCGCCCGCCGGATCGAGCAGCAGTGACCGACCCGCTGCGGGTCTGCTTCGTCTGCACCGGCAACATCTGCCGGTCACCGACCGCCGAGGCGGTGTTCAGCCGCCTGGTGGCCGACGCGGGGCTGGCCGACCGGGTGCTCGTCGACAGCGCGGGGACCGGGCCGTGGCACGCCGGGTCAGACATGGATCAGCGGGCCCGGCACGCCCTGGTGGGCCGTGGCTACCAGCCGCCCACGCACGTCGCCAAGCAGTTCCTGGCCGCCGACTTCGGCCGGCGCGACCTGGTGCTGGCGCTCGACTCGGGCCACCTGTCCCGGCTCGGTCGGCTGGCACTGCTGGCGCCGGACCCGGCCGAGGCGGTCGCCTCGCTCAGCCTGCTGCGCTCGTTCGACCCTGCCGCCGTCGAGGCCGGTGACCGGGACGTGCCAGATCCGTACTACGACGACGAGCACGGGTTCGAGCTGGTCCTCGACCAGGTCGAGCGGGCCTGCGCGGGGCTGGCCCGGGCCGTCCTGCCGCGACTCCGGTCGGCGCCGGCCGCACCGCCTGTGCCGGTCGAAAGCTGAGCCGCCGCCCTGGCGCACGGCCGGCCGGAACCGCCCGACACTGTCAGTGAGCCGGGCTAGGCTGTTGCTGATCGCGGCGGGTGCCGTCGTAGTCGCGGTCGCGCACGCCGGGAGTCGGCCAGCCCGAGCGCGTCCGCCCATTCCCGAACCGACCTGATACCGACCGAACACAGGAGAGACCGACGATGCGACCAGGCGGCCAGCCGAACATGCAGCAGCTGTTGAAGCAGGCGCAGAAGATGCAGCAGCAGTTGGAGGCTGCCCAGAGCGAGCTGGCCGAGGCGACGGTAGAGGGCTCGGCCGGCGGCGGCATGGTGACCGCGACGGTCAGCGGCAACGGTGAACTGCGCTCGCTGGTGATCGACCCACGTGCGGTCGACCCGGAGGACGTCGAGACCCTGCAGGACCTGGTGGTGGCCGCGGTGCGGGACGCCAGTCGCAAGGCCAGCGAGCTGGCGGCCGACAAGATGGATCCGCTGACCGGGGGCATGCCCGGTCTCGGCATCCCGGGGCTGTGACCGCCGGCTCCCCGGTCACCGGACGGCGCAGATGATCTACGAAGGTGCGGTCCAGGACCTGATCGACGAGCTCGGCCGGTTGCCGGGCATCGGGCCGAAGAGCGCGCAGCGGATCGCCTTCCACCTGCTAGCGACCGAGGCGGCGGACGTCGAGCGGCTGGCCAGCACGCTGCGCCGGGTCAAGGCCGAGGTCAAGTTCTGCCGGGTCTGCGGCAACGTGGCCGAGGCCGAGGAGTGCCGGATCTGCCGTGACCCGCGCCGCGACGCCAGCGTGATCTGCGTGGTGGAGGAGCCGAAGGACGTCGTCGCGGTCGAGCGCACCCGGGAGTTCCGGGGCCGCTATCACGTGCTCGGCGGTGCGATCAGCCCGATCGACGGCATCGGCCCGGACGACCTGCGGGTGCGGGAGTTGCTGCATCGGTTGTCCGACGGCACCGTCACCGAGCTGATCCTGGCCACCGACCCGAACCTGGAGGGGGAGGCGACCGCCACCTACCTGGCCCGGCTGATCAAGCCGATGGGACTCACCGTCAGCCGGCTGGCGAGCGGGCTGCCGGTGGGCGGCGACCTGGAATATGCCGACGAGGTCACCCTGGGGCGCGCCTTCTCCGGCCGACGGTCGATCGACTGATTGGACGCCGACGATGGCAGACCTGTCGGGGGAAGGTCGGGACGGTGCCACGGAGGTTGCGGCGACCGCGGCCAGCCGTCCCGTGTCCGACCGCCCGGCTGGTGAGCTGCCGTCCAGCCCGCCGGCGGTCGACTGGTCGCCCGACAGGTTGCCGCCGAGCCCGCCACCACCCGGCGCGCCACGCAGCTGGCCCGCCCTGCCGGAGCACGCCCCGACCCCGCCCATCCCACCGCATCCGCCAACCCGGCGACCGCGCCGGCTGTTACTGGCGGCCGTGAGCTGCCTGGTGCTGGCGCTGCTGCTGGCATTGCTGGCCGCCGCCCAATACCACGCCGACCGGTCCCCGCAGGCAACGGCCCGCCGGTACTTCACCGCGCTGGCCCGCGGCGACGCGGCGGCAGCACTCGGCTACGCCGCCACCCCACCGCGTGGGCCGTACCTCACCGCCACCGTGCTCCGCCAGCAACTGGCGGTGGCCGCGCTGACCGGCCTGCAGGTCGAAGGCATCCGGCCGGGCAACCTGGTCGAGATCAAGTACCAGCTGCAGTTCGCCAGCGGCGTCGAGCAGGTGAACGACCTGGTGCCGATGGTCCGGTACGGCTCGTCCTGGCGGCTGGCCCGGGCGGCTGTTGAGGTGCGGGTGGCCGGCACCGACGACGGGTTCGACCGGCTGACCTTCGCCGGCGGACGGATGCCCAGCAAGCCGGTGCTGGTCTTCCCGGGTGCGCTGCCGCTGTCCGCCGATCGGCCCGCGGTCCGGCTGGCCGGCCAGCCGTCCGCGCCGCTGTCCGGCCAGCACGATGAGGTGCAGTTGAGCACCGAGCTGACCCCGGCCGCCATCGCGACTGCCCGGCAGACCCTGTCCGCCGCGCTCACCGCCTGCCTGACCGGCCGGTCGGTCGAGCCGCGATGCCCGGTGGCCGGCGACCGGCGACCGGTGCCGGGCAGCCTGCGGGGCACGGCCGCACCGTTCCCCACCCCGCCCACCGTGACGCTGCTCAGCGGTGGCCTGGTAGAGCTGACCGGCACCGTCTCGGTCCACGGGCACTGGCAGGACTGGGACTTCAACAACCAGCCGGTCGCCGAGTCCGGCATCAGCGGGGTAGACCTGCAGGCCCAGGCCTCGGTCGACGACCTGCACACCCTGCACTGGATGACCGGATGAGCCGCCCCCTCCGCCTGCTGCTGGCGGCCGGGCTGGCGACGCTGGGCCTGCTCGGCACCGCGGCACCGGCCGGCGCCACGCCCGGACCACCGGACGCCCCGGAATGGTGGTTCGACAGCTGGCAGGTGCCGGAACTGTGGGCCGCCGGCGCGAACGGCAGTGGCATCACCGTCGCGGTGATCGACACCGGGGTGGACGCCAGCCTGCCCGAACTGCGCGGCAAGGTGCTGCCAGGCGCCGACTTCATCGGCAACCACTCGGACGGGCGCACCGACTTCGACAGCGAGGACTTCTCACACGGCACCGCGATGAGCTCGATCATCGCCGCCGACCGCGGTTTCGGAAACATCGAGGGGCTGGCCCCGGGCGTCCGGATCCTGCCGATCGCGGTGCCGCTGCACGGGGTGGTGCGGCACGGCACCCCGCCGTCGAACGCCACCGCCGAGGCGATCGACTACGCGGTCGGCCACGGCGCCAAGATCATCAACATGAGCCTTGGCGGCGTCCGGGACGAGAGCGAGGACGGCCCCGACCCGTGCCCCGGCGCGGTGCAGCAGTCGGTGCTCCGGGCGCTCCGGGCCGGTGCGTTGGTGGTGGCCGCGTCCGGCAACTCCGGCGACGGGAACTCGCCGGTCGAGGAGCCCGGCGTCTGCCTCGGCGTGGTCTCGGTCGGCGCGGTCGACCGCAACCTCGACGTCACCTCGTTCTCGTCCCGGCACCCGTACCTGACCGTGTCCGCGCCCGGTGACAACGTGCCGAGCCTCAGCCGGGACGCTGCCTACATCGGCGAGGGGACGTCCCAGGCGACCGCACTCACCTCCGCGGCGCTGGCGCTGATCTGGTCGAAGTACCCGCACGAGACCGACCGGCAGGTGCTCACCAGGCTGCTCGACACGGTCACCGATCGAGGCCCGACCGGCCGCGATCCGGCTTATGGTTACGGGGTGATCCAGCCCGCGGCGGCGATCGCGGCTGCCGCGCCGGCGGCCACCGCGAAGAATCCGGTGCTCGATGCGGTGCAGCCGCTGATCATCTCCGCCGCAGGCGTCCGCCGGCTTGCCGCGGCCGGTGCCGCCCACCCCGGCCTCGGCTCCTACCAGGTGCGTCCGGCTGGCACCGGGCCCGAACCACGGCTGATCACGCTGGTCGGCCTGGCAATCGGAGCGCTACTGCTCGCGGTCGTGCTGCTGGCCCGCTACCGGCGGCAGCGGCCTGGCCGGCCGGCCGCAAGAGTGGCCTCATGACCCGGTACGCGGTGGTGGGTGGCGGCATCCTCGGACTGGCCACCGCGCGGGCGGTCCGGCAGTTCGACCCGACCGCGACCGTCACCCTGTTGGAGAAGGAGACCGAGCTGGCCCGGCACCAGACCGGGCGCAACTCCGGCGTCATCCACTCCGGCATCTACTACCCGCCCGGGTCGGCCAAGGCTCGGCTGTGCCGGGCCGGCGCCGGCTCGATCACCAGGTATGCGGAGGAACACGGCATCCCGGTGCGCCGCACCGGCAAGCTGATCGTGGCCACTGAGCCGGACGAGCTGCCCCGGCTGGACGCGCTGCACAAGCGCGGGCTGGCCAACGGCATCGAGGTGCACCGGTTGAGCCCGTCCGGCGCCCGGGAGCACGAGCCGCACGTCGCGGCGCTGGCCGCGCTCCGGGTGCCGGTCACCGCCATCACCGACTACCGGGCGATCTGCCTGGCGCTGGCGGAGGAACTAGCCGAGACCGGAGTCGAGGTGCGGCTGGGCGCCGAGGTCCGCGGCCTGGCCCGGTCCGGCAGCCGTACCGTGCTGCAGGCCGGTGAGCAGGAGTTGACCGCGGACGTGCTGGTGAACTGCGCCGGCCTGTACGCCGACCGGTTGGCCGTCGCGGACGGTCTCACCGACCTGCCGGCCCGGATCGTGCCGTTCCGCGGCGAGTACTACGAGCTGCGGCCCGCCGCCCGGCACCTGGTGAAGGGGCTGATCTACCCGGTGCCGGATCCGCGCTTCCCGTTCCTCGGCGTGCACCTGACCGCGACGGTGCACGGCGGCGTGCACGCCGGGCCGAACGCGGTGCTGGCGCTGGCCCGCGAGGGGTACCGGTGGCGCACCGTCCGGCCGGCCGACCTGGCCCGGGTGCTGGGCTATCCGGGTTTCTGGCGGCTGGCGGCGGCGAACTACCGGCCCGGCGCCGCCGAGGTGGTCCGGTCGCTGTCCACCCGCCGGTTCGCCGCCAGCCTGGCCCGGCTGGTGCCGGCGGTCACCGAGGCAGACCTGCTCCCCAGCCCGGCCGGCGTCCGGGCCCAGGCGCTGCGCCCGGACGGCCGGCTGGTGGACGACTTCCTGATCGAACGCGCCGGCCGCAACCTGCACGTGCTGAACGCGCCGTCGCCGGCCGCGACCTGCGCGCTGGAGATCGGCCGCCAGCTGGCCGAGCTGGCCGCCGAATCGGCCGCCAGCTAGCCGAATCGGCCGTCAGCTCTTGAGGTCCCGGGCGATCCGGTTGACCGCGCTCATCACCGCCCGCAGCGAGGCGGCCACGATCGACTCGCTGATGCCGACGCCCCACAGCACCCGGTCGCCCACCTCGATCTCGAGGTAAGCGGCGGCCTCCGAGTCGCCACCGGTGGTCAGGGCGTGCTCGGAGTAGTCCAACACCCGCAGCCCGACCCCGCCGAGACCCATGTCGGGCTCGGAGACGGCCGCGCAGAAAGCGGCGATCGGCCCGTTGCCGACCCCGGACACCTCCCACTCCTTACCGAAGGCCAGCACCTTGGCTGTCACCCGGGTCAGCCCGTCGTCGTTCGAGGACGAGCTGAACGACCGCAACGCGAACGCGGCGTCGGCGCCCGAGATCAGGTACTCGTCGGCGAAGATCTGCCACATCCGCTCGGCACTCACCTCGCCGCCGGCATCGTCGGTGTGCCGCTGGATGACCTGGCTGAAGTCGATCTGCAGCCGGCGCGGCAGGTCGAGCGAGTGCTCGGTCTTCATCAGGTAGGCCACCCCGCCCTTGCCGGACTGCGAGTTGACCCGGATCACCGCCTCGTACGAGCGTCCGACGTCTTTCGGGTCGATCGGCAGGTACGGGATCCGCCACGGCAGCTCCGACACCGGACGTCCGGCCGCGGCCGCCTCAGCGGCCAGCGCGTCGAAACCCTTCTTGATGGCGTCCTGATGCGAGCCGGAGAACGACGTGTAGACCAGGTCACCGGCGTACGGGTGCCGCTCGTGCACCCCGATCCGGTTGCAGTACTCGGCGGTCCGGCGGATCTCGTCGATGTCGGAGAAGTCGATCTCCGGGTCGATGCCCTGGCTGTACAGGTTCAGACCCAGGGTGACCAGGTCGACGTTGCCGGACCGCTCACCGTTGCCGAACAGGCAGCCCTCCACCCGGTCGGCGCCGGCCAGCATCGCCAGCTCCGCGTCGGCCACCGCGGTACCCCGGTCGTTGTGGGTGTGCACAGACAGCGCCACGTGTTCGCGGTGCGGCAGCTGCCGGCTCATCCACTCGATCTGGTCGGCGTAGACGTTCGGCGTCGACCGCTCCACCGTGCATGGCAGGTTCAGCACGATCTCCCGGCCGTCGGCCGGCTGCCAGACATCCATCACCGCGGTGCAGATGTCGAGTGCGAACTCCAACTCGGTGTCCATGAAGATCTCGGGGGAGTACTCGTACCCGAAGACGGTGCTCGGCAGGTAGTGCTCGGCGTACTTCACCACAGCCTGGGTGCCGGTGGTCGCGATCTCCCGGCAGGCGTCCCGGCCGTCGCCGGGAAAGCCGAAGACGACCTTGCGGAACACCGGTGCGGCCGCGTTGTAAAGGTGCACGGTTGCCCGGTGGGCGCCGACCAGTGACTGCACGGTGCGCTCGATGAGCTCCTCGCGCGCCTGGGTGAGCACCGAGATGGTGACGTCCTCGGGGATCCGGCCGCTGTCGATCAGGGCCCGGACGAAGTCGAAGTCGGTCTGGCTGGCAGCCGGGAAGCCGACCTCGATCTCCTTGTACCCCATCCGGACGAGCAGTTCGAACATCGCGAGCTTGCGGGCGGCGTTCATCGGATCGATCAGCGCCTGGTTGCCGTCCCGCAGGTCGGTGGACAGCCAGCGCGGCGCGTGTCGCAGGGTGCGGCCTGGCCACTGCCGGTCGGGCAGTTCGATGGGAGCGAAGGATCCGTAGCGGTGGATGGGCATGCCGGACGGTCGCTGGGCGGTGCGGCGACGGTCGGTTCCGGCGATGGTGAAGTGCGTCATGCGAGAAGCTCTCTCAGCGGCAGGGACTGGGCTGTTCGTGCCGGCGCCGGTGCCGGAAACGAGGTGTCGGCGCAGATATAACGGCGCCTAACGAGGTGTCGGCGCAGATATAACGGCGCCTAACGAGGTGTCGGCGCAGCTGCAACGGCGCCTAACGAGGTGTCGGCGCAGTGCGAAGTCCCGTGGCGAGGAGCCGACCGGCGGCCGTCAGAACCGCTGAGCCTCGCCACGGCCGCTGAGCAGGAGCAGCGCGCGCATGGTGGTTCGACTGTACCTGGCGGCCCGACGCTCGGCACAGCGCCCGGCCGGCGCGTGATTCGGTAGAACGGTTCGGGCCAGGTAACCTCGGCCTCGTGGAGTTGGAGTCGGACGGTCTGCAGAAGCTTTACGGTCATCGTTTCCAGGCGGAATCAGAGCAGCGTCAAGACATCTGGGAAGTTCTCTGTGCGGACTTCTTCCAGCAGCACGTCCCCGAGCACGGCACCGTGCTCGACCTGGCGGCCGGCCACTGCGAGTTCATCAACAACATCAAGGCAGCCCGCCGGATCGCGGTCGACCTGAACCCCGACGTGAAGGTGCGAGCCGCTGAGGGCGTCGAGACCCACGTGCTGCGGTCGGACAACCTCACCGAGATCGATTCCGGCTCCATCGACCGGGTGTTCATCTCCAACTTCTTCGAGCACATCACCCACGAGGTCATCCTCGCCACCCTGACCGAGGTACGCCGGGTGCTCCGACCGGGCGGCCAACTGCTGCTGTTGCAGCCGAACGTCCGGTACTGCAGCAAGGACTACTGGCGCTTCTTCGACCACATCACGCCGATCGACGACCGGGCCATGGTCGAGGCGTTCAGCCAGACCGGCTACCGGGTGGTGCGCAACGTCCCGCGGTTCCTGCCGTACACCACCAAGAGCCTGCTGCCGTCCGGTCCGGCCCTGGTCCGGTTGTACCTGAAGGTCCCGCTCGCCTGGAAGGTGCTCGGCGCGCAGGCCTTCATGGTCGCCACTCCGGTCGTGGACTGATCCCAACCGGATCACCCCGCGCGGCGCGATAGCCTTCGCGGGTGGTTTCCCAAGCTCCTGCCGTCGACGACGTCGGCGTAACCGAGCCGGCGCGGACTGCCCGGGTCCACCGGCTGCGCCACCTCGTCGCGTCCCGGTTCCACACCCTGCGCGGCCAGCACCCGCTGCACCGTCCCGAGAGCTGGCTGCTGCTGCTGGCGATCGGCCTCGCGGCGCCGGTGTCCCATCCGCTGCCGGGTCCGGGGCTGGACCCGGGCTGGATCACCGGGCTCAACATCGCCCGGCTGCACCGGCTGCAGTTCGGCAGCGGCATCGAGTTCACCTACGGCCCATGGGGCTTTCTGGATTACACCCAGGCGGTGAGCCGGCTGAACCTGCTGGCCGGCCTGCTCTTCGCGATCGTCAGCGTCGGGTGCCTGTGGTACGCCGTCCAGCGGGTGCTGCGCGGCCGGCTGGGCGGCGTCGGCGCCGCCGTGGCCGCCACCGTGCTGGTGGTGCAGTGCGCGCCGCAGGTCACCGCCAGCGCCATGCTGTTCGCCGCCGGGGTGCTGGCCGCGCTGCGGTTCGTGCTGAGGCGCCGGCCGGGCTTCGAGTGGATCCCGGCGGCGGTCGCGGCCACCGGGGCGCTACTCATGCAGGTCAAGCTGTCCGAGGGCATCGTGCTGGTGCTGATCGCCGGCGCGACCGCGGCCTTCGCGCCCGGGCACCGGCTGCGCCGGCTGGCCGAGGCGGTCGCCGGCTTCGTGCTGGCCACGGTGGTCACCTGGCTGCTGATCGGCCAGTCGTTGACCAGCTATCCGGCATTCCTGCGCAACGGCCTCGAGATCGCCCGCGGCTACTCCGAGGCGATGTCGCTGGAGAGCAAGCCGAACCTGTTCTCCTACCTGGTGATCGCGGCCATGGTCGGGGTGGTGGCCGGGTACCTGGTCCGGCTGGCCCGGGCCGGGACCGGTCGGTGGGCGGTGCTGGGCGCCGTCGTCATCTGCTTCCTGGTGCTGTACCTGGGCTTTCGCGAAGGCACCGGCCGGCACGGGCCCGGACAGCTGGCCTACGCCTACTTCTATGCCCTGCCGCTGCTCGCCGCCTTCGTGCACTGGGCGCGCGGGGTCGCCTTCCGGGTCGGCGTGCTGGCAACGGTGGTGCTGCTGACCAGCACCGCTTGGCTGCCGGTATCGCCCGGCCAGGCGACGCAACGGTGGGCCACCGACCTGCAGTTGCTGGTGGACTCCAAGTACCAGACCGATCAGCTGCGCACCGCCAGCCAGAGCGCCCAACGTCACTACAAGCTCTCGCCCCAGGTGCAGGCCGCGCTGGGCAGCAACCCGGTCACCGTCGACCCGTTCGAGACCACCGCGGTGTGGGCGTACCGGCTGAACTGGCGGCCGGTGCCGGTCTTCCAGAACTACGCCGCCTACACGGCGCGGCTGGACCAGCTCAACGCCCGCGCGCTGCTGGCGGGCCCGGCCAACCAGATGGTGCTGCGGGCGCCCGACAGCTACATGGATCACCGCAACGTGCTGTGGGACCCGCCGCACTACACGCTCACCGAGGTGTGCGATTACCAGGTGGTGCAGACCGACGCGCACTGGATGCTGCTCGGCAAGGGCGGCGCCGACCGGTGCTCGGCCGCCCACCAGATCGCCGTCCAGCACGCCGCGGCCGGCCAGTTGGTGACGGTGCCGAGAACGCCGGCGGACGCGCTGGTGACGATGACCTTCGTACCGGACCGGCCGGGGCCGCTGGCGCGGCTGGGACGGCTGGTGTCCAAGAGCTTCCACCCGCTCATCGTGGAAGCCGACGGGCTGCACTACCGGCTGCCCCGGGCGCTGGCCGGCGGCCCGCTGCTGGTGCAGCTGCCGGCCAGTTCGGGTTGGCCGACCGTGCAGGGCGGCGGGACGAGCTATCGCAGCCTGCGGTTCACCGATCCCGGCACCGTCCGGTTCTCGGTCCGCACCCTGTCCGGTTCCTGACCGCGAGACAAGGCGGAAACGGCGACGGCGCCGCACCGGGGAGTCCCCGGGCGGCGCCGTCGCCGTTCTGGCGCTGGTTACAGCCGGCCGTCGCGCACTGCCTCGGTCACCCACGGGATGACCTCGTCCAGCATGACGTCCAGGCTGGTGGTGCACTCGAAGCCGAGCACCTCCTTGGACTTGGTCACGTCCGGCACCCGCTTCTGCACGTCGTACTCGAAGGCCGGGTCGCTGACCAGGGTGAGCGGCGCGTCGCCCTTGATCTTCTTCCAGATCACCTCGGCCAGCTCGCGCACGCTGGTGCTCTCCGGAGTCGAGATGTTGAAGTCGTTGTTGTGGGCCGCTTCCTGCGACATGCACTCGACGATGCCCTTGGCGAGGTCGCCGCCGTAGGTGTAGTGGCGGATCTGGTTGCCCTCGCCGAGGATGTGCAGCGGGTCCTGGCCCTTGACGATCTTCTGCACGATGTCGGGCACCACGTGGCTCATCGCGAGCTTCACGTTGCCCGAGGCGATCTCCACGTCACCGAGCGCGCGTCCCTCACCGATGCCGACGCAGTTGAACGGCCGGACGATGGTGTAGGGCAGCTGGTACTGGTCCCAGGCAGCCTTGGCGAAGTACTCCACAGCCAGCTTCTGGAAGCCGTAGGACGACAGCGGCGGCGGAACCTTGCGCTCGTCCCCCTCCTTCGACGGCCAGTGCTCGGTCGACTCGAACACCATCGAGGACGACAGGTAGGTGACCTTCTTCAGCTTGCCCGACCGGTGTGCCTCGATCGCCGCGTCGCACTGCGAGGCCATGATCCGCTCGTTGGTGGCCAGCAGGTCGTAGGCGTAGGCGTGGAAGTAGGAGATGCCGCCGATCAGCGCGGCACCGGCGATGAAGTGGTCGCAGTCGGACAGCAACTCCTTCATCAGGTCGACGTCCCGGGCGTCGCCCTCGACGAAGTGGTAGTCCGGGTGGTCGTCGTAGGACTTCTTCACCGGCCCGTACTTGGAGTAGTTGTCGATGCCGACGACGGAGTACCCGCGACGCAGCAGTTCTTCGACGACGTACCCGCCGATGAATCCGGCTGAGCCGGAAACCAGTACCTTCTCGTTGTCGCTCACGGCTTTCGCTTTCTGATCGGTTTGTTGTTCTGCAGGGCGATCTGCTGGGCGGCCCGGTGCACCTGCTCCGGGCTCAACGGCTTTCCGAAGGCGAACCGGTACCAGCGTAGATAACGGGGGATCCAGGCCGAGAGCTGGAAGTTCGACTCGCCGAAGGTCCGGTCGAGCCAGATGGTCGGCACCTCGGCCACCGGCCGGCGCAGCCGGCGGGCCTTCGCGGTCAGCTCGAGGCCGATCTCGAAGCCGCTGCGGCTGTCGATGCCGACCTCGCGGATGAACTCGGTGGAGTAGGCCTTGAACGAGTTGGTCGCGTCGTGAGTGCCGACCCGGCCGAACAGGCCCAGGCTGCGCCCGGCAGCCTGCGACAGCAGCGACTTGAACATCGGGCCGCCGACCTGCTGGCCGCCGGAGGAGTATCGGCTGGCGGCAGCCACCACCACGCCGCGGTCCACCAGCCTGGCCAGCGCGTCGATCTGGCGGGGGTCGTCACTGCCGTCCGCCATGGTGACCACCACGACCGGGTTCTTCACCTGGTCGATGCCGTACCGGATCGCGTTGGCCGGACCCCGGCCGTACGTGCTGACCAGGATGTGCAGCCGCGGCTCACGCTCCCGGTACTCCCGCAACACCGGGACAGTGGTGTCCTCCTCGAAGTCCACCACCACCAGGATCTCGCACTCGGACTCGACCGCGTCGAAGATCCGGTCCAGCACCGGGACGATGCCGTCACCCTCGTTGTAGGCCGGGATGACGACCGAGATGGCCAGCGACATGCTCTACCGTCCGCTCAGACCGTGGTGCCGTTGCCGAGCAGGTTCCACACGTCGGCGACCGGCACCGACGGGGTCAGCGTCCGGTACTCCTTGTGCGGCGCGCCGATGATCAGCAGATCGCAGTTGGCGAGCACCGTCTCCAGCGGCTGCAAGGTGTCGTCCACCGTGACGTACGGGTCGGTGCAGAGCACCTCCTTGGCCCGGAACTGCAGGATCCGCTTGAGCTTGTACGACAGGCTGGAGCGGATGTCGTCGCTCTCGCCCTTGAACGCCATGCCGAGGATGCCGACCCGGGCGTTGGGCAGGTCGTACTTCTGCTCCAGCTTCGAGACCAGGTACAGCGGCAGGCCTTCGTTCACCAGCATCGCCGAGTGGCCGAGGATGAAGGAGTTGTCGGTGAACGCGGCCAGCTGCATGGTGTCCTTGAACAGGCACGGGCCCGCCGCGAACCCGGCGCCGGGCATGTCCGCCGCGCGCGGGTAGTCGTGGGCGAGCGCGCCCCGGATCCGGTCGAAGTCCAGGCCCTGCTCGTTCGCCATCACGTAGAACTGGTTGGCCGCCGCGAACTTGATGTAGCGCCAGGTGTTGGTGAACAGCTTGGCGAGCTCGGCCTCCTCAGGCACCAGCTCGACGACGCTCTCGGTCAGGTGGCCGAACAGCGCACCGGCCCGCTGACGCACCTCGTCGGTGCGGGCCGAGACGATCTGCGGCAGCGAGAACAGCTCCTCCATCGCCTTGCCCTCGGCGATCCGTTCCGGGCAGAAGGCGACGTCCACCTCGATGCCGTCGTCGGCGAGCATCCGCTCGACCCGGCGGGTGACGCCAGGGTAGACGGTGGACCGCAGCACCAGCAGCTGGCCCGGGCGGAAGTACTGCTTGCACTCGTCCAGCGCCCGCGGCACCGCGTGCGGGTCCGGGTTCAGGTGCTCGTCCACCGGGGTGCCGATCACCACCACGATGTGCTCGCCGCGGCTGACCACGCTGGGGTCGGTGGTGGCGTCCAGCCGGCCGGCGGCCAGCACCCGCTGCAGCACCTCGGTGGCGCCGTTCTCCATGAACGGCAGCTCGCCGGCCAGGATGGTCTTCACCGCCCGGTCGTTCAGGTCGTAGACGCCGACCTTCAGGCCCCGGTCGGCGAAGGCGATCGCCAGCGGCAGGCCGACGTGCCCGCCGCCGCCGACCACAACGACGTCGAAATCGAAGCTGGACGGGCTGCTGACCATCTGCTGGATCCGTTTCTGTTCGAGCCGTCGGCAACCGGTGGACGGTTGCCTACCGGGTTTGCGCCGGTGGACGTCCGGCCGAGGCTGCGACCGGCGATCGGGGAGGAGTCTAACCTGCGGGCCGGAGTGCTCCGGGCATGCCGCCGGGGCGGCTCTCAGCCGCGAACCAGGCGGTCGGCCCGTTCCCGGCTTGCGGGTCAGCCACCGGTCCGCACCGCATCGCTGAGTTCGACCGACCGGATGCAGACCGAGACGCCCGGCGCGAAGTGCCGGTACTGCAGGGCCCGGACCGTCGGCGAGGTGATCGGGTCGAGCAGTTGGGGCGCGCCCGGATTCCAGATCCGCAGGTCGGAGCTGGCGCCGGTCCAGGCGTGCAGGTCCGGGCGCAGCACGAACAGCGTCGCGGTGGTGCGGGCGCTCACGCTGTAGTCGGTGTGCGCGACCAGCCGGTGGCCGGTCACCGGCCCTGGCAGGCTGATCGTCACCCGACTGTCCTGCCCGGCGGTGAAGCACAGCCCCCGGCTGGGGTCGATCCGCTGCCCACTGACGTTGACCGCCGTGATCGAGGCGGCGGTACCCGCAGGCTCCGCCCGCAGCAGCGGCTGCAGGCGGACCTGGAACACGTGCCCGTGCGGATCGATGGCGAACATCCGGCTGGCGATGGTGTTGAACCGCAGCTCCGGGTCGTAGAGCCCGACGATGCGGGCGGTGCTGTTGTACGGCAAGAACGCCGACGCGATCAGCGACTGGGGTGCGGTGGTGCTGAGCAGCCCGTACGGGCCACCCCTGGCGGCCGCCGCCGCGCCGGTCTCGATGTTGCCGACGTAGTGGCGGGCCGAGCTGGAGATGAACTGCGGGCGCAGTACCGGGTCGACCGAGTGCGCCCAGCCGAAGCCTGCCAGCACGCACAGCGCGGTGCCGCCGGCGATCACCAGTTGCCAGCGCCGCCGGCCGGCTGTCGTGGCCGCGGTGCCCAGTCGGGCCAGCGGGGTCAGCCGGGTGAGCGGGCCGCCCTCCCGGATCGCCTCGAACACGCCCACCAGGAACATCGCGATGGCCATGAACTGGTAGATGACGTTGGTCGCGACGGCGGTGGTGTGGGTCAGGCCGAGCCGGTTCACCACGAGTGCGAGCGCCGGCAGCAGCCAGCCGATGAACGCGAACGCCCAGCCGCGCCAGGCCCGCCGGCTGCGCAGCATCGTCCAGCCGAACAGCACCACCAGCAGCACCACCCCGACCACCACGCCGAAGCTGTCCCAGGCGGGGGCGTAGCGGTCGCCGTGAATCCCCACCAGGGCCGGCAGCAGGGCGTGGAACAGCGAGACGGCCAGCCCGTCCACGATCAGCCGCAGGCCGGCCTTGGGCACCGGCTTGTAGTAGTAGAAGTAGTAGTTCTGGACGGCCCAGACCAACATCACCGTGAGCAGCGCCCAGGCCCACCAGGTGCGCCGCAGCACTGCCCGGAGCGACTGCCCCAGCGCCCGCCGGCCGAACCCGAGTACCCAGAGCGCCAGGTAGAGCGGCAGCAGCATGCCGAGCTCGTAGTCGGTGATCGCCACCAGGTAGCCGACCGCGGCCAGCGCCACCCACCAGGCCGAGCGGCCCCGCAGGTAGCGCACCATTCCGCCGAAGCCGGCCGTCACGCCGGCCATCGCCGGCAGGATGTTGACCCCGGCGGTCCACCAGTGCGCCAGCGGCACCAGGCTCAACGAGCTGCCCAGCAGCAGGCTGCCCACCCAGGCCAGCCAGGTGCGGCCGAAGACCGCGGTCATCAGCAGGATCACGCCGGCCACCACGAGCAGGTCCATCACGATCAACCCGGCGAACGGGGCAGCCCGCCAGTGCGGCAGCACCGCCACCAGGCCCCGGTTCACCGCCCGGCTCACCGGTGAGTAGTGGCGGAACAGCCCCAGTTCGAGGTACTTCCGGTCGAAGCGGTGTTCCCGGGCCTGGCTGAGAAACAGGAAGTCGTCGGCGAACAGGGCCGTGGTGTGCACGGCCCAGGTGACCGCCCCTACGCAGAGCGCGTAGAGCGCGAGCCAGAGCGCCAGGGGTGGACGCCGCAGCGGCCGGTCGGTCGGATCGGCGGGGCTGCCGTGCCGCTCGGCGAGCAGGTCAGTCGCGCTCGGCATTGTCCCGGCCGAAGGTCACGCTCCGGGGGGCGGGCTTGCGGGTCAGTGACAGCACGAACTGGTAGCCGAACAGGGTCGGGCGCAGCCGCACCAGCAGCGAGTCCACCCCGACCACGGCGCGCTGGAGCAGGCCGGGCTTGGCGTGCAGCACGTCGATCGGCAGCCCGCTGACGGTCAGCTCCGCGACCTGGAAGCCGTTCTTGCGGACCTGCCGGAGCAGGCTGCGCCGGGTGTAGAACCGCACGTGGGTCTTGTCCAGGATGCCGCGCTGGTCGTAGTCGAAGGTGCCCAGCAGGGTGCGCAGCCGGGGGTACCAGTGCCCGAAGTTGGGCACCGACAGCAGCAACCGGCCGTTCGGCTTGAGCAGGTCGCCGAGCTGGCGCAGCAGCTGGTCGGAGTTGCGCAGGTGCTCGATCACGTCGGCCGCGATCGCGACGTCGAAGTCGCCGCCCACCTCGGCCGGCAGGCCCTGCTCGAGGTCGGCGCGGTAGAACGCGTCGACCCGCTCGCTGACCTCCGGCGTCTCGAACAGGTCGACGCCGGTCACGTGATGGCCGCGCTCGCGCAGCAGTTCGGCCAGCCGGCCGCCGGAGCAGCCGACGTCCAGGATCTTCAACGGCTCGGAGCCGGCCAGCAGCTCGAGGATCTTGGCGTGCGAGGAGCCCTCGGACTCCTTGAGCGAGTACTCCTGCGACACCCGGTAGGTGTCGCCGGCGGTGAAGCCCATGCCGGCGAGCCGGTAGTCCAGCACGTCACCGACGACGTCGGCGGCATAGCGCATGCCGTTGACGTAGCAGATCTCGTCGCCGTAGTAGGTGGGGATCGGGATCTCGACGATCCGCTTACCCTTGTCGACCAGCTGGATGATGATCTGGGTGTCGAAGTTGAAGCCGTCCGAGCTCTCGGACAGGTCGAGGTCGGCCAGCGCCGCGACCCGGTAGGCCCGGTAGCCGGAGTGGAACTCGGTGAGCTGGGTGCCCAGCACCCGGTTCTCCAGGGTGGTCAGGATCCGGTTGCCGAGGTACTTGTAGGCGGGCATGCCGCCCTTGCGGGCCTCGCCCTTGCTCATCATCCGGGAGCCGAAGACCGCGTCGCACTCACCGCGCTCCAGCGGGGCGACGATCTCGGGCAGCAGCTCCGGGGCGTACTGGCCGTCGGCGTGCAGCAGCACGATGATGTCCAGGTCGTGCTCGGCGGCCAGCTGGTAGCCAGCCTTCTGGTTGCCCCCGTAGCCCAGGTTGACCTCGTGCCGCACCACGGTGATCGGCAGGTCCTTGGTCACCTGCTGATAGCCGAGCCCCACCAGGTAGGTGTCGTCCTGGCTGGCGTCGTCGCAGACGAAGATCTCGGCGATCTTGCCCCGGAAGTCCTGGGGAATCCGGTCGAGGGTCTTCGACAGCGTCGACACCGCGTTGTAGGCCACCACCAGGATGCCGATCCGTGGCTGCCGGCCCGGCGCCGCGGCCACGGCGTCAGTCGCGGATTCGACGGCTTCGGGTTGTCCGGTCATTGACCTCTCCTCCCCGTCCGCGACTGGCGCGAGAGCGGGTACCTCGACGGCTTCGGCCGGCACCTGGCCGGTGCTTCAGCAAGAAAAGTATGTCAGAGCCGGCACGGTGGCGAACCCGACCGGGCCGGCCGGCAGGGTCCGGCGGGCCCACGGCTACTGCAGCCGTGCCTTGTGGTTTTCGTCGCGCGGGCGGTAGAAAAGGCACTGAAACCGTAGCTCTAACCCGGTGCGAGGTGCGCAATGGCCCGATCGATATCGAACTTCATCAACGGTGAATCGGTGCCGGCCGCCGATGGCCGGACGTTGGATGTGACGAACCCGGCGACCGGTGAGGTGTACCTGACCTCGCCCCTGTCCGGCCAGCAGGACGTGGACCGCGCCTACGCGGCGGCGGCAACCGCGTTCGAGACCTGGCGCGACACCACCCCGAGCGAGCGGCAGCAGGCACTGCTCAAGCTGGCCGACGCGATGGAGTCGCGGGCCGAGGAGCTGATCGCGGTGGAGAGCGAGAACACCGGCAAGCCGATCTCGCTGACCCGCAGCGAGGAGATCCCGCCGATGGTCGACCAGGTGCGGTTCTTCGCCGGCGCCGCCCGGGTGCTGGAGGGCCGCTCGGCGGGCGAGTACCTGGCTGGCCACACCTCCTACGTCCGGCGCGAGCCGATCGGCGTCTGCGGCCAGGTGGCGCCGTGGAACTACCCGATGATGATGGCGGTCTGGAAGTTCGCACCGGCGCTCGCGGCCGGCAACACGGTGGTGCTGAAGCCGTCCGACACCACGCCCGCCTCGACCGTGCTGCTTGCCGAGTTGGCGGCCGAGTTCCTGCCGCCGGGCGTGTTCAACGTGGTCTGTGGCGACCGGGACACCGGCCGGCAGATGGTCTCGCACCGCACCCCGGCGATGGTGTCGATCACCGGCTCGGTGCGGGCCGGCATGCAGGTCGCCGAGGCGGCGTCCCGGGACCTGAAGAAGGTGCACCTGGAACTCGGTGGCAAGGCGCCGGTGATCGTCTTCGACGACGTGGACGTGGCCGCCGCCGCCGAGGCGATCGCGGTCGCTGGGTACTTCAACGCCGGCCAGGACTGCACTGCCGCAACCCGGGTTCTGGCGCCGGCCGGATTCGCCGAGGAGTTCGCCGCGGCGCTGGCCGAGCAGGCCAAGGGCACCCGGACCGGGGCGGCCGACGACGAGGACGTGCTCTACGGCCCGCTCAACAACGCCAACCAGTTGCGGCATGTCAGCGGCCTGCTGGACCGGCTGCCCGACCACGCCAACCTGCTGACCGGCGGCCAGCGGCAGGGCGAGGCCGGCTACTTCTACCAGCCCACCGTGGTGTCCGGGCTGCGCCAGGACGACGAGCAGATCCAGACCGAGATCTTCGGCCCGGTGATCACGGTGCAGTCGTTCTCGGACGAGGACGAGGCGGTCCGCTGGGCCAACGGCGTCGAGTACGGGCTGGCCTCCTCGGTCTGGACCCGCGACCACGGCCGGGCGATGCGGGTGTCCCGGCGGCTGGACTTCGGCTGCGTCTGGGTGAACACCCACATCCCACTGGTGGCGGAGATGCCGCACGGCGGGTTCAAGCACTCCGGTTACGGCAAGGACTTGTCCATGTACGGGCTGGAGGACTACACCCGAATCAAGCACGTCATGCACAACATCGACTTCTGATCCCGTCTCCTCCTCGTAGCTGCTCCTTCTCCTCAGAGGTTTACCGGCGATGACCGACTCAGCCATTCCGCAGAAGCGCGTCCTGCACACCCCGATCCCGGGCCCGCGCTCCATCGAACTGCACCGGCGCAAGGCGGCGGCGGTGTCGGCCGGGGTCAGCACCGGGTTGCCGGTCTACATCGAGCGGGCCGGCGGCGGCATCCTGGTCGACGCCGACGGCAACCAGCTCATCGACTTCGGCTCGGGCATCGCGGTGACGACGGTCGGCAACTCCGCGCCCCGGGTGGTGGCCCGGGTGCAGGAGCAGGTCGCCGACTTCACCCACACCTGCTTCATGGTCACCCCGTACGAGGAGTACCTGCAGGTCTGCGAGGCGCTCAACGAGCTGACCCCGGGCGTGCACGAGAAGCGGTCGGCGCTGTTCAACTCCGGCGCCGAGGCGGTGGAGAACGCCGTCAAGATCGCCCGGCACTACACCGGACGGCAGGCGGTGGTGGCGTTCGACCACGCCTACCACGGCCGGACCAACCTGACCATGGCGCTGACCGCGAAGAACATGCCGTACAAGCACCGGTTCGGCCCGTTCGCAAACGAGGTCTACCGGGTGCCGATGGCCTACCCGTTCCGCTGGCCGGGCGGCGCCGAGCACTGTGCCGAGCAGGCGTTCGCCGAGTTCGTCAGCCTGGTGCACGCCCAGGTCGGCGAGGAGAACACGGCCGCGGTGTTGCTCGAGCCGATCCAGGGCGAGGGCGGCTTCATCGTGCCGGCGCCCGGCTTCGTCAAGCGGGTCGCCGACTGGTGCGCCGAGCACGGCATCCTGTTCATCGCCGACGAGATCCAGAGCGGCTTCTGCCGCACCGGCGACTGGTTCGCCTGCGAGTTCGAGAACGTGGTGCCCGACCTGATCACCACCGCCAAGGGCATCGCCGGTGGGCTGCCGCTGTCTGCGGTGACCGGCCGGGCGGAGGTGATGGACGCCGTCCACCCGGGTGGCCTGGGCGGCACCTACGGCGGCAACCCGGTGGCCTGCGCCGCCGCGCTCGGCGCGATCGAGACGATGCGGGGCGCCAACCTCACCGCCCGGGCCCGCGAGCTGGAGGCGATCTTCGTCCCCAGGCTGCGGGCGCTGGCCGAGCGGCACCCGCAGATCGGCGAGATCCGCGGCCGGGGCGCCATGCTCGCCATTGAGCTGGTGGCCGGCGCCGACGACAAGACCCCGGACGCCGCGCTGGCTGGCCGGGTGAACGCGGCCTGCCACGCGCAGGGCCTGGTCACGCTGACCGCGGGCACCTTCGGCAACGTGTTCCGGTTCCTGCCGCCGCTGTCGATCGGTGACGAGCTGGTGCACGAGGGGCTGGACATCCTCGACCGGGCGTTCGCAGAATCGGCCTGACGCCCCGGCTGGCCCTAGGATCTCCCGAGTACGCCGAGCAGGTGCAGAAAGAGGGGTCCCCGTGTCGTCAGCCGTGTTCCTGCGGGAGATGCTCAAGTCCAAGATCCACCGCGCCACGGTGACCCAGGCGGACCTGCACTACGTCGGCTCGATCACCATCGACTCGACGCTGATGGCGGCGGCCGACCTGCTGCCCGGCGAGAAGATCGACGTGGTGAACATCAACAACGGCGCGCGGCTGTCCACCTACGTCATCGAGGGGCCGGCCGACTCCGGGGTGATCGGCATCAACGGCGCCGCGGCACGGCTGGTGGCGCCGGGCGACCTGGTGATCATCATTTCCTACGCGCACGTCTCCCACGATGCGCTGGCCGGCTACCAGCCGCGGGTGGTCTTCGTGGATCAGGCCAACCGGCTGGTCGAGGTCGGCGCCGACCCGGCCTCGCCCGGCGCGCTGCCGGGGCTGACCGCCGGCGACCTGCTGGCGCCCACCGCCGGCTGACCGGCGACGATAGGGCGGGGCTGCTCCTGGCGCAACCGGTGCAGCGTGGCGACCAGCAGCAGCACGAACACCGCGAGTTGCGCGACGGCCACCAGCACCCGGGCCCGGCGGGCCAGCAGCGCGACCAGCACCGGAACGGCCAGCAGCAGCGGGACCAGCCAGAGCTGGGTGTGATCCACCGCCACCTGCTGTTCCGGCCGGCATTCGAGCCCGCAATGCACCCAGTGGTTCGCGTCGCCGCCCACCAGCAGGGCGATCAGGTCCCAGCAGGCGGTGAACGCGAGGCCGAGCAGCAGGTCGACCCAGCTACCCCGCTCAAGCCGCCGCGCCAGCCGCGGCGGCCCCGTCCGGGGCAGGTCGGACTTGGCCCAGGACACGGGGCCTCGGCCGGCCGGATCGGTCATGGTGTCCTCCCCCTGATCCTCGCCAGGGTAGCCATCGAATGCCCGGATCGGCGAAGTTCGCCGGATTCGGGTCACCGCCAACGGCCGGACGGACAGCCGCCGCCGGTAGGATGACGCGCGACAGCGGCAGCGGCGCGGCTGTGCCCCGTTCTTGTGGTGCGCCTGCCGTCCGCGGCCGGAGCTTCCCCCGGTACCGAAAGGCTCTGTCGTGGCCCTCGTCGTGCAGAAATACGGCGGTTCGTCCGTAGCCGACGCCGAACGGATCAAGCGGGTGGCCGAGCGCATCGTGGCCACCCGCCGGCAGGGTCACGACGTGGTGGTGGTGGTCTCGGCGATGGGTGACACCACCGACGAGCTGATCGACCTGGCCGAGCAGATCGTCCCGGTGCCGTCCGGTCGAGAGTTCGACATGCTGCTCACCGCCGGCGAGCGGATCTCGATGGCGCTGCTGGCGATGGCGATCCAGTCGCTCGGTTACCCGGCCGAGTCGTTCACCGGTTCGCAGGCCGGCGTGCTGACCACCGCGGTGCACGGCCGGGCCCGGATCGTCAACATCACCCCGGGCCGGGTGCAGACCTCGGTGACCGAAGGCAACGTCGCCATCGTGGCCGGCTTCCAGGGAGTCTCGCCGGACACCAAGGACATCACCACGCTCGGCCGGGGCGGCTCCGACACCACCGCGGTGGCGCTGGCCGCCGCGCTGGAGGCGGACGTCTGCGAGATCTACACCGACGTGGACGGCGTCTTCACCGCTGATCCGCGGATCGTGCCGAACGCCCGCAAGCTCGAGACCATCACCTACGAGGAGATGCTCGAGATGGCGGCGTGCGGAGCGAAGGTGCTGATGCTGCGCTGCGTGGAGTACGGCCGCCGGTACGGCGTGCCGATCCACGTCCGCTCATCGTTCTCGAACCTGAATGGCACCACCGTCGCCGGAAGTATGGAGGATCTGGACGTGGAGCAGGCGATCATCTCCGGGGTCGCGCACGATCGCAGCGAGGCCAAGGTGACCGTGGTCGGCGTCCCGGACAAGCCCGGCCAGGCCGCCGCGCTGTTCCGGGTGCTGGCCGAGGCGGAACTGAACCTCGACATGATCGTGCAGAACATCTCGACCAAGGGCACCGGGCGCACCGACGTCTCGTTCACGCTGCCGAAGACCGACGGGGCGGTGGCGGTGCAGGCGCTGACCAAGGTGCGCGAGCAGGTCGGTTTCGACGAACTGCTGTTCGACGACCACATCGGCAAGCTGTCGCTGATCGGCGCCGGCATGCGGTCCCATCCAGGGGTGTCGGCGGCGTTCTTCGCCGCGCTGGCTGAGGCGGGAGTGAACGTCGAGATGATCTCGACCTCGGAGATCCGGATCTCGGTGGTCACCCGCGACACCGACCTGGACGCCGCGGTCCGGGCCGTCCACGACGCGTTCGAACTCGGCTGCGAGGACGAGCAGGCCGTGGTCTACGGCGGGACGGGCCGGTGAAGGCCGCCATGAAGGTCGGAGTGGTCGGCGCCACCGGCCAGGTCGGTGCCAAGGTGCGCGAGATCCTGCTGCAGCGGCAGTTCCCGCTGTCGGAGATCCGGTTCTTCGCCTCGCCCCGGTCGGCCGGCTCGATGCTGGAGTTCGCCGGTCGCGAGGTGCTCGTCGAGGACGCGACGACCGCCGATCCGGCCGGGCTCGACATCGCGATCTTCTCCGCCGGCGCGGGCACCTCGCGGGTGCTCGCACCGAAGTTTGCGGCCGCCGGGGTGACCGTGATCGACAACTCCTCGGCGTGGCGGATGGACCCGGACGTCCCGCTGATCGTCAGCGAAGTGAACCCGCACGCCCTGGCCGAGGTGCGCAAGGGCATCATCGCCAACCCGAACTGCACCACGATGGCCGCGATGCCGGTGCTCAAGCCGTTGCACGACGAGGCCGGTCTGGTCCGGCTGGTGGCCGCGACCTACCAGGCGGTGTCCGGCAGCGGGTTGGCCGGTGTTGAGGAGCTGGACGGCCAGGTGCAGAAGGCTGGCGCTGGCGCCGCCCGGCTGACCCATGACGGCGCGGCGGTGGAGCTCGGGCAGCCGGCCAAGTACGTCCGGCCGATCGCGTTCAACGTGCTGCCGATGGCTGGTTCCGTCGTCGACGACGGCTCGTTCGAGACCGACGAAGAGCAGAAGCTGCGTAACGAGAGCCGCAAGATCCTCGGCATTCCGGACCTGCGGGTGGCCGGCACCTGCGTGCGGGTGCCGGTGTTCACCGGCCACTCGCTGTCGATCAACGCCGAGTTCGCCCGGCCGCTGTCGGTGGCCCGGGCGCTGGAACTGCTCGCCGCGGCGCCGGGCGTGCAGGTCACCGACGTGCCGACCCCGCTGCAGGCGGCCGGCCAGGACCCGAGCTTCGTCGGCCGGGTCCGGCAGGACGGCGAGCGCAACCTGAGCCTGTTCGTCTCGGGCGACAACCTGCGCAAGGGCGCCGCGCTGAACACGATCCAGATCGCCGAGCTGCTGCTCGCGGGTAGCTGATCCACCCGTGGTCTACCCGGTCAACGAGGCGTTCCGGCGCGAGGTCCGCGAGCGGGCGCTGGCGGTGGCCCGCCGGTTGACCATCGATCGGGGCTGGCAGCAGGTCCGGTTCGTCGAGGTCGCTGACGAGGTCGGCGTCTCCCGGCCCACCATGTATTCGGAGTTCGGCAGCAAGGCCGGGCTCGGCGAGGCGCTGGTGCTCGCCGAGACCGACACCTTTCTGACCGGCCTGACCGCCACCCTGCAGGAGCAGCTCGGTGACCTGCCGTCGGCGGCCAAGGCCGCGCTGCGGTTCACCGTGCTGGCCGCCTCGGAGAACCCGCTGCTGCACGGCGTGCTGACCAATGCCGGCGACCGCGACCTGCTGCGGCTGCTGACCTCGAAGTCGGGTCCGGTGCTGCCAATCGCGGTGCTGGTGCTGACGGAGTGGTTCGGCGAGCACTTTCCGCAGGTACCGCAGCGGATGTTCGCCGAGCTGATCGAGGCGCTGGTCCGGCTGACCCTGTCGCACCTGACCCAGCCGACCCGGGAGCTGCCCGAGACGCTGGCCTCGCTGGAATTCGTCACCGACCTGGTGCTGCGCAGCGTTCCGGACTGAGCCGTTTCGGCTGCCGGGTAAAGGCAAACCGGGCCGCAGGCAAGTGGGGGGAACCTGCCTGCGGCCCGGAGTTCAGTGACCGGGTGTCAGCCTCAGTGGCCGTGACCGTCGCCGGATTCGCCGCCGTCGCCGGGGCCCTCGCTGTGGCTGGGATCGCCGTTACCGGGATCGTCGCTGTGGCTCGACTTGGGGCTGTGGCTCGGCTCGGCGGTACGGCTCGGCCGGCCGGTCGGGTGGCCACCCTCGGACGGGTCGCTGCTCTCGGACGGCTCGTCGCTCTCGGACGGCTCAGCGCTTCGAGTCGGGTCGCTGCTCTCGGACGGCGAGCTGTTCAGCAGCGTCGTGCAGTAGCCGGCGACCGAGTCGGTGCCGCCGGCGGTGGTGACCAGCACGGTGAACGCGGGGCTGGAGTCGGCCTTGCCGTGCTGGTGCGGACGGGCCAGCCAGGCGTGGCACAGGCCGGTCAGCGACGGCGACGGGGTGCCGTCCGGCCGGTCACTCGGGGTGCTGCTGCCCGACGCGGTCGGTCCGGCCGACGAACTCGATGAGGCCGGCGCGCTGGAGCTGGTGGCGTCGACCGGGGCGAGCTGCGGGTTGTGGCTGCTGACCGCGGTACGGGCGGTGGCCGAGGCGTTGCCGGAATGCGGCAGCGGGCCGGGCAGGTGCCCGGTGGCGGCGGCGGCAACTCCGCCGGTGGCGGCCAGCGCGAGGCCGCCGGCGGCGATCAGCTTGGTGGCGGCCAGCTTGGCCGCGGCGTGCTTGAGCATCGAGCGTCTCCGAACAGAACTGGGGGCAATGGGGGCGGATGCGCTCCGGAATGCCACCAACGCCGCGTCCAGCCCGGCGCTGTCGGCAGGCTCGGGCCGCCGGGCCGCCGAGAGCAACTCGGCGAGGGGGTCCCGACGGCGCGGCCGGCCGCCATCTAGCGGCAGCTCTGAATCGGTCTCGAGCAGTCGCTCGGACTCGGCCGGGGAAAGGGGGTAGGAACGCATCTCACCGGGTACAGCGCCGAACCGCCGCCGGGCGTTACGCATCGGCGCTCGTCCGCTCGTCCGGAGCGGCGAGAGAGCGCGCCAGCGTCTTCAGGCCGCGGTGGGCGGCGACCCGCACGGCCCCGGCCCGCTTGCCGAGCACGCTGCCCGCGGTGGCGGCGTCCAGGCCGACCACGGCGCGCAGCAGCACCGCCTCGGCCTGGTCCCGGGGCAGCGTCGCGATCAGCGCGATCGCCGCGGCGGTGTCGATCCGGTCGCACGCCTGGGTCGCGGTGTCGTGCCGGTCGGGTCGGTCCAGCAGGTCGGCCAGGCCGGTCAGCGTGACTGGCCTGCGGGCCTGGGCCCGCAGCGCGTCGAAGGCCCGGTTGCGGACGATCCGGCAGGCCCAGCCGCGAAAGGCGTCCAGGTCGCCGCTGAAGCCGCGCAAGTCCCGGGCGATCTGCAGCCAGGCCTCGGCGGTGACCTCCTCCGCATCCCGGCCGACCAGGCCGGCCGCGTAGCGCAGCAGCCGCGGCTGGGTGTCGTGGTAGAGCCGGGCGAAGGCGGCCTCGTTGCCCTGCTGGGCAGAGGCGAGCCACCCTTCCCCGGGTTGTTCGAGGGGCTCCTCGAGCTGCTCGGCGCGGGGGACCGGACGGCTCACGCCGATCGAGACGATCTCAGCCACCCAACCCCCTCTACCGGACAGACGTCCCCTACCGGTAAGCGGCTTCCCCACCGGATTCGTTACAGCCGCTGTCAGCCGGTCGGCAGCGGGGCGTTCCAGGGGTATGGCTCGATGTCGGCGAGCACCCGGCTGCGGCGGCGCCGGTTCAGGTGATCGATGTAGAGGGTGCCCTGCAGGTGCTCGGTCTCGTGGGTCAGGCAGCGGGCCAGAAAGCCGGTGCCGGTCACCTCGACCGGGCTGCCGTGCCGGTCCTGGCCGGCTACCGTCACCTGGAACGGCCGGCCGAGCGTGGCGTACGGGCCGGGCACCGACAGGCAGCCTTCCTCCAGCTTCTGCTCCGGTCCGGAGGTGGCGACGATCCGCGGGTTTACCACGTGCCCCTTGTGCTGCACGTCGTCATCGTCGTGGCAGTCGTAGACGAAGACCGACAGGTCGACGCCGATCTGGTTGGCTGCCAGGCCGACGCCCTGGGCGACGTACATGGTGGCGAACATGTCCTCGACCAGCAGGGCCAGCTGCTCGTCGAACTCGGTCACCGGCTTGGTGGGCTGGTGCAGGACGGGGTCGCCGACGATGACGATCGGACGGGCGGTGCCTGGCATAGCCGCAGAGTCTAAACCGGGCCGAAGCCGATCAGCCCTCGGCAGGCTGGCGGATGCCGTCGAGCACCAGGCCCAGCAGCCGCTCGTTGCGGGGGAGTTCGGCTTGCGGCATCGTGCACATGCCGCCGACCAGCTGCATCAGGTCGGCGTGGTCGATGTCGGTACGGGCCACCCCGGCCTGCTGGGCCCGGATCAGCACTGCCGAGGAGGCGGCGGCCAGTTTCTCCCGCGAGTCCAGCTTGAACCCCGGGTTCTTCTCGAACGCCTCGCGCAGTTCGGTCAGGAACACCCGCTTGGCCTCGGCGTACCGGACGAACGCCCGCAACCACTCCACCAGCCCGTCCCACGGCTCGGTGCTGCCGGCCAGCTGCTCGGCGAGGGTGACCAGGCCGTCGACGTCCTCGCGGTAGACCGCCTCGACTAGATCGATCCGGCGCGGGAAGTGCCGGTAGAGGGTGCCGACGCCCACGTCCGCGGCCTTGGCGATCTCCTCCATGGAGGCGTCGCTGCCGCGCTCGGTGAGCACCGTGCGGGCGGCGGTGATCAGCCGCTCGTAGTTGCGCCGGGCGTCGGCGCGCATCGGCTTCGCTGCCTTCTCCGGGTGCACTGACGCGGTCGCTCCGGACGTTGCTGCGGTGGCCATGCCTCGATTATCCCTCTCGTCCAGGGGCGTCGATAACCCACTTGCAAAACCGGAGGCAGCCTCCGTATGGTTACCGGAGGAAGCTTCCGGTTATCAGAGTAACCCGTACGTCGAGAGGTCGTCCCTCGCATGTCCTCCAGTTCTGTTCTCGACCGCAGTCCGGTTCTGCCGGCCGGTCCCCGGCGCCGGTTCGACCGGTCCGGCCTGGTGCTGGCGGTGATCCTGGCCAGCCAGCTGATGGTGGTGCTGGACGCCACCATCGTCAACGTCGCGCTGCCCGACATGAAGGCAGCCCTGCACTTCTCCGACGCCCAGCTGTCCTGGGTGCTCAACGCCTACACGCTGACCTTCGGCGGCCTGCTGCTGCTCGGCGCCCGGGCCGGTGACCTGCTCGGCCGCCGGGGCACCTTCACCGCCGGCATCACGGTGTTCACGCTGGCCTCGCTGCTCGGCGGGTTCGCCACCAGCGGCTGGCTGCTGCTGGCCGCCCGGGCGCTGCAGGGGATCGGTGGCGCGTTCGCGGCGCCGTCCTCGCTGGCGCTGCTCACCACGATGTTCCCGGAGGGCCGCGAGCGGGTGCGCGCGATCGGCCTCTACACCGTGGTCTCGATCGGCGGCGGCGCGATCGGCCTGGTGGCCGGCGGCATGCTCACCGAGTGGGCGTCCTGGCGCTGGGTGCTGTTCGTCAACGTCCCGATCGGCGCGGTGGTCGCCCTGGTCGGCCGGTTCGTGCTGCCGCGGACCAGCCGCCGCCATGGCGCGTTCGACCTGTCCGGCGCGCTGAGCTCCACCCTCGGCATGGGATCGCTGGTGTACGGCCTGGTGCGGGCTGCCACCGACGGCTGGTCCGACCCGGTCACGGTCGTCGCTCTGGTCGCGGGTGCTGCGCTGCTGGTCGGCTTCGTGCTGGGCGAGCGCCGGGCGGCCGAGCCGATCACCCCGTTGCGGCTGTTCAACTCCGGTGTCCGCAACGGCGCCAACGCCGCCCGGATGCTGATGTTCGCTGGCATGTTCGGCATGTTCTTCTTCCTCACCCAGTACACCCAGAACGTGCTCGGCTACAGCCCGCTGCGCGCCGGCTTCGCCTTCTTGCCGGTGCCGCTGACCGTGTTCGGCTCGTCCCAGCTGGCCAGCCGGGTGCTGGTCGGCCGGTTCAACCAGAAGGCGCTGATGCTGGTCGGGGTGGGGCTGTCGACCACCGGCATGGCACTGGCCAGCCAGCTCGGCGTGCACTCCGGCTACCCGCAGATCCTGGCCAGCCTGGTGCTGTTCGGCGCCGGCAACGGCCTGTCGTTCGTCACCCTGACCACTGCCTCGCTGGCCGGGGTGGCCGGCGCCGACGCCGGCGCCGCGTCCGGCCTGATCAACGTCACCCAGCAGTTGGGCGGCACGGTCGGGGTCGCGGTGCTGGTCACCGTGTTCGGTTCGGCCGCCAGGCACGCTGTTGTAGCGGCCCGGCACGCCGGGGTTTCGGCCGGGCCGGCCGAGGTGTTCGTGCACGCGGCCAACCGGGCCTTCGACGCGGCCACCCTGTTCCTGCTCGGCGCGTTCGCGCTGGTGGCGCTGCTGGTCCGGACGCCGCGGCCGGTCGCCGAGCCGGCGGTCTTCGAGGAGCCGGTGCTGGTCGACGCATGACGCCCTGATGCCTTCGACGGCCGGGTTCGTGGCGCATGACATCCTGCCAGGTATGCAGGTGGTCACCAGCGCGGCGAACCCGGTCGTCAAGCGCGTCCGGCAACTGGCCGACCGCAAGCACCGGCGCCGCCAGCAAGCCTTCGTGGTGGAGGGCCTGCAGCCGGTCTGGCGGGCGGCGCAGGCCGGCTGCCGGTTCGAGGCGCTGATCGTGGCCCCCGAACTGCTGGCCAACCAGGCCGCGCTGGCGATGGTGGCCGATCTGGAGCGGGACGGCGTGCCGGTCACCCGGGTCAGCGCCGAGCTGTTCGGCCGGATCTCCGACCGGGACGGGCCGGCCGGGCTGGCGGCGATCGTGGCCGGCGGCCTGGCTGGGCTCGATTCCCTTACCGTGCAGGCAGATTCGGTGTTCGTGGTGCTGCACGAGCTGGCCAACCCGGGCAACATCGGCACCATCGTCCGGACCGCGGACGCGGCCGGCGCGGCCGGGATGATCCTGCTCGGCAGCACCGCCGACCCGCTCTCCGGGCCGGCGATCAAGGCCAGCATGGGCTCGGTGTTCGCGGTGCCGACCGTCGCGGTATCCGAGGCTCAGGAGCTGCTCGACTGGGCTCGTGCGCAAGGCTGCCAGCTGGCCGCGATGACCGGCGGCGGCGCGTCCGACCTCTGGCAGACCGGGCTGCCCCGGCCGCTGCTGGTGCTGCTCGGCAACGAAGGCAACGGCCTGCCGGACGAACTGCTGGCCGCCGCCGACCTGAGGGTGCGCATCCCGATGACCGGCACCGCCGAGTCGCTGAACGTGGCGGCGGCCGCCGCGGTGGTGCTGTTCGAACTGGCCCGCCGGGCCGGCTAACCAGTACCCGACTGCTTCGAGTCCGAGGCGGGGTGCACCTCGGCCTGCTGCAGCACTCCGGAGCGCTGGGCCCGGGAGTCGCCGAGAAAGCTGACCGCCCAGTGGAACACGGTGGAAAGCCGGTTCTTGAAGCCCACCAGGTAGACGATGTGCACGCCGAGCCAGAGCAGCCAGGCGGTGAAGCCGAAGAACCGGAACCGGCCGATGCTGACCACCGCCCGGAACCGGCTGATGGTCGCCATGCTGCCCTTGTCGAAGTAGCGGAAGTCGTCCTGCAGCGCTCGTCCGCTGACCCGGCGCTGGATCTGCTCTGCGGCGTACTTGCCGCCCTGAATCGCCACCTGCGCCACGCCGGGGTAGTTCTTCAGGTTGATCATGTCGCCGACCACGTACACCTCGGGGTGGCCGGGCAACGTCAGGTCGCCGTTCACCGAGATCCGGCCGGCCTTGTCCACCGCGGCACCGGTCTGCTCGGCGAGCTGCCGCCCCAGCTGGGATGCCTGCACGCCGGCCGCCCAGACCACGCACCGGCTGGCGATCCGGCTGGTGTTGCCGTGCGCGTCCTTGACCTCGATGCCGGTCGGGTCGACCCCGGTGACCATCGAGTTCAGCCACACCTCCACGCCGAGGTGTTGCAGCTGCCGGACGGTGCGGGCCGACAGCCGGTGGCCGAAGTTGCCGAGCACCGAGTCGGCGGCGTCCACCAGCACCACCTGGGCGTCGGCCGGGTCGATGGCGCGGAAGTTGCCGCGCAGGGTTCGCCTGGAGAGCTCGGTCAACTGGCCGGCCATCTCGACGCCGGTCGGGCCGGCCCCGACCACCACGAACCGCATCCACTCCGCGCGCTTGGCCGGGTCAGGTTCCAGCTCGGCGGCCTCGAACGCGCCGAAGATCCGGGCCCGCAGCGTCATCGCGTCGTCAATGCTCTTCAGGCCGGGGGCGTCGGTGGCGAACTCCGGATGGCCGAAGTACGAGGTGTCGGCGCCGGCCGCGACGATCAGGCTGTCGTAGCCGGTGACCGTCTCGATGCCGGCCGCGGACGAGGTGACGGTGTGCGCGGTCAGGTCGATGGTGGTGACCTCGCCGAGCAGCACCCGCAGGTTGCGCTGCCGGCGCAGCACGTCCCGGGTCGGCGGCGCGATCTCGCCCTCGCTGAGGATTCCGGTGGCGACTTGATAGAGCAGCGGTTGAAAGAGGTGGTGGTTGATCCGGCTGATCAGGGTGACCTCGACGTCGGCACGCCGCAGCTCCTTGGCCGCGAACAGGCCGCCGAAGCCGGACCCGATGATCACCACCCGGTGCCGTCGTCCCAGATGCGGCTGGCTCATTCCTTCACTGTAGTGAGCGGGTGCCGGCTACCGGCCGCTGAAGTTGGGCGGCCGGCGCTCGGCCCGGGCCCGCTCACCCTCGACCCGGTCCTCGCTCGTCCAGCACGCCTCGAAGGCCGCCTCGACCTCGGCCTGGTCCGCTTCAGGTTCGAGCGCGAGTTTGCTGTAGGCCAGTGAGAGCGGGGCCAGGCTGGCCAGTTCGGTTGCCCAGGCCAGCGCGTCGGCGTGCTCGCCGAGCCGGTCGACCAGGCCGCGGCTGTGGGCGAGTTCGGGCCCGTACGTCTCGCAGCCGACGAGCAGGCCGCGGGCGGTGCCGCCGCCGGCCAGCAGGGACAGCCGGCGGACCGTCCACGGATCGACGGCCAGGCCGTTGCGGGCGGTGGGGACGGCGAACCGGGCGGACGGGGCGGCAACCCGCAGGTCGCAGGCGATCGCCAGCTGGGTGCCGGCGCCGATCGCCGGGCCGTTGATCGAGGCGATCACCGGCACCTTCGTGCTGGCGACCGCGGTGAGCATGCCGTACAGCGCCTCCCGGAACTCAGGCTCGTACACCCCGGCCAGGTCGGCGCCGGCGCAGAAGCTGCTGCCGGCGCCGGTGATCACGATCGCCCTGGCCTTCTCGGCAGCCTGTTCGACCTTCTGCTGCAGTTGCCGGCAGTGGTCGAGGTCGAGGGCGTTGCGCCGCTCGTGCCGGTCGATGGTCAGCACGGTGACCGACTGCTCGGTGCTGCTCTCGATCACGGGGCTTCACTCGGGTGCAGCACCGTCCGGACGGCACGGCCGTCCGCCAGCGCGGTGAAGCAGTCCTCCACGTCGTCGATGCCGGCGGTGCCGGTGGCGAGCGGGGTGAGGTCGAGCTGGCCGGAGGTGATCCAGTCGAAGTAGCGCGGCAGGTCGTGCGCGGCGTCCAGCGAACCGCCGACGCAGCCGACCAGGGTGCGCGCGAAGTGGAACAGCTCCAGCGCGCTGAACTGCACCTTCTCGTCCTTGCCGCCGATGCCGACCACGCACACGGTGCCGCCGCGCCGGGCCAGGCTCCAGGCGTCCCGGATGGTGCCGGCCGAGCCGACGCAGTCGAAGGTGTAGTCGGCGCCGCGGCCGGTCAGCCCGCGCACCGCCCGCTTGAGGTTCTCGTCGGCGGGCAGGAACTCGCCCGCGCCTGCCTGGATCGCCAGTGCCCGTCTTTCGGAATTGCGGTCGACGGCGATGATCGTGGACGCGCCGGCCAGTTTGGCCCCCATCACCGTCGACAGCCCGACCCCGCCCAGGCCGAGCACCAGCACGGTGGCGCCATCGGCCACCTTCGCCACCTTGGTGACCGCGCCGACCCCGGTGGTCACCGCGCAGCCGAGCAGCGCGGCGTCGGTCGGGCTGATGCCGTCCGGCACCTTGACCACCGCGTTCTGGCGCACCACGGTCTGCTCGGCGAACGAGCCGACGCCGAGGCCCGGGTACACCGGCTGGTCGTGCTGGTCGAACGCGTACGGCTCGGCGCTGCGGTCAGCGGCCCGTTCGCACAGGTACGGCTCGCCGTGCTCGCAGTGGAAGCACTCGCCACACGGCGGGATCCAGAGCAGCACCACCCGGTCGCCAGGCTTGACCTTGCTCACCTGGTCGCCGGTCTCGACGACGATGCCGCACGCCTCATGCCCGAGCACCGCGGGCAGTTGCTGGGCGAGCTTGCCGCGAGCCAGCGACAGGTCGCTGTGGCAGACGCCGGTGGCCTCGATGCGCACCCGCACCTCGTCCGGGCCGACGTCGCGCAGCCGGATCGTCTCGGTGCGCAGCGGCTGGCTGGTGTCGCGCAGCACCGCCGCCCGGATCTCGGTGCGATAGCTCATCGGCCGTCCCTCCTGGGTCTTTGCCAGCAGGTTAGCTGTGGGCGCCTTGGTGGGCGCGCGGGTGTGATGTCGGTTGCGGCGTGCGGGAGGATGGACGCCGACCGGTAACCCACGACGCGGAGATGTGATGTCGGACCTGCTCGATGAGCTGCGCTGGCGCGGCCTGATCGCTCAAACCACGGACGAGTCGGCGCTGGCCGACGCGCTGCGGAACGGGCCGATCACCGCGTATTGCGGGTTCGACCCGACCGCGCCGAGCCTGCACATCGGCAACCTGGTGCAGCTGATCCTGCTGCGGCACCTGCAGCGGGCCGGGCACCAGGTGATCTGCCTGGTCGGCGGCAGCACCGGGCTGATCGGCGATCCGAAGCCGACCGCCGAGCGCCAGCTGAACGACCCGTCGGTGGTGGCGTCCTGGGTCGAGCGGATCCAGCGGCAGGTGCAGCCGTTCCTGGCTTTTGGCGCGTCGGAGGCGGGGGAGAAGCCGGCACTGCTGGCGAACAACCTGGACTGGACGTCCGGACTGTCGGCGATCGAGTTCCTGCGTGACATCGGCCGGCACTTCCGGGTGAACCAGCTGATTCGCAAGGATGCGATCGCCAACCGGCTGGCCAGCCAGGACGGCATCTCCTACACCGAGTTCAGCTACCAGCTGCTGCAGGCCTACGACTACCTGCACCTGTTCCGGACGCACGGCTGCACGGTGCAAACCGGCGCGGTGGACCAGTGGGGCAACATCCTCGCCGGGGTGGATCTGATCCATCGGGTCGAGGGTGCCTCGGTGCACGCGCTGACCACGCCGCTGATCACCAAGGCCGACGGCACCAAGTTCGGCAAGACCGAGAGCGGGACGGTCTGGCTGGATTCCGAGCTCATGTCGCCGTACGCCTTCTACCAGTTCTGGATCAACGTCGAGGACGCCTCGGTGGTGGACTACCTCAAGGTGTTCACCCAGCGTTCTGCTTCGGAGATCGCCGAGCTCGAGGAGCTGGTTTCGGCCGAGCCGTTCCGGCGGGCGGCGCAGAAGGTGCTGGCTGAGGACGTGACTTCCTTGGTGCATGGATCTTCGGCGTGCTTGGCTGCGCAGCAGGCGAGCGAGGCGCTGTTCGGCAAGGGCGATCTCTCGTCGCTGGATGCTGCGGTTCTGGCTGACGCGACCGCCGAGCTGCCGGGGGCTGAGGGCAAGGTCGGCATGTCGTTGATCGACGCGCTGGCCGAGACCGGCCTGGTGCCGAGCCGCAGCGAAGCCCGGCGGGCGATCAGCTCCGGAGCGGTGTCGGTGAACCAGCGCAAGGTGGACGACCTCGAGTACCAGCTGGTCGAGTCCGATTTCCTGCACGGGACGGTGGCCGTCCTCCGCCGCGGCCGCAAAAACCAAGCCGCGCTGCGGCTGGCGAGCTAGGCGGCAGCTCGGCCGTTCAAGGTCGCGGTCGCTGAGACGGTGGGTTGTCTACCTCGCGCCCTTCGTCTTAGGGCGTCGCGCGAGATCGGGCGATGGACAGGTGATCGGATCGGGCTGGACGGTCCTCAAGTGCAGCTAGATAAGGCGGCAGGGCGTAGCAAGCCTGTTCCAACGATGCACCTACCTAAATCGACAAGTATCGTTCTGCTCCCAGTTCGCCGGCTCACGGTCACTGGGCCGAGACGTCGCTGTTAGGGTGCCCCGTTCTGAACCTCACGGCCGATCAAGAAGCCTTCCGTTCTCAGTTCTCAGGCAGCCTGGACACCGATTCCTCGACACGTCCTGCATTAGTCCTGTGTTAGATGGGCATCAGCAATGTTCGCACGTGCCCGGGTGACATGACCGCCCCTTCGCTAACGACTCTTGCGATCATTGGGTGTAAGGTACTACCTTCCTGTGCGGAGGGTCCAATGCCCGTAATACTTACCTCAATCAGATGCAGGTTGCTTGCGCTAGCCTTGGCCGCTGGCGTCCTCGCCGTATTCAGTCCGTCCGCGTCGGCAGTGTCAGCGGCGGTTCCTACCGCCAGTTGCGTCGACGGAAATTTCCAGGACGGCCTGGACACGCGATACGCGGCCACCTATTGCGCAGCTACGCTCAACGCTGCGGGCTACTCCGCAACGGCCCTGAGCGGCACGGATGCTGCGCCTGTCCTGGAGCAGGAGTCGACTGACGGCATTTTTTACCACGCAGGACATGCTCTTGTGGTGGGCGGCGGAAATAGTGCGACCGCAATCGCTTCTGTCATGCCCGGCCCCGGTGCGGCCGGCACTTTCCAGGGGTTGCTCGGAGACCCAGCTGCGGCAGACTTCCAAGGGCCAACTCAGGTGTGCGACGGCAGCGGGCATTGCCGTAACGTAACCATGGTCAATGTTCCTTACGAGTCGCAGATGCAGAAGTTTAACCTCGCGGTGTTTCAGTCATGCAACAGTGGCCGAGACGGCGTACAGGGTTATAACAGCTTGGCGACTATCGCATACAGCCTCGGAGTCGTTGGCACATCGATCGGGTTCAAGGACGAAGTCTCCTGGATTACTAACGCGCCTGGTGACAACGTTGCCGGTGACGCATTTGCGCGTCGATTCTGGTCTGATGCCAAGGCAGGAACTGATTACCTGACTGCTCTTATCGACGGGGTAAACGCCGCTGGGGGGAGCACCTACGGATACAGCAGTTATGTATACCTGCACGATCCATCAGCTCCGAACCACCTTCGTCCCGCCCAATACTTCCTTCCATAGGAATAGGTCACAGCATGTCCACGGTGCTCACAACCAGACCTGACTCCGCATCTGTCACCTGCAGCCTGACCGGTGACAAACCTCGTCGGCGTCGCAGGCGACGGCTTCTCTGGCTGGCACTTGCAGCGACCATCTGTGCAGCTACTATCCTGTCGATAGCCGGCCTCAACAGCGGGGCGCCATCTCACAGGATGGCTAACCGGATTCCCGAATGGGCCCCACTGATGGCGGGATATTTTGCCGAGATTGCTGATCCCGCTGGGGTACATCTTAAGAACTGGCGTGAGGTACCGAGCAACCTCGGCCCCCGCGATGTCGCCGATTTGGCGGGTGTCGGTCTTATTCAGTTCAACCCGAAGACACACGAGGTTGATGAGGTCATATTCTCGAACCACCTAGGTGGCGCCGCAAGCACAGTGATGCCCGGCAACCAGGCTGTTGGCGTGGCACGAGATTTTGCCGTGGGCAAGTACCTTGGTTTCTCCGCGCTCACATTTCGCGCTGCAGAATTCATCGACCACCACGAGTTTGCCGAATACCGCATCACGTGGCAAGCCCGGGCAGGACGTGCATGGTTGCCGTCGATGGTCGCGATCGGCATCAATGCCCGAACAGGGCAGGTCGCCTACTATTCTTCAACTCGCCTTCGCGTGACTATCAGTACCGTGCCTGACATCGGCGCGACGGCCGCCGCGCGTGCGGCCCTCACCGTGGCGAATCTAGACGGATCGGCGCGGACGGGAGCCCCAGAACTCACCGTTCAAGCGAACGCGTCAACACAGCAACTGGTGTGGTCGGTCCCTGTGCTGGAAGCCTCGTCGAGTCGCCCCCACATCGCCCGTGACGTAATCGTCTGGGTCGACGCGCACACAGGACAGGCGCGCGTCGTCGCAAGGACCTAAGACAAAGCAGCAGTGGGTATTCGAACGGCAACTCTCCTCAGGAGGACTTAAGAAATGAAACGTCGACAGTCAGCACTGCCGGGGGCCCGCCGACTTGCCCAGCTAGCCGCAGCGCTCACGGTGAGTGCGGCCACGCTCGTCACCCCAACCACAGCCCAGGCAAGCACCGGCATGAGCCCCTGCCTGAACTACGCGGACCAGCAGACATGGGGCACCTTCTACGCCGACACTCGCTACACCTCAACCGATCCGATCGCGTTGGTCAGCTGGCTCTGGTCGATCAACGTGGTCTCCGATCGAGCCGGCGCCTACTCATGGCAGACTTTCATCAATGGAAAGCCAGTCCCCGGCGCCAGCGGTGACACCGTCAAGGACGACAACCTGCACAGTGCGCTGCCACATTATATGAACGGGCAACCCGTTTACACCTACGGCGATACATTCCACGTTGAAGCGATCCATGAAGCCGCCAATGGCCAACTATATGTTGCGGTCGACAACCAGTGCTACGTCGCGTCGCACGTATAGACTCTGCTGCATGGTTCGGGAATTGACCGACAACGAGATCATCTCTCTGACCGGGTGGCGGCCGGCGAACGCAGTCGTTCTCCGGCGTGTCGCCACCCTACGGACAACCGCCGCGCTCATCGACACGAACGGTGACGGCCGAAGCATTGAATTTGAAGTTCTGCATCTCGATGACGACGAAAATTGGCGCGGCGCATACAGCGCCGGCGCTGGCTCTGAAGGCTTCGGTTGGGTACAAAACGTGGCTTTTTTGTACGGATACTCGCCGGGCAAGACCACCGTTCCGATCGACTTCAAGCAAACCCGCACCAACGTGTCAGTCGGGATCAATGGCTGGTGGATATTCCTAGGGGAAACCCCGACTGAAGGAGACCGTCCGCAGGTTGCAGCGACCTAGGTGTCACGTTGAGCAGACCGTGACGGTGGAGGTGATGTCGGACCCTCAGGGCACAGGAAAGGGGCTCATCGTAGGACGGTGTAGTTCGGGTCCGAAGCCGCCGGTGTCGAGTAGCGATCTGGTGATGTAGTTGGTGAGGTTGCGGAAGCCGAGTGCGGTGCCGCATAGGTATTCCGACGGCCGTTGACCGCCTCCTTCTGGGCGTTCGACGTGCCGGAGCGGTCGAAGTAGGCGAGCACGTCGCCGGCTCTGGCGGTGACCCGCCAGCTGATCCACGAAGACCGTGCGGTCTTCCTGATGGCTGGCGCAGGAACCTCCATCATCGGAAGAGCTCGACCCTCACCAGGCCGCCGGCCCGCAGCGAACTACACCCTCATCTGCGAAGAGCCACCAAACTGCCCCGCCCACTTGACGAAAGCCAGAGGGACACAAATGCTGCGGTAACACTGCGAAACAAATGAGGAAGGGCCCGCCAAACTGCGGCGGACCCTTCCTCATTTGTCGGGGTGACAGGATTTGAACCTGCGACCTCTTCGTCCCGAACGAAGCACGCTACCAAACTGCGCCACACCCCGATGTCGCCCGCCAGCGGCTGGCAACGCGGACCAGCATAGCCGACCCGCGCCAGCGGGTTGACGCCGGCCCAGACCTACCGATGAGCGTCCCGGGGCAGCAGGGTCAGCAGCACCGCCTCCGGGCGGCAGCCGATCCGGATCGGCATGAACGGGTTGGTGCCCAGCCCCGCGCACACGTTGAACCACATCGTCTCGTCCCACCGGTGCAGCCAGCGGGCCCGCCGCACGTCGATGCCGCAGTTGGTGACGATCGCCGGACCGAACGGCACCCGGATCTGCCCGCCGTGGGTGTGGCCGGCCAGCACCAGGTCGTACCCGTCTGCGGCGAAGCACGAGAGAAGCGCGGGCTCGGGGGAGTGCGTCACCCCGATCCGAACCGCCGCCGAGGCGTCGGCCGGGCCGGCGATCTTGCCGTACCGGGCCCGGCGCAGGTGCGGGTCGTCGGTGCCGGCCAGCGCCACCGGCAGGCCGGCGATGTCGACCGAGGTCCGCACGTGGGTCAGGTCCAGCCAACCGCGGCCGGACATCGCGGTGGCCAGCTCGTCCCACGGCATCCGCGGCCGGCTGCTCAGGTCGCCGATCTTGTTCGGCAGGAAGTACCTGGCCGGGTTCTTCGGCTTCGGCACGTAGTAGTCGTTGTTGCCCGGCACGAACGCGCCCGGGAAGTCGAACAGCGGCCCGAGCGCCCGCATGATCGCCGGGATGCCGTCCGGGTCGGAGCTGGTGTCACCGGTGTTCACCACGAAGTCCGGCTGCAGCCGTGCCAGATCCGACACCCAGGCCTGCTTGCGGCGCTGCGCGGTGGTCAGGTGCAGGTCCGACACGTGCAGGATGCGCAGCGCCGGCGCGCCGGGCGCCAGCACGGGTGCGGCGAACCGGCGCAGCGTGAACAGGTTGCGCTCGATCAGGCCGCCGTAGCCGAGCGCCGCGGCGCCGACCAGTCCGGCAGCGGCGGCGGTACGGGCGAGGGCAGCCATATTCACTACCCTAAGGCCACTAGCCTGGTGCCCATGGCCGCCCTCAAGGAGCAGTTGCACGCCGACCTCGTCACCGCCCTCAAGGCCCGCGACGAGCTCACCACCGCCACCCTGCGGATGCTGCTGACCGCCGTCACCAACGAAGAGGTGTCCGGCACCAGCGCCCGCGAGCTCACCGACGACGAGGTGCAGCGGGTGATCAACCGCGAGGCGAAGAAGCGCCGGGAGGCGGCCGAGGCGTTCGCCGGCGCCGGACGCACCGAGCAGGCCCAGCGCGAGCGGGACGAGGAGGACGTCCTCACCCGCTACCTGCCCGCCCAGCTGGACGACGCCGCGCTGACCGCGCTGATCGCCGACGCCATCGCCGAATCGGGGGCTAATGACCCGCGCCAGCTCGGCCAGGTGATGAAGCTGGTCACTCCCAAGGTCGCGGGCCGGGCCGACGGCAAGCGGGTCTCCGCCGAGGTCCGTCGCCAGCTCACCAGCTGACCAGCCCCGCACACGCCAGGGCTCCGGCACAGTTGGTTTGGGTACCGTGTGCCGGTGCTGAACCGCATCACCCTGAAACGACTAGCCCTCGCCGTCGTGCCGATCGCGCTGCTGGCCACCGGTTGCACCCAGGCCCCGCAGACCGGCCAGACCACGCCGACCGGCGGCAATAGCGCGTCGGCATCACCAAATGCATCGTCCAGCGCCTCGGCCAGCCCGACGCCGTCGGCGAGCCAGACCACGCCGACCACCCGTCCGGTGCACGTCTCGCTGCTGGAGAGCGACGGTGGCGAGTACGGCGTCGGCATGCCGATCATCGCCTGGTTCACCGTGGCGCCGACCGACGCCAGCGCGTTCGCCAAGGCCACCACGGTCACCGTGAACGGCAACAAGGTCGACGGCGCCTGGTTCTTCGAGCAGACCTCGCACGCCGGCTCGGCAATGGAGGCGCACTACCGCCCGTCCGGCTACTGGCCGGCGCACGCCCACATCCACCTCGACCTGCCGGTGCAGGGCGTCAGCGCCGGACCCGGCCTGTCGTACGACGACAGCCTGACCCTGGACATGACCACCGGCCCGGCCACCATCTCGACGGTGGACGCGCACAGCCTGCGGATGACCGTGAAGTCGGACGGCCACCTGGTCGGCGTCTACCCGGTGTCGCTGGGCGCGCCGAACACGCCCACCAGCCGCGGCGTGAAGGTGATCATGGACAAGGGACGCGACATCTCGATGCGCGGCCCCGGCTACTTCGACCCGCACGTGAAGTGGACCCAGCGGCTCACCTACGGCGGCGAGTACCTGCACGCGGCGCCGTGGAACACCGCCAACCTCGGCAAGCGCAGCACCTCGAACGGCTGCACCAACCTCGCCACCGACGTCGCCCAGAAGCTGTACGGGCTGATGCGGATCGGCGACGTGGTCAACTACCCGAACGCCAGCGGGCCGCAGATGCAACTGGGCAGCGGGTACGGCGACTGGAACGTCCCGTGGAGCCAGTGGCTCACCGGCGGCGCGGTGAGAACCAGCTGACCCTCATGGGGTAAACCCGGCGCAACGGATCGGTCGTGGTAGAAGTGCCGGGTGGTTTCTCTCGACCAGCAATGGGTGAGCCGGGTCGGCCCGGCCGCGGCTGAACAGCTTGCCCGGGCGAACGCGTACCGGCGGACCGGCGGCATCTTCGGATTGCTGTTCGTGGTGCTGGAGATCGCCTTCCAGCTCGACGACTACAACCGGCCCGGCATCACCGCGTCCGCGGCGCTGTTCTTCGCCGGCATGTTCTGCCTGTTCTACTCGCAGCGTCCGTTCGCGGCGGCCCGGCGGCTGATCGCCGAACAGGTCGGGCTGCCGCCGAAGCAGGCCAAGTACATCCCGGTTGCCCGAGGCGGCGTCGCCGACTTCGACCGCTGGTACGCCGCCCGCGGCAAGCCCGGTTGGCCGGTCAAGGGCTGGCGGTGAACCCGACCAGTCGTCAGTGGTGCTTCTTCGGCTTACCGGTCGGGGACGGTGCCGGGCCACTTCCCGGACCGCCGCCACCACCGGTCGGGGTCGGCTGCGGGCTCGGCGTCGGCTGCGAGCTCGGCTGGGCCGGCGGCGGCGTCCAGTAGTGGTACGGGATGGTCGGCTGGTAGTAGTCGTAGCTGCCGACTGGGGCCACCCCGGACGAGACGCACAGCGTGACGGTGTCGCCCTGCTGCGCCTGGTGCGGGCCGTAGAAGGCCACGTCGCCGGCCTTCACCGAGCTGCCGCAGGCAGTGGGTAGCACCTTCACCTTGTAACCGGCCTCGGTCAGCTTGGTGGTCGCGGTGCTCACGTCCTGGTTGGCCACCACCGGCACCTGCTCGCCCGGTGCCGACTCCGGCGTCGGCCAGGTCCACTGCTGGCTCAACAGGTCCTGCTGGTAGGCCATCAGCCAGAACTTCGAGGCGGTGGCGCCGAAGGTGTCCTGGCCGGTGTTGTTCTCGGTGATGCCAGGGACGTCCTGAATTCGCAGGGTCGGCCGCTGCGGGTTCACCAGCGCCGCGGCCGAGGTCAGGCTCGGCGTGATGCCGACGAACCACAGCGCGGAGTTGCCCTGGTCGTCCACCACCTTGCCGGTGGCCGGGTCGACGCTGCTGCTGTTGTTGGTGCCGGTCTTGCCGGCCACCACGCTGCCGCCGTTGGCGTACCAGTCGCCGAAGAAGCCGCCGGCGGTGCCGTAGTTCGAGTGGGTGTCGTTGGCCATGATGTTGACCAGGGTGCGCGCTGTGAACGGGTCGAACTGGCGGCTGCAGCCCGGCCGCTTGAAGGCGATCGGCTTGCCGTTGCTGTCGGTCACCGCCTTGATCGGGGTGGCCGGGCAGTACACCCCGTCGTTGGCCAGGGCCGCGAACGCCGAGGTGAGCTCCAGCGTCGAGGTCGGCTCCTCACCCAGGGTGAAGGTGGCCTGGTGCCCGGAGACCACGTCCTGGGCGATCGACGGGGACTTGTCGCTGCCGTCGGAGTTCAGGCGCAGCCGGTTCATCCCGAGCCCGAGCGCGGTGTTCACGATCGGGTCGAGGTTGCAGCCGAAGAGCTCGTCCTCCATCGCCACGAAGTAGGTGTTGGACGACTCCGGCAGGGCGTGGTCCAGCGGGAGCGTGTCGCGGTAGTTGCCGGCGTTGTGCACGATGTACGGCTTGTTGGGGTCGTCGACCGGGCAGTTCTTCGGCTTGTACTCGTTGTTGCTGGTGGTCAGCGTGTAGTTGGTGGGCACGCCGAGCTTCAGTGCGGTCAGCGCGGTGAAGTACTTGTACGTCGACCCGGAGCCGGCATAGGCGGCGGTGAATACCGGGTTCACCGAGTAGCCGGGGTCGTTCTTCTTCGTCCCGTGGTCGTTGATCGTCTTCACCCCGTAGTGCAGGTCGGTGATCATCGAGGTGACCGCGCCGGTCGCGGGGGTGACCGACGGCATCGCCAGGATGTAGCCGTGCCCGTGGGAGGGGTCGAGCCCGCTGTTCGTCCAGACGTTGGTCTGCCCGGTGTTCTGCAGGTTCGCGTCCAGGGTGGTGACGATCTTGTAGCCGGCGGTGTTGACCCGCTTCGGGTTCAGCCCGCCGGTGCTCTCCAGCCACTGCACCGCGTAGTCGCAGAAGAAGCCGACGTTGGCGATCGCCGGGTTGGCGTTCGCGCAACCGCGGGCCGGCAGGTGGTGCTGGGCGAGCCGGATCGGCTGGGCCTTGAAGGCGTCCGCCTGCTCGGCGGTCAGGTACTTCTGCGCCGCCATGTTGTCGAGCACCAGGTCGCGCCGGTCCCGGGCGGCCTGCGGGTGGTCGTACGGGTCGTAGTCGGACGGTGCCTTGACCAGGCCGACCAGCATCGCGGCCTGCGGCACGGTGAGCTTGCTGGCGTCCACTCCGAAGTAGGTCTGCGCGGCGGTCTGGATGCCGTAGGCGTTCTCACCGAAGAACGCGATGTTGAGGTACTTCTGCAGGATCTCCTTCTTGCTGTTCTGCGTCTCGATCTTCAGCGCGCACTTTGCGTCCAGGATCTTGCGGTCGATGTTCTGGTCGATCGCGGCCTGCTGCTCGGCTGGGGTGCTCGCCTCGTAGTAGCGGACCTGCTTGACGTACTGCTCGGTCAGCGTCGAGGCGCCCTGGGTGTCACCGCCGGAGGTCTTGAGCGCGCCGCGGATCAGGCCCCGCATGTCGACCCCGTGGTGGGAGTAGAACCGGCGGTCCTCGGTGGAGATCAGCGCGTTGGTCACCGACTTCGGCACCTGGTCGATCGAGATGGCCTGCCGGTTCTGGTCGAACAGCGACGCGATCACGGTCGTGCCGTCGCTGGCGTACACGGTGGTCTTCTGCTGAACCGGCTCCTCGGTGAGGTTGCAGTCCGTGTTCAGAAATTTGTCCGCTCCGGCCTTAGCCGCCAGGCCCATTCCGCCGATATAGGGGAGGACGAGGCCGGCGGCCAGGACGCCGACGATCGCCAGCAGACCGATGAGTTGACCGAGCTTCGACAGGATGGTCCATCCGGATGCACGCGCCACAGCGGACCAGAGTACGCGAGCGACGCGGCTATGCCCGTTCGCGTCCTCGCTATGCCTGTTCGTGCGTTACCGCTGAGCGGATGGCAAGAGGCTGCCAACCGCGAACACGTCAATCTCATATCGGACTATTGCAGATTGTCGAACTCTCACCTACCGTCCGACTCTACAAACTCACATCTTTTTCGTGTGAGTTTTGAGAAACACTGTACGACGACGTCCTTCGGGACTGAGAAGGATGCACGGGGGGCCCAGATGAGCGCACCTAAGTTACCCGACCGGGTAAGAGCTACCGGCGACCCGGAATGGGCTTCGCGGGGCGCCTGCCGCAACGTCGATCCGGAGACCTTGTTCGTGGTGGGCGCCGCCCAGCACAAGGCCAAGGCCATCTGCATGGGCTGCCCGGTCCGCTTCGACTGCCTGGCGGACGCCCTCGACAGCCGCACCGAGTTCGGCGTCTGGGGCGGCATGACCGAGCGGGAGCGCCGCACCCTGCTGCGTCGCCGGCCGGACATCCGGTCGTGGCGGAACTTCTTCTCCTCCGGCCCGTCCGAGAACCTGGCCAGCCTGCCCCGGCCGATGCACGTGGTGCGCTGACCTAGGGTCTTGGGCCGGTCAGTCGAGCCTTCGCCGTCCTGGGCCTGTCAGCCGGCCGCCAGCGCCTCGCCGATGGTGCGCAAGCCGGCCAGGTCGTGCACGTCGGTGGCCAGCGCCGGCACCTGCAGCTCAGGCACGTCCGGGTGCGCCGCCGCGAACCGGGCCACCATCGCCCGGTCGTGCCGAGCTGCCTCGGCCGTCTCGGCATGCACCAGCAACGCGGTGCGGGTGAGTTCGACGGCTGCCGGATCGGTCCCGGCTGATCCGGACAGTCGCTGTGCCGCCTCGGTCGCCCGGTCGGCGGACAGTTCCACCTCGGCGTAGCGCACCCGGTTGAGCAGCACCCCGGCCAGCGGCATCGCGTCCGCCTGCAGCCGTTCGACGAAGAACGACGCCTCGCGCAGCGCGTCCGGTTCCGGCGAGGCGACCACGACGAACGCGGTGCCGGGCGCCTTGAGCAGCTGGTAGGTCTGCTCGGCCCGTTCCCGGAAGCCGCCGAACATCGTCTCCAGCGACGCCACGAAGGCCGACACGTTGGCCAGCAGGTCATTGCCGAGGATCTTGTTCAGTACCCGGCTGAAGATCGAGAAGGACGCCCCGACCACCTTCAGGTACGCCTTGCCGCCGGCCCGGGCCGGCGCGGTGAGCAACCGGATCATCCGGCCGTCCAGGAACCGGCCGAGCCGCTGCGGCGCGTCCAGGAAGTCCAGCGCCGACCGGGACGGCGGGGTGTCCACCACGATCAGGTCCCAGTCGCCGTGCTCTACCAACCGGCTGCGTAGCTGCGACAGCTTCTCCATCGCCATGTACTCCTGGGTGCCGGCGAATGAGGCGGACAGCGACTGGTAGAAGGGGTTGGCGAAGATCTGCTCCGCCTTGTCGGGCGTGGTGTTGGCCAGCACCACCTCGTCGAAGGTGCGCTTCATGTCCAGCATCATCGCCAGCAGCTTGCCGCCGCCCTCGATGCCGGTGACCTGCCGCGGGGTGTTGTCCAGGGTGACCAGGCCGAGCGACTGGGCCAGCCGGCGGGCCGGGTCGATGGTCAGCACCACCACCCGGCGTCCCTGCTCGGCGGCCCGCAACCCCAGCGCGGCCGCGGTGGTGGTCTTGCCGACGCCGCCGCTGCCGCAGGTCACGATCACCTTGACCTCGGGGTCCTTCAGCAGCCCGTCGACATCGAGGACGGGCGGGGCCTGGCGCGGGCTCATGCCGGCAGCCATTCGTCGACCTGCATCGCCTCGGCCAGCTCGAACAGGCAACCCAGGTCCACCGGCGGTGGCAGCTCGGGCAGCCGGCGCAGCGGAACGCCGAGCGTCTCCAGTTCGGCCGCGACCCGGGCCTGCAGCTGCTGGCGTTCCCCGTAACCGGCCATCTCCCGGGCCAGCCCCGGGGCCAGCTCGGCACCGAGACCGGCGGCGGCCAGCCCGGAAGCCAGCAGCGCCGGGTCCGGCCGGGCGGCGCCGACCAGCTCGGGGCGGGCCCGGTTCACGAACACCTGCCCGAGCCGGTAACCGGCCGCGCGCAGCTCGGCGGCGGCGTCCAGGGTCTCCTGCACCGGCATCTCCTCGAGCAGGGTGACGATGTGCACCGCGGTGCGCGGCGAGTGCAGCAGGTCGATCACGCCGGTGCTCTGCCGGTGGATCGGGCCGATCTTGGTCAGCCCGGCGACCTCGTGGGTGGCCTGCAAGAAGGCGGTGATCCGGCCGGTCGGCGGCGCGTCCAGCACCACCGCGTCGAAGGCGGGCCGGCCGGCGCGGTCGGTGCGGGTGGTCGCCTCCTTCACCTTGCCGGTGAGCAGCACGTCCCGCAGCCCGGGCGCGATGGTGGTCACGAAGTCGATGGCGCCCATCTTGCGCAGCATCGAGCCGGCCCGCTTGACGTTGTAGAACATCTCCAGGTATTCGAGCATCGCCGCTTCCGGGTCGACCGACAGGCCGACCACCTCGCCGCCGCGGCTGGTCGCCAGCCTGGTCTCGGCGTACGGCAGCGGCGGTGAGTCGAACAGCTGGGCCAGCCCCTGCCGGCCCTCCACCTCGATCAGCAGCACCTTCTGCTGGCGGCCGGCCAGGGCCAGCGCCAGCGCGGCGGCCACCGTGGTCTTGCCGGTGCCGCCCTTGCCGGTCACCACGTGCAGGCGGGCGGCGGAAGCATCGGTAGGCACTCGACCAGCCTACAAAGCCGGCGGGGTAGGTTGCGGTGACATCGAATGTGGTCGAGCGTCTGATGGGGTGCCTATGTCCGCTGTGTCTGCCCGGCTTGCCGAGCTGGGAATCGAACTGCCGTCGGTCGTCGCGCCGATCGGCGCGTACCTGCCGGCGGTGCGCACCGGCTCGCTGGTCTACACCTCGGGGCAGCTGCCGATGGTGGCCGGCGAGCTGCCCGCGGTCGGCAAGGTCGGCGCCGAGGTGTCGGTCGAGGACGCCGCCCGGTGCGCTCGCTACTGCGCGCTGAACGCGCTCGCCGCCGTGCATGAACTGGTCGGCATCGACTCGATCACCCGGATCGTCAAGGTGGTCGGCTTCGTCGCCTCGGCACCCGGCTTCACCGGCCAGCCGGCGGTGGTCAACGGCGCGTCCGAGCTGTTCGGCGAGGTGTTCGGCGACGCCGGCCGGCACGCCCGGTCCGCGGTAGGGGTGGCCGAGCTGCCGCTGGGCGTGCCGGTCGAGGTCGAGCTGATCGTCGAGGTGGGCTGAGCAGGTGGCCGACGCGGCGGGGCAGGTGCCGGTGCGCGAGGCGGCCACCGTGGTGCTGCTCCGCGACGGGTCGGCCGGGCTGGAGACCTGGCTGATGCGCCGGGTGCCGAAGATGGCCTTCGCGCCCGGGATGACGGTGTTTCCCGGCGGCGGGGTGGATCCGGCCGACGCGACCGGACCCGGTTCGCCCGAGGTCGGGGCCCGGCTCGGCACCACCGCGGCGCACGCCGGCGTGCTGCTGCGGGCCGCGGTTCGCGAGATCGCTGAGGAGACCGGAGTCCGGCTGGCACCCGAGGCGCTGCGACCGTGGGCCCGGTGGATCACGCCGGTCGGTGAGTCCCGCCGCTACGACACGTACTTCTTCGTCGCCGCGCTGCCCGCCGACGCGCTGGCCAGCGCGATCTCCACCGAGGCCTCGGTGGCCGACTGGGCCGCGGTGACCGACGCGCTGGCCGAGTACCAGGCCGGTCACCGGCCGATGCTGCCGCCGACCGTGCACACGCTGCGCGAGGTGGCGGTGTTCGGCAGCACCGCCGAGGTGCTGGCCGCGGCGGCCGACCGGACGATCCGCGCGATCACCCCGGTGCTGCGGCCGAACGCGGCGGGCGTGCTGGTGGCTGACCTCGGCGACGGGGTGGAGCTGCCGCTTCCGGCCGGCTTCGTCAGCGCCACCGGCCGGAAGCTCGGCCCTGGAGCTGGTCCTGGCCCTGCCGCTGGTCCTGATCCTGCCGCGGGCCCTGATGCTCTTCCGAAATCGCCGTGACCCTGCCGTACGAGCGGCTGCGCCAGGTCACCGAGCTGGCCGGCGTGGTGCTGGCCGACAACCCGTCCGCGATGACCCTGGACGGCACCAACACCTGGCTGCTGCGGGACGACCCGGCGCGCCGGTCGGCGGTGGTGGTGGACCCGGGCCCGCTGGACGAGCGGCACCTGGCCGCGGTGCTGGACGCGGCCGGCTCGGTGCCGCTGATCCTGCTGACGCACGGCCATCCCGACCACAGCGAGGGTGCCCGCCGGCTGGCCGAGCTGAGCGGGGCGCCGGTGTACGCGCTCGACCCGGCGCACCGGTACGGCTCGGAGGGGATCGGTGAGGGCGCCGTGCTCGGCGGCGCCGGCGTCGAGGTGGCGGTCTGGCGGACCCCCGGCCACACCGCCGACTCGCTGTCCCTGCTGCTGCCGGCCACCGGCGACGGACCGCGAGCGGTGCTGACCGGCGACACCATCCTGGGCCGGGGCACCACGGTGGTGGCCCATCCGGACGGGGCGCTGGCCGACTACCTGGCCTCGCTGCGCCGGCTGGCCACCCTGACCGGGGTGACGGTGCTGCCCGGGCACGGCCCGGAGCTGCCGGATGCCGGCGCCGCCGCCGACGGTTACCTGGCCCACCGGGAGCAGCGGTTGGCCCAGGTGCGGGCGGTGCTGGCCGAGCGACCGGACGCGTCGGCGGCCGAGGTGGTCGAGCGGGTGTACGCCGAGGTGGACCGGGCTCTGTGGCCCGCTGCCGAGCTCTCGGTACGCGCCCAGCTGGCCTACCTGCGCCAGGACTGACCGGGTTCACCGTCCGGTCACCCGGCGCTGGTTGGATCGTCCGGGTAGTCGATCCTGGTGCGAGAGGTGACCACATGACCATGCTGGCCCGCCGGCTCGGGGTGACCGACGCGGTGTTGATCGGGCTCGGCTCGATGATCGGGGCCGGCGTGTTCGCCGCCTTCGGTCCGGCCGCCCGGGCCGCCGGCGCCGGCCTGCTGCCGGCGCTGCTGCTGGCCGCGGTCGTGGCCTACTGCAACGCGGTCGCGTCCGCCCAGTTGGCCGCCCGCTACCCGGAGTCCGGTGGCACCTACGTCTACGGCCGGCGGCGGCTCGGCGACTGGTGGGGGTTCACCGCCGGCTGGGGGTTCGTGGTCGGCAAGACCGCGTCCTGCGCGGCGATGGCGCTGACGGTCGGAACGTACCTGCTGCCCGGCTCCCCGGTCGGCCAGCGGCTGGTGGGAGTGCTGGCGGTGCTGGCGCTGGCCGGGTTGAACTACCGGGGCATCACCAAGACCGCGGCGCTGAGCCGGGTGCTGGTGACCGCCACCCTGCTGGCACTGGCGGTGCTGGTGGTCGCGGTGTGGACCGGCCGGCATGGCACGCCGAGCTGGTCGGTTCCCGGTTCGGGTGGGGTGGCCGGGCTGCTGCAGGCCGCCGGCCTGCTGTTCTTCGCCTTCGCCGGCTACGCCCGGATCGCCACCCTCGGCGAGGAGGTGCGAGACCCGGCTCGGACGATCCCGCGAGCGATCCCGCTGGCGCTCGGCATCACGGTGCTGGTGTACGGGCTGGTGGCGGTCACCGCGCTGGCCGCGATCGGACCGGACGGGTTGGCCCGGGCCGGGGCCCCGCTGGCGGCGGCGGTGCGCGGGGCGGGCGCCGGCGGGCTGACCCCGGTGGTCCGGGCCGGCGCGGTGCTGGCCAGCCTGGGCTCGCTGCTGGCGCTGATCGCCGGGGTCGGCCGGACCGGGCTGGCGATGGCTCGCAACCGGGACCTGCCCGGCTGGCTGGCCGCGGTACACCCCAGGTTCCGGGTGCCGCATCACGCCGAGCTGGCGGTGGCCGGGGTGGTCTGCGTGCTGGTGCTGAGCGCCGACCTGCGCGGCGTGATCGGCTTCTCGTCGTTCGGGGTGCTGGTCTACTACGCCATCGCGAATGCCTCGGCGTTCAGCCAGCCGGCCGTCGACCGGCGCTGGCCGCGTCCGCTGTTCGTGCTCGGACTGGTCGGCTGCCTGGTGCTGGTGGTCAGCCTGCCGCTGGTCAGCGTGCTCGGCGGCCTGACCATGTTCGCGCTGGGGCTGGCCGGCCGGGCGGTAGTGCTGCGCCGGCGGCGCGTCAGGCCGGTCAGGACGGGTTAGCAGGCCCGCCGCGTCAGACCGGCCAGGGCGGGTTAGCGGGCCCGGCGGGCCAGCCGCTCCCGGTCGAGGATGACCACGCTCTTGCCCTCCAACCGCAGCCAGCCGCGCTGGGCGAAGTCGGCGAGCGCCTTGTTCACCGTCTCGCGAGAGGCACCGACCAGCTGGGCCAGTTCCTCTTGGGTGAGGTCGTGGGTGACCCGCAGCTGGCCACCGTCCACCGAGCCGAACCGCTGGGCCAGCTGCAGCAACTGCTTGGCCACCCGGCCGGGCACGTCCACGAAGATCAGGTCGGCCAGCATGGTGTTGGTGCGGCGCAGCCGGCGGGCGACCACCCGCAGCAGCTGCAGCGCGATCTGCGGCCGCTCGGTGATCCAGTTGGTCAGCGCCGCCTTCGGCAGCCGGGCCACCCGGGCGTCGGTGACCACCACGGCGGTCGCGGTGCGGGGACCGGGGTCGAACAGCGACAGCTCGCCGAACTGGTCGGCCGGCCCCATCACCGCGACCAGGTTCTCGCGGCCGTCGGAGGACTTGCGGCCGAGCTTCACCTTGCCCGACAGCACGATGTAGAGGCTGTCGCCGGGTTCGCCCTCGTTGAACAGGACGGTGCCGCGTGGTGCCTCGAAGATCTCGAACTGGCTGCCCAGCGCCTCCACGTCAGCGGGGTCGACGCCCTGGAACAGCCCGGCCCTGCGGAGCACCTCGTCCACGCCAGCTCCCTTTCCCTGCGCCCTCGCGGCAGGTTCCTCCCACGCCTGGAGCGGCGCGGTTGCCTTGGGCGGATTCTAGGGGTAGCGGCCGAGCGGCTTCCGGCGACCCGCTGGCCTGCCGGTTCTCGATCAGCCGCGGGGTTTCCCGCTCAGCCCCGGTGCCGTCCGCGCGGCAGCCTGAGCCGGGACCGGAACCTGCGCAGCGCGGAGTCCGTCCCCTCCCGCACGAAGGTATCGAGCTCCTCGGGATTGGCCTGGTCGAGGAACTCCTCGACGTCCCGTTCGTCGGCGACGTTGGTCAGCGGCTCCTCGATGCGCTCCATGATCAACATGAACGCCATCAGCAGCACCGGGAAGAGCAGCACCAGAAATCCGATCATCGCGCTGTCATTGTGCCCTACTACGCTGCCAGGGTGGCTAAGAAGGCGGCCGATCCGGCGCATCAGGCAGTGGCGAGCGGCGAGGTTGCCGACGGCTTTCAGGAGACGCCGCTGGCGCTGACCCGGCGGGCGCGCCGGATCAACCGGGAACTGGCCGAGCTGTACCCGCACGCGCACTGCGAGCTGGACTTCCGCTCGCCGCTGGAGCTGGCGGTCGCCACCATCCTGTCCGCCCAGTGCACCGACAAGAAGGTCAACGAGGTCACCCCGGCGCTGTTCGCCAAGTACCCGGACGCCGCCGCGTATGCCGGAGCCGACCGGGCCGAACTCGAGGATCTGATCCACGCCACCGGCTTCTTCCGGGCCAAGGCGAACAACCTGATCAAGCTCGGCCAGCAGCTGGTGGAGCGGTTCGACGGCGAGCTGCCGAACACCCTGGACCAGCTGGTGACGCTGCCCGGCTTCGGCCGCAAGACCGCCAACGTGGTGCTGGGCAACGCCTTCGACGTGCCGGGCATCACCGTCGACACCCACTTCCTGCGGCTGTCGCAGCGCTGGCGGTGGACCGCCAACGACGACCCGGTCAAGGTCGAGCGCGAGGTCGGCGAGCTGATCCCCCGCAAGGAGTGGACGATCCTGTCGCACCGGGTGATCTGGCACGGCCGCCGGATGTGCCACGCCCGCCGGCCGGCCTGCGCGGTCTGCCCGCTGGCCAAGCTCTGCCCGTCCTACGGCATCGGCGAGATGAACCCGGTCGCGGCGGCGAAGCTGGTCCGCAGCCCGTCCCAGGTCGACCCGGGCCTGTCCGGGTGAGCCGGTGACCGAGGTCGCCGCCGACGTCATCGACGGGCCGCCCTGGCTGCAGCCGCTGGTCCGGGCGGTGCGGGCGGTCCGGGCCGACCAGCTGTCCCGGTTCGTCCCGCCGGAGGACGGCAGCGGCCGGCACTCGGCGGTGCTGATGCTCTTCGCCTCCCCGGACGGGCCGGCCGAGGCGGACGTGCTGCTGCTGCAGCGGGCCGCCACGCTGCGCAGCCACGCCGGCCAGGTGGCGTTTCCGGGCGGCGCGACCGACGCCACCGACGCTTCGTCGGCAGCCACCGCGCTGCGCGAGGCAAACGAGGAGGTCGGGTTGCGGCCCGACACGGTGGACGTGCTGGCCGAGCTGCCGGCGCTGTTCCTGCCGCCGTCCGGCTTCGTGGTGACCCCGGTGCTCGGCTACTGGCGGGAACCGCACCCGGTCGGCGTGGTGGACACCGGCGAGGTCGCGGCGGTGCGCCGGCTGCCGGTGGCCGAGCTGCTCGATCCCGCCAACCGGTTCACCGTCCGGCACCCGTCCGGCTTCACCGGACCCGGTTTCGAGGTGGGCGGGCTGTTCGTCTGGGGGTTCACCGCCGGCCTGCTGCACCGGCTGTTCCGGCTGGCCGGCTGGGAGCGTCCGTGGGACCGTGGGGTGATCCGGCCGGTGCGGGACTGACCGGCTGCCCGGGCGCTCAGCCGGGCCGGGTACGGTCGCGGCGTGGCTGCCTTCTCCCGATCGCTCGGCTCGGCGCTGCTCGGCCCCGTGTTGGTGGGTGCGGTGTTGCTGGGGTCGGGGTTGTTGGCCGGTTGCCAGCGCGAGTCGGCGATCAACCGTGAGCCGCACTCCGGGTCCACGGTGGCGGCAGTGGTGGACGGCGTGCAGCAGGTGACGCTGACCGTCGACGAGAGTTTCCGGTTCAAGCCGTCGACGATCACGGTGCATCCGGGGAAGGTCCGGATCGTGCTCAAGCACGTCGGTGGCGGCGCTCCGCACGACTGGTCGTTGAACGGGTTCCCGACCGACTACGTGCCGCTGGTGACCCCCGGCCAGCAGAAGTCGGTGGAGTTCACCGCGCCGGCGCCGGGCAACTACACCTTTGTCTGCACGATCCACGTGGCGCAGGGGCAGACCGGCACCCTGGTCGTCCTGCCGAACTGACCGTGCGGCCCGACCTGCTCGACCTCGTGGTGGCACTGGCCGCGGTGGCCTATGCCATCGGCGGGTTCCGCAACGGCGCGGTGCTCGGCGCGCTGTCGCTGGCCGGTTTCTTCGGCGGCGCCGCGGCCGGCGCCCAGTTGGCCCGTCCGCTCGGCCGGCAGCTGGCTGACGGCACCGCCCAGGTTCCGGTCGCGATCGTCTGCGTGTTGTTCTTCGCCCTGGCCGGCCAGCTGATCGCGGTCTGGCTGGCCGGCCGGTTGCGGTCCCGGCTCACCTGGCACCCGATCCGGCAGCTCGACCGGGGCGCCGGCGCGCTGCTCGCGGCGGCGTCGGTGCTGCTGGTGGCCTGGATGATCGCGTTGCCGCTGGCGGTGGCGCCGTACCCGACCATCTCCGGCCAGGTGCGCCGGTCAGAGCTGATCCGGGCGGTGGACGCGGTGCTGCCGGACGGGGTGCGCAACCTGTACAGCTCGCTCCGGCTGTTCGTCGACCGCAGCGGCTTTCCCCAGGTGTTCGGCGCGCTGCAGCCGACCCGGATCGTGGACGTCCCGCCGGCAGACCCGGCGCTGCTGCACTCCTCGGCGGTCTCGGCCAGCCGGGCCGCGGTGTTGAAGGTGCGCTCGGTCGCGCACAGCTGTGACCGCGGCATCGAGGGCAGCGGCTTCGTCTACGCCCGGCAGCGGGTACTCACCAACGCGCACGTGGTGGCCGGCGCCGACCAGGTGCAGGTGCAGACCGCGCAGGGTCCGCTGACCGCGCACGTGGTGCTGTTCGACTCCGACCGGGACGTCGCGGTGCTGGCGGTACCCGGGCTGACCACGGCGCCGCTGCGGCTGGGTACGGTGCCGGCGACCTCAGGCCAGGACTCGATCGTGCTCGGCTACCCGCAGGACGGCCCGTTCGACGTCCGGCCGGCCCGGGTGCGGGACCGCGAGCGGATCACCGGACGCGACATCTACGGCCAGCTGTCGGTCGACCGCGAGATCTACACCATCCGGTCGGTGGTCCGGGCCGGCAACTCCGGCGGCCCGCTGGTCGACACCTCGGGCACGGTGCTCGGCGTGGTCTTCGCCTCGGCGCTGGACTCGGCCGACACCGGCTTCGTGCTGACCGCTGCCGAGGTGGCCGGCGACGCGGCGGCCGGCCGGACCGCCAGCCGGGAGGTCAGCACCGGGCGGTGCGACTGAGCCCTCCGCTGCAGTCCAGCTCTTTGCCGTCAGCCCAGCTCTCTGCCATCAGTCGAGCTCTCTGCCGTCAGTCCAGCGACGCCCAGCGGATCAGCTCCCGGGAGATCTCGTCCGGCACCTCCTGCTGCGGGAAGTGCCCGACCCCGGTCAGCAACCGCCACTGGTAGTCGGCGCTCACCCAGCGGCCGGAGCCCTGCGCGGTCGCCGGCAGCACGCAGGTGTCGAAGTCACCGTGCAACTGCAGCACCGGGCGGCTGATCGGCGCCCGCATCGACTCGGCGTACGCCCGGCCGTCCGGTCTGGGCAGCGATCGGACCGCCCACCGGAAGAACTCGAGTGAGCAGTGCGCCACCGGGTGGATCCGCAGCGCCTCGGCGCACCGCTCCACCGCCTGGACGTAGTCCGGAGTGCCGCGCCAGCGTGGACCGGACCAGGTGTCGAACAGCTGCCGGACGAACCGGTCGTCCCGGGTCAGCAGCCGCTCGCCGTAGCGGGGCAGCTGAAAGGTGGTCAGCGCGTAGGCCGAGGCGCGGCGCTGGCTGCGCCGGGTGAGCACCGCCTGCCGGAGCCGGCTCGGGTGGGCCGCGCCGAGCACCGCGATCCGGCGGACCACCTGAGGATGCCGGGCGGCCACCGTCCAGGCCAGCAGGCCGCCGAGGTCGGTGCCGGCCAGCACCGCGGTGCGCTCGCCGAGCGCGGTGACCAGGCTGGCGATGTCGGCGGCCAGGGTGCCCGCGTCGTAGCCGCGCGGGGTCTTGTCGGACGCGCCGTAGCCGCGCAGGTCGACCGCAACCGCCCGGAAGCCGGCCGCGGCGAGGTCGGTGAGCTGCTGGTGCCAGGTCCACCAGAACGTCGGGAAGCCGTGCAGCAGCACCACCAGCGGACCGGAACCAGCCTCCACCGCGTGCAGGGCAATGCCGTTGGCCTGGATCGTCCGGTGCGTCCAGGGGCCGTCGATCAGGACGACCGATTCGTCACGCACCGCACTCCTCGTCAGCCCGGCCTGGGGTGTCCGGCCGGTGTCCTGGTGGTTTGATCTCGCCGCTCGCGCGCGTCGTCTCCGGTGCGCTCAGGCGCGGTGGCTGGCCTGGTGCGAGGTGGTCGCCTGCCGCAGCGCGGTGACCGTGTCGCGGGTGGTGTCGATCGTCTGTCGTGGGGCACGCACCCGGCGCACCTTGCGGACCCCGACCAGCACCAGCAGCATCGCCAGCACGACCAGCAGCCCGAAGACGATCAGGTAGGCGGCCCAGCGCCAGATGCCGGCGGCGACCAGCCCCTCGGCGAGGGCGATCAGCCCGAAGGTCAGGGAGAAGGCCAGCACTACGCCGGCGCCGATGAACATGACCGCGCCGGTGCCGGCATTCTTCACCGAGGACTTGAGTTCCAGCTTCGCCAGCTCGATCTCGCCGTGCAGCAGGGTGGAGAAGCTGGCGCTGGCATCCGCCACCAGGGTGCCAATGGATGGTTCGGCGGCACCTGCCACCTCGTGATTCGCCGTCACCGCTGGTTGGTCCCTTCGTGCTGGTTGGCCGTTGTTGGACCGGGCGTGCTGGAAAGAACCTTACGCGGTCGGCACATCCGAGCGCCGGAGCTGTGGATGGTTACCCTCGTGCCCGTGGCGAACTACCTGATCACCGGAGTCTCCCGCGGCATCGGGCGGGCGGCGGCCGAGCGGCTGCTGGCCGACGGCCACCAGGTCTACGGGACGGTCCGGACGGAGCCGCCGGGCCTGCCGCTGGCCGGATTCGTGACGCTCGACCTGGCCGAGCCAGCCGCCTTCGACCAGGCGTTGGCCCCGCTGCTGGCGCAACTGCCGGCGCTGGACGGAGTGGTGCACGCCGCCGGCATCGTCCGGCCGGGCCCGCTGGCCGACACCCGGCCGGCCGACTTCACCGAGCAGTTCACGGTGAACGTGACCGCCGTCGCCGAACTCACCCGGTGCCTGCTGCCCGCCCTGCGCGCCGCGGCCGGCACCGTGTTGCTGGTCAACTCCGGCTCCGGGCTCAACGCCCGGCCGCCACTGTCGAGCTACGGTGCTGCCAAGCACGCGCTGCGGGGCTATGCCGACGCGCTGCGCCAGGAGGAGCCGGCGTTGCGGGTGTGCAGCCTCTACCCCGGGCGGACCGACACCGAGATGCAGCGAGCGGTTCGGGCCGCCGAGTCAGGGGAGTACCAGGCCGAGAGCTACTTGCGGCCTGAGACCGTGGCCGGCGTGATCGCCACGGTGCTGGCGCTGCCGCGCGACGCCACCATCACCGACCTGACCCTCCGGCCGGCGACCTAGTCTCCGCTCAACCCGCTCCTCGCCTGGGCTCACCCCACGCCAGGGCGCACCCCACGGCAGGGCTCACTCCTCGGCTTTGGCCCCCTTCATGCCCTTGCTGATCAGGTCCATCACGGTGGTGTCGGCGAGCGTGGTGACGTCCCCGATCGAGCGGTTCTCGGCGACGTCGCGCAGCAGCCGGCGCATGATCTTGCCCGAGCGGGTCTTCGGCAGCTCCGCCACGATCATGATCTGACGTGGTTTGGCGATGGCGCCGATCTCCTTCGCGACGTGGTTGCGAAGTTCGGTGACCATGGCCTCGCCCTCGTCGGACTTGCCGCCGCGCAGGATCACGAAGGCCACGATGCCCTGACCGGTGGTCGGGTCGGTGGCGCCGACCACCGCGGCCTCGGCGACTGATGGGTGTGACACCAGGGCCGACTCCACCTCGGTGGTCGAGATCCGGTGGCCCGACACGTTCATCACGTCGTCCACCCGGCCGAGCAGCCACAGGTCGCCGTCGGAGTCCTTCTTGGCGCCGTCCCCGGCGAAGTAGTAACCGTGGTCGGCGAAGCGCGCCCAGTAGGTCTCCCGGAACCGCTCGTCGTCGCCCCAGATGCCGCGCAGCATCGACGGCCACGGCTCGGTGAGCACTAGCAGACCGCCGCCGCCGTTCGGCACCGGAGTGCCCTGGTCGTCCACCACGTCAGCGCTGACACCGGGCAGCGGACGCATCGCGGAGCCGGGTTTGGTCTCGGTCACCCCTGGCAGCGGGCTGATCATCATGGCCCCGGTCTCGGTCTGCCACCAGGTGTCCACCACCGGGCAGCGGTCGCCGCCGATCACCTGGCGATACCACATCCAGGCCTCGGGATTGATCGGCTCGCCCACCGAGCCGAGCACCCGCAGCGAGGAGAGGTCGAACTTCGCCGGAATGTCCTCGCCCCACTTCATGAAGGTGCGGATCGTGGTGGGCGCCGTGTAGAGGATGGTGACCCGGTACTTCTGCACGATCTCCCAGAACCGGCCCTGGTGCGGGGTGTCCGGGGTGCCTTCGTAGATCACCTGGGTGGCGCAGTTTGCCAGCGGACCGTAGACGATGTAGGAGTGCCCGGTCACCCAGCCGATGTCGGCGGTGCACCAGTAGATGTCGGTGTCCGGCTTGTGGTCGAACGCGGCATGGTGGGTGTAGGCGGCCTGGGTCAGGTAGCCGCCGGTGGTGTGCAGGATGCCCTTCGGCTTACCGGTGGTGCCGGAGGTGTAGAGGATGTACAGCGGATTCTCGGCGTCGAACGCCTCCGGCTGGTGCTCGGCGGGTTGCCGGTCCACCAGGTCCGACCACCACAGGTCGCGGCCGTCCGTCCACTCGACGTCGTTGCCGCCGCGCTTGACCACCAGCACGTGCTTGACCCCGGTGCTGCCCTTGGCCAGCGCCTCGTCGACGACCGGCTTGAGCGGGAACACCTTGCCCCGCCGGTAACCGCCGTCAGCGGTGATGACCAGGCCGGCGTCCGCGTCGATCACCCTGTCGTAGATCGCCTGGGCGGAGAATCCTCCGAAGATCACGGAGTGAATGGCGCCGAGCCGGGCGCAGGCCAGCATCGACACCACGGCCTCGATGCTCATCGGCAGGTAGATCGCGACCCGGTCGCCGCGGCCGATGCCGAGTTCGGTGAGCGCGTTCGCGGCCTGGCAGACCAGATCCTGCAGTTGGGCGTAGCTGACCGATCGGGAATCGCCGGGCTCACCCTCGAAGTGGATGGCGATCTTGTCGCCCCGGCCGGCCGCGACATGCCGGTCGACGCAGTTGACGCTCGCGTTGAGTTTGCCGCCGACGAACCACCTGGCGAACGGTGGATTCGACCAGTCCAGCGTCTGGGTCCACTCGGTATCCCACTCGAGCCGGCGCGCCTGCTCCGCCCAGTAGGCAAGCCGGTCGGCGGCGGCCTCGGAGTAGGCGTCGGCCTGCACGTTCGCGACCGCGGCCAGCTCCGCCGGCGGCGGAAACCTGCGCTCTTCGTGCAGCAGGTTGGACAGGCCTTCGCTCTGCGTCCCCTCGCTCTGAGTCATCACAACGCTCCTCGGCTGGTCCGAATGGGTTGCCTCGACGCTAGCGCGCATCACCGACATTCGTGAAGGAGTCGCGGCGGCGCCGGCGAGCCGTGCCTGTGGCGGCCCGACCGCGGCCCGATAGCGTGATCGCCGTGGCCCTCGATCCGCTTGCCCCGCTGCTCGAACTGCCCGGCGTGACCGAGTCCGTGACCGCGAGCCGGCAGGCCGTGGACGGGCTGCTCGGTGCCCGGGTGCTGCGACGCCGGTCCTCGGAGGTCTCGGCCGAGTCGTTGCTGCGGGGCGCGTGGGCGTCCGCCGCGCTTGCCGGCTCGTCGGCGACCTTGGCCGAGGTGCGAGCGGGGAACTCGACGGATCCGCTGGTGCAGGGGGCGCTCCGGCTGTCGGCGGCGCTGGCCGGCCTGGCTGACACCTGGACCAGCGCCCATCGGCAGGTGCTGGCCCGGCTGCACGCGCTGGCCGCGGCCGGTTCGGCGCCGGACGACCAGCTCGGCCGGCCCCGACCGGATCGCGAGGTGGCGCACCGGCTCGACACGCTGGCCGAGGTACTCGGACTGACCTCGGCTCCGGCGCTGGTGGTGGCCGCCGTCGTGCACGCCGAACTGCTCAGCCTCGACGCCTTCCCGCCGGTCTCCGGGTTGGTCGCCCGGGCCGCCGCCCGGCTGACCTTGATCGACCGTGGCCTGGATCCCAAGTCGCTGGTCGCGGTCGAGGTCGGGCACCTCGAGTTGCGCGAGCAGTACGAGCAGGCGCTGCGGGACTACCGGACCGGGACGCCGGAGGCAGTGGTCGGTTGGATCGCGCACTGCGCGGCCGCGCTGGAACTCGGCGTGCGTGAGTCGCTGGCCGTCTGTCAGGCGTTTCAACGGGGTTGACCCAGCCGGCAGGTGCCCGGACATAGGTGAGGGCGCCGTGCCGAAGCACGGCGCCCTCTGCGGCCGGACGGGTTACCAAGCGTGCACCGACAATCAGACGCGGGCCGAAGCCGGTCCGCGCCGACGACCTTCAGCGAGGTTGGTCGCCGCGTGGGTGCCCGTGTGCCACTGGCGGAACTCTCCGGTGGTGGGGGCCGGACCGCCATAGCCAACCGAAAACTTCCGTGGCTCCATTCCTACGCTTCGATCACGGTTCAGACAAGACCAGATCACTCAGCCAGCCTGCTGTGCCGGCGCAGCCGGGCGTACCAGGCGAGCAGCGTCAGCCCGGCCAGCACGCCGCCGACCGCGGCGCTGGTCACCGGAGGCGGCGTCCTGATGCCGGCCAGTCGCTGGCGCAGCGGCACGGCGTTGGCGAAGCTCAGTACCGGCCAGCCCCGCTCTCCGGCCAGCCGGCGCAGCGCGCGGTCCGGGTTGACCGCATGCGGGTGGCCGACCGCCTCGAGCATCGGCACATCGGTGATGGAGTCCGAGTAGGCGTAGCAGTCGGCTAGTTGGTAGCCCCGCTCAGCGGCCAGCTCCCGCAAGCCGGTCGCCTTGTTGGCGCCGTAGGCGTAGAACTCGATCTCGCCGGTGTAGCGACCCTCGGCCACCACCATCCGGGTGGCGATGACGTCGTCGGCGCCGACCATCTCGCCGATCGGTCGAACCACCTCGTCACCGGACGAGGAGATGATGATGATGTCCCGGCCCAACTCCTTGTGCCGGGTGATCAGGTCCACCGCCTCGTTGTAGACCAGTGGGTCGATGATCTCGTGCAGCGTCTCGTTCACGATGTCGCGGATCTGCTGCACGTCCCAGCCGGTGCACATCGCGGTCAGGTAGTCCCGCATCCGGTCCATCTGGTCCTCGTCGGCGCCGGACAGGGCGAAGACGAACTGGGCGTAGGCGCTGCGCAGCACGGTGCGCCGGTTGATCAGGCCGCCCTGGTAAAAGGGCCGGCCGAAGGCAAGCGTCGACGACTTGGCGATGATGGTCTTGTCCAGGTCGAAGAACGCAGCTGTTCGTGCCACGTCCGCGAGAATAGCCAGCGGCGCCGACAAGTTGCCTGCTCAGCCGCGGCCCGGTGCGTTGTCCACACCCGATGGGGCCGTCCACAACCTGGCTCGCGATCCGCCAGAGGCTGCTCCGGTGCGGTGGACTGCGACCATGCGTACTCATCCGGTGATCGGAGTGCTGGCCGGCTGCGGCGGTGCCGGGGCCTCCACCTTGGCGGCGTTGCTGGCCGGTTGCGCCGACCCGCCGTCCTTCCTGCTCGACTGCGATCCGCTGGGCGGCGGCATCGACGTGCTGTTGGGTTGCGAGCAACTGCCCGGACCACGCTGGGGCCAGGTCCGGCTGCTCGGCGGTGAACTCGATCCGGCGGTGCTGCTCACCGGTTTGCCCCGGTGGCACGAGGTTCGCTTCCTGGCCGCCGACTCGCACCGGCTGCCGGACCCGGCGGCCGTCGGCACCATGGTCGAAGCCGCCGCCTCGCTCGGCTGCACCGTGCTCGACCTGCCCCGGGCGGCGAGCAACGCCCGCGAGGTGGCACTGGGGCTCTGTGATTTGGTGCTGCTGGTGACGCCGGCCGAGGTGCGCGGGGTGACCGCGAGTGCGATGGCGGTTGCCGCGCTGGACCCGGAACGCACCGGCCTGGTGGTACGCGGCGCTTCCCGCAACCTGTCCGCCGACCACATCGGGGAGTTGCTCGGCCTGCCGGTCCTGGCACGGTTGCCCTACGACCCGGCGGCGGTCCACCCCGATGGCCTGCGCCTGCGCCGGATCAGGCGCCGGAGCCGGGCGGCGGTGGACGAACTGCTGGTTGGGGCGCGGCAGCGTCTCCGCCAGCCGGACCGGAGCGCGGCATGACCGGCCGGGGCGTGCCGTCCGGTTCGGACGCTCTGGTCGAACGGCTGCGGCACCGGCTGGCCATCGAGCCGGCAACACTGGCCGCGCTCGCCGGCCGCGAGTCCAGCTTGCTGCTCGACGACGTGGCTTTGGCCGAGCTCTCCGGCGAGGTGCACGCCGAGCTGATCGGTGCCGGCCCGCTGGAGCCGGTACTTGGGCGGCCCGGGGTGACCGACGTGTTGGTCAATGCGCCGGACCAGGTCTACGCCGATTTCGGTACCGGCCTGGAGCAGGTGCCGATCAGGTTCGACTCCGACGCGGCGGTCCGCCGGTTGGCTGCCCGGCTGGCAGCCCAGGCCGGCCGCCGGCTCGACGATGCGCAGCCGTTCGTCGACGCGGCGCTGCCGGACGGCACCCGGCTGCACGCGGTGCTGCCACCGGTGGCGGCACATCCCACCATCTCGCTCCGGGTGCTGGGGCGGCGGCGGCTCGAACTGGCCGAGCTGGTGGCGCTGCGAGCGATGCCGGGCGAGGTCGCCGAGCTGCTGATCGCCCTGGTCCGAGCCCGCTTCAGCCTGCTGATCAGCGGCGGCACCGGCACCGGCAAGACGTCCCTGCTCGCGGCGCTGCTCGCCGCGGCCGAGCCGACCGATCGGATTCTGACCATCGAGGACGCCGCCGAGCTTGCGATCGACCATCCGCACGTGGTGTCGCTGGTGGCCCGAGCGGCCAACGTGGAGCAGGCCGGCCGGATCGGCATGGCTGAGCTGGTGCGGCAGGCACTGCGGATGCGCGCCGATCGACTCATCGTCGGGGAGTTCCGCGGCTCCGAGATCGTGGAGTTGCTGACCGCGTTGAACACCGGGCACTCCGGTGGTGCGGCCACGGTGCATGCCAACTCGGTACGGGACGTCCCGGCCCGGCTGATCGCGCTGGCCGCACTCGGCGGGATGTCGGCGGAGGCAGTCCTGGCCCAGGCCGCCAGCGGACTCGACCTGCTGGTGCACGTCGGGCGCGACCGGACCGGCCGCCGGACCGTGCAGCAGATCGCGGTCTGGCCGCGCCGTCCGGACGGCCACCCGGAACTCGCCTGGTCGGTGGCCGCCGGCATCGGCCCAGCAGCGGCCGGGCTGGCGTCCCGGCTGCGCGAGGCCGGGGTAGCCGAGCCGAAGCTGCTGGCATGAGCGCCGGGCTGCTGCTGGCGGCCGCTGGCCTGACCCTGTTGCCGCCGGCAGCGCGAGCCCGGCTGCGACTGGTCTGGCTGGCCGACACCAGGTGGCCGGAGCTGTCAGCTCAGACCGGTGCGCCGGCAATGCGGCGGCTGCTGGACTGGGTACGGCTGGCCGATCGCACGCCGGTGCTGGCTGTCCTGGCGGGCGCGTCGGGTTGGCTTGCCGCTGGGCCGGTGCCGGGACTGCTGTCCGCGACCGCGGCTGCTGTGCTTAACCGGTGCCGGCGCCGGCTGAGCCAGGAGCGCGCGGCCACTGTCGACTCAGCCGCGCTCTCGGCGGTGGTCGCCGCGCTGGGAGCCGAACAGGCCGCTGGCGCCCCGCTTGACACGGCGCTGCTGCGGGTAGCCGGGGCGGCACCGCGCCGGTACGCGGAGCTGCTGCGGGCTGCCGGCCGGCAGGTGGGCCGGGGTGGCTCACCGGGGGCGGCCCTGGCGACCGAAGCCGATCTGACCGGCCTCGCGGTGGCGGTGGAGTTGGCCGGCCGCACCGGCTTGCCGGTCAACCAGGCACTTCAGCGGCTGCGGGCCGACCTGCGGGCGGACCAGCAGATCCGGGCGGCCGTCGGACAGGTGCTGGCCGGCCCGCGCGCATCGGCACTGCTGTTGGCCCTGTTGCCGGCCGTGGGACTGGCGATCGGCGCCGCGATGGGCGCCGGTCCGCTGCGCGTGCTGCTGCATACCTCGACTGGTCTGGCGGCGTTGGCGGCCGGGGTTCTGCTGGACCTCGCCGGGCTGTACTGGACGGTCCGGCTGACCACCGGGCCATCGACCGCCGGATCTGCGACGGTCAAGCCGGCATGACGCTCTGGCTGGCCCTGCTGGGCCTGCTGCTCCTTCCGGGTGCGCGGCGACGATCGGGGCGCCATCGGCAGTGGCCTAGCCGCGGCCGCCCGACCGGCCGGGCGAGCATGGTGCTGGCCGCCGGTTCGGTGCTGCTGCTCTGCGTGCTGGCCGGCCGGCCCGGGCAGTTGGTGGCAGCGCCCGCCGCGGCCGGCGTGGCCGTGGCGGTTCGCTGGCTGGCCGGGCGTACCCATCGGGTTCTGGATCGGCGCGCGGCGGGATACCTGCTCGACCTGATCGCGGCGGTGCTGACCACCGGCGCCCCGCCGGATCGCGCGATCGAGGCGGTCACCGAGGTGGCTCGCCGGTACGGCAACCACCAGCTGGTGACGGCAGCCGAACCGGTCGCCCTGGTGGGCAGGTTGCTCAGGCTGGGGACCGAACCGGCGCAGGCCTGGTCGGCGCTGGCCGAGATCGACGAGCTGCGGCCGGTCGCCGCCGCAGGCCGGCGGTGTGCCGACAGCGGTGCTCGGTTGGCCGAGGCGTTGACCGAGGTCGCCGCCGAGTTGCGGGAGCGGCAGCTTGGTCAGCTGCTGGCCCGGTCGCAGCGGACCGGCGTGCTGGCCCTGTTGCCGTTGGCCTGTTGCTTCCTGCCGGCATTCATCTGCCTAGGACTGGTGCCGGTGATCGTCGGGCTCGCCGGGCGGGTGCTGCCCGGCTGACCTGTGCACATCCGCCGCGATGTTGACCGGGCAGGCAGTGAAACGCCGATTAGCCATGCAGTGACGGGAGATTCACCACGATCGCCTCCTGGCTGCTGCGGGCGATCACCACGACGGCAGGGTTCTCCGGATCGGTGTTCTCCTCCCGATGCGGCAAGAACGGCGGAATGAACAGGTAGTCACCGGGCCCGGCGTCGACCCGCTGCTCCTCGCCGGTATGCGGATCCAGGAACACGAAGCTCGGGTTACCGGACACCACGTAGATCGCGGTTTCCGCCTCACCGTGGTGATGGTCGCCCGAGCTGGTCATCGGCTCGACGTGTGTCTGGCCCATCCAGAGCCGCCGCGAACCGACCTTCGCGTTGCTGATCGCCGCGAACCGCCGCATGCCTGAGGTCTGCGCGGTCTCGTCATCGAGTTCGGCGGCCGGAACATGCCGCAGCCGTGGATGGAACCCGGTGTTGTCCGACTGGCTCACCCGCTTGATGCTAGCCAGCCAGCTCGCCGAATGCGCTTTGTCCACAGTGTCAACGCCCGTCCACAACCTCTCGCTCAGCAGCCCGGTCGGGCGCTCGCCCTGCCAGGGTCGAAATCGGCGCCGCCGCCTCGCGGGGCCGGACCACATGATCGGGAGGTTGAGAATGATCCGAGTCTATCGAGCCGTTCGCCGTCGGCTGCGAGCCGAGGACGGTATGAGCACGGCAGAGTACGCGGTGGGCACGGTGGCTGCGGTCGCCTTCGCGGCGGTGCTGTTCAAGGTGGTGCACAGCGCGGCGGTGCAGGCCGCGCTCTCGCACATCATCACCTCGGCGCTGAACGTCTCGTTGTGAGACGCGCCATCCGGCTTGCGCTGTCCCGGTCGGTTGCCGACGAGCGCGGCATGGTGACCGCCGAGACGGCAGTGGTGTTGCCGGTGCTGCTGCTGTTGACCATGGTCGCGGTCGGCGCCGTAGCCGTTGCGCAGTTCCGGGTGCGGTGCTCGGATGCGGCGATGCTGGCAGCACGAGCCATCGCTCGTGGTGACGAACCGGCTGCCGGTCGGCTGGCGGAGCGGGCAGCCGGCCGCTCGGTGCGGCTGACCTCCTCGGTCGACGGGCCGGACACCGTGGTGACGGCCCGGCTCAACGTGCAGCCGGTCGGCTGGCTGCCGGCGTTCACGCTGCGGGAGTCGGCGACGGTGGCGACCGAACCGGCGACCAGCGCGGTGCGCGGCGGATGACCAGGAGCCGGTCTCGGAGGGTGCGGGAGGAGACAGGGGCGGCGACGGTATGGGTCCTTGCCTTCGCCGCCGTCGTGGTCGCCGCCGGGTGCCTGGCGATGCTCAGGACGCTGGCCGTGTCAGCGCGCCACCGCGCCGACGCCGTCGCCGACCTGGTTGCCCTCGCGGCCGCCCAGACGATCGGAACGACCGGTGACGCCTGCGCGGCGGCTCGCCGGGTGGCCACCGAGAACGGCGCTGTGCTCACCGACTGCCTGCCCCTGCTGGACCCGTCCGGCCGCAGTGGCTCGGTCACGGTCCGGATCCGGCGCGAGGTCCGGCTCCCGGTGATCGGGATGCGGGCGGTCTCCGGCCGCTCGCGGGCCGGGCGCCTGCCCGGGTCGTCAACCGGCCAACGCGTCCAGCACCAGGCGCAGGAGGATCCGGGCGGCGTCCTTGTCGAGCGGGTCGTTGCCGTTGCCACACTTCGGCGATTGCACGCACGAGGGGCAGCCGCCGCGGCACTCGCAGGACTCGATGGTGGTCAACGTGGCGGCCAGCCAGTCGGCAAGCACCGCGTGTCCGCGGTCGGCGAAGCCGGCACCGCCCGGGTGCCCGTCGTAGACGAAGACGGTCGGCCGTCCGGTATCCGGGTGCAGTGCGGTGGAGACCCCGCCGATGTCCCACCGGTCACAGGAGGCGAACAGCGGCAGCAACCCGATGGCGGCGTGCTCGGCGGCGTGCAGGGCGCCGGGCAGGTCGGCGGCGGCCAGTCCCGCCTCGTCGCACCGCCCCGGGTCGAGGGTGTACCAGACCGCCTTGGTGGTCAACTGTCGGACCGGCAGGTCGAGCGGCGTCTCGTCGATCAGTTCGCCGGTGAGCCGGCGGCGCTGGTAGCTCACCACTTGGTGCGAGACCTCGACGCTGCCGAACTGCACGCCGATCTCGGCGAACAGTTGGGAGCGTTCCAGGTCGGCGATCGAGATATCGGTGATCTCGCGGGCGTTCGTGGTCCATTCCGGCTCCTCCGCGTGCACCAGCGCCACCGAGTCCGTCAGGTCGAGCGAGTCGACGACGAACGAATTGCCCCGGTGCAGGTAGACCGCGCCGGGATGCACCATCGCCGGGGCGGTGGCGAGGTCGACGGTGCCCAGCAGCGTCCCCGACGGGCCGTCGACCACCGAGACCGGTTGGCCGGCACCAGAGCGCAGATCGACCGAGGGCGCGGCCGGATCGGTCCAGTACCAGCCGGTCGGCCGGCGGCGCAGCAGCCCGGCGGCCACCAGCCGGTCGGCGACCTGGCGAGCGCGCTCGCCACCGAACCGGGCCAGGTCGGCCTCGGTCAGCGGCGCCTCGTACGCGGCGCAGCACAGCTGCGGCGCCAGCAGGTAGGGGTTGCCCGGATCGATGACAGTGGCTTCCACCGGGCGACCGAAGATCGCCGCCGGGTGGTGAACCAGGTAGGTGTCGAGCGGGTCGTCCCGAGCCACGAAGACGATCAGCGCGTCCTGGCCGCTGCGACCGGCTCGTCCGGCCTGTTGCCACAGCGAGGCGAGGGTGCCGGGGTAGCCGGCGACCACCACGGCATCCAGACCGGTGATGTCGATGCCCAGTTCCAGGGCGTTGGTGGTGGCGACCGCCAGCAGGCTGCCGTCGGCGAGGCCCCGTTCGATCTCCCGCCGTTCCTCGGCCAGGTAGCCCCCGCGATAGGCGGCGACCCGGGCCGCGAGCTCGCCCGCGCCCGCCTCGGTCAGGTGCCGCTGGATGGTCAAGGCCGTCAACTCCGCGCCGCGCCGCGACCGGACGAAGGCCAGGGTGCGGGCGCCGGCGATCGTCAGGTCGGCCACCAGCCGGGCCGCCTCGGCGCCGGCCGCGCGGCGCACCGGTGCCGAGTTCTCGCCGCGCAGCGCGGTCAGCGGCGGCTCCCAGAGGGCGAAGCTGCGCCGACCGCGCGGGCTGAGGTCGTCGGTCACCGCCAGGCACGGCGTGCCGGTCAGCCGTTCGGCCGACTCCGCCGGCGCGGCGGTGGTGGCCGAGGCGAGCACGAATACCGGGGACGCTCCGTACTTGTCGCACAACCGGCGCAGCCGGCGCAGCACCAGGGCGACGTGCGAACCGAACACGCCGCGGTAGTGGTGGCATTCGTCCAGCACCACGAACCGCAGCCGGCGCAGCAACGGCGCCCACTGCTCGTGCCGGGGCAGCAGGGTGCGGCTCACCAGGTCGGGGTTCGACAGCACCACGTTGGCGTGCTGCCGGATCCAGTCGCGCTCCTCGAAGGGGGTGTCGCCGTCCAGGGTCGACGCCCGGATCCCGGCCAGACCCAAGCCGGCGACCGAGCGGAGCTGGTCAGCGGCCAGCGCCTTGGTGGGGGCCAGGTAGAGCGAGCGGGATCGGGGTTCGGTCAGCGCGGAGGAGAGCACCGGCAGTTGGTAGGCGAGCGACTTGCCGGACGCGGTACCGGTGGCGACCACCACCGAGCGTCCCGACCAGGCAGCGTCAGCCGCGGCCACCTGGTGCGGCCAGGGCCGCTCGACGCCGGCGGCGGCCAGCGCGGCCCGCAACTCCGCGGGCACCCAACCGGGCCAGTCGTCGGTCAGCGCCGGCCGACCGGCCAGCTCCTCCAGGTGCACCAACGAGGAACCGCCCGACGGCCGATCGCGAAGCAGTCGGTGCAGCAACGGATGATCGATAATTCCTCTGCCACGTCCTTAGTCCGGCCGGAGCGAACCGCGCGGCCGCCCTGTGGCACGATGATGCCCGTTGTCTGGACGTCAGTTCCACTCGCGGGACGCCCCGCTACGGGCGAAGGTCGAGCGTGGGTTGAGAGGGGCCGATATGGACCTGAGCGTGAACGAGCGCACGGTGGACTCGCACGAGGTCGTGGAGGTCCGCGGCGAAGTCGATGTGCACTCCGCCGGGAAGCTGCGCGATCGGTTGGTCGCTGTGATCGACTCGGGCAAGCCCTCCGTCGTTGTGGACCTCAACCAACTGCAGTTCATCGACTCGACCGGACTCGGTGCCCTGGTGGCGGCGTTGAACCACGCCCGGTCAGCCGGCGTCAGCTTCCGGCTGGTGTGCGGCGCCGACCGGATGCTCAAGCTCTTCCGGATCACCGGGCTGCACGAGGTCTTCGAGATCCACCCGACGGTCGAGAGCGTGACCGGCGAGGACTGACCGAATCTCCACCGCCGGCTGAGCCCGGCCGTCGAGAAAGGCCCGCGCCAGGACGCCGATCGGGAGGCGTTGTCCGATCACCGAGCGACACCCGCAGCCGGGGAAGGCCGGTCCAGACCGGAGCGGCTACCGCCCGTTCGGGCGACTGCCGGGCAAGACCGTGATTTCCGACCCGCGGGCAGATTACGACCACCGCTGCGCGCGGTCAGCCGCCGCGTCCCATAGACTGCGCCGCAGCCGCCTTGACAGCCGCCTCGCGCCTGCCGACTCGTCCGGAATCGGGCAGTCCGCCGCGCCGGAAACTGTCGGGCGATAGGGCACCATCATCTCGACGGCTGAAGGAGTTCTACGTTATGGCTTTGTCCCATCCGGCGCTCGCCGCCCCGACCGGAGAGGTAACGGCCGCTGCCTTCTCCGGGGGCGACAGGGGGCTGGTCACGATCGTCGCGGTCGTCGCGCTGATCGCGCTGGCATTCTCGATCGTCCTGTTCCGTGAGGTGCTGGCCGCCGACCAGGGCACGCCCAACATGATCCGGATCGCCGAGGCGGTGCAGGAGGGTGCGCAGGCTTACCTGCGACGCCAGTTCCGCACGCTCAGCGCGGTGGTCGTCGTCGTGTTCCTGGTGCTGTTCGCACTTCCCGCCGACGACGCCGGCCAGCGGATCGGCCGGTCGATCTTCTTCCTGGTCGGCGCGCTGTTCTCCGGCACCATCGGTTACTTCGGCATGTGGCTCGCCACCCGGGCCAACCTGCGGGTCGCCGCGGCCGCCAACTCCGCGGGCCGCGAGCGGGCCACCCGCATCGCGTTCCGCACCGGCGGCGCGGTCGGCATGGCCACCGTCGGCCTGGGCCTGCTCGGTGCCTCGATCGTGGTGCTGGTCTACACCGACCACGCGCCGAAGGTGCTCGAGGGTTTCGGCTTCGGCGCCGCCACGCTGGCGATGTTCATGCGTGTCGGCGGCGGCATCTTCACCAAGGCGGCCGATGTCGGCGCCGACCTGGTGGGCAAGGTGGAAGCCGGGATCCCCGAGGACGACCCGCGCAACGCGGCGACCATCGCCGACAACGTCGGTGACAACGTCGGTGACTGCGCCGGCATGGCCGCCGACCTGTTCGAGTCCTACGCGGTGACCCTGGTCGCCTCGTTGATCCTGGGTTCGGTCGCGTTCGGCATCAAGGGCCTGCTGTTCCCGCTGATCGTCCCGGCCATCGGGGTTATCACCGCGATCATCGGTGTCTTCATCACCCGGTCGCGGGCGAACGAGAGCGGCCTGAAGACGATCAACCGCAGCTTCTATATCTCCGCGGTGATCTCGGCAGTGCTGGTCGCGATCGCGTCCTTCGTGTACCTGCCGAGCAGCTTCAGCAAGCTCAAGGGCATCGGCGTGGACGTCAACGGCGCGACCCTGGCCGCCCACAAGGGCAACCCGGCGGTCATCGCCATCATCGCCGTGCTGATCGGCATCGTGCTCGCCTCGGTCATCCTCTGGCTGACCGGCGTCTACACCGGCACCGAGCACAAGCCGGTGCAGGACGTCGGCCGCACCTCGCTCACCGGCCCGGCGACGGTGATCCTCTCCGGCATCTCGGTCGGCTTCGAGTCCGCGGTCTACACCGCGATCGTCATCGCCGCGGCGGTGTTCGGCGCCTTCCTGCTCGGCGGTGCGTCGGTGTCGGTGGCGCTGTTCGCGGTGGCGCTGGCCGGTTGCGGCCTGCTCACCACGGTGGGCGTCATCGTCGCGATGGACACCTTCGGCCCGGTCTCGGACAACGCGCAGGGCATCGCCGAGATGTCCGGTGACGTCAGCGGCACCGGCGCCCAGATCCTGACCGAGCTGGACGCGGTGGGCAACACCACGAAGGCGATCACCAAGGGCATCGCGATCGCCACCGCGGTGCTGGCCGCGACCGCGCTGTTCGGGTCCTACCAGGACGCCATTCGGCAGGGCATCGAGTCGGCCGGCAAGACCACCGGCGACATCGCCAACAACACCAACTTCCTGAACACCATCGTCAGCCCGAACACCCTGGTCGGCGTGGTGCTCGGCGCGGCGGTGGTGTTCATGTTCTCCGGGCTCGCGATCAACGCGGTGTCCCGGGCGGCCGGCGCCGTGGTGTTCGAGGTGCGCAACCAGTTCCGCACCCGTCCGGGCATCATGGACGGCACCGAGCGGCCCGAGTACGGCCGGGTGGTCGACATCTGCACCCGGGACTCGCTGCGCGAGCTGATCACCCCGGGCCTGCTCGCGGTGATGGCGCCGATCGCGGTCGGCTTCGGCCTGGGCCTCGGCCCGCTGGCCGGCTACCTGGGCGGCGCGATCGCCACCGGCACCCTGATGGCGGTGTTCCTGGCCAACTCCGGTGGTGCCTGGGACAACGCCAAGAAGCTGGTCGAGGACGGCATCCACGGCGGCAAGGGCTCCGAGGCGCACGCCGCCACGGTCATCGGTGACACCGTCGGTGACCCGTTCAAGGACACCGCCGGGCCGGCGATCAACCCGCTGATCAAGGTGATGAACCTGGTCTCGGTGCTGATCGCGCCGGCCGTCGCGGAGCTGTCGATCGGCAAGCACGCCAACGCCGGCATCCGCATCGTGCTGGCCCTGGTCGCGGTCGCGATCATCGTGGTGGCCGTCATCATCGCCAAGCGGCGCGCCTCGTCGCTGAACGACGACCCGGCAGCCACCGCCGAGCAGACCGAGGTCCAGCGGGTCGGCTGACCCCGGCAGTTACCCGAGCGAGGTTCCCGAACGCCCAGGCGTTCGGGAACCTCGCTGTTTGTATGGGGTCCTTTGAAGGGATACGTCGCCCCCGGCACCACATGGTGCGTCCGATCCCACTCGCGCCGCTCGGCCATCAGGCAGCTGTGGTGGGCGACAATTCTGCGATGCAGTTCTCCCTGTTCGGCGCCGAGGTGGCGGAACCGGTGCCGGACGACCTCGACGGCCTGCTGCTGGCCGGCGGTGATTGGGTGCGCACCGGCAGTTCGGCCGCCCGGCTCTCGGTGCTGGTGACCGAGTCCTGGCGGGCCGAGGCACTCGGCCAGGAGTTCGCGGCCCGCAACCTGTCCTCGGACACCGCCGACGCGCCGGGCGGCCTGATCGCGGTGCGCACCGAACTGACCGGCTCGCTGCTGGCGCACGCCGCCCGCTGGACCAAGGGCGCCTCGACCCGGGTGCCGGCCGATCTGGGGCTGACGGCCGCCGCGCTTCGGCTGTGGGCGATCGCCTCCGGACGGTCCGAGGAGGCCGGCTACCTGCTGTTGATGGCCGACCCGGACGGCCCGCTGCACCGGGCCGGGGGCGCCCAGCTGGCCAGGCTGGGCCTGACCGCGGTCGATATCGGGATGCGCGGCGGCCCCGGCTGGCGGATCACCTCGGCCAAGCGGTTGCGGCGGCTGGCGGAACTGGTCGGCGCTCCGCCGCCGGGCTCGGCCGGCAACTGGCCGACACCGGCCTGACCGGCAAGAACCGGCAAGCACCGGCCAGAACCGGGCGGCGGCCGGCAAGAACCGGCCAGAACCGGCAAGAGCCGGCCAGAAACGGCAAGAAGAACCCGCAAGAACCAGCAAGAACCAGCAAGAAAGGGCAAGAACCGGCCGGCGGCCGGCTACCGGCATACTGGCCGGGTGCCGAACCAACGCGCGTCCGTCCCCGCGGTGGTGGTCATGGGGGTTACCGGCAGCGGCAAGTCCACGATCGGCGTGCTGCTCGCGGACCAGTTGAAGGTGCCGTTCGCCGACGGCGACGATTTTCACAGCGACCGGGCCAGGGCGCTGATGACCGCCGGTCAACCGCTGACCGACGCCGACCGCGCGCCGTGGCTGCAAGCCCAGGCGGCCTGGCTGGCGCAACCGGCCAACCGGAACGGGTGCGTGCTGGCCTGCTCGGCGCTCAAACGTCGCTACCGGGACGTGCTGCGCACCGGGCGGCCGGATGCCTGGTTCCTGCACCTGGCCGGGGATCCGGTCACCGTGCGCGACCGGGTCGATCGGCGGCTCGGGCACTTCATGCCGGCCACCCTGGTCGGCTCGCAGTATGCCGACCTGGAGCCGCTGCAACCGGACGAGCGGGGGGTGGCCGTGGACTTCGACCGGCCACCTTCGGAGATCGTCCGGGAATTCCTGGCTGCGCTGGCTGCTTGACGGCAGCGGTACTGTCGAGCATCCAGCACAGAGCGTGCACAGTGAGCGTTGGTCAGAATCGGATCAGGGGACGGCGTCCCCGGGGCGACCACCCAACCGGGTACCGTCCGCCAGGACCAGGCATGATCGACACAACAGACCTTATAGCGGGCATAGGACCGTAAAGAACGGAGCGGTGGTGGCGCAGGGACGCGGGACCGGGACGGGCACCAAGCTGGTGATCGTCGAGTCCCCTGCCAAGGCCAAGACGATCGGCGGTTACCTCGGGTCGGGGTACACCGTCGAGGCGTCGATCGGTCACATCCGTGACCTGCCGCGCAACGCCGCGGACGTGCCCGCCGCCTACAAGAGCGAGCCGTGGGCGCGGCTGGGGGTGAACACCGAGGCGGACTTCGAGCCGCTGTACGTGGTCAGCCCGGATCGCAAGCAGCAGGTCAGCAAGCTCAAGGCGCTGGTGAAGGACGCCGACGAGGTCTACCTGGCGACAGATGAGGACCGCGAGGGCGAGGCCATCGCCTGGCACCTGGCGCAGACCCTGAAGCCCAAGGTGCCGGTCCGCCGGATGGTGTTCCACGAGATCACCCCAGCCGCGATCGCCCGGGCGGTCGCCGAGCCGCGCGACATCGACGCCGGCCTGGTCGACGCCCAGGAGACCCGGCGGATCCTGGACCGGCTGTACGGCTACGAGGTCTCGCCGGTGCTCTGGAAGAAGGTGCTGCCGAAGCTCTCCGCCGGGCGCGTGCAGTCGGTGGCCACCCGCATCGTGGTGGAGCGCGAGCGGCAGCGGATGGCCTTCCACAGCGCCGAGTACTGGGACATCGAGGGCACCTTCGCGCCGACCGACCGCAAGCCGAACGATCCTGAGACCTTCACCGCCACCCTGGTGGCACTGGGCGACGAGCGGATCGCCACCGGCCGGGACTTCGACCCGGCGACCGGCCGGGCCAGCAGCGAGGTGCTGCATCTGGACGAGCCCGGCGCGCGCGGCCTGGCCGCCCGCCTGGAGAACGCCCGGTTCGCGGTCACCCGGGTGGAGGAGAAGCCCTACCGGCGCCGGCCCTACCCGCCGTTCATGACCTCGACGCTGCAGCAGGAGGCCGGCCGCAAACTGCGCTGGTCGTCCTCGATCACCATGCGGGTGGCGCAGCGGCTGTACGAGAACGGCTATATCACCTATATGCGAACCGACTCGACGAACCTGTCGGAGACGGCGCTGACGGCGGCCCGAAGCCAGGCCCGCGACCTCTACGGCGACGCCTACGTGCCGGCCGAGGCGCGCCGGTACAGCCGCAAGGTGAAGAACGCCCAGGAGGCGCACGAGGCGATCAGGCCGGCCGGTGACACCTTCCGTACCCCGGGCGAGCTTGCTGGGCAGATCAAGGGCGACGAGTTCCGGCTCTACGAGCTGATCTGGCAGCGCACGCTGGCCTCGCAGATGGCCGACGCGGTCGGCACCACGGTCTCGATCCGGCTGGCCGGCGACTCGGTGACGGGGGAGCGGGCCGAGTTCGCCACCTCCGGCCGCACGATCACCTTTCCGGGCTTCCTGCGTGCCTACGTCGAGGACACCGACGACGACAGCGGCAAGGACGACGCCGAGAAGCGGCTGCCGCAGCTGGCCCGCGGCGACGGCCTGGGCGTGCGCGGGCTGGACCCGTCCGGCCACTCGACGAACCCGCCGGCCCGCTACACCGAGGCCTCGCTGGTCAAGGCGCTGGAGGAGCTCGGCATCGGCCGGCCGTCCACCTACGCCTCGATCATGCAGACCATCCAGGACCGCGGCTACGTCTGGAAGAAGGGCTCGGCGCTGGTCCCGTCCTGGGTGGCGTTCGCGGTGGTCGGGTTGCTGGAGAGCCACTTCGGGCGGCTGGTCGACTACGGCTTCACTGCCTCGGTTGAGAACGACCTGGACTCGATCGCGGACGGCAACACCAGCCGGGTCGAGTGGCTGCGCCGGTTCTACTTCGGGCTGCCGGAGACCGCCCGCACTGACGGCGACGGCGCCCGGATCTCGGCCCAGGGCGGGCTGAAGAAGCTGATCGCCGAGCGGCTCGAGGACATCGACGCCCGCGGCGTGAACTCGATCCAGCTGTTCGGGCCGGACAGCGACATCGTGGTGCGCGTCGGCCGGTACGGCCCGTACGTCCAGCAGGGCGGTCCGGACTCCGACCGCCGCGCGTCGGTGCCGGAGGACCTGGCGCCGGACGAGCTCACCCGGGACAAGGTCGAGGAGCTGCTGTCGGCGCCGTCCGGCGACATCGTGGTCGGCGTCGACCCGGAGACCGGCCGGGAGATCACCGCTCGCAACGGCCGGTACGGCCCGTACGTCACCGACGGCGAGCGGACCGCCTCGTTGTTCAAGACCATGTCGCTGGAGACGCTGACCCTCGACCAGGCCCGCCAGCTGTTGACGCTGCCCCGGGTGGTCGGGGTGGACACCCAGGTCGAGGAGGACGGCACCGCCAAGCCGATCGAGATCACCGCGCAGAACGGCCGCTACGGCCCGTACATCAAGCGCGGCACCGACTCTCGATCGCTGGAGTCGGAGGACCAGCTGTTCACCGTCACGCTGGAGCAGGCGCTGGCGATCTTCGCCCAGCCGAAGCTGCGTGGCCGGCGAGCGGCCGCCGCGCCGCCGCTGAAGGAGCTCGGCAACGACCCGGTGTCGGGCCGCCCGATGGTGGTCAAGGACGGCCGGTTCGGCCCGTACGTCACCGACGGTGAGACGAACGCCTCGCTGCGCCGGGATGACTCGGTGGAGGAGCTGACCGACGAGCGCGCGGCCGAGCTGCTGGCCGACCGGCGGGCCCGGGGTCCGGTGAAGAAGGCGACCAAGAAGAGCACTGCCAAGAAGGCGCCGGCCAAGAAGGCGGCGGCTACCAAGACGGCAGCGAAGAAGGCGCCGGCCAAGAAGGCACCAGCCAAGAAGGTCGCCGCCAAGAAGGCCTGAGCGGCGGCCTGGCTCAGCGCTGCCGGCGCTCGATCCGGGTGAACATCTTCTCCCGGCGCCGGGCCACCGCGTCCGACCGGGTGTGCGTCTGCCGCTCGGTGCGCACCCGCTCGCCGGTGCCGGCCGGGTAGCCGGCCTTCACCAGCCGGTGCTCGGTGGTCTCGATCAGGTAGCCGAGCGAGAAGATCAGCCCCATGATGATGCCGCCGAGGGCACTCATGCCGCGGATCCAGAACGGGCCGGGCACGAAGATCAACACCAGTGCGACCAGCGGCGCGACGTAGAGCAGCGACCGCAGCACCTGGCGCAGCGCCCAGGTGCGGCAGGTGGTGTCGTGCAGCACCCAGGCGGCGTACTCGTCCGGCAGCCCGCCGCCGAAGGAGTACCAGAGCCATTGCGCGGGGTTGGGGCGGTGCATGCCTCCAGCCTGCCACTGCCGCCGGGGCGCGCGGGCCGCGCCGGCTCGGGCCAGCCCGGTCAGGCCTGCTGGAACTCGATCCGGTTGCCGAACGGGTCGAGCACATGGAACCGGCGGATACCGGGCAGCTCGCCGTCGGCCCGGGTGCCCGGGTGGCCAGCGGTCGCGAGCCGCTCGAACAGGGTGTCCAGGTCATCGACCAGGAACGCCGGATGTGCCTTGCCGGCCGGGTGGAACGGCTCCTCGACACCCAGGTGCAGCACTGCGTTCCCGGAGCTGAACCAGCAACCGCCGCGGCCGGCCAGCGCCGCCGGCTTCGGCTGCTCGGTCATCCCGAGCAGGCCGCCGTAGAAGGCGCGGGCAACGTCCTCGGAACCGCGCGGAATGGCCACCTGCACGTGGTCGAGCCCGGTGATCACTTGGCCGCCACCACGAAGGTGCGCAGGAACGGGAAGACGGTGCCGTACTCGGCCGCCGGATAGGCGGCGCGCAGCCGGGCGGCGTACTCGCGCTCGAACTCGGCGGCCGCCTCGGCCGGCAGCGCGGCCAGCACCGGACGCAGCCCGGTGCCGCGGACCCACTCCAGCACCGGGTCGGCACCGGTCAGCACGTGCAGGTACCGGCTCTGCCAGGCGGTCACCCGCAACCCGGCCCGGGTCAGCAGGTCGAGGTAGTCCTCGGCTGGCGCCACCGCGTCGGCGTGCCGCAGCACCCCGGCCAGCCGACCGGCCCAGGCCGGTGACTCGGCCAGTTCGCGCATCAGCACGTGGGACGGCGAGCCGAAGTTGTCCGGCACCTGAAAGGCCAGCCAGCCACCGGGGTTGAGCTCGCCGGCCCAGCGCCGCAGCAGTTCCCGGTGGCCGGGCACCCACTGCAGCAGGGCGTTGCTGACCAGCACGTCCACGCCCTCGGCGGAGAACTCAGCGGCGTCGGCGCGGTCGAACCTGACCCGGTCGGTGCGGTACTGCTGGGATCGCTCGATCATCTCGGCGGAGGAGTCCAGACCACGCACCTCGGCGCCCGGCCACCGGTCAGCCAGCGTGGCGGTCAGCTCACCCGGCCCGCAGCCCAGATCCACCACCGAGCTCGGCTGCTCGGCGCCGATCTGGCTCACCAGGTCGAAGAACGGCCGGTTCCGCTCCGAGCGGTAGCGGGCGTACTGCCGTGGATCCCAGCGCATGCGCATCAACTCCTGAGTTATCTCGATATCGAGAGACTATATCTTGATGTCAAGTTATTGGTAGGCTGTCGCCCGTGACCGACGAGGTGGACCTGATCGCCGCGGCCTGGCAGGCCGAACGGCCGGACCTGGACCTGGCCCCGATCCAGGTGCTCAGCCGGATCAGCCGGATCGCCCAGCTGCTGGCCGACCGGCGCAGCCAGGCGTTCGCCGAGCACGGGCTGGCCGGCCACGAGTTCGACGTGCTGGCCGCGCTGCGCCGGTCCGGGACGCCGTACGAGCAGACCCCCGGCCAGCTGATCGAGGCCACCCATGTCACCTCCGGCACCATGACCAACCGGCTGGACCGGCTGGCCGCCCGCAACCTGGTGCTGCGCAAGCCGCATCCGGCGGACGGCCGGCAGGTGATCGTCCGGCTGACCGCCGTCGGCCGGCGCAAGGTGGATGCTGCCTTCGAGGCGCTGCTGGCTACCGAGGAGGCGCTGCTGGCCGGTCTCTCGGCCAGCCAGCGGGCCGGCCTGGCCGCTGGACTGCGCCGGTTGCTCGAGCTGGCCGGCGACTGACCGGGCCCGAGGTGTCCGACCAACCCGGGAACCGTCGGGGCCGCCCAGTACCCTGACTGCCATGCCGAACCCGTTGTTCATCGCCTTCGAAGGCGGCGAGGGAGCCGGCAAATCCACCCAGATCGCGCTGCTGGCAGACCGGCTGCGGGAGCGTGGCGAGCGGGTGTTCGCCACTCACGAGCCCGGTGCCACCTCGGTCGGCAAGGCCATCCGGTCGCTGCTGCTGCACACCGACGAGCCGATCACCGCGCGCAGCGAGGCGCTGCTGTTCGCCGCTGACCGGGCGCACCATGTCGAGACCGAGATCCGGCCGCGGCTCGCGGACGGTTGGCAGGTGCTCTGCGACCGCTACGTCGACTCCTCGATCGCCTACCAGGGCGCCGGCCGCGAACTGGCCGCCGGCGAGGTGGCCCGGGTGTCCGAGTGGGCCACCGGCGGGCTGCTGCCCGACCTGACCGTGCTGCTCGACCTGGCACCCGAACTCGGCCTGGCCCGGGCCGGCAACCGGGCCCGGCACGACCGGTTGGAGCGGGAGCGGTTGGACTTCCACGAGCGGGTCCGGCAGGGCTTCCTCGAGCTGGCCGCCGCGGCGCCGGACCGGTATCTGGTGCTGGACGCAGCCCGGACGGAATTCGACCTGGCGGTCAAGATCGCCGACGCGGTGGTGAGCCGGCTGTGACCGTCTTCGACGCGCTGATCGGCCAGCACGCCGCGATCGCCGAACTGAGCCGGGCCGCCGCGGCGGCGTCCGACCTGGTCGCCGGCCGGCCGGCCCAGCCGGGCGCGCTCACCCATGCCTGGCTGTTCACCGGGCCGGCCGGCTCCGGGCGGTCGGTGGCCGCCCGGGCGCTGGCAGCGGCGGTGCAGTGCGATCGGCAGCCAGCCGGCTGTGGCAGCTGCCCGGCCTGTCACTCGGTCAAGGCCGGCACCCACCCGGACGTCCGGCAGGTGATCCCCGAGGGATTGTCGATCGGGGTCAACGAGATGCGGGCGGTGGTCGGACTGTCAGCCCGCCGGCCATCGCTCGGCCGGTGGCAGGTGGTGGTGATCGAGGACGCCGACCGGCTCACCGAGGGCGCCGCGAACGCGCTGCTCAAGGCGATCGAGGAACCACCGGACCGGACGATCTTCCTGCTCTGCGCGCCGTCCACCCATCCGGACGACGTCATCGTCACCATCAGGTCCCGCTGCCGGGTGGTGCCGTTGCGCATCCCGCCGGCCGCCGCGATCGCCGAGGTGTTGCGGGCCGAGGGGTTCGACGCCGAGACCGCCGAGTGGGCGGCGCAGGCGTCCGGTGGCCACATCGGCCGGGCCAAGCGGCTGGCCCGCGACCCGGAAGCCCGGGCCCGGCGCGAAGCGGTGCTGGCCATCCCGGCCCGGCTCACCTCGCTGCACGCATGCTTCGAGGCGGCCGACCACCTGGTGCAGGCGGCCGAGGCGGAGGCCCGGTCGCTGCACGCCGACCAGGACGTCACCGAGATCGAGGAACTGAAGGTGGCGATGGGGGCCGGTGGCACTGGCAAGGGCGCGACCGCGGCCGCCCGGGGCAGTGCCGGCGTGCTGAAGGAGCTGGAGCGCCGGCAGAAGTCGCGGGCCACCCGGCTGCAGCGGGACGCGCTCGACCGGGCGCTGGTCGACCTGGCCAGCTTCTACCGGGACGTGCTGCTGGTGCAGTCCGGCGCCGAGGTTCCGGCCGCGCATCCCGACTTCGCGACCGACGTGCGGACGGTGGCCAGGGCCCTCGACCCGGCCGGTGCGCTGAACCGGTTGGACGAGGTGCTGGCCTGCCGGCAGGCGATCGAGCTGAACGTCAAACCCAAGATCGCGGTCGAGGCGATGACTGCCGCCCTGCGGTTGCCATAGCCGGCTCCGGGGCCGAACCAGCCCGGATCTGCCGTAACCTCGACGCCGTGGGGATGATCTGCGCGGTGACCTTCACCGACAAGGGCCGGCTGTACTACGCCGACCCCGGATCGCTCAGGCCGGCCGTCGGTGACCACGTGCTCTACCCGACCGAGGACGGGCCGGAGGTCGCCCAGGTGATGTGGGCGCCGCAGTGGACGTCCGAGGAGATCGGCGGCCTGCCGGTGCTGGCCGGCCTGGCCTCGGCCGACGACCTGGCGGCGCTGGCCACCGCCCGGCGCAAGCGGGCCGACGGGCGGGTCGCGGCGCGCCGGCTGATCCGGGAACACGGCCTGCCGATGAAGGTGATCGGGGTCGATCACGTGCTGGCCAGCAACCGCACCGTCATCTACTTCACCGCTCCGCACCGGGTCGACTTCCGGGCGCTGGTGCGCGACCTCGGCGCGACGCTCAGGGGCCGGGTCGAGCTGCGGCAGCTGACCGCCCGGGACGAGGCGCGGTTGATCGGCGGCATCGGCTCGTGCGGCCGGGAGCTCTGCTGCTCGACCTTCATGGTCGACTTCGAACCGGTGTCGGTCCGGATGGCGAAGGACCAGGACCTGCCGCTGAACCCGCTGCGGATCTCCGGTGCCTGCGGCCGGTTGATGTGCTGCCTGAAGTACGAGCACCCGCTGTACCAGGACTTCGCCGAGCAGGCTCCGGCGATCGGCTCGTGCGTCTCGACGCCGGACGGCGAGGGGACGGTGGTCGGACACTCGGTGCCGGCCGAGTCGGTGGTGCTGCGGATGAACGCCGACGGCCGCAGGACCAGTTGCGCGCTGGCGTCGGTGTGCTCGTCCCGCAAGGCGCACGACGGCTTCTACGGCGACGGGACGGTCGGCTCGGCCAAGCCCGGGCCGCATGTCACAGGCTCGGCCAAGGCCGATCCGAACGGCTAGCAGTTCCGCCGACCGGGTCGGCTTGTCCGCCGGAAACAATCGATCAAAAGAATTCTCGACTTTCGCTTGACCACCGTCCGTCTCCCGGTATTGTCTCCGCTCGGAATGGGCGTATGTGCTGTGTGAATATCGCCGCTGCGCACGTTCCTTCAATCAGTCAACGGGAGGGAATCAGGCCATGGCCGACATCGAGAGCAACAATTCGCAGGAAGCGGCGGACAACACCATCAAGCACGTCGCCAACGCCGCGGAGGCCTACAGCAAGGGCGACATTCACACCGCGGTGACCGAGACCGGCAACGCCATCAAGTCCGCCGCCGAGGGTGCCGGCTTCCTCTCAGTCGGTAGCTGAGCCTTCGCTCGGTTCGATCAGACACGTTCGATCAGACACGGCGTTCGATCAGACACAGCGAAGGGACGACAGATGCTTGGCAACGACCAGGACGGCGGCATTCCGCCGTTCAACCTCGGCGGCAACCCGCCGGTCAATCCGGGCGGCACGCCGCCGTACAACCCCGGCGGGTCCAGTCGGGATGACATCAGTCACGACACGCCTGACGTGTTGATCCCCGAGACCCCCGACCTGCAGACAGCTGCGGACAAGGCGACGGCTTCCCTCGAGGCGCACAAGGCAGCGTTGATCGCCGACGACATGGTGGGGGCGGAGCAGCACGGCCTGAACGCCCAGCGCTACACCATCGACATGCTGCGGCACCTGCGGCAGGAGATGGTGAAGTCGCTGGCTGACGGCGAGCACGGCAAGACCTTCTGATCATTGCGATCCATTCGCCGACCGGCAGGGACCTCCCTGCCGGTCGGCGGTGTCATCGGCGAATGCGACGGAATTCCGCCGGCCGGGCAGCATAAAGACCCGCAGGCGTCTGCGGGACGATATTGCAGAATTGATTCAGGTGACTACCGAGCGGCTGCGCCGACGAACCGCTCTGCGCGCTGACGTGGCGGTCCGGCCTCAGCCGCCCAGCAGGAGCGCGCGGGTGGCCGCATCGGCCGGATAGAACGTCTCGATGGTCAGCTCCGACAGGGTGACCTCAAGCGCCGTGCCGAACACGGTGGTCGTCGACAGCAACGAGAGCTCACCGGCCGGGGTGGCCAGCTTCAGCGGGACGATCAGCCCGGGCGCGCTCGACCGGTCGGCCCGCACCGGTCCGAACTCGGCGAGCAGCTCGGCAAGCCGGGGGTCGCCGGTGGCGTCGTGCTCCCGGCGCAGCCGGGCCAGCAGGTGCGCCCGCCACTCCGCCAGGTTGGCGATGCGCGGCGCGAGCCCGTCCGGGTGCAGGGTCAGCCGCAGCACGTTCACCGGCGGCTCCACCAGGCCCGGCGCTGCGCCGGCCAGCAGGCGGTAGACGGCATCGTTGGCGGCGACCAGGTCCCAGCCGGCGTCGATCACCAGCGCCGGGTAGGGCAACTGCCCGGTCAGCAGGCTGTCGATCGCCGCGGCCACCTCGGCCATCGCCGGCTGCTGCAGGGAATGCTCGGGGTGCGCCGGCGCGTGACCGCCGGCCAGCAGGATCCGGTTCTGCTCGCGTAGCGGCACCGCGAGCTGCTCGCAGAGCCGCAGGATCATCTCGCTGGTCGGCCGGGCCCGTCCGGTCTCGATGAAGCTGACGTGGCGGCTCGACACCCCCGCCCGATGCGCCAGTTCCAGCTGCGACAGGTTGCGGCGCTGTCGCCAGGAGCGCAGCGCTGGTCCGGCGGCGACGGTCATGAGGTCAACCTAGCGGCCGGCATAGCGAGTGCCATGACCTCTGAGGTAATCGACCCGACTACCCCGGCTGCGATCAACTGGACGGGTACCCAGTCAGAACCTAGATCGGAGCGAACCATGAGCAAGCCCGCCTACGCCATCGCCTACCTGCGCGACGTCCGGTTCGGCGACGACATCGTCGCCTACCTCGAAGCGATCGACGCCACCCTGGACGAGTACGGCGGTCGGTTCCTGGTGCACGGCAGCCGGCTCACGCCACTGGAGGGGGAGTGGCCCGGGGACGTCATCATCATCGAGTTCGGCAGCCGGGAGGCCGCCGAGCGCTGGTACGACTCGCCCGCCTACCAGCGGATCCTGCCGCTGCGCACCGAGAACTCGGACGGCGTCGCGGCCATCGTGGACGGCGTCGAGCCGGGATACCGGGCGGCGAGCGCGGTGGCCAAGCTGCTGGCCGGTTGACGCTGCCAGCTCAGACCGCGCGGAACACCCAGCCGCGCAGCAGCACGAACCGCAGCCGCGTCGCCAGCAGGGTTGGCCAGCACCAGCGCGGTCAGCTACGCCGGCTGGATTCGGCCCGGCAGGTAAAGGGTTTCGGTCGTCATGTCAGACAGCTTGATAGGCGTTGCTTGCCGCAGTCTGTGACGGTTCTGTCGGATTGCCGTGCATCGGCAGGGTGACCGCGAACCGGGTGTCGCCCGGCTGGCTGCGGACGTCGATCCGGCCGCCGTGCGCGGCGACCACCGCAGCCACGATGGCCAGTCCGAGACCGGTGCTGCCGGCCTTGCGGGAGCGCGACTCCTCGCCCCGGGAGAACCGCTGGAAGATGTCCGGCATCAGGACCGCCGGGATGCCGGGACCATCGTCGGCCACGGTGATCACCGCCCAGCCCGGATCCGACCGGAGCGACAGCCGCACCGAACAGCCGGCCGGGGTGTGGGTGCGGGCGTTGGCCAGCAGGTTGGCGAGTACCTGGTGCAACCGGGCGGCGTCACCCTGCACCAGCACCGGTTCGTCCGGCAGCTCCAGCGACCAGCGGTGGTCCGGTCCGGCGGCGTGCGCGTCGGACAGCGCGTCCACCGCCAGCCTGGTCAGGTCTACCTCGGCGCGGTCCAGCGGCCGGCCGGCGTCCAGCCGGGCCAGCAGCAGCAGGTCCTCGACCAGCGCGGTCATCCGGCCGGCCTCCGACTCCACCCGGCTCATCGCATGGGCGATGTCCGGTGGCGCGACCTCCCGGCTGCGGCGGGTCAGCTCGGCGTAGCCGCGGATCGACGCCAGCGGGGTGCGCAGCTCGTGGCTGGCGTCGGCGACGAACTGGCGCACCCGCTGCTCGCTGTGGTGCCGGGCGTTCAACGCGTCGGTGACGTTCACCAGCATCCGGTTCAGCGCCACCCCGACCTGGCCGACCTCGGTGTGCGGGTTCGGGTCCGGCACCCGGACGGGCACCGACACCTCGCCGGACTCCAGGTTCATCTCGGCCACCCGGCTGGCGATCGCGGTGACCCGGTGCAGCGGGCGCAACGCCAACCGGACGATCACCGCGCCGACCGCGCCGGCGATCGCCAGCGCCAGCAGGGTGAGCCCGACGATGGTCAGGGTGACCCGGTTCAGCGTCTCGTGAACACCCTTGAGCGGAAAGGCCAACACCCGGGTCAGGCCACCGTCGGTGGTGTTCGACTCGGCCCGGTAGTCACCCAGTCCCGGCAGGTTCACGGTGTGCGGGCGGCCGTCCTGCGGCACCGCGGCCAGTGCGGCGGCCACCTCACCGGTCAGCTGCGGATTGGTGTCGTTGCTGTCCTCGATCTGCGAGTTGAGCACCGTGTTGCCGCCGGCGACGACCACGCCCACCGCGCCGATCGGTGAGCCGGGCGGCAGGATCAACCGCTGCTCGTCACCGTCTGGCCGGGCCCGGTTGCCGGCGTGGAAGTTGCCGCCGGCGGTGCCCAACTGGCGGTCCAGCGCGGCGGTCAGCGAGTTCTGCACGGCCAGGTCGGCGAACACCCCGATGCCGGCGCTGACCAGCACCAGCAGGCCGAGGAAGCTGGCGATCAATCTGGTGCGCAGCGTCCAGTCGCGCGGTCTCGGCCAGGACAGCCAGGCCATCGGCTCGTCAGCTCGCCGGTCGCAGCACGTAGCCGACGCCGCGCAGGGTGTGGATCATCGGACTGCGGCCGGCGTCGATCTTCTTGCGCAGGTAGGAGATGTAGATCTCGACCACGTTCTGCTGGCCGCCGAAGTCGTAGTTCCAGACCCGGTCCAGGATCTGGGCCTTCGACAGCACCCGGCGCGGGTTGCGCATCAGGTAGCGCAACAATTCGAACTCGGTGGCGGTCAGCGTGATCTCGTCACCGGCCCGGCTCACCTCGTGGCTGTCCTCGTCGAGCATCAGGTCGCCGACGGTCAGCACCGAGCCGCCCTGCGCGATCGCGATCGTCGTGCGCCGCAGCAGCCCGCGCACCCGGGCGACGACCTCCTCTAGGCTGAACGGCTTGGTCACGTAGTCGTCGCCGCCGGCGGTCAGTCCGGCAATCCGGTCCTCCACCGCGTCCTTGGCGGTCAGGAACAGCACCGGCACGTGCGGGGCGTCATCCCGCAGTCGGCGCAGCACCTCCAGCCCGTTCAGGTCGGGCAGCATGATGTCGAGCACCACCGCGTCCGGCCGGAACTCCCGGGCTGCCCGAACCGCGGACAGCCCGTCGTGCGCGGTGCGGATCTCCCACCCCTCGTAACGCAGCGCCATGGTGAGCAAGTCGGCGAGGTTGGGCTCGTCGTCGACGACGAGCACCCGAACCGGCTGGCCGTCCGGACGGACCAGCGACGAGGTGGCGCGGGAGGCACTTGTGGTCATGCTGAACAGCGTGCGGCACCGAACTGATGGCTGGCTGGCAGAAGTCTGTGTGGATTCTGTGGCTTACCCCGGCCGTGCGCGGCATTGACCTAGGGAATCCGGCAACCAGTGCGGTCGATCCAAAATCAGACAACCATCCCTTTTGATCTTCCGGTGCGGACCCTGGGCGTTCGACTATCGGCGACGGATGGTCGCGCCGTCGGCGTAACGTACTGAACGGGTAAGCGCTTTCAACGGCGGCCCGGATCAGGTGGGCCGCACCACTCGCTGCCGCGTATGCCGTCCGATCCGACGGGGTTGATTGGCATTAAATGGATGCTAGAACGGCGCGAACTGCGGTTGCCGCCCCCGGCACCCTGGTCTAGCGTCGAACGGCGATAGAGCTGCAAGGCGGTAGAGAAACCTGCTGTTGCGGCGACTCCGAAATAGGTACGCCATGACTGGCTTGCTGGAAACAGCACACGACTGTTCCGTGATTTCCGAGGTCGACCCCCTACTGCGGGTGCTGCTTCACCGACCGGGCCGTGAATTCGATCGAATCACCCCCTCGAATGCCCAGGATCTGCTTTTCGACGAGACGCCTTGGGCGGTACGGGCGGGTGAGGAGCACGACGCTTTTGCGGCCGCGTTGCGGGCCGCCGGTGCCGAAGTCATCTATGTGCGCGACGCGCTCGAGACGGCACTGGCCGACGAAGCCGCACGGCAACTCGTGATCGAGGAGTCGCTGAGCCTTCATCAATTGGCTTTTCCCTATTCCCGGGCGGTCTACGACCATCTGCTCGGGCTCAGTTCCGCCGACCTGGCCGAAGTGCAGATAGCCGGACTTACTTTCGACGAGGTGCCGGGGCTGGCGTCCTGGTCCAGAGCGCTGATGGAGCCCGCCGAGTTCTTGCTGCCGCCGCTTCCGAACCAGGTGTTCATGCGCGACAGTTCCGCGGTGCTGTACGGCGGGGTCCACCTCTCTCGCATGCGCAAGTCGGCGCGCTACCGGGAATCCCTGATCGCCTCGCTGGTCCATGAGGTGGTCACGTCCGGAGAGACCGCCCGGGCGGCCTTCACGGCCGGGGTCGAGGGCGGCGACATCCTGGTAGCCGGCGGTGAACGGCTGCTCATCGGGGTGAGCGAGCGGTCCGGAGGGCATGCCGCCATCACGCTGGCCACCCAGTTCCTGACCGAGTACCCCGCGGGTGCGGCGATCCTGGTTCCGCTGCCGCGGGCCAGGTGGGCCATGCACCTCGACACGATCCTCACAATGATCGACCACACCCGCTTTCTCGCCTACGGCAGCGTCACCGACGAACTGCAGGGTTTCGAGTTTCGCCGCAAGGGCGACACCGTCGAATGCTCGTCGAGTGGGCCGCTGCGCACCGTGATCTCGCAGAGCCTCGGCGCGTCCGTCGAATTCATCCAGATAGCCGGTTCGGCCTGCCGGCTCGAGGCCGAGCAGTGGAATGACGCCTATAACGTGCTGGCCATCGCGCCGAACGTGGTGGTGGCCTACGCCAGGAATCAAGCCTGCAACGAGCAGCTCGCCAGCCGGGGCATCGAAATCGTGCCCATTGTCGGCTCGGAATTAGGAAAGGGACGCGGCGGTCCCCGGTGCATGTCCTGCCCGGTGCTTCGACAGGCCTGACGAGGCGTCCGTCGTGTTCGGGCTCAGCCACGAGCCTGCCGTAGAAAAAGATTGCCAAGGAGTTCGCATGACCACTCAGCAGTTGCCGTCCGAGGAAGCAGTCGCGGCGATCAAGGATCAGATCCAAGGGGTTTACAACGCGATTGCCGCCGAATACGACGAGCGCATTCCCGGAAGCGGGCACGCCGACGACATGTTCACGGCTTCCGAACTCGAGTTTCTGATGAACAAGGTCAGCCCGACCGACCGGATCCTGGACATGGGCTGCGGCACCGGCCGCTTCACCGTGCCGCTCGCGGTGATGGGCGCCGAGGTCACGGGCCTGGACCTCACCCCGGGCATGCTCGAGCAGACCGCACGCAAGCTCGACGAAGCGCACTGCAGCGCCACCCTGCAGCAGGGTGACATGGCGCAGCTGCCATTCCCAGACGGCAGCTTCGACGTCGTGGTCAGCATGCTCGCGCTGATGCACATCCCGCTGGCCGACCGCGAAGCGGTCTTCCTGGAGGCGGCCCGGGTGCTGAAGCCGGGCGGACGGATGCTGATCAGCGTCAAGAACTCGATCTTCGAGCGCATGTTCAAGGGCGACCGGTTCGCCGCGGTCGACCAGACCGACGTGCTCCACAAGGAGCTGATCTTCACCCAGACCCGCAGCGGCACCGAGTTCCGGGCGCCCTGGTACAGCTTCGCCCCGCACGACCTGGCCCGGCTGTTCGCCACCGCCGGCATGAGCATGACCCACCTGCGGGGCAACTCGCCGCTGAGCGTCTGGCTTGCCGACGAGGTGCTGGCGCAGAGCGGCATCCGGTCGGCGGTCGCCGGGATCGAGGCCGTGCTCGCCGACGTCGCCCCGCTGAACCAGCTCGGCTATCACCTGCTGGTCGAGGGGGTAAAGCCGCGATGACATTGCTGTCCGGATCGGAGGTCTCGGTCCGCGGAGCGCCCTGGCTCGTCCGCGCCCACGCCGCCTTCTGCGACGAGCTGCTCGATCCCGGCTACCCGTGTTACTTCGGATCGCAGGCCGAGCGGGAGGGGTTCCTCCGCTACACCACCGCGACCGAAGACGATCTGGAGCCGCTCCGCGATGACCTGACCGCGTTTGTCGAGCTGTCCCGGGCGAACCCGCGGCACCGGCACGTCCTGGTGGTCTTCTTCGACCACACGCAGGACGAGTCGTTCGACGCCTCGGCCGGGCGGTTCTGGCGGACGCTGCAATGGTTGCACGACCACGACCCCGAACCCTGGCCAGCGAACATCCCGAGCGATCCCGACGAAGCCGAGTGGGAGTTCTGCTTCAACGACGACCCGATGTTCGCGTTCCCGGTGATCCCGGCCTACCGGCTGCGCCGCAGCCGGGGACCGGGGAGCTACTTCGCCCTGTGCTTCCAACCGCGCCGGATCTTCGCCGGGGTCAACCGGGACGACCCGGGCGGCGAGCCGATCCGCCGGCACATCTACGAACGGGTCAGGGCCTGGGACGCGGTGCCGCCGCATCCGGTGCTCGAACCGATGGCCTACGGCGACCGGGACATGCGGGAGTGGCGGCAGTACGTGCTGCCGGACGCCAACTCCGAACTGCCGGCCAGCTGTCCGCTGCGGATCGGGGCGCACTCGGGGCGGGGTCGTTGACATGACTCCGGGTCTGGACCAGGAAGTTGCCAGCTGCGGCGCCCTCTTCGCCGACCCTGCCTGGCAGGACGCGTGGTCCAGTGCCACGGTCGAGCGGATCGACGCCGAGCAGCGGCTGACGGCGCCGGACCGGACCGGAGGCGAGATCGCCGTTCCGCTGTACCGCACGGCGGATTCGGCGCTCTGGCGGGGCTACGAGGACGACGCCGGCTGCAGTGATCTGCTGCCCTCGCCGGTCTGCTATCTGTCGAGCCTCTACGCCATCAGCAACCCGGTTAACCGCGTCGATCCCGCGCGACTGGCCGGCCTGCTCGACCGTGCCAAGGAAGTCGCGGCGGGCGGGCAGGCCACCGTGCTGGTCGTGCCGAACCTCGAGGACGCGGTGACGCTGAGCGAGTTGCGACACCGGCATCCGCCGGCTGCCGAGGTGCGACTCGACGCCACCTGCCGGACGTCGCTGCCGGCCAGCGTCGAGGAGTTCGTGGAGCGTCTCGGCAAGTCGGCCCGGTCGGACTTCCGCAGACGCCATCGCCGGGCGGTCGAGTCGGGCGTCAGCTTCGTCGTCTACCCGGCGGACGTCGCTGCCGGCCGGCTGCCGGAGTTCCTGGCGCTCACCGAGCAGGCGGCGCGTGAGCACGGGAACGCGCCGCTCTACGACCTGGCCACCCTCACCGCGATGGCGGCGGTGCCCGGCGCGGTGCTGCTGACCGCCCAGCATGATGGTGAGCTGCTGGCCGGCTCGCTGTCGTTCGTACACGGCGACTGCCTGGTGGTCTGGGCCGCCGGGATCGACTACGCGCGGCTGAAGGACTTCCACTCCTACGTCTTCCTGTTGCGCGAGACCCTAGAGTTCGCGATCGGCCACGACTGTCGATGGATGGACTTTGGCCGAGGCACCTTCGAGTTTAAGCGTCGGCACGGCTTCGGACTGACAACCTTGTACACCTTGTGCTACGACTTGGGGGTGGACCGGACGGGCTGGATCGACGACCTGGCCAAGATGGACGAGGCGATCCAGCCGCTGCTCGGTGGCGGCTGATGGAGGTGCCCACCGGACGCCGGCAGCTCATGCTGCTGCTGGTCGTGGTGTGCGTGCAGAACATCGCGTACACGGTGCTGATCCCGCTGGTGCCCAGGCTGCGGACCGACTTCCGGATGAGCGTGCTGGCGGTGGCGCTGGCCTTCGCCGGGTTCACCGCGACGAAGGCGCTCAGCCAACCCGTCGGCGGCTGGCTGAGTGACCGGCTCGGCCCCCGGCGAATCGGCTTGGCCGGGCTGGTGGTGGCGGCCGGCAGCACCCTGGCGCTGGCGTTCGCGCATACCGGCGGTGCCTTGCTGGTGACGCGGCTGGTCTGGGGGGTCGGTGAAGGCCTGGCCATTCCGGCCCTGCTGGTGCTGACCACCGAACTCGGCCGTGCTTCGGGGGTCGGCACCGATCGCGCCATCGGTTGGTTCGGTTCTGCCGCGGTCACCGGCATGGCGCTCGGGCCGCTCGTCATCGTCCCGTTCGGCGGAGCGGTCACGGTGCGGCAGGCCTTTCTGGTCGCCGGGGCGATGTCAGTGGCGAGTGCCGCTCTGTTCGCTCGGTTGCCGTTGCCGCAGCAGCCGATTCGCGACCGACCTGCCGTCGGGAACACGCCGCGGACCGGTGTGGCCGGCGGCGGACGGGAATTCCTTGCGGTGGTACTCGCGCTGGGACTGCTGGACTTCGTCAACAACTTCATCTACGCCGGCCTCGAGCCGCTGTTCGCGGCGTTCGGCGCGGCCGTCACGGGCAGCGCCCGGGCGGTGTCGATCGTGCTGTTCCTGGGGCTGCTGGCGTTCGCGGCGGCCGCCCCGCTCGCCGGGTCGGCGATCGCCGGCCGGTCCGCGCTGCGACTGGCGACCGGGTTCTTCCTGGTGCAGGCTGCCTGCCTGGCCGTGCCGGCCGGGCTGACCACCGCGGCGGTCGAGGTGGTCGCGTTCATCGTCTTCATGGCGGCCCAGTCGAGCGTGTACGTCTGCGTCCGGGGGGTGCTCGCCGGCTTGCGCGGCGACTACCAGGGTCGGGCGTTCGGGCTGTTCGGTCTGGTGTCGGACCTGGGCTGGGTGACCGGCCCGCTGGTGGTCGCCGGAATGTTCGGCCGGCCGCAATCCGGCACGCTGCTGTTGTGGGCCGCGCTGGCGGTGCTGGCCGCGGCGGGCGCGGCGCTGCTGGCCTGGTTCCGGCGGCGGGAACGGCCGCCGCGGGTCGCGCCGCCGGTGCCGGACGAGGCCGGACTGGCGGCCGGACCCTGAACGGAGGGCCGGCCAGCACACCTGGCACCCGATTCGGACAGCCGGCCGCCCAGCAGTTAGACTGCCCCGGTCGCGGTTCGCCGTGCGCCGCCTTAGCTCAGTCGGCAGAGCGTCTCACTCGTAATGAGAAGGTCTAGGGTTCGATTCCCTAAGGCGGCTCCATAGCTGAAGTGTTATTTGGATCACCGAAACCGCATCTTCGCACTTCCGTGTGGGCGGGTTTAGGCGATTCGGGCGTCACCGCCCTGCGCTTGCCAGCGGCGTACAAAGTTCGTAGACGGTGATTTTGCGACCAATCGCGGTGTGTGCGGCAGGTACCCCACTGCGCTAGGTGGGCCGGAGTGGTGGCGGATCCGTGCCCACACGTTTGATCATTAAACTGTGGTAGGGGCACTGAGCTTCAATCTCTTGTTAGATGCCGCTGGGCTGGCCGGAGGGGCTGCAGCGCTTCTGTCGTCTGTCAGCTACGTCAGTCGTCGGCTGCGGAGCAGCACCGCATCAGGTGTCGGCTACGCGATTCTGAGCCAGCTCGTTGAGCAGATCAAGGGCCGGTGGGTCGGTATGCCGACCTATCTGTCCAGCAGCGCGTCCAAAAGACCGTTCCCCATCAAGGTCCGGCGGCTCGACCAGGCCGAACCTGTCGAACTCCTCGATCACTGTCTCAGACATCAGACTGTGTTAATGATGGACGTACACGGGAGTGGAAAGTCGACAGTGCTGCGTCTAACTGCTGCTAGCCTTGCGCAGAGTCTGCCTTTGCCCGAGAGAGATGTAGAAATCGACCAATGGCTCCGCAGTTCCATTCTGCCCTTGCATGTGTATCTAGCCCGGTGGCCGGGCACCGGAACCCTGGATAGTTTTTTGCAACACGAGTTTCAAACGCAACACCAAACGACGAGCAGCTTGGCGGCGCTCGTGGTACAAAAAGCGCGCAATCTAGTTTTGTTGCTGGATGGCTTCGATGAAGTTCATTCCGAGGGTCGAAGTTTGCGGGCTGACGATGCTCGAAGGGACGTGTTATCGGAAGCAATCGTCGCCTTCCAGCGACGACACCCTGACGTTCATGTGGTTATCGCCTCGACGATAGCTGTTCCGAAGGTTTTTCCAGACATGGTAACCGTTGAGGTCCTCCGCCCGACAGCGGAAGAGATTCGCAGCCTCGCCGGTACTGATGAGATTTTGCTGGCCACGCTACGCAAATTGTGTGCGACTGGCAGCCCGCTACCTTTAGAAGTAGATTTGACTTGCTTCGCTCACGAGCAGAATATTGAAATTTCGGATAATGCCGGACGTCGGTGGGCGGACAGTGGGCCGGGACGCCTTGCTCCTAGGCTTACAAATCTGTTGGATATATATGTGGACACGCTACTCCGTGATGTAAGTAACCGGGACCTGCCGGCTCTCCTCTGGCTTGCGACACAGCTGAAGGTCAGAGGGGATAGCGCCGTGTTTCGTCCGTCTGAACTCGACCCGTTCTGGTTGCCGCTGCGCCGCCAGCGCTACTTGGCTTTTGCAACCATGGGTTGTGCAGTGATGCTTCTGCCCGCGTTGGTTGTCGCATTCGTGGCAGCTGCTGTCGGCCTCCCAGCACTTGCATGCGCGCTGACCGGTATTGGAATGGTGCTGCTGGGAGTGAACAATATCTGGACACATCGCTTCGTCTATTATGGGGTTCGGCGGCGAAAGCCTCACGCGGTCCATGAGCGGTCCTTCGACTCTGAATTGATGTGGGCTGAGCTCGCGAACAATCGCTCCGGCTTTTTTAGGGAAGCTGGCAAGCGCTTAGTCTTTGGCATTGTCGGAGGTTTGATGTTTGCGGTCCTTCGGATTGTCATTGGAGGAGCGCAGTCGACAACAGTAGGGAATACGACCGCTTTTGTTGTGGGTGTTTTGGTGCTTTGCATCGCGGAAGTTGTGGGTGGAGGGGCTCTTGGTCAATTCATCGCCGTCGGCGTAATCTGTGCTCTTGCTCATTTGGGTTCAGGTTCACTTTTAGCAGTCGTTCTGAAGACCGGCTTGCCAGCAGGTTTCGCATCTACCTTCGTCTTTCATCTGGCCGAGTTGGGCGAGGTGGCCGTCGTGAGTCCGTTGGGCCGCGCATCTACTGCTTTAAAGAGAAATGTCGTAGTGCAGACGCGGTTCGAATTCGCGCAATGGATCATGGTGGGAATTATTTTCGGCTGTACGGAAGCCTTGCTGTTTGGTGATCCTCGATGGCTCGTCGCCACCTTCTCTGCCGTGCTGGCGGCAGGCCTATTCTACGGGGTCCTCGGAGGATCCTTCCCGCTCCTGCTTTACGTAATTACACAACGGCGACTACGCAAGGCTGGCATTCTCGACGGCGAATTGCAGGACGTCCTCGATCGACTCGTTTCGGTTGGAATGCTTCAGAAGGAATCATACGGATTGGGTGTTCGTTTCATTCATCCAACAATCGCTGACGCAATTGGCGTCCACATAATCGCAGGCGGCCGATAATTTGCTGGTGGCCTGCGGGTGGCGACGGCGCGAAGTGCTACTGCTAAGCCGGCTGCTTACCATCGCTGGCATGGCAGCGCGCGCGGGCATCGTGGTCACCGGCACCGAGGTGCTCACCGGTCGGGTGGCCGACCGGAACGGGCCGTGGCTGGCCGAGCAGCTCAGGCAGCTCGGCTGCGACCTCGCGCAATTGGTGGTGGTCGGCGACCGGCCGGCCGACCTTCGCCAGGCGCTGGAGTTCCTGGCCGGGGGCGTCGGCGTCGACCTGATCATCACCTCAGGCGGCCTCGGTCCGACCGCGGACGACCTCACCGCGCAAGTGGTGGCCGACTTCCAGCACCGCCCGCTGGTCCTCGACCCCGAATTGCACACCAGGATCAGCGCGATCGTCGCGAACCTGACCGCCCAGCGCGGCTGGACCACCGACCCGGACGCCACCGCGGCGGCCACCCGCAAGCAGGCGATGGTGCCGGCCGGCGCACATCCGATCGAGCCGGTGGGCACCGCGCCCGGCCTGGTCGTCCCGCCGCCGGACGGCCAGGACGGGCCGCCGGTGCTGGTGCTGCCCGGGCCGCCCGGCGAACTGCGCGCGATGTGGCCGCAGGCAACCGCCGACGAGCTCGTCGCAGCGGCACTGAAGAACGCCGACGAGCTGCGCGAGCACACCGTCCGGCTCTGGGAGGTGCCGGAGTCCGAGCTGGCCGCGCTGCTGCGCGATAACCCGGACGCGCACCGCGAGCTCGAGGTGAGCACCTGCCTGCGCGAGGGCGAGCTCGAGGTCGTCACCCGCTATCCGGCCGAACGGCAGTCCGGCTATCAGCGCTTGCACGACCTGCTCGCCACCGCTTATCCACGAGCCGCGTTCTCGCTCGACGGCCGGACCGTCGACGACCTGGTCGCCGACGCGCTCACTAGCAGTAACCTGACCATCGCCACCGCCGAGTCCTGCACCGGCGGCGGCCTCGCGGCCCGGCTCAGCCGGCGACCCGGCTCGTCGGCCTACCTGCTCGGCGGCGTGGTCGCCTACGCCAACGCGGTGAAGCGACTATCCCTCGGCGTGCCAGCGGAACTGCTCGACACGGTCGGCGCGGTGAGCGCCGAGGTCGCCGAGGCGATGGCGCAAGGGGTGCGCCGCGAGCTGACCGCCGACCTCGGCGTCGGCATCACCGGCATCGCCGGTCCGGGCGGCGGCACCGAGGCCAAGCCGGTCGGGCTGGTGTATCTGTGCGCCACCGACGGCGACCGGACGCTGGCCCGGCGGCTGCAGCTCGGCGGTTCCCGGACCCTCATCCAGCAGCGGTCGATCACCGCGGCCCTGCACCTGGTGCGGGAGCTGCTCGTCGAGATTCCGCCGGAAACGCAGTGAGAATCTCGACCAGTGCGCTGCGCAGCGGCACCGGCAGCTCGATGGTCTCCAGCCCGGCGACCACGTCGGCCAGGCAGCCGTCGAGCCGGGCGTAGATCTCGTCCTTCAGGTCGTAGGCCAGGTGCGCCCGGTCAAGCACCGCGAAGCACTCGGCCCGGACGTCGTTGGCGCGCAGCCCGAGGTCGCCGACCAGTTCGAGCAGCGCGCCGCAACCGGCCGGCACCGACACGCCCACGCTGCCTGGCACCGGACCGGGCCGGACCGGCAGTTCCGCCCCGCCGCACCGGACCGTCCGGAGGTCGGCGAAGCCGCAGAAGACCACCTCGAAACGCCGGTCCGGCATGGCACCCGCCCCGATCCGCAGCGTCCCGGCGGCCGGGTCGAAGCTGAACCGGGTGCGCGTCCAGGCGCCGTCGTCGTCGACGTCCTCGACCAGCTCGAACTCACCGGCCGCGCCGGCGAACACCCGCAGCTCGAGCACCGCCGGATTCGCCACTCCGGCGGCGAGGCTGTCCGGATGGGCCAGCGGCACGATCGCGCCGGCGCGGGCCAGCACCGGCAGCTCGTCCAGCGGCCGGTGCAGCTTGAGCCGCCGGCCACCCCGGTAGGTCCGGCCGGTGAAGAAGTCGACCCAGTCGCCGGGCGGCAACCAGGCGGCGACGGCGCCCAGCCGGGTGACCGGATCACGTGGGTCGGTGATCGGCGCGACCACCAACTCGGTGCCGAACCAGAACTCGGCCGGGAACCGGTAGGCGTCCTCCTCCTCTGGGTCGGCGTAGTAGAGCGGCTGCACCAGCGGCTCGCCCTGGTAGTGCGCCCGGACGTTCATGCAGTACAGGTACGGGACGAGCTGGTGGCGCAACCGCAGGAACTCGGTCAACACCAGCCGCGCCTCGGCGCCGAACCGCCAGGGTTCCTTGGAGTTGAAGTCGCTGGCCGACGAGTGCAGCCGGTTGATCGGCGAGAACACCCCGAGCTGCACCCAGCGCGCGATCAGCTCATCGTCCTTGGTGCCGCGGAAGTGGCCGCCGACGTCGTGGCTCCACCAGCCGTAGCCGACGTTGGACGCGCAGGCGGTGAACCGCGGTTGAAAGGCCAATGATTCCCAGCTGATCACCGTGTCACCGGAGAACCCGATCGGGTACCGGTGACTGCCCAGGCCGGCATAGCGGGAGAAGGTCAGCGGGCGCCGCCCGCGCCGCGCCGAATCAAGGAAGTGCCAATGATTCAAAGCCCAAAGCGGGTCGAGTCCGGCCAGCCGGCTGCGGTCGCCCTGTTGCCAGTCCAGCCACCAGAAGTCGACGCCGTCGTCCTCCAGCGGGTGGTGCAGCTCCTCGAAGTACGCCGCGACGAACTCCGGATCGGTCAGGTCGAACTCCACCGGGCGTTCGGTGGCCGGGTCGATGCCCAACCGGCGGGCCATCGCGGGATAGGCCGCCTCGTGCGGTTGGACGCCGTCGGCCGGATGCACGTTCAGGGCGGTGCGCAGGCCGCGGGCGTGCAGGGCGGCCAGGAAGCCGGGCGGATCGGGGAACAGCTCGTTGTTCCAGGTGTAACCGGTCCAGCCGATGCCGAACCGCGGGTCGATGTCGACCAGGTGCCAGTCGGTGTCGAGCACCGCGACCGACAGCGGAATCCGCTGCTCGGCGAACCGGTCGACCAGTTGCAGGTACTCAGCCGCCGAGTACGCGTGATACCGGCTCCACCAGTTGCCCAGGGCGAACCGGGGGAGCAGCGGTTGTGGGCCGGTGAGCTGGTAGAACGCCCGCAGGGTCGCCCGGTAGTCGTCGCCGTAGCCGAAGGCGTAGAGGTCGATCGCGCCCGGTTCCCGCTGGCCGAAACCGCCGTCGGCGGTCAGCAGCAGGCTGGCGGAGTCATCGACCACCGCGATGCCGGTTCGCGACATCAGGCCCGGCTCGAGCTCGATGGCGCCGTCGGCGCCGTCCAGGGTCCGGGCGGTGCCGCCGAAGTTGCGCCGGTGCGGGGCCGGCTGGCCGTACGTCCAGAGGCTCCGGTACGGGTCGTGCGGGTGCTTCGGCCGTAGCGAGAGCCCGTCGGCGGAGAACTCCCCCTTGTCATAGCGCAGCCGGAGCTCGGCGGTCTCCAGCTCCAGCAGCTGGTCGCTCTCGGTGACGGCGAACTCGGCCGGCGGGAACGCCCGGTTCACCGCGAGCTGCGAGGCGCGGTCCTCGAACCGGCCGGACGGTGAGTACTCGAGCCGGAGCAGGCCGGCCGCCAGCACGGTGATCCGGTAATGCTCCCCCCGCAGGATGTTGGCCGGGAGCGCGACCGGGTCGAGCTCGAGCTGGCGCATACCGACAATCATCACATATCGTCCGTCGCGGAGCAGCGGCCAGCCATGGGCCGGCGCCGGCGTCACCAGCTCGTCGTCCGGTCGCGGGCTTATGCCTCGATCGTCACTGTCCGCTACGGTTGGCGGGCGGTGCATGCCGGCGCAGATCTGGTTCCCGAGAGCCTCTGGAGAAACCGAAGGGAAAGTCGTGTTCGGTCGCAGCCTCGCCCCGTTCGACGCGAAGGGTCAGACCCGGCTGCTGGCCGCCCTGGTGATCGACGCGCTGGGCTCGGGCCTGTTCGTCCCGCTCTCGCTGCTGTTCTTCGTGGCCACCACCCCGCTGTCGCTGCCCAAGGTCGGCCTCGCGCTGTCGGTCGCGGCGATCATCCGGATTCCGGCCACGATCGGCGCCGGGCCGTTCACCGATCGGGTGGGCGCCCGCCGGGCCGTGGTGGTGTCGCAATTGCTGCAGGCGATCGGCTTCGTCAACTACCTGTTCGTCGGCTCGTTCTGGTACCTGGTGCTCTCCGCCGGCCTGGTGCAGATCGGCAACTCGCTGTTCTGGGTCGCGTACCAGGCCCTGGTCTCCGAGGTTGCGGCCGATGACAGCCAGGAGCACTGGTTCGCCATGTGCGCGGCGATGCGCACGGCCGGCACCGCGCTCGGCGGCCTCGGCGCCGGCCTGACGATCGCGGTCGGCGGCCACGGCGGATACGCGCTGATCGCGCTCAGCAACGCGGTGTCGTTCGCGGCGGCCGCGCTGCTCATCGGCCGACCGGCCGGACGGCGCCCCGCCTCACCCACGGCGGCCGTGCTGTCGCCGGCGACTGCCGAACCGCGAGAGCCCGCCGCCGGCTGGAAGTCGGTGCTGGCGGACCGGCCGTTCCTCTGGTTCGTGGTGTTGAACTTCGGTTTCACCTTGCTGTCGCTCGCCTTCGCGCTGGCCACTCCGGTGTACCTGGTGCGGACGGTCGGGCTGCCGATCTGGACGCCCGGCGTGGTGCTCGCGCTCAACGCGGTGCTGGGCACCATCGGGGTGCCCTACGTGGTCGGACGGATCTCCGGCCGGCTGCGGCAGCGGGTGCTCACCGCATCGCAGGCGATGCTCGCCGGTGGCTTCGCCTTCTTCCTGGTGACCGACTACGTGCCGCGCGCCGTCGGGCTCGCGCTCGCGCTGGCCGGCGTGGTGCTGGTCGCCGGGTGCGAGGTGATCCAGGGGTCGGTGGTGCCCGCGGTCGTCACCGACGCGGCGCCGGCGCGGAGCGTCGGCCGGTACATGTCCGCCTACCAGTTGACCTTCGCGGTCGGCGACATCGTCGCGCCGACCCTGGTCACCGCCGCCTTGGCACACGGCGCGGTCACGCTGTGGGTGCCGATGATTGCCCTTGCCGGCCTGGGGATTCTCTCGGTGGCCCTGATCGCTCGCCGCATGCCGTCGCTGCGCCGGACGATCGGCGCCACGGTGTCGGATCGCACCGGCGAGCTGCGCGCGATGGAGGCCGACGGGCTGTAAGCGCCCGGTAAGCATCTGGGCTATTTGTACGATTTGGTCCAATTCTGTGGCAGCATGGAGGCATCCCGGCGCCCCAGGCGTCGACCCGCGTCGATGATTGGTACAGCGATTTGATGACCCCGGCCGCACTGCACCGCCAGCTGACTTCGGACGAGCCGTCCCCCGACGCCATCGCGCTGGCGGACGGGTTTCTGCGGGGGGTGATCGACCGCCGGCCGTGGTCGGACGCCGCGCTGGACTCGGTCGAGAGCCAGCTGCTGGCAAGCCGGCCGGCACCGGCCGAGCTGGGTCCGGACGAGGTGACCGTGGTGGCTGCTGCCGCCGCCCGGCACCTGGCACCGCTGGTCGCCCGGGACGGCAGTTGGCTGTCCGCGGTGGTTCGCGCGCCGTACTGCCACGTTCCGGGCGGCACGCGGTTGGCCGGGTTGGCCCATGCCTACCAGCGCTCGTCCGGATCGCGGCAGCGTCGGCGCGGGCTGGTCGAGAACCTGCTGCGGCGGCTGGGTCAGCTGCCCGGCGAGCCGGGCGGAAAGAACTACCTCGAAGCGCTGCGATTGGCCGATGCCGGCTACCTGTTGCCGAACCTGCTGCTGGCGCTGGCCCAGTCGCCGCACCGCTACCTTGCCGAGACGCTGGCCACCTTCGAGCCGACCCTGACCGGCGAACTCTGGCGGCTGCCGGGCTGGATCGCCGGCTGCCTCGCCGCGGCGGACGGCGCCCCGGCACCGTCGCAGCCTGACCAAGCCGACGTCGAGTCGCTGGTCTCGGCCGCGCTGGCCGAGTTCGAGGCGGTCGAGCTGGTGGCCGGCGGCGCCGCCCGGTACGGCAACTTCCGGGCGCTGCTCCGGCAGGCGGTCCGGCTGCACCGGGCCGAACTGGAACGCGCCTGCCTGGCCGCCCTGCGCGCGCCGGAGCAGGCCATGGTCGACCTGATCGAGCGCAAGACCCCGTCGGCCAGGTTCGCGCACGGCGCCGCCGCGCTGAACGGCACCCCGCTGGACCGGTACTTCGACCGGTCGCCGGCCAACAGCCGCGAGATCGCGGGAGCGCTGGCCGGATCGAGCTGGATCCGGCCGGGCGAGCCGGACCGCAGCCCGTTCCTGAGCACGCTGACCGGGCAGGACGCGCCGATGGGCAAGATCTTCAGCGCCGAGGACCTGGCGATCATCCGGCGCTGGATCAGCTGGCTGGCCACCCCGATCGAGCCGGTGGCCATCGAGCCGGTGGCCATCGAGCCGGTGGCCATCGAGCCGGTGGCCATCAAGCCGGTGGCCATCGAGCCGGTCGAGGGCGGCCCGGCGGATGGTGCCGCGGACGCTGGCCCGGACACCTTCGACGGACCCGCGGTCAGGCAGCTGTTCCACCAGCTGGTGAGCAGCCCGGACCGGGCCGCGGCAACCCGCCAGGCCCGGCGGTTCGTCCGGTACTGGCTGGCCGAGGCGGCCCGGCTGCCCCGGCCGGCCTTCACCTGGGAGCTGCCCGAGCGCTACCAGTCCGACGAGTTCGTCGACTGGATGCACCGCACCTACCGGGCGATGGCGTCCGCACCGGTGGTGGCGGTCGACGACAGTGGCGAGGGCCACCGGGCCCGGTGCTTCCACGGCGCGGCCGACAACCTGGTGGACGGCGCCTGGCTGCAGGGGCTGACCCGGCGGCCGAGCCTGTCCCGCGGCGAGCAGTTGCTCTACGACATCTACTGGGACGAGATCGGCGAGGGACGGCCCGGGCACAGCCACGGCGTGCTGTACGAGGATCTGCTGGAAAGCCTGGGGTATCGGCTGCCGAAGTTCTGGACCCGCCGGTTCGTCGACGAGGTGGAGTTCCTGGACGAGGGCTTCGTCGCGCCGGTGTTCCGGCTGGCGATCTCGGAGTTCCCGGTCAGCTGCTACCCGGAGATCGTCGGCGTCAACCTGGTCTGCGAGTTCCACGGGCTGGGCAGCGCCGGCATCGCCAAGGCCGACGACCTGACCGGGCTCGGTTTCGAGACCGGGTTCACCCGGCTGCACATCGCCGACGACAACGTCGAGCTGGGCCACTCGGCGAAGGCCCGGGACGCGGTGGTGCTGTTGATGGCCGACGCCGCCCGGCTCGGGGTGACCGAGCTGGTCTGGCAGCGGGTCCGCGCCGGCGCGCTGGCGATGCGGATGGCGTACGTGGTGTTGATGCAGGGCCGGCTGGGCATCGCGCCTACCCAGGTCACCACCCCGGAGCCGGCCGAGGCGGTCCGGTGACGGCGCCCGCGCTCGACGACGTCCGGGCCGCCCTCCGGCGGGCCTGTCCCGGCATCGACGTCTCCTCCGTCCGGATGCTGGACGCCGGCCACACCAGCAGCCAGTGGGTGGCCGAGACCGACGAGGGCCCGCTGCTGGTGAAGGTGCCGCGCCGGCAGCCGGAGGCCGAGCACCTGCGCCGGTTGCTGGTCAGCACCCGGCGGGCCGCCGAGGGGGGCGTCCCGGTGGTGCGGTTCCGGGCGCTGCTCGGCTGGCACGACGAGCTGGCCGGCCCGGTGCTAGTGCAGGAGTTCCAGGCCGGCGAACCCGCCAGCGCGGTCTGGGAGCGGTCCGGCGACGACCACCGGCTGGCGTTGAGCGGCGAACTCGGCCGGATCGTCGGGCAACTGCACCGGATCGAGGGGAACTGGTTCGGTGACCCGCTGGGCGCCGAGCGGGCACCGTCCTGGGGCCTCGCGGTCGAGGCCGAGCTCGACGGCCTGCTCGGCCAGGTTGCCGACGACCTCACCGACCTGGTGCCGGCGGTGAGATCGGCCTCGGTCGCCGCGGTGAAGGCGCTCGACGACTCGGCCAGCGTCCCCGCGCTCACCCACGGCGACCTGTGGCTGCCGAACGTGCTGGTGCGCGACGGCAAGGTCAGCTGCCTGCTCGACTTCGAGCACGCCCGCTACGCCGACCGGTTCCGCGACTTCGGCAAGCTGGACGAGCACATCTTCGACGGCTTCCCGGCCGGCCGGGAAGCGTTTCTCCAGTCGTACCAGGCAACCTGCCCGCTGCCGGCCGACTATCGGGCCCGCATCGAGCTCGGCTCACTGGTGCACGCCCTCACCATGCACTGCTACTTCCGGCGCTGGGCACCGCAGTGGGCGCCGCAGTACGCCGACCAGGTCCGCGCCTGGCTCGACCGGAACTCGTGAGCACCGCGGCAAGCTGTCGGGTGGACAGCGCGCGGGTGATCGCGGTGCGGATGCCGTTGCGCTCGCCCTGGCGGACCTCGTTCGGCAGCCAGCCGGACATCACCACGGTGCTGGTGCGCCTGACCAGCGGCGACGCGGTCGGCTGGGGCGAGGCGGCGCCCGGCAGTTGGCCGCTGTTCTGCGGGGAGTGGGCCGGGCCCACCTTCGAGCTGGTGCACGAGTTCCTGCTGCCCCGGCTGGTCGGCCGCGACGTCGCCGAGCTCGACGCGCTGACCGCGCTGTTCGCCCCGGTGCGCGGCAACACCTTCGCCAAGGCCGCGGTGGAGACGGCCTGGTGGGCGTTGCGCGGCGCGCTGGAAGGCCGGCCGCTGAGCGAGTATCTCGGCGGCACCCGCCGGCAGGTCGAGGCCGGCGCGGACTTCGACATCCACGACGACACCTCGGCATTGCTGGCCAAGATCGACGAGGCGGCCGGCTCCGGCTGCCCGCGGGTGAAGCTGAAGGTGGGCGGCGCCGGCCAGCTCGGCCAGCTGCGGGAGGTGCGGCGCAGCTTTCCCGAGCTCACCCTGCACGTCGACTGCAACGCCGCGTTCAGCCGGGACGACCTGGACTTCCTGCTGGCACTGGACGAACTCGACCTGGCCATGATCGAGCAGCCGATGGCGACCGACGACTTCGTCGGACATGCGCTGCTGCAGCAGCGGATCGACACTCCGGTCTGCCTGGACGAGTCGATCAGGTCGGCGGCCGACCTCGAGCTGGCGGTGCGGCTGGGCTGCTGCCGCTACGTCAGCATCAAGCCGGGCCGGGTCGGCGGTCTCTGGCCGGCCACCCTGATCGGCCGGGCGGCACAACGGGCCGGCATCGGCGCGGTGGTCGGCAACATGCTGGAGAGCCCGGTCGGCGCCCAGCTGTGCCTGGCGCTGGCGTCCTGCGACTGGGCGACCTACCCGGCCGATCTCTTTCCGGCGCAGCGGTTCTTCGACCAGCCGCTGGCCGAGCAGGACCTCCGGCCGGCGCCCGGCTCGCGATGGAGCTATCTGGTGCCCGGCGAACCGGGCAACCCCGCGGTGCCGATCGACGAGGTGGTGGCGAAGTGGCTGGTGGCCGACAGCGGGGTGTTGACCGGATGACCGAACCGACAAGAAAGCCTGGTATGCAAGGCGAAACTCCCTTCATCGACGAGTGCCGGGCGGCCATGGCCGAGGGCTGGGCGGCCTATCAGGACCACCCCTGGCTGCGCGATCTGGCCGACGGCCGGCTGACCGTCGAGCGGTTCCTCTCGTTCCAGCTGGACGATGCCCCGTTCATCCCGTACATCCACCGGACGATCGCCCTCGGGGTGGCCCGGGCGCCGAGCGGCTCGGCGTGGTCGCGGGCCGCCACCGGGCTGCTGGCGGCGTACTTCGTCACCGAGGAGACCGACTTCAAACGGGCCCTGATCGACAGCCTGGCCGGGGCGCCGGCAAGGTTCGACGACGGGGCGCTGACCCCGGCCCGCGAGGCCTACGCCAACCACCTGCTCAAGACCGGGCTGGACGGCTCGATCGGCGAGATCGCCGCTGCGCTGTACCCGTGCGCGATGTTCACCCAGGTGGTTGGCGAGCGGTTCCGCGGCCTCGACATCGCCGGGCCGCCGGCTTTCGCCGAGTGGGCCGGTTACTACGCCAACAAGCAAGGAGCTGCCATGGCAGAGGCGCACGCGGCGATGATGAACCAGGCCGCGACCACCCAACCGGAGCGAGACCGGATGCTCTTCGCCTACGGCCGCAGCCTGCAGCACCAGATCCGGGTGTTCGACGCGGCCTACCACGGCTATCCCGGCTGGCCGCGAACCGGCTGGCAGCCACTCGACTGGCAGCCGCTCGAACGGGGCGCCGCCCGATGACCGGCCGGCCGGTCCGCCGGGTGGACGTGCTGCCGGTGCGGGGCGGCAGCGCCAGCCGTCCGATGCTTGCCGAGTCGCCGCTGCTGATCACCGGCGTGGCCTCGTCCTGGGCGTGCTGCCGCGGCTGGGACCGGGCGTCGCTGACTGAGCGGCTGGGCGGCCTCGAGGTGGCCCCGTTCGTCACCGGCGGCGGCGACCGCAACACCGTCCTCAAGCAGGTGAACGCGGTACGCACGATGCGCTTCGAGCAGGCATTGGCGCACCTGTTCGGGGTCGAGCCCGCGCTGGCCGGTTCGCTGTACCTGCGCATCGGCGCCGGCTCCGACGGGTTCTCCGAGCTGGCGAAGGACTTCGAGATCCCGGACGTCGGGGCCGACTACGAGCCGGCCGCGACCGGCGTGTGGTTCAGCCAGACCGGCAACCTCACTCCGGGCCACCACGACTGGTGGCACAGCTTCCTGATCCAGGTGCGGGGGCGCAAGCGGTACACCCTGGTGCACCCGCTGGACACCGCCAACGTGCAGCGGAACTGGCCCGCCGAAGCCCGGTTCGACCTGGTCGCCGCGCCCGACATCAGCGTCGCCGGCAACCCGGAGTGGGCCGGTGAGGTCCGGTACGAGGGGATCCTGGAGGCCGGCGAGATCCTCTACATCCCGCCGTTCTGGATCCACGAGGTGGAAACCCTGACCGACGGCAACATCTCCATCCCGATGCGGTTCACCACCAGCCAGACTCCTGCCGCGGACCTGCACCAGCTGAGCCAGCATGGACTGCTGCGCGGCCTGACGAATGTCCCGACCAGGGAGCTGGCCGAGATCAGCCAGCTGGTACGGCGCAACCGGGCGGAGTTCGAGGCGCGGGAACTGGCCTTCGTCCGCGCGCTCTGCGCGGCGCGCGGGCTCGAGGTGGACCCGGCGGAGCTGCTCGCCGAGCCGCTCGGGACGGGGAACGTCCGATGAGCACCGGCCCGATGGCACGTACCGCCTTTCGCGGCGGCACGGTGCTGACCGCGACCGGCCCGCAGTCGATCGACATGGTGGTCACCGACGGCGTGGTGGAATCGTGGCTCCGGCCCGGCGCCCCGCTGACCGGCGACGCGGTCGAACTCGACGTCACCGGCCTGCACCTGGCCCCCGGCTTCGTCGACGTGCACACCCACCTGGAGACCCAGGTCGCCGGCGTGCCGACCGCGGACGACTTCGAATCCGGAACCCGCGCCGCCGCCTTCGGTGGCACCACCACCGTGGTCGACTTCGTCCGGCAGGGTCCGGGGGAGGACCTGATCGCGACCCTGCAGGACGCAGCCGGCCGGGCCCGCGGGCGCTGCGCGGTCGACTACGGCTTTCACCAGATCGTCGGCGACGTGACCGAGAAGTCGCTGGCGCAGTTCGAGCAGCTGCTCGAGGCCGGGGTCAGCAGCATCAAGCTGTTCATGGCCTTTCCGGGTGCCCTCTACAGCGACGACAGCCAGCTGCTGGCCGCGATGGCGCGGGCGGCCGAGCTGGACATGACGGTGATGGTGCACGCCGAGAACGGCCTGGCGATGGAGTTCCTGCGCGAGCGGGCGGCCCGGGCCGGCAACGTCTCGCTGCCCTGGCACGCCCGCACCGCCACCCCGGCGCTGGAGGGCGAGGCGACCAACCGCGCGATCGTGCTGGCCGAGGTGGCCGACCGGCCCAACCTGTACTTCGTGCACGTCTCCGCCATCGAGGCGATCGAGGTGATCGCGGCCGGCCGCCGGCGCGGGCTGCCGGTCGCCGCCGAGACCTGCCCGCACTACCTCTTCCTGGACACCGCCGAGCTGGACCGGCCCTGGGAGCAGGCCGCCAACTTCGTCTGCGCGCCACCCCTGCGCACCGGCGAGCACCGGGCCCGGCTCTGGGGCGCGCTGGCGGCCAACGACATCAGCGTGGTCTCGTCCGACCACTGCCCGTTCTGCCGGTCGGCGCTGATGCCGCCCGGCGAGCGCGATTTCGCCAAGCTGCCAGGCGGAATCGCCGGCATCGAGTTCCGGGTGGCGCTGCTCTACGACGCCGCGCTGACCGGACGGCTGTCATTGGCCCGGTTCGTCGAGCTGACCGCGACGACGCCGGCGCGGCTGTTCGGGCTGAGCCCGGCCAAGGGCACCCTGCTGCCGGGCGCGGACGCCGACCTCACCATCCTGGACCCGTCCGGCAGCACCGCCACCGCGGCGTCGGCCCACCACATGCGGGTGGACCACTCGGTCTTCGAGGCGTTCAGCCTGCGCGGCGCGGTGCGCTCGGTCTACCTGCGGGGCCGTGAACTGGTGCGGGACGGCGAGTGGGTCGGGCCGATCGCCGACGGCCGGTTCGTCGCCCGGCCGCCGGACCCGCAGCACTGGAATCGCACGGCGCAGCCCAATCGTCCCGTCTAGCAAGGGCATTCGGCGCCAGCGCTAGGAGAACCAGCGGGCCAGCTCGACCGCCACGCCGTCGTCGTCGGCGGCGGCGGTGGTGTCGTCGGCGGCGGCCAGCAGCTCCGGGCTGGCATCGGCGACGGCCACCCCGCGGCCGGCCCAGCGGATCAGGTCCAGGTCGTTGCCGGCGTTGCCGACGGCGAGCACGTCCCGGGCCGCGATGCCCAACCGCTCGCAGGCATGCTGCAGCCCGGACGCCTTGGAAACCCCGCGCGGCACCAGGTCCAGCCAGGCCGTGTACCCCACGGTGTAGTCGATCTCCTCCAGCCCGAGGCCGGCGGCCAGCCGGCGGAAATCGGCCGGGGTCGAGTCCGGGTCCCGGATGATCACCCGGCTCACCGGCCGGGCGAGCAGCTCGGCCAACCCGATGATCCGGGTCTCGCCGGGCAGCTCGCCGGCCGGGAAGGCGGCGGTCGCCAGGTAGCCGGTGAAGCCGTCCTCGATCGCCACCCGGGCCGTCGGCCAACTGGCCAGCACCGTCCGAACCGCCGGGGCGGGGTCGAACCGGGTCGCCCGGACGATCTCCAGCGGCGGGTACCGGCACACCATCGCGCCGTTGCCGGCCACCAACCAGCACCGGTCGGCGCCGGGCCCGGCCAGCCCGAGCCGGTCGAGCACCCGGGTCATACCGTGCGGCGAGCGGCCGGAGCAGAGCACGATGTGGCTGCCGGCGGCGACCGCGCGCCGGAACATGGCCCGCAGCCGGCTGTCCGGCGGTTCGGGAATCGGCTGCTCCACCTCCGACCAGGCCGGCAGCGTCCCGTCGACGTCCAGCGCTACCAGCCGGGGCCACCAGCGCTCAGCGGCGTCGGCAGGCGGGGCAACGCCGGTCATCGGGCCGACTCCGCCGTTGCCGCCTGAGCCCTGGTCGGGTCGGTGATCGGCGCCCACCGGCCGCCGAGCAGGCCGCCGACCCACCCGCCGTCCTGTTGTCGCAACTCGATCACCGAGGCCTCCGGCACATCCGGCACCACCGCCTCGGACAGTCCCAGCGCCCGGATCGCGATCGCGATCGGCACCTGGTGGCCGACCAGGGCGAGGCCGGTGCCGGGCGCGGCGAAGGCGTCCCGGATCGTCGCGAGCATCCGGGCTCGGATCTCGACCACCAGTTCCAGCGCATCCGGGAACGGGCGCTCGGGGCCGAGCCGGATCCGGCCGTCGTTCGGGGGTCCCGACTGGTGCCGGCGGCCCTGCTGCGCCGTGCCGACCTCGGTGAGCCGGGAGTCGAGCCGGATCGGCAGGTCGCGGCCGTCCCGGATCAGTTCGGCGGTGGAGGTCGCCCGCTGCAGCGGGCTGGTCCAGATAGCGCAGAGCGCCGAGCCGCGCAGCCGTTCGGCTGCGGCGAGCACCTCGAGCCGGCCGGCCGAGCTCAGGTCGAAGCCGGGCAGCCGGCCGTAGACCACGCCGTCCGGGTTGTGCACCCGACCGTGGCGCACCAGGTACACCGCTCGCATCCCCGTCAGCCCCGCACGCCGGACGCCGGTGCCGCGCTGGACGGCGGTCGGGCATTCACAGTCGGTCTCCCTCTCGCCGGCAGCTGGCGGTTGCTGCTCCCGTTCTGCATTACTTCACATGGAGCAATCCGGACATCACGTACACTTCGTCCAGTATAGTTGTATCAAATCGGACGAAAAGGTGTCGTGTTGAGTATGCCGGTACTAGGCGGAACGGTACGGGACGGGGCGGTCGCGGAGCAGGCCTCCCGCCCCCGGTTCGAGACCTTCGAGGAGGCGTACCGGCACTTCCTGCGGGTGCTCCGCGACGAGCCGGAGTTCCAGAACTCGCCGCGCGGCTATGCCAGCCGCGAGATCCTCTCGGTGACCTACACGGTGGCCAACCCGCGGGAGCGGGTGGTTCGCGATCCGGCGCGGGCGACCAATCTGGTGTTCAACTTCGCCGAGGTGCTCTGGTACCTCTCCGGGCGCAACGACCTTTCGTTCATCCAGTACTACGCGCCGCGGATGTCGCGCTACTCAGCCGACGGCGCCACCCTGCGCGGCACCGCGTACGGGCCGCGGATCTTCAACTTCGGCGGCGCGGGCGTCAACCAGTGGGCCAACGTGGTCAAGGTGCTGCGGGAGGACCCCGACTCCAAGCGCGCCTACATCCAGATCTTCGCGCCGGAGGAGCTGATCGAGCCGGCCAACATCGACGTCGCCTGCACCCTGGGGCTGCAGTACTTCATCCGGGACGGCGCTCTGCATGCGGTGAGTTACATGCGGGCCAACGACGCCTACCGGGGCGCGGTCAGCGACGCCTTCTCGTTCACCATGCTGCAGGAGTTGATGGCCTGCCAGTTGCGGCTGCGGCTGGGCAGCTACACCCACGTGGCTGGCTCGTACCACCTCTACGAACCCGACCAGTCGCGGGCCGATCAGTTGCTGGCCTCCACCGCGCCACCGGTGTCGACCGCGCCGTTCCCGGCGATGCCGGCGGGGGACAACTGGGCCGCGATCCGTCGGGTGCTCGAACTGGAGGCCGCGTTGCGGGCCGGCTGGTACGCCCCGGGCCCGGCCGAGCTGCGCTCGATCGACCTGCCGTCCTACTGGCGGCAGGTGCTGATCCTGCTGGCATACCACGCCGGCCGGCGACAGGGCCGGCCGGCGGACGGTCTGCTCGACGAGCTGGCCTCCCCGTTGCAGGAGCTGGCCCGGCGGGTGCAGATCCCCGGCCTGGGGACGGTGGCATGACCGGCGGCGCGGTGCCGGTCTGCCTGACCATCGGCTCCAGCGATTCCAGCGGTGGCGCCGGAATCCAGGGCGACATCAAGGCCTTCGCCGCCGTCGGTTGCTACGCCGCCACGGTGCTGGTCGGGGTGACCGCCCAGAACACCACCGGCATCCGGCAGCGGCACCCGGTGCCGCTGCCGATGGTGCGAGCCCAGTTCGCCGCGGTGCTGGACGATCTCGCGGTGGCCGCGATCAAGGTCGGCGCGACCTGGAGTCCCGAGCTGGTGGACACCATCGCCGACCTGCTCGAGCAGGTGACGGTGCCCATCGTCATCGACCCGGTGCTGGCCAGCGCGGCCGGCAGCACGCTCGGCACCGACGTCGAGCAGCTCTGCCAGCGGGTCCGGCAGCGGTTGTTCCCGCTAGCCACCGTGGTGACGCCGAACGCCGATGAAGCCAGGGCACTCGCCCGGCTCGGCCCGGCCAGCTCGCACGAGGGGCTGGCTGTCGCCCTCGCCGGAGCCGGTGCCCGATCGGTGCTGGTCAGCGCCGATTCCGCCACGCCGGTCGATGTGTTCTACGACGGAACCGAGCTGGTCCGGATCGGCGGCGAGCGGCACGCCGGCCGCCGCGACCACGGGGCCGGCTGCGCGCACTCGGCGGCGATCGCCGGACTGCTCGCCCACGGCGAGCCGGTCGGCGCCGCGGTGCGGACGGCGCACGAGCTGGTGGCGGACGGCGTCCGGCACGCGCTGTCCGCTGTCGGCTCCGGAGTCCATCCGGTGGACGTGCTTCCGATCAGCGGAATCACCGCTCGTCGAGTGGACCGGTCGGCCAGCCCGGCCCTGACCGGCAGCCCCTGAAGCGGCAGCCCCTGAAGCGGCAGCCCTTGGACGAGCAGCCCCTCGAGCCGGCCGCCCGTCAACCAGTACCCCGCAACTACAAGGAGAATCTCGAAGTGAGTCAGAACTACGACGGCGTCCGCAGCGTGTTCGTGGCCGGTCCCTTCTGGAGTCTGGTCAACCGCGTCACCAACCAGGTCGACAGCGGTCCGCGCGCCGTGATCGAGAGCGTGCTCGGCCACTTCGACACGCTCGGCATCACCGTCTACAACTCGCACCGGCGGGAGTCATGGGGGTCGGCGATGCTGGAGCCGGCCCAGTTCACCCTGATGGACTATGAGGAGATCAACCGCAGCGATCTCTTCGTCGGATTCCCCGGCGTGCCGGCCTCGCCGGGCACCCACATCGAGATCGGCTGGGCGTCGGCGGCGGACAAGCCGATGGTGCTGCTGCTGGAGGAGGGCCGGGAGTACGCCGGGCTGGTCGAGGGGCTGCCCAGCTTCAAGCGCTGCGTCCTGGTCCGCTACCGCGACACCGTGGACTTTCCGCAACTGGACGACGCGGTCGGCGCGGCCCGGCAGATGCTGTGCGGGATCTGACCCGGATGTCGACAAGTCTGGGACTCGAACGGCTGCTCCGCGGGCCGACCGTGGACTGCCCGGAAAACGACCCGGGTCCGGTGACGGCGCTGGCCGGCCGGTCGGTGAAGCGGGTGGCCGACCTGGCGCCGGCGGAGGTGCTGGCCCTCTTCGAGTACGTCCACGCCATCGAGACCGGGGTGGTTCCGGCGGCCGGACTGCTCACCGGCCGGATCGTCTGCACGCTCTTCTTCGAACCGAGCACCCGAACCCGGTTGTCCTTCGAATCCGCGGTGTTGCGGGCCGGCGGGAACGTGCTGAGCATCCCCGACGGCGGCGCCACCGGCGTGCAGAAGGGGGAGTCGCTGGCCGACATCCGGATCATGATGGACGGCTACGCGGACGCCTGCGTGATCCGGCACCCCGATCCGACCGCGCTGGCCGACTTCGACTCGGTCGAGGTGCTGAGCCCGGTGCTCAATGCCGGCGTCGGCCAGGTCGAGCACCCGACCCAGGCGCTGATCGACTGGTACACGCTGTGGAGCGCCGGCCTGGCAGCACACGGGAAACGGCTCTGCGTGGTCGGCGTACCGGCTCGCATGCGCAGCATCCGGAGCTTCCTGCTGCTCGGCTGCCGGGTGTTCCCGTCAGTGCTGCGCGAGCTGACCGTGGTCAGCCGGCACGATGACTGGTGCGATCCCGAGCTGGCCGAGGCCTTCCGGTCGGCCGGAGTCGTCGCGCGGCACACCGCGAATGTCGACGAGGCGGTGGCCTCGGCCGAACTGGTCTACCTGAACGCGCTCACCATGCTGGATGGCAGGTTCGTCTCGCTGGCCGGCGACCTGGTGCTCAGCGCGGACAGCCCGCTGTCATCCGGCTGCCGGATCCTGCACCCGCTGGCGCGCGGGCCGGAACTGGACCGGAGCCTCGACCCGACGCCGCACAACCTGTACTTCCGGCAGGCCCGGGTCGGGGTGCCGCTGCGGCAGGCATTGCTCAGCTCGATCCTCGGCCGGGCCGATGGCTAGCCGGCCGGGCTCGGAGCCCGAGCTGGATGACTTCCCCTCGGTCCTCTTCGACGAGTTCGAGCCGGCACCGGGCGATGACAGCTGCCCGCTGAAGCGGGTGCTCGGTGACACCTTCACCTTCCGGTTCGCGGCGATCGCCGCGCCGCTGCAGTTCAGCGAGCTGTTCGTCGAGGCGGTCGTCACCGACCCGGCCGGTGCCGAGCAGGTGCTGGCGGTCGAGCCGGCCAACCCCGGCCTGGACCTGTGGAGCGGGTCGGTGCCGCTGACCCAACTGGGCGGGTACACCGTGCGGTTGCGCGGCCGGCCGGACCGGGTGAGCTGGTACCGGCAGCGGATCGAGGAGAAGGCGGAGCGCGGCTTCAGCTGCCGGGACGAGCTCGACGGCCTGGTGGTGCTGGCCGGCCAACTCGACGGTGCTCATGGCGAGCTGGCAAGCCAGCTCGACGGTGCTCATGGCGAGCTGGCAAGCCAGCTCGACGGTAGCCCGGCCGAGCTGCTGTCGACAGCCCGCAAGCACCTGGCCCAGCTGGAGGCGCCGGTCGAGGTGTGCCTCGAACTGGCCCGCTACCTCTCGACCCGGCTGGCCGAGCTGCCGAGCGCGGTGCCGACCACGACCGCACCCTGGGTGGTGCAGGTGGCCCCGGTGCGGGCGCTGGCGAGCGCCTGGTACCAGTTCTTCCCCCGGTCCGAGGTCGGGCCGGACGGCCGGCACGGCACCTTCGAGACGGCCACCGCCGGCCTCGAGCGGGCGGCGGAGATGGGTTTCGACACCGTCTACCTGCCGCCGATCCACCCGATCGGCATCACCAATCGCAAGGGACCCGGCGACACGCTCGGCAGTCCGGACGACCCGGGCAGCCCGTGGGCGGTCGGCAATGCCGACGGCGGCCACGACGCGATCAACCCGGCACTGGGCGATCTTGCCGCCTTCCAGCGATTCCTGAACCGGGCCGGTGACCTGGGCTTGCAGGTCGCGATGGACTATTCGCTGAACTTCTCGCCCGACCATCCCTGGGTGGCCGAGCACCCGGAGTGGTTCGTGCACCGCACCGACGGGTCGCTGCTGCCGGCTGGCTCGGTGGAGAAGTACTACGCCGACATCCTCAGCGTCGACTACGACGGCGAGTACCGGCACGAGCTGCTCGAGGCCTGCTACGACATCCTGGAGTACTGGATCGGGCACGGCGTCCGGACGTTCCGGGTGGACCTGCCGCACGCCCGGTCGCTGACCTTCTGGAACGTGGTGTTCCGCCGGATGCGCGAACGGCATCCGGACGTGGTGTTCCTGGCCGAGGCGTTCACCAAGCCGAAGCGGCAGGCCTGGCTTTCCCGGCTCGGTTTCAGCCAGACCCTGACCTACTTCCTGTGGCGGGAGAACGCCTGGGAGATGGGGGAGTACCTGACCCAACTGCACGGCCCGCAGCGCGAGTTCGTCCGGCCGAACCTGTTCGTCAACTCGCACGACTACCTGCCGCCGTACTTCCAGTCCGCCGATCCCGAGCAGTTCAAGGCCCGGGCGGCGATCGCCGCGCTCGGCTCACCGTCCTGGGGGGTGTACGCCGGCTTCGAGCTGCTCGACTCCGAGCCCCGCGAGCCCGGCTCGACCAAGCACGCCGCGTCGGAGATCTTCCAGGTACGCCCGCGGGACTGGAGCCGGGCACCGCTGGCCGGCTGGCTGCGCACGCTGAACGAGATCCGAAGGGGGCGAGGCGAGGTACGGCTGCTGGGCAACCTGACCGTGCACCGCACCAGCGATCCGGACGTGCTCGCCTTCACCAGGCACGGCCCGGAATCGGCGCTGCTGGTGCTGGTGGCCTTCACCGCCGGCGAGGAGCGCGACGTTCGGGTCGACCTGGCGGCGCCCCCGGCCGAGTTCGGCGACCTGCTCACCGGGTCGGTGGTGGGCCTCGACGCCATCCGGATCGGCGGTGGGCTGGGCGCGGTCCGGGTGCTCGACCTCGGCGGCGGTGGCTGAGGCCGGCGCCATTAGCCTGTACCGGTGCGCCGGATCCGTGGCAAGAAGGTGGTCGACCTGCCGGCGGCGGAGTTCGCGGCGCTGACCGCCCGATATCGCAAGGTAATCCTCGATGTCGGCACCGGGGACGGCAAGCACGCGCTGCAGCTGGCCCGGGAGCACCCGGACCAGCTGGTGGTCGGCCTGGACGCCGCCAAGGACAACCTGCGCAAGGTGTCGTCCCGGTCCGACCCGGCGAACCTGCTGTTCGTGTGGGCGCCGGTCGAGCAGCTGCCGGTGGAACTCACCGGCATCGGCGAGGTGCACGTGCTGATGCCCTGGGGCAGCCTGCTGCGCGCGCTGCTCGATCCCGGAGCACCGGTGCTGGCCGAGCTGGCTCGCCGTTGCGAGCCGGAATCACCTTTTCTGATAACGCTGAACCTGCACGCCTGGCGGCCTCCGGTGCCCGAGGTCGGCGAGCATCCGGAGCCCACCCCGTCCTCGGCACTGGCCGACCTCGCCACCGGCTACCGGACGGCCGGCTGGCGGCTGGACGCGGCCGGTTACCTCGACGACGCGGAGATCGCCCGGCTGGCCACCTCGTGGACCCGCCGGCTCAACTCGTCCCGCGACCAGCTGGCGGTGCTGGCGCTGACCGGCCGGATAAACCCTGGTCAGTCGGCCGATTCGCCGCCGGACAGCGACAGTACGAACTGGTAGGCGCTGCGCCGCGACCAGCCCGGGAGTGCCGCCAGTGCCAGGGCGATGGTCCGCGGCGTGACCGACTGGGCCAGCAGTTCGCGCACCAAGCGGGCCGGGTCGGTGGCCGGCAACCCGGCCGCGGCCGGGTTGCCGGCCACCCGGCAGACCAGCTCGTCCCGGCCGGAAACGGCCAGCCCAGCAAGGTTGGTGCGCACCGGACGCTCCGGGTTCTCCACCGGCGCCACGATCACCGACGCCTCCGGCCGGTCCAGCCGGCTGAGCAGGCCGGCCAGCTCGTCGGCCGGGCAGCGCAGCACCAGCGCCGCGGCCGGGTTGGCCGCGGCCAGCTCGGCGACCGTCCGGGCTGAGCCGGACGGCACCGTGATCGTGGGGGAATCCGCCGCAGCCGCAGCGGAAACTGCCAACTCGGCGGGGAACCCGAGGACCTCCACCGCGCCGGCGGCGGCCAGTGCCTGGCCCAGCGATCCCGGTCCGACCGGCGCCATCGCGCTCACCGCCAATAGCCGGCCGCCGGCCGCGAGCAGGGTGCCGCCGCCGGCCAGCCGGCCCGGCGCCAGCCCGGCCGCCACCAGCCTGGCCCGGGCGACCGGATCTTCGGCGACCACCAGGTCGGCGGCCGTCGCCTCGGGCAGCAGTCGCGGATCAGCGCCGATGGCCAGCCGCAGGCGCACCAGGGTGCCGCCGGCGGCCCCGGCCGCCCGCCGCACCGTCACCGTCAATTCGGTGTCGACGGACCGCAAGATCTGCACCAGTTCACGCGGTATTCGGCTGGCAACCAGGTCGGCGTCGGTCGCGAACGTATCCGGCAGTCGATTGTCGCTGCGCCGAATGACTGCAGAGGAGCCAGGCAGCCAGCCGGAATTCCCGACTGCGGTGCATTCCAGGCAATGATCGCCGACCTGCAAGGTCAGCCGGATCGGGCCCGCCACCGCGACGGCCGGCAGCTCGGCGGCGACCCCCACCACGCAGGTGGCCCGTTCACCGATCTGCGGGTCGGCGGTGAATTCCAGGGTCTTGGCATGGCTGGCCCGGATCGCCGGATGGCCGCGCGCGATGAACCGCTGCAGCACCGCTTCGGTTCCGGTCACCGCCGCATTGTCTCAGCCGGCGCCGGCGGTTCCCGGCTCCACGAGGGTGATCGGCTCGTGCCGCACCGGAAAGCTCACCGAGCGGGCGATGAAACAGAGCCGGTTCGCCTCGACGTGCAGGGCTTGGGCCCGCCCGGCATGCTCCGGGCGGCGCACGGTGACCCGCGGTCGCAGCACCACCTCGGTGAACCGGCCGCCGCCGTCCGGTTCGATCAGCAGGCTGCCGCTGGCCTGGTCGTGATACCCGGTCACCAGCACGCCGGCGTCCGCGGCCAGGTGCAAGTACCACAGCAGGTGGCACTGGGCGAGGGCCGCGACCAGCAGGTCCTCCGGGGTCCACCGGTCCGGCGCGCCGCGAAAGACCGGATCGGCGCTCCCGGCAATCGTCGGCTTGCCGGCCGCGCTGACGGTGTGGTGCCGGTCGTAGTCCCGGTAGCCGGAGGTGCCGGTGCCCCGGTCGCCGGTCCAGTCGATCGTCACGGCGTAGTCGTGGACGTCGTGGCCGCGCATGCGGACTCCTCCCTGGCTGAGCGGTTCTGGCCCAACGATGTCAGCCGGCCGGGACCAACGGCCCTGGCGTTCTGGCCGATCCGCAGTCAGCAAATCCCTATCGTCGAGTTGAAACGACAAACGACAAATGTCCGAGAAACTTTTTTGGTGTTGTTCATAGAAATTTTACGTTCCGTGCCGCAGTATCTGTCGCAGTCCAAGTGCCGGAGTCGTTGAGATGACTGCAAGGTGCCTGGCATCCCAACTCATGGAGGTTCGATGAAGTTCTCCAGCAAGCTGGCCGTGACCGGTGTCGCGGTTGCGCTGGCCTCGCTGAGCGCCGTGACTGCCGCCGCCTCGGCGAGCACTCCCGCCGCTTCGAATGTCGGCGGCAAGCACGCCGCCAAGACCTGTGCCGCACCGGCCAAGGGTTACGCCGCCTGCTTCGCCCAGGTCGTCACCGACGGCACCGGCAAGCCGGCCGTCACCGGGTCGCCGTCCGGTCTCAACCCGGCCGACCTGATCAGCGCCTACAACCTGCCGAGTTCCACCACCACCGCCACCGTGGCGATCGTGGACGCATACAACGACCCGACCGCCGAATCCGACCTGGGCGTCTACCGGTCGCAGTTCGGCCTGCCGGCCTGCACCACCGCCAACGGCTGCTTCCGCAAGGTCAGCCAGAGCGGCAGCACCACCAGCCTGCCGAAGACCGACGCCGGCTGGGCGACCGAGATCAGCCTGGACCTCGACATGGTCTCGGCGGTCTGCCCGTCCTGCCACATCCTGCTGGTCGAGGCGAGCAGCTCGTCGTTCGCCAACCTCGGCACCGGGGTGAACTACGCCGCCAGCCAGCCGGGCGTCGTCGCCATCAGCAACAGCTACGGCGGCAGTGACAGCGCCGAGACCTCGGCCTACAACCACCCGGGCATCGCGGTTGTCGCCTCCAGTGGTGACAACGGCTACGGCGTCGAGTCGCCGGCCTCCTTCCCGCACGTCGTCGGTGTCGGCGGCACCCACCTGGTTCGCTCCAGCACCAGCCGGGGCTGGACCGAGACCGCGTGGAGCGGCGCCGGCAGCGGTTGCTCGACCCTGAACGCCAAGCCGACCTGGCAGACCTCGGCCACCCAGTGCTCGGGCAAGGCCGTGTCGGACGTCTCGGCCGTGGCTGACCCGAACACCGGTGTCTCGGTCTACGACAGCACCTCGTACCAGGGCCGCAGCGGCTGGCAGGTCTACGGCGGCACCTCGGTGGCCTCGCCGATCATCGGCAGCGTCTACGCGCTGTCTGGCAACACCGCGAGCTACCCGGCCTCGTACACCTGGGCGCACACCTCTGGCCTGAACGACGTCACCAGCGGCTCGAACGGCACCTGCACCACCGCCGTGTGGTGCAACTCGGGCGCCGGCTGGGACGGCCCGACCGGCCTGGGCACCCCGAACGGCACGTCGGCCTTCTAAGCCGGCAGTCCGCTCGATAACAACAGCACAACAGCCGGTCCCTCCCCTGACCGGTCGCACACACCGAGGCCGTCCCCGGACGGCGCTCACCCTCCCCGACCGTTCCCCGGTCCGCGGCTTCGCGGGCCGGGGAACGGCTTTGTTCATAAGGTGTTCTGCCGCGGCGGCTGGTCCGGTCGGGGCAACGTCCGGCGTCCGATCTGCACGTTCCGCCGGATAAGCTGGCGTCATGACCAACTCGACCGCGAAGCTGCTGGCGGTCTCCGACCTGCACGTCGGCTACGCCGACAACCGCCAGGTGCTCGACCTGCTCAGGCCGACCACCGACGCGGACTGGCTGATCGTCGCCGGCGACGTCGGTGAGCGGGCCGACTCGGTGATCGAGACGCTGGGCCGGTTGCGCGAGCGGTTCGCCACGGTGATCTGGTCGCCCGGCAACCACGAGCTGTGGACGCACCCGTCCGACCCGCTGACGCTGCGCGGCGAGCAGCGCTACCAGCACCTGGTGCGGGCCTGCCGCGAGGTCGGCGTGCACACCCCGGAGGACGAGTACCCGACCTGGACCGGACCGCGCGGCCCGGTAGTGATCGCGCCGCTGTTCCTGCTCTACGACTACACCTTCCTGCCGCCCGGGGTGACCACCCGCGAGGAGGCCCTCGAGCTGGCCTACCGCACCGGCATCGTCTGCACCGACGAGCAGTTGCTGTTCCCCGACCCGTACTCCGACCGGGCCGACTGGTGCGCCGCCCGGCTGGCGTACAGCCGCGACCGGCTCGACGCGATCGACCAGCAGCTGCCCACCGTGCTGGTCAACCACTGGCCGCTCACCCGGCTGCCCACCGAGGTGCTGCGCTACCCGCAGTTCGCCCAGTGGTGCGGCACCGTGCATAGCGCCGACTGGCACGTCAAGTACCGCAGCGTGGCGGTGGTCTACGGCCACCTGCACATCCCGCGCAGCACCGCCGAGGACGGCGTCCCGTTCGAGGAGGTCTCGCTGGGCTACCCGCGGGAATGGCGTCCGCGTACCAAGCGGCTGCCCTGGCCGCGGCAGATCCTGCCGTGATCGGCAGCATCCTGCCCGACTGGGTGACCAGCCGGGACAGCGCGGTACGGCCCGACGAGGACCACCTCTTTCCGGAGGAGCGCGAGGTGATCGCCCGGGCGGTGGCCAAGCGGCGGGCCGAGTTCAGCACCGTCCGGCGGTGTGCCCGGCTGGCGCTGGCCGAGCTCGGGGTGCCGGCCGCCCCGATCCTGCCGGGGGAGCGCGGCGCGCCGCGCTGGCCGGACGGGGTGGTGGGCAGCATGACCCATTGCGACTCGTACTGCGCCGCGGCGGTGGCACCGGCCGACGTCGCGGTAGGCATCGGCCTGGACGCCGAGCCGCACGGCCCGCTGCCGGACGGGGTGCTCCGGCTGATCAGCCGGGACGAGGAAGGCCCCCGGCTGGCCGCGCTGGCCGAAGCCGATCCCTCGGTGCACTGGGACCGGCTGCTGTTCACCATCAAGGAGTCGGTCTACAAGGTCTGGTACCCGATCACCGGCAGCTGGCTGGACTTCAGCGGCGCCTCGGTCAGCATCGAGCCGGCCGAGCAGCGGTTCACCGCCGAGCTCTGCGTGCCCGGCCCGACCGTCGGCGGCGTCGAGCTGACCGAGCTGACCGGCCGGTACCGGATCGGTGACGGGCTGGTCATCAGCGCGATAGCGCTGCCCAGAAAACCAGCCCGATAGCGCTGCCGAGCGGGCGTCAGTTACAGCCGGCCCGCGTTCGTCCGGCGCAGCAGGACGATCAGCTCCTGCTGCGACCGGACCCCCAGCTTGGCGAACACCGCGGACAGGTGATTGCGGACGGTGCTCTGGGCCAGGTAGAGCTGCTGGGCGATCGCCGGCACCCGGTCGCCGGCCGCGAGCCGGTGCACGATCTGCAGCTCCCGGCTGGTCAGCTCGGCCAGCATCGGCCGCAACCGCCCGTTGCTGAAAGGCAGTTCCCGCGCGGTGGCGGCGACCGAGATGCCGTGCCCGAACCGCTGCAGCAGCTGCCGGAACTCGGTCAGTGTCGGGTTGCCGGCGGCCAGTTCGGGCACCGGCTGCAGGGCGAACGCGAAGCTCGGCGCCGGGCTCAGCGGCAGCAGCACCAGCTGGCAGAGCACCCGCGCGTGGTCGTGCCGCAGCAGCGTGACGGGCAACGCGACCGCCTGCTCGCCGGCGGTGGCCTGCCCGATCGCGAAGAGCAGGCTCGGCAGGTCGTCCGGGTCTACCAGGCCGAGCAGTGACTGGCCGAGCACCGTCTCCGGCGGCTGCCCCGGGAACTGGTGGAAGCCGTCGCTGACCTGCTCCAGCACCAGTTGCCGGTCGACCACTCCGGCCACCGTCGGGGGCGGCTCGGCGACCGGGCTGGCCGGCCCGGTGCCCAGCAGCACCAGCACCGGCGTGGCGGCGCCGCTCCGCCGGTCGGCGCCGTCGGAGTCGGACCGCACCCACAGCCGCAGCTCGGCGTCGTCGTCGTGCGGGTGCGGCCTGCGGTCGGCGTAGCCGTTGAGGTGACCGCGGCAGAGCAGCGCACCAGCGTCGCCGGTCGGCGGCCCGGTCAGCTGGTCCAGGGTCAGGCCGACCACCGGGGCGCCGTCCGGCGCCAGCAGCGACCGGGCCGACTCGCTGGCCAGCAGGATCCGCTCACTCGGCAGCTCCAGCACCAGCATCGGCTCGTCCGCCGTTTCGACCGGCCGGTACCGCCCGGCTACGGTCGAGACACCTGCTGATTCCGCGCACACGCATGCCACCCCCCGAGGCATCGAAGCGATTCGATTTTCGGTTGAGCCGGCTTCGAATACCTAAGAGCTTTTCATGGTCGCCCCGGAAATAAAAACCGGAGTCACGTCATTCCGGACGAACCGTCGAAGCAGGTAGGACAGATCGTCTATGGCAGCAGACAGTCGCACTGCTGACACTGTCGGTTAACCTTGGGTGAACGGTTCGCCCGATACGGGGGGAGTTGACTCATGGACCCGATCGGAATCCCCGATGTTGCGGGGGTCGAGGAGTCCCTCGTGGCTGCGTCCGCCGCGCACCCGCGGCCGGCCGCAGCGGTTGACCAGGGAGGCGCGGGGAGCCCGATCGCGGTTCTGGGCACGACCTTCGCGGGTCGGGTCACCTTGTGGTCGGCGAACGCTCAAAGCCTGTTCGGTTGGAGCGCCGAAGAAGCGGTCGGTCGGCCCTTGACAGAACTGCTCGATCTTGGTTTGACCCCCGCCGAAATCGCCGAGTTGCTATTCGTCGGATCGGTCGGTGCCTGGACCCGCGACGTGTCGGTCACCGACCGGTCGGGTCGCCGGACGCTGCTGCGGTTGACCGCGACGCTGGCGGTCGGCCCAGACGGCATCGACGAGATCGTCTGCACGCTGCGGCCGGTGCCCGCGACACCGTCCGGCGGCACCGCCGAACGGCCGTTGCGGACGGTGGCCGAGCGGGGCAGTGACCTGGTGCTGGTGTGCGGCCAGGACCTGACCGTCAACTACGCGGGGCCGTCCCTCTACCGCACCTTCGGCTACCGGGCCCGCGACGTGATCGGCACCCCGGGCTGGCGGTACGTCCACCCGCTCGACCGGGCCGCGCTGCGCCGGCACTGGCAGGCGGCGCTGACCCGGCCGGCCGAGCCGCAGGAACTGGAGCTGCGGGTGCGCGACGCCGACGGTGGCTGGCGCTGGGTGCAGCTGCGGATCAGCAACCTCTCCGACGACCAGACGCTGTCGGCGATGGTGCTCGACCTGCGTGACGTCAGCGAGACCCGGCGGCTGGCCGACCGGCTGGCGGCCGGTGAGCGGCTGCTGCACGAGCTGCTGCAGACCGCGCTGGAGGGCGTCTGGGTGCTCGACCCGACCGGCAAGGTGCTGCTGGCCAACGCCCGGATGGCCGAGCTGCTCGGCGTCGACGCCAGCCGGCTGGTGGGCAGCCCGGCGTTCGACCTGGTCGACCCGGTGACTGCGGGCTTCCTCCGGCACCGGCTGACCCACCGGAGCACCGGCGCCCGGGAGCAGTACGAGTTCAGCTTCATCCGGCCGGACGGCAGCCGGCGCTGGGTGCGGGCCTCCGGAGCGCCGCGGTACGGGCCGTCCGGTGGCTACCTGGGCAGCATCGAGACAATGCACGACATCACCGACCGCAAGCGGCTGGAGGCCGAGCTGCAGCGGCGTGGCCGGCCGGACGCCGAGCCGCGGCTGGTCGCCGAACGGGCCGACCAGTTCGCCGGCGTGCCCGGCCTGGACCGGTTGTCCCGCCGGGAGTTCGAGGTGGTCCGGCTGCTGCTGCGCGGCGACCGGGTCCCGGTGATCGCCCGGCAGCTGTTCGTCAGCCAGAGCACGGTGCGCAACCACCTGTCCTCGGTGTTCCGCAAGCTGCGGGTCACCTCGCAGCAAGAGCTGATCGTGCTGCTGCGGGAGCGCCGGCTGCCCGGCTGATCGGTTGCCCGGCCGGCGTCCGTCGTAGCGTGACTCCCAGCAGCCGAGCGGTCGGAGGACGGATGCGAGTGGCGCTGTACGTGACCTGCCTGGTCGACGGGCTGTTCCCGGACGTCGGCAAGGCGACCGTCCGGCTGCTGCGCCGGCTGGGCTGCCAGGTCGAGGTGCCGCTGCGCCAGAGCTGCTGCGGGCAGCTGCACGTCAACAGCGGGTATCCGGCGCCGGCGGTGCCGCTGATCCGCAACCAGGTGCGGGCCTTCGCCGGCTACGACGCGGTGGTGGTGCCGTCCGGCTCGTGCGCGGGGGCGGTCCGGCACCAGCAGGCCGAGGTGGCCGAGGCGGCCGGTGACGCCCAACTCGCGGTGGCCGCCCGGGAACTGGCCGGACGCAGCTACGAGCTCAGCGAGTTCCTGGTCGACGTCCTCGGGGTGACCGGGGTCGGCGCGTACTACCCGCACCGGGTGACCTACCACCCGAGCTGTCACTCGCTGCGGCTGCTCGGGGTCGGCGACCGCCCGCTCCGGCTGTTGCGCGAGGTGGCCGCCCTGCAACTGGTGGAACTGCCCGGCGCCGAGACCTGCTGCGGCTTCGGTGGCACCTTCGCGGTGAAGAACCCCGGCGTCTCCACCGCGATGCTCACCGACAAGATGCGTGCGGTGCTCGACACCGGCGCCGAGGTCTGCACCGCCGGCGACGCGTCCTGCCTGATGCACCTGGGCGGTGGCCTGCGCCGGCTGCGGTCGGGCGTCCGGACCGTGCACCTGGCCGAGATCCTGGCGAGCACCCCATGACCTTGGAGACAGCATGACCTTGGGGACAGCGTGACGTTCCTGGGCATGCCGGCGGGCGCTCAGCCTGGTGCCGGACTACCACCTGGTGGTGGTACGGCCCGACCAGGTGGTGGCCGGGCTGCCGGAGGCGGTCCAGCGGCTGGCTGGCCGGTCGACGCTGACCTGGATCAGCGGGCCGAGCGCGACCAGCGACATCGAACTGTCCCGGGTGGAGGGCGTGCACGGCCCGCGCATCCTCGAGGTGCTGCTGGTGGACGGCTGAGCCGGCCGGCGCCGGTTAGGCTGGCCAACCGTGAGCCAGCCAACCACACCGCACTTCGACCTCGCGATCATCGGGACCGGCTCCGGCAACTCGCTGGTGACCCCGGACTTCGACGACCGCCGGGTGGCGATCATCGAGCAGGGCACCTTCGGCGGCACCTGTTTGAACGTCGGCTGCATCCCGACCAAGATGTTCGTCTACGCGGCCGAGGTCGCAGCCACCGTCCGGCATGCCGGCCGGTACGGCGTCGACGCCACCCTGGACGGCGTCCGGTGGCAGGACTTGCGGGACCGGGTGTTCGGCCGCATCGACCCGATCTCGGCCGGCGGCCGGGACTATCGCGAGCACGGTCCGAACACCACCGCGTTCTTCGGCCACGCCGAGTTCACCGGCCCGAACTCGTTGCTGGTGACCGGGCCGGACGGCGCCGAGCAGCTGCTCACCGCCGACCAGATCGTGATCGCCACCGGCGCGCGGCCGCTGGTGCCGCAGGCGATCGCCGAGTCGGGGGTGCCGTACCACACCTCCGACACGGTGATGCGGATCGACCGGCTGCCCGAGCGGATGCTGATCGTCGGCGGCGGCTACATCGCCGCCGAGTTCGCGCACGTCTTCTCGGCGCTCGGGGTGGCGGTCACCCTGGTGGTGCGCAGTACCCGGCTGCTGCGCAGCCTGGACGAGGAGATCTCCGACCGGTTCACCGCGATCGCCGGCCAGCAGTGGGATCTGCGGCTCGGCCAGCTGGTCAGCAAGGCCCGCGAGCAGGACGGCGAGATCGAGCTGGAGCTGACCGACGGCAGCACCGTCTCCGGTGACCTGGTGCTGGCCGCGACCGGCCGGATCCCCAATTCCGATCAGTTGAATCTCGCCGCGGCGGGTATCGGCACGCACTCCGACGGCCGGATCAAGGTAGACCGTTACGGCCGCACCGATACCCCGGGGGTGTGGGCGCTGGGCGACGTCTGCTCGGAGTTCCAGCTCAAGCACGTCGCCAACGCCGAGGCCCGCGCGGTGGCGCACAACCTGGTGCATCCGGACGACCTGCGCGCGTTCGACCAGCGGTACGTGCCGGCCGCGGTGTTCACCACCCCGCAGCTGGCCGGTGTCGGGTGGACCGAGCAGCAGTTGCGCGCGCAGGGCCGGCCGTACCGCACCGCGGTGCAGGACTACGGCGACACCGCCTACGGCTGGGCGATGGAGGACACCACCGGCATCTGCAAGCTGATCTGCGACCCGGCGACCGGTCAGCTGCTCGGCGCGCACCTGATGGGCTACCAGGCCTCGAACCTGATCCAGCCGCTGGTGCAGGCGATGTCGTTCGGTCAGCGCGCCGCCGACATCGCGCGCGGGCAGTACTGGATTCATCCGGCGCTGATGGAGGTCGTCGAGAACGCGCTGTTGAAACTCGGGCTGAACGAGACGCTCGCCGAGCCCGGCCCGGGCGAGACGTGACCGGAGCCCGGCCCGGGCGAGACATGACCGGAGCCCGGGTTGCGGTGCTGGAGCTCGGCGGCACCCACGTCACCGCGGCCTGGGTATGCCCGGACGGGTGGCAGGTCAGCGAGCTGCAGCGGGTCGAGCTGGACCCGCACGCCGGCGCGGACGTGCTGCTCGGCGAGCTGGCCGCCGCGGGTGCCCGGCTGGACGCGCCGGCCGGCAGCCGGTGGGGGTTGGCGGTGCCCGGTCCGTTCGACTACCGCGCCGGCATCGCGCGCTACACCGGGGTCGGCAAGTTCGACGGGTTGACCGGGGTGGCGGTCGGCGCCGAGCTGGCCGACCGGCTGCCCGGCCGGCCGCAATCGATGAGTTTCATCAACGATGCCAGCGCATTCCTGCTCGGTGAGTGGCTTGCCGGCAGCGCCCGGGGTGCCGACCGGTGTGCCGCGATCACCCTGGGCACCGGCGTCGGTTCGGCGTTCCTGGACTCCGGCCGGGTGGTCGACACCGGCCCGGACGTGCCCCCGGACGGCGAGGTGCACCTGCTCTCGCACGACGGGCTGCCGCTGGAGGACTGGGTCTCCCGGCGGGCGCTGCGCCGCAGCTATTCCGGGCACGCCGCCCGGCCGGACGACACCGACGTGAAGGAGATCGCCGAGCTGGCCCGGGCCGGCGACCCGGCCGCGGCGGCCGCCTTCGACGGCGCGTTCACCGTGCTCGGCGAGGCGCTCGGGCCGTGGCTGGTCCGGTTCGGCGCCGAGCGCCTGGTGGTCGGTGGTTCGATCGCGGGCGCCTGGGACCTGATCGAGCGGCCGCTCCGCGCCGGACTTTCCGCTTATGCCGACGACAGGTTGGCGATCGGGCTGGCGGCCGACCCGGAACGGTCGCCGCTGATCGGCGCCGCCGCCATCGCCTGACCCGCGGCCTAGCCGCCGAGCGTGCGGACGTCGAGTACGTCCACCGGGCCGTCGCCGGCACCCAGGCCGGCCAGGCCGTGCGCCACCGCCTGCCCGGCCACCGTGGCCGCTCGCCGGGCGGCCTCCGGCAGTTCGTCGCCGCGGGCCAGGAAGGCGGCCAGCGCGGCGGAGTGGGTGCAACCGGCGCCGTGGGTGGCCGCCACCGGGTGGCGCACCACCGGGATCGCCAGCTGCCGGCCGTCGGCATAGAGCTGGTCGACCGGATCGGCGCCATGCCCGCCGGTCACCAGGGCGGCCGGCGCGCCGAGCGCCACCAGCGCCTCGGCCAGCTCCGCCCGGTCCTCGGTGGCCAACCCGGTCAAGGCCTGCGCCTCCATCAGGTTCGGAGTCACCACGGTGGCCAGCGGGAACAGCCGGCCGGTGAGCGCCGCCACCGCGTCCTCGCGTAGCAGCCGGGCACCGGACGAGGCCAGCATCACCGGGTCGATCACCAGCGGCAGGCCGGTGCCGGCCAGCCGGTCGGCCACCGCCTCGATGATCGGCGCCGAGAACAGCATGCCGGTCTTCACCGCCCGCGGCGGCAGGTCGGCCAGCAGCGCGTCCAACTGGGCGACCACGAACTCCGGCGGGCACTGGTGGATCGCGCTGACCCCGGTGGTGTTCTGCGCGGTCAGCGCCACGATCGCCGAGGTGCCGTGCACCCCGCAGCGGGCGAACGCCTTCAGGTCAGCCTGAATGCCGGCGCCGCCACCGGAGTCCGACGAGGCGATGGTCAGCGCGACGGGGGTATCTGCGGCAGCGGTCACGGTACTAACCTAGGGGAGTCCTGCGCGGGAGCCCGGCGAACGGGCTGAGAGGGTGGCTGGACGCGCCACCGACCGCTGAACCTGATCCGGGTAATGCCGGCGAAGGAAGTGAGGTTGCGGTGGCTGTCGACACCCGTACCGTCCCGGCCGAGGCACACGCCGAGGCGCCGATCACCCTGACCGAGCAGGCCCCGCGCACGCTCGGGCTGTTCGACCAGTTCGGCTTCTGGGGCAACGTCGGGGTGAGCCTGCTCGGCTTCAGCGGCGCGATCGCGGTGCTGGCGCCGTACGGGGTGCCCCAGCTGAGCTTCGTCGCGGCGGTGACCGCGGCCGTGGTCGGCTCGGTGCTCGGCGGGCTGATCCTGGGCGCTTCGCTGGTGCTCGGTGCGCACACCGGCGCGCCGGCCATGGTGCTGCTGCGCGGGTTGCTCGGCAGCCGGGCCTCGTTCCTGCCCACCGCGCTGAACATCCTGCAGTGCCTGGGCTGGGCGATCTTCGAGCTGGTGACCATCTCGGCCGGGTTGGCCGCGCTCAGCCACGGGCACCTGCCGCGCTGGCTGTGCATCCTGGCCGCCGGCGCCGTCACCACCGCGCTCACCATCCGGCCACTCGGCTGGATCCGGGCGCTGCGCAAGTACGTCTCGGTGCTGGTGGTGCTGGCCCTGGTGGTGCTGGCGATCGGGCTGGCCGGCCGGCACGGTGCGCACCTCGCCGGCTCGTGGACCGGTTTCTGGCTGGCGGTCGACTCGGCACTGGCGCTGACCATCTCGTGGGTGCCGCTGGGCGCCGACTACTCCCGGCACTCCCGGTCCGCGCGGGACGCGTTCGCCGGCGGGTTCGTCGGCTACGGCATCACCCAGATCGCCTGCCTGCTGATCGGTCTGATCGCGCTGAGCCAGGTGGCCGAGGACGGCAACCGGATCTTCGACCTCTTCATCGGGCTCCCGCTGGGCACCATCGCCTTCGCGGTGCTGGTGATCCGCGAGACCGACCAGAGCTTCGCCAACGTCTACTCCACCGCGATCTCGATCCAGAACCTGGCACCGCGGCTGGACCGCCGGGTGCTGACCCTGCTGATCGGCGCGGTCACCACCGCACTGGCGCTGACCATCAACATCAACGACTACGCCAACTTCCTCTACCTGATCGGCGGGGTGTTCGTGCCGCTGTCCGGCGTGCTGATCGCCGGCTGGCTGCGCACCTCGTGGCGCAGCTGGGACGTCTCGGCCGGCGCGCCGACCCGGCCCGGCATGCTGGCGGCCTGGCTGGTCGGGTTCGCCGTCTACGAGCTGATCAACCCGGGCTCGCTGGGCTGGTGGACCGACCTCTGGACCCGGCTGGGCACCGACCTGCACCTGATCGGCCACCCGTGGCTGTCGGCCTCGATCGCGTCGTTCGTGGTGGCGCTGCTGCTGGCGCTGCCGTTCGCCAGGGTGGGCGTCCGGGCCCCGGTCGACGAGGCGGTGGCTCGATGACCGAGCAGCTCACCATCGCCGGCCAGCGGTTCTCGTCCCGGCTGATCGTCGGCACCGGCGGCGCGCCGAGCCTGGACGGGCTGGCCGAGATCCTCGCCGAGTCCGGCACCGAGCTGACCACGGTGGCGATGCGCCGGGTGTCGGCCGGCGAGCGGGGCTCGGTGCTGGACGCGGTGGCCGGTCTGCCGATCCGGCTGCTGCCCAACACAGCGGGCTGCCGCACCGCGGCCGAGGCGGTGCTCACCGCGAAGCTGGCTCGGGAGGCGCTGCAGACCGACTGGGTGAAGGTCGAGGTGGTGGCCGACGAGCGCACCCTGCTGCCGGACGGCCCGGAACTGCTGCTGGCCTGCGAGCAGCTGGTGGACGACGGCTTCGTGGTGCTGCCCTACACCAACGACGACCCGGTGCTGGCCAAGCGGCTGGAGCAGCTCGGCTGCGCGGCGGTGATGCCAGGCGGTGCGCCGATCGGATCCGGGCTCGGCATCCGCAACGAGCACAACATCGCGCTGATCGTCGAGCAGGCCGAGGTGCCGGTGATCCTGGACGCTGGTATCGGCTGCGCCACCGACGCGGTGCGGGCGATGGAACTCGGCTGCTCGGCGGTGCTGGTCGCCTCGGCGGTCACCCGGGCAGCCGACCCGGTGCGGATGGCCCGAGCGATGCGGCTGGCCGTCGAGGCAGGCTGGGAGGCGGCCGGTGCCGGCCGGATTCCGCGCCGCTGGTGGGCCGAGGCGTCCTCGCCGTACCAGGGGATGCTGGACGGGATGATCTAGCGCACGGCTCGGCCGGACGGGCAGCGGCGGCGGGTCAGCGGCGGCGAGTCAGCGGCGGCGAGTCAGCGGCGGCGAGTCAGCCGCACCGACCGGGCGTAGTCGGTGAGCAGCGATCGCTCGTCCACCGAGTCGGCGGCGAACAGGGTTCCGGGCGCCGAGTCGAGTACCCGCTCGATGGCCAGCGCGGTGCTCAGCGAGCAGGTGTGCCGGCGGCCGGTGAGCAGGTGGTTCACCGTGGAGTGGCTCAGGCCGGCCCGGCGGGCGACCTCGCGTTCGGAGATCTCGGCGTATTCGATCCGGTCTACCAACAGGTTGCGATTACGCAGCCGCATCGTCGGGCTCCCGATACGCGGGGCTTCGCCGGGCGGTGCGGGGATGAGCACTGGTACTGATCACTCGGACACGTCTCCTGCGGGTGGGGTGGGTAGGTTTCGCATGTCGCGTGCGATAGGCGAAAGTTTACGGTACGGACCCGTTTCGCAAAGCAAGTTTGCCGTAACTTACGGCATTCCGCCTATCGGTGTGGTCGGGTTGGACGATCTGTCGCGGGTGGGGATTCCCGTTTGCCAACCGAGGGTTTCTGGCTCGGCGCGGAACACCCGGCGACGGCCGTCGGCTCCGGAGTGAGCAACCGCGGACGCTCGGTGACCGAGCCGCCCGGCGGCCGGTGGTCAGCGTTCCTGGCGGTCCGAACTCGCCGACCGGTACGCCGCGGCCCGGGTGATCAACTCGGCCTCCGAGACGGCGAGCAGGTCGTCCAGGGTCTGGCCGTCCCGGGGCTTGGCGGCCACCGCGACCTGAGCGGGGATGCCCCGGCGGTGCAGTACCGACCGCAACCGGACGGCGAGCGAGTCGGCGTTGATGCCGGGGCACTCGGTGAGCAGCACCGCCAGCCCGGTGTTGCCGATCATCCCGATCGCGTCGCAGCCGGCCTGCATCCGGGCGAGGTAGTCCACCGCGGCCGGCTCCGTGGTGTCGACCCGCATGATGGCGCCGACCGGGCAGGCGGCGATCACCTCGCGGGCCACCAGCAGCCAGGCGTCCTCACCCATCGGGCGGCTGCCGGAGTTCTCAGCGGTGCGCAGTTTGGTCCGCACCGCGTACCGCTGCAGCGCGATGGTGGCCGGCAGGGAGAGCCACGCCATGGTCGGCAGCGGTGACCGGAGCAGCGCGACCTCGCCCAGCGCGATGGCCATCGTGACGAACTCGAGGACGTACGTGCGCGGCTGCAGGAACCGCAGCGCCGCCTGGTACTCCCGGCCGGCGACCAGCGCCAGGGCAACCAGCGCGGCGCCGACGCCGGTGTAGCCCACCAGCGTCAGCGGAACCAGCAGGGCCAGCGGCAGGCCGCTGCCGAAGATCCAGTGAGTGGCCACTCCGGCCAGCATTGCGGCGGCGGTGCTGTAGACGTACCGGTGCGGCTTGGCGTGGCCGGAATCCTTTCGAGCCGGCCACTCGGCCGCGCCGGCGACCGCGGCCACCGCGCAGGCCAGCGGGATCGGCAGCATGATCGCCGCGGCGAGTCCCCAGGAGGCCAGCAGGTTGGGCGTCAATGCCGGCTGTGTCTCATCCAGCAGCGCTCGCCGGGCCCGTTCCCAACGGCACGTGATCACCGAATACGAGATACTCAGCGACGCGATGAACGCGGCCGTGACAAGATCCGTTCGAGAAAGTCCTCGGCAGGTCAGCAATGGCACCGCAATGGCTGCGGCATCGATGGCGAGGACCACAATGACAGCGGGCAGGGGTATTCGCCAGAGCGGCCAGCGACGAACGAGCCGGATCAACGAATTCCCCTTAGGCCGGCCGGAACGGACGAGGACGAAGACAGGAGGTGATAGGCATGCGCAACTTTGAGTGGTCTTAAAGCCTTCGCGGCGCGCTCGCCTTGTCGCAGACTGTACATAACCGGACGAGGCGTGTCACGCGTGTCGGGAGATCGGGCCGGGACGCTTCCCCCCGTAGTGGTGTCTACACGCTGCGTGTCAGTCGCCGGTGCCGGGGAATTCTCATTCTTTAGCTCGTCGGCCGGGTCGGCGTATCGCAGCTTTCAGTGCTTTCAATTTACCGGAGAGTGCTGGTGGCTGCGTTACGTTTAGTGTTGTGATCATTCGTATGACGCCAGCGATACCGGGCAGCCCCGCGCGGTCGGGCCGCTGAGTTCCTTTTCTGTTCCGGTTATTCGAAGTGTCGGTGACGAGAATTGGGATATCGAATTCCCGCTGACCTGATCAGCCGCCCTGCACCGCGGTGACTACCTCGATTCGATCACCCTCGGTCACCGGAGTCGCCGGCCATGAGCCCCGCGGCACCACCACGGCGTTCACCGCCACCGCGATGCCGGCCTGCCGGTCGCTCACCCGGCCGACCAGCTCAGCCAGCGTCAGCTGTTCGGTCAGTTCGCTCGGTCGCCCGTTCAGGAAGATGCGCATGCCTCTCCAGGTGTGTCAGCGGCGAATGCCGGGGTGGTGCTGGCGGCGGTGCCGAACCGGTGCGGGGTGAACGGTCGCCACTCATCGGCCGGCTCGGCGCCGACCACCAGCGCCGCCACCGCCTCGGCGGTGCTGGCCGAGAGCAGGAAACCGTTGCGGTAGTGGCCGGTGGCGAGCAGCAGCCCCGGCCGGTACCAACCGAGCAGCGGGCCGTTGTCGGCGGTCCCGGGGCGGCTGGCCGCCGCCGCCTCGACGAAGGTGAACTCGGAGCTGATCGGCAGCAGCTCGTAGGCGGTGCGCAGCAGCTCGTACACGCCGCCCGCGGTGACGGTGGTGTCGTAGCCCTGATCCTCCGAGGTGGCGCCCACCACGAGTTCGCCGCCGACCCGCGGCACCAGGTACACCTCGCTGCCCCGGACCAGCCCTCGTACGGTGTGCCGCAGCACGTTGCCGTCTCGCAGTGCGGGGCCCAGCCGGGCCGGCGCCGCCAACCGCAGGATCTGGCCCTTCACCGGCCGCACCCCGACGTCCAGCAGCGCGGCGGTGCTCGCCCCGGAGCACAGCAGCACCGTGTCGGCCGCCAGCCGGGCGCCGTCCGCGAGGTGCACGCCGGTCACCCGGCCTCCGCTCTCGGCCAACCCGGTCACCCGGCCCGGCAGCACCGGCACGCCCGCCTGCCGGCAACCGGCGAGCAGGGCCCGCAGGTAGCGGCGGTTGTCCACCGAGAGGTCGCCCCGGGCGAGCACGCCGGCCCGTACCGAGGTCGCCAGGTACGGCTCCAGGGTTCGCACCGCGCTGCCGGTCAGCCGTTCGGCCGGCAGTCCGAGCTGGTCCCGGTAATCCGACAGCCGGTCGACCGCCGCCTTGTCGTCGGCGTTGAACGCCACCACCAGGGTGCCCTCGTCGCGCAGCCCGACCTGCTCACCGGTGCGCCGCTCCAGCCGGCCGGCGAAGTCGGCGAAGGCCGGCACCGCGGCAACCGCCAGCCGGCTGAGCGCCGCCTCGCCGAAGCTCGCCTCGCTCACTGGCGCCAGCATTCCGGCGCCGACCCGGCTCGCGGCGGTGCCGTCGGAGGCGTCCACGATCCGCACCGAGTGGCCGTCCTCGGCCAGCCGGACGGCACAGGCCAGGCCGATCACGCCCGCCCCGACGACCAGTACCTGCGCCACGCCGGCCACGCTAGTCCAGCGGAGCCAATCCCTCCGGCGCGGGCCGATCCGGACGCCGGCCGGCCAGCGTCACGCCGACGCTGGCCGCGACCACCATCACCAGGGCCAGCGCGGTCACCGGGTGCAGCCGCTGGCCGAGCACCAGCACGCCCGCCAGCGCGGCGACCGCCGGCTCCAGGCTCATCAACAGCCCGAAGGTGGCCGCCCGCATCCGGCGCAGCGCGGTCAGCTCGCAGGAGTACGGGATCACCGACGACAGCAGTGCCACCCCGAGGCCGCCGGCCAGCACGGCCGGCTGCAGCAACGCGCCGCCCGCCTGGGCCAGGCCGGCCGGCAGGATCAGCACCGCCCCGACGGTCAGCGCGACCGCCAGCCCCTGCACCCCGTCGAAGCTGGCGCCGACCCGCTTGGACAGCAGGATGTAGGCCGCCCAGCAGCCGCCGGCCAGCAGGGCCAACAGCAGGCCGACCGGGTCCAGCGCCCCGGACCCGTGGCTGCTGCCGAAGGCGAGCAGTGCCACCCCACCGCCGGCCAGCCCCGCCCACACCAGGTCGAGCAGCCGGCGCGAGCCGGCGATGGCGAGCGTCAACGGCCCGGCGAACTCGACGGTCACCGCCGGCCCGAGCGGCAGCCGGTGCAGCGCCTCGTAGAAGCTCCAGTTCATGCCGGCCAGGGCCAGGCCGAAGGCGCCGACGGCGAGCAGCTCGGGGCGGCCGCAGCCGGCCAGCTTGGGACGGGCCAGCGGCACCAGCAGCACCGCGGCGAAGGCCAGCCGGAGCAGCACCACGCCGGCCGGGCCGGCGCGGTCGAACAGCGTGGCGGCGAAGGCGGAGCCGAACTGCACCGAGGCGATGCCGGTCAGCATCAGGACTTGCGGCGGCACCGCATCGAGTTCCGCCCGGGCTGCCACGACTGCCATCTTGCCGTCCTGGCCGGACCGGGGTCGTCGGCGGTTCCGGCGCGCTGGTTTGATCGGCTCATGGCTGACCTCACCGACGCCCGGCTCTACCTGTGCACCGACTCCCGGCCCGGCCGCAACGACCTGGTCGACTTCCTGGACGCGGTGCTCGCCAACGGGGTGGATATCGTCCAACTGCGGGAGAAGAACCTGGAAGCCGCCGACGAGCTGGCACTGCTGGAGGTCTTCGCCGACGCCTGCCGGCGGCACGGCGCGCTGCTGGCGGTGAACGACCGGGCCGACCTGGCGGTGGCCGCCGGCGCCGACGTGCTGCACGTCGGGCAGCGCGACCTGACCCCGGCGGTCGCCCGCCGGATCGTCGGGCCGGACGTCGCGATCGGGCTGTCCAGCCACAGCATCGACCAGGCCCGGGCGGCCGCCGCCGACCCGGAGGTCGACTACTTCTGCCTCGGCCCGCTGTGGCCGACCCCGACCAAGCCGGGACGGCCGCACACCGGCCTGGACCCGCTGCGCCAGCTGGCCGCCGCCGGTCCGGCGAGGCCGTGGTTCGCCATCGGCGGCATCGACGAGACCACCCTGCCGGACGTGCTGGCCGCCGGCGCCCGGCGCGCGGTGGTGGTGCGGGTGCTGACCGAGGCCGAGGACCCGGGTGCGGTGGCGAGGCGGCTGGCGGCCACGCTGGCCGCGGCTGTGTAGCGTCGAACCGGTCGGGCAGAACGAAGGGCCAGGGATGGACAGCGCCGCGCGGGCCTGGTTCGGCCGCCGAACCTCCAGCGCCGGGGACTACCCGATCGAGCTGCTGCAGGCGGCCAAGTCAGCCTCCGGCCAGCGGGTCAGTGTGGTGCTGCCGGCCCGGGACGAGGCGGCCACGGTGGCCGAGGTGGTCAGCCGGATCAACCGCGAGCTGGTGCCGGCCGGCCTGGTCGACGAGCTGGTGGTGATCGACTCCGACTCGACCGACGACACCGCCGGACGGGCCCGCGCCGCCGGCGCAACCGTGCACGCCGCCCGCCAGGTGCCGGCCGGGGTGGAGCCGTTGGCCGGCAAGGGCGAGGCGCTCTGGAAGTCGCTGTTCGTCACCACCGGCGACCTGCTGGTGTTCATCGACGCCGACCTGACCGAGTGGGGCGCGCACTTCGTCACCGGGCTGCTCGGGCCGCTGCTCACCCAGCCGGACGTGCTGCTGGTGAAGGGCTTCTACGACCGGCTGGCCGACGACCTGCCCGGCGCCGCGGAGGTCGCTCCGCAGGGCGGCCGGGTGACCGAGCTGTGCGCCCGGCCGCTGCTCAACCTGTACTGGCCGGAGCTGGCCGCGGTGGTGCAGCCGCTGGCCGGTGAGTGGGCGATCCGGCGGTCGCTGTTCAGCAGCCTGCCGGTGCCGGTCGGCTACGGGGTGGAGTTCGCGACCCTGGCCGACACCTACGCCCGGCACGGCCTGCCGGCGATCGCCCAGGTGGACCTGGGCCGGCGCGGGCACCGGCACCAGGCGGTGCACGACCTCGGCGTGATGGCGGCCGAGATCCTGGCCACCGCGATGCGACGGTTGCCCGGCGGCGTCCGGCCGGCGGAGCCCGGCGAGCTGGCCCAGTACGACCGGCAGGCACCGGACGGCTGGCGGCAGCGACCGGTGCCGACCGCCGAACGCCCGCCGGCCAGGGAGAATCCGTACTACCGGGAGGTGCGATGCTCCGGTTAGGCCGGCACTCGTTCGGCTCCGACCAGCTGTTGATCATGGCCATCGTGAACCGGACGCCCGACTCGTTCTACGACCGGGGAGCCACCTACGCCTTCGACAAGGCGCTGGACCGGGTCGCCGAGGTCGCCGCGGCCGGCGCCGAGATCGTCGACATCGGCGGGGTGAAGGCCGCGCCCGGTGACGAGGTCGACCCGGACGAGGAGATCCGGCGCACCGTGGGCTTCGTCGAGCGGGTGCGGGCCGACCATCCGGACCTGGTGATCTCGGTGGACACCTGGCGGCACGAGGTCGGCCGGGCGGTCTGCCAGGCCGGTGCCGACCTGATCAACGACGCCTGGGGTGGCCACGACCCGAAGCTGGCCGAGGTGGCCGCCGAGTTCGGCGCCGGCCTGGTCTGCACGCACGCCGGCGGGGTCGAGCCGCGGACCCGCCCGCACCGGATCCGCTACGACGACGTGGTGGCCGACGTGCTGGCCCGGACCGTCGGCGAGGCCGAGCGCGCGGTGGCGCTCGGGGTGCCGCGGGACGGCGTGCTGATCGACCCCGGCCACGACTTCGGCAAGAACACCTGGCACTCGCTGGAGGTCACCCGCCGGCTCGCCGAACTGGTGGCCACCGGCTGGCCGGTGCTGGTGTCGCTGTCGAACAAGGACTTCGTCGGCGAGGCGCTGGACCTGCCGCTGGACCAGCGACTGCTCGGCACCCTGGCCACTACCGCGGTCTCGGCGTGGCAGGGCGCCACCGTGTTCCGGGCGCACAACATCCCCGAGACCCGGCAGGTGCTCGACATGGTGGCGGCGATCCGCGGCAGCCAACCGCCGCGCCGGGCCGTCCGGGGGCTTGCGTGATCGGGGCGGTCAGCTGCCCGCAGCCGCCGGTGCTGCTGCCCGGGCTGACCGGCCGGCCGGTGCCCGAGGTCGAGCAGGTGCGGGTCGCGTGCCGGTCGGCGATCACCGACTTGCTGGGCCGCCAGCCAGAATCCATCGTGATCGTCGGGGGGAACGCCGACGGCTGGACCGAGCCGGACGGTGCCCCGCTGAGCGTCGCGATCGGCCGGACGCTGCTGGCCGATGCCGGATGTGCCGTTCCGGTCGAGGTGTTCGTCATCGACTCAGCCGCCGACCCGGCGACCTGCCGGGCCGCCGGGGCCGGCTTGCCGTCCGAGGCCGGGTTGCTGGTGCTGGCCGACGGATCGGCTCGGCGCGGGGTCAAGGCGCCGGGATACCTCGACCCGCGGGCCGAGCCGTTCGACGCGGCGGTGCAGCGGGCGCTGGACCAGGCGGATGTCGAGGCGCTGGCCGGCCTGGACGCCGGCCTGGCCGCCGAGCTGCTGGTGGCCGGCCGGGCCGCCTGGCAGGTGCTGGCCGGCGCGGCTGCCGGCCACTCGCTGACCGGCCGCCGCTACTACGCGGACGCGCCGTTCGGGGTCTGGTACCCGGTGGTCGGCTGGCTCGTCGACTAGGCATATTGCATAGCTAGCCCTGGTCTCAGCGGGTAGTTGTGGTCATCTCTGCGCAGGATCGCTGGGCATGTTGCATAGTCGGCTGCGGACGGGCCATCCTGCATACAGGTACCCCCGATCCCGTCGCAGTGGAGGATGAGATGACCGCAACCCAGGACACCTTGACCCCGGACGAGAAGGCCGCCCACCTCGATCTCGACCAGCTCAAGCAGCTGGTCGGGCTGGTGCCCTACGACGAGTCCAAGGACCCGTTCCCGGTGACCGGTTGGGACGCCGTCGTCTTCGTGGTCGGCAACGCCACCCAGACCGCGCACTACTACCAGTCCGCGTACGGCATGGAGCTGGTCGCGTACTCCGGTCCGGAGACCGGCAACCGGGACCACAAGTCCTACGTGCTGCGCAGTGGTTCGGCCCGCTTCGTGATCTCCGGCGGCGTTGCGCCGGACAGCCCGCTGCTCGACCACCACCGGGCGCACGGCGACGGCGTGCTCGACATCGCGCTCGAGGTGCCGGACGTCGACAAGTGCGTGAACCACGCCCGCAGCCAGGGCGCCATCGTGCTGGAGGAGCCGCACGACGTCTCGGACGAGCACGGCACCATCCGGACGGCGGTGCTGGCCGCCTACGGCGACACCCGGCACACCCTGGTCGACCGGTCGAAGTACGACGGCGTCTACCTGCCCGGCTACGTCCCGGCGACCGGCAGCTACGTCAAGCGGCCGGGCGCGCCGAAGCGGATGTTCCAGGCCCTCGACCACGTGGTCGGCAACGTCGAGCTCGGCAAGATGGACGACTGGGTGGCCTACTACAACAAGGTGATGGGCTTCGTGAACATGGCGGAGTTCGTCGGCGACGACATCGCCACCGACTACTCGGCGCTGATGTCGAAGGTGGTCGCCAACGGCAACCACCGGGTGAAGTTCCCGCTGAACGAGCCGGCGCTGGCGAAGAAGAAGAGCCAGATCGACGAGTTCCTGCAGTTCTACAACGGCCCCGGCGCGCAGCACCTGGCGTTGGCCACCAACGACATCCTGACCACCGTGGACGCGATGCGGGCCGAGGGCGTGGAGTTCCTGTCCACGCCGGACTCCTACTACGAGGACCCCGAGTTGCGGGCCCGGATCGGCGAGGTGCGGGTGCCGATCGACGAGCTGCAGAAGCGCGGCATCCTGGTCGACCGGGACGAGGACGGCTACCTGCTGCAGATCTTCACCAAGCCGATCGGCGACCGGCCGACGGTGTTCTTCGAGCTGATCGAGCGGCACGGTTCGCTCGGCTTCGGCAAGGGCAACTTCAAGGCGCTGTTCGAGGCGATCGAGCGGGAGCAGGAGCGCCGCGGCAACCTGTAACCACCGCTGGCGCCGGCTGCGGTGCGGTTCAAAATCGCATTGTGCGGCCCGAATCCCCCTGGATCTTAGGATTCGACGTGGATTCGGGCCGCACAATGCGTTCAGGGGCCATGCGTTCAGGGGCCATGCGTTCAGGGGCCATGCGTTCAGGGGCCATCCGTTCGGGGGCCATGCGGTCGGTGAGGCGGGAGGCGGGAGGCGGGCGATGGCACGGGAACTGGACGCGCTGGACGTGGCGATCCTGGCCGCGCTCCGGGCCAGCCCGCGGGCCGGTTACCTGGAACTGTCCCGCACCCTGGGGGTGAGCCGGGCGACCGTGCAGGCCCGGTTGGACCGGTTGGAGCAGGACGGCATCGTTTCCGGCTACGGCCCGGACGTGGAGCTGGCCGCGGCCGGCTTTCCGGTGCTGGCGTTCGCCACCCTCGAGATCGCCCAGGGCAGGCTGGACGAGGTGACCGCCGCGATGCGGGCGATCCCCAACGTGGTGGAGGCCTACGCCACCACCGGTCCGGGGGACGTGCACTGCCGGCTGGCCGCCAGCTCGCACGAGGACCTGCAGCGGGTCCTGATCGAGGTCTCCCAGATTCCCGGCGTGGCCCGGTCCACGTCGGTGGTGGCGCTCAGCCGGTTGGTCAGCCACCGCACCGTCGAACTGCTGCAGGCCGCGGACGTCCGGCCGGCGAACCGGGCCGGCACCAGCCGCTGACCGCTAAGCCGGCCTCGCTGCCTCCTAGGTCGGCTCCGCGCTCGCTCCGGTCCTCACTCGCTGTCGCCGGCAACCAGCTCACTCGCTGTCGCCGGACGGGGTGAGCAGCTCGTACCGGGGGTTGGCCAGCGCCAGGTGGCCTTTGTACTCGCCGACCCGGCCGGTGGCCCGGATGATCCGGCCCGGCTCGATGCCGGGGATCCGGGTACGGCCGAAGAACAGCAACCGGATCCCGCCGGTGCCGTCGAACACCTGGGCCTCCAGCGACTTGCCGGCGGCGGTGCCCACCCCGACGATCTTGATCTTGCCCTGCACGGTGACCTGCTGCCGCCAGCCGACCGAGTCGATCGGGTCCACCTCGACCCGATCAGGCCCGACCAACCCGGTCGCCGGCGCAGCCACCGCCACCGCGGTTGCCGGTTCCGGCTCCGCCAATGACGGCTCGACCAGCGGCGGCTCGCTGGCCGCCTGCCGCTGCCGGTCTGCCAACCGGCGTTCCAGCTCGGCCGAGAGCGTGGTGTCGAACGGCACGATGGTCGCCGCGACGTGCGGGATGGTGCTGATCGCGGCGGCGATCCGGTCGGCCGTCCGGTCGTGCAGCACCCGCTGGGAGACCCGGTGGAAGGTGCGCCGGGGCAGCAGCAGGGTCACCTCGGCCTGGTCCTGCACCACCGTCCGCAGCGCGACCTGCGCGGACGCGCGGACCAACCGCCGGTCGGGGCAGTCAACCAGCTCCAGCGGCACCCGGTCACCCAGCCCGCGGTCGATCCATTCCTGCTCCAGCTCCTTGGCCGCCTGGGTGTCCACCACCACGTGGATCGCCCGGATGTCGGTGGGCCGCAGGCTGCCGGCGTACCGGATCGCCCGGATCACCGCCAGGTCGAGCCGGTCGACCATCACCAGCACCACGTGGCGCGGGTAATTGCGGATCAGCACCGTGCCCGAGCCGCGCACCGCGGTGACCAGGTCCAGCGCCCGGGCCTCGTCCCGGTAACGGGTGTTCAGCCGCATCAGCAGCAGCCAGCCGAGCGGGAACAGCAGCACCACGAGCCAGGCGCCCTCGGTGAACTTGACCACCGCGAAGATCAGCACGATCAGCATCGACACCAGGCCGCCGCTGAAGTTGATCGCCAGCTTGTGGCGCCAGCCGGCCTCCTGGGTGCGGGAGTGGTAGCGGGCCATCCCGAAGCCCGCCATGGTGAACCCGGTGAACACCCCGATGGCGTAGAACGGCACCAGCTTGTTCACGTTGGCACCCACCCCGAGCAACAGCGCCAGTGCCAGCAGGGTCAGCACCACGATGCCGTTGCTGAACGCCAGCCGGTGGCCGCGCCGGGTCAGCTGCCGGGGCAGGAACGAGTCCTCGGCGATGAAGCTGGCCAGAAACGGGAAGCCGGTGAACGGGGTGTTGGCGCCGGTGATCAGGATCAGCGCGGTGGCGAGCTGCACGATCACGAAGCCCAGGTGCCCGTACCAGGCGGTGCCGAACGCGGCCCGGGCGACCTGGCTGATCACCGTCGGGGTGCCGCTGTTGTACGGGGTGGCGTGGGTCCGGTAGGCCAGGAACGACACGCCCAGCACCAGGGTGCCCAGCAGCACCGACATGATCGACAGCGTCTTGCGGGCGTTCGGGCCGGCCGGCTGCCGGAAGGCGCTGACCCCGTTCGAGATCGCCTCCAGCCCGGTCAGCGACGAACCACCGTTGGCGAACGCCTTGAGCAGCACGAAGATCGCCAGGTAGGAGAAGATCGCGTGGCCTTCGTCGTGGATTCCGATCATGTCGTTCGGCCCGTTGCCGGCCACGTACGGGATGGTCGGCAGGTCGCCGAAGATCTCCCGGAGCACCCCGACCACCACCACCAGCCCGGCCGAGGCGACGAAGAAGTAGGTCGGAAAGGCGAACGCCCGGCCGGCCTCGCGGATGCCGCGCAGGTTGCCGTAGGCGAGCAGCAGCACGATCGCCACGGTCAGCTCTAGGGTGGCGCCCTTCAGGCCCGGCAGCAGCGAGGTGATCGCGGCGACCCCGGCCGCCGACTGCACCGCCACCGTGACGATGTAGTCGATCAGCAGCGCCACCGAGGCGATCTGGGCGACCTTTGGTCCGAAGTTCTCCCGGGCCACCACGTACGAGCCGCCGGCGCGGGTGTAGACCATGACGACCTCGCGGTAGGAGAGCGTCATCAGGACCAGCACTGCCAGGACCACGGCGGTCATCGGCATCAGGATGTGGAAGCCGGCCAGCCCGAACACCCCGAGCAGCACCAGCAGCATCTCCTCGGTGCCGTAGGCCGAGGACGAGATGCAGTCCGACGACAGCACCCCGAGGGCCGCCTTCTTGGTCAGCTTCTCCTCGTGCAGCTGGGCGGTCACCATCGGCGGCCCGAGCAGCCGGCGCTTGACCCGGTAGCTCAACCGCTCCGGCAGGTCGACCTCCGGTCCGGGCAGTCCGGTGACGACCGGACCGGGGCGGGACTGGAGCAGCGAGGACATGGTCGACCTATCTCCCAAGAGAGCGCGGGGGAGCGTTCGCCCCCCCGCCGTCCCACGCTAGGAGCGGCCGCGCCCGCGGAACCGGGTCGGACGTCCTCCGCGCGCAACCCTCACGGCAACCCTCACGACTTGCTCACGCCGGCCGTCCCGGAGCCGGCTGGGTCGTAACGGAAGGGACGTTCGCCGGTGGACAAGCGGTCGGAACCGAAGAACGGTGACCGGGTGAGCACCGTCGACTTGCGGGAGGTGGCCGCCGGGTGCGGCGGTTCCCGGCGGCTGACCGGCTACCTCGCCGAACCGGCCGGACCCGGGCCGCACGCGGGGGTGGTGGTGTTGCACGAGGCCTTCGGATTGGACGAGGTCAGCCGGCGGCACGTCGAGCGGGTGGCGTCGTTCGGTTACCTGGCGCTGGCGCCGGATCTGTTCAGCGACGGCGGCGCGCGCCGCTGCCTGATCGGCACCATGCGCGCGCTGGCCAGCGGTCGCGGCCGGGCTTACGGCGATATCGAAGCGTGCCGGCAGTGGCTGCTCCAGCAGCCCGGATGCACCGGAAAGATAGGGGTGATCGGCTTCTGCCTGGGTGGTGGCTTCGTCCTGATGACGCTGGCCAGCGGGTTCGACGTGGCGGCGCCGAACTACGGCGCGGTGCCGGCGAAGCTGACCGAGACCGCGGCCCGAGCGTGTCCGGTGGTGGCCAGCTACGGCGGCCGGGATCGATCGCTGCGCGGCGCCGCGGCGAAGCTGGCCGCCATCCTGGATCAGGCCGGCGTGCCGCACGACGTCAAGGAGTACCCGGCCGCCGGACACTCCTTCCTCAACGACGCGCCGAACGGCCCGCGGCCGCTGCGACCGCTCGGCGCGCTGGTGCATGCCGGGCCTGAGCCGGCCTCGGCTGCCGACGCCTGGCGGCGGATCGAGGCGTTCTTCGCCCGCTACCTGGCCTGACCGGTCGTCCCCGGAACGCGGAACGGCCCGGCCAGCGCGAGGCTGGCCGGGCCGGATTGCGACGCGGACTACTTGACCGCGGCGCTGAAGACCGGCAGGTAGCCGTACTGCTGGCCGTCCGCGGTCGGGTGGTACGACTCGGTCAGGTCGGTGTAGTTCAGCGAGTGCAGCCACTTGTCGCCGGAGCACAGCTGGTGGCCGACGAAGATGCTGCGCACGTCACCGAAGGTGAAGCCGTGCGCGGCGGCGGCGTTCTTGATGATGCCGTCGACCAGGTTGATGCCCTCATCGATCTTCGAGCGCGAGGTCTCGCTCAGGCCGACGCAGTACCAGACCCCGAGCTGGTAGAAGACCGGGTAGTCGAGCACCACGACCTGGGCGTTCGGGGCGTGGCTGCGGATGCCGTTGTAGGTGACGTTCAGCAGGTTGTTCAGGTTGGCGTTCGCGTAGGCCTCGGCCTGGTTCACCGCCGCGACGCAGTCCGACTCGCTGTAGAGCACGCAGGTGGTCATGATGTTGGAGAAGCCGACGTCATTGCCGCCGATGGTGATGCTGACCAGCCCGGTGGACGAGCTGAGCGCGGACAGCTGGTTGTTGTTCACGTCGGTGGTCTTCGCGCCCGAGCAGGCGGCCATCGTGTACGAGGCGGGGTGGTGGGCGGCGTTCCAGAGGCCCGGGTAGGCGGTCGGGCTCTGCAGACAGCTGCCCGACTCGCTGCCGCTGCCGACGCCGGATGAGTACGAGTCGCCGAGGGCGACGTAGCCGCCGGTCATGGCGTTGGCCGGCACTGCGGCGAGCATCGCGGTGGTGGCCAGGGAGACCACGGCGCCGGCCAAAGCCAGCAGGGAGCGTTTTCTGAGCACGGGTTCCTCCGGAAGGGGACAGGGTTCGGGGTGTCACATAGATAGCAGTAAGCCAGGCTTGAGGTAAATAGCCCGATCTGGATTGGCAGCATCCGGTCAGTGCTCGCGGGTCCGCCGGAGGGGTCGCCCGCGCCGTCGGGAGTGCCTCGGAGGAGGCTTAGACTGCACTGGGTACCGCTCGTGAAAACTTTCACGAGCTGGCCCCATCGCCTCCAGAAAGGACCGGCATGACCGCGATCGCAGATCCGCAGGTCGCCGCCGATCAGCCCACCCCGCAATCACAGTCGGTCGAGCAGCCCCAGCCGGGTGACCGGCACGACGCCGACGTGATCGTGGTCGGCGCCGGCCCGTCCGGCTCGGCCGCCGCCTACTGGCTGGCCACCGCCGGGCTGGACGTCCTGCTGCTGGAGAAGACCTCGTTCCCGCGCGAGAAGGTCTGCGGGGACGGGCTCACCCCGCGCGGCACCCGGGCGCTGGTGGAACTGGGCATCGACGTCAGCACCGAGGCCGGCTGGCTGCACAACAAGGGCCTTCGGGTGATCGGCGGCGGGCTGCGGCTGGAGTTGCCGTGGCCCGAGCTGGCCTCGTTCCCGAACTACGGCCTGGTCCGGCCGCGGGCCGACCTGGACCAGTTGCTGGCCCGGCACGCGGTGCGGGCCGGCGCCCGGCTGCACGAGCAGACTTCGGTCACCGGTCCGATCCTGGACCGGTCCGGCCGGGTGGTCGGGGTGACCGCGAAGGCGCCGGCCGGTGAAGGCGATGCCGAGGTCAGCTACCGGGCTCCGGTGGTGCTGGCCTGCGACGGGGTGTCGGGCAAGTTCGCCCAGCGGCTCGGCCTGCACCGCAACGACAAGCGGCCGATGGGGGTGGCCGTCCGGCGCTACTACACCAGCCCGCGGACCCACGACGACTACCTGGAGTCCTGGCTGGAGCTCTGGGACGGGCCGCCTGGCGCGGACGACGCCAAGCTGCTGCCCGGCTACGGCTGGATCTTCGGGATGGGCGACGGCTCGGTGAACGTCGGCCTCGGCGTGCTCAACTCCTCCGCCGGCTTCCAGAAGACCAACTACCGCAGCCTGCTCACCCGGTGGCTGGACAACACCCCGGAGGAATGGGGGTTGCGCGAGCAGAACGCGCTCGGCCAGACCCAGGGCGCCGGGCTGCCGATGGGCTTCAACCGCACCCCGCACTACCGGGACGGGCTGCTGCTGGTCGGCGACTCGGGCGGTTCGGTGAACCCGTTCAACGGCGAGGGCATCCCGTACGCGATGGAGTCCGGCAAGTTCGCCGCGCAGGCGGTGGTGCAGGCCCTGGCCCGGCCGCAGGGGCCGCAACGCGAGCGGGCGCTGGCCGGCTACCCGGCCGCGATGCGCGCGGAGTGGGGCGCCTACTACCGGCTCGGCGGCATCTTCGTGAAGCTGATCGGCAACCCGGCGGTGATGCGCGCCTGCACCCGGCACGGCCTGCCGCACCCGGCGCTGATGCGATTCGTCCTGAAATTGCTGGCGAATCTCACCGATCCGCAGGACGGCGACGTCTCCGACCGGATCATCACCGCGCTCACCCGGATCACTCCGGCGGTCCGATGAAGGTCCCGATCGCAGGTAAGGCAAGCCTAACCAGAGAAGTTATGACCCGGCGCACTAGCCTGGCTGAGGCCGGATCTTCAGCCAGGCCGCCCCGAACCGTGGGGACTGCCGGCGCGTTCCACCCCTCGCGCTCGAGCACCCAGAAGGGAAGCAGGTAACGATGCTCTCGACATACCTGCCGATCGTCATCCTGTTCGCGCTGGCGTTCGGCTTCGCGGCGTTCTCGGTGGTGATCGCGAGCATCACCGGGCCGCGTCGCTACAACAAGGCCAAGCTCGACTTCTACGAGTGCGGCATCGAGCCGGCGCCGATGGCCTCGGGCCCGAACCGGTTCCCGGTCAAGTACTTCCTGACGGCGATGCTGTTCATCGTCTTCGACATCGAAATCATCTTCCTCTACCCGTACGCGGTGGAGAGCCAGGCGCTGAGCCTGTTCGGCCTGGTCGAGATCTTCCTGTTCATCGCCACCGTCTTCGTCGCCTACGCCTACGTCTGGCGGCGCGGCGGCCTGGACTGGGACTGAGCCGCAACACCTGCCGCAAGAGAGCTGGATCGATATGGGACTAGAAGAGAAGCTGCCGGACGGCATCCTGCTGGCCAGCGTCGAGTCGCTGGTCAACTGGACCCGCAAGTCCTCGCTGTGGCCGGTGACCTTCGGGTTGGCCTGCTGCGCCATCGAGATGATGACCTTCGGTGCGCCGCGGTTCGACTCCGCCCGGTTCGGCATGGAGGTGTTCCGGCCGTCGCCGCGCCAGGCCGACCTGATGATCGTGGCCGGCCGGGTCAGCCAGAAGATGGCGCCGGTGGTCCGCCAGATCTACGACCAGATGGCCGAGCCGCGCTGGGTGCTGGCGATGGGCGTGTGCGCCTCGTCCGGCGGCATGTTCAACAACTACGCGATCCTGCAGGGCGTCGACCACATCGTGCCGGTGGACATGTACCTGCCGGGCTGCCCGCCGCGTCCGGAGATGCTGATCGACGCGATCCTGAAGCTGCACCACAAGATCATGCACGAGCCGCTCGGGCCCAAGCGGGCCCAGCGACTGGCCGGCCAGAAGGTCGAGCTGATCCCGTCGTCGCAGAGGTTCGCCAAATGACCGAGGGTTACCCGAGCGGGCTGGACGGCCAGCGCTCCGAGGTCGAGCAGGGCCAGGCGAGCGGAGCGCTCCCGACCGGTCACCGGCCGGGGATGTTCGGCGTCACCGGCAGCGGCGACACCTCCGGCTTCTCCGGCCTGCAGCGCCAGCCGTGGGTGGAGTTGCCAGCCCAGCGGCCGTACGGCGGCTATTTCGACGAGCTGGTGGACGCCTTCCAGGCCGCGTACCCGGCCGCCGAGACGGCGATCCGCAAGGTCGTGGTGGACCGGGACGAGCTCACCCTGCACATCGCCCGCGAGCACATCCGGGCGGTCTGCCAGATGTTCCGCGACGACCCGGCGCTGCGCTTCGAGCTGTGCTCCTCGGTCTCCGGGGTCGACTACCTGGCCCGGGAGGGCAAGGACGGCGAGCGGCTGCACGTGGTCTACCAGCTGACCTCGATGACCTACCGGCGCCGGATCCGGCTCGAGGTGTCGGTGACCGACGCCGACCCGCACGTCCCGTCGGTGGTGCCGGTGTACCCGACTGCCGACTGGCAGGAGCGGGAGACTTGGGACATGTTCGGCATCGTCTTCGACGGCCACCCGGCACTGACCCGGATCCTGATGCCGGACGACTGGGACGGGCACCCGCAGCGCAAGGACTACCCGCTGGGCGGGGTGGCGGTCGAGTACAAGGGCGCCATGATCCCGCCGCCGGACGACCGGAGGGTCTACCGATGAGTGACACGGATTCCTACAGCCCGTCCCGGGACACCACCGAGGGCCGGGTCTACAACCTCTCCGGCGGCGACTGGGACTCGGTCTTCAGCGGCGACCCGCTGCACGAGGAACGGCTGGTCCTGAACATGGGACCGCAGCACCCGTCCACCCACGGCGTGCTCCGGCTGGTGCTCGAGCTCGAGGGCGAGACGGTGACCGACGCCCGGGTGGTGATCGGCTACCTGCACACCGGCATCGAGAAGACCACCGAGTTCCGCACCTGGACCCAGGGGACCACCCTGGTCACCCGCTGCGACTACCTCTCGCCGATCTTCAACGAGACCGCGTACTGCCTGGCGGTGGAGAAGCTGCTCGGCTGCGAGATCACCGAGCGGGCCCGGTTGATCCGGGTGCTGATGATGGAGATCAACCGGATCAACTCGCACTGGGTGTGGCTGGCCACCGGCGGCATGGAGCTGGGCGCGCTGACCGCGATGACCAACGGCTTCCGGGCTCGCGAGCGCGGCCTGGACGTGATGGAGCTGATCACCGGCCTGCGGATGAACCACGCCTACATCCGGCCGGGCGGCGTCGCGCAGGACCTGCCGGACAACGCCTACGCCAAGATCCGCCAGTGGATGCGCGAGACCGACACCGAGATCGCCGGCGTGGACAAGCTGCTGCGCGGCCAGGTGATCTGGGTGAACCGGCTCAAGGGAGTCGGCTGGATCGACGTCGAGGGCTGCCTGAGCCTGGGCGTCACCGGGCCGCTGCTGCGGGCCGCCGGCCTGCCCTGGGACCTGCGCAAGACCGAGCCGTACCTGGGCTACGAGCAGTTCCAGTTCGACGTGCCGGTCGACGACGGCGCCGACTGCTGGAGCCGGTTCGTGGTGCGGGTGGCCGAGATGCGGGAGAGCCTGCGGATCATCGGCCAGGTGCTCGACCTGCTGGAGCAGACCCCGGGCCGGGTGATGGTGGACGACCCGAAGATCGCCTGGCCGGCCCAGCTGTCGCTCGGCTCAGACGGCCTGGGCAACTCGCCGGCGCACGTCAACAAGATCATGAACTCCTCGATGGAGTCGCTGATCCACCACTTCAAGCTGGTCACCGAGGGCTTCCGGGTGCCGACCGGGCAGGCGTACGTGCCGGTCGAGAGCCCGCGCGGTGAGCTGGGCGCGCACGTCGTCTCCGACGGCGGCACCCGGCCGTACCGGGTGCACCTGCGGGACCCCTCATTCGTCAACCTGCAGGCGACCGCCGCGCTGGCCATCGGCGGCCAGGTCGCGGACGTGATCGCCTCGGTGGCTTCGCTGGATCCGGTGATGGGTGGGTGTGACCGATGAGCTCGACTCCTGACGTGGCAGCGGGCCACGCGGGCATGCAGGACTTCGGGACCGGCGGTGCCAGTCCGGCTGGCGGGGTCGGCCCCGCCGGCGGTGACCGGCCGCGCCGGACCCCGGACGGCCGGCTGACCCTGCTGGACATCGAACGGCCTGGCAACCCGGACGTCTTCGACCAGCGGGTCCGCGACGACGCCGCGCAGATCATCGCCCGCTACCCGGCCGGCCAGTCCCGCTCGGCGCTGCTGCCGATGCTGCACCTGGTGCAGTCCGAGCAGGGCTACGTCAGCCCCGACGGAATCGCCTTCTGCGCCGACGTGCTCGGCCTGACCAAGGCCCAGGTGGCCGCGGTGGCGACCTTCTACACGATGTACAAGCGGCAGCCGACCGGCGAGTACCTGGTCAGCGTCTGCACCAACACGCTGTGCGGGATGCTCGGCGGCGACGAGATCTACCAGACCCTGTCCGAGCTGTTGGGCGTCGGCATGAACCAGACGGCTGGCTCCCCGGCCGAACCAGGCTCGATCACCCTGGAACACGCCGAGTGCCTGGCCGCCTGCGACTACGCGCCGGTGGTGACGGTCAACTACGAGTTCTTCGACAACCAGACCACCGAGTCGGCGGTCGGGTTGGTCGAGCAGCTCCGCTCGGGCAACCGGCCGGCGCCGACCCGCGGCGCGCCGCTGTGCAGCTTCAAGCAGATCTCCCGGCAGATCGCCGGCTTCGTCGACGACCGGCCGGAGGCGCGCACCGCCCCCGCGACCGGCGCGCCGACCGAGGCCGGCGTGACGGTGGCCCAGCAGCTGGGACACCGGGCGCCGTCCTATGGGCCCGAGACCAGCAGCGCGGCCGAGCACGCGGAGCGGGCCGCGGCGTCGTCTGAGCGACACGCGGAGCGTGCCGCGGCAAACAACACCGGTGCCCGCACCGGCTCCAGCGCGCACGACGAGCCGCTGCAGACGTCGGGCAGCGACCCGTCCGCCGGGTCCCCGACCGGTGGCCAGAGCGAACGCATCGAGAAGGGCGAGTAGTGCGATGCCGCTGACTCCCGTGCTGACCAAGCGGTTCGGCGCCAACGCGCCGTGGCTGCTGGAGAACTACGAGAAGCTGGACGGTTACGCCGGCCTGCGCAAGGCGCTGGCCATGCAGCCGGACGAGCTGATCGCGCTGATCAAGGAATCCAACCTGCGCGGCCGTGGCGGTGCGGGCTTCCCGACCGGCATGAAGTGGCAGTTCATCCCGCAGGCCAAGCCCGGCGAGCCGGCCAAGCCGCATTACGTGGTGGTCAACGCCGACGAGGGGGAGCCGGGCACCTGCCGCGACCTGCCGCTGATGATGAACGACCCGCACTCGATGATCGAGGGCATCATCATCGCCTGCTACGCGGTACGGGCCGAGCACGCCTTCGTCTACATCCGGGGTGAGGCGGTGCACGCGATCCGCCGGGTCACCCAGGCGGTGAACGAGGCCTACGCCAAGGGCTACCTCGGCGAGAACGTGCTCGGCAGCGGGCTCCGGGTGGACCTCACCGTGCACGGTGGCGCCGGCGCCTACATCTGCGGCGAGGAGACCGCGCTGCTCGACTCGCTGGAGGGCAAGCGCGGCCAGCCGCGGTTGAAGCCGCCGTTCCCGGCGACCAACGGCCTCTACGACGCGCCGACCGTGGTGAACAACGTGGGCACCCTGGCCAGCGTGCCGTACATCGTGTTGGGCGGCGCCGGCTGGCACAAGCAGATGGGGCCGGACGGCTCGCCGGGCACGTCCATCTACTCGCTGTCCGGACGGGTGAAGAACCCCGGCCAGTACGAGGCGCCGATGGGCACCACGCTGCGCGAGCTGATCGAGCTGGCCGGCGGGATGAGCCGTGGCAAGGCGCTCAAGTTCTGGACGCCCGGTGGCTCGTCCACCCCGCTGTTCACCGCCGAGCACCTCGACATCCCGCTCGACTTCGACTCGGTCGCCAAGGCCGGATCGATGAACGGCACCTCGGCGGTGATGATCTTCGACGAGGACGACTCGGTGGTCCGGGCGGTGCTGAAGTGGACCCAGTTCTACGAGCACGAGTCCTGCGGCAAGTGCACCCCGTGCCGGGAGGGCAACTACTGGACCGCGCAGATCCTGGAGCGGATCTGGCACGGCGACGGCAAGCCCGAGGACCTCGACACCCTGCTGGACGTCTGCGACAACATCCTCGGCCGGTCGTTCTGCGCCCTCGGCGACGGCGCGACCAGCCCGATCGTCGCCTCGATCAAGTACTTCCGCGACGAGTACCTGGCGCTGATGGACCAACCCGCCCTGACCGGAGCAACCGCATGACCGTGCCTACCCTGCCGCCGCTCGTGACCGGAGTGACCGTATGACCGTCGCACCTGAGCAGACCGACCTGGTCACCGTCACCATCGACGGCATCGACATCTCGGTGCCCAAGGGCACCCTGCTGATCCGGGCCGCCGAGCAGCTCGGCATCCAGATCCCGCGGTTCTGCGACCACCCGTTGCTGGAGCCGGCCGGCGCCTGCCGGCAGTGCCTGGTCGAGGTGACCGACATGGGCAACGGCCGCGGCATGCCGAAGCCGGCCGCGTCCTGCACCACCACGGTGATGCCGGGCATGGTGATCAAGACCCAGCTGACCAGCAAGGTTGCCGACAAGGCGCAGCAGGGCGTGATGGAGCTGCTGCTGATCAACCACCCGCTGGACTGCCCGGTCTGCGACAAGGGCGGCGAGTGCCCGCTGCAGAACCAGGCGATGAGCAACGGCCGGGCCGACAGCCGGTTCATCGACGTCAAGCGGACCTTCCCGAAGCCGGTCGCGGTCTCCAGCCAGGTGCTGCTCGACCGCGAGCGCTGCGTGCTGTGCCAGCGGTGCACCCGATTCTCCGCCCAGATCGCCGGTGATCCGTTCATCGAGTTGCTCGAACGGGGCGCCCAGCAGCAGATCGGCACCTCGACCGACACCCCGTTCCAGTCCTACTTCTCCGGCAACACCGTGCAGATCTGCCCGGTGGGTGCGCTCACCGGGGCGTCCTACCGGTTCCGGGCCCGGCCGTTCGACCTGATGTCGACGCCGAGCGTCTGCGAGCACTGCTCGTCCGGCTGCTCGCTGCGGACCGACTGGCGGCGCGGCAAGGTCACCCGCCGGCTGGCCGGCGAGGACTCCGAGGTGAACGAGGAGTGGAACTGCGACAAGGGCCGGTGGGCCTTCCAGTACCAGGTGCAGCCGGACCGGCTGACCAGCCCGCTGATCCGCAACGCCGACGGTGAGCTGGTCGAGGCGTCCTGGCCGCAGGCGCTGGAGGCGGCCGCCGCGGGGCTGGCCGAGGCCGCGACCGTGGGCGTGCTGCCCGGCGGCCGGCTGACCGAGGAAGACGCCTACGCCTACGCCAAGTTCGCCCGGGTCGCGCTGCGCACCAACGACATCGACTACCGGGCCCGGGTCTCCTCGGCCGAGGAGCTGGCGTTCCTCGGCGCGCTGGTGGCCGGCACCACCCCGTTCACCGGCGGACTGAGCTTCGCCGAGCTGGAGGCGGCCGGCACCGTGCTGCTGGTCGGGCTGGAGCCCGAGGAGGAGTCGCCGATCGTCTTCCTGCGGCTGCGCAAGGGCGTCCGGGCCGGGACGACCCGGGTGCACTCGGTCGCCGCGCTGGCCTCCCGCGGGCTGGCCAAGCTCGACGGCACCCTGATCCCCACCGTGCCCGGCACCGAGGCAGCCGCGCTGGCGAGCCTGCCGCTCGACCTGACCGAGGCGCTCACCGCTGGCGTGATCCTGGTCGGCGAGCGGATGGCCGGCGTGCCCGGCGCGCTGAGCGCGGTCGCCCGGCTGGCCAAGGACACCGGCGCCCGGCTGGGCTGGGTGCCGCGCCGGGCCGGTGAGCGCGGCGCGCTCGACGCCGGCGCGGTGCCCACCCTGCTGCCAGGCGGCCGGCCGCTGTCCGACGACGCCGCCCGGGTCGAGGTCGAGCGGGTCTGGGACGCGCCGGTGCCGGCCGCGGACGGACGCGACCTGCCGGCCATCCTGGCCGCCGCCGGACCGGACACCGCACTGCTGGTCGGCGGGGTGGACCTGGCCGACCTGCCCGACCCGGTCGCCGCCGAGGCGGCGCTGGAGCGCGCCGGCTTCGTGGTGAGCCTGGAGCTGCGCCGATCCTCGGTCACCGAGCATGCCGACGTGGTGTTCCCGGTCGCCGCCGCCGCCGAGAAGGCCGGCCGGTACGTGACCTGGGAGGGCCGCCGCCGGCCGTTCGACCTGACCCTGACCGGCACCGGCCAGCTGGCCGACGGCCGGGTGTTGAACGCGCTCGCCGACGAGTTGGACGTCGACCTCGGCCTGCCGACCGAGCAGGCCGCCCGGGCCGAGCTCGACCGGCTCGGGGTGGGCAGCACCCGGCTGCCGGCCCCGCAGGTCACCGCACCGGCCCGCCCGGTGCAGTCGGAGGACCGCACCGAGCAGGTGCTGGCCACCTGGCGGGAGCTGATCGACAACGGCTCGCTGCTGGACGGCGAGCCGAACCTGGCCGGCACCGCCAAGCCGCTGCGGATCGGGATGGCCAAGCAACTGGCCGCCGACCTGGGGCTGGCCGAGGGTGAGCTGGCCAGCGTGAGCCTGGCCGGCCGGTCGATCACCGCGCCGGTCGAGCTGGTCGCCGAGACCGCCCTGAACACGGTCTGGCTGCCGGCCAGCCACCGGGACGGCACCCTGGGCGCGGCGCATGGCGCGACGGTGACCGTCCAGCGGCTGGAGAACGGCGCTAGTCAGCCGGGCACCAGCCCGGTGAGCGGAGGGATGGCATGAGCGAGCGGTTGCTGGCTGCCGCCGGCGACGCGAACAGCACCCTGGACGCCTTCGGCCAGGACCGCATCTGGCTGGTCCTGCTGAAGGTGCTCGGCGTGTTCGTGTTCCTGGTCGTGATGACCCTGTTCTCGATCGTCTTCGAGCGCAAGGTGGTCGGCCGGATGCAGAACCGGATCGGTCCGAACCGGGTCGGCCCGTGGGGCATCCTGCAGTCGCTGGCCGACGGGGTGAAGCTGGCCTTCAAGGAAGAGATCATCCCGATCCTGGCCGACAAGCCGGTCTACTGGATCGCGCCGGTGCTCTCGGCGGTGCCGGCCTTCCTGGCCTTCTCGGTGATCCCGTTCGGGCCGGTGGTCTCGATCTTCGGTCACCACACTCCGCTGCAGCTGACCGATCTGCCGGTCGGCGTGCTGGTGATCTTCGCCTGCTCCTCGCTCGGCGTGTACGGCATCGTGCTGTCCGGCTGGGCGTCCGGCTCCACCTACCCGCTGCTCGGCGGCCTGCGCTCGGCGGCCCAGATGATCTCGTACGAGGTCGCGATGGGCCTGTCGATGGTGATGGTGTTCCTGTTCACCGGCACCATGTCGACGTCCGGCATCGTGGCCTACCAGCAGCACCACCCCTGGAACGGCATCCCGCTGATCGTCTCCTTCGGGATCTACCTGATCGCCATGGTGGGCGAGACCAACCGGGCGCCGTTCGACCTGCCCGAGGCCGAGTCCGAGCTGGTCGGCGGCTTCCACACCGAGTACTCCTCGATGAAGTTCGCGCTGTTCTTCCTGGCCGAATACATCAACATGGTGACCGTCTCGGCGCTGGCGACCACGCTGTTCCTGGGTGGCTGGCGGGCGCCGTGGCCGCTGTCGCTCTGGCATGGGGCGAACGCCGGCTGGTGGCCGATGCTCTGGTTCACCATCAAGGTGGTCGTGCTGATCTTCGCCTTCGTCTGGCTGCGCGGCACGCTGCCCCGGCTGCGCTACGACCAGTTCATGCACTTCGGCTGGAAGGTGCTGATCCCGGTCAACCTGGTCTGGATCCTGCTGGTCACCACCCTGCGGGTGCTGCGTGACCGTGGCTGGAACGCCGGCGTGGTGACCCTGCTGGTGGTCGGCATCGTGGTGGTGCTGGGCGCCATCTGGGCGCTCGCCGACGGCGCCAAACGCACCAGGCAGTCGGCCGAGCTGGCCGCCGAGGACGAGGCCGAGACCGCTCGCGGCCGCACCTTCCCGATCCCGCCGATGGATCTGGTGGTGCCGCCGTCCCCGCGGCTGGTCGCCGCCGGCGCGCAGCGGGCGCCGCTGCACACCGCACCGAGTACGAACGACGAGGGATCGATCGATGGCTGACACCCCACAGCGGCCGGGCGAGCCGGAGCCCGGCTCGCGCGCCGACCTGGCCGCCAACCCGACCGGCGCCGCGGTGCCGGCGGACTGGGCGGTCGCCGCGCCGGCGCCGTCCGTGCCGGCCCGTGCCGTTCCTCCGGCCCGGCCGGATGTCTCGGCGAAGCAGCTCTCCGAGGACGGCTTCAACCAGCCGTCCCCGGGCGTCAAGGGCTTCCTGTCCGGGTTCGGGCTGACCTTCTCGACGATGTTCAAGAAGGTCTACACCCAGCAGTACCCGTTCGAGGTGTTCCCGACCGCGCCGCGCTACCACGGCCGGCACGTGCTGAACCGGCACCCGGACGGGCTCGAGAAGTGCATCGGCTGCGAGCTGTGCGCCTGGGCCTGCCCGGCCGACGCGATCTACGTCGAGGGCGGCGACAACACCGAGACCGAGCGGTACTCGCCCGGTGAGCGGTACGGCAAGATCTACCAGATCAACTACCTGCGCTGCATCTTCTGCGGCCTGTGCATCGAGGCCTGCCCGACCCGCTCGCTGACCATGAGCAACGAGTACGAGCTGGCCTTGGACAACCGGCAGGACCTGATCTACACCAAGGAGCAGTTGATGGCTCCGCTGCTGCCAGGGATGGAAGCCCCGCCGCACCCGATGCGGCTCGGCGACGACGAGGCGGCGTACTACACCCCACGCCGGGACGAGGGTGCGCCGCAGAGCTCGGCGAACGTCGCCGGCAAGCCGATCGTCGGCAACGCGATCGAGGTCGGAGGTCACCACCCGTGAGCACGAGCCAGGCGATCCTCGCCGCCGGCGCCAACCACGTCACCACCGGCGAGGCGGTCGCCTTCTGGATCCTCGGCCCGGTGGCGCTGATCGGCGCGATCGGCATGGTGCTGCTGCGCAACGCGGTGCACTCGGCGCTGTCGCTGGTCGCGACCATGATGTGCCTGGGGCTGTTCTACCTGATCGAGCAGGGGCCGTTCCTGGGACTGGTGCAGATCATCGTCTACACCGGCGCGATCATGATCCTGTTCCTGTTCGTGCTGATGCTGGTCGGCCGGGACTCCTCCGACTCGCTCGTCGAACAGCTCCGCGGCCAGCGGGTCGCCGCGCTGCTGGCCGGGGTGGCGTTCGCGCTGCTGGTGGCGGTGGCCATCGGCCGGGCGTTCAAGGGGCAGACCGCGCAGGACCTGAACGGGCCGAACGGCCCGAACGGCGCCTCGAACGTCAACTCGGTCGCGCAGCTGCTGTTCACCAAGTACCTGTTCGCCTTCGAGCTGACCTCGGCGCTGCTGATCGTCGCCGCGGTCGGCGCGATGGTGCTCGCCCACATCGAGCGGGACGGGCCCAAGCGCAGCCAGCGGGCGATGGCCCGCGAGCGGATCCGGTCCGGCCGGCCGCAGCCGCTGCCCGGCCCGGGCCACCTGTCCTCCGGCGGCGCGATCGGCACCCCGGCACTGCTGCCGGACGGCTCCGTGGCCCCCGAGTCGCTGCTCGGCGGCGTTCCGGACGCCTCGTCCACCGGCCCGATCAGTGCCCGAGAGCTGGAGCGCTAACCCGCCATGACGCCTACCTACTACCTGGTCCTGTCCGCGGCGCTGTTCTCGATCGGAGCGTTCGGCGCGCTGATCCGCCGCAACGCGATCGTGGTGTTCATGTGCATCGAGCTGATGCTCAACGCGGTGAACCTGAGCCTGGTCACCTTCGCCCGCATCAACGGCAGCCTGGACGGCCAGATCATGGCGTTCTTCGTCATGGTGGTCGCGGCCGCCGAGGTCGTGGTCGGCCTGGCCATCATCATGTCCATCTTCCGGACGCGCCGGTCGGCCTCGGTCGACGACGCGAACCTCCTGAAGTACTGAGGGAGTTGGGGAATTGAATTCCGCTCACGGAGTCCAATCCGCGGCCTGGCTGCTGGTCGCGCTGCCGGCGGTGTCGGCGGCGTTGCTGCTGCTGCTCGGCCGGCGCGCCGACCGGTGGGGACAGTTGCTCGGCGCGCTGGTGCCGGTGGCGCTGTTCGTCTACACGGTCATGCTGTTCTTCTCCCTCAAGGGTCAGGCCGGCAACGCCCGCGAGGTCAACCTGAACCTGTTCAGCTGGGTTCCGGTGGCCAGCTTCAAGGTCAACGTCGGCTTCCTGCTCGACCCGCTGTCGCTGACCTTCGCGCTGCTGATCACCGGCGTCGGCTCGCTGATCCACATCTACGCGATCGGCTACATGAGCCACGACGAGGGACGTCGCCGGTTCTTCGGCTACTTCAACCTGTTCGTGGCGGCGATGCTGCTGCTGGTGCTGGCCAACAACTACCTGGTGCTCTACGTCGGCTGGGAGGGCGTCGGCCTGGCCTCGTACCTGCTGATCGGCTTCTACTACAACCGGCCGTCGGCCGCGACCGCCGCCAAGAAGGCGTTCATCGCCAACCGGGTGGGTGACGTCGGGCTGTCCATCGCGATCATGCTGATGTTCGGCTACCTCGGCGCCACCGACTTCCAGCACGTCTTCGCCGGGGTCGGCGGGCTGTCCGGCGGGGCGGTCACCGCGATCGCGCTGATGCTGCTGCTCGGCGCCTGCGGCAAGTCCGGCCAGTTCCCGCTGCAGACCTGGTTGCCGGACGCGATGGAGGGCCCGACCCCGGTCTCGGCGCTGATCCACGCGGCGACCATGGTCACCGCGGGCGTCTACCTGATCGCCCGGTCGGCCCCGATCTTCGACCTGAGCGGCGCGGCCCGCACCGTGGTCACCATCATCGGCGCGATCACGCTGCTCTACGGCTGCTTCTGCGCCTTCGGCCAGGACGACCTGAAGAAGGTGCTGGCCTACTCCACCGTGAGCCAGATCGGCTACATGTTCCTGGCCGTCGGCCTGGGCAACGGGGTCTACGCGATCGGCATCATCCACCTGCTCGGTCACGGCTTCTTCAAGGCCGCGCTGTTCCTCTCCGCCGGCTCGGTGATGCACGCGATGAACGACCGGATCGACATGCGCCGGTTCGGCGGCCTGCGCCGGGTCATGCCGATCACCTTCGCGGTGTTCGTGGCCGGCTACCTGGCGATCATCGGCTTCCCCGGCGCGACCGGCTTCTGGACGAAGGACAAGATCATCGAGGCCGCCTTCGACAAGGGCGGCACCTCGGGCTACCTGCTCGGCATCGCGGCGCTGCTCGGCGCCGGCCTGACCGCGGCGTACATGACCCGGGCCCTGGTGATGACCTTCCTGGGCAAGCGGCGCTGGGAGGACGACGTCCACCCGCACGAGGCGTCGCCGGTGATGTGGCTGCCGATGGCGGTGCTCGCGGTGCTCGCGCTGGTCGGCGGCTACCTGCTGATCTTCGGCGGCGGCGTCCAGCACTGGCTGGCTCCGTCGGTCGGCAAGTCGGTCGAGGTGGGCGCGCACACGGTGTCGCCGCTGGTGCTCACCCTGATCACGCTGGTGGTGGTGGCGCTCGGCATCGTCGGCGCCTGGCTGGCCACCCGCGAGGTGCCGACCACCCAGCCGGCCGGCAACGCGCTGACCGTGGCGACCCGGCGCAACCTGTACGCCGACGCCTTCAACGAGACGGTCCTGATGCGCCCCGGCCAGTGGCTGGTGCGGGGGCTGGTGTTCTTCGACAACAAGGGTGTCGACGGCGCGGTGAACAGCCTCGCGGCCGGCCTCGGCGGCGGCTCCGGCCGGCTCCGCCGGACCCAGACGGGCTTCGTCCGGTCCTACGCACTGTCCATGTTGGCCGGCGCCGCGGTGGTCCTCGCGGTGCTGCTGCTCGGGGTGAGGTTCTCCTGATGCACAACCTGTCCCTGCTCGGGCTGCTCGCCATCCCGCTGATCGGCGGCCTGGTGGTCTTCACGCTGCCGGTCGAGCGCGGCGCGCTGGCCAAGCAGACCGCGCTGATCTTCTCGGTGCTGACCTTCGTCTACGCGGTGATCCTGGGCTTCCGGTTCGACACCGGCAGCGGCGCGCCCCGGTTCCAGTTCACCGGCTCCTGGGTCTGGATCAAGAGCCTCGGGGTGAACTTCGCCTTCGGCCTGGACGGCATCGCGCTGGTGCTGGTGCTGATGGCCACCCTGCTGGTGCCGTGCGTGCTGCTGGCCTCCTGGAACTCCTTCGACGTGCTCGAGGAAGCTGAGGAGACGATCGGCTACCGGCGCTCGCCGCGGGCGTACTTCGGGCTGGTGCTGCTGCTCGAGGTCTTCATGATCGGCGTGTTCGCGGCCACCGACGTCTTCCTGTTCTACGTGTTCTTCGAAGCCATGCTGGTGCCGATGTACTTCATCATCGGCAGCTTCGGCGGTCCGCGCCGGCAGTACGCGGCGGTGAAGTTCTTCCTGTACTCCCTCGTCGGCGGCCTGCTGATGCTGGCCTCGGTGATCGGCGTGTACATCAGCTCGGGCACCTCCAGCTTCGCCTTCTCCGACCTGGTCGGGCACGTGCCGGGCGGTGCCACCCAGAAGTGGCTCTTCCTCGGCTTCTTCATCGCCTTCGCGATCAAGGCCCCGCTGTTCCCGTTCCACACCTGGCTGCCGGACGCCGGTGCCGAGGCGCCTGCCGGTGGGGCCGCACTGCTGGTCGGGGTGCTGGACAAGGTCGGCACCTTCGGCTTCCTGCGCTACTGCCTGCCGCTGTTCCCCCAGGCGTCCCGGTACTTCGCGCCGACCATCCTGATCCTCTCGGTGATCGGCGTGCTGTACGCGGCGTTCCTGGCGATGGGCCAGCGGGATATGAAGCGGCTGGTCGCCTACACCTCGGTGGCGCACTTCGGCTTCATCGGCCTGGGCATCTTCGCCTTCACCACCCAGGGCGGCACCGGCGCGGTGCTCTACATGGTCAACCACGGCCTGGCCACCGGCCTGCTGTTCATCGTGGTCGGCTTCGTGGTGGCCCGCGGCAAGAGCCGGCTGGTCGGCGATTTCAGCGGCACCGCCCGGATCACCCCGCGGCTCGGTGCGGCCTTCTTCATCGCCGGGCTGGCCGCGCTCGCGCTGCCCGGCCTGTCCACCTTCATCAGCGAGTTCCTGACCCTGGTGGGCACCTTCACCCGGCACAAGGCGCTGGCGATCGTGGCCACCACCGGCATCATCCTGGCCGCCCTCTACGTCCTGCTGCTCTACCAACGCACCATGCAGGGCGTGGTGATCGAGCGGGTCCGGGCGTTCCGCGACCTCAACGCCCGCGAGCTGTTCGCGGTGGTGCCGCTGATCGTGCTGATCATCGCCCTGGGCGTCTACCCGAAGCCGATCATCAACATCATCAACCCGGCGGTCGGCTACACCTTGCACGACGTAGGCGCCACCGACCCGCAGCCGCAGAACGTGGCCCAGCACGGAGGACAGAAGTGAGCTCGCTGATCCAGGCCAGCGCTGCCGTGGTGACGGCCGCCGATCCGACGACCTTCATCAAGGCGCCGTCGATCAGCTACTCCGCGCTGTCGCCGATCCTGATCGTGCTCGCCGCGGCCTGCCTCGGCGTGCTGGTCGAGGCGCTGGTGCCGCGGGCGCTGCGCTACGCCAGCCAGCTCACCCTGACCGTGGTGGCCTTCATCGCCGCCTTCGTGATGGTGGTGGTCGAGCACGGCAAGTCGCTGACCACCGCGGCCGGCGCGATCGCCGTCGACGGCACCTCGCTGTTCCTGCAGGGCACCATCCTGGTGCTGGCGCTGCTGTCGCTGCTGCTGGTCGCCGACCGCTCGGTCGAGCCGGGCAGCGCGATCGTCGCCTCGGCCGCGGTCACCGTCGGCTCGCCGGCCGACCGGCGGCTGGCCAGCAGCACCCGGGTGCAGACCGAGATCTTCCCGCTGGCGCTATTCGCGGTCGGCGGCATGCTGATCTTCCCGGCGGCGAACAACCTGCTGCTGATGTTCGTCGCGCTAGAGGTGCTCTCGCTGCCGCTGTACCTGATGGCCGGCCTGGCCCGCCGTCGCCGGCTGCTCAGCCAGGAGGCGGCGATCAAGTACTTCCTGCTCGGCGCCTTCGCCTCGGCGTTCTTCCTGTACGGGGTGGCCCTGCTCTACGGCTACGCCAACTCGGTCGACCTCAGCGCGATCCTGACCGCCCAGTACAGCTCCGGCAAGTCGTCCAGCCTGCTCTACCTCGGACTCGGGCTGCTGGTGGTCGGGCTGCTGTTCAAGGCCGGCGTGGCGCCGTTCCACGCCTGGACGCCGGACGTCTACCAGGGCTCGCCGACGCCGGTCACCTCGTTCATGGCCTCGTGCACCAAGATCGCCGCATTCGGCGCGATCCTGCGGGTGCTGTTCGTCGGCTTCTCGGTGACCGCCTGGGACTGGCGGCCGCTGATCTGGGCGGTGGCGATCGCCTCGATGGTGGTTGGCGCGGTGATCGGGCTGACCCAGACGGACGTGAAGCGGATCCTGGCCTACTCCTCGATCGCGCACGCGGGCTTCATCCTGGTCGGCCTGGTGGCGCTCGACCAGGCCGCGCTGTCGAGCGTGCTGTTCTACCTGGTCGCCTACGGCTTCACCACGGTGGCGGCGTTCGGCCTGGTGATGCTGGTCCGCGACGCCAACGGCGAGGCCACCCACCTGTCGCAGTGGTCCGGCCTGGCCCGGCGGTCGCCGGTGTTCGCCGGGACGTTCACCCTGCTGCTGCTGGCGCTGGCCGGCATCCCGCTGACCAGCGGCTTCACCGGCAAGTTCGTCGTGTTCAAGGCGGCCTACCACATCGCTGGCCCGCTGGTGGTGATCGCCCTGATCAGCTCGGCGGTGGCAGCGTTCTTCTACCTGCGCATCGTGGTGATGATGTTCTTCGCCGAGCCGGCTGAGGACGGCCCGACCGTGACGATCCCGTCGTTGCTGGCCTACATCCCGATCCTGGCCGGCGTGGTGGTCACCGTGCTGCTCGGGGTCTTCCCGCAGCCGCTGCTCGAGCTGGCCGACAGGGCAGCTAAGTTACGCGGGTGACCACTTCCGCAGTGCCGGCCGTCGGAATTGACTTCGCCGACCCGCAGCTGGAGTCCGCCATCCGGGCCGGGCTGCGGTCGGTCGAGGACGCGCTGCAGGCCGCGGTGCGGTCGCAGGACGACTTCGTCGACGAGGTGGCCCGGTACCTGGTCGACGCCGGCGGCAAGCGGTTCCGGCCGCTGCTGACCCTGCTGGCCGCCCAGTTCGGGTTCCCCGACACCGAGGCGGTGGTCGCCTCGGCGGTGGTCTGCGAGCTGACCCACCTGGCCACCCTCTATCACGACGACGTGATGGACTCGGCCACCGTCCGCCGCGGCGCGGTCGCGGCCAACGAGCGCTGGACGAACTCGGTCGCCATCCTGACCGGCGACTACCTGTTCGCCCAGGCGTCCAACATCCTGGCCGACCTCGGTCCGGAAGCGGTCCGGATCCAGGCGCAGACCTTCGAGCGGCTGGTCATCGGCCAGATCCGCGAGACGGTCGGGCCGAAGCCCGGCGTGGACCCGATCGACCACCACCTCGCCGTGCTGGCCGACAAGACCGGCTCGCTGATCGCCACCGCGGCCGAGTTCGGCGCGATGTTCGCCGGCGTCACGCCGGAGCTGATCGAGAGCCTGCGCAGCTACGGGGAGCAGGTCGGCATCGCCTTCCAGCTGTCCGACGACATTATCGACATCACCTCCGAGACCGGGCAGTCCGGCAAGACCCCGGGCACCGACCTGCGCGAGGGCGTGCAGACGTTGCCGGTGCTGTACGCGCTGCGCTCGCCGGACCCCGCCGACCGGCGGCTGCGCGAGCTGGTCAGCCGGCCGCTGCCGGACGACGCCGAGCACGCCGAGGCACTCACCCTGCTGCGCCGCTCGGCCGCCCTGGACGAGGCCCGCCAGACCGTGTTCAGCTACGCCGACGCGGCCCGGGCCACCCTGACCGCGCTCCCGGACGTGCCGGCCCGGGCGGCGCTGCAGGCGCTGACCGACCACGTGGTGGAACGCAGCGGCTGAGCCCGCACAGCCGCGCGGGGTAACCTACGCGACCGTAACCTCGTGCACCCGAAGGACGTGTCGATGACCGCTACCCAGCCCCGGCTGCCGTCCGGTCCGGACGGCGATGTGGCCCGGCTGCTGCACGCGCTCGAGCCGGTCGTGGCCGAGAACCTGAACCGGCATCTGGCGGCGGCCAAGCCGTGGCAGCCGCACGACTACGTGCCGTGGAGCGAGGGACGCAACTTCGCCTTCCTCGGCGGCAGTGACTGGCAGCCGGAGGAGTCCCGGCTCGACCAGGTGGCCCGGACGGCGCTGGTGGTCAACCTGCTGACCGAGGACAACCTGCCCTCCTACCACCGCGAGATCGCCACCCGGTTCAGCCGGGACGGCGCCTGGGGCAGCTGGGTGGGGCAGTGGACCGCCGAGGAGGGCCGGCACGGCATCGCGCTGCGCGACTACCTGGTGGTGACCCGGACGGTCGACCCGGTGCGGTTGGAAGAGCTGCGGATGGCGCACATGACGCACGGCTACGACTCCGGCGACAAGACGCCGTTGCAGGCGCTGGCCTACGTGTCGTTCCAGGAACTGGCCACCCGGGTGTCGCACCGCAACACCGGCAAGGCCGCCGGCGACCCGATCGCTGAGCAGCTGCTCGCCCGGATCGCGCTGGACGAGAACCTGCACATGATCTTCTACCGCAACCTGATGGCCGCCGCATTCGAGCTGGCGCCCGACCAGGCGATGGCCGCGGTGCGCGACGAGGTGGTCGGCTTCCAGATGCCGGGGGCCGGCATGCCGGACTTCGCCCGGAACTCGGTGACCATCGCCAAGGCGGGCATCTACGACCTGCGGTTGCACCACGACGCCGTGGTGGCACCCGTGCTGAAGTTCTGGAACGTCTTCGACCGCACCGATCTCGGGCCGGCCGGGGAGCAGGCCCGCGAGGAGCTCGCCGCCTTTCTGACCGACCTGGACGCGCAGGCCAGCCGGTTCGTCGAACAGCGTGAGCGGGCCCGCGCCCGTTCGGCCGCGCGGGCCGCAGGCTGATCCATCGGTCCCGATCGCCGGAAGTAAAGTCGCCGTAGATCGTTTGGGTAGCAGTCGGCGCGACTGTCGGTTAACCTGGATTACACCTACTTCGACGGTCAACCGCGGCTCGCGGCTGCCGATGAGGACAGCGGTGAGAGGACGGTGACCCAGTGGCGATTGCCCGGCAGCGACTCCGTGCGGTGACGGGCCGGCGACTGGCGGTTGCGTCCGCTGCGGCGACGGTGGCCCTGTTGGCCTGCGCTCAACCGGCGGTCGCCGCTCCCCGTACCCACGCCGCCTCGCATTCCACGCATGTTTCGTCCGCGGCCGCCCGAGCCCGGGCTGCGGAAGCCGCGCACCGGGTGGCCGAGGAGCAGGCTGCCCGCCAGGCCGCCCGGCACCGCGCGGTGCTGGCTCGGCTGGCGGCCGAGAAGCACGCCGCAGCGAGACACCTGGCCGAACACCGCGCCGCCGAACACCGCGCCGCTGAACACCGCGCCGCCGAGCACCACGCCGCGAAGCAGGCCGCTGAGAAGCACGCCAAGCACGCAGCCGAGCAGGCACAGCACGCGGCGGCCGTCCAGACCAAGCGGGGCGCCCAGGCAGCCCAGCAGAAGGCTGCCGCCGAGGAGCGCGCCGCCGCTGCCGAGGCACGAGCCACCGCCACCGCCCAGCGGCAGCAGTTGACCGGGCTGGGCGCCTCGCTGTCCCCGCAGGGCATCGCGGTACCGGTTGTCACCGTTCCGCCGGTGCTCGACCCGGTAGCCCGTGACCTGATCGGTGGCCGGGGTGTGCAGCCGCCCACCCCTACTCCCACGGCCACCCCGCCGGGCAAGTCCGGTGCCCCGGCGCCGTCGGGCGATCCCGGGAACTCGAAGTCCGGCACCGGCTCGTCCGGCCCGTCCGGAGATGGCGTGCCCGGCCAGTCGGCCAACGCCGGTTCCACCGGCCAGCTGACCAGCGCCGCCCCCCGGCCGGCCTACCCGCCAGCGGCCAGCCCGGGGAGTGCAGCCGGCGCATCCAGCCAGCAGCAGTCCAGCCAGCAGTCGTCGCGCCGGCCGGCGGCCGGCCGGCCGGCCCAGCACCGGTCCACCCACCGCTCGCTGCCGCGGCAGATCATCGGTGAGCCGGCCGTCCCGATCCTGGCGGTCGCGGTCGGCGGCCTCTCGGTCGGCAGCACCCCGGCGATGGTGGTGCTGGCGATGCTGGCGGTGGCCGGTCTGATGCTGGTGGTGGCGGGCACCCGCCGCCGCTCGGCCCGCTGAAGCAGGCGCCGAATAGGCCTCGCCGCTTACTCCAAAGCGGTGACCGGCTCCAACACCTCGGCCCGGCGCTGCCGGCGCAACGCGTCTGCGGTCAGCACCAGCAGCGCCACCCAGACCAGGGCGAAGCCAGCGAGCCGGGCGGCCGGCAGTGACTCGTGCCGGATGCCCACTCCCACCGCGAACTGCAGCACCGGGGTGAGGTACTGCAGCAGGCCCATCGTGCTCAGCGGCAGCCGCCGGGCGCCGGCGCCGAACAGCAGCAGCGGAATCGCGGTGACCAGGCCGGAGCCGGCCAGCAATACCGCGTTGCCGGCGCCGTGCTGGCCGAACGTCAGCTGTGACCGGCTGGCCAGCACCCCCAGGGTGATCAGCGCGGGCAGCGCGAGCACCGAGGTCTCGATGGTCAGGGACTCGACGGCGCCGGCGCTGACCTGCTTCTTGAGAAAGCCATAGCCGGCGAACGAGCACGCCAGGGTCAGCGCGATCCACGGCAACCGGCCGTAGTCGACGGTCAGCACCACGATGGCCACCGAGGCGATGCCGACCGCCAGCCACTGGGCCCTGGTCAGCCGCTCACCGAGCACCAGCACGCCGAGCAGGATCGTCAGCAGCGGGTTGATGAAGTACCCCAGGCTGGTCTCGATCACGTGACCGTGGTTGACGCCCCAGATGTAGACGCCCCAGTTCACCGAGATCAGTACCGCGGCAACGGCCAGCCGGGCCAGCCGGCTGCGGTCGGCGACTACGGCGCCGACCGCCGGCCAGCCACGGCGGATCGTGACCAGCGCGGCCATGACCACCAGCGACCAGAGCATCCGGTGGGCCAGGATCTCCAGCGCGCCGGCCGGTTCGAGCAGCGGGAAGTAGAGCGGGAACAGCCCCCAGCAGAGGTACGCGGCGACCCCGTAGGCCAGGCCGCTACCGGCAGCCGGCCGGCTCACCCGGTTGCGACTGGCATCAGCCGACCGTCCACGGGTCACTGCCGCGAAGCAGGTCGGCCAGCGCGCCGGCGTCGCCGGGCGCCTGCAGCCGGGCCAGGTCGAGCTGCTCGTTGACCAGCCGGTCGTAGCTCGGCCGGTCGACATCCCGGAACACCCCCATCGGGGTGTACCGGCTGTCCAGCTGGCTCAGCCGGGACAGCGCGAAGGCATAGGACGGGTCGGCCGTGTGCGCGTCGTGCACCACCACCCGGGGGTCGTCCTCGGCCACCGCGTCCTCGACGGTCAGGCTGCCGGTCGCCGGGTCGCGGACCACCGCGCGGCTGCCGAACCGCACCGGCTGGCCGTGCTCCAGCCCGATGATCCAATCGCCGCGGGTGTCCGGATCCTTCAGCAGGTCGAACGCGCCGTCGTTGAAGATGTTGCAGTTCTGGTAGATCTCCACCAGGGAGGCGCCGTGGTGCTCACTGGCCTGCCGCAGCACCTCGGTCAGGTGCTTGCGGTCGGAGTCGAGGGTGCGCGCCACGAAGGTCGCCTCGGCGCCCAGCGCCAGCGAGATCGGGTTGAACGGGTTGTCCACCGAGCCGAACGGGGTCGACTTGGTGATCTTGCCGGTCTCGCTGGTGGGGGAGTACTGGCCCTTGGTCAGCCCGTAGATCCGGTTGTTGAACAGCAGGATGGTCAGGTTGACGTTGCGGCGCAGCGCGTGGATCAGGTGGTTGCCGCCGATCGACAGCGCATCCCCGTCACCGGTGACCACGAAGACGTGCAGGTCCGGCCGCGAGGTGGCCAGCCCGGTCGCGATCGCCGGCGCCCGGCCGTGGATCGAGTGCATGCCGTAGGTGTTCATGTAGTACGGGAACCGGGACGAGCAGCCGATGCCGGAGATGAACACGATGTTCTCCCGAGCCACCCCCAGCTCGGGCATGAAGCCCTGCACCGCCGCGAGCACCGCGTAGTCCCCGCAGCCCGGGCACCAGCGGACCTCCTGGTCGGTCTTGAAGTCCTTCGCTTTCAGTCCCAGCTCTGACGGGCTCATGTCCTGCGCTCCTGCTCTGTGTTGCTCGACCGCTCGTTTGCTCGAATCATCCCGCCAGCCACCTACTCACCGTCGGTCAGCAGGCCCTGCAGCATGTCGGCCAGTTCCGCCGCTCGGAACGCCAGCCCGCGCACCTGCGTGAGCGAGATGGCATCCACCAGGTAGCGGGCCCGTAGCAACAGCGCCAGCTGGCCCATATTCATTTCCGGCACGACCACCCGGTCGTAGCCGGCCAGCACCTCGCCGAGGTTGGCCGGGAACGGGTTCAGGTGCCGCAGGTGGGCCTGCGCGATCGGGTAACCGGCTCGCCGAACCCGGCGCACCGCCGCTCCGATCGGCCCGTAGGTGGAACCCCAGCCCAGAACCAGCACCTTCGCTTCGCCGGTCGGGTCGTCGACCTGGAGGTCGGGCACCTCGACGCCGGCGACCTTGGCGGCCCGGGTGCGCACCATGAAGTCGTGGTTGTCCGGGTCGTAGCTGATGTTGCCGGTCCGGTCGGCCTTCTCGATGCCGCCGATCCGGTGCTCGAGCCCGGGGGTGCCGGGCACCGCCCACGGTCGGGCCAGGGTCTGCGGATTCCGGAGGTACGGCAGGAACTCGCCGTCCGCGCCGTTCGGCTCGCTGGCGAACTCCACCGACAGGTCCGGCAGCTGGTCCAGCTCGGGCAGCCGCCACGGTTCGGAGCCGTTGGCCAGGTAGCCGTCGGAGAGCAGGAACACCGGCGTCCGGTACCTGGTGGCGATCCGGATCGCCTCCACCGCGGCGTCGAAGCAGTCGGCCGGCGAGCGGGGCGCCACCACCGGTACCGGCGCCTCGCCGTTGCGGCCGAACATCGCCTGCAGCAGGTCCGACTGCTCGGTCTTGGTCGGCAGCCCGGTGGACGGGCCACCACGCTGGACGTCCACGATCACCAGCGGCAGCTCCAGCGACACCGCAAGGCCGATCGTCTCGGCCTTCAGCGCGATGCCCGGGCCGGACGAGGTGGTGACGCCGAGCGCGCCGCCGAACGAGGCGCCGAGCGCGGCTCCGATGCCGGCGATCTCGTCCTCGGCCTGGAAGGTGGTCACGCCGAACCGCTTGTGCTTGGACAGTTCGTGCAGGATGTCCGAGGCCGGGGTGATCGGGTAGGCGCCCAGGAACAGCGGCAGCCCGGCGCGGTGCGCGCCGGCGATCAGGCCGTAGGCGAGCGCCAGGTTGCCGGCCACGTTGCGGTAGGTGCCGGCGGCCAGCGCGGCCGGCTTGACCTGGTACGAGACGCCGAACGTCTCGGTGGTCTCGCCGTAGTTGTAGCCGGCCTTGAACGCCACCACGTTAGCCTCGGCGATCTGCGGCTTGCGGGCGAACTTCTCGCGCAGGAACGCCACCGTGCCCTCGGTCGGCCGGGAGTACATCCAGGACAGCAGGCCCAGGGCGTACATGTTCTTGCACCGGCCGGCGTCCTTGCGGGACAGGTCGGTGCCGGCGAGCGCATCCAGCGTCAGCTGGGTCAGATCCAGCGCGTGCACCGTGTACGACTCCAGCGACCCGTCGCTGAGCGGGTTGCTGGCCCAGCCGATGCGGGCCAGTGCTCGCTCGGTGAAGTCGCGGGTGTCGACGATGATGGTGGCGCCCTTGGCCAGGTCTGGCAGGTTCGCCTTCAGCGCGGCCGGGTTCATCGCCACCAGCACGTCCGGCCGGTCGCCCGGCGTCAGGATGTCGTGGTCGGCGAAGTGCAGCTGGAAGGACGAGACGCCGGCCAGGGTGCCGGCTGGGGCGCGGATCTCGGCGGGGAAGTTGGGCTGGGTCGACAGGTCGTTGCCGAAGTTGGCGGTCTCCTGGGTGAACCGGTCTCCGGTGAGTTGCATCCCGTCGCCCGAGTCTCCGGCGATCCTGATGACGACCCGATCGAGTTGTTGAACTTGTGTGGACATGCCTGGCAAGCCCGCCTCCTGTGCGCAGTGGATGGGCAGATCGATCCGGGCTCACAGACCAAACGCCGCCCATTCCATGGTAGAGAGGTGACGCGGGGACGACTCCGTGGCATGCCTCACCGCTGGCTGGTCGGCGCGTTCCGCCCTGGCTGCACCTTAGTCCAGGAAATGGCTGATTACCCCTCGTTCCTTTCTGCTGCTGGTTCGTCGAGTTGACCGTTCTCTCGTCTGCAGCTGGACGCTGCTGCGCGCTCCCGGCCGTTTCGCGCACGATGCGGCAGCGCGGGTCAGTCGGCCGGACGAACCCTTGGTCACGGACGCCGCATTTGTTCAGCTGACGCCCATTGATGCCGCTTCGTCAGTGCCTGCGGCGAGGCAAACAGGGTGAAGTTCCGGCAAGCAACCGATGTGCAGTCATTGCACCGCCGAACGGTCAACGATTAGTCGTGGAAAGTCGCTGAGTATGAAAAGACAAACGACACTGTTGCATCTGCAGCTACCTTGCGGCGGCTGTACGTCCGTTTCAGACCGTTCGGTCTGGTTCGCCAATCCCCTTTGGTTGCAAGGAATGTGCGCTCCGGTGGGATGGTGGGGATCGTTCGCCGAGTAAACCGACCGCTCTGAAGGTTTCATGCTTCAAGTGCTGGCTGCAAAGCATTCCGGATGGTATTTTTCTTGAGCGCGGGTGCTCGAATTCGTCTTGCGATTGCGGCCGGGTCATTCGTGCGACACGGGGACAGCTTGTTGTCGCGGGTTCAACAACCAGGCAGCCGATTTACGGTGCGGGGTCGCGCTGCGTCGAGCACACGAGCAAGGAGGCGTCATGGAGAGTGAACTCCACACGCTGGAGTTGCCGGCATTCGAGCTGGACTGCCGGGACTGGCTGATCGCCACGCCCGAGGACGGTTCGGTGCCGGAAGAGATCGGCGGTGCGCCGGTCGTCGCCGTGCTGAGCACCGCGGTCATCGGCGAGGACGACATCGTGCCGGCCAGCGCGATCCTGAGCATCGGACTGCTGGACGAGCCGGTGAACTGCGCCCGGTTGGACCCGGCCTCCCCGGTCGCCGAGCTGATCGATCTGGACGAGAGCATCGGCGCCGCCCGGTACGTGGTGCCGGCGCCGGACGGAAAGCTCGCCCTGCTGGCCGAGTTCAGCGCCGGCGCGGTCTGCCCGGACCTGCTCGACCGGTTCGACCAGCTGATGTCCTCATTCCGCTGGGCTGCCTGAGCTCAGCTGAACAGCTTGACCCAAGACGCCCCGCTCGCGCCTCCGGTTGCCGTATCCTTCGAGCCGTGAACCCCGTGCAGCGGAAGCCGTTCGGCCGAGTCCGGCCGTCGCTCCGGCACGCCACCTTCTGGATCACCCGGCGCGCGCACGCCTTCGACCAGCACTGTCGCTAGGGCAGCTCCGCAAGCCCAGCCGCCCTGTTCCGTCGAAGGACCGTTCCATCATGTCTCACCCATCCTGCGCTGCCGCCTTGCCGGGTCCGGCCGGCCGCCCGCTCAACCCCGTCCAGCTGGTGGAGTACACCCGGTTCGTCGCAGCCGAGGTGTCTGTCGGCCGGTATCCGTACGTCCGCTTCCAGGAGGGCGAGCGCTGGCACCAGCGGCTCTACACCGACCGGCGGGTCGATGTGTGGCTGATCAGCTGGCTGCCCAGCCAGGGCACCGAGCTGCACGATCACGGCGGCTCGGCCGGTGCGTTCACGGTGCTGTCCGGTGAGCTGGCCGAGGCGATCCACCGGCCGGGACGCGGACTGCTGGAGCGCGCCCGGCCGGCGGGGGAGAGCGTCGGCTTCGGGCCGCGCTACGTTCATGACGTGCGCAACCTCTCCGACCGGCCGGCGGTCAGCGTGCACGCCTACTCGGCACCGCTGACCACCATGACCTACTACGACGTGTCGGCCCTCGGCGCGCTCCGCCGGCTCCGGACGCTGCGAACCGACGATCCAGAGCCAGGACTGCCCCGGCTGGACATCGGCGCGTGACAGCCGGGCCCAGCTACCGCAGCGTGGCCGAGCTGCTGGCCGAGGCGCGGGCCGGCCTCACCCGGCTGGACCCGCGGGCGGCTCTGGCGGCGGTGACCGCCGGCGCCCGGCTGGTCGACATCCGACCCGCGTGGCAGCGCGAGCGGGAGGGCGAGATCAACGGCGCGCTGATCGTGGAGCGGAACCACCTGGAGTGGCGGTTGCACCCGGACTCGCCGGCCCGGCTGGCCGCCGCGGTTCCCGGTCAGCGCTGGATCGTGGTCTGCTCCGAGGGCTACACCTCGTCGCTCGCCGCCGCGGCGCTGCGATCGCTGGGCGTCGACGCCACCGACCTGCTCGGTGGCGTCCGGCAGTGGCTCGCCGACGGGCTGCCAACCGTGCCCGGGCGCACCCGCACCGAGCAGGTGGTCGGCGAACAGCCGTCAGTGGACTTCGGTGACCTGGGCGGTCCGGACGTCGAAGACGAAGCCGCGCACTGAGTCGCGGTGCGGCAGCCAGGTGCAGTCGCGGAGCCGAGCCACCGAGCTCGCCACGCTCGCGGCGACATCGACGAAGCCGGGTACGTCCCAGTCCGGCGCCCGGCCGCTTTCGGCCTGCAGCTCGGCCCGGAACGCCGTGTCGTCGAAGTTGGACATGCCGCAGTCGGTGTGCCCGATGACGGCGATTTCCCGGGTGCCCAGGAGGCGCTGGCTGATCGCCAGCGACCGGATGGCGTCCGGGGTCGCGATCGCGCCGGCGTTGCGGATCAGGTGTGCGTCGCCGATCTTCAGGCCGAGCGCCGGGAACAGGGCCAACCTGGAGTCCATGCAGGCCAGCACCGCGAGCCGTAGCGCGGGCTGCACCGGGCGCGGCCCGGGAAAGGACTTCGTGTACTCGGCGTTGGCTGCCAGCAAACCGTCGACCGCGGACATCTTCTGCTCAGTTCTCCTTCGCGAGAGCCTTCGTTGCCATGTCGATCACGTACTGCCCGTACCCGGATTTCGCCTGGGCCAGACCTAACTCCATCGCCTGCTCCGCCGTGATCAGGCCCCGGACCAGCGCAATCTCCTCGAGGCAGGCGATCCGAACCCCCTGCCGGTGCTCCAGCACCTGGACGAACTGGCCCGCCTCGAGCAGCGAGTCGTGAGTGCCGGTGTCCAGCCAGGCGGTGCCCCGGCCGAGGTCTATCAGCTGGGCGGTGCCGCGCTCGACGTACCGATTGTTCAGGTCGGTGATCTCCAGCTCGCCGCGCGCCGACGGGGTCAACGCTGCCGCCTCGTCCACCACCTGGTTGTCGTAGAAGTAGAGGCCGGTGACGGCAAGGTCGGACTTCGGCGCCGACGGCTTCTCCTCGATCGAGATCAGCCGGCCCGACTCGTCGGCCTCGGCGACGCCGTACCGCTCGGGGTCGCGCACCCGGTAGCCGAAGAGCCGGCAGCCGGTCTGCAACGCCGCCGCCTCGACCAGCATCTGGCCCAGTGCGTGCCCGTAGAAGATGTTGTCACCGAGCACCAGCGCCACGCTGTCGGCGCCGATGTGCTTGCGTCCGATCAGGAACGCCTCGGCCAGTCCGTTCGGCTCCGGCTGCACCTCGTAGCTGAAGCTGACGCCGAGCTCGCTGCCGTCGCCCAGCAGCCGGATGAACTGGTCCTGCTCGTGGGGGGTGGTGATGATCAGGATCTCGGTGATGCCGGCGAGCATCAGCACCGAGAGGGGGTAGTAGATCATCGGCTTGTCATAGACCGGCAACAGCTGCTTGCTGACCGCGCGGGTGATCGGGTGCAGCCGGGTACCGGCGCCACCGGCCAGCACGATGCCCTTCACAGCGCGGCACCCGGCAAGGTGGCGCTGTCGTTCAGTACGTCGCTCACGTCGAGTCCCTCGGTGTCTTGTCGGGTCAGCGGTAGTTGTCGAACTGCAGCGCGACACCGAAGTCGCCGCCCTTGAGCAGCGCGATGACCGCCTGCAGGTCGTCCCGCTTCTTGCCGGAGACGCGCAGCTGGTCGCCCTGGATCTGCGCCTGCACACCCTTGGGGCCGGAGTCCCGGATCTCCTTGGCGATCTTCTTCGCGACCTCGGAGTCGATGCCCTGCTTCAACCGGGCCGAGATCACGAACTGCTTGCCGGACGGGCGCGGCTCGTCGGCGTCCAGCGCCTTCAGTGAGATGGATCGCTTGATCAGCTTCTCCTTGAACACCTCGAGAGCTGCGGACACCCGCTCCTCGGTGTCCGCGCGCAGCGTCACTCCCAGCTCGCCGGACCACTCGATCGAGGCATTCGTGCCACGGAAGTCGAACCGCTGGGTCAGCTCCTTGGCGGCCTGGTTGAGCGCGTTGTCCGCTTCCTGCCGATCGATCTTGCTGACCACGTCGAAGGACGAATCGGCCATCTGGTCACTCCTCCTCGCTCCGGCCACTGCCGGCCGGGCCCGCCGCTGTCGCGCTCGCCGCGCCGGTGGAACCGCCGGTGACGGCGCCTCGGCATGAACGGTAGCGCGCCGGTCGCCGGCCCCCACCCTGGGCTACGTGGCCGGGTGGCTGTCGTGTAATCTCTTGCTCGCACGACGCCTCGGCGTGATCTGGCGCAGGCCGGCTCGCGGCGGGGAACCCAGGCGGTTTGCCCGAGTGGCCAAAGGGAGCAGACTGTAAATCTGCCGGCTCTGCCTACGTTGGTTCGAACCCAACAGCCGCCACCGAGAACAGCCCCCGAGCATCTGGCTCGGGGGCTGTTTCAGTTTGGCCGGCCGGCCGGATTGCGGGTGGTCAGCTGGACGGATGACAGAGCCGTCGCCACGGGTTGGCCATGTCGGAGCGACGAAGTTCGTCCGAAAAAGTCGTCGCTAGGGGTTGTCAGGTGACTACGGCGCGTCCATACTAAGGAGGCCTTGGTGGTCGTTCCCCCGTGCGATCACCAAGGCTTTTTCATGCCCGCAGGCGACGCTCTCGGCGCGTTCCGATCGGCTGCCGCTGGCGTTTGCCGAAGCTCGACGACCCGTTCCAGGCGGCTGCGAGACGGGGCACCCCCCGATTTCGAGAATCGAGAAGGCGTCGGGTATGGTTCCTCAGGCGTACGGGACATCCTGAGCAGGGATGGTCCGGCAGCACGCCCCCTTAGCTCAGTCGGCAGAGCGTCTCCATGGTAAGGAGAAGGTCTACGGTTCGATTCCGTAAGGGGGCTCGGTCTTGGAGTCTGCTGGTGGAGTGCCCTTACGGCGCCCGCCCAGCATGGCCGAGCACCATGAAGGGCGGGGTAGCTCAGCCTGGTAGAGCAAGCGGCTCATAATCGCTGTGTCGCCGGTTCAAGTCCGGCCCTCGCTACCGAAGTTCACCCAGCAGGTTCGCATGAGAGGTACTAGAAGTGGCAGCCACTGACGTACGACCGAAGATCACCTTGGCGTGCCAGGTGTGCAAGCACCGCAACTACATCACCAAGAAGAACCGCCGCAACGACCCGGACCGGCTGGATCTGAAGAAGTTCTGCCCGAACTGCGGCAAGCACACCGACCACCGCGAGACTCGCTGAGCGCAGCCGGCTCGGAAGCCACTGGCGTCGTCCGATTCGGACGGCGCCAGTTGTCTTTTCCGCCGCGGACCGGTCGTGCGCGATCGCCCGAGGAGTTGCGGCGGCGACCGGCCGCCGACCCGGCGTCGGCTGGTGGGATACGGTGCGGACATGGCGCTGGACAAATCCTTCATCGGCCGGACGTTCCCGCCGACCGATCCGTACGAGGTGGGCCGGGAGAAGATCCGCGAGTTCGCCGACGCCATCGGCGACGACAACCCGGTGTACCGCGATCCGGCCGCCGCTCGGGCGCTCGGCTACCCGGACGTGATCGCGCCGCCGACCTTCCCGATCGTGGTGTCGATGCGGGCCAGCTCGCAGGTGATCCGGGATCCCGAACTGGGCCTCGACTACTCCAAGGTCGTGCACGGCGAGCAGCGGTTCGTCTACCAGCGGCCGATCCAGGCCGGGGACGTGCTGCAAGTGCGCTGCACCGTTGACGACATCCGTTCGGTGGCTGGCAACGAGCTGATCACCACCCGGGGCGAGGTAGCCACCATCGACGGCGAGCTGGTGGTCACCGCAATCTCCACCCTGGTGGCGCGCGGAACCGCTCGGCAGCAGCCCGTCCAGGGAGGTGCCGCGTGAGCCGGACCGCGGCCGAGCTGACCGTCGGCATGGCGCTGCCGGCCCAGAGCTTCCCGATCGAGCGAGCCAGCCTGGTGCGCTATGCCGGAGCGTCCGGCGACTTCAACCCCATTCACTGGAGCCAGCAGACCGCCGAGTCGGTCGGTCTGCCGGACGTGATCGCGCACGGCATGCTGACCATGGCCGCCGCGGTGCGGGTGGTCACCGACTGGCTCGGCGACCCCGGCGCGGTGCTCTCCTACGGCGTGCGGTTCACCCGGCCGGTGGTGGTGCCGGACGACAGCGTCACCGAACTCTCGGTCTCCGGCGCGGTCCGCTCGATCGCCGAGGACCGCCAGACCGCCGAGATCGACCTCACCGCCACGGTGGCCGGCGAGACCGTGCTGGCCCGGGCCCGAGCGACCGTCCGGCTGCGCTGATGGACGAGCTGGCGTGCTGATGGACGAGCTGGAGTTCAGCCGCGACGACGAACGCGGCCAGTACGAGGCCCGGCTGGCCGGCGAGCGGGTCGGGTTGGCAACCTTCTACCTGCGCGGCGACGTGGTGGTGATCCCGCACACCGAGACCGACCCGGCCTACGGAGGCCGCGGCTACGCAGGCCGGCTGGTCCGGTACGCGCTGGAGGACATCCGGGCTCAGGGCCATCGGGTCGACCCGGCCTGCCCATTCGTCGCCACCTTCATCCGCCGGAACCCGGAGTTCGCCGACCTGGTCGAGTAGTCGGCGCAAGCTGCCGCCCCGGCCGGCGATAGTTCGCCTGCCGACTGGGTATCTATCCCCTCAGATGACGGTTTGCCGGCGCAAGCGTGCCGGTCCGTGGCCGACCAATCGGAGGGATTCAGGCATGACAGCGCTGGATACGGAGCCGCAGTTGCGCCGTGCGGTCGGCTTCTGGGGACTGACCTTCGTCTCGCTCGGCTCGATCATCGGTTCCGGCTGGCTGCTCGGCGCGCTCACCGCCGCCACCCAGGCCGGCCCGGCGTCGCTCGTCTCGTGGGTGTTGGCGGCGGTCATGCTGGCGGTGCTGGCGCTGATCCATGCCGAGTTGGGCGCCAGTTACCCGGTGGCCGGCGGCACCGCCCGCTACCCGTTCTTCGCCTTTGGCAACCTCACCGGTTTCGTCGCCGGCTGGGCGGCCTGGTTGCAGGCGGTGGCCATCGCACCGATCGAGGTCGAGGCCAGCCTCAGCTACCTCGAGAGCACCCAGTTCGCCCAGAAGCACCTGCGGATGCTGCACGAGAACGGAACGCTGAACCACACCGGCCTGCTGGTAGCGGCCCTGGCGATGCTGCTGTTCACGATCATCAACCTGCTCGGGGCCAAGCTGCTCTCCGACAGCAACAGCGTGGCGGTGATCTGGAAGACCGCGATCCCGGTGCTGACCGTGGTCGTGCTGGTGAGCCTGAGCTTCCACGCCTCGAACTTCTCGGCCGGCGGCGGCTTCGCTCCGTTCGGCGGCCACGGGGTGTTCGCGGCGCTGCCGGCCGGTGTGGTGTTCGCTCTGCAGGGCTTCGAACAGGCGGTGCAGCTGGCCGGTGAGGCGAAGAACCCGCAGCGGGACGTCTCGCGGGCGGTGATCACCGCGATGCTGGTGGGCTCCGGCATCTACATCCTGCTGGAGATCTGCTTCATCGGTGCGCTCGACCCGGGACACCTGGCTCACGGCTGGGCCAACCCGATCGGCGAGGGCAACTACGGCCCCTACCACGACCTGGCGCTGGCCGCCGGCGCCGGCTGGCTGGCTGCCCTGCTGGTGATCGACGCGGTGATCTCGCCGGCCGGTACCGGCCTGGTCTACGTGGGCACCTCGTCCCGGCTGAGCTACGCGCTCGGGCAGGAGGAGGAGATGCCGTCCGGGCTGACCCGGATCAACACCAAGGGCGTCCCCTGGGTGTCGATCCTGCTCGCCTTCGTGGTGGGCCTGATCATGTTCCTGCCGTTCCCCAGCTGGCAGTCGCTGGTCGGCGTGGTCACCTCCGCAACCGCCATCATGTACGCGTTCGGCCCGGTGTCGCTGGCGGCGCTGCGCCGGCAGGACACCGAGCGGGAACGGCCGTACCGGCTGCCGGCGCCCTCGGTGCTGCTGCCGCTCGGCTTCGTGTTCGCCAACCTGATCATCTACTGGGGCGGCTTCGAGGTGATGTGGAAGCTCGACCTGGCCCTGGTACTCGGCCTGATCCTCTTCGGCATCGGCGCGTTCTTGCGCAACCAGCTCGGCGCCGTGCAGGCCCGGGGCTTCACCTGGGTGGTGCCGTGGCTGGGCGGCCTGACCATCATCAGCGTGCTCGGCCGGTACGGCCACGGCGCGCAGAAGGTGCTGCCCGACTGGATCGACTCGGCCGTGGTGGTGGTCTTCGGGCTGGCGATCTTCTACCTCACCGCCCGGTTCCAGCAGACCCCCGAGCTGGTGCAGCGGGCGATCCGGATCGAGAACCGGCGCGAGCGGGAGATGGCCGGCCTGCCGGGCTGACCGGCCACACCGCCCCTCGCGGCCTCAGCCCTCGGCGACCAACCGCTGGATCCGGCCGACGCCCTCGGCCAGGTCGTCGTCGCCGAGGGCGTAGGACAGCCGCAGGTAGCCCGGCGTGCCGAACGCCTCGCCGGGCACCACGGCCACCTCGGCCTCGTCCAGGATCAGCTCGGCCAGTTCGACCGTGCTGGTCGCGGTGCGACCGCGCAGCGAACGGCCCAGCAGGCCCTTGACCTGCGGGTAGGCGTAGAACGCGCCGCCCGGCTCGGGGCAGTGCACCCCGTCGATCTCCGACAGCATGCGCACGATGGTGCGCCGGCGCCGGTCGAAGGCGGCCCGCATCTCGGCAACCGCGGAGAGGTCACCGGTCAGCGCGGCGAGCGCGGCCACCTGGGAGACGTTCGCGACGTTCGAGGTCGCGTGCGACTGCAGGTTGGCGGTCGCCTTCACCAGGTCCGGCGGCCCGATCAGCCAGCCGACCCGCCAACCGGTCATCGCGTAGGTCTTGGCCACCCCGTTCAGCACCACCATCCGGTCGCCGAGTTCCGGCACGGCGGTGGCGATCGAGACGTGCTGGTGGCCGTCGTAGACCAGGTGCTCGTAGATCTCGTCGGCCACCACCCAGAGCCCGTGCTCGGCGGCCCAGCGGCCGATCTCGGCGACCTGCTCGGGCGGGTAGACCGCGCCGGACGGGTTCGACGGCGAGACGAACAGCAGCACCTTGGTACGCGGCGTCCGGGCTGCCTCCAGCTGCTCGACGGTCGCCAGGTAGCCGGTGCTCTCGTCGGTCAGCACCGGCACCGGTACCCCGCCGGCCAGCAGGATCGACTCCGGGTAGGTGGTCCAGTACGGGGCGACCAGCAGCACCTCGTCACCCGGGTCGAGCAGGGCCGCGAAGGTGTTGTAGACAGCCTGCTTGCCGCCGTTGGTGACGAGCACCTGGCTGGCGTCGACCTGGTACCCGGAGTCGCGGGCGGTCTTGGCGGCTACCGCGGCGCGCAGCTCGGGCAGCCCGGCCACCGGGGTGTACCGGTGGAAGCGCGGGTCGCGGGCCGCCTCGACCGCTGCCTGCACGATGTAGTCAGGAGTGGGGAAGTCGGGCTCGCCGGCGCCGAAACCGATCACCGGCCGGCCAGCCGCCTTCAGAGCCTTGGCCTTGGCGTCCACGGCCAGGGTGGCGGATTCGGCGATCGCGGCGATTCGGTCGGAGATTCGCTGTCCCATGCCACCATGGTTCCAGAAAACAGCGCTCCGTTCTCATCCCGGGACGCACGTCCCGCATGGTGGGACCTCCGAGTGCTGGGCCGTGGTCTGCGAGGGTGAGCTTTTGGTGGTGCTGGTCGCCTCCTCTACACTGGCTCACCGGGTCCTACGTCGGCCGTGCGGCAGCGTGCGCGCGACCGCAACCAGTGGTTGCGGAAACGCGTGGTTCGCCGGCTTGACGTGCCGGACCCGCCTTCGGTGGTGAACCGTGAACGTCCGGCCTCTGGGTCGGTCGCCGCGGCCGAGCCACTCGGAGGGGCGTGGCTCAATTGGTAGAGCACCGGTCTCCAAAACCGGCGGTTGCAGGTTCGAGTCCTGTCGCCCCTGCGCCATCAGCGCTGATCGGCTCGCGGGTTCCGCCCCGCGGTCCGGTTGGCGTCCGAGAGGAGAAACGGTGACTGAGACACAGGCAGCCCCCGCGCCGGCATCGCGGCCCGACAGGGACGATCGCCGAGGCGGCGGACTGAGCTTGCTGTGGCGTTGGCTGCCGTTGCTGCTCCGGGCGCTGCAGCGCCGCACCCGGGAGACCGTCTCGGAGATGCGCAAGGTTCTGTGGCCGTCACGGCGCGAGATGACCACCTACACCGTGGTGGTGTTGATCTTCGTCGTGATCATGGTGACGGTGGTAGCGCTGCTCGACCTGGGGCTCGCCAAGCTGGTCATCGCGGTGTTCGGCTGAGCCCAGCCGTCGCCACCGCCGAACCGACAAGCAGCAAGGAAGAGAGCCGTGACCGAGTTCCACAACGAGGCTGAATCGCCTGCCGACAGCTTCGCAGCGTCCGCCCCGTCGGGCGCCGATGACGTGGCGTCCGCCCCGTCGGGCGCCGATGACGTGGCGTCCGCCCCGTCGGGCGCCGATGACAGCCTGGCCGCGCTCGGCCTTCAGGACGAGGTGTACGGCGAGACCGCCGAGCAGAAGTACAACGATGCGGCCGAGGACCAGGCGGACGCCGCCTGGGCGGCGGCCTCCGCGGAGGCGGGTCTGGAACTGTCCGAGCCGGCCGCTGGTCCGGAGTCGGCCACCGACGAGGGCCCGGCCGCCGAGGACGAGGAAGAGGTCGACCCGATCGAGCAGTTGCGGCAGGAGCTGCGGCGGGCCCCGGGTGACTGGTTCGTTGTGCACTCCTACGCCGGCTACGAGAACAAGGTGAAGACCAACCTCGAGAGCCGGATCTCCTCCCTTGACATGGAGGACTACATCTACCAGGTCGAGGTGCCCACCGAAGAGGTCACCGAGATCAAGAACGGCAAGCGCCAGCAGGTCAACCGCAAGGTGTTCCCGGGCTACATCCTGGTTCGGATGGAGCTGACCGACGACTCCTGGGGCGCGGTGCGCAACACCCCCGGCGTCACCGGGTTCGTCGGCGCCACCTCGAAGCCGTCGCCGCTGTCGATGGACGAGGTCATCAAGATCCTCGCTCCCGCCACCCACAAGGCGGCAGCCGCGGGCAAGGCCACCGGAGCTGAGGGCGCGACCGCCGGTACGGCCGCTCCGGTCGAGGTGGTCGACTTCGAGGTCGGTGAGTCGGTCACCGTGATGGACGGACCGTTCGCCACCCTGCCCGCCACCATCTCCGAGATCGACCCGCTGCACTCCAAGCTCAAGGTGCTGGTGTCGATCTTCGGCCGTGAGACGCCGGTGGAACTCTCGTTCAGCCAGGTGTCCAAGATCTAGGTTCGTCGCTCCAGCCCGACCAACCCCGTCAGAAGAAGAGATAGCCATGCCTCCCAAGAAGAAGCTCACCGCGATCATCAAGTTGCAGATCCAGGCAGGTGCCGCCAACCCGGCACCGCCGGTCGGCCCGGCGCTCGGTCAGCACGGTGTCAACATCATGGAGTTCTGCAAGGCCTACAACGCCGCGACCGAGTCGCAGCGTGGCCAGGTGGTGCCGGTGGAGATCTCGGTCTATGAAGACCGGTCGTTCACCTTCGTCACCAAGACCCCGCCGGCGGCGCGGCTGCTGCTGGCCGCGGCCGGCGTGGCCAAGGGTTCCGGCGAGCCGCACAAGACCAAGGTCGCCAAGGTCAGCATGGACCAGGTCCGCGAGATCGCCCAGACCAAGATGGAAGACCTCAACGCCAACGACCTCGACCAGGCCGCCAAGATCATCGCCGGCACCGCCCGGTCGATGGGCATCACGGTCGAGTAGTCAGTTTTCAACCGGGCCGGCGCGGTACGCCGGTGGGCCGTCCGGCTCGGGCCGGACGGTGGTGGGAGGACGCCGAGGGTCGGCGTCCGCGGACCACGAGTACGAAGGAGAGCAGTTCCATGGCAAAGCGCAGCAAGGCCTACGAGGCCGCCGCGAAGCTGATCGAGGCCGACAAGATCTACAGCCCGCTGGAGGCTGCCAAGATCGCCGTGCAGGCTTCGCCGACCAAGTTCGACGGCACCGTCGAGGTCGCCATCCGGCTGGGCGTCGACCCGCGCAAGGCGGACCAGATGGTGCGCGGCACCGTCAGCCTGCCGCACGGCACCGGCAAGACCGCCCGGGTCATCGTCTTCGCGACCGGTGACCAGGCCGCCGCGGCTGAGGCCGCCGGCGCCGACCGGGTCGGCAGCGACGACCTGATCGCGGCGATCCAGGAGGGCTTCCTGGACTTCGACGCGGCGATCGCCACTCCGGACCAGATGGCCAAGGTCGGCCGGATCGCCCGGATCCTCGGCCCCCGTGGCCTGATGCCGAACCCCAAGACCGGCACCGTCACCCCGGACGTGGCCAAGGCCGTCTCCGACATCAAGGGCGGCAAGATCACCTTCCGGGTGGACAAGCAGTCCAACCTGCACCTGGTGATCGGCAAGGCCTCGTTCAGCCCGGAGAAGCTGGTCGAGAACTACGGCGCCGCGCTGGACGAGGTGCTGCGGGCCAAGCCGGCGGCGGCGAAGGGCAAGTACCTGAAGAAGGTCACCTTCTCCACCACGATGGGCCCGGGCATTCCGGTGGACGTCAACCGGACCCGGAACATGCTGGAGGACACGGCCGCTTCGGCCTGATCGACACGGCCGCTTCGGCCTGATCCATGCGTTAAGACCTGCTCGACCACGACGGCCGCCCGGCCCACCGACCGGGCGGCCGTCGCGTTTCCCCGGGCAACTGGCGACCCGGCCAGGCCAGGCCAGGCCACCGAGTGGGCTGTTGAGCAATCGCCGATCGCAACCCATCGGCGAAGCGCTTCGGTGACGAATCCCCGGTCGAAGGCTCGTCCGCTGACGGCGCTGGCCAGAGCAACGTGCTGGTTACCGTGGAGGTGGTTCTGGCGCAAGCCGGTCATCAGAGATCTGCAAGCGGGCCGCAGTGGCGGAGTTTCGACGAACGAGGTGATCGGGTGGGTGCTGGACCGGTGGAGCGACAGCTGGGGGTGCGTTCGCGCCTGGTCGACGTGCGGACTCCGGACCAGCCGGCCGGCGCGGTGCTGGTGCTGCATGGCGGCAGTGGACGGGGTGCCGAGATGGCGGTGAGTCCGACCCAGCTCTCGGTGGTGCGGATGATCCCGATCGCCGAGCGGATCGCGTTCGCGGGCCGGGGGCGGCTCGCGGTGTTCCGGCTGCTGAACTCGGCCCGTGGCTGGGACGCGCACACCAGCCCGGTCGACGACGTCCAGTGGGCGTTGGCCGAGCTGGCCGCGCGGTTCGGGACGCTGCCGGTGTGCCTGGTCGGCCACTCGCTCGGCGGCCGGGCGGCGCTGCTGGCAGGAGACGCGCCGGCGGTGCGCAGCGTGGTCGCGCTGGCGCCCTGGCTCTACCGGTCCGACGCGGTCGGCGGTCTGGCCGGCCGGCAGGTGTTGATCGTGCACGGGGACCAGGACCGGGTTGCCAGCCCGGCCAACGCCACCGCGGTGGCCGGCCACCTGTCGCCGGACGCCCGGGTGGGCTTCGTCCGGGTCAAGGGTGGCAAGCACGCGATGCTGCGCCGGCACGGGGTGTTCGACGGGCTGGCCGCCGAGTTCGCGGTGGCGTCCCTGCTGGGCACACCGGCGTCCGGTCCGGTGGCCGAGGCGCTGGCCGGCAAGCGCTGGCTGGAGATCTGACGGTGCGGCCGCGGCAGTCCCGCCACGGAGGGAGCGATGCGGGCGGGGAGTTGCTCCCCCGCCCGCACGGTGGGTCAGGACGTGCCCTGCTGCTGACCGCCCGACTCGATGACCTGCTGCTTGCCGTGGCCGGCGATCTCGATGCGGCGCGGCTTGGCCCGTTCGGCCACCGGGATGGTCACCGACAGCACGCCGTTGTCGTAGGTGGCGCTGATGGCGGCGGTGTCGATGCCCTCACCGAGCGACAGCTGGCGCTGGAAGGTGCCGGTGAACCGCTCGTTGGCCAGCCACTGCACGTCCTGCTCGGTCCGGCCGCTGCGCTCGGCCCGGATGGTCAGGGTGCCGTTGTCGACACTGACATCCACCGAGCCGGGATCGATTCCCGGCAGGTCGGCGTGCAAGACGTAGTGGTCACCGGAGCGATACAGATCCATCGGCATGAACCGCGGCACCCGGGTCGACGCCGCGGAGGCGCCGAGCAGCTGGTCGGTCATACGGTCGAGGTCCCGGAACGGGTCGAAACGAAGCACGGCAGCTCACCTCCACAAGGTCCAGTCCGCTGCCCGCCACCCCGGCGGGCAGCCTCGTGCTCAACCCAGAGATTAGCACTCTCAGGTGTCGAGTGCTAGCACCTGGCGATGGAGTTTGGTCATACCCGCGCGGGGGTTTCCCGGATCTCTCAGCCGCGGACGATCGCGGCGGCGATCAGGAACGCCGCCACCAGCACCACCACGATGACGATCACGGCGAGTGCCACGGGGGTGATCGTTCGGCCGGCTGGCGGCTCTGCGTGCGAGACGCCGGCGACGCTGCTCTCGCCGGGCGGGGTCTCACCCGGCGGCACCCCGCCGCCGGGCTCCAGGCCGGGGGTGTCGCGCGGATCGGGATCGGGCGTGGTCACACTTTCCCCTTTCTGCATATGGATAGTCACCGGCGCGGGTTTCAGGCAGCGCTCGGGTGCAGCAGCACCTTGGTGTAACCGTCCACTCGCTTGTCGAACTTGTCGTACGCCTCCACCGCCTGACCGAGCGGCGGCTCGTGCGAGACGATGGCCGACGGATTGGCCTGGCCGCGGATGATCAGGTCGCGCAGGTAGCGGTTGTACCGCTTCACCGGGCACTGGCCGGTGCCGATGCTGAGCCCTTTGTTCCAGGCGGTGCCGAAGTCGAACGCCGGCCGGCCCTGCTTGGCCTGCTCATCGACGCCGCCCGGGTCCTCCGGCATGTAGACGCCGACCACGCCGAGGCGCCCGGTGGCTCGCACCACCTGGATCAGGTTGTCGAGCACCAGTTCCGGATGCTCCTGCCCGCTCGGGTCGTGTGCCTGGTAGCCGACTGCCTCGACGCCGCAGTCGACGCCGAACCTGTCGGTCAGATCCATGATCGCCTGCACCACGTCGGTGTCGGACCCGCAGATGTTGGCGGTGGTGATCCGGATGACGGCGTCCAGCGGCGCCTCGATCTTCGGGTCGGGCACCTGCTCGACGGCAAGCTCGAACGGGCTGTGGAAGACGACGGCCTTCATCGTGATGTCCCAACTGCGGCTCGGTCCGGCGGCATGGTCGCCCCGCCGGTGCGACCGGACGACAAGAGTGCGGTCGCCGAGGAGGCTGCGGCGTATTGGCAGCGGCCGGCGGAGGGTTTCGGGCAGTGGCTGAGCCCCACTGCCAACCTACCCGGCAACCGGCGAAACGAACCGGGCCCGGCTAGCGTGGCTGGCAGCGGCCGGTTCGGCCAGGGCTGAAGGAAACCAGGGTGCGGGGGAAGGAGCCGGATGAGACTCGGGTTGCCGGACGACATCGAGGTCTGCCTGTTCGACCTGGACGGGGTGCTGACCGACACCGCCTCGGTGCACGCTGCGGCGTGGCAGCACCTGTTCGACGAGTTCCTGCGCCGGCGGGACGGGGCCGGCTTCAAACCCTTCGACCCGCACGACGACTACGACGCCTACGTGGACGGGAAACCGCGCGAGGCCGGAGTGCGTGACTTCCTCGCCTCCCGGGGGATCACGCTGCCGCCGGGCAAGCCGGACGACGGCCCGGACCAGGACACCGTGTACGGCCTGGGCAATCGCAAGAACGCCGAGGTGCAACGCCGGATCGCCGAGGACGGCGTCCGGGTCTTCGAGGGCTCCCGGCGTTACCTGGCGGCGGCCGAGGCGGCCGGCCTGCGCCGGATCGTGGTGTCGTCCAGCGCGAACACCGCACTGGTGCTGCGGGTGACCGGGCTGGCCGAGTTCATCGAGGGCCGGATCGACGGGGTCACCCTGGCCGAACGGCACCTGGCCGGCAAGCCGAAGCCGGACTCGTTCCTGGCCGGCGCCGAGCTGGCGGCCGCGCCGCCGGCCAAGGCCGCGGTTTTCGAGGACGCGCTGGCCGGTGTGGCCGCCGGCCGGGCCGGCGGATTCGGCTACGTGATCGGGGTGGACCGGGTCGGCCAGGCCGAGCAGCTGGCCGCGGACGGCGCCGATCGGGTGGTCAAGGACCTGGCCGAGCTGCTGGCGGACCAGGGATGATCCGCGACGAACGGTTCCCGGCCGAGCCCTGGCACGTCCGGGAGTACGGGCTGCAACTGGACCAGCTGGCCCAGGCGGAGTCGGTGTTCGCGCTGGCCAACGGCCACATCGGGGTGCGCGGCAACCTGGACGAGGGGGAGCCGTACGGGCTGCCCGGCACCTACCTGAACTCCTTCTACGAGCAGCACCCGCTGCCCTACGCCGAGGCGGGCTACGGCTATCCGGAGTCCGGTCAGACGGTGGTCAACGTGACCAACGGCAAGCTGATCCGGCTGCTGGTCGACGACGAACCGTTCGACCTGCGGTACGGCCGGTTGCTGCACCACGAGCGCACCCTCGACCTGCGCAACGGAGTGCTGCACCGGGTGGTCGAGTGGGCGTCGCCGGCCGGCCAGGTGGTACGGGTCCGGTCCACCAGGCTGGTCTCGTTCACCCAGCGGGCGATCCTGGCCGTCCGGTACGAGGTGGAGGCGGTCGGCGACCCGGCCCGGGTGGTGGTGCAGTCCGAGCTGGTCGCCAACGAGTCGGTGCCGGCGCCGTCGGACGACCCGCGGGTGGCCGCCGCCCTGGAGCGTCCGCTGGTCGCCGAGGAGCAGTGGTTGGACGGCAACCGCGCGCTGCTGGTGCACCGGACCCGGCAGAGCGAGTTGCGGATGGCCGCCGCCGCCGATCACCTGGTAGACGCCGACGGCATCAACCTGAGCGTGCACAGCGTGATCCGGCCGGACTGGGCCCGCACCACGGTCGGCGCCCAACTGCAGCCGGGTCAACGACTGCAGCTGACCAAGTTCGTCGCCTACGGCTGGTCCGGCGTCCGGTCGGTGCCGGCGCTGCGCGACCAGGTCGACGCCGCGCTGGCCGCCGTGGTGCACACCACCTGGGACGGGCTGCTGGCCGAGCAGCGGGAGTACCTGGACGAGTTCTGGGACGGCGCCGACGTCGAGCTGGACGGTGACGTCGCGGTGCAGCAGGCCGTCCGGTTCGGGCTGTTCCACGTGCTGCAGGCCGGTGCCCGGGCGGAGGGCCGGGCGATCCCGGCCAAGGGGCTGACCGGTCCGGGCTACGACGGGCACGCGTTCTGGGACAGCGAGGCCTTCGTGCTGCCGGTGCTCACCGCCACCGCGCCGGACGCGGTCGCGGGCGCCCTGCACTGGCGGGAGTCCACCGCCGATCTGGCGATCGACCGGGCCCGGCTGCTCGGCCTGGACGGCGCGGCGTTCCCGTGGCGGACCATCCGCGGTGAGGAGTGCGGGGCGTACTGGCCGGCCGGCACCGCGGCCTTCCACGTGAACGCCGACATCGCGCTGGCCGCCGTCCGGTACGTGCAGTGGACCGGCGACCAGCAGTTCCAGGTGAGCTGCGCGCTGCCGCTGCTGGTGCACACCGCCCGGCTCTGGTACTCCCTCGGCCACTTCGGTGCGGACGGCCGGTTCCACCTCGACGGGGTGACCGGGCCGGACGAGTACAGCGCGCTGGTGAACGACAACACCTTCACCAACCTGATGGCGGCCCGCAACCTGCGCTACGCCGCGCTGACCGCCCAGCAGTTCGTCGCCGAGGCCGACCGGTTGGCGGTAACCCGGGATGAGACCGAGCGCTGGCTGGCGGCGGCGGACGCGGTGGCGGTGCCGCACACCGCCGACGGGATGCCCGAGCAGTTCCGCGACTCCACGCTGGCCGAGCGGTGGGACTTCGAGGCGTCCGCGGAACGGAACGAGTACCCGCTGCTGCTGCACCGGCCGTACTTCGACATCTATCGCAAGCAGGTGGTCAAGCAGGCCGACCTGATACTGGCCATGCACTGGTGCGGTGACTCGTTCACCTTGGCGGAAAAGGCGAAAGCGTTCGACTACTACGAACAGCTGACGGTCCGCGACTCGTCGCTGTCAGCCTGCACCCAGGCGGTGTTGGCGGCCGAGGTGGGGCATCTCGAACTGGCGCACGACTACGTGCGCGAGGCGGCCTTCATGGACTTGCAGGACTTGGAGCACAACACCCGGGACGGCGTGCACGTGGCCTCGCTGGCCGGCGCCTGGCTGGGCCTGGTCTGTGGCTTCGGCGGGATGCGCGACCACGACGGCCTGCTCTCGTTCGCGCCGCGGCTGCCGCCGGCGATCGGCCGGCTGGAGTTCACCGTCCGGTGGCGCGGCAGCAAGGTCCGGGTCCGCACCGCCGGGAACCGGGTCTGCTATTCCATCGAGGAGCCAGCCACCGGATCGCTCACCTTCCGCCACCACGGCGAGTCGCACATCCTCACCGCGGGGAAGCCGTTGGAGCTGCCGGTGCCGCCGCTGCCGGCCACCGGGCCGCGACCGCGGCAGCCAGCGGGCCGGGCGCCGATCAGCTGACGGCGCCCGCCCTTACGTACATTTTTCCTACGAGCAAGGGCGAAGCCGGATCGGTATCCCCCCGGACCGACCCGGCCTCGCCGTGCTCGGCCGCTGCCCCCTGTTCGGGTGCGACCGGTGCCGCAACGAGGCGGGGCGAGCCGGATGCCCGTGCAGACGTGCCAGGTTCATCCCCCCGAATGACCGGGCCACCGCCGTCCTCGTCGTGGTTTCGGTGATCAGGAGCAGCCAGTCCGCGGGTTGATACATCCCCGCGACGGATTCTTTTTCGGCCCTTTGCAGCGGGTGACTTCAGCGAAAGGTCGGTTTCGCTCCGGTGTGGCGTATCAAATGCCGGCAGCGAACCTCTCTGTTCGGCGAGGGAGGACGTCCTAGGCTCGGTCCAGCCGCCTCGCGTGGGGGCCGGTGCACCGAGTCGGGTCTGAAAATCTGGATGGCTGCCATGATCAATGCCGAAGCCGAGCAAGGCACGCTCGCCAGCCGGGCGGGGGAGATCTTCGACCGTTACCGCGCCGGTGAGCGGGCGGCGATGGGTGAGTTGGTGACCCTGCTGACTCCCATTCTCTGGCACACCGTGCGTGCCCAGCGACTGGACCGGGAGTCCACCGAAGACGTGCTGCAGACGACCTGGCTGGCGCTGGTGCGGCACGCCGGGGCGATCAGCGAGTCCCGGGCGGTGCTGCAGTGGCTGCTGGTGGCGGCCCGGCGGGAGGCGTGGCGGGTGCTGCGCGGCCAGCAGCGGCAGACCCCGGCGGAGATCGACTCGGACGCGGTGGTCACCCCGGACGACGAGCTGCCGGAGCACGTCACCCTGCGCGATGTCGACCAGCAGGTGCTGTGGTCGCACGTCGCCGCCCTGCCGGAGCGGTGCCGCGCGCTGCTCCGGGTGATCGCGTTCGCCGATCGTCCTGACTATGCCGAACTGGCCCGCGCCCTCGGAATGCCGGTCGGCAGCATCGGCCCCACCCGGGGCCGGTGCCTGGCGAAGCTGCGCGCTTCCTTGACCGCTGATGCTCGTTGGGAGCTGACATGACCGCCTCCGAGGTACCCGCCTGGGAAACCCTCGCCGACCAGCCGCTCGACCTCCTCGATGCGCTGCTGCTGGCCGAGGTCGCCCAGATGTTCGACGTACTGGACCCGGTGCCGCCGCAGCTGGCCGAACAGTTGCGGTTCGCGATCTCGCTGGATGCGCTGGAGTACGAGCTGGCCGAGCTGGTCAGCGACGGCGGCCGGCTGGTCGGTGCCCGCACCGAGAGCGCCAGCACCGTGCAGACGCTGACCTTCAGCTGCGAGACGCTCACGATCATGGTGAACGTCGGCGCCGACGGGCTCGGCCGCAAGCGGGTGGACGGCTGGCTGGCGCCCGGTTCGGCCGCCCGGATCGAGCTGCACCAGGGCAGCCGGATCCGGCGCACCGTCGCCGACGGCGACGGCCGGTTCGTCTTCACCGGGGTGGATGCCGGGCTGGGCCGGTTCGTGGTGCTGCCACCGGACGGGCAGCCGGGACCAGCCGAAGGCCAGGCGCCGGTCGCCACCACGATCGTCGAGATCTGAGCTGACTAGGTGGTTGCCGGTCGCCGCCAGCTGCTGCCGAAGCAGACGAACGGCACCGGGAACGGTCCGAGTTCGGCGGCGCTGACCGCCAGCGCCAGCGCCGAGTCGTGGCCGGCCGCGAGCAGCCGGTGGTAGCCGATCATGAATTCGGCGGCCCGGTCGTCAGAGACCCGGACGGTGCTGGCCACCACCGAGCGGGCACCCCGGCGCAGCAGCACGCTGGTCAGGCCGAGTGCCTCGTCGCCGGCGCTGATCCGGTTCATGCCCAGTTCGCAGGACGACAGGATGACATGCTCCGGGGTGGCCCGGGCAGCGTCCAGGTCGTAGGCGAACATCGGCCCGTCGTGGAGCTGCACCGCGGAGAACAGCGGGCTTTCCGGGTGATGCGCGCCGTGCGCCGCGATGTGCAGGATGCTGGCCCGCTCCAGGCCGGCCAGCAGGTCGGACCGGCCGGCCCGCGGCGCCAGCCGCGCGTCCGGCCAGGCCAGCCGCAGGTCCAGCACCTCCTGCTCAGCCCGGGACAGGCCGGGGCCGCTGACGCCGTAGACCACCGGCTCGCCGGATCGGCCGGCAGCCGGGGCGCGGTTGGCCAGCGAGGACGAGGCGGACGGAGCCACCGTCACCGGCACCCCGTGCAGCGGCGCCAGCGCGTTCCACGGCACTCCCCACAGCTCGCCGACCGGAACCACCACCAACCGGCCGGCGGCCGGGCTGAGTGCCGGCGACAGCAGCCGGGTCAGCTCGGCCAGCGAGCTGGTCACGGACCGCCGGATGGTGTCGACAAGCGCCGGCGCCAGCCCGGTCAGCGCGGCCACGTCCAGGTCTGACCGCAGCCGCCGGGCCCGCTCGGCCAGCCCGGCTGCCGGCCCCAGCTCCAGCACCCGGCTGCCGTCCGGGTCGACCCGCAGCGCCAGCAGCGCGCCATCGGCCTGCACGAAGCTGACCAGGGACGCGCCGTCGGCGGTGAGTGCCGCTCGGACCGCCGCCAGGGTGGCCGGCTGCACCGCGTCGCCGCTGCCTTCGGTGAGCCAGCGCTGCATCCGCAACCGGTCCTGCAACTCGGCGATCCGGCCGCGCAGCACCGCCGCCCGGGGCCGGGAACTGGCCTCGAGCGGCAACTCCCGCAGCTGCTCGGTGGCCAGCCGCAGGTCGGCCAGCAGGTCCGCGGTGGACTGCTCCGATTTGGGGGTCACGGTGCGAATCCGGGTCGACACCGCCCGGGCCCGCTCCACCGCGGCGAACACCTGCGCCGGTTGGCGCTGGCGCAGCGCGATCCGCAGGTCGAGCTCGGTCAGCCGGGTGCCGTGCACGGCGCTGGCCACCTGCAGCTCGATGCTGCCGAAGCTGGCCCGGAAGCCGGCCAGCTCGCGCAACCCGGCGCGCAGGTGCCGGCGGGCCAGCGACGGAGCGCCGGCCCGCAACGCGGCCTCGGCCCGTACCGCCTGGCCGTGCACCCGCAACGCGATCGAGTCGTCCTTGCGCAGCCGCGGCACCGGCACCGGCGCCCCGGTCCGCGAGTCGGCGGTGCCCGAGTCCCGACTCCGCAGCGCGGCCTCAGCGGCGACCAGCGCCGCCGACCTGGCGGGCACCGACATGCCGATCCGGCGCAGGTCCGCCTGCAAGCGGTGGGCCTGGTCCACCTGCGCCGGACGGACCGGACCGGTCAGCAGCTGGATCTGCAGCAGCTGCAAGTCGGCCAGCAGCTCCCAGTTCCGGTTGCCCCGCCGGGCGAACCGGGTGCGGGCGCGGCGCGCGTGGGCTCGGGCCAACCTGGGCTCGCCCAGCGCCAGCGCGCACTGCGAGCGCAGCAGCTGTGACTCGGCGACCTCCTGGGTCATCCGGTCCCGGGCCAGGATCTCGATGGCGCCGGCCAGGGCCCGATCGGCCTCGGTCAGCAGGCCAGCCTCGATCAGCACCCGGGCTCGGTCGAGCAGTGGGGTGGCGACCGGCCGGTCCTCGTCCGCGCCCGCCTCGGCCATGTGGCGCAGCGCGGCGGGCAGGTTGCCGCGCAGGAACTCCAGGTAGCCGAGGTTGTGCACCGCCTTGTACTCCAGCAGCGCGAACCCGCCGGCCCGAGCCAGCTCGACCGACCGGCGCAGGTCGTCGGCGGCCCGGTCGAGGTCCTTGTCCAGCAGCAGCACGCCGCGGTTCAGCAGGATGCGGCACCGGTCGGCGATGTCGGCGTGATCGAGCAGCTCCACCGCACTGTCGAACAGGGCGAGCGCCTGGCTGCCTCGGCCGGCCCGCAGCAGCAGCAGCGCCTTCTGGCCGCGGACCAGCACCGACAGCTCGGGGGAGTCCGCGGCCAACGCGGCGGCTTCGTTGAGGATGGCGAGGCCACGGTCGACGTGGCTGATGTCGGCCTCGCTCAGCGCCAGGCTGATAAGCAGCCTGGTGACCAGCTCCTGCCGCTCGGCGGACTCGACGGGTGCGGGGCTGCCCGGAGCCGGGCGCTCGGGCTCAGCCATCCGGGGCCCGACGAGATGGGTCACCGCGGCGCTGGCGCCGAGGCCGCTGAGGGCACGACGGAACTGCGCCGCCGCCGCCGACGGACGGCCGCGGTCGTAGCTGCGGACGCCCCGACGATGCAACTCGCGGGCCTGGTCGATCGCGGACTGGTGCCGCACCTCCGACCTCCCTGGTCAGACCTCCATGGCGGGGGTCACGATCACGGAACTGCCGGGACGGTGGAAAGTGAAGCGGACGAGCCCCCGTCGCACGTCATCAAACTGGAAATGGCCGGTGTCGTCCACCACCGCCCGCCTCGGCGGGTCGGCGTCCACCACCAGCTCGACGCCGGTGGCCGGTGCCGCGGTGACCCAGCCCTCGATGCTGACCAGGTCCCCGGCGCCGGGCGCGGTGCGCACGATCGCGTTGAAGTCCCGGTGGGTGAAGGTGACGGTGGAGCCGGCCAGCGCGCCAGAGCGGACACCTGCCAGGGCCGGTTCCAGCCGGGTCAGCGACGCCAACTCGGCCTCCATGGCGTCCATCATCAGGCCGAACCGCAACCGGTCGGCCAAGCCGGTCGGCGGCGGGTCGAGTTCGGTCCAGGTGGCGCGCAGCCGGTCCAGGACCGCCCGGTCGGTGTCGTCCAACTCGCCGCCCGCGAGGATCTCCTCTGGTTCCTCGGTCATCGGCCGGTGCTCCCGCTGACCCCGGCCGGCGCCCGCTCGGCAGCGGCCCGGTCAGCGCCGGCTGCCTTGCCGCGCGGCGCCGGACTGCTGGCCGCCCTGACTGGCACGGTGTCGCGGGCCGCCGCGGCGGCCGGTGCCGGCTGGCCGGTGACCTGCGCCAACGCGGCAAGCGTCCTGCCGACCGCCGCCGCCGGTGCGCAGTCGGCCAGTTCGGCGCCACCGTCCAACAACGCCTGCGCGAGTTCGCCGGCCAGGATCGGCGCGGAGAAGGACGTGCCGCTCCAGATCGCGAAGCCGGACCGGAAGTCGTCCGGGTCGAGTGTCTCGCGCACCTCGTCCTCGAAGGTGGTCAGCACGGTCGGCTGGCCGGCCGCGTCGAAGTCCACCGGCATCGTGCTGACCAGGGCGCTACCCGGTCGCCGGCAGCTGACCCACGGGCCCTCGTTGCTGAAAAGCGCGACCGTTCCGCCCGGGTTGAGCGCGCCGACCGCGGTCAGCGGCACCGTGCCGGGCAGCAGCTCGGACACCGCGCCGCCCGGGTACGGCGCGAACGCCGCCGGGTACATCGGCCGCAGCGTCGCGTCGTTGCCGGCCGAGGCGACCACCGCCACGCCGAGCTCGCTGAGCGCCCGCAGCGGGGTGAGCAGCAGCGGATCGAACGCGGCGTCGGCCGGGTCCTCGTGGTAGTAGCCGAGCGAGAGGTTGACCACGTCCACCAGCTGGTCCTGCTGGTTCTGCTGGCTGGCCTGCAGCTGGCGCAGCCAGAGCCGGTTCAGCGCGTCGATCAGGTCGCCCTCGGAGACCAGCCCGTCGCCGTGCATGATCCGGATCGCTACCAGGTTGGCGTCCGGGCAGGTCTGCCGGATCAGCCCGGCGATGAAGGTGCCGTGCCCGGAGTCGGGGTTGAGGGTGCCGACCAGCGGGTTGCCGTCGCCGTCCGGCGTCTCGGGGTCGGTCGCCGGGTCCACCAGCCCGATCGGCGAGCCGTTCAGCGTCGGCTGCCGGTCGACGATGTCCGGCCCCAGCCACGGGTGGTTGCCGACCCCGGTGTCGAGGATCGCCACGACCGGCCGCCGGTCGTCGAGCAGCTCGTCGGCGAGCCGGTGCGGAGCCGGACCGATCCAGGCGACCGGGCTGCGGCCGCCCCGGCCGGGAATGGCGAACTCGCCGGCCTCGGTCGGCACCGCGTGGCCGCTGGTCAGCGGCACTCCGCCGACGTCGTGCCCGCTGGTCAACGGAACCCCGCCGATGCCGTGCCCGCTGGTCAGCGGAACGCCGCTGATCCAGCTGGTTGCCAGCAGCACGTGATCCAGGTGCACCTGGCGGGCGGTCGCCGGGTCGTCCCGCTGCGCGGCCCGGAAGGTCTGCAGCACCTGCCAGGCATCCGGCGGCGGCGCCGCGGCGGCGTCAGCCATCGGCACCAGGGTCACCCGGGACAGCAGCGGCTGGGCTTGGTCCGGCGCGATGCCGAGCCGCTCCGCGAGCTGCACCAGCTCCTCGTCCGAGGCCTGCACCCGCACCTCGAGCTGGTGCTGGGCGGCCGCCTCGGTGAGGGCCGCGATGGTGGCGTCGTCCTGGCCGGTCGGCCGGATCAGCAGCGCATCGCCCAGGTAGCTGGTCTGCTGCGGCGGGGGCTGGCCGGGCAGTCGGACCGCGGTGGCCGGGTCGAGCACCCGCACGTTGCGCCGGTCCTCGGGTACTGCGGCGGCCAGCCTGGGCTGCCGCATCACCTTGGTCCGGCGGGCCCTGGTCGGATAGTTGCGGTCGGTTGCTGAACTCATGACACCTCCGGCGTGAAGACGCCGCCCCGTGGGTGGCAGACACACTCTAGGAGCGATCGCTCGGGTTGGCGGAACGGTTCGCCCACCGGATCAGGAGGCGGCCGGGGCGGCTGTGATACACCGGCTCCCTACTGGTGTTCGAGGACGGTTCGGCGGCGGATTTGGTGAGCGGGGCGCCGGTGCGTACGCTGACTCACGATCCACCCGAAGACCGCTGGTCGTCGCATGCGCGCATGTGACCTAACAGCTCCGCGAGCGCCGGAGCGACCCGCGCAGGATGGCGGCCGTGCCCTGCACGCCCCGACGCCCTGCGCCGGGGCGTTTCGTCGTTCACGGGCCTGTTCGGACTCATCCTCGCTCGTCGACCAGCCTGATCCGAGCAAGAGAGGAGGAACATGCCGAACACTGAGAAGGTGTCCGCGGTCGCCGAGATCGTCGACCACTTCAACAGCTCCGCGGCCACGGTGCTCACCGAGTACCGCGGGCTGACCGTCAAGCAGCTGGGTCAGCTGCGCAAGGCGCTCGGTTCGGAGACGACCTACGCGGTCGTGAAGAACACGCTGACCAAGCGGGCCGCGGCTGAGGCCGACGTCGCGATCGACGAGAGCCTGCTGGTCGGGCCGACGGCCATCGCCTTCGTCAAGGGCGACCCGGTCGAGGCAGCCAAGGGCCTGCGCGACTTCGCCAAGGCGAACCCGCTGCTGGTCATCAAGGGCGGTTTCTTCGAGGGCAAGGCGCTGTCCGCCGCCGAGGTCGGCAAGATCGCCGACCTGGAGAGCCGTGAGGTGCTGCTGGCCAAGGTCGCCGGCGTCCTCAAGGCCCTGCCGACCCGGGCGGCCGGCCTGTTCCAGGCCCCGCTGTCCCAGGTGGCCCGGCTGGCCGCCGCCCTGGAGGAGAAGCAGGCCGGCGGCGCGCCGACGGCCGACACCGCCTCCGAAGAGTCCACCGACACTGCCGCCGAGCCGGCGGAGTAAGCACCACCCAACACCAGCCGGCTTTCCCGGCGATAGCAGAAAGGACGCCACCATGGCGAAGCTCAGCACCGAAGAGCTCATCGACGCGTTCAAGGAGCTCACCCTCATCGAGCTCTCCGAGTTCGTGAAGCAGTTCGAGGAGACCTTCGACGTCACCGCCGCCGCTCCGGTCGCGGTTGCCGCTCCGGCCGGCCCGGGCGGGGCCGCCCCGGCCGAGGCCGCCGAGGAGCAGGACGAGTTCGACGTCATCCTCGACTCGGCCGGCGACAAGAAGATCCAGGTCATCAAGGAGGTGCGCACCCTGACCAGCCTGGGCCTGAAGGAGGCCAAGGACCTGGTGGACGGCGCGCCGAAGCCGGTTCTGGAGAAGGTCAACAAGGAGACCGCCGAGAAGGCCAAGGCTGCCCTGGAGGGCGCCGGCGCTTCGGTCACCGTCAAGTAGTTTCACAGCACCACAGAGTTCACAGCACCACCCGCAGGGGCGGTCCGCCGGTAGGCGGGCCGCCCCTGCGGCATTTCGCGCAGGTGCGCGAGGCCTCGGCCACTTCGGCAGGACGTGGCGCGGTTGGTAACGATTCGCTAACCGATCTACGGATGTTCGACGGGTCACCGGCACCCCGTCGATGATCATCGGAGGTCGTGGTCGGCGCTCCAGAGCCATGGCCCCTGCTGCCGGTCGCCACCGGCGCGATCTCGTGGGCGCACACCTGCTCGAAGGGACCAGACGCCCATGCTCGCTATCGCCGGCTGGTCATGCTCGTCGTCCGCCGGTCGGCACCGGGCGTCCGCCCGGCTGTCCCGGGTGGCGGTGGTGGCCCTGCTGGCGGCCGCGGTGCTGGTGCCAGCCGGTGCGGCGCTGCTCGGTCCCAAGGCCGGCCGCGCGGCGACCCGTCCGGACTGCGGCACCCCCACCAGTCCGCTGGCCGGCGCCCAGATCTCTACCATGTACAACAGCCGCGGCCTGCTGATCCGGCGATTCACCAAGGCGGGCATGTCCCCGGTCTTCGTCGGTTACGCCGATCCGCACCACACCTCGGTGTTCCCGCTGCTCAACTCGGCGGTGATCCAACGCCGGCAGGTTCGCGACATGATCGGCAGTGCCATCGGCGCGGTGAACGGCGACTTCTTCAACGCCACCGGCGGCTCGGAGGGGGTCGAGGTGGCCCGGGGCGGCAGCGTGGTCAAGGGGGTGACCGGCACCAGCGCGGCGGTGGTCTCCGACAGCGCCGGGCGGCTCACCATCGGCCAGGTCACGACGACGGTCACGCTCCGGGCGAAGATCTCCGCCACCGCCACCTCGGCGGTGCCCGCGCACGTCTACAACACCGTCCAGCGGGCCGCGAACAGCATCGCCGTCTACGACGGTCGCTGGGGTACCCCGACCAGCCTGCGCAGCTTCCGGTGGCCGGCCCAGCCGGCGGTCTCCTACATCGTGGCCAGCGGCCACGTCGCCAAGATCGTGCCGGGCGTGACCGACCACGCGTTCCCCAGCAACGGCTTCATCGTGGTGGCCCAGGGCGCCGGCATCACCGCGCTGGCCCAGGCCGGCTGGCGGACCACGGCGGCCGTCTCGCTCGGCGTCACCGCAGTCACCGGGTCCGGTGCCCGGCCCTACGGCGCGATCGGTGCCGGTGAGCTGATCGCCGGCGGTGGCCAGGTACTCGACAACGCCTGCGGGTACGACGCGCCGACCCCGCGGACGGCCGTCGGGGTGCAGGCCGGCACCGGATCGGTGCTGCTGGTGGCCGCGTCCGGCAAGGGCCTGTCGATGCGCGCGCTGAACGCGCTGATGCAGTCGCTGCGGGTGGTGGACGCGGCGATCATGGACGGCGGCGGCTCGACCGTGATGGTCGAGCGTGGCACCAAGACGGTCCAGTTGACCGTGCATCCCTACCGCGACGAGGGTGACCGGCCGGTGCCCAACGGGCTCGGCGTCTTCCCGCGCTGACCCGCCGGAGCCGGCCGGGCGGTGTGGTCCGTCGGGTCGGCCGGGTGTCGGTTCGCCAGCTCGAGAGGCTAGGGTGCGCGCTTAGTCCACGCTGGGAGTGTTTACCGCGGGGTAACCATCGGGCATAGATGTCGTTGTAACCGGCAGCCACCGGACGTCCGCACGAACTGGGGCGGTCGCTGGCTGGGTAGTTACCGCTGGCCAGGAGGAGCCGCATGGGTGTCGAGGTGCACGTCGAGAACCTCACCAAGTCCTTCGGCAAGCAGGTCATCTGGGGCGACGTCACCCTCACGCTGCCGCCGGGCGAGATCAGCGTCATGCTCGGCCCGTCCGGCACCGGCAAGTCGGTGTTCCTCAAGACCCTGGTCGGGCTGCTGAAACCCGACCGCGGCTCCATCGTCATCCGCGACGTGGACCTGGCCCGGTGCAGCGAGCACCAGCTGTACGAGACCCGCAAGCTGTTCGGGGTGCTGTTCCAGGACGGCGCGCTGTTCGGCTCGATGAACCTCTTCGACAACATCGCCTTCCCGCTGCGCGAGCACACCCGCAAGAGCGAGACCGAGATCAAGCAGATCGTCTCCGAGAAGCTCGAGATGGTCGGCCTGACCGGTACCGAGAAGAAGCTGCCGGGCGAGATCTCCGGCGGCATGCGCAAGCGGGCCGGGCTGGCCCGGGCGCTGGTGCTGAACCCCGAGATCATCCTGTTCGACGAGCCGGACTCCGGCCTGGATCCGGTGCGGGTGGCCTACCTCAACCAGCTGATCGTCGACCTGAACGCGCAGACCGACTCCACCTTCTTGATCGTCACCCACGACATCGGCACCGCCCGCACGGTGCCGGACAACCTCGGCCTGCTGTTCCGCCGGGAGCTGGTCATGTTCGGCCCGCGCGAGGTGCTGCTCACCTCCGAGGAGGCAGTGGTCAAGCAGTTCCTGAACGGCCGCCGGGAAGGTCCGATCGGCATGTCGGAGGAGAAGGACGCCGGCCAGGTCGCGGCCGAGCTCGCCTCGATCGCCGACGACGGTCCGCCGGCCGCCGGCACCGGTCCGAAGGGCGCCTCCGGTGGTGGTGTGCCGCCGCAGCTGCAGCCGTCGCCCGGACTGCCCGAGCGCAAGGCCGCCGCCCGACGGCAGCAGCGGGTGCTGGAGCTGCTGCACACGCTGCCCCCGAACGCCCAGGCGGTGATCCGCGAGTCGCTGGGCGACGGGGCAAGCGGGTTCGCGCCGGGTACCGGCGCCGGCCTGGGCGGCCCGAACGGCAGCGGCCCGAACGGCGCCGGCGACCACAGCGCCGACGCCGCCGGTGCCCAGCCGACCGCGGTGTTCGAGAAGAGCCCCGAATGACGGCCCTTTCGCTGACCCGCGGCATCAGCAACACCGGCCGGCTGTTCGCCCTCTTCCTGGACGTGGTCCGGCTGGCCGTCCGGCGGCCGTTCCAGGGTCGGGAGTTCGTCCAGCAGGCGTGGTTCATCGCCAGCGTCACGATCCTGCCCACCTCGCTGGTGGCCATCCCGTTCGGCGCGGTGATCGCGCTGCAGCTGGGCACCCTGACCCGGCAGCTCGGCGCCCAGTCGTTCACCGGCGCGGCCAGCGTGCTGGCGGTGATCCGGGAGGCCAGCCCGATCGTCTGCGCGCTGCTGATCGCCGGCGCCGGCGGCTCGGCGATCTGCGCCGACCTCGGCAGCCGCAAGATCCGGGACGAGATCGACGCGATGGAGGTGCTGGGCATCTCGCCGGTGCAGCGGCTGGTGGTGCCCCGGGTGCTGGCCTGCATGCTGGTCGCGGCGGCGCTCAACGGCCTGGTCAGCGTGGTCGGGGTGGCCGGCGGCTACTTCTTCAACGTGGTGCTGCAGGGCGGCACCCCGGGCGCGTACCTGGCCAGTTTCTCGGCGCTGGCCCAGCTGCCCGACCTGTGGGCGGGGGAGATCAAGGCGGTGATCTTCGGGTTGATCGCCGCGGTGGTGGCCTCCCACAAGGGGCTGAACGCCGGCGGCGGCCCGAAGGGGGTCGGGGACGCGGTCAACCAGTCGGTGGTCATCACCTTCCTGCTGCTGTTCTTCGTCAACTTCGTCCTGACGGCCGTGTACTTCCAGGTCGTCCCGCCGAAGGGGTCGTAGATGGCGCTGACCGCGGTTCGCAAGGTGGCCGGGCGGCCGCTCTACGCCCTCGACGACCTCGGCGCCCAGCTCTCCTTCTACGTCCGGGCACTGGCCTGGACGCCGCGGACCATCCGGCGGTACAAGCGCGAGGTACTGCGACTGCTGGCCGAGGTCACCTTCGGCACCGGCGCGTTGGCGGTGATCGGCGGCACCGTCGGGGTGATCGCCTTCCTGTCCTTCTTCACCGGCACCGAGGTCGGCCTGCAGGGCTACGCCGCGTTGAACCAGCTCGGCACCGGCGCGTTCACCGGTTTCATCTCGGCCTACTTCAACACCCGTGAGATCGCGCCGCTGGTCGCCGGGCTCGCCTTGTCGGCCACCGTCGGCTGCGGTTTCACCGCTCAGCTGGGCGCGATGCGGATCTCGGAGGAGATCGACGCGCTCGAGGTGATGGCGGTGCCGTCGCTGCCGTTCCTGGTCACCGCCCGGCTGATCGCCGGCTTCATCGCCGTCGTCCCGCTGTACGTGATCGGGCTGCTCTGCTCCTACTTCGCCACCCGGACCATCGCCACCGGGTACTACGGCCAGTCCACCGGCACCTATGACCACTACTTCCGGCTGTTCCTGCCGCCGACCGACGTGCTCTGGTCGTTCTTCAAGGTACTGGTGTTCGCGATCGTCATCGTGATGACCCACTGCTACTACGGCTACACCGCCAAGGGCGGCCCGGCTGGCGTCGGGGTGGCGGTCGGCCGGGCGGTCCGCACCGCCATCGTGGCGATCAACGTCATCGACTTCTTCCTGTCGCTGGCTATCTGGGGCGTCAACACCAGCGTCCGGATCGCGGGGTGAGCATGGCGCGCGGATCGCGACTGGCGAGGTACCGGACCCGGCTCTACGGGTTGGTGTTCCTGGCGGTGCTGGCCGGCCTGGTGACGCTCTCGATCGAGGCGTACCGGCAGGTGTTCACCCCGGTCACCATGGTCACCCTCGACACCGACCACACCGGCGCCCAACTGCTGCCGCAGTCCGACGTCAAGCTGCGCGGCATCCTGGTCGGCAGCGTCCGGTCGATCTCGACCTACGACGTGCCGGGCGCGGCCGGCCAGCAGCCGGAGACCCGGGCCCGGGTCCGGCTGGCGCTGGAGCCGAGCAGGGCGAAGCTGATCCCGGCCGGGGTCACCGCGCTGCTGCTGCCCAAGACGTTGTTCGGTGAGCGGTACGTGGCGCTGCAGGTGCCAGCCGACCTGTCCGGTGCCGCCGCCCAGCCGATCAAGGCCGGCGACACCATCTCCAGCGGCAAGGACGCCATCGAGGTCGAGCGGGTGCTCGACGACCTGTACCCGGTGCTGCTGGCGCTGCACCCGGAGGACCTGAAGGTCACCCTGACCGCGCTGGCCACCGCGTTGCAGGGCCGGGGCAAGCAACTCGGCGACAACCTGGCCGCGCTGAACGACTACCTGACCAGGTTCAACCCCAAGGTGCCGAAGCTGGTCGACGACCTCGACAAACTCGGCAAGGTGGCCCAGCTGTACGACGGCGCCGCGCCGGACCTGCTGGCCAGCCTGGACAACCTGCAAACCACCGCCCGCACCATCACCGCCCGGCCGCTGGCGCTGCAGCAGCTGCTCAGCTCCGCCACCGCTACCGCCAACTCCCTCGACGGGTTCCTCAACGCCGACGGCGACTACCTGATCCAGGTGTCGGCGTCCTCGGCCAAGATTCTCGCGCTGCTGGCGCACTACTCCCCGGAGTACCCGTGCATGGCCGAGGGTTTCGCCCAGCTGGAACCGCGGCTGGAACAGACCTTCGGCGGCGCCCAGCCCGGACTGCACATCACCCTGGAACTGGTCAAGAACCAGGGCAAGTACGCGCACGGGCAGGAACCGCGCTACATCACCGCGCCGTCGCTGCGCCAGCCCCGTTGTTTCGGCCTGCCCCAGCCGGCGGTGCCGTTCCCCGGCGTGCAGTTCCCCACCGGGCAGGGTGACGGCGCCGACTACAACGGCCAGCAGCAGCTGGCCAGCCAGCCGACCGCCGACCGGGCCGCGTACGGGTCGGGCGGCAGCACCGGCGTCGGCTCGCCGGCCGAGCTGAAGCTGGTGGACGGGTTGCTCTCCGGCCAGTACGGCGACAATCCGGCGGACGTGCCGGGCATCGCAACGCTGCTGGCCGCCCCGCTGCTGCGTGGAAGCGTGGTGACGGTCGGATGAGAGGGCTGCTGTCGCCGCTGATCAAGCTGGTCGCGTTCCTGCTGGTGACCGCGCTGGCCACCTACGTGCTGGCGGCCACCATCAGCAACTCCGGGTACGGCAAGACGGTGACCTACCGGGCGCTGTTCCACGACGCGACCGGGCTGCTGACCGGCGACGACGTCCGGGTGTCCGGCGTCCGGGTGGGCTCGGTGCAGGGCATCAAGCTGGTCCGCGACCCGGGCAGCCCGGACCAGACCGGCGCCCCGTTCGTCGCGCAGGTCACCTTCAGCGTGGCGGCCGACCGGGGGCTGACCACGTGGAGCCGGGCGGTGTTGCGGTTCCGCAACCTGGTCGGCCAGCGGTACCTGGCGATCGAGGAGGGCACCGAGGTGCCCGGGGTGGCCCAGCGGCCGCTCGGAGCCAAGGCCACCATCCCGCTCAGCCAGACCCAGGACGCGCTGGACCTGTCCACCCTGTTCGCCGGCTTCAAGCCGCTGTTCGCCGGCCTCGACCCGTCCGAGATCAACGACCTGTCGATGCAGATCATCCAGACGCTGCAAGGTGAGGGTGGGACGGTCGACACCCTGCTGCAGCAGACCGCGCAGCTGACCTCGGCGATCGCCGACAAGGACCAGGTGATCGGCGACCTTATCGACAACCTGTCGGCGGTGCTCGACACCGTCGGCCGGCGTGACACCGAACTCGTCCAGCTGATCGACCAGCTGCAGCGCTGGGTCAGCGGGCTCGCCGCCGACCGGACCACCATCGGCAGCTCGATCACCGGCATCAACGACCTCACCTCGGCCACCGCCGGGCTGCTCGAGAAGTCCCGGCCGCAGCTCAAGCAGGACGTGGTGGACCTGACCGGGCTGGCGCAGACGCTCAATGCCGGCAGCGCCACCGTGGACGGCGTGCTGCAGCGGCTGCCGACCAAGGTCGCCACCCTCACCCGGACCGCCACCTACGGTTCCTGGTTCAACTTCTACGTGTGTTCGATGGGCGGCACGGTGACCCTGCCCGGCAACGTGAAGGTCAGCCCCAACCCGGTCTTCCCGCCGGCGAGGTGCAACTGATGGCCCGGGCGATGAAGCGGGCTCCGCGCGGCCGCTCGTTCGCCTCCAGGAACCCGACCGTGATCGGCTCGATCGGGCTGGTGGTGATCGCGGTGCTGCTGTGGGCGGCGTTCAACGCCAGCAAGCTGCCGATCATCGGCGGCGGCACGCCGTACGCGGCGATCTTCACCGAGGCGTCCGGGTTGAAGCCGGACGACGAGGTGCGGATCGCCGGGGTGAAGGTCGGCACCATCACCGGGGTCGGCCTGGACGGTGCCGACGGCCGGGATGTCAAGGTCAGCTTCCGGGTCAAGAACGCCTTCGTCGGTGACCAGACGAAGGCGATCATCAAGATCAAGACGGTGCTCGGCCGCAAGTACCTCGAGCTCGACCCGGCCGGTGTCCGGCGGCAGCGCGCCGACAGCACCATCGGCCTGGACCGGACGATCACGCCGTACGACATCTACCCGGCGTTCTCCGACCTGACCAAGACCGTCGGCGCCATCGACACCCAGCAGCTGGCCAAGTCGATGGAGACGATCGCGCAGACCTTCAAGAACACCCCCGGCGACGTGGCGAGCACCCTGCAGGGGCTGTCCCGGCTCTCGAACACCATCGCCTCCCGCGACCAGGCGCTGCGCACCCTGCTGGCCCGGGCCAACCAGGTGACCGGCGTGCTGGCCGGCCAGGACGAGCAGCTGACCAAGCTGATCGACGACGGCAACCTGCTGCTCGACGAGCTCAACCAGCGCAAGGAGGCGATCCGCACCCTGTTCCTCAACACCTCGGCGCTGTCGCTACAGATCTCCGGCCTGGTGGCGGACAACCAGAAGGCCCTGCAGCCGGCACTCGACCAACTGCACGGCGTGCTGCAGATCCTGGAGAAGAACCTGGACAACATCGACCGCAGCCTGGCCCTGCTGGCGCCGTTCTACCGGGTGTTCGCCAACACCCTGGGCAACGGCCGGTGGTTCGACACCTACATCCAGAACCTGTCCGCCGGCGGCGTGCTGGGCACCCTGACCGGAGTCGGCCAGTGAGGCCCGCGAAGGGAGCGAGCCGATGAGAACCGCGCTGCCTCGCCGGCTGTCCCGGCTGGTGCTGCTGCTGATCGCCGCCGCGGTGGTGGTCGGCACCGCGGTGTTCCTGGTGCTGCCCTCGCCGACCAAGACCGTCACCGCCCGGTTCGACCGCGCAGTCGGGCTGTACCCCGGCTCCTCGGTCCGGTTGCACGGGGTGGCGATCGGCCGCATCACCAAGGTGAAGCCGGACGGCGGCGGGGTGCTGGTCACTATGACCTACGACCGCAAGATCGAGCTGCCGGCCTACCCGGGCGACGCCAAGGTGGTGCGGGCGGCGATCATCCCGCCGTCGCTGGTCTCCGACCGGTACGTCCAACTGCTGGACAAGGCGTCGTGCGCGAACTGTCCCGCGCTGGCCGACCACGCCGGCATCGGCCAGAACCAGACCGCCTCGCCGGTCGAGCTGGACGACATCTACTCGGCGCTGAACACCCTGAACACCGCACTCGGCCCGCACGGCGCCAACTCCGGCTCGCTGACCAAGAACGGCGCGCTGTCGGACCTGATCGATGTCGGCGCCGCCAACCTCAACGGCAACGGCCTGGCGCTGGGCAACACGATCACCAACCTGTCCAAGGCGGTGCAGACGCTGGCCAACGGCCGGGCGGACCTGTTCGGGACGGTGAAGAACCTGCAGGTGTTCTCCGACGCGCTGGTCGCCAACGACGCCCAGATCCGCAAGTTCAACGACCAACTCGCCCAGGTCACCGGCGCGCTGGCCGACGAGCGCGGCTCGCTGGCCGACGCGCTGCACAACCTCGACCGGGCGCTGTCCGACATCGCCGGGTTCATCAAGACCAACGGCAACGCGATCCACACCGACGTGGTCGGGCTGAAGGACGTGGTGAGCGTCCTCAATCACCAGAAGGCGGCGATCAACGAGATCCTGGCGGTCGCCCCGGTCGCGGTGTCGAACCTGGCGCACACCTACAACCCGGTCTCCGGCACCCTCGACACCCGGGACAACATGGGCGGCTTGCAGAATCCGCTTGACCCGGCGGTGATCTGCTCGGCGCTGGTCTCCACCGGCCACCTGCCCAAGACCGGGACGATCGCCGAGACCTGCGCCCAGATCGCCAAGGTGCTCGGCGGCCTGCCTGCGCTGGGTGGCAACGGCCTGCCGTCCGGCGGCCCGCTGATCCCGATCCCGTCGCTCGGAGGGCCGTGATGAGGGCTGCGACGATGAGGACTTCGACGGTAAGGGCTTCGACGGTAAGGGCTGCGACGACGGGCGTCGCGACGTTCCGTCGGCTGGCCGGCGCCGCGACCGCCCTGGTCTCGGTGCTGGCGCTGACCGGCTGCGGGTTCCACGGGCTGTACTCCGCGTCGCTGCCGGGTGGCGCCGACCTCGGCAGCCACCCGTACCACGTGCTCATCGACTTCTCCGACGTGCTCGACCTCGTGCCGCAGTCGGCGGTCAAGGTCAACGACGTCACGGTCGGCAAGGTCGAGTCGGTGAAGCTGGTCGGCTGGGCTGCAGAGGTGCAGGTCGCGGTCAACGGCGACGTCCAGCTGCCGGCCAACGCCTACGCGCGGATCCGGCAGACCTCGCTGCTCGGCGAGAAGTTCGTCTCGCTGTCCTACCCGCCGGACGACGAGGTGCCGTCGGGCACCAGCCTGGCCGACGCGCCGCACGCCGGGTACGCCTACCCGCACATCGGCATCGGCCGCACCAGCCAGACGCCGGAGGTCGAGCAGGTGCTCGGGGCGCTGTCGCTGCTGCTGAACGGTGGCGGGCTGGAACAGATCAAGACGATCACCCACGAGCTCGACCAGGCGATGTCCGGGCACACCTCCGACCTGCGCAGTCTGCTCAGCCAGGCCGACACCATGGTGAGCACGCTGAACGCCCAGAAATCGCGGATCCTGACCGCGATCGACAACCTGGATGCCCTGATGCGCACCCTGAACCGGCAGAAGCAGGTGCTGGTCAACGCGCTGGACACGCTGCCGCAGGCCATCAAGATCCTGGCCGACGAGAAGGACCAGTTCGTCACGCTGCTGAAGAGCCTGGACACCCTCAGCGGGGTGGCGGTCCGGGTGGTGAACGGCGCAACCGACAACTTCGTCTCGTCGCTGAAGAGCCTGGATCCGGTGATGACCGAGTTCACCAAGGCCGGCGACGCGCTGCCGAAGTCGCTGGAGCTGGTGGCCACCTTCCCGTTCCCGAAGACCGCGGTGAACGGCGTCAAGGGCGACTACACCAACCTGTACCTGACCATGGACCTGAACCTCTCGGACCTGCTGAACAACCTGCTGAAGCCGGTGCCGACCGGTGAGCCGGTGGCGCAGTCCGAGTCGGCCACCCCGCTGCTCCGGCTGGGGGAGGGCCGATGATCCGCCGGTCCACCAAGCTGCAGCTGCTGGCGTTCCTGGTCATCTCGCTGCTCGGGGTCAGCTACGTCAGCTTCGACTACGTCGGCCTCGGCGCCAAGCTGTTCGGCTCCAGCGGCTGCACGGTCAGCGTCAACTTCCCCGACTCGGGCGGCATCTTCAGCAACGCCGAGGTCACCTACCGCGGGGTCACCGTGGGCCGGGTCGGCGAGTTGCACCTGGCCGACTACCGCGGCCCGGACGGCGAACCGGTGCGCGGGGTGCGGGTGGACCTGCGGCTGAACAGCTGCCAGCACCCGGCGATCCCGGCGAGCGCCCAGGCCTACGTATCGGACCGGTCGGCGGTGGGCGAGCAGTACGTCAACCTGGAACCGGCCAGCGACCAGGGCCCGTACCTGACCGGCGGCGCGGTGCTGGCCAAACCCGGTCAGGTGCCGATCGCCACCCAGGTGCTGCTGCAGAACCTGGACGACCTGGTCTCACACCTCGACTCCGACCACCTGAACACGGTGGTGCACGAGCTCGGCACCGCCTTCAACGGCCGGGGGCCCGACCTGCAGGCGTTGCTGGACTCCGGTGACCAGTTGCTGGCCTCGGCCCGGCAGGCGCTGCCGGAAACCCTGAAGCTGATCGACGACGGCAAGATCGTGCTGCAGACCCAGCTCGACTCGGGATCGGCGATCAGGTCCTGGGCGCACAGCCTGAACCTGCTCACCAGCCAGCTGAAGCAGAGTGACCCGGATCTGAACTCGCTGCTGACCAACGCGCCGGACGAGTTGAAGGTGGTGCGGGACTTCGTCGACGGCAACCGCTCGGACTTCACCCTGCTGCTGGCCAACCTGACCTCGGTGAACCAAGTCCTGGTGTCCCGGCTGGACGGCATCGAGGGCATCCTGCTGCTCTACCCGGGGGCCGAGGCCGGCGGCTTCACGGTCACCCCGGGTGACGGCACCGCGCACTTCGGGCTGGTGGTCAACGTGGACGACCCGCCGTCCTGCACCGCCGGCTACGGCGGCACCACGGTACGCAAGCCGAGCGAGACCGGGCCGGCCAAGACGAACACCGCGGCTCGGTGCAGCCTGCCGCTGGGCTCCAACACCGACGTCCGCGGGGCACAGCACGCCCCGGGCGGCGACCCGATCACCACAGGCGGCGGGAGTAGCTTCTACCCGCGCGCGGTTCCGCAGGCCGGCGCGGTGCGCTCGGTGCAGGTCGGTGGCTCGATGGGCAGCGACCGGGTGCTGGGCGACGACTCCTGGCTGACCCTGCTGACCGACGGCCTGCACTGAGGTCGCCGCTGACCTGACCGCACGAGGAACGCAATCGATCGAGGAAGAGGTGTGGCATGTCCGCAGCCCCACCGGCAGAGGGCACCGATGCGTAGGACGGTGCCCGGCTGGTTGCCGACCCTGCTGGCCGTATTGGTCGTCGCCCTGGTCGCCGCCGCCAGCGTGCTGGCCTGGCAGCGGCTCGGCAACCGGCATTCCGGCGCTCGTCAGCTGACCGCCGCCGAGAACGCGGCGGTCAGCGCTGCCCGGCAGGAGAGCATCAACATCCAGACCTATCGGCGGGCCAGCTTCGACGCCGACTTCCAAGCGGCGCTGGACGGGCTGACCACGCCCAAGCGGACCCAGTGGCAGGCCAACAAGGCCGCGCTGATGTCGCAGCTGACCGGACAGAAGATCGACACGGCGGCGACGGTCGCCGGCGCCGGCCTGGTCAGCTTCACCAAGGACTCGGCGGTGGTGGTGGTGGCCTCCGACAGCCAGAAGGTGGACTCCACCGGCAAGACCACCACGATCGCCCGCAACCGGTTCCAGATAACGATGAAGCTGGTCGGCGGCAAGTGGCTGATGGACGACCTCGCGTCGGTGTCGGTCTCGTGACCGGGACGGAGGAGCAGGTGACCGGAACTCCGGAAGACCGGCCGGACGAGCAGCCGGGCCGGCGGCCGAGCCCGGGGCCGTCGGCCACCTCGCGGGCCCGCCGCGCGGCAGCCGCCGGCCTGACCGTGCCGGCCAGCGCCGCACCGGCACCGTCGTCGCCCCGGCCCCGGCCCCGGTTGGCGGATGCTCGGTCGGCGGAGTTCCGGTCGGTGGAGCCGGCGGCCGCGCTGTCCACCGGCACGGCGCTCGCCGATCCGGTGGAAGAGCCGGAAGCGCCCGCATCGAGCCACCGGCCGCGGCTGGTGGCGCCGCTCTGGCTGGCCGCGCTGCTCGCCGTGCTGGCGCTGCTGGGGGCCGCCGCGGTCGGGCTCGCGGTCACGCTGCCGGGCGGTGACGGCTCGCAGAGCGAGCGCGACCAGGCGCTCTCGGCGGCTAAGACCGAGGTGCCGGTGATCCTCTCCTACGACTACCGGCACTTCGACGCCGACCAGGCCAAGGCGAAGTCGATGCTCACCGGCCGGGCGGTCGCCGACTACAGCAAGGCGATGGCGACCTCGGTGCAGCCGGCGGTGGTCAAGAACAAGGCAGTGGTCCAGGCCGAGACGGACGGTGCCGGGGTGGAGGCCGTCGCACCGGATGGCCACCAGGTGACGGTGGTGGTGTTCGGCGAGCAGAAGGTCACCAACAGCTCGCTGTCGGCGCCCCGCACCGACCTGTTCCGGATCCGGGCGACCCTGGATCTGGTCGACGGCCACTGGCTGGTGTCGAAGTTCGACCCGATCTGAGTCCGCGTGGCCGGGCCGCCGCGGTGATCACCCGGTCCGGTCATCCGGCCTGGTCGCCGGCTGCCGGGGCGGGTCGCGGCCGACCCAGGAAGTTTTTCCACATGCGGCCGAAACGCTTGACTGAGGACGCGGGCGGAGGGCACTCTTGCTCTGCAGCGCCTGCGCGGCGGGACGCTCGACCGAGATGACGGCAGCCGGATCACCGGCGCCGGGTCGGCACCGCGCTGGACGGGCGGAGCACCGTTGGACGGCAGAGCACCACGCTGGATGGGTGGAGCACCGCGCCGGACGGCGGGAGTAACCGATGGCCGCAGCACCCCACTGGGCTCATCCATCGGCGCGGCTCCGCCGGGAAGACGAGTAATCGTCGCCGTGACCGCCGCCTCATTGAGGCGGTGTGGACAGCCATGCCCGCAGAGGCTAAACTGCTAATTTGCGCTGCCCTCAAACCATCGTCGGCCCGTACAGGGCCTGTTTCTTGCTGTCCTGACTGAGCCCGAAGGGCCTGGAACGGTTGTCTGAAACGCGGCGGGATGGTGGCCAGCGCGCAGATCAGGAGTTGCGCCGGAAGGGCCGGCCGCGGTCTTCGACGGCGGCTCGGAATCGCCGTCTTCGACGGTGGTGCCGGAATCCGGCCGGTGCAACGGTGGCACATAGTCCTCGGAAGGACGCATCTTGGCAGTCACTCGCCCCGGCAAGTCCGAAACCGGCACCGTTCAGGGGATCCCTGGAGCCCCCATCCGCACCTCCTTCGCCAAGATTCGGGAGCCGCTCGAGGTCCCGAATCTGCTCGCCCTGCAGACCGAGTCCTTCGACTGGCTGGTCGGCAACGAGGCCTGGCAGGCCAGGGTCGCCAAGGACGACTCGGGCGTCTCGCCCATCTCGGGCCTGGAAGAGATCCTGGGCGAGATCTCGCCCATCGAGGACTTCTCCGGCTCCATGTCGCTGTCCTTCTCCTCCCCGCGCTTCGAAGAGGTCAAGGCCTCCATCGAGGAGTGCAAGGACAAGGACATGACCTACGCGGCGCCGCTGTTCGTGACCGCGGAGTTCACCAACAACACCACCGGTGAGATCAAGAGCCAGACGGTCTTCATGGGTGACTTCCCGATGATGACCCGCAAGGGCACCTTCGTCATCAACGGCACCGAGCGGGTCGTCGTCAGCCAGCTGGTCCGCTCGCCGGGCGTCTACTTCGACCGCAACCTCGACAAGACCTCCGACGTCGACGTCTTCTCGGTGAAGGTCATCCCGAGCCGCGGCGCGTGGCTCGAGTTCGACATCGACAAGCGCTCCACCGTCGGCGTCCGGATCGACCGCAAGCGCCGCCAGCCGGTGACCGTGCTGCTCAAGGCGCTGGGCTGGAGCACCGACCGCATCCGCGAGCACTTCGGCTGGTCCGAGACCCTGCTCGCCACCCTGGAGAAGGACCACATCCCGGGGCAGGACGAGGCGCTGCTCGACATCTACCGCAAGCTGCGGCCGGGCGAGCCGCCGACCAAGGAGTCGGCGCAGGCGCTGCTGGAGAACCTGTTCTTCAACCCCAAGCGCTACGACCTGGCCAAGGTCGGCCGGTACAAGGCGAACAAGAAGCTCGAGCTGGACGTCGACATCAACACCGGCGTGCTGACCGAGGAAGACATCGTCCGCACCATCGAGTACCTGGTCCGGCTGCACGCCGGCGAAGAGGGCTACGAGGTCGACGACATCGACCACTTCGGCAATCGCCGGCTGCGCACCGTCGGTGAGCTGATCCAGAACCAGATCCGGGTCGGCCTGTCCCGGATGGAGCGGGTCGTCCGCGAGCGGATGACCACCCAGGACGTCGAGGCGATCACGCCGCAGACCCTGATCAACATCCGGCCGGTCGTCGCCTCCATCAAGGAGTTCTTCGGCACCAGCCAGCTGTCGCAGTTCATGGACCAGACCAACCCGCTGGCCGGTCTGACCCACAAGCGCCGGCTGTCGGCGCTCGGCCCGGGCGGTCTGTCCCGGGACCGGGCCGGCATGGAGGTCCGGGACGTCCACCCGTCGCACTACGGCCGGATGTGCCCGATCGAGACGCCGGAAGGCCCGAACATCGGCCTGATCGGCTCGCTCGCCTCGTACGGCCGGGTGAACGCGTTCGGCTTCGTCGAGACCCCGTACCGCCGGGTCGAGAACGGCACCGTCACCGACCAGATCGCCTACCTCACCGCGGACGAGGAGGACCGGGTCACCATCGCGCAGGCCAACGCGCTGATCGACGCGCAGGGCCGGTTCGTCGAGGACAAGGTGCTCTGCCGTAAGAAGGGCGGCGAGGTCGAGCTGCTCGAGCCGGCCGAGGTCGACTACATGGACGTCTCGCCGCGCCAGATGGTGTCGGTGGCGACCGCGATGATCCCGTTCCTCGAGCACGACGACGCCAACCGGGCGCTGATGGGCGCCAACATGCAGCGCCAGGCGGTGCCGCTGCTCCGCTCGGAGGCCCCGCTGGTGGGCACCGGCATGGAGCTGCGGGCCGCGGTGGACGCCGCCGACGCCGTCACCGCCGACAAGGCCGGCGTGGTGGAGGAGGTCTCGGCCGACTACATCACCGTGATGGCCGACGACGGCACCCGCAACACGTACCGGCTGTCCAAGTTCGCCCGGTCCAACCAGGGCACCAGCTTCAACCAGAAGCCGGTCGTGGACGAGGGCGAGCGGGTCGAGGTCGGCCAGGTGATCGCCGACGGTCCGTCCACCGACAACGGTGAGATGGCGCTCGGCAAGAACCTGCTGGTCGCCTTCATGCCGTGGGAGGGCCACAACTACGAGGACGCCATCATCCTCAACCAGCGCATCGTCCAGGACGACGTGCTGACCTCGATCCACATCGACGAGCACGAGGTCGACGCCCGCGACACCAAGCTGGGCGCCGAGGAGATCACCCGGGACATCCCGAACGTCTCCGACGAGGTGCTGGCCGACCTGGACGAGCGGGGCATCATCCGGATCGGCGCGGACGTCGTCACCGGCGACGTGCTGGTCGGCAAGGTCACCCCGAAGGGTGAGACCGAGCTGACCCCGGAGGAGCGGCTGCTGCGCGCGATCTTCGGCGAGAAGGCCCGCGAGGTGCGCGACACCTCGATGAAGGTCAGCCACGGTGGCGACGGCAAGGTGATCGGCGTCCGGGTGTTCTCCCGCGAGGACGGCGACGAGCTGCCGCCGGGCGTCAACGAGCTGGTGCGGGTCTACATCGCCCAGAAGCGCAAGATCCAGGACGGCGACAAGCTGGCCGGCCGGCACGGGAACAAGGGCGTCATCGCCAAGATCCTGCCGCCGGAGGACATGCCGTTCCTCTCCGACGGCACCCCGGTCGACATCGTGCTCAACCCCCTCGGTGTGCCGGGCCGGATGAACATCGGCCAGGTGCTGGAGACCCACCTCGGGTGGGTGGCCAAGACCGGCTGGCAGGTCGAGGGTGAGCCCGAGTGGGCGGCCCGGCTGCCCGAGCAGGCCCGCTCCGGCGAGCCCGGCACCAACGTCGCCACCCCGGTGTTCGACGGTGCCCGCGAGGAGGAGATCACCGGCCTGCTCGACTCGACGCTGAAGACCCGGGACGGTCAGCAGCTGATCGGCCGGACCGGCAAGGCGCGGCTGATCGACGGCCGCTCCGGCGAGCCGTTCCCGGACCCGATCTCGGTCGGCTACGTCTACATCCTCAAGCTGCTGCACCTGGTCGACGACAAGATCCACGCCCGGTCGACCGGTCCGTACTCGATGATCACCCAGCAGCCGCTCGGCGGTAAGGCCCAGTTCGGTGGCCAGCGGTTCGGTGAGATGGAGTGCTGGGCGATGCAGGCCTACGGCGCGGCTTACGCCCTGCAGGAGCTGCTGACGATCAAGTCGGACGACATCCTCGGCCGGGTGAAGGTCTACGAGGCGATCGTCAAGGGCGAGAACATCCCGGAGCCGGGCATCCCCGAGTCGTTCAAGGTGCTGCTGAAGGAACTGCAGTCGCTGTGCCTGAACGTCGAGGTGCTGTCCAGCGACGGCGTCGCGGTCGAGATGCGTGACACCGACGACGACGTCTTCCGCGCCGCCGAAGAACTGGGCATCGACCTGTCCCGGCGGGAGCCGAGCAGCGTCGAAGAGGTTTAGCGATCAGGGCCGGGCCCGCTCCGGCGGGCCCGGCCGATCACCCCAGTTCATCCAGTAATACCCAGAGATTTTCAGGGCAAAGAAGGTAGGAACCTTGCTCGACGTCAACGTCTTCGACGAGCTGCGTATCGGCCTGGCGACCGCGGACGACATCCGCCAGTGGAGCCATGGCGAGGTCAAGAAGCCGGAAACCATCAACTACCGGACTCTCAAGCCCGAGAAGGACGGTCTGTTCTGCGAGAAGATCTTCGGTCCCACCCGGGACTGGGAGTGCTACTGCGGCAAGTACAAGCGGGTCCGGTTCAAGGGCATCATCTGCGAGCGGTGCGGCGTCGAGGTAACCCGGGCCAAGGTTCGCCGCGAGCGGATGGGCCACATCGAGCTGGCCGCTCCGGTCACCCACATCTGGTACTTCAAGGGCGTGCCGTCCCGGCTGGGCTACCTGCTCGACCTGGCGCCGAAGGACCTCGAGAAGATCATCTACTTCGCGGCGTACCTGATCACCAGCGTCGACGCCGAGACCCGGCACCGCGACATGCCGACCCTCGAGGCCGAGGTCAGCGCCGAGAAGGCCACCCTGGAGAAGCGCCGGGACGCCGACGTCGAGGCGCGGGCCAAGAAGCTCGAGGCCGACCTGGCCGAGCTCGAGGCCGAGGGTGCCAAGAGCGACGTGCGGCGCAAGGTGCGCGAGGGCGGCGAGCGCGAGATGCGCCAGCTGCGCGACCGGGCCCAGCGCGAGATCGACCGGCTCGAGGAGGTCATGGACACCTTCCGCAAGCTCGAGGTCAAGCAGCTGGTCTCTGACGAGATGCTGTACCGCGAGCTGCGCGACCGGTTCGGTGAGTACTTCACCGGCGGCATGGGCGCGGAGTCGCTGCAGACCCTGATCGCCAACTTCGACCTCGAGGCTGAGGCGGAGCTGCTGCGCGAGACCATCCGGTCGGGCAAGGGCCAGCGCAAGATCCGGGCGCTGAAGCGGCTGCGAGTGGTTGCCTCGTTCCTGAACACCAGCAACTCGCCGCAGGGCATGGTGCTGGACTGCGTGCCGGTGATCCCGCCGGACCTGCGGCCGATGGTGCAGCTGGACGGTGGCCGGTTCGCCACCTCCGACCTGAACGACCTGTACCGCCGGGTGATCAACCGGAACAACCGGCTCAAGCGGCTGATCGACCTCGGCGCGCCCGAGATCATCGTGAACAACGAGAAGCGGATGCTGCAGGAGTCCGTCGACGCGCTGTTCGACAACGGCCGGCGCGGCCGTCCGGTCACCGGCCCGGGCAACCGGCCGCTCAAGTCGCTGTCCGACCTGCTCAAGGGCAAGCAGGGCCGGTTCCGGCAGAACCTGCTCGGCAAGCGTGTCGACTACTCCGGCCGTTCGGTCATCGTGGTCGGCCCGCAGCTGAAGCTGCACCAGTGCGGCCTGCCCAAGCAGATGGCGCTGGAGCTGTTCAAGCCGTTCGTGATGAAGCGGCTGGTCGACCTGAGCCACGCGCAGAACATCAAGTCCGCCAAGCGGATGGTGGAGCGGGCCCGTCCGGTCGTCTGGGACGTGCTGGAAGAGGTCATCCGGGAGCACCCGGTGCTGCTGAACCGGGCGCCGACGCTGCACCGGCTGGGCATCCAGGCCTTCGAGCCGCAGCTGGTCGAGGGCAAGGCGATCCAGATCCACCCGCTGGTCTGCACCGCGTTCAACGCCGACTTCGACGGCGACCAGATGGCGGTGCACCTGCCGCTGTCGGCCGAGGCCCAGGCCGAGGCGCGGATCCTGATGCTGTCGACCAACAACATCCTCAAGCCCGCTGACGGCCGTCCGGTGACCATGCCGACCCAGGACATGATCCTGGGCCTGTACCACCTGAGCACCGTCCGCCCCGACCAGCCCGGTGCCGGCAACGCGTACTCGAGCCCGGCCGAGGCGATCATGGCTCGCGACGCCAAGGCGCTCGGCCTGCAGGCGCCGGTGAAGATCCGGCTGCACGGCATCACCAGCGTCGACAACGGCAAGGGCGAGCCGTGGGTGGCGCCGGAGGGGTGGAACCCGGGTGAGCCGCTGACCGTGGAGACCACGCTCGGCCGGACCATCTTCAACGACACGCTGCCGGCGGACTACCGGTTCGTGAACTACGAGGTCACCAAGAAGGAGCTCGGCCAGATCGTCAACGACCTGGCGGAGCGGTACCCGAAGGTGGCGGTGGCGCACGCGCTGGACAACCTCAAGGCGGCCGGTTTCCACTGGGCCACCCGGTCCGGCATCACGATCGCCATCGACGACGTCGTCACGCCGCCGCGGAAGGCCGAGATTCTCGACAAGTACGAGAAGGACGCCGACAAGATCGAGAAGCAGTACCGGCGCGGTGTGATCACCGTCGACGAGCGGCGCCAGGAGCTCGTCGAGGTCTGGACCAAGGCCACCAGCGAGGTGGCCAAGGAGATGGAGTCAAACTTCCCGCGGACCAACCCGGTCTACATCATGGTGAACTCGGGCGCCCGAGGAAACATGATGCAGATGCGGCAGATCGCCGCGATGCGTGGCCTGGTGGCGAACCCGAAGGGTGAGATCATCCCGCGGCCGATCAAGGCGAACTTCCGCGAGGGCCTGTCGGTGCTGGAGTACTTCATCTCCACCCACGGCGCGCGTAAGGGTCTGGCCGACACCGCGCTGCGGACCGCCGACTCGGGTTACCTGACCCGTCGCCTGGTGGACGTGTCGCAGGACGTCATCATCCGCGAGGAGGACTGCGGCACCGAGCGTGGCGTGAAGCTGCGCATCGCCACCGCGGCCGCCGACGGCACCCTGATCAAGGAGGCCAACGCCGAGACCAGCGTGTACGCACGGATGCTGGCCGAGGACGTCGAGGCGGACGGCGCCGTGGTGGCGCCGGCCGGCTCGGACCTCGGTGACGTGCTGATCGACGACCTGGTCGCGCACGGCGTGTCCGAGGTGCGGGTGCGTTCGGTGCTGACCTGCGAGTCGCAGCTCGGCACCTGCGCCAGCTGCTACGGCCGCTCGCTGGCCACCGGCAAGCTGGTGGACGTCGGCGAGGCGGTCGGCATCATCGCCGCCCAGTCGATCGGTGAGCCGGGTACCCAGCTGACCATGCGTACCTTCCACACCGGCGGTATCGCCGGTGACGACATCACGCACGGTCTGCCCCGGGTCGGCGAACTGTTCGAGGCCCGGGTGCCGAAGGGCGTCGCGCCGATCAGCGAGGCGACCGGACGGGTCCGGATCGAAGAGGTCGAGGGCACGGGCAAGGGCTCGGGCCGCAAGATGATCGTCACGCCGGACGACGGCTCGGAAGAGGTCGAGTACCCGATCCTGCGCCGGGCCCGTCTGCTGGTCGGCGACGGTGACCGGGTCGAGGTCGGTCAGCAGCTCGTCGCCGGTGCGGTGAACCCGCACGACGTGCTGCGGATCATGGGTCCCCGCGAGGTGCAGCTGCACCTGGTCCGCGAGGTCCAGGAGGTCTATCGCAGCCAGGGTGTGGCGATCCACGACAAGCACATCGAGGTGATCATCCGGCAGATGCTCAAGCGCATCACGGTGATCGACTCCGGTGCCACCGAGTTCCTGCCGGGCTCGCTGGTGGAGCGTTCGGTGTTCGAGGCGGAGAACCGTCGGGTGGTCGCCGAGGGCGGCGAACCGGCGTCGGGTCGTCCAGTGCTGATGGGTATCACCAAGGCGTCGCTGGCCACCGAGTCGTGGCTGTCGGCGGCCTCCTTCCAGGAGACCACCCGGGTGCTCACCGACGCCGCGATCTCGGCCAAGAGCGACTCGTTGATGGGCCTGAAGGAGAACGTGATCATCGGAAAGCTGATCCCGGCCGGCACCGGCATCGCCCGGTACCGGAACGTGGAGGTCAACCCGACCGAGGAGGCGCGGGCTGCCGCGTTCTCGATGGCCGGCTACGACGAGAGCGACTACTACGGCTTCGGCCAGGGTGGTGGCCAGGCGGTTGCGCTCGACGACTTCGGGTACAACGACTTCCGCTGATCAACGGTTGGACGGCACCGGGCCGGTTCTCACCTTCGGGGTGGGAACCGGCCCGGTTTCTGTTGTGCGGGGGTCAGGCGGTCCAGCCGCCGGTGACGGCGATCCGTTCGGTCCAGGTGGCGACACCGGCGCCGGTCGGGTCCCACCGCCGGGCGAAATCGGCCAGCTCCCGGCAGCGGCGGAGCATCTCGGCCTGCCGTTGCTCGAACGGTGGTTGTCGGCCGTAGCCGTCGAAGAGAGCCCGCAGCGCGTCGCGAGCGTCGGGGTGGTGCATCCGGACGATCCACTCACACCAGGCGAGGTCGGCGATGGGCGGCCCGACGCCGCTGAACTCCCAGTCCAGCAGGGCGCTGACCGTCAGGTCCGGCTGGCGGAACAGCACGTTGTTCGGCCCGAAGTCGCCATGCCGGATCACGCCGGAGTACACCGGGCCGCCGACGAGCGCAGGATCGAGTGCCTGCAGTTCACGCAGCAGCCGTCCGCAGCCGGCCAGCACCGGCTCGGCCAGCCCGGCGTCGATCAGGTCCTGACCGTGCTCACCCGGCGAGAGGCGGGTGGTCAGCGACCTCGGCGTCGCGGCCAGCACGGCGGGAACGGGCAGGTGATCCCGCAACGCGAGCAGCGCGGTGCGCTCGGCGCCGGCGCGGGCGGCGGCAGCGGGTCCCTGGTAACGCTTCAGCACGGTGTCGCCGACCTGCGTCGTCAGGTTGGTGTAACCGTGGCGCACCAGGCGAGCCTAGTGCGGATACGCGAACGGGCCGGTGTCCTGGTGGACACCGGCCCGTTTGCGGGAAGTCTGCGATTACAGCGGGCGAACGTTCTCCGCCTGCGGACCCTTCTGGCCCTGGGTCGTCTCGAACTCGACCCGCTGGTTCTCATCAAGGCTGCGGTAGCCCTGGCTGTTGATGGCCGAGTAGTGGACGAACACGTCCTGGGCCCCATCGTCGGGGGCGATGAAACCGAAGCCCTTCTCGGCGTTGAACCACTTGACGGTTCCCTGTGCCATGTCCTTCTCCTAGCTGAATACCTTCGCGCGGCCACCCGATGTGGTCCGCCGGGTTGCGGCGCCGTCCCGGATATCAGCCGGAATAGAACAACGCCCGCTGCTAGCAACCGCGGGCGTTGGAAAACGAACCTCGACAACTGCAACTTGCAACCCCTCGAACGGTAGCACGGTCCGCACCCTGTCCGCGCGGGTGGCGTCGAATGCCGCGCCGGTGGCGCGGTTGGGTGGGCCGGCCGGGGCGGCGAGGGCAGGCCGTACTATGGAGTGGTATCGAGGACTGGTGGAGCGCAGGCCGGGGCGGACGTGCCCCGATTTTGTTACCAGCCGAGCCCCCGGTATTGTTTGACCTTGTGCCCGGCGCGCCTGGGTACCTGCTCGTGCCACTGCGGGCGGCCGGATCGGCTGCCACGTAACCGAGGCGAGCAAGCCGTCCGGTAGGGACAAGCGGCAGTCGCCGCGGATCCTTCCTGAGGTTGGGCGACACGCCCGACCGCGGGGGCCGGAAGGCGACAACAGCAGAGCAGCCGAAAGCATCGGCCCGGGGCAACCACGGGACGTACCGCAGACGAACGAGGAGATTGCAGGCCGAATGCCTACGATCCAGCAACTGGTCCGCAAGGGCCGGCAGGACAAGATCGGGAAGACCAAGACCCCGGCGCTGAAGGGTTCCCCGCAGCGGCGTGGTGTCTGCACTCGCGTGTACACCACGACCCCGAAGAAGCCGAACTCCGCGCTGCGCAAGGTCGCCCGCGTTCGGCTGACCAGCGGCATCGAGGTCACCGCCTACATCCCCGGCGTCGGGCACAACCTGCAGGAGCACTCCATCGTGCTCGTTCGCGGCGGCCGGGTGAAGGACCTGCCGGGTGTCCGCTACAAGATCATCCGCGGCTCGCTGGACACCCAGGGTGTCCGCAACCGCAAGCAGTCCCGCAGCCGTTACGGCGCGAAGAAGGAGAAGAGCTAATGCCGCGCAAGGGCCCTGCTCCCCGTCGCCCGCTCGTGGTCGACCCGGTCTACCAGTCGGTGCTGGTCACCCAGTTGGTCAACAAGATCCTGACCGACGGCAAGCGCTCGACCGCGGAGTCCATTGTCTACGGCGCCCTGGAGGGTTGCCGGGAGAAGAACGGCACCGACCCCGTGGTGACGCTCAAGCGCGCGCTGGACAACGTCAAGCCCACCCTTGAGGTGCGCAGCCGCCGGGTTGGTGGCGCCACCTACCAGGTCCCGGTCGAGGTGCGGACCTCGCGCCAGACCACCCTCGCGCTGCGTTGGCTGGTCGGCTATTCCCGGGCCCGTCGCGAGAAGACGATGACCGAGCGCCTGATGAACGAGCTGCTGGACGCCAGCAACGGTCTGGGCGCCAGCGTCAAGCGACGCGAGGACACCCACAAGATGGCGGAGTCCAACAAGGCCTTCGCGCACTACCGCTGGTAACCAGCATCGACGCAAGTTTTCGCGCAAGCTCGAGAACTTGGCCGGCGAACCCGACAAGCATCGAGAACTGCAAGCCCGCATTAAAGAGGTAAGGGAAAAATGGCCACGAACGCCGAACTCGCCAAGACCCGCAACATCGGGATCATGGCGCACATCGACGCGGGCAAGACCACGACCACCGAGCGCATCCTCTTCTACACCGGCATCTCCTACAAGATCGGTGAGGTCCACGACGGCGCCGCCACGATGGACTGGATGGAGCAGGAGCAGGAGCGCGGCATCACCATCACGTCGGCCGCGACGAAGTGCACCTGGAAGAACCACGCGATCAACATCATCGACACCCCCGGCCACGTCGACTTCACCGTCGAGGTGGAGCGGTCGCTGCGGGTGCTCGACGGTGCGGTCGCGGTGTACGACGGGGTCGCCGGCGTCGAGCCGCAGACCGAGACGGTGTGGCGGCAGGCGGACAAGTACAACGTCCCGCGGATGTGCTTCGTCAACAAGCTGGACCGGACCGGCGCGGACTTCTTCCGCTGCGTGCAGATGATGAAGGACCGGCTCAACGCCACCCCGCTGGTGTTGCAGATTCCGATCGGCAACGAGGCTGACTTCATCGGGGTCGTCGACCTGTTGGGCATGCGCGCGCTGGTCTGGCGCGGCGAGACCCAGAAGGGCGAGGACTACGCGATCGAGGAGATCCCGGCCGACCTGGTCGACTCCGCCAACGAGTGGCGCGAGACCCTGCTCGAGACGCTGGCCGACGTGGACGATGAGATCGCCGAGGCCTACCTCGAGGGTCAGGAGTTCACCGTCGCGCAGCTGAAGTCGGCGATCCGGCGGGCCACCCTGGCCGACAAGCTGAACCCGGTGCTCACCGGTTCGGCCTTCAAGAACAAGGGCGTCCAGCCGATGCTCGACGCGGTGGTGGACTTCCTGCCGTCGCCGCTGGATGTCGGTTCGGTGCACGGCACCCTGCAGGACGGCGAGACGCCGGCCGAGCGGAAGCCGGACGAGTCGGAGCCGCTGTCGGCGCTGGCCTTCAAGATCGCCACCGACCCGCACCTGGGCAAGCTGACCTTCGTGCGGATCTACTCCGGCGTGCTGGAGAACGGCTCGCAGGTCCTGAACTCCACCAAGGATCGCAAGGAGCGCATCGGCAAGATCTACCAGATGCACGCGAACAAGCGTGAGGAGCTGCCCCGGGCCGGCGCTGGCGACATCATCGCCGTGGCTGGCCTGAAGCAGACCACCACCGGTGACACGCTGGCCGACCCGGCCAAGCCGGTGGTGCTGGAGTCGATGACCTTCCCGGAGCCGGTCATCTCGGTGGCTATCGAGCCGAAGACCAAGAGCGACCAGGAGAAGCTGGGCACCGCGATCCAGAAGCTGGCCGAGGAGGACCCGACCTTCCAGGTCAAGAACGACGAGGAGACCGGCCAGACCGTCATCTCCGGCATGGGTGAGCTGCACCTGGAGATCCTGGTCGACCGGATGCGCCGCGAGTTCAAGGTCGAGGCCAATGTCGGCAAGCCGCAGGTCGCCTACCGCGAGACCATCCGTCGGGCGGTCGAGCGCGAGGACCTGACCTACAAGAAGCAGACCGGTGGTTCGGGCCAGTACGCGAAGGTCCAGATCGGGGTCGCGCCGCTGGACATGAGCGCCGACGGCCCGACCTACGAGTTCGAGAACAAGGTCACCGGCGGTCGCATCCCGAAGGAGTTCATCCCCTCGGTCGACGCCGGCGCCCAGGAGGCCATGCAGTACGGCGTGCTGGCCGGGTACCCGATGGTGGGCGTCAAGCTGACCCTGCTCGACGGTGCCTACCACGAAGTCGACTCGTCGGAGATGGCGTTCAAGATCGCCGGTTCGATGGTCATGAAGCAGGCTCTGAAGAAGGCCAACCCGGTGCTTCTGGAGCCGATGTTCGCGGTTGAGGTGACCACGCCCGAGGAGAACATGGGCGATGTGATCGGCGACCTCAACTCCCGGCGGGGACAGATCCAGGCCATGGAGGAGCGCGGCGGCAGCCGCGTCGTCAAGGCCCTGGTCCCGCTGTCGGAGATGTTCGGCTACGTCGGTGACCTGCGTTCCAAGACGCAGGGCCGGGCGAGCTACTCGATGCAGTTCGACTCCTACGCCGAGGTTCCCTCGAACGTGGCGAAGGAGATCATTGCGAAGGTGACGGGGGAGTGAGCATCGCAGCGACGCAGTCGCGAGGAGCGGAGCGAGCCCGGAACCGAGCAGCGAACATCGCGAAGGTGACCGGGGAGTAGTTCCCCGGTCTGCCGGAGCGACACCCGGCATCACCACCAGTCAGACACACAACAGACGGCCAACAGCCCGAACAAGGGAGAGGATCCACAGTGGCGAAGGCGAAGTTCGAGCGGACCAAGCCGCACGTCAACATCGGCACCATCGGTCACATCGACCATGGCAAGACGACGCTGACCGCGGCGATCACCAAGGTGCTGCACGACAAGTACCCGAACCTGAACCAGGCTTCGGCGTTCGACCAGATCGACAAGGCGCCGGAAGAGCGTCAGCGCGGTATCACCATCTCGATCGCGCACGTCGAGTACCAGACCGAGAAGCGCCACTACGCGCACGTCGACTGCCCTGGTCACGCCGACTACATCAAGAACATGATCACCGGTGCCGCGCAGATGGACGGCGCGATCCTGGTGGTGGCCGCCACCGACGGCCCGATGCCGCAGACCAAGGAGCACGTGCTGCTCGCCCGCCAGGTCGGCGTGCCGTACATCGTGGTCGCCCTGAACAAGGCCGACATGGTGGACGACGAGGAGATCCTGGAGCTCGTCGAGCTCGAGGTTCGCGAGCTGCTCAACCAGTACGAGTTCCCGGGTGACGACGCTCCGATCGTTCGCGTCTCGGCGCTGAAGGCGCTCGAGGGCGACGCCGAGTGGGGCGAGAAGCTGCTCGGCCTGATGGACGCGGTCGACGAGTCCATCCCGGAGCCGGTCCGTGAGACCGAGAAGCCGTTCCTGATGCCCGTCGAGGACGTCTTCACCATCACCGGTCGTGGCACCGTGGTGACCGGTCGTATCGAGCGCGGTGTGCTGAAGGTCAACGAGACCGTTGACATCATCGGCATCAAGGAAGGCAAGCAGACCACCACGGTCACCGGCATCGAGATGTTCCGGAAGCTGCTGGACGAGGGTCAGGCCGGTGAGAACGTCGGTCTGCTGCTGCGTGGCATCAAGCGTGAGGACGTCGAGCGCGGCCAGGTCGTGATCAAGCCGGGCACCACCACCCCGCACACCGACTTCGAGGCGAACGTCTACATCCTCTCGAAGGACGAGGGCGGCCGGCACACGCCGTTCTTCAACAACTACCGTCCGCAGTTCTACTTCCGGACGACCGACGTGACCGGTGTGGTGACCCTGCCCGAGGGCACCGAGATGGTCATGCCGGGTGACACCACCGAGATGACGGTCGCGCTGATCCAGCCGATCGCCATGGAGGAGGGTCTGAAGTTCGCGATCCGCGAGGGTGGCCGCACCGTCGGCGCCGGCCGGGTCACCAAGATCATCAAGTAGTACCCGCACGGCCGAGGCGGCCGGGACTGATTCGGACCCGGCCGCCTCGTACGGGCAAGGCCCGCCTACCGGCGGGCGTGCTTCGGTCCGCAGCCGCGGTCCGCGAGCTTGAACCCGCAGTACGCAGCATCGATCAACAGTGAGGACGAACGAGCCACCATGGCTGGACAGAAGATCCGCATCCGGCTCAAGGCCTATGACCACGAGGCCATTGACGCCAGCGCGCGCAAGATCGTCGAGACCGTGACGCGCACCGGCGCCCGCGTCGTCGGACCGGTTCCGCTGCCGACGGAGAAGAACGTGTACTGCGTCATCCGCTCGCCGCACAAGTACAAGGACAGCCGGGAGCACTTCGAGATGCGCACCCACAAGCGTCTCATCGACATCCTGGACCCGACGCCGAAGACGGTGGACGCGCTGATGCGCATCGACCTGCCGGCTTCGGTCGACGTCAACATCCAGTAGCGCGCGGGTGAGCGTCGCGGGCCAGCCGGCCGGCGACGCTCGCAACAGCCGATTCATGACACTGCGGACACCGAGAAAGTCATCCAATGTCTAAGAACTTGAAGGGGATTCTGGGCGAGAAGCTCGGGATGACCCAGGTCTTCGACGCCAACAACCGGATCGTTCCGGTGACGGTGGTCAAGGCCGGGCCATGCGTGGTCACCCAGATCCGTACCCAGGAGAAGGACGGCTACAGCGCTGTTCAGCTTGCCTACGGTCAGATCGACCCGCGCAAGGTGACCAAGCCGGTCGCCGGCCACTTCGCCAAGGCGAACGTGACCCCGCGCCGCCACCTGGTCGAGCTGCGGACCGACTCGACCGAGGGGTACGAGATCGGCCAGGAGCTCGGTGCCGATGTCTTCTCCGACGGCGCGACCGTCGACGTGACCGGCACCACCAAGGGCAAGGGCACCGCCGGTGTCATGAAGCGGCACGGGTTCGCCGGTGTCTCGTCCTCGCACGGCTCGCACCGCAACCACCGCAAGCCGGGCTCCATCGGCGGCTGCTCGACGCCGGCCCGGGTGTTCCGGGGCCTGCGGATGGCCGGCCGGATGGGCTTCGACCGGCAGACCACGCAGAGCCTGCGGGTGGTCCGGGTTGACGCCGAGCGCGGCCTGCTGTTGATCGAAGGCGCGGTGCCGGGTCCCAAGGGCGCCCTGGTGCTGGTCCGGTCCGCGGCCAAGTCGAAGGCGCTGGAGGCCTGATCATGACCGTAACCGTTGACGTCCTCAACCCGACCCAGTCCGACGCCGCCACCCGGTCCGTCGAGCTGCCGTCGGAGATCTTCGACGCGCCGACCAACGTTGCGCTGATTCACCAGGTGGTGGTGGCCCAACTGGCGGCCGCCCGCCAGGGCACCGCGTCCACCAAGACCCGCGGCGAGGTCCGCGGTGGTGGCAAGAAGCCGTACCGGCAGAAGGGCACCGGCCGGGCCCGCCAGGGTTCGACCCGAGCGCCGCAGTTCGCCGGCGGTGGCGTGGTGCACGGCCCGCAGCCGCGCAAGTACGACCAGCGGACCCCGAAGAAGATGAAGGCCGCCGCGCTCCGCGGCGCGCTGTCGGACCGGGCTCGCTACGGCCGGGTTCACGTGGTCACCGGTCTGGTCGACGGCGACACCCCGTCGACCAAGGCGGCCACCGCGGCGCTGGCGACCGTGAGCACCAACCGCAACCTGCTGGTGGTGGTCGAGCGCACCGACGAGCTGACCTGGAAGAGCCTGCGCAACAACGTCTCGGTGCACCTGCTCGAGCCTGGCCAGCTGAACACCTACGACGTGCTCGTGTCCGACGACGTGGTGTTCACCGAGGGTGCGCTGCAGGCCTTCCTGGCCGGCCCGGCCACCGGCAAGTCCGGCAAGGGCGCCGCCACCTCGAGTGAGGCCGACGCCGCCACTGAAGGGGAGGCCCAGTAAATGTTCGACGATCACCGCGACGTGTTGCTCGCTCCGGTCATCTCGGAGAAGAGCTACGGCCTGCTGGACGAGAACAAGTACACGTTCAACGTCCACCCCGACGCGAACAAGACGCAAATCAAGATCGCTGTCGAGAAGATCTTCAACGTCAAGGTCACCGACGTGAACACCCTCAACCGACAGGGCAAGCGCAAGCGGACCCGTTCCGGCTTCGGCACCCGCAAGAGCATCAAGCGGGCTGTCGTCACCCTCCGCGAGGGTGACCGGATCGAGGTCTTCGGCGGCCCGGCGGCCTAGCGGGATACGGGACAGGAACGGACTGAATTCTCATGGGTATCCGTAAGTACAAGCCGACGACCCCGGGTCGCCGTGGCTCGTCCGTGGCCGACTTCGTCGAGGTCACCCGGACCACGCCGGAGAAGTCGCTGGTACGCCCGCTGCACAACAAGGGCGGCCGTAACAACACCGGCCGGATCACCACCCGGCACCAGGGTGGTGGCCACAAGCGCGCGTACCGGCTGATCGACTTCCGGCGCAACGACAAGGACGGGGTGCCGGCGAAGGTCGCGCACATCGAGTACGACCCGAACCGCACCGCCCGGATCGCGCTGCTGCACTACGCCGACGGCGAGAAGCGCTACATCCTGGCCCCGCGCAACCTGCACCAGGGCGACCTGGTGGAGAACGGCCCGGGCGCCGACATCAAGCCGGGCAACGCCCTGCCGCTGCGCAACATCCCGGTCGGCACCACGGTGCACGCGATCGAGCTGCGGCCCGGTGGCGGCGCGAAGATCGCCCGGTCCGCCGGCGCGAGCGTGCAGCTGGTCGCCAAGGAAGGCCCGTTCGCGCAGCTGCGGATGCCCTCCGGCGAGATCCGCAACGTCGACGTGCGCTGCCGCGCCACCGTCGGCGAGGTCGGCAACGCCGAGCAGTCGAACATCAACTGGGGCAAGGCCGGCCGCATGCGCTGGAAGGGCAAGCGCCCGACCGTCCGTGGTGTGGCCATGAACCCGGTGGACCACCCGCACGGTGGTGGTGAGGGTAAGACCTCCGGTGGTCGGCACCCGGTGAACCCGGCCGGCAAGCCCGAGGGCCGGACCCGTACCCGCAAGGCGAGCGACTCCTTGATCGTGCGCCGTCGTCGTACCAACAAGAAGCGCTAAGAAGGACTAGGACATGCCTCGCAGCCTGAAGAAGGGCCCGTTCGTCGACGACCACCTGCTCAAGAAGGTGGACAACCAGAACGACAAGGGCACCAAGAACGTGATCAAGACCTGGTCGCGTCGCTCCACGATCATCCCCGACATGCTGGGCCACACGATCGCGGTGCACGACGGCCGCAAGCACGTCCCGGTCTTCGTCACCGAGGGCATGGTCGGACACAAGCTGGGTGAGTTCGCGCCCACCCGCACCTTCAAGGGCCACATCAAGGATGACCGCCGGTCCCGCCGGTAGGTCCTCGCAGAACCAACTTCGAGCAGAGTCAAGGGATATCGCAGATGGCAGCCACCGAACCCGACGCCGACGTGCGGACCGCCTACGCGCGGGCGACGCGGGTCAACGTCACGCCGATGAAGGCTCGTCGAGTCGTCGACCTGATTCGTAACAAGCCGGCATCCGACGCGCTGGCGGTGCTGAAGTTCGCGCCGCAGGCCGCTTCCGGCCCGGTGGCGAAGGTGCTCGCCTCCGCCATCGCGAATGCCGAGAACAACTTCAGCCTTGACCCGCAGACCCTGGTGGTCAGCCGGGCCTACGTCGACGAGGGTCCGACGCTCAAGCGGTTCCAGCCGCGCGCGCAGGGCCGGGCGTTCCGGATCAACAAGCGCACCTGCCACATCACCATCGAGGTCGAGAGCGTCGATCGGCCGGCTCGTTCCGGCAAGAAGGGGAGTGCCCGCTAATGGGGCAGAAGGTTAACCCGAACGGGTTCCGGCTCGGTATCACCACCGACTGGAAGAGTCGCTGGTTCGCGGACAAGAACTACGCCGAGTACGTCAAGGAAGACGTGGCGATCCGCCGGCTGATGTCCAAGGGCATGGAGCGCGCGGGCATCGCCAAGGTCGAGATCGAGCGGACCCGCGACCGGGTGCGGGTGGACATCCACACCGCCCGTCCGGGCATCGTGATCGGCCGGCGCGGCGCCGAGGCGGACCGGATCCGCGGCGAGCTGGAGAAGCTGACCGGCAAGCAGGTTCAGCTGAACATCCTCGAGGTCAAGTCGCCGGAGTCCGATGCCCAGCTGGTGGCCCAGGGCGTGGCCGAGCAGCTCTCCAACCGGGTGAGCTTCCGTCGGGCGATGCGCAAGAGCATGCAGTCGACCCTGAAGAGCCCGGGCGTCAAGGGCATCCGGGTGCAGTGCGCCGGCCGGCTCGGTGGCGCCGAGATGAGCCGCTCCGAGTTCTACCGCGAGGGTCGGGTGCCGCTGCACACGCTGCGCGCCAACATCGACTACGGCTTCTACGAGGCCCGTACCACCTTCGGCCGGATCGGCGTGAAGGTGTGGATCTACAAGGGCGAGGTGCCGACCGGTTCGCGCAGCGAGCGCGAGGCCGCGGTCGCCGCCGAGGCGCTCCGGCAGCGTCGGGACCGGCCGGCTCGGCCGCGTCGCTCCGGCTCGCAGGGCACCACCGGCACCGGGGTCTCGGAGACCTCGCGGACCGCGCCGGAGTCCACCGCCACCGGCAGCTCGCCGGTCGCCGAGAGCCCGGTCGACGCGCCGATCACCGACACCGCGATCGTCGAGGCGACCGCGGCCGACGCGACAGCGGCGGTCACCGAACCGAACACCGAGAACACCGAGGGCTGATTCATGTTGATCCCACGGCGGGTTAAGCACCGCAAGCAACACCACCCGGACCGCTCCGGGGCCGCCAAGGGCGGCACTCGCGTCACCTTCGGTGAGTACGGCGTGCAGGCCCTCGAACCGGCCTACGTGACCAACCGGCAGATCGAGTCGGCGCGTATCGCGATCAACCGGCGGATCCGTCGTGGTGGCAAGGTCTGGATCAACATCTACCCGGACCGGCCGCTGACCAAGAAGCCGGCCGAGACCCGGATGGGTTCCGGCAAGGGCTCGCCGGAGTGGTGGATCGCCAACATCAAGCCGGGCCGCGTGCTGTTCGAGCTGGCCTACCCGGACGAGGTGGTCGCCCGCGAGGCGCTGACCCGCGCGATCCACAAGCTGCCGATGAAGTGCCGCATCGTGAAGCGGGAGGAGTACTGATGTCCGACGTCACCAACGAGCTGCGCCAGCTGCGGGACGAAGAGCTGGACACCCGCTACCGCGAGTCGAAGCAGGAGCTGTTCAACCTCCGCTTCCAGATGGCGACCGGGCAGCTGGACAACAACCGGCGGATCCGCGAGGTCAAGCGCGACATCGCCCGGGTCCTGACCATCCAGCAAGAACGCAAGCTCGGCCTCTCGGCCGCACCTGAAGGAGGCGCCGCATGAGCGCGGAGGCAACCGCCGCCACCGGCCGGACCGGCGACCGCAAGGTCCGCGAGGGCCTGGTGGTCAGCGACAAGATGGACAAGACCGTGGTGGTCGCCGTCGAGGACCGGGTCAAGCACCCGCTGTACGGCAAGGTCATCCGGCGTACCAGCAAGCTGAAGGCGCACGACGAGGCCAACGCGGCCGGTGTCGGTGACCGGGTGCTGCTGATGGAGACCCGGCCGCTGTCGGCGACCAAGCGCTGGCGCGTGGTCGAGATCATCGAGAAGGCGAAGTAGTCGCTTCGTCGGCATAGTAAGAGTCAGGTACCTGCGCGAGTGGCCCTGGCTCGGTTAGCCAACACGGATTTGGAGTAGGGCTGTGATTCAGCAGGAGTCGCGACTGCGGGTCGCCGACAACACCGGTGCCAAGGAGATCTTGTGCATCCGGGTGTTGGGCGGCTCCGGGCGTCGCTATGCCGGCATCGGCGACATCATCGTCGCCACGGTGAAGGACGCGCTGCCGGGCGCCGGTGTGAAGAAGGGCGACGTGGTCAAGGCCGTGATCGTGCGGACGGTGAAGGAGCGTCGGCGTCCCGACGGGTCCTACATCAAGTTCGACGAGAACGCCGCCGTGCTGATCCGTCAGGACGGCGAGCCGCGCGGCACCCGCATCTTCGGCCCGGTCGGCCGCGAGCTGCGCGACAAGCGTTTCATGAAGATCATCTCGCTGGCACCGGAGGTGCTCTGACCATGAAGATCCGCAAGGGCGACGAGGTCGTCGTCATCGCTGGCAAGGACCGCGGTCGCAAGGGCAAGGTGCTCGCCGCCTTCCCGCGCGAGAACAAGGTGATCGTCGAGGGCATCAACCGGATCACCAAGCACACCCCGGTGTCGGCCAACGCCCGTGGCGCCAAGACGGGTGGCATCGTCACCCAGGAAGCCAAGATCGACGTCAGCAACGTGATGGTCGTCGAGGGCGATGCCGCAACCCGCGTCGGTTACCGGCGCGACGAGGAGACCGGCCGCAACGTGCGCGTGTCGCGGCGCTCCGGAAAGGACCTGTAAGTCATGACTTCGGCTACCGAAGTGCCCGTGCCGCGCCTGAAGACGCGCTACAAGGAGGAGATCGTCCCGGCTCTGCAGGGCGAGTTCTCCTACGCCAACCCGATGCAGGTGCCCGGCGTCGTCAAGATCGTCGTCAACATGGGCGTCGGCCAGGCGGCCCGCGACGCCAAGCTGATGGACGGCGCGGTCCGCGACCTGACCCTGATCACCGGCCAGAAGCCGCTGGTGCAGCGCGCCCGGCTGTCGATCGCGCAGTTCAAGCTGCGCGAGGGCATGCCGATCGGCGCCAAGGTGACCCTGCGCGGCGACCGGATGTGGGAGTTCCTGGACCGGCTGCTGTCGCTGGCCCTGCCCCGGATCCGCGACTTCCGCGGCCTGTCGCCGAAGCAGTTCGACGGCAGCGGCAACTACACCTTCGGTCTCACCGAGCAGTCGATGTTCCACGAGATCGACCCCGACACCATCGACCGTCCGCGCGGCATGGACATCACCGTGGTGACCACCGCCAAGACCGACGACGAAGGCCGGGCGCTGCTGCGTGCCCTCGGCTTCCCGTTCAAGGAGAACTAGAGCTATGGCAAAGACTGCGCTGAAGAACAAGGCGGCTGCCAAGCCCAAGTTCGCGGTGCGCGGCTACACCCGGTGCCAGCGCTGCGGCCGGTCGCACTCGGTGTACAAGAAGTTCGGCCTGTGCAGGATCTGCCTGCGCGAGATGGCGCACGCCGGCGAACTGCCCGGCGTCACCAAGTCGTCCTGGTAGCAGGCCGGCCCCGGCAGGCAAGCTGCCGCGGATTTGGCTCGCAGTAAGCGATCAGGCAAACTTGCCTGGTTGTCCATTGCTTCGAAGTAGGCCCTGCACCGGTGTACCGGTGCGGGGAACCGCTCCGAGAGAGGTAATTCGTCGTTCATGACAATGACAGATCCCATCGCAGACATGCTGACGCGTCTGCGTAACGCCAACTCGGCGTTCCACGACACGGTCTCGATGCCGCACAGCAAGCTCAAGTCGCACATCGCCGAGATCCTGCAGCAGCAGGGCTACATTGCCGGCTTCTCGGTGGCCGAGGCAGAGGGTGACCAGCCCGGCAAGGTGCTGACCCTGAACCTCAAGTACGGCCCGAACCGGGAGCGGAGCATCGCCGGCGTCCGGCGCGTTTCGAAGCCCGGCCTGCGGGTGTACGCCAAGTCGACGTCGCTGCCCCGAGTGCTCGGTGGCCTGGGCATCGCCATCATTTCGTCCTCGTCCGGTCTGTTGACCGACCGGCAGGCCGCCAAGCGTGGAGTGGGTGGGGAAGTCCTCGCCTACGTCTGGTAGGGGAGGTAGTACACCGATGAGTCGTATTGGAAAGCTGCCGATCCCGGTGCCCAGCGGGGTGGAGGTGGCCATCGAAGGCCAGTTCATCACCGTCAAGGGCCCGAAGGGCAGCCTGACCCACACCGTGGCCGCGCCGATCACGGTCAGCCAGGAGGACGGCACCCTGACCGTCGCCCGGCCGGACGACGAGCGCGAGTCGAAGTCGCTGCACGGCCTGTCCCGGACCCTGATCGCCAACATGGTCGCCGGGGTGACCACCGGCTACTCCAAGACCATGGAGATCGTCGGCACCGGTTACCGGGTGACCGCCAAGGGCAGTGACCTCGAGTTCGCCCTCGGCTTCTCGCACCCGGTGGTGATCGCCGCTCCGGAGGGCATCTCCTTCCGGGTGGAGACCCCGACCCGGTTCGCGGTCGAGGGCATCGACAAGCAGAAGGTCGGCGAGGTGGCCGCCAACATCCGCAAGCTGCGCAAGCCGGACCCCTACAAGGGCAAGGGTGTGCGGTACCAGGGTGAGGTCATCCGCCGCAAGGCCGGAAAGACGGGTAAGTAAGTCATGGCAGCCTCTTCGATCGCAAAGCGCGCCCGGCGCTCGGCCGGTATCGCGGCCAGCCGCCGGACCGGCCGGGCCCGTCGGCACTTCCGCCTCCGCAAGAAGGTCGTGGGCACCGCCCTCCGGCCGCGGCTGGTGGTCAACCGCTCGGCGCGTCACCTGTTCGTCCAGGTCGTTGACGACAGCAAGGGCGTCACGCTGGCCTCCGGTTCCACCTACAAGCTGACCGAGGGCGACAAGACCGCCCAGGCTCGTCAGCTGGGCGCCACGCTGGCGGCTTCGGCCAAGGCGGCCGGCGTCACCCAGGTGGTCTTCGACCGTGCTGGCAACAGCTACACCGGCCGGATCGCCGCATTCGCCGACGCCGCTCGGGAAGCCGGGCTGGAGTTCTGATGAGCATCAACGACAACAGTGAGGTAGACGCCTGATGGCTTCCGCATCCCAGGGAACGCAGCGCGGACGCGGCGGCAGCGACCGCGGCGGCAACGAGCGCGGCGGGCGCGACCGGCGGGACGGCCGGGGCGCGCCGGAGAAGAGCGCGCTGCTCGAGCGCGTGGTGACCATCAACCGGGTCGCCAAGGTCGTCAAGGGTGGTCGCCGGTTCAGCTTCACCGCGCTGGTCGTGGTGGGCGACGGCGAGGGCACCGTCGGCGTCGGCTACGGCAAGGCGAAGGAGGTGCCGGCCGCGATCGCCAAGGGCGTGGAGGAGGCGAAGAAGAACTTCTTCCGGGTCCCGCGGATCGCCGCCACCATCCCGCACCCGGTGCAGGGCGAGAAGGCCGCCGGCGTCGTGCTGCTCAAGCCGGCCAGCCCGGGTACCGGCGTCATCGCCGGTGGTCCGGTGCGCGCGGTGCTCGAGTGCGCCGGCATCCACGACGTGCTGAGCAAGTCGCTCGGCTCGGACAACCCGATCAACATCGTGCACGCCACCGAGGCGGCGCTGAAGCAGCTCGTCCGTCCGGAGGAGGTCGCGGCTCGCCGTGGCCTGCCGCTGGAGGACGTCGCCCCGGCGGGGATGCTGCGGGCGCGTGCCGGCCAGGGGGTCTGAGCATGGCTCGGTTGAAGATCACCCAGACGCGCTCGGAGATCGGATCGAAGGACAACCAGCGGCAGACGCTGCGGTCCCTCGGCCTTAAGCGGGTGCGTGACGTCGTCGTCAAGGAGGACCGCCCGGAGATCCGCGGCATGGTCCAGACCGTGACCCACCTGGTCACGGTCGAGGAGGTCGAGTAAACAATGGCCGGACCACTGAAGGTTCACCACCTCAAGCCGGCGCCCGGTGCCCGGACCGCGAAGACCCGGGTGGGTCGCGGTGAGGGTTCGAAGGGCAAGACCGCCGGTCGGGGCACCAAGGGCTCGAAGGCCCGTTACCAGGTGTCGCCCGGCTTCGAGGGCGGCCAGATGCCGATCCACATGCGGCTGCCGAAGCTGAAGGGCTTCCGCAACGCGTTCCGGACCGAGTACCAGGTCGTCAACGTGGCCAAGCTCGCCGAGCTGTTCCCGGAAGGCGGCTCGATCACCCCCGATTCGCTGGTCGAGGCCGGCGCGGTGCGCAAGGGTTCGCTGGTCAAGGTGCTCGGCACCGGCGAGCTGGGCGGGGTGAAGCTGGACGTCACCGCCCACGCCTTCTCCGGCAGCGCGTCGGAGAAGATCTCGGCGGCTGGTGGCAGCACCACCACGCTGTAGTTAGTCGCGGTACAAGAGCTCGGGCCGGACGCGCGATTTGGGCGTCCGGCCCGGCTTCATATCGATAGCCACCAGTTGGGCTGCGACACCGTCGGACCCCGGCTGTTAGGCTCGCACCACCCAGGGCGGTCCGACCGATCGCCCGCCCAGTCAGACCCCACGGGACAAACGCATAACGTCACACACCGCGCTGGCGGGGTGGACCGATACTCAAGTTTCTCGCAGGAGGAAGTGTGCTCACCGCGTTCGCGTCTGCTTTCCGGACGCCCGACCTGCGCCGGAAGCTGTTGTTCACCCTGGCCATGATCGCGCTGTACCGGCTCGGCGCCTCGCTGCCGACGCCGAACACCAACAGCCACGCCATCAACGCCTGCATCAAGTCGGCCAGTGGCAGCAACCAGAGCACGTACGCGCTGATCAACCTGTTCTCCGGCGGCGCGCTGCTCAAGCTCTCGGTATTCGCGCTGGGCATCATGCCCTACATCACCGCCAGCATCATCATCCAGCTGTTGGTGGTGGTCATCCCGCGGTTCGAGACGCTGAAGAAGGAAGGCCAGGCCGGCCAGCAGAAGCTGACCCAGTACAGCCGGTACCTGACCATCGGACTGGCCATCCTGCAGGCGTCCGGCTTCATCGCCCTCGCCCGCTCCGGTCAGCTGTTTCCGGGCGCCAGCGACTGCCACCCGCTCTACCGCACCGGCATCTTCGAGCTGTCGACCATGGTCATCATCATGACCGCGGGCACCGGGGTGGTGATGTGGCTGGCGGAGCTGGTGACCGACCGCGGCGTCGGCAACGGCATGTCGATCCTGATGTTCACCTCGATCGCGGCTCGCATCCCGAACGAGGGCAACACCATCCTGCAGAGCGCGGGTGGCTTCGTCTTCACCCTGATCCTGCTGCTCGGCCTGGCGATCATCGCCGCGGTGGTGTTCGTGGAGCAGGCCCAGCGGCGGATCCCGGTGCAGTACGCGAAGCGGATGATCGGGCGCCGGATGTACGGCGGCACCTCGACCTACCTACCGCTGAAGGTGAACATGGCGGGTGTCGTCCCGGTCATCTTCGCCTCGTCGCTGCTCTACATCCCGCAGCTGATCTCGCAGCTGAACGGCAACAGCACCTCGGCCCTGCAGCGTTGGGTGAACAATCACCTGATCAACCAGCAGGACTGGGTGCACATCGTCGTCTACTTCCTGCTGATCATCGGCTTCACCTACTTCTACGTCGGCATCACGTTCAACCCGGAGGAGCGGGCCGACGACATGAAGAAGTACGGCGGCTTCATCCCCGGCATCCGGCCGGGCCGCCCGACCGCCGAATACCTTCAGTACGTGCTGTCCCGGATCACCCTCCCCGGTGCGCTGTACCTGGGCGTCATCGCGGTGCTGCCCAACTTCTTCTTCTCGATGACCGGGGGCAACAACCAGAACTTCCCGTTCGGCGGCACGGCGGTGCTGATCATGGTCGGTGTCGCACTCGACACCGTCAAGCAGATCGAGAGCCAGCTGATGCAGCGCAACTACGAAGGGTTCTTGCGTTAATGGCTACTCCCAGCATGACGGCGAGGAACTAGCGTGCGGGTCGTCCTGGTCGGCCCGCCGGGCGCGGGCAAAGGCACTCAGGCAGAGTTCATCGCCGAGCGCTTCTCGATACCGAAGATCTCGACCGGAGACATCTTCCGGGCGAACGTCGCGGGTGGCACCAAGCTCGGCGTACTTGCCAAGAAGTACATGGACGCCGGCGATCTGGTGCCCGACGAGGTGACGGTCGCCATGGTCCGGGACCGGCTCGGCGAGCCGGACGCCGCCGGTGGCTTTCTGCTCGACGGCTTCCCGCGCAACGTCGCCCAGGCCTACGAGCTCGACTCGGCGCTCGGCGACCTCGGCAGCTCGCTGGACGTGGTGCTCGAGCTGCAGGTCGACAACGACGAGGTGGTCCGCCGGCTGTCCGGTCGGCGCATGTGCCGCAAGTGCGGTCACATCTGGCACGTCGAGTACGACCCGACCAAGGCCGAGGGTGTCTGCGACCGGTGCGGCGGCGAGCTGTTCCAGCGCGACGACGACCAGGCGGAGACCGTCCGGCACCGGCTGGACGTCTATGCCGAGCAGACTTCACCGCTGATCGACTTCTACGGCAAGCGGGGTCAGCTGGTGGTGGTCGACGCGATCGGCGCCGTGGAGGACGTGACCGAGCGGGCGATCGCAGCGCTGACCGCAGCCGCCCGAACCTGAGCCCGTGCGCCGCCGAAGCCGGATCGAGCTGCAGTCGCCGGAGCAGATCCGCCTGATGCGCCGGGCCGGCCTGGTGGTCGCCCGGGGGCTGGCCGAGATGACCGCGGCTGCCCGTCCGGGCGTCTCGACCCTGGAGCTCGACCGGATCGCCCGGGACGTGCTGGCCGCGGCCGGAGCCACCTCGAACTTCCTCGGGTACGCCGGCCCGCCGCCGTTTCCGGGAGTGATCTGCTCCTCGCGCAACGACCGGGTGGTGCACGGCATCCCGAGGTCGGACGACGTGCTGGCCGACGGCGACGTGATCTCGCTGGACTTCGGCGCGGTGGTCGACGGTTGGCACGGGGACGCGGCGGTGACCGTCGCCGTCGGCGAGGTGGCCGAGCGCACCCGTGCGATGTCGGAGGCGTGCCGGGCATCGCTCTGGGACGGGATCGCCGCCGCCCGGGTCGGAGGTCGGCTGACCGACATCTCGCACGCGGTGCAGAGCTCGGTGGAGGCGGCCGGACGCTACGGCATCGTGACGCACTACGGCGGCCACGGCATCGGCCGTGAGATGCACATGGAACCGCACATCCTCAACTACGGCCGGCCGGGGCACGGTCCGCGGCTGGTGGCCGGGATGACCCTGGCGATCGAGCCGATGATCACCCTGGGCTCCGCGGAGACGGTGCTGTTCGACGACGAGTGGACGGTGGCGACGGCTGACGGATCGCCGGCCGCGCACTGGGAGCACACGGTCGCGTTGCTGCCGGACGGGCTCTGGGTGCTCACCGCCGAGGACGGCGGTCGGGCCGAACTGGCAGCCCGGGGAGTGAAGGTCAGCTCGCTGGCGGACTGAACCCCACGCGCCGGGGTAAGCGCGACGAAGCACTCGGATCGTCGCGGGCGCGCCCCGGCTGGTAGCCGTTGTCGGTGGCACCGGTTAGGTTCGGAGGGGTTCGCTGTCCGAAGGTGAAGGGTTCCCTGGCATGAGCCATCTGGTAGCCGAGACCTGTGCGACGACGCCGGTGCGGACGATCGCCGAAGCCGGCTCGTACATCGGACGGGTCTGCTTCAAACACGGGCCACCGAGCCGGATCGGCACCGAACTGGAGTGGCTGCTGATCGACCCGGCCGAACCCGGCCGTCGGCCCGAGCTGGCCACCCTCGCCGCGGCGCTCGGCGAACACGCGCCGCGCACGATAGACCCTGACAGTCCCGCCCGGCCACTACCCGCCGGCGGCCTGATCACCGTGGAACCCGGTGGTCAGGTCGAGATCTCCTCGGCACCCGCCACCTCCTGCGCCGACCTGATCGGCGCGGTCCGGCGCGATATAGCCGCCCTGACCGAACTCCTGCAGCCCACCGGCTACGCCCTCGCCGACCGCGCGAGCAACCCCGACCGGTCGGCTCACCGGCTGTTGCGAACCCCACGCTACGACGCGATGGCCGACGGCTTCGCCCGCATCTCGCCGGCCGGAGCAACGATGATGTGCGCCACCGCGGCCACCCAGGTCTGCCTTGATCTGGGAATGCCGGACCAGGCGACGGACCGGTGGCGGGCCGCTCACCTGCTCGGCCCGGTGTTGCTGGCGGCCTTCGCGAACTCGCCGGCTGACGGCTTGGTGTCAGCACGGATGGCCGCCTGGTGGACGTTGGACCCGCCGCGCACCTGCCCACCGGAGTCGCTTGACCCGCAGGCGTACGTCGAACGCGCGCTGGATACCCCGCTGCTGGCCCGGCAACGCGCGGACGGCAACTGGTCGGTGCACCGGCCGCAGACCGTCCGGCAGTTGATCGAAGCCGGTGAATCCTTGGCCACCGCCGACCTCGACCTGCACCTGTCGATGCTGTTCCCACCGGTCCGGCCGCAGGGCTACTTGGAGCTCCGCTACCTGGACGCGCAGCCGGCGGGGGAGTGGGTGGCTCCGGTGGCCGTCCTGGCCGCGCTGTTCGACGACCCCGCCGTGCTCGCCGAGGCCACCGAAGCCTGCCGGCCGACGGCGGACCGCTGGCAGCAGGCGACCGTGCTCGGGCTGGCCGACCCGCCACTCGCCGTCGCTGCCCGGGAGTTGGCCCGGATCGCCGGCCCGGCTGTCGAGCGGTTGGAGCTGCCGGCTGACTGCGCCGAGCAGGTCCAGCGGCTGATCGAACGCCGGCTCGGTGCCGGAATCTGCCCGGCCCGCGACCCCGAGTGGGCGCCGGAGGCGGGCCCACCCCAGCCCGTCCCGGAAGGACGACGGCCATGACCAGCATCGACCGCAAGCTCGATCCCGCGGACCTCGACCAGGAGGCGCTGCGGGCGCACATCGCCGCCGAGCTGACCCGGGCGCGGAACCGCACCGAGGGTTTGACCACGGCCGTCGATGAGGCGGACCTGGTGCGGCAACACTCGCCGCTGATGTCGCCGCTGGTCTGGGACCATGCGCACGTCGGCAACCAGGAGGAGATCTGGTTGCTCCGCGACGTCGGCGGCCGCGCCGGGGTGCGCACCGACATCGACCAGATGTACGACGCCTTCGCCAACCCGCGGGCCGACCGGCCGGCGCTGCCGCTGTTGTCGCCGACCGAGGCGCACGGCTACGTCCGGCAGGTGCGGGACGAGGTGCTGGAGGTGCTGAGCACCGTGTCGCTGGACGGGCGACGGCTGACCCGGTCGGGCTTCGTCTACGGCCTGGTGGTGCAGCACGAGCAGCAGCACGACGAGACGATGCTGGCCACCCACCAGCTGCGCCGGACCGGGCCGCCGCTGTCGGCTCCGGTGCCCCGCCCAGCCCGGGCCGACGGGTTGCCCACCGAAGTGCTGGTGCCGGCCGGTGGGTTCACCATGGGCACCTCGACCGAGGCCTGGGCACTGGACAACGAGCGGCCGGCGCACCGGGTGGAGCTACCTGGCTTCTGGATCGACACCGTTCCGGTGAGCAACGGCCGCTACCTCGCGTTCATGGCCGACGGCGGGTACGACGATCCACGGTGGTGGACTGCGGCCGGCTGGGAGTACCGGCAGCGAGCCGGTCTCGGAGCACCGCTGTTCTGGCACCGGGATGCCGACGGATCGTGGTGGCGTCGCAGCTTCGGTGTCGAGCTGCCGGTCGAGCCGGACGAGCCAGTGGTCCATGTCTGCCAGCACGAAGCTGCGGCCTATGCGGCGTGGGCCGGTCGGCGGTTGCCGACCGAGGCGGAGTGGGAGAAGGCAGCCCGCTGGGATCCAGCAACCGGGCGGTCCCGCCGCTATCCGTGGGGTGACGCCGACCCGACCGCGGACCTCGCCAACCTGGACCAGCGGCATCTGCGGCCGGCTCCCGTTGGCAGCTATCCAGCGGGGGCGTCCCCGCTGGGCGTGCACCAGTTGATCGGTGACGTCTGGGAATGGACGGCGAGCACCTTCCGGCCGTACCCCGGTTTCGAGGTGTTCCCGTACCCCGAGTACTCCCAGGTGTTCTTCGGCGACGAGTACTACGTGCTGCGCGGTGGTTCCTTCGGCACCGACCGCTCGGCCTGCCGCGGCACCTTCCGCAACTGGGACTATCCGATCCGGCGGCAGATCTTCGCCGGCTTCCGGACCGCCCGGACGGCGGGCGAGGAGTAGGTGTGCCGGCACCTGTGCTACCTCGGAGACCGTCCGGTGCGGTTGCGGGAACTGCTGTTCGACCAGCCGCACTCACTGGTGCGGCAGTCCTACGCACCGGCCGACATGCGCGGCGGCGGCAGCGTGAATGCCGACGGTTTCGGGGTCGGGTGGTACGACGGAGCGGGCCGGGCCGTCCGGTACCGGCGAGCCGGACCGATCTGGCAGGACTCCGGCTTCGGTGAGCTGGCCGACCAGGTCAGCGCCAGCACCATGTTGGCCGCGGTGCGTAACGCGACGGCGGGCATGCCGGTGACCGAGGCGGCAGCCGCGCCATTCACCGATGGGCACTGGTTGTTCAGCCTGAACGGCCGAATCGACGGCTGGCCGGACACCGCGACCGGCGTGGCCGGCAGCCTGCCGGTGCGGTCGTTGCTGACCCTGGACGCACCCACCGACGCTGCCCTGCTCTGGGCTGCCCTGCAACAGCGACTGGCCGGCCGGTCGGATCCGGCGGCGGTAATCGCGGAGCTGGTCGCCGAGGTGCTCGCCGCCGCGCCCGACTCGCGGCTGAACCTGCTGCTCACCGACGGGGTCCGCTGCTATGCCACCACGGTGACCCATGCCCTCTCGGCGCGGGACCGGCCGACCGTGCTGGCCAGCGAACCACTGGATGACGACCCGGCCTGGCAGCCGGTGCCGGACGGCAGCCTGGTGATCGCGGACCGGGACGGCGTCCAGGTCCGACCATTGGCCGGTGCCCCGCCGGCGGCTGCCAGCCAGACCCTCGGCGAAGGAAGCGTGAACCGATGACCATCAGCGTTGATGACCGATTTCTGGACGCGGCGGTCTCCGTCGACGAACTGGCCGCCGACGCCCGGCGGGGGCTGACCGCTGCGCCGAAGTGGCTTCCGCCGCGCTGGTTCTACGACCGGCGCGGCAGCGAGCTGTTCGAGCGGATCACCGAGTTGCCGGAGTACTACCCGACCCGCACCGAGCGGCAGATCCTTGCCGAGCATGCCGACGAGATCGCGGCCGCCGCGCCGGTGGAGACGGTCATCGAGTTGGGTTCCGGCTCCTCGACCAAGACCCACCTGCTGCTCGACGCCTGGCAGCGGGCCGGAACGCTGCGCCGGATCGTCACCCTGGACGTCTCGACCAGCGCACTCACCGAGGCTGCGGCGGTGCTGGGGCAGCGGTACCCGGGGGTGGAGCTGCAGCCGGTGCGCGCCGACTTCACCAGGCACCTCGGCCAGCTGGACACCGTAGGCCGCAGTGCGGTCGTGTTCCTCGGCTCGACCATCGGCAACCTCGACCCCGACCAGCGGGCCGACTTCTTCACCAGCACGCGGGCGGCGCTGGACGACGGTGACGTGCTGCTGCTCGGCACCGACCTGGTCAAGCCGGTGGACGTGCTGGTTCCGGCCTACGACGACGCGGCAGGAGTGACTGCCGAGTTCAATCTGAACGTGCTGCGGGTGCTCAACTCCGAACTGGCGGGCGACCTGCCGCTCGCTGCCTTCAGCCATCACGCGGTCTGGAACGAGCGGGAGTCACGGATCGAGATGCGGCTGCGGGCCGAGCGAGCGGTTGTCGCCAGGCTGGCCGGCATCGACCTGGAGGTTCGGTTCGAGCGCGGTGAGGAGCTGCTGACCGAGATCTCCACCAAGTTCCGGCGCCCTGAGCTGACCGCCGAGCTCAAGCGCGCCGGCCTCCGGCTGCGCGAGTGGTGGACCGACCCGAAGGACTACTTCGCGGTCAGCCTTGCCGGCTGAGTAGCGGCTGCGGCGCTACGAGAGCGGCATGGCGGGACGGCCTTCTGGTCGTCCCGGCGGTGGTTGTCCAGACCACCGCATGCCATGCCGCTCTCACCCTCCCCCGAGGAGCAACCCGGCAGGTCCGCAGCCACCGGGCTTAAGACGACTGCCGACGGCGGACCGACGGTGCCTCGGCGGGGATTCCGGGGCGAATGTCGGGCGACCGATCAGACAATCGACGATTCGTACAATGCCCGGTATCGGCCGCCTTGTCAACCGCTGTTAGGTAAGCCGGTCGCACTGTCGCTGGGCGGATCCGGCGTGCGGAGGGGCGGCGGCTTGGGCGGCCTCAGCCGGACGGTGCCGCGACGGCGCGAACGGCCCGCCCTCAGGCCAGCTCCCAGAGTGGTGTTGCCCGGGCCAGTCCGCGGCGTAGTCGCCGCCGCTCGGCCGGGAGCAGGGTCGACAGCCGGAGCAGCAAGGTCTCGGTATCCACCTCCAAGGCGTGCGCCAGGGCCGCCCGATCGTCCGCGCCGCCGAGGTCGCGGAGCGCCGCGGCCAGCTGGGCGTCGGTGATCAGCCGACGGGCGGCGGTCAGGTGCACCGCCTGCTCCTCGCGGAGCAGCCATGGTCCGCACTCGCTGATGCCACGCTCGAGGTGGACGATCTCGTGAGCCAGCGTGCACCGTCGCTGGGCGGCGCTGGTGCCCGCTCGCAGCGCGATGATGGACCCGCCGTCGCGGACCTCGCCGAGCAGGTCTCCCGACATCGGCTCGAGCACCACGCGAACCGATGGCCAGTTGCGCCCGAGGTCGAGCCAGGGGTCGTAGCGCGAAGCGGACGGGAACGTGGTCGGTGGACGGCCGGACTGCGGACTCATGGGTTGGATTCTGGACCGGGCATCTGACATTTCGGCTGCTCGGGGGAGGTCGGCTGCCGGGTGTTCGACTGCCGGTCCTTGGCTGCCGGCCGTTCGGCCGCGGGAGGTCTGGCGGCTCAGCGCTCCGGTGGCTCCGGTGGCTCCGCGTCACCGCGGCGGGCAGCCTTGGGCGGCTGTCGATCCGCGGAGCGGAGCGGAGTGACGCCGGTCCCTGGCGCCGGCGCCGCTGCCGGTTCGAGCATTGCCCGGATGATCTCGTCGACCGCGCGGCGTTGGCGGCGGGTCAGCCGGCTGGCTTCGATCGGCGGTTGATAGGGCTCGACCTCCTCCGCCGGCAACCGTGCCGCGGTGCGCAGTTCGGCCAGGCCGACGGGTAGCACGCTGGCGAAGGCACGCAGGGTGACCTCGTCCGGCTGTCCGTGATCACCGCGCAAGTAGCGGGCGGCAGTGTCGTGGTTTATCCGGTGTCCGGCAGCCTGAGCCTGGCGCGCGATGGCGCGGGCGCTCAGGCCGGCCCTGTTCGCCCTCACCAGCAATTCCGACAAGGCGCTCATCGCAGGCTCGTCGTTGACCGGTGTGACAGTGCCCAGGATGCAGCCATGCGGTAGACACTAGCTGTCGAAGAGGCAGGAAATGTCCGGCTTCCTCCGGCCGAGCCGCAGCCGAACTGCAGCCGAGCCGCAGCCGAGCCGTGGTCGAGGCTAACCGCGGGGCGGTTCCGCCGAGCCTCGCCTGGCTGCCCGGGTGGGTCGAGCCGCAGCCTTCGTCGGCAAGCTCTTGGCCGGCTTGCCTCCGGTGGAGGCCGGACGGCGGCTGCGGCGGGGGGCCAGCTCGTCGGGTCGGGGCGTCGAGACCGACGGCTGCTCCAGCATCGCCCGGATGATCTCGTCGATAGCCCGCCGCTGCCGCCGGCTCAGCCGGCTGGACTCGGACGGCGGCCGGTACGGCTCGGTCTCGTCGGCGGGTAGGGAGGCGGCGGCCCGCAACCTGCTCATCGGGATCCTGAGCACCTTCGACAGCGCCAGCAGGGTGTTCTCGTCGGGGCGTCCGTGGTCACCCCGCAGGTAGCGGGCGGCGGTGTCGTGGTTGAGGCTGAAGCCCGCCGCCTGCGCGGTTCGAGCGAGCGAGCGGGCGCTCAGCCGGCCGGCGTTCGCCTCGTTGAGCAGCTCCGAGAGCGCGCTCATCGGAGCGTCCCCGGCAGAACTGTCGGCAGGGTCGGCCATGATCCGGACGAGGGGGACGGGTCCGACACGCTGGACACGCCAAGGAGTGCAGACATAGCGCAGACATTAAACCCTGGCGAGGCAGCGGATCAGGCTTTTACAAGCTTTCGCGACAGACCGTCTGTGTACGCCATGTAGACAGTGCGGCGAAGTTCTCGAACAGCGATCGAGGAGCGTCGGATTTCTGATCGGACGCCATACATTTCATCCGGAACCCGACCCGTCCGGCAGACGCCGGCAGACCAGGAAGAACGGGGGATGTATGCGGCTACGCAGCCGGCGCGCGCTGGGGGATTACATCGATCTGCTCGGAATCTCTGAACGCCAATTGGCACGCAACGCCGGGTTGAGCCATTCGACGGTGAACCACCTGGTGACCGGGCGTCGGAACACGTGCTCGCTGCCCACCGCGGTGGCCATCGAGCGGGCGCTCGACTGCCCGCCCGGACTGCTGTTCGCGCCGGAGACCGAGGCTGACCGGTTGACCCTCTACCGGCTTGCGATGAAGTCGGGGCCGGAGTGACCGAGGGTCAGCCTCGGCCGGTCGAGGCCGTGATCGGGGTGCCGGGACGGCTCAACGGAAGTTCGGCGACCAACTGGTACGAGTGAAGCCGGTCGGTCAGATCGTAGACCTGGTTGGTGACCATCAGTTCGTCCGGAGCAGTTCGCCGTACCAGCTCTTCGAGCTGTCGTTGAACGGTCTTTGGTGAGCCGATGGCCTGGCCGGTCTTGCGCTGTTCGACGAACTCTTGCTCCGCCGGGGTGAATTGGTAGTCGGCTGCCTCGGCCGGCGATGGCAACGCTGTCGGGCGACCGCTGCGCAGGCGCAGGAACGACAACAGTCCGGGCTTCGCCAGGTACTCGGCACGCTCATCGGAATCCGCGCAGATGACGTTCACCGCGATCATGGCGTGGGGCTGGTCGAGCCAGCGGGAAGGGCGAAAGGATTCGCGGTAGAGCCGGAGGGCCGGCTCGGTGTTCACTGCCGAGAAGTGATGGGCGAAGGAGAACGGCAGCCCGAGCAGGCCGGCGAGCTGCGCGCTGTAGCCGCTCGAGCCGAGCAGCCAGAACTGCGGCGGTTCGGCGGGCTGCGGGACGGAGTGGAGCCGGGACGGGTCGCCGCTGAGCATCGCCATGAGGTCGGCCAGCTCGTCCGGGAAATGCTCGGCCGAGAGCCCCTCGACCGTTCGGCGCAGCGCCAGGGCGGTCCGCTGGTCGGTGCCCGGAGCACGTCCGATGCCCAGGTCGATCCGACCCGGGTGCAAGGCCTCAAGGGTGCCGAACTGCTCGGCTACCACCAGGGGTGCGTGGTTGGGCAGCATGACGCCGCCGGAACCCACCCGGATGGTGCTGGTCGCCGCCGCCAGATGGGCGAGTAGCACCGCGGGGGCAGAACTTGCGATCGCCGGCATATTGTGGTGCTCGGCCACCCAGAACCGGCGATATCCCCACTGCTCCGCCGCGCGGGCCAGTTCGGTGGTGAATCGCAAAGCCTCGGCGGTGTCGGCGGTCGCACTCACCGGTGCCAGTTCCAGGATGCTCAGCGGTATCGTCACGACAGCAGTCAACGCCGTTACCGGGTGACGATCTTCCCCGCGGCCGGCCTGTCCGGCAGGGTTCCGGACCCGTTTTTGGTATCCACCGAGCGGTCGCATAGACTTGTCCACTGGCGCATGCCGCCGGCTCTCTTCCGCCAGCAGTCATCTCCTGTAGTCCGTACGGCCTCTCGTGGGCCCGCGGCCGACCGGGCAGGTTCCTGATGGTCCTCGCTGTGGCCGCGAGGAGATTGCCGGCCCTCATCGGTAGCGCGCTGGCGTGGTTGCCCGGACTGCCGGAAGGCGGGGCGGACCGACCGCGACATCACTGGTGGATAAGTCGAAATGCGGAGGATATGGCCAAGAAGGATGGGGCCATCGAGGTCGAAGGCAAGGTAGTCGAGCCGCTGCCGAACGCCATGTTCCGGGTGGAACTGAGCAACGGGCACAAGGTGCTTGCGCACATCAGCGGCAAGATGCGGCAGCACTACATCCGCATCCTCCCCGAGGACCGGGTGGTGGTGGAGTTGTCGCCGTACGACCTGACCCGAGGACGCATCGTCTACCGGTACAAGTAAGCCGTTGTCGATGACCGAGGTCGCCGGCGGCGACCGTCGAGTACGAACCCAGGAGTAGGACCGTGAAGGTCAATCCGAGCGTGAAGCCGATCTGCGACAAGTGCAAGGTCATCCGTCGCCACGGCCGCGTGATGGTCATCTGCGAGAACCTGCGCCACAAGCAGCGCCAGGGCTAGCAGCCGACCGAACAGCAGTACCTCAGCAAGCGCACTCCTCCCGCCGGCGGCAACGCCGGCGGGTCACCCCCGGTCGGAGGCCGGGGCCGTTGCGGTTTCACCTAGAAACCAGGGCAGCGACGGACGGATGCGCACCAGACCTCCGAAGGAATGAAGGAGTACGCCCCGCATGGCACGTCTTGCTGGCGTCGACCTCCCCCGCGAGAAGCGGATGGAAGTTGCGCTCACCTACATCTACGGCGTCGGCCCGACCCGCGCCAAGGAGACCCTCGCCGCCACCGGCATCAGCCCGGATCTGCGCGCTCGCGACCTGAGCGACGAGGACCTGGTCAAGCTGCGCGACCACATCGACGCGAACTACCGGGTCGAGGGTGACCTGCGTCGTGAGGTTGCCGCCGACATCCGGCGCAAGATCGAGATCGGTTGCTACCAGGGTCTGCGGCACCGCCGCGGCCTGCCGGTGCACGGGCAGCGCACCAAGACCAACGCCCGCACCCGCAAGGGCCCGAAGAAGACGATGGCCGGCAAGAAGAAGGCCAAGAAGTAGTTCCCCGGGCTCCGGCCCACCTCGACTTCATTCCGCATAAATTCAGGAGTACTTCCGCAGATGCCTCCCAAGACTCGCGGCGCCGGCGCCGTGAAGAAGGTCCGTCGCAAAGAGAAGAAGAACGTTGCGCACGGACACGCTCACATCAAGAGCACCTTCAACAACACCATCGTCTCGATCACCGACCCGACCGGCAACGTGATCAGCTGGGCCTCCGCCGGCCACGTCGGCTTCAAGGGCTCCCGAAAGTCGACCCCGTTCGCCGCCCAGATGGCCGCCGAGAATGCCGCCCGCAAGGCGCAGGAGCACGGTGTCAAGAAGGTCGACGTGTTCGTCAAGGGCCCGGGTTCGGGCCGTGAGACCGCGATCCGGTCGCTGCAGGCGACCGGCCTCGAGGTCGGCACCATCTCCGATGTCACTCCGCAGCCGCACAACGGTTGCCGTCCGCCCAAGCGCCGCCGGGTCTGAGCGCGGACTGACGAGAGAAGCAGAGGAGACACAGAACAATGGCTCGTTACACCGGACCCGCGACCCGTATCTCGCGCCGGCTCAACGTCGACCTGGTGGGCGGTGACGCCGCCTTCGAGCGTCGCCCGTTCCCGCCCGGCCAGCACGGTCGCGCCCGCATCAAGCAGAGCGAGTACCTGCTGCAGATGCAGGAGAAGCAGAAGGCCAAGTACTCCTACGGGGTGCTCGAGAAGCAGTTCCGCCGGTACTACGAGGAGGCGGTGCGTCGCCAGGGCAAGACCGGCGACAACCTGCTGCAGATCCTCGAGTCGCGGCTGGACAACGTCATCTACCGGGCCGGCCTGGCCCGCACCCGCCGCGCCGCTCGCCAGTTGGTGAGCCACGGCCACTTCCTGGTCAACGGCCAGAAGGTGAACATCCCCAGCTACCGGGTCACGCCGCTCGACATCATCGACGTCAAGCCCAAGTCGCTGGAGACCACGCCGTTCATCATCGCCCGGGAGACCCTGGGCGATCGTCCGGTGCCGGCCTGGCTGCAGGTCGTGCCGTCCCGGCTGCGCATCCTGGTGCACCAGCTGCCGGAGCGGGCGCAGATCGAGATCCCGCTCTCCGAGCAGCTGATCGTCGAGCTCTACTCCAAGTAGTGCCGAGGCCGGACCGTCCCGCCCGCCGCGGGACGGTCCGGCACACAACTGAATAATTGTCTGTGGACGTCATATAGCGGGCGTCCCCGAGTCAAGGAGAACCACCTTGCTTATCTCCCAGCGTCCGACGCTGACCGAAGAGGCCATCGCCGACAACCGCTCGAAGTTCGTGATCGAGCCGCTCGAGCCGGGCTTCGGCTACACCCTGGGCAACTCGCTGCGGCGCACCCTGCTGTCCTCGATTCCGGGCGCGGCGGTGACCAGCATCCGGATCGACGGCGTGCTGCACGAGTTCACCACCGTCGAGGGCGTCAAGGAGGACGTCACCGACCTGATCCTGAACTTGAAGGAACTGGTCGTCTCCTCCGACTCGGACGAGCCGGTAGTGATGTACCTGCGCAAGCAGGGCCCCGGTGAGGTCACCGCCGCCGACATCGCGCCGCCGGCCGGCGTCGTGGTGCACAACCCGGACCTGAAGATTGCCACGATCAACAAGAAGGGCCGGCTCGAGATCGAGCTGGTGGTCGAGCGGGGCCGCGGCTATGTGCCGGCCACCCAGAACAAGCAGCCCGGCCAGGAGATCGGCCGGATTCCGGTGGACTCGATCTACTCGCCGGTGCTGAAGGTGACCTACGCGGTGGAGGCCACCCGCGTCGAGCAGCGGACCGACTTCGATCGGCTGGTGGTGGACGTCGAGACCAAGTCCTCGATCAGCCCGCGAGACGCGGTCGCGTCGGCCGGCCACACCCTGGTCGAGCTGTTCGGCCTGCTGCGCGAACTGAACGAGGAGGCCGAGGGCATCGACGTCGGCCCGTCGCCGACCGAGGTCGCCGACATCGCGGCCTTCTCGATGCCGATCGAGGAGCTGGACCTCACCGTCCGGTCGTACAACTGCCTCAAGCGCGAGGGCATCCACACCGTGGGTGAGCTGGTGGGTCGCAGCGAGGCCGACCTGCTCGACATCCGGAACTTCGGTTCCAAGTCCATCGACGAGGTCAAGGTCAAGCTGCACGGCCTGGGCCTGTCGCTCAAGGACAGCCCGCCCGGATTCGACCTCAACTCGGTGGTCGACTCCTACGGCACCGACGAGTTCAGCGACGAGACCGACTACGCCGAGACCGAAGAGCTGTAAGCGCAGACCACTCCGCGCCGGTGGAATGATGTGGCCGGCGCCCGACACATCCTTAGCTAGGAGCACGACATGCCCACGCCCACCAAGGGTCCTCGCCTCGGCGGCGGTCCGGCCCACGAGCGGTTGCTGCTTGCGAATCTCGCGACCCAGCTGTTCGAGCACGACCGGATCACCACCACCGAGGCGAAGGCCAAGCGGCTGCGGCCGTTGGCCGAGAAGCTGATCACCTTCGCCAAGCGAGGCCAGCTGCACGACCGGCGCCAGGTTCTGAAGGTGATCCGCGACAAGGACGTGGTGCACAAGCTGTTCGCCGAGATCGGCCCGAAGTTCACCGAGCGGCCGGGTGGTTACACCCGGATCATCAAGACGATGCCGCGCAAGGGCGACAGCGCCCCGATGGCGATCATCGAGCTGGTCGAGGAACTGAGCGCGGCTGCCAAGGTGGTCCGTGAGGCCGAGCGGGCTCGCGGCACCAAGGTCGCGCCGTCGAAGGCTCCGACCGGACGCACCGCTGAGATCGCCGAGGATGCCGCGGCGGAGTCCGCGACCGCGGCGAAGGTGGCCGACGAGGCTGCCGCGGCTGCCGAATCTGACGAAGCTGTCGCCACCGAATCCGACGAGGCTGTCGCCACCGAATCCGACGAGGCTGTCGCCACCGAGGAGTCGGTTGCCGAGCAGGCTGACGTGCCGGCCGAGGCCAGCGCCGACGAGGCTGCCTCGGACGAGGATGCCGCCGAGGAGAAGTAGCCGGTTGGCTGATCGCTCGGACGAGCCCGTTCCCCCAGTGTGGGGGGACGGGCTCGTCCGGTTACGGCTGGACGTGGCCTACGACGGCACGGACTTCTCCGGCTGGGCGGCCCAGCCCGGGCGCCGGACGGTTCAGGCGGTGCTCACCGAGGCGCTCGGCATGGTGCTGCGGGTGCCGCCGCCGCGGTTGGTGGTCGCCGGGCGTACCGATGCCGGGGTGCACGCCAGCGGCCAGGTGGTGCACCTGGACCTGCCTGCCGAGGCGTGGCTGGCGCAGGACGGCCGGCTGGTTCGCCGGCTGGCCGGTGTGCTGCCGCCCGATCTGCGGGTGCGGGCAGCCCGTCCGGTCAGCCCGGACTTCGACGCCCGGTTCGCAGCCCTGTGGCGCCGGTACAGCTACCGGATCACCGACGCCGATGGCGGCCCGGAACCGGTGCGCCGGCTCGACACGGTCGGCTGGCGGCGACGGCTGGAGGTGCCGGCGATGCAACTCGCCGCCGTCCGGCTGGTCGGCCTGAACGACTTCGCCGCCTTCTGCCGGCGCCGCGACGGTGCCACCACGATCCGCAGCCTGCAACTGCTGGAGGTGCGGCGTTCGGGTGAGCTGATCGAGATCACCGTTCAGGCCGACGCCTTCTGCCACTCGATGGTGCGGTCGCTGGTCGGCGCCCTGGCCGCGGTCGGCGAGGGGCTGCGCGAGGTCGACTGGCCGGCCGGGCTGCTGACCCTGGGCCGCCGCAGCGACGAGGTCGCCGTGGCGCCACCGCACGGGCTGAACCTGGTGGCGGTCGGCTACCCGGACGACGCCGAGCTGGCCGCCCGGGCCGAGCAGACCCGGGCCCTCCGGCAGCCGGTCGAGCCGGCGTGACGGTCAGGCGATGAAGGCGAGGTTGGCCCGACCGCACCAGTCGAGCACCGCCGGCCATTCCGCATAACCATCGGCAGCGGTGAAGCCGCCGGCGCCGGGAACCACTGTGGTGGCCATCTTCAGCGGCGTGCCGTACTCGGCTGCCACGCCGGCCGGGCATCGCGGGTCGCCGTCGCTGCCGACCAGCACGGTGCCCTCGGCGCCCCGGCGGACCGCGTCGATCTGCAACGGCACCGGGTAGAAGGCCTCGAGACCGGGCGGGGCGGCGCTGGCGGCCGGCGGTGCGATCAGGGCGACCCGAGCCGGCCGGGGGAGTTCGGCGGGTGGCTCGGCGGCATCGGTCAGGGCGGCGTGATGCAGCCACAACAGGCAGCCGGCCGAGTGCGCCACCAGGTCGAAGTCGTCGTCGGGCAGCCCGACCATCGTCCGGATCAGCTCGTCCCGCCAGGCTCCCGGGTCGAGTTCGGCGCCGGCCGGGCACAGACGCACCTCGCGGCCCGCGGCGGTCAACCGGTCGGCCAGCCAGTTCAGCCAGGAGCCGGCGGGAAGCTGCTCGGCCAGCAGCACGGTGGGCACGACTCGGGTCGGACGGCGCGGCATGGCAGCAGCTTACGGCCGGCCATGATCGCAGCCGGCCGACCGGTAGGTCAGCTGACCAGGCCGACCAGCAGCAGCGCCTGGCCGAGGTGGTAGGTGATCATCACCGCCACCGGCGCGCCGGCCCGGGCCTGCACGAACCGGTCGTAGGCCAGCAGCAGGTCCGACGCCGCGAACAGCACCACCCCGCCGGCGATCCACAACTGGGCGGTGCCGACACCGAGGATCACCACCGAGCCGAGCGCCACCACGTAGAGCACGACGCCCACGGTGAGCCGGCCGCCGCCGAGCAGGTGAGCACCGGCGATCACCCGGTAACCGAAGCTCAGCAGCACGATCAGCACCAGCGCCAGGCCGAAGGCGACCGACAGCCGGTCGGTGCCGTAGCTCAGCATCGCCTTCAGGTAGCTCAGGTGACCGAGCAGGAAGGCCAGCAGGCCGACCAGGAAGAACGCCCCGCCGCGCTCGTCCGGCGCGGTCAGCGCCAACCGGGGACGGCGGGGCGCGTCGCGTCCGGTCGGCACCGGGACCGGCGTCCGTCGCTCGGCTACCAGTGCCAGGTCACCGGCCAGTCCGCAGGCCAGGGCGAGCACCAGCCAGCGCTGCACGTCCGGCCGGATCGGCTCGGCGGCCACCGCGGCGAGCAGGATGGCCAGCAGCACCAGCGGTTTGACCACACGCTCGAGTGGCCGGGCGTCCTGGACCACCGCGACCCAGTCGAGGACGGCCAGGATGCCGGCGGCGGCCAGCCAGGCCCATCCGGTCGCGGTCATCGCTGGGACTGTAGCCAGCTACGGGTCAAGAGTCGCTATGCACCCGCCGTCGTGTCAGAGCATCGTTCCCGGATTGAGGATGCCGAGCGGGTCCAGAGCAGCCTTGATCCGCCGGCTGACCGCCAGCACCTCCGGTCCGAGCTGGTCGGGCAGGTGCGCCTTCTTCAACCTCCCGACGCCGTGCTCGCCGGTGATGGTGCCGCCGAGCGAGATGGCCAGCCGCATGATCTCGTCGAAGGCGACCGCGGCCCGTCCGGTGGAATCGGGGTCGGCGGCGTCGTAGACCACGATCGGGTGGGTGTTGCCGTCACCGGCATGGGCAACCACCGGGATCTCGACCTCGTTGCGGGCGGCGATCCGCTCGATGCCGGCCAGCAGCACCGGCAGTTGCGGCACCGGAACGCCGACGTCCTCGAGCAGGATGGCACCCCGCTTCTCGATCGCGGGGAAGGCGGCACGCCGGGCCACCGCGAAGGCCTCGCCCTCCGCCGGATTGTCGGTGCGGTACACCTCGGCGGCGCCGGCCGCAGTGCAGCAATCGGCCATCCGGTCGATCTCGGCCCGGCCGGCCGCGCCGCCGACGTCGGACTGGCCGAGCAACAACGCGCCGGCCTGCCGGTCCAACCCCATGCCGAGGTGGTCCTCCACCGCGTTGATCGAGGCCTGGTCCATCAGCTCCAGCATCGACGGACGGGACGTTCGGGTGATCGCCACCACCGCCTCGGCGGCGGCCGGCACGGTGGGGAAGCTGGCGACCATAGTGCTGGCCGGCTGCTGGGCCGGCACCAGCCGCAGCACCGCTCGGGTGATGACGCCGAGGGTGCCCTCGCTGCCGACGAACAGCTTGACCAGCGACAGCCCGGCCACGTCCTTCAGCCTCGCCCCACCGAGGCTGAGCAGGGTGCCGTCGGCGAGCACCACGTCGAGGCCGAGCACGTAGTCGGTGGTGACCCCGTACTTCACGCAGCACAGCCCGCCCGCATTGGTGGCGATGTTGCCGCCGATCGAGCACATCTCGAACGAGGACGGGTCGGGCGGGTACCACAGCCCGTACTCCCCGGCGGCCGCCTTGACCTCGGCGTTCAACGCGCCCGGTTCCACGATCGCCACCCGGGCGGCGGGATCGATCTCGATCCGGCGCATCCGGTCGAGGCTCAACACGATGCCGCCGTCGACCGCGGACGAGCCACCGGACAGCCCACTGCCAGCACCTCGGGGCACCACCGGCAGCCGGTGCTCGCTGGCCCAGCGCAGCGCCACTCGCACCTCGTCGGCGGAGCGTGGACGGACGACCGCGAGCGGCTGGCCGGCCGTGGGATCGCGGGCCCAGTCGTAGCGGTAGTTCTCGATCAGCGCCGGCTCGGTGACGAGCCGGTCCGCCGACAGCTTGGCCACAAGTTCTTCTAGGGGGGCCACCATAGCCCGATGGTAGGCTCTCTGAAACCACAGATCACAACGGTTCCGGCACCGGTAGCGCAAGTTGGCGGGTCCTGCGTTCAGGGCATAGAGACGAATTCACCTTGCCCCTTACGCGTAGGCCAGGATCAACCTAAATTGCAATGCTGAATCCAGCTCGATTTGCAAACATGGTGTGTCGTTCAACCGCGTGATGCATGACAACTATGGTTGTTCGGCCGCGGCGAGAATACGATTCCACGTTCACCAGGTGGCGCCTGAACCGGCTACGCTCTTTAGGTGCGCATATAAGCCGCTGTCAGTGGCTTCACAGAGCCCTTCCAGTAGGGCCGCGATAGAGTTACATACTTGCACAGAAAGGAGTCGGGAGCTTCCTGAAAGATGCAGCCAGGTGAACGCGGGCATCGCGAATCCGTGAGCGAATGAATGTCGGAGCTTAAGGATTTCATTCAGGCGCTCTTGGCACGATATGGGAGTTGTCAGGCTCCATTTCGGCCAGACCCACCAGGATATTGGGTCAAATCCGGTGAAATTTATAAGATGTTCTCGGCAGTTTTCCCAGTTAGGCGTGTTGAAGCGCTGTCGCTGGCGTTGCCCCTCCGCGGCAAGTAAGCCATGAAGAGCAAGGTCAATAGGTCTACGACAATGCCGCCGTATCACATTCAAATATTCTTCCGTGACGCTCTCGATGTATGCCTCCCAAGCGCCGACCATGCCTGCCAAATGAGCATGGAAACGGATTTGCTTTAAGTCCGAGGCCGCTCGCGCGTCAGGTCCCTTCGAGGGAAGTCCGGAGAGGAGGAGGTCCGCTTTTTGGCGAGCCTGCTTGAAACGGATGAATGATGCTGAGGATGTCGTCATCTTATTTCACAGGCGAGATGTAAATTGAGAAAGTGCAGTCTTGTAACGATCCAGGGGGTCTGGGTTTAGCTGAACCCGCTCACCATTGATAACTCTGGGTCCTGGCCTCAACCTGTGAATAGGGGTGCCGGTCATAGTAGAAACGATGCAGGCCGAGTGGTAATCGGGTACTTCGACAAAGCCGTGTTCTAGATCTCGGGGTCGAGAAACGAATAAGCTGGGATGGGCCTTAGCCATCTTGGTCACAGTATCCTTGATAGTCTTTGCCGCGATTCGAAAGGCCCGGGATGCCGTGTCTCCATATAAAGTAACCCTGTTGCTAACGAAAGTGTGCATCAATGGCGTCTCGACGCCTTCATTCTCGGCGCGCCGGGCGAAGTTGATTTTCGCGTATTCGGCCACCACTCCTTGCCCTTGTCCATAGAGGAGGGCCATTACATTTTCTATGCCGCGACGGGAGCTGTCGTCGGCAGTGAATGGAATCACTACGTTATCCGCGGCCACCAGGGCCTGCTGCGTATAAATTGCGAACGAGGGATTGCAATCAATGAGGATGTAAGCATCTCGATCGCCGCTTCGCGACGCCAAGCCCTTAGCTAGATCTCGCACCCACTCCAGAACGCGTTTCCAGGCATCCGAAGGAATTGGCAAGGCGGAGGTCTGTCGAATGGCTTCGCTCAAGATTTCCAAGAGGTTGTCGCCGGCAACCAGGTAGAGGTTCTCGGGAATTTTTCTGTTCGTCCTATATGGATGCGAGACGAATCTCGATATTTCCTCTTGGCTGATATTCTGGAACGGGTTGCTAAGTCGAGCTTCGAGATAGCCGGCAATCGTACGGCGCGGTCTCTGGTTGGCTAATTGTTGAATCGGGGGGTCTTCCGGCGCGAAGCCGCCGAGCAATGTCTCTGAGACGTTAGCTTGAGGGCAGATGTCAATTACATAAATATCGGAATCTCTCTTCTCGTAAGCGAGTTGACACGCCGCTGTGAAGCACAGGAAGCTTTTGCCTACGCCGCCCTTGTTGTTCCAGAAAGCGTAAGAATGCATCGGGGTTGCCTATCGTCTGATGGGTGGAGAGTGGCAGGAGCATACCTGTCCGCTCGCCCGACTTCTGACGCTGGATCTCCCGACTATTCTTTCGCTTCAGATGGTCGTAGCAGGCACACTGTTCTGTCGTGGGTTACCTCGACGTGCAGACGGTGCGACATCAGCTCTCCGACGGCCGGGTGCTGCTCGACGAGGTGAGCTTCCGGGTCGGCGAGGGCGCCAAGGCGGCGCTGGTCGGCGCCAACGGGGCGGGCAAGACCACCCTGCTGCGGATCATCGCCGGTGACCTGACCCCCCAGCAGGGTGCGATCGCCCGCTCCGGCGGGTTGGGCGTGATGCGCCAGTTCGTCGGCTCGGTGCGGGATCAGACGACGGTGCAGGATTTCCTGATCGGCCTGGCCGGTCCGGCGCTGCAGCGGGCCTGGGAGCAGCTCGGCGCCGCGGAGCTCGCAATGATGGAGAGCGAGGACGAGAGGACGCAGCTGCGGTACGCGCACGCCCTCGCCGAGTGGGGGGACGCCGGCGGCTACGAGCTCGAGGTGCTGATGGACACCGTCACGGTGGCCGCCCTCGGGGTGAGCTACGACGGGTGCAAGTACCGGGAACTGGCGACGCTGTCCGGTGGTGAGCAGAAGCGGCTGGCGCTGGAGGCACTGCTGCGCGGTCCGGCCGAGGTGCTGCTGCTGGACGAGCCGGACAACTACCTGGACGTGCCCGGCAAGCAGTGGCTGGAGGAGCGGTTGCTGGCCACGTCCAAGACCGTGCTGTTCGTCAGCCACGACCGGGAGCTGCTGGCCCGGGTGGCCGACCGGGTGGTCACCGTCGAGGGCGGCACGGCATGGGTGCACGGGGGTGGCTTCGCCTCCTACCACGAGGCCCGGCGCAACCGGCATGAGCGGATGGCCGAGCTGCGACGGCGCTGGGAGGAGGAGCACGCGCGGCTCAGGGAGCTGGTGCGCACCCTGCAGCAGCAAGCCAAGATCTCCCCGGACATGGCGTCGAGGTACCGGGCCATGCAGACCCGGCTGGCCAAGTTCGAGGCCGAGGGGCCGCCGCCGGAACGTCCCGAGGAGCAGAACGTGACGATGCGGCTGCGCGGTGGTCGCACCGGGGTGCGCGCGGTGATCGCCGAGGACCTGGAACTGACCGGGTTGATGCGGCCGTTCTCGACCGAGATCTTCTACGGCGAGCGGGTCGCCGTGCTCGGCTCGAACGGCGCCGGCAAGTCGCACTTCCTGCGACTGCTCGGTGGCGAACAGGTCGCGCACACCGGAGGATTCCGGCTCGGCGCGCGGGTGGTGCCGGGGCTGTTCGCGCAGACCCACAGCCACCCCGACTGGGTGGACCGGACGCTGGTCGACCTGCTCTGGCACGGCGAGCCCGGGCGCCCGGGCGTCGACCGCGGACGGGCGATGGCGGCGCTGCGCCGGTACGAGCTGCACGGCCAGGGCGACCAGCGGTTCGGCACCCTGTCGGGCGGCCAGCAGGCCAGGTTCCAGATCCTGCTGCTGGAGCTGTCCGGCTCGACCCTGCTGCTGCTCGACGAGCCGACCGACAACCTGGACGTGCTGTCGGCCGAGGCGCTGGAGGATGCGCTGGAGGCCTACGACGGCACGGTGCTTGCGGTGACCCACGACCGGTGGTTCGCCCGTACCTTCGACCGGTTCCTGCTGTTCGGCGCGGACGGTCAGGTGGTGGAGACCGCCGAGCCGGTGTTCGACGCCGGCCGGGTGGTACGCGACCGCTGATGCGACCTGCCCGGCCGATTTGGTCGGCCCGTCGGCCGGCCGGTAGAGTCCCCGCTTGGTGTGTCGGTGCGCCTCGTCGCGCCCGTACACCGACGGCCATGCCTCAGGGTCGACCACCGGGACCAGCCCGGCGGGACCGTGGGGGCGGCGGACCGCCAGCACAGCGGGCACCGCCGTGAAGACCGAGGAGAAAGAGACGCACGTGCCTACGTACAGTCCCAAGCCTGGCGACATCACCCGCCAGTGGCATGTCATCGACGCCAGCGACATCGTGCTCGGCCGGCTGGCCAGCACCGCGGCGACGCTGCTGCGCGGCAAGCACAAACCGACCTTCGCCCCGCACCTGGACACCGGTGACTTCGTGATCGTGGTCAACGCCGACAAGGTGGCGGTGGCCCCGTCCAAGCGCGGTGAGTTCCGCTACCGGCACTCCGGTTACCCGGGCGGCCTGTCCCGCCGCACCGTGGGTGAACTGCTCGACACCAAGCCAGAGCGGCTGGTCGAGCTGGCCGTCCGCGGCATGCTGCCCAAGACCACGCTCGGCCGTCGGCAACTGAAGAAGCTCAAGGTCTACAGCGGCCCGAACCACCCGCACGCCGCCCAGACCCCGCAGACCTACACGATCGGCCAGGTCGCGCAGTAAGCGCGAAGCCCGGACTCATTCTCAGGAGAATTCGCGTTGACTAGCCCAGTACCTGTTGTCGGCCGCCGCAAGGAGGCCATCGTCCGGGTCCGGCTCGTGCCGGGCACCGGAAACTTCAAGCTCAACGGCCGCACCATCGAGGACTACTTCCCGAACAAGGTGCACCAGCAGCTGATCCGCGAGCCGTTCGTCACCCTCGACAAGGACGGCCAGTTCGACGTCATCGCCACCCTCAGCGGTGGCGGCGTCACCGGCCAGGCCGGTGCGCTGCGGCTGGCGATCGCCCGGGCGCTGATCAGCATCGAGGCCGACGACCGGCCGGCGCTGAAGAAGGCCGGCTTCCTCACCCGGGACGCCCGGGTGAAGGAGCGCAAGAAGTACGGCCTGAAGAAGGCCCGCAAGGCGCCTCAGTACTCCAAGCGCTGATCGCGGGGCCGTTCGGCCCCGCCGCCAGTCGAGTCGAACGAGGAGCGGAGCAGGTCGAGTGGGCAGGTACTTCGGCACCGACGGGGTGCGTGGCCGGGCGAACGACGACCTGACCCCGGAGTTGGCGCTGGAAGTGGCCAGCGCCGCAGCCCGGGTGCTGGCCGCCCACAACGGCTCGCACCGCCCGGTGGCCGTGGTCGGCCGGGATCCCCGGGTCTCCAGCGAGATGCTGGAGGCCGCGGTGGTCGCCGGCCTGACCTCGGCCGGGGCGGACGTCCGGCTGGTCGGCGTGCTGCCCACCCCGGCGCTGGCCTACCTCACCCAGCACTACGGGGCCGACGTCGGCGTGATGCTGTCGGCCAGCCACAACCCGATGCCGGACAACGGCATCAAGCTGTTCGCCCGGGGCGGTTGCAAGCTGCCGGACGACATCGAGGCCGAGATCGAGGCTGAGCTGGAAGCCGGCTGGACCCGGCCGCGACCCACCGGCGCCGACATCGGCCGGGTGACCGCCGCCGAGGACGGTGCCGCCGCCTATGCCGCCCACCTGCTGGCCGCCGCGCCGACATCGCTGGCCGGGCTGCGGGTGGTGCTGGACTGCGCCAACGGCGCCGCGTCCTCGGTGGCCGGCGAAGTGCTGCGCAAGGCCGGCGCCGAGGTCACCGTGTTCGCCGGCAGCCCCGATGGCGAGAACATCAACGACGGGGTCGGTTCCACCCATACCCAGGCGCTGGCGGACCTGGTGGTGCAGCACGGCGCGGACCTGGGGATCGCACTGGACGGGGACGCCGACCGGTGCCTGGCGATCGACCAGGGCGGCGAGCTGGTGGACGGCGACCAGATCCTGGCGATCTGCGCCCGCGCGCTGCGCGAGCAGGGCCGGCTGACCGGCGACACGGTGGTGGCCACCGTGATGAGCAACCTCGGTTTTCACCGGGCGATGGCCGCGGCCGGCATCACCGTGCTGACCACCGCGGTCGGCGACCGGTACGTGCTGGAGGAGCTGAACGCGCGCGGCCTCGCCCTCGGTGGTGAGCAGTCCGGCCACGTCATCTTCACCGACGCGGCGACCACCGGTGACGGCCTGCTCACCGCGCTCCGGCTGATGGGCACGATGGCCGACACCGGCCGTCCGCTGGCCGAGCTGGCCGCGGTGGTGCACCGGCTGCCCCAGGTGATGGTGAACGTCCGGGTGTCGGACAAGGGCCGGGTGGCGGCGTCCGCCGAGGTGCAGGCCGCGGTCGCGGCGGCGGCGGACGAACTCGGCCAGGACGGCCGGATCCTGCTGCGCCCGTCCGGCACCGAGCAACTGGTTCGGGTTATGGTCGAGGCGGATACCCAGGAACAGGCCGAGCGACTCGCGCAACGGGTCGCCGATGCGGTCCGGGACGTCTGAGCAGACAGTCGCCGGCCTGACTCGAGGCCGATGCTGAAGTAGTTCGGAATCAACCTTTTTGCTTATGGATCAAGCTAAATCTCAATTCGAACCAGCCGAGCCGGAGAAGCTCGGACTGTCGGCCACCCAGCTGGTGGCCAGCGGGCTGGCCGCGATGAGCGCCACGGTCGCCGCCTCGTTCTTCGGGGTGGCCGGGACGGTGATCGGCGCCGCGCTGGGCAGCATCATCTCGGTGATCGGGAACGCCGTCTACAGCTACTCGCTGCGGCGGACCAGGCGCCGGGTGCGCACCCTGCAGGTCGCCGTGGTGCAGCGGTTGGCACCGCATCCCGGTGAGGTGGTGCCCCCGGGCTTGCCGCCGACCGGGGCGGCCGAGGTGCCTGTCGCGGTACCGAACGCCAGCGAGCCGGCGACCGAGGGAAATCCGCCGGCGAGCGGTTCGCCTCGCCGACCGCTGGTGCTGCGGCCGCGGTCGCTCGCGGTCGCCGGGGCCGGCGTTTTTCTGGCGGTGCTGGCGGCGACCACCGGTTTCGAGCTGGCCTCCGGCCAGCCGCTGTCGGCCACCGTCACCGGCAAGCACGGCTCGGGGGTCAGCATCGGCGGCGGCAGTTCGAAGAAGTCGACGGTGTCGCCGAGCCCGTCCACCAGCAATACCGGAAGCTCGACGCCGTCCGGCCCGGCCACCAGCACCAGCCCGACCAGCACCGATACCTCCAGCACCGAGCCGTCCAGCGTGCCGCCGAGCCCGAGTGACAGCCCGTCGCCGAGCGAGGGTGGGTCCAGCACCGCGCCGGCCGGGCCGGGACCGGCGTCCACGGTCCTGCCGTCCGGCTGAACCGGACGCGGTCTGTCGCTCGCCAACGCCCGAGAGGTCGCATAGGTTCGTTGCCGTGACCATGAGCAGCGAGCAGATCACCGTCGACCTGCTGATCGTCGGCGCCGGCCCGGTGGGGTTGTTCGGTGCCTACTACGCGGGAGTGCGCGGGCTGTCCACGGCGGTGCTGGACTCGCTGCCCGAGCCCGGCGGCCAGATCACCGCGATGTACCCGGAGAAGGCGATCTTCGATGTCGCCGGCTTCCCCGCGATCCGCGGCCGCGAACTGGTGGCCAACCTGGTCGCGCAGGCCGCCCCGTTCCAACCGGGCTACCTGCTCGGCCAGCAGGCGGTCGGTCTGGAGCGCGGCGACGCGCTGGTGGTGACCACCGCCGACGGCACCCGGATCCGGACTCGGGCGATCGTGGTGACCGGTGGCATCGGCACGTTCAGCCCGCGTCCGCTGCCGACCGGCGAGGAACTGCTCGGTCGCGGCGTGGTGCACTTCGTGCCGGACCCGACCGAGTACGCGGGTCTCGACGTGGTGATCGTCGGCGGTGGCGATTCGGCGGTGGACTGGGCGCTGCTACTGGAGCCGATCGCCAAGTCGGTGGCGCTGGTGCACCGGCGGGCCGCGTTCCGGGCGCACCCGCACTCGGTGGAGCAGTTGCGCCGGACGTCGACCCGGATCATCACCGACGCCCAGGTGAGCGATGTGCTCGGCGATCCGCTGTCGGCGGTCCGGCTCACGGTCGGCGACCAGGTGCACGAACTACCGTGCGACCGGTTGGTGGCCGCGCTCGGCTTTCTGGCCAACCTCGGTCCGCTGCTGGAGTGGGGGTTGGAGATCGTCGGAAAGCGGCACATCGTGGTCGACACCACGATGGCCACCTCGGTGCCCGGCGTGTACGCGGCCGGTGACATCTGCGAGTACCCGGGCAAGGTGCGGCTGATCGCGACCGGGTTCGGCGAGGTTGCCACCGCGGTGAACAACGCGGTCGGCTACCTGGACCCGAGCGCCTCGGTGTTTCCGGGCCACCTGTCGGACTACGCCCCGCCCGGGGCGATCGGCTCGCCGGGCACCCCGACCACCGTCCCGGTCAGCGCCCCGTGATTATCGGGGTCGGCATCGACGTGGTGCCGATCGAGCGGTTCGAGTCCGCCTCCGAACGCACCCGGGCGCTGATCGAGCGGCTGTTCACCGCGGCCGAGCGGGTGACCGGCCATGGCGTGCCCCGCACCGCCGAGTCGCTGGCCGCCCGGTTCGCGGCCAAGGAGGCGGTGGCCAAGGCGCTCGGCTCGCCGGGCGGCATGTCGTGGCACGACTGCGAGGTGGTGGTGGCTCCCGGCGGCCGGCCGTCCCTGGTGGTGCGGGGCACGGTGGCGGCCAAGGCGGCCGAACTCGGGGTCCGGAACTGGCACGTCTCGCTGTCGCATGACGGTGGGATCGCCTCGGCCGTGGTGATCGCTGAGGGATGAGCGGGATGAGCGGGATGCGCGGGGTATGGACGGTCGAGCAGATCCGGGGCGCCGAGCGGCAGGTGATGGCCGGGCTGCCGGCCGGCACGCTGATGGCCCGGGCGTCGCGGGCGATCGCCGGCACCGCGCTGGAGCTGCTCGGCTTCGGTTACGGCGCCCGGGTGCTGCTGCTGGTCGGCGCCGGAGACAACGGCGGCGACGCGCTCTATGCCGGTGCCGAGCTGGCCCGGCGCGGCGTTGCGGTGCAGGCGGTGCTGGCCGGTGACCGGGTGAGCACCGCGCCGCTGGCCGCGCTGCGGGCGGCCGGTGGCCGGGTGGTGCCGCTGGCCGACGCGCGTCCGGCCGACCTGGTGGTGGACGGCCTGGTCGGCATCGGCGCCCGCGGACCGCTGCGCGAGCCGCTGCTGCCGCTGGTCTCCCACGCCGAGGGCCACCGGGTGCTGGCGGTGGACCTGCCGTCCGGGGTGGACCCGGACATCGGCGCGGTGGCCGGCCCGGCGGTGCGGGCCGAGGTGACCGTCTGCCTGGGCGGTCTGAAGCCCGGCCTGCTGGTAGGGGACGGCCGGCTGCACGCCGGGACGATCAGGCTGATCGAGATCGGCATCACGCCCGCGCTGCCCGAACCCGGACTGTGGCAGCTGACCGGCGCCGGAGTGGCTGCGCCCGGCCCGTCCGACGACAAGTACACCCGCGGCGTGGTGGGCGTGGCCGCCGGCTCGGCCACCTATCCGGGTGCCGCGCTGCTGTGCACCGGCGCCGCCCGGCTGGGCGGGGTGGGCGCCGTCCGGTACGCCGGCCACGCGGCGGCCGAGGTGGTCCGCGAGCACCCCGAGGTGCTGGTCACCGACACCGTCGCCGAGGCCGGCCGGGTGCAGGCCTGGACGGTCGGCCCGGGGCTGGGCAGCGCCGACGACGCGCTGGAGTCGCTGGCCCGGGTGCTCGGCTCGGACGTCCCGGTGGTGGTGGACGCGGACGGGCTGAACCTGCTCGCCGAGCACCGGCAGCTGCTGGCCGGCCGGTCGGCGGCCACCGTCCTCACCCCGCACGACCGGGAGTACGAGCGGCTGTTCGGCGAGGTGGGAACCGACCGGATCGGAGCGGCGCGGCGGGCCGCCGCCGAGGTCGGCGCCACCGTGCTGCTCAAGGGGTACGTAACGGTGGTGGCCGAACCGGACGGCACCGGCTACCTCAACCCGACCGGCCATCCGGCGCTGGCCACCGCCGGCAGCGGCGACGTGCTGGCCGGGCTGCTCGGTTCGCTGCTGGCGACCGGCCTGGCGCCGGGACGGGCCGCCGCGACGGCTGCCTACCTGCACGGCCGGGCAGCCGCGCGCGCCGCGGCGGACGGCCCGGTGGTGGCCGGCCAGCTGGTGGCCGCGCTGCGCGCCGAGCTGGGGCGGGGCAGCGGTTTGAGAGACTGATCGACGTGCTGCGCTCCGAAGCCGTCGTCGACCTGCCCGCGATCGCCGCCAACGTGGCGGTGTGCAAGGCGGCCACCGCGGCCGAGGTGATGGCGGTGGTCAAGGCCGACGGGTACGGGCACGGGTTGGTCCCGTCCGCCCGGGCCGCGCTGGCCGGCGGGGCGAGCTGGCTCGGCGTGGCGATGCTGGAGGAGGCGCTGGCGCTGCGGGCAGCTGGCATCGGGCAGCGGCTGCTGGCCTGGCTGTGGACCCCGGCGGAGACAAAGGCACTGCGCGCGGCGTTGGCCGCCGACGTCGACGTCTCGGTGTCCAGCCAGCGATCCCTGGACCTGGTGCTGGCCACCGCGGCCGAGCTCGGCACGCCGGCCCGGGTGCACCTGAAGATCGACACCGGGCTGTCCCGCAACGGCGCCACCCGCGACGACTGGCCGGCGCTGGTGACGGCTGCGGCCAAGGCGGCGGCGTCCGGGGTGATCGTGAACGCCGGCATCTGGAGCCACTTCGTGCACGCCGACTCGCCCGGCCACCCGACCACCGGCAAGCAGGTCGAGCGGTTCACCGAGGCGCTGGCGGTGGCCGAGCGGCTCGGGGTGACGCCGGAGGTGCGGCACCTGGCCAACTCGGCGGCCACGGTGACGCTGCCGCAGGCGCATTTCGACCTGGTCCGGCCGGGAGTCGCGGTCTACGGCCTGTCGCCGGTGCCGCAGCAGAGCGACTTCGGGCTGGTGCCGGCGATGACCCTGCGCAGCCGGCTGGCCAACGTCAAGCGGGTGCCGGCCGGCGAGGGGGTCAGCTACGGCCACCAGTACTGGCTGGAGTCCGACAGCACGCTCGGCCTGGTACCGCTCGGCTACGCCGACGGCGTCCCGCGAGCGGCGACCAACCGGGGGCCGGTGTCGGTGCACGGCCGGCGGTACACGATCAGCGGCCGGGTGTGCATGGACCAGTTCGTGGTGGACCTCGGCGACGACCCGGCCGCCGAAGGGGACGAGGTGGTGCTATTTGGCCCGGGACGGGACGGTGAGCCGACCGCGCAGGACTGGGCGGAGGTGCTCGACACCATCCATTACGAGATCGTCACCCGGATCGGCGCCCGGGTGCCGCGCCGGTACGTCGGCGGGGAGGGGTAAGGCGTGCGGATCGGGAAGCTGCCCGCAGTCGGCGGTGCTGCGGCGGTGCTCGGCGCGCTGGCCGCGGCCGGCGTGGTGCAGCAGCGTCGGACGGTGGCGGCCGGCCGGGCCCGGATCAGCCCCCGCGGCGCGGCCCGGCTGCACGAGCAGCAGACCGACCGGGAGCGGCTGGTCCGCACCGAGGACGGCGTCGAGCTGCACGCCGAGGAGCTGGGCCCGGCCGACGCGCCGCTGATCATCGTGCTGGTGCACGGCTACGCCCTCAGCCTGAGCTCGTTCACCCTGCAACGCCGGGCTATCCGGGAGCGGTTCGGCGACTCGGTGCGGATCGTGCTGTACGACCAGCGCTCACACGGCCGGTCCGGTCGGTCGCCGGCCGCCGGCTGCACGATCGAGCAGCTCGGCCGGGACCTGTACAGCGTGCTCGACCAGCTGGTGCCGGACGGCCCACTGGTGCTGGTCGGTCACTCGATGGGCGGCATGACCGTCATGGCGCTGGCCCAGCAGCGGCCGGAGCTGTTCGCCGGATCCGGCCGGGTGCGCGCGGTGGCGTTGATCAACACCTCGTCCGGTGAGCTGCGCACCGTCACGCTGGGGCTGCCCAGCCTGCTGGCCCGGCTGCGCGGGCCGGTGCTGCCGGTGGTGCTGCGCCGGGCGGCCCGCAACGTCGAGCTGGTCGAGCGCGGCCGGGCGCTCGGCAAGGACCTGGCCTGGCTGATCACCAAGCGGCTGAGCTTCGCCGACCCGGACGTCCCGCCCGAGGTGGTGGCGTTCTGCACCAACCTGATCGCGGCCACCCCGGTGGACGTGGTGGCCGACTTCTACCCGACCCTGATGGCCCACGACGGCCGGGACGGGCTGCGGGCGCTGGTCGACTGCCCGGTGTTGATCGTGGGCGCCGAGCAGGATGCGCTGACCCCGCTGAGCCATTCCGAGGCGCTGGCCGCCGCGCTGCCGCACGCCCGGCTGGTGGTGGCGCCCCGGTCCGGTCACCTGCTGATGCTGGAGCACCCGACGATGGTCAACCGTCCGTTGCTGGAGCTGATCGAGGCGGCACTCCCGGCGGCAGCCGGCGAGGCGGTGGGCTGATGATCGTGCTTTCCACCCCGGCCGATACCCGGGAGTTCGGCCGGCGGATCGCTGGCCTGTTACGGCCGGGTGACCTGGTGGTGCTGGTCGGCCCGCTGGGCGCCGGCAAGACCGCGCTCGCCCAGGGCATCGGCGCCGGTCTGGGGGTGCGCGGCAAGGTGGTGTCGCCGACGTTCGTGATCGCCCGGGTGCACAACGGCGGCCGGGTGCCGCTGGTGCACGTCGACGCGTACCGGCTCGGCTCGCTGGACGAGGTGGACGACCTGGACCTGGACGTCTCGGTGGCCGACTCGGTGACGGTGGTGGAGTGGGGCGCCGGGCTGGTCGAGCAACTGGCCGACGCCCGGCTGGAGATCGTGCTGGAGCGGCAGCCGGAGTCGGAGGTGCGGACCGTCGAGCTGCGTCCGCACGGCGGCGACTGGGCCGACCGGATCACCGCGCTGCCCACCGGAACCGGCTGACCCGGACCGCTACTAGGGTGGTCGGCGTGCTCGCCCTGGTCATCGACACGTCCTCCGCCGCGGTCACCGCGGGGGTGGTGGACGACGACCGGCTGCTCGCCGAGCGGGTGACGGTGAACGCCCGGGCGCACGGTGAGCTGCTCACCCCGTCGATCCGGGCCTGCCTGGCCGAGGCCGGGGCGGCGATGACCGACCTGGCCGCGGTGGTGGCCGGGGTCGGCCCCGGGCCGTTCACCGGCCTGCGGGTCGGCCTGGTCACCGCGGCGGCGATCTGCGACGCGCTGCGGATCCCGGGCTACCCGGTCTGCTCGCTCGACGCGATCGCCGCAGCCCACCCCGACCGGAACCGGCTGCTGGTGGCCGGCGACGCCCGGCGCAAGGAGATCTACTGGGCGCTGTACGACGCCGGACGGCGCCGGACCGAGCCCGCGGTGGGCAAGCCGGCCGACCTGCCGCCGGAGCTGGGCGCGGGCGCCGCGGTGGGCGCCGGCGCCGAGCTGTATGCCGAGGTGCTCGGACTGCCGGTGCTCAACGGTGCCTACCCGACCGTCCGGGGGCTGGCGACGGTGGCGCTGGACCGGCTGCGAGCGGGTGCCGACGGCGAGCCGTTCACGCCGCTCTACCTGCGCCGGCCGGACGCCCAGGTACCGGCGGCGGCGAAACCGGTCGGCAGCTGATGGTGCGGCTGCGACCGATGCGGCCGGCCGATCTGGACGAGCTGATGCCGCATGAGCGGGACATGTTCGGCACCGAGTCGTGGTCGCGGGCCAGTTACGAGGACGAGCTGGCCGACACCGACCTGCGGTACTACCTGGTGGCCGAGCGGGATGGCCGGGTGGTCGGCAGCGGCGGCCTGCTGACGGTCGGCGGGACGGCCGAGGTGCTGACCGTCGGGGTGCTGCCCGAGATGCGCCGGCAGGGCATCGGCGAGCAGCTGATGGCCGGGTTGCTGGCCGAGGCCCGGCGGCGAGCGGCGAGCGAGGTTCTGCTGGAGGTGCGGATGGACAACGACAGCGCCCGGAAACTGTACGAGAAGCTGGGCTTCGCGGTGATCGGGATCAGGCGCGGCTACTACGACCTGGGCCGGGTGGACGCGCTGACCATGCGGCTGCCGCTGGACGGTTCGGCATGAGCGGCGGTGCCGAGTGAGCGACCAGCCGCTGGTGTTGGGCATCGAGACGTCCTGCGACGAGACCGGGATCGGCATCGTCCGGGGTACCGAACTGCTGGCCGACGCGGTCGCCAGCAGCGTCGACGAGCACGCCCGGTACGGCGGGGTGGTGCCCGAGGTAGCCAGCCGCGCCCACCTGCAGGCGATGGTGCCGACGGTGCACCGGGCCTGCGAGACCGCCGGGGTCCGGCTGCAGGACGTGGACGCGATCGCGGTGACCGCCGGTCCCGGGCTGGCCGGCGCGCTGCTGGTCGGGGTGGCCGCGGCCAAGGCGTACGCGTTGGCGCTGGACAAACCGCTGTACGGGGTGAACCACCTGTCCGCGCACGTCGCGGTGGACCTGCTCGACAACGGCCCGATCGAGGGTGCCTGCATCGCGCTGCTGGTCTCGGGCGGCCATTCCTCGATCCTGCAGGTACCCCGGGTGGGCGGTGAGCAGCTCACCGAGCTGGGCGCCACCGTGGACGACGCGGCGGGGGAGGCGTTCGACAAGGTGGCCCGACTGCTCGGGCTGGGCTTTCCCGGCGGTCCGCTGATCGACCGGGCGGCCCGGGAGGGCGACCCGGCCGCGATCGGCTTCCCGCGCGGGATGACCGGCCCGCACGACGCAGCGTTCGACTTCTCGTTCTCCGGGCTGAAGACCGCGGTCGCCCGGTGGGTGGAGGCCCGGCAGCGGGCCGGCGAGCCGGTGCCGGTGGCCGACGTCGCGGCGTCGTTCCAGGAGGCGGTGGTGGACGTGCTGACTCAGAAGGCCGTCCGGGCAGCCACCGAGGCCGGCATCGACCAGCTGCTGATCGGTGGCGGGGTGGCGGCCAACTCCCGGCTGCGCGCGCTGGCCGCCGAGCGCTGTGAACGGGCCGGCATCCGGCTGCGGGTGCCCCGGCCCAAGCTGTGCACCGACAACGGGGCGATGGTGGCCGCGCTCGGCGCCCAGCTGGTACTGCACGGGGCGACCCCGTCCGAGCTGGACATCCCGGCCGACTCGGCGCTGCCGATCACCGAGGTGCTGGCCTAGCCATGGCGACGGTGATGTGGGAGATCCGGGCTCGGGCCGGCCGGCTGGACGAGCTGCTGGACTGGGTGCTCGGCCGGGTGGACCCGTCCGCCCGGGTGTACCGGAGCAACAGCGGTGAGCCGCGGATGGTGGTCATCGACGGCACCGGGCAGGCGGCCCGGCAGCTCGCCGACCCACCGGTCGAGCTGATCGCGCGGCCGCCGCATTCCTGGGAATTCTCGCCGGTCCGCAACGGCTGAGCCGGGCCGGCGCATCCTGAAGGACGTGGCAGCGGCACACCCGGGGACGGACGAGCAGTTCGCGCAGTTCGTCCGGTCGCACACCGCTGCCCTGCTCAAGACCGGTTACCTGCTGACCCGCAACGGACCGGACGCCGAGGAGCTGGTGCAGGACACGCTGGTCTGGCTGTACCCCCGGTGGCACCAGGTGACCGCCGCCGAACACCCGCTCGCCTACGTCCGCAAGGCGGTGGTGAACCGGTTCCTGGCCGGCCAGCGGCGGATGTCGGCGTCCGAGGTCCGGTACGACCCGACCCAGCAGCGGTTCACCGAGCAGCCGGACCAGCGGGATGCCACCGCGGAGGTGGACGAGCGGCTGGCGATCTGGCGGGAGCTCGGCGAGCTGACCGAGCGGCAGCGGGCCGCGCTGGTGTTGCGGTTCTTCCACGACCTGCCCGACGACGAGGTCGCCCAGGTGTTGGACTGCCGGGTCGGCACGGTGCGCAGCCTGATCAGCCGGTCGCTGACCGCGTTGCGGCGCGCCGGCAGCTTCGCCGACGACCGCACCGGCTCGGCGTACCTGAGGAACGTGCGATGACGGGAGAGGGACCGATGAGCAGGCGGACGCTGCCGGACGAGCTGCGATCGGTGCTGCTCGCCCGGGCGCTGCAGGCGCCGGACGCCGATGAGACGGTGCGCCGGGTGCTGGCCAGCACCGCGACCGGCGAGCCTGAGCCGCCGGCGTCGGGGCACCCCCGCTGGCCCGGCAGCCGATGGTTGCTGGTGGCGGCCGCGGTGCTGCTGGTGGGCACGGTGGCCGCGCTCGGGGTGGTGGCCGCCGGTCAGCAGCACTCCGACCGGCGGACCGCGTCGTCGAGAGTCACCGGCAGCGCTGCGGTGGGTGGCACGGCGGCCAGCCCGGCGCCGTCCGGGTCCGGCGCCGGGCCGTCGTCCGGGATGGTCGGGCGGATGGGGATGGCGCCGGGTGCGATGGCGGGCGGCACCGCGCCGGTGCCCGGTAACCCGCCCACCCCGCCCGGCCTGGACTGCGCGACGCTGCCGGGCAGCCGGCCGTCCGTCGGGGCGTCGACGACCGTCGAGGTGCCGGGTGGCCGGATCGGCTACCTCTACGAGTTCCGGTGCCTGACCGGGAGCGGCCAGCGGTCGGCCAGCACGGTGGCCGGCTACACCGGCGGTGGCGTGGCACTGACCTTGCGGGCGGTGCTGCTGCCGGCTTCGGCCGGCGCCCAGCTGGACTTTCTGGCGGGCGCCGGCAACACCGTGGTGATCCAGTCGGTTAGCCGGGACGGCACGCTGGTCCGGCAGCAGTTCAGCACCGACGACCTGGTGCGCTACCGGCAGGACTCCGACCTGGTGGTCGGCCGGACCTGCACCGCGGCCGAGGTCACCGCGACCGTCCAGCCGGCGGCCGCGGTGCCGCCGGGTTCCGGCCGGCAGCCGTACGCGGTGCTGCTGACCAAGCAGACCGGCGGGGTCTGCGTGGTGTCCGGCTATCCGGGCATCTCCAGTGGTGGCGTGGCGGCCCGGCCGACCCTGCGCGGGCCGGCCGGCGGCACCGGCGGCTCCGTCCCCGAGATCGTGCAGCTGGCCCGAGGTGAGACGGTGGCGGCGCTGATCGAGCCGGGCAGCGGCTGCCGTCCCAGCCGCACGGCCTCGGTCACGCTGCCGGACGGTTCCCCGCTCGGGACGTTGGCCGCCGGCCTGCCGCTGTGCGGGGCCCAGGTGCACCCGTTCGTGCCGAACGACCGGGGCAGCGACTGATCTGAAATGCTGCGCCGGCCGGGGCGGCGGTTCGGGCTGAGGTTTCGCAACACCAGACCGATTTCGCGGTGTCATAGGGGTATGGCAGAGCCGGCGGAATTCTCGACGTTCGTCAGGACCCACAGCACCGGGTTGCTGCGGTCGGCGTTCCTGCTCACCGGCAACCGGGTCGACGCCGAGGAACTGGTGCAGGACACCCTGGTGCGGTTGTACCCGCAGTGGGCCCGGGTGCTTGCCGCCGAGATTCCGCTCGCCTACGTCCGGCGGTCGCTGACGAACAACTACCTCAACGGGCGGCGCCGGCGGTCGGCGTCCGACCTGCTCTTCGCCGTACTGCCCGAGCGTGAGCACGGCTACGAGCCCGACCACGGTGACCGGCTCGGCGACCGGGAGCTGGTGCGGGGACTGCTGGCCGGACTGCCCGCCAGGCAGCGGGCGGTGCTGGTGCTGAGGTTCCTGGACGACCTGGACGACGGCGAGATCGCCGAGATCGTCGGCTGCCGGCGGGGCACGGTGCGCAGCATCGTCAGCCGGGGGCTGCAGCAACTACGGATCGACATTGACCGCCGGCCGGCCGAGGCCGAGACCCGGCAGACGAATGGAAACCTGCGATGACCGACGAACGTGAGCTTTCGCGCCGGATGCGCGACGGCATGGTTGCCGAGGCGCGCCAGGTCACGGCCAGCCCCGGGTTCACCGAGGAGACGATCAACCGGGCACTGACCACCGGCGTGCCGCCCCGCGACGCCGGGCTGCGGCAGCCGCCGGGCTGGCGGAACTGGGTGCTGCCGGCGGCGGCCGCGGTGCTGGTGGCGCTGCTGGTCGGCTCGGCGCTGATCGGCACCCGGCTGCTGCACTCCGCCTCCCGGCCCGGCCCGGCGGCCAGCCGACCGGTGCCGAGCCAGCCGACGCCCGCCCCGACATCGCCCGGGCCGTCCGCTTCGAGCAGCACACCGGCGCCCTCGGCGAGCCCGTCCGGGAGTGCGCCGGCCGGGCCGGCCGGTGGCCCGGTGCCGGCGGGCTTCCGGGCGTACGACCTGACCTGGGTGAGCACGGAGGACGGCTGGGCGCTCGGCACCGCGCCGTGTTCCAGTGCGCCCTGCACGTCGATCGTGCGGACCACCGACGGCGGTCGGAGCTGGGTCGGCATCCCGGCGCCGAAGGCGTGGCTGGCGCCGGCCGACACCTGCGCGCAGGCCTGCGACCGGATCAGCGAACTCCGCTTCGCCAGCCCGCTGATCGGCTACGCCGTCGGGGACAACTCGTTCTGGTCGACCACCGACGGTGGCGGTAGCTGGCAGCGGCAGGCCGGCTTCGGCTATGCCTTGGAGATCACCGGAGGTTCGGTGCTGCGGGTCTCGGCGCAGGCGGCCGGTTGCGCGCCGGGGTGCGCGTTCACCGTGCAGCGCTCGACGGTGGGTGGCACGTCCTGGCAGGACGTGCCGTTGCCTGGCCAGCCCCGGTCGGACGGCGTGCGCCTGTCAGCCAGCGGCAGCACGGTGGCGCTGGCAAGCTACGCGAACCCGGCCGGCGGCGCGCAGGACGAGACCGCGGTGCTGTTCACCTCGACGGACGCCGGGCGCGATTGGCGGATGGTGGGGGAGCCGTGTCCGCGGTCGGCCACCGGTGAGGTTGACACGGTGGATGCGACGGTGGCCGGGGATGGCTCGGTGAGCGTGCTGTGCCAGCCGCGCGGTGGCGGCCAGGCCTTCACCATGACCGCAACCGACGGGGTGAACTTCCACCGGGGCGGCGCGTTGCCGGCCGGCCAGTTCCCCGGCGTGCTGGCGGCGACATCGGCATCGCAGCTGTACGTGCTGAGCGAACGGCTCTACCGCAGCACCGACGGTGGCGGCCACTGGGCGGCGGTGCCGGACGGCCCGGCCAGCACCGGCGGCAGCGGCGGCTTCCTCGGCTTCGAATCGGCGCAGGTGGGGCGGGCAGTGGCCGGCTTCGGCCAGGATCCGGCGGCCGCCGAGCGGATCTGGACCACCACCGACGGCGGCGCGAGCTGGCGACCGGACCCGTTCGGCTGACCCGGTCACCACCCGGTGTTGAGGGCTGGCACTCTCCGGATTAGAGTGCTAGTTGACGGTGTGTGGCTGGCACCCGCGACGACAGCCGCTGCCCGATAACCGCATCCGCACGAGCTGATTGACCCCTAAGGAGGGGAGCTGATCGTGACCGCCACGAAGGTCAACATCAAGCCGCTGGAAGACCGCATCGTCGTTCAGGCCCTTGAGGCCGAGACCACCACCGCGTCCGGCATCGTCATCCCGGACACCGCCAAGGAGAAGCCGCAGGAAGGCACCGTGCTCGCGGTCGGCCCCGGCCGGATCGACGACAAGGGCAACCGGATCCCGGTCGACGTCTCCGAGGGCGACGTGGTGCTGTACTCGAAGTACGGCGGCACCGAGGTCAAGTACGCCGGCCAGGAGTACCTGGTGCTGTCCGCCCGGGATGTCCTCGCCGTCATCGAGAAGTAACTCCGGCTGACGAAACGCCCCGGCTGCGCCCAGACGCGCGACCGGGGCGTTGTCGGTTGGCCGTCGAGACTTCGACTCATCGTTCAGAGAGGAATTAGCCGCATATGTCGAAGATCCTCAGCTTCAACGAGGACGCCCGCCGCGCGCTCGAGCGCGGCGTGGACAAGCTGGCGAACACGGTCAAGGTGACCCTCGGCCCGCGTGGCCGCAACGTGGTGCTGGACAAGTCGTTCGGCGCCCCGCTGATCACCAACGACGGTGTGACCATCGCCCGCGAGATCGAGCTGACCGACCCGTTCGAGAACCTCGGTGCTCAGCTGGTCAAGTCGGTTGCCACCAAGACCAACGACGTCGCCGGTGACGGCACCACCACCGCGACCGTGCTGGCCCAGGCGCTGGTGCGCGAGGGACTGCGCAACATCGCCGCCGGCGCCAACCCGTCCGGCATCAAGCGGGGGATGGACCAGGCCGTCGACGCGGTCTGCGCCGCGCTGGACAGCGCCGCCATCCCGGTGCAGGGCGAGCAGAGCATCGCCCACGTCGCCACCATCTCGGCCCAGGACGCCCAGATCGGGCGACTGATCGGCGAGGCGATGACCAAGGTTGGCAAGGACGGTGTGATCACCGTCGAAGAGGCCAACACGCTGGCCACCGAGCTCGAATTCACCGAGGGCATGCAGTTCGACAAGGGCTTCATCTCGCCCTACTTCGTCACCGACGCGGAAGGCCTGCTGGCCTCTTTCGATGACCCGTACCTGCTGATCACCACTCAGAAGATCAGCTCGATCGCCGACATCCTGCCGCTGCTGGAGAAGGTGATCCAGGCCGGCAAGCCGCTGGTGATCGTGGCCGAGGACGTGGACGGCGAGGCGCTGTCCACCCTGGTGGTCAACGCGATCCGCAAGACGTTCGCGGTGGCCGCGGTCAAGGCGCCGTACTTCGGCGACCGGCGCAAGGCGTTCCTGCAGGACCTGGCGATCGTCACCGGCGGCCAGGTGATCTCGCCGGAGGTCGGGCTGAAGCTGGACCAGGTGGGGCTGGAGGACCTGGGCCGCGCCGGCCGGGTGGTGATCACCAAGGACACCACCACGGTGACCCACGGCGTGGGTGGCCAGGCCGACATCGACGGCCGGATCGCCCAGATCCGGGCCGAGATCGAGACCACCGACTCCGACTGGGACCGGGAGAAGCTGCAGGAGCGGCTGGCCAAGCTGGCCGGCGGTGTCGGCGTGATCAAGGTCGGCGCGTCCACCGAGGTGGAGCTGAAGGAGAAGAAGCACCGCATCGAGGACGCGATCGCGGCCACCCGGGCAGCGGTCGAACAGGGCATCGTGGCCGGCGGCGGGTCCGCCCTGGTGCAGACGATGGACGCGCTCGACGCGCTGACGCTGACCGGCGACGAGGCCACGGGCGTGGCCATCGTCCGGCACTCCCTCGGCGAGCCGTTGCGCTGGATCGCCAACAACGCCGGTCTCGAGGGCTACGTGGTGGTCAACAAGGTCGTCGGGCTCGGCCGGAACGAGGGGCTGAACGCGGCGACCGGCGAGTACCAGAACCTGGTCGACGCCGGCGTGGTCGACCCGGTGAAGGTCACCAAGGCGGCGCTGGCCAACGCCGCGTCCGTTGCCTCGCTGGTGCTCACCACCGAGTCGGCGATCGTCGACAAGCCGGCCGAGCCGGAGCACAACCACGGCGGCCACGGTCACTCCCACGGCCACTCGCACTAGGCGGCCGCGCCGGTAATAGGAACTCCCCGCTCGTATCGTCCGCAATACGAGCGGGGAGTTCCGTCACCGGCCAGCGTCGGTGCTGGCCGGAGTCCTCTTCAGCTGGCCTGCCGCCGGATCAGCTGGGCCCGTTCCTCGGTGGACTTGCCACCCCAGACCCCGTAGGGCTCCCGGGTTCGCAACGCCCAGTTGAGGCAGTCAGCGGCGACGGGGCAGCTCGCGCACACTCGCTTCGCGGCGAGTTCCCGACGGACCCGGGACGGCCCGCGCTCGTTCTCGGGGTGGAAGAACGTGGCCGAGTCAAGCCCGCGGCACGCCCCCTGCATCTGCCACTCCCAGTCCGCTGCTCGCGGTGCCGGCAAGCGCGAAATATCTGCCATCGCTACCTCCCGAAATCGGCCCCGTGCTGGTGGAGAACTGCCCTTTCGCTCCGGACAACGAGCCGCTGGGGGGTAGGTAACGCACAGTTAGCGCAATCTCGAAGAAAATTTGACGTCAGTCATCGTTGCGGCCGGTGAACGCTGTCAGCGACCGGTCGCAGGCAGGCTTGATGCCGCTAGTTGCGGTGCGCCAGCGCGTCGGTGAAACCGCGCGCGTAGTCCCAGGTGACGTAGGCCTCGGGGTTCGGCTCGGCGGCCGGTTCGTGCACCCCGGTGCGGCCGTTGCCGAGCAGGCTGCGCAGGTTGGCGGCCATCAGTGCCCAGGAGAAGTAGTGCTGTTCACCGCAGTCCCCGCAGTCGACGACGATGCCCTGGATGTCGTACGGGCTGAGGGCCGCCTCGAACTCCGTCAGTTCGGCGAGGTCCGCCGCGATCTCCTGGCGGTCCTGGTCGGTCAGTGGCTCGACCGGGTCGAGATCGTCCAGCAAGCCCGACGGATCGTTCGGGTCGCCGAGGAACGGATCGAGCGGTCCGCCGTGCGGGTCCGAGAAGGAGTCGTGGGACGTCACACCTCAACGGTAACGCCCCGCGGGTATGTCCGGACAAGTTACCGGGCAGTTCGGGGCGGTAATTGTGCCCCGAACTGCCCGGAGTTAACCGCTACAGATCGGCGATCGCGTCAAGCGGCCGGGTTCGGGCCGCTTGAACGGCCGGCCAGAGTGCTGCGAGCACCCCGACCACCGCGGCCATGACCAGCATCGCCACCGACTGGCCGACCGGCAGCGCGACGTGGGCAAGGCCCTGGTTGCGCAGCGTCCGGACGAAGAGAGCGCCGAGCGTCAGTCCGAAGCTGACCCCGGTGATCGCCCCGAACAGCGCGATCAGGGTCGACTCGAGGTAGATCGCCCGACGGACCTGCGCCCGGAGCATCCCGACTGCCCGCAGCATGCCGATCTCCCGCCGGCGTTCCACCACGGCCAACGCCAGGGTGTTGATGATGCCGAGCACCGCGATGACGATGGCCAGCGCCAGCAAGGCGTACAAAATGGCGAGCAACTGGTCGATGGTGTTGGCCTGCTCGCCCTTGAACTGCTGCTTGTCCTGGACCTTGACCACCAGGTAGCGATCGGTCGCCGCGGTCAGGCCGGCTCGCAACCGGGCCAGGTCGGTGCCCGGCGCGGCCTTGACCAGCACGGCGTCGTCCTGCCAGCGTGAACGTGGAGTCACCTGGCGGTAATAGTCACCGGACGTCACCCAGTGGTCGAAGAGCGGGTTGCTCCGGTAGATGCCGGTCACCGTCAGCGGGGCCGGGCGCCCGTCCGGAGTCGTCGCGGCCACCCGGGAGCCGAGCGCCCAGTGATGGCTGGTGGCGTAGTCCTGGGCGACCAGCAGCCCGTTGCCGGTCACCCGGTCAGTGCCGCTGATCAACGGCAGGTGCACGAGCTGGTGCAACGGACCGTCCGCGCCGCTGCCCGGTGCGATGCTGCCGCCGATCTTGACCAGTACCGGGTAGATCGCGACGGTCTCCTGGACACCCGCCACGCCGGCGACCACCTGGCTGGCCGGGTACGGCACCCCGACCGCGTCCGGACCGCTGAGCACGTAGTCCGCCGTGACGTTGTTGTCGACGACCCGGCCGACCTCCTGCTTCGCCGAGGCACCGAACACGGCGATGGCGCTGACCAGCGTCGACCCGAGGGTGAGCGCGAAGGCGGTGGCCGCGGTGCGGCGCGGGTTGCGAACCGCGTTCGTCCGGGCCAGCCGTCCGACGGCGCCGAACGGCGCTGAGATCGCCGGCCCGACGAGCCCGACCACCGGCCGGGACAGCGCCGGGGCGCCGAGCAGCAGGCCGACAATCGCCAGCAGCGCACCGATGCCGACGACCCCGGCCGCACCGCCGCCGGCCGGCATGGTGGCGCCCCGAATGAGGGTTGCGGTGCCGAGCAACCCGAGCGCGCTGCCGGCGATCGTGCGCCGGCGGAGCGAACCGGGGCTGCTGGCGGCGTCACCACGCATCGCAGCAACCGGCGGGGTGCCGGCAGCCCGCCGGGCGGGCTGGTAGGCGCTCAGCACGGTGACGACGACCCCGACCAGCAGTGCCACCAGCACGGTGCGCGGCCGCAACTGCAACGGGCCGGCCGGCAGCCCCAGGTGGAAGGCATTGAGCAGGCCGCGCAGCCCGTATGCGAGGCCGACACCGGATCCGATGCCGAGCACGCTGCCGGTCAGTCCGACCACCACAGCCTCCAGCAGCACCGAGCGGTTGACCTGGCGACGGCTTGCGCCGACCGCTCGGAGCAGGGCGAGTTCGCGCAGGCGTTGGGCGATCAGCATCGAGAAGGTGTTGTAGATGATGAACGTGCCGACCAGCAGTGCGATCGCCCCGAACGCCAAGAGGAAGTAGTTGATGAACGAGATCGCGGTGGTGACGCTGTTCTGGGTCTTCTTGGTCACCTCGGTCCCGGTCTGGTAAGTCAGGCCCGGCACCGCACGTTCGAGGCGCGCCTTGAGGACGTCCGGGCGGACGCCGGCGCCGGCGACGTTGACGCTGTGGACATGGCTGCCGTCGGTGAACAGCCGCATCGCCTGCGCCCGGGCGAACAACGCTCCGACGTAGCCGCCGGTGTCGCTCTTCGTGTCGTACACGCCGACCACAGTGACCGGCAGGACATCCCGACTGGGGACCAGGACCTTAGTGTGGTCGCCGAGAGTCAACCCAGCGAGCTTCATAGCGCCCTTGTTGAGCGCGATCTCCGCGTCCTGGGCCGGTGGCCGTCCCACGATGAAGCGGTAACCGGGTCCGACCGTGCTAGCCGGGTCGGAGTACGACACGCCCTTGGTAGGCGCGCCGCCGCTCTGCACCGGCTTGCCGTTCGCGCCCAGCAGCACGATCTCGGCGCTGGCCTGCGGGTCGACCGCGCGGACGCCCGGCACGGCTTCGAACCGGCTCAGGTCGGTGACGGGGACCCCGCTGCCGTTCTCGTCCGGCCCGGTGACCTGGACGTCGACGCCTTTCGCGACGTCGCCGAACAGTCCGTGGAAGGTATGGCCGAGGGTGTCGGTGAAGACGAACGAACCCGCGATGAAGGCGGTGCCCAGCACGACTGAGAGCACCGTCAGCGCGAGCCGGACCTTGTGCGCGGCCAGGTTGCGCAGCGATACCCGGCGCATTACCGGAACGGTCATCCCTGTGCTCCCTCGATGCTCTTCATCCGGTCCAGCACCCGGTCGGCGGTCGGTGACCGCAGTTCGTCGACGATCCGGCCGTCGGCCAGGAAGATCACCCGATCGGCGTAACCGGCCGCCCGCGGGTCGTGGGTCACCATCACGACGGTCTGGCCGAGATGGCTGACCGAGTGGCGCAGGATCGACAGCACCTCGCCGGAGGAACGGGAATCGAGGTTGCCGGTCGGCTCGTCCCCGAAGATGATCTCCGGCCGGCTGGCCAGCGCTCGCGCGCAGGCGACCCGCTGTTGCTGGCCGCCGGACAGCTCCGCCGGTCGGTGTCCCAGCCTCGGCCGCAACCCCAAGGTGTCGATGACCGAGTCGAGCCACGCCTGATCGGGTTTGCGACCGGCGATGTCGATCGGCAACGTGATGTTCTCGTAGGCGGTGAGGGTGGGAACCAGGTTGAAGGCCTGGAAGACGAAGCCGATCCGATCCCGGCGGAGCTGAGTCATCCGCTTGTCCGAGAGGCCGGTCAGCTCGGTGGCGCCGAGCCGCACCGAGCCGAAGGTGGGGACGTCCAGACCGGCCAGGCAATGCATCAGGGTCGACTTTCCGGAACCGGACGGGCCCATGATGGCGGTGAACTCGGCGCGGCGGAACTCGACGGACACCTCGTCGAGGGCGCGCACCTGGGTGTCACCGCGTCCGTAGTGCTTGCTGAGTTCGTTGGCACTGGCGGCCACCTCGGCCGCTGCGCTGCCGGAGCCTGCGGTGTCGGGTGTGGAGTGACCGGACGTGATGGTGCCGGACGGTTTCATGCGGATGCCTTTCGCGCAGATCGGACTGCTTTCCAACGTCAGGCCGAACTCTGCTCTGACCGCGGCGCGGCGGGCAGTGGGGACAACCCTGAATCACCCCTGATGTTTGTCATAGGTGCTGCTCAGGGTGGGTCCGGCCATGGCGGGGGAATCCTCGGTTCGTAGCGAACGGAGGCGGACGCGCGGCTGCCTAGAATGGGGCACCGGCATCCCGAGGAGCTCACGTGTCAAGCCAGCACCCACAGTCCAGTTCGCCTATCGACGCCGCTGGGGTCCCCGCCCCGTTCGCCACACTCGGTCTCACCTTCGACGACGTCCTGCTGCTGCCCGGCGCCACTGATGTGATCCCGAGCGAGGTGGACACTTCGTCACGGCTGACTCGCAACATCGACCTGCGACTGCCGCTGCTCTCTGCGGCGATGGACACGGTGACCGAGTCACGGATGGCGATCGCGATGGCCCGCCAGGGTGGCATCGGCATCTTGCACCGGAACCTGTCCATCGACGAGCAGGCCCAGCAGGTCGACCTGGTGAAGCGGTCCGAGGCCGGGATGGTCACGCACCCGGTCACGACCACCCCGACCGCCACGCTGGCCGAGGTTGACGCGCTGTGCGCGCGGTTCCGGATCTCCGGCTTGCCGGTCGTCGAAACCGACGGGCGGCTGGTCGGCATCATCACCAACCGGGATCTGCGGTTCGAGACCGACTTCACCCGGCCGGTCTCGGACGTGATGACGCCGATGCCGCTGGTGACCGCGCAGGTCGGTGTGCACAAGGACGTCGCGCTCGGGCTGCTCGCCCGCAACAAGATCGAGAAGCTGCCCTTGGTGGATGCGTCCGGCCGGCTGCAGGGCCTGATCACGGTCAAGGACTTCACCAAGAGCGAGCGGTATCCGCAGGCGACCAAGGATCCGTCCGGTCGGCTTCGGGTCGGCGCCGCTGTCGGGTTCTTCGACGACGCCTGGAAGCGCGCGATGGCGCTGGTTGAGGCCGGGGTCGACGTGCTGGTGGTCGACACCGCAAACGGTCATGCCGCCGGTGTGGTCGACATGATCAAGCGACTCAAGGCGGAGCCGGCGGCCGCCCAGGTCGACGTTGTCGGCGGCAACGTCGCCACCCGAGCCGGTGCGCAGGCCTTGGTCGACGCTGGCGCGGACGGGGTGAAGGTCGGTGTTGGCCCAGGCTCCATCTGCACTACGCGAGTCGTCGCCGGGGTTGGCGTGCCGCAGGTGACCGCGATCTACGAGGCGTCACTGGCTTGTCGGCCGGCGGGAGTACCGGTGATCGGCGACGGTGGTCTGCAGTACTCCGGTGACATCGCCAAGGCGCTGGTCGCCGGCGCCGACACGGTGATGCTCGGTTCGCTGCTCGCCGGTTGCGAGGAGTCTCCTGGCGAGTTGGTGTTCATCAACGGTAAGCAGTTCAAGTCCTACCGGGGCATGGGCTCACTGGGCGCGATGCAGACCCGGGGCCGGGCGAAGTCCTACTCCAAGGACCGTTACTTTCAGGGTGACGTCGCTGACAACGACAAGCTGGTTCCCGAGGGCATCGAGGGCCAGGTGCCCTACCGCGGTCCGCTGGAAGCGGTGGCGTACCAGCTGATCGGTGGCCTGCGGCAGTCGATGTTCTATGTCGGGGCGCACACGATTCCCCAGCTGCAGCAGAACGGCCAGTTCGTACGGATCACCGCGGCCGGGCTGAAGGAATCGCACCCGCACGACATCCGGATGACGGTCGAGGCACCGAACTACCCGAACAACTAACGCTGTTCCGGCCTGACTATCCGGTGATTGAGGCGAGGCCGCTGCAGCGGGTCGAGCCATTTCGGCGGTGTCCACCACGGTAGGCCATCCCGCATCTCGCAGCGCCACCCGGCGACCTCGAAGTGCCGGTGGTGGTACCCGCAGAGCAGCGTCAAATTGTCTACGTCGGTAGGGCCGCCATCGGCCCATCCGACCACGTGGTGCCGCTGGGTCCATTCCGGTGGCCGGTCGCAATCGGGAAAGCTGCAGCCGCGATCGCGGGCGATCAGCGCCAGTGTCTGCCGCCGGTTGGCGATGCGGGAGGTCCTGCCGGACGCCAGCACAGCCCCGTTGGCTCGCTGGATCAGCAGCGTCACGATTGCTTCGTCGCCCAGCCGCAGGCTCTCCGGCACGGAGATGCACTGCCCCTGGCTGGTCTCGCCCCAGCCCTGCCGATGGGCCAGCTGATCGGCCGTCATGGTGACGATCACCTGAGCCGGCGCGCCGGAGTCCACCAGTTCGGTGCGACGTACCGCCAGGCTCGCCAACTCGGCCAGCGCGTCGTGCAGCCGTTGACCGGCAGAGCGCCCGTCGCGGCCACCGTCGACAATCGGTCGCGGCGCTGACCGAGGCCCGAGCCAGGCGAGCAGCTGCGCTCCGCACCCCGGTGTGAGCCGGCCCTGCAGGACGTAACTGCCGTCGTGCTGGGGGATCAGTGCCACTCGACGGTGCCGCTCGTGGTCAGCGTCGGAGGTCAGCACACCGGCCGGATCGAGTTCGACCAGCATCCGCTGGCCCAGCAGACCCAACTGCCGCGGGCCCACCGACTCGGCAGCGGTGACCAGTCGTTGCTCGGTGTCCGCCCGTACCTGGTCGGGGATCGCCTCCGGTAGCAACTCGACGGTTCGGGCGATCACCTTCGCCTGCTCGACCGACAGTTGGCCCTCCTCCTGCATCCGCGCGGCCGCCGGCAATTGCGGTGCCACCTCGCTACCGTCGGCCGCCAGCACCGGTCCGAGCAGCCGAGCAGCATGTACCCGAGACCGAGCCTCGTAGGCCGACAACCGCAACAGGCTCTGCAACAGGCCGGCGACGCCCGGAGCGCACAGCCGGCGGGCGAGGTCCCGCCGCTCGAGTCGCGGAAGCAGTCGGTGGTCGGCTACCGGCAACTGCCGCCGCAGTTTCTCCAGGCCGCACAGCTCGGCGAGTAGATCGGCATCCGACAACCGTTCGTAGCCGCCGTCCCGCACCGTGCCGAGGTACTCGTCGATCGCCCGTTCCAGCTGCTGCAGGGCCGCGCTCGGCCGGCCCTCCAGCAACTCCCCGGACGTCATGGCCAGCACCGTATCGGCCAGGACGGCCACCGGAAGACCGCTCGACGCCGGCTGTGGACAGCCCACCCATAGCCGCACCCGTCCTGTGGACGACGGGGCTGACGGTGAATTGGATCGCGACAGCGAGCCGAGGTACCCGCGTCCGGCTAGGTTCGCAACAGCAGCGAACGCCGCGATCAAGCTCGGAGGTTCCGATGCTCATAGCGCACCTCAGCGACAGCCACCTGCGGGCCGGTCCGCTCGGGGGCGAACGCGCCAGCAGCCTGCATCTGGCCCTGGGCCGGGTGCTGGCCCAGCGGCCGCTGCCTGACTGTTTGGTGATCACCGGCGACATCGCCGACCGGGGTGCCGCGGAGGAGTACCGGGCCTTTCAAGACGTAGCCAGCGGCTTCCCGCTGCCCATCCACCTGGCGGTAGGCAACCACGACGACGCCCGCGCCATGCGGCAGGTGCTGCAAGGCAACGGCTACCTGGGCGGGAGCGAGGACGAGAGCTACTACCTGGTCGACTATCCGGACGCTCGCATCGTGCTGCTCGACTCGGCGGTGCCGGGCGAGGTCGGCGGCCGGATCGAGGAAACCCAGCTGGGCTGGCTCGACCGGGTACTGGCCGAACGCCCCGACGTGCCGGCCATAGTCGGGCTGCACCACCCGCCGATCGATGTGGGCATCCGGTTCCTGGACGGCATGGGGCTGGCCGACCGCGAAACGCTCGGCACCGTTCTGGACCGGCACCCACAGCTGAAGCTGATCCTCGCCGGCCACGTGCACCGCCCGATCGTCGGCGACTTCGCCGGCTGCCGGGTGGTGATCGCGCCGAGCACCTACCGGCAGAGCGAACTCGACCTGGAGTCCGACCAGCCGGTCGGCTACCGCTACGAACCGCCGGGGCTGTTCCTGCACCAACTGGACGGCGACACCCTGGTTAGTCACCTTGCGCTCACCGAACACACCGGCGGCACGGTGGGCTACTTCTGAGGAGCGCAGGAACACAGCACGGGCTGGGAGACTCGGACTCGAACCGAGACTGCACGGCTCCAAAGGCCGGCGGGCTGCCGATTACCCCATCTCCCACCGGACGTACAGCCGGGCTGTGACGTCCGAGATGAAGAGCTTACCTATCCACCAGAACCGTCAGCGCACACAGCGAACCTACGCTTGCGTAGGTTACGCTGGCGTAGCCCGCTGCTCACGGCGGCCGTCTCAACCCCAGAGATCCCAGCCCGTAGCCAAGACCGACCAGCGCGACGTACCAGGCTGGCTGCGCGTCCCGGTACACCCAGCGAAAGGCCACGCACTATGACCTTGACCGACGACCCGGCTGTACGGGCCCCCCAGTCCGGCGGCAAGCCCATGATCGAGGGGACGAAGGCGCCAGGTGAGCAGTTCGCGCTCTACCTCTTCGTCATCATCCCGTTCCTGGCCCTGATCGCCGCCGTCCCGGTCGTCTGGGGCTGGGGCATCGGCTGGACCGACGTGGCGATCGCACTGGTGTTCTATGCGGTCTCCGGTCTCGGAATCACGGTTGGCTTTCACCGCTACTTCACCCATGGTTCCTTCAAGGCGAACCGCGGGCTCAAGATTGCGTTGGCGGTCGCCGGCTCGCTGGCCGTCGAGGGTCCGGTCATCCGCTGGGTGGCTGACCACCGGCGGCATCACGCCTTCTCCGACCGGGAAGGCGACCCGCACTCGCCTTGGCGGTTCGGCGACTCGCTGGCCGGCCTGACCAAGGGGTTCTTCTTCGCGCACATCGGCTGGTTGTTCGACCCCGAGCACACCAACCAGGAGAAGTACGCTCCGGACCTGCTTGCCGACCCTGACCTGCGCACCGTCGACCGGCTATTCCCGAAGCTGGTCCTGGCCAGCATGCTGGCGCCGGCGCTGCTCGGTGGCCTGATCACCTGGTCCTGGACCGGCGCGCTGACCGCATTCCTCTGGGGATCGCTGGTCCGGGTGGCCGTGCTGCACCACGTGACCTGGTCGATCAACTCGGTCTGCCACATGATCGGCGAGCGGCCGTACGCCTCCCGCGACCGGTCGGCGAACTTCTGGCCGCTGGCGATCCTGAGCTTCGGCGAGTCGTGGCACAACAGCCACCACGCCGACCCGACCTGTGCCCGGCACGGCGTCGACCGCGGCCAGCTCGACATCTCCGCCCGGCTGATCCGGATCTTCGAGAAGCTCGGCTGGGCCACCGCGGTGCGCTGGCCGCGCCGGGATCGGTTCGACAAGCTGGCCGCCCGCCGGGCCGAGGAGCTCGCCGAGCAGGGAAAGGCAGCCTGAGGAGGTCAGGTGACGGCGGCCCGAGCGGCGTGCCGGCCGTCGGCGTAGCTGCCGTCGGCCAGCACCTCCCGCAGCTGGGCCAACGCCGCCCGCACGTCCGCAAACCGCAGGTAGAGCGGGGCGAAGCCAAGCCGCAGCAGGTCCGGCGCCCGGAAGTCGCCGATCACCCCGCGGCTGATCAGCTCCTGGCACACCGCGTACGCGTCCGGCATCCGCAACGACACCTGCGAGCCGCGCCGGGCGTGTTCGAGCGGGGTCGCTACCGTCACCCCGAACTCCGTGAGTTCAGTCCGGGCGAAGTCGATCACCAGGTCGGTGAGCGCCAGCGACTTCCGCCGGACCGCGGCCAGGTCCACCTCGTCGAAGACCGTCAGCGCCTCGGCCAGCGCGGCCATCGACAGCACCGGCGGCGTGCCGATCCGGGCCCGCTCGATCGACTCGGCCGGCTGGTACCGGCCCTCCAGCGCGAACGGCGCCCGGTGCCCGTGCCAGCCGGTCAGCGGAAGCGGGGCCGACCCGAGGTGCCGGTCCGCGACGTAGATCCAGCCCGGGGCGCCGGGGCCGCCGTTGAGGTACTTGTAGCTGCAGCCGACCGCGAAGTCGGCCCCGATCTCGTCGAGCCGCACCGGCAGCACCCCCGCCGAGTGGCACAGGTCCCAGATCATCAGGGCGCCGGCCCGGTGCGCCTCGCCGGTGATCGCGGCCGCGTCGAACAGCTCACCGGTGCGATAGTCGACGTGCGAGAACGAGACCGCCGCCACGTCGTCGGTCAGCCGGTCGGCCAGCTCGGACGGGTGCAGCCGCAGCACGCTCAGCCCGAGCAGGTCGGCCACCGCGTCGGCCAGGTACTGGTCGGTCGGAAAGCTCTCCCCGTCGGTGATGATGGTCGTCCGGCCCGGACGTAGCCGGCACGCCGCGACCAGCGCCTGGAAGAGCTGCACCGAGGTGGAGTCACCGCACATCACCTGGCCGTCCGCGGCGCCGATCAGCCGGCCGATCTGCCGCCCGACCCGGCCGGGCAGTTGCCACCAGTCGTGGCTGTTCCAGGACCTGATCAGGTCCTGGCCCCACTGGGTGCGCACCACCTCCGTCACGGCGCCCGGCACCGAGGCCGGCAGCGCGCCGAGCGAGTTGCCGTCCAGGTAGATCACTCCGGCTGGCAGCACGAACCGGTCCCGGACCGCGGCCAGCTCGTCCTGCTCGTCGATCGAGGGCACCACCGCAGGATCAGAGGACACCGCGCACCTCCCACAGCTCCGGGAACAGCGGCGTGTCCACCGCCCGCTTCAGCCACGCCAACCCGGCCGATCCGCCGGTGCCGGGCTTGTCGCCGAGGATTCGCCGGACCGCGGTGTAGTGCACGTACCGCCACCGGCTGTGCCGCTCCGAGACCGCGACCAGGGCCTCGGCCAACCCGGCGAGCGCGGCGATGTCGGCAGGCTGGCCGCCGTCGGCATAGACCAGCCGCCACGCCTCGACCAGCCGGGGGTCCGATTCCGTCCACGGCTGCCGGACGTCCCGGTCCAGCAGGTCAGCCGGCACCTCGACGCCGCGCCGGGCCAGCAGCCGCACCGCCGCGTCGTACAGCGACGGCTGGTCGTAGGCCTGCTGCAGTTGCTGGTGGATCTGGGGCATCCCGGAGTGCGGGTTGAGCATCCGCTCGTTCTTCGCCCCGATCAGGAACTCCAGCTCCCGGTAGCCGAACGACTGGAAGCCGGACGCCTTGCCCAGCGAGCGGCGGAACCGGTTGTACTCGACCGGCGACATCACCGAGAGCATCTCCCAGCTGGCCAGCAGCGAGTTCTGCACCGCCACCGAACGGCGCAGCGCCGCGGTGGCGGCTGCCGGGTCGTCGGCGAGCATCGCCTCGATCGCCAGCCGCCATTCGTGGCGCAGCAGCGCGAAGTGCATCTCCATGATCTGGGTGACCACGATGAAGGTGACCTCGAGCGGCTCGCTGGTCTGCGGGTGGATCAGCCCGGCCAGCACGTCGGCCTCGGTGTAGGCGACGTAGGGGGTGCGTCCGGCGTAGTCGAGGTCGGGCGCGTCGGTCTCGGCCAGCGCCCGCGGCGAGGTCTCGGTCATGGTCCTCATCCTCGCAAAGCGCCGCTCGCCGGGGAACGACGGGCGGATCCGATTGGACCGGATCGGCCTTTCGATCGCAAGGTAATCAGGGACGGACCGCCGGCTTGCGTAAAGTGCCGGCCATGGACTCGGTGGACTGGGCCATCCTGATCGAACTGCAACGGGACGCCCGGCTGTCGTTGAAGGAGATCTCGCGCCGGGTGAACCTGTCCGCGCCGGCCGTCGCCGAGCGGGTGCGCCGGCTCACCGACCGGGGCGTGCTGACCGGCTACGCCGCCCGGGTCGACCCGGCCGCCCTCGGCCGGACGGTGCAGGCGTTCGTCCAGCTGGACTGCTACGGCCCGACCTGCGTGCTGCGGGACGAGTCGGTGCGGCAGTGGCCGGAGGTGCGGAACTGCACCGGGTGACCGGGGATGCCTGCACCGTGCTGCGGGTCGCGGTGCCGGATATGGCCGGCTTCCAGGAGCTGATCGACCGGCTGGCCCGCTACGGCAAGCCGACCTCGTCGATGCTGCTGGCCAGCCCGCTGCCGTGGAAGCCGGTGGCGCCGCTCGGACCCCGCTGAACCGGCCCCGATCGGCGCGGCTGGAAGAATGGCCGGTGTGACTGAAGGCAGCAGGCCGGACGCCGCCCGGGCGCGGGTGCGGATGACGGGCAAGGAACGGCGCGAGCAGCTGCTGGACGTCGGCCGCGCGCTGTTCGCGGAGAAGGGATTCGAGGTCACCTCGATCGAGGAGATCGCCAGCCGGGCGAACGTCAGCAAGCCGGTGGTGTACGAGCACTTCGGTGGCAAGGAGGGCCTGTACGCGGTGGTGGTCGACCGCGAGATGCGCACCCTGCTCGACTCGATCACCTCGGCGCTCACCGGCGACAACCCGCGCATGCTGGTGGAGCAGGCAGCGCTGGCCCTGCTCACCTACATCGAGGAACAGACCGACGGCTTCCGGATCCTGGTTCGCGACTCCCCGGTCGCCACCTCGACCGGGACGTTCTCCTCGCTGCTCAACGACATCGCCAGCCAGGTGGAGTACATCCTGGTGCGCGAGTTCAGCGAGCGGAAGCTGAACACCAAGCTGGCCGGCATGTACGCCCAGATGCTGGTCGGGATGGTCGCGCTGACCGGACAGTGGTGGCTCGAGGTGCGCAAGCCCAAGCGCGAGGAGGTGGCGGCGCACCTGGTCAACCTGGGCTGGAACGGCTTGCGCGGGCTCAAGGCCAAGCCGCAGCTGTCACTCGGCAACAAGTAACCGCTCACAGCTCGTCGGACAGCTCCAGCCAGCGGGACTCGGTGACGTCCTTGTCGGCCAGCAGGTCCCGCAGTTCGGCGTTCAGCTCGCTGATCCGTGCGTAGTCGGTGGCGTGCTCGGCAAGCAGCTCGTGCAGCTGCCCCTCCCGCTGCTCCAGCTTCGCCAGTTGGCGTTCCAGTCGTGCCAGCTCCTTGCGTCCGGCCCGCGGGTCGGTCTTGCGCGTCGCCGGGACGGGCGCCGACGGTTCGGGCGCGATTGCCCGCTGCTGCGACTCGGCGCGCAGCCGCAGGTACTGCTCGATGCCGCCGGGCAGTGCGGCCAGGCTGCCGTCGCCGAGCAGCGCCACCGTGCTGTCGCAGACCCGTTCGATCAGGTACCGGTCGTGGCTGACCACCAGCAGGGTGCCCGGCCAGCCGTCGAGCAGGTCCTCCAGCTCGGCCAGCGTGTCGGTGTCCAGATCGTTGGTCGGCTCGTCCAGCAACAGCACGTTCGGCTGTTGCAGCAGCAGCCGCAGCAGCTGCAGCCGACGCCGCTCACCGCCGGAGAGTTCGGCCACCCGGGTCCACTGGCGCTGGTTGGCGAAACCGAACCGCTCGGCCAGCTGGCCGGCCGACTGCTCGACGCCGCCCAGCACCGCGCTGGACCGCACCTCGGTGACCGCCTCGATCACCCGCTTGTCGCCGGGCAGTTCGGTGACGTGCTGGCTGAGGTAACCGACCTGCACCGTCTGGCCGATCGCCACCCGGCCGGCGTCCGGCCGCAGCTCCCCGGTCAGCAGTCGCAGCAGGTGAGTCTTGCCCGACCCGTTCACCCCGATCACGCCGATCCGGTCGCCCGGTCCGACGTGCCAGGTCACGTCCTGCAACAGCACCTTGCGCTCGTCACCGGCGCCGACCGTGAGCGAGACGTCCTCCAGGTCGTAGACGCTGCGGCCGAGCCTGCGGGTCGCCAGCGCCCGCAGCTCGACGCCCGACCGTGGCTCCGGCACGTCGGCGATCAACGCCTCGGCCGCCTCGATCCGGAACTTCGGCTTGGACGTGCGGGCCGGCGCTCCCCGGCGCAACCAGGCCAGCTCCTTGCGCAGCAGGTTCTGCCGGCGCGCCTCGCTGGCCGCCGCCTGCCGGTCGCGTTCGGCCCGGGCCAGCACGTACGCCGCGTAGCCGCCGTCGAAGCCGTGCACCGCGCCGTCCACCACCTCCCAGGTGCGGCTGCACACCGCGTCCAGGAACCACCGGTCGTGGGTCACCACCAGGAAGGCCCCGCGTCGGCCGGTCAGGTGGCCGGCCAGCCAGTTCACCGCCTCCACGTCCAGGTGGTTGGTGGGCTCGTCCAGCACCAGCAGGTCTGCCTCGGCGACCAGCGCCGCCGCCAGCGACACCCGCCGCCGCTCACCGCCGGAGAGCCGGTCCACCGAGGTGTCCAGCCCGAGGGCGGCCAGCCCGAGCCCGTCCAGCACCTGCCGGATACCGGCGTCGCCGGCCCAGACGTGCTCGGCGGCGTCGCCGACCACCAGCTCGCGGACGGTCGCGCCGGGACGCAGCGAGCCGCTCTGGTCGACCACCTGGATCCGGGTGCCGCCGGACCGGCTGACCCGTCCCTCGTCCGGCGGTTCGGCGCCGGTGATCATCCGCAGCAGGGTGGACTTGCCACCGCCGTTGCGTCCCACCACGCCGATCCGGTCGGTGCTGTCCACCCCGAGCGAGACGCGGTCCAGCACCACGGTGGTGCCGTAGCTCTTGCTGACGTTCTCCAGATTGACCAGATGTGCCATCGCGGTGCTCAGCCGCCGTTCTCGGTCGTCGAACCAACTGCCGTCGCCGGGCCGGGCACCCCGCCGCGCACCGGAACCGCGAACCGGCAACTGCCGGACCGGCTCAGGGCCTCGGCCACCTGACCGGCGTGCTCGGGTCCGCGGGTGAGAAAGGCACAGGTCGGGCCGGACCCGCTGACCAGGCCGCCGAGCGCGCCGGCGGCCAGGCCAGCGGCCAGCGTCTGCTCCAGGTACGGTGCCAGCGCGACCGCGGCCGGCTGCAGGTCGTTGCGCAGCTGGCCGGCCAGCCGGGCCGGGTCGCCGGCCAGCACCGCCGCCAGGAGCGCGTCGGGCAGTGCCGGATCATCGGTGGCGGTTTCGAGCTGGTCGAACCGGGCGTACACCTCGGCGGTCGACAACTCGCCGTCGGCGGCCGCCAGCACCCAGTGCAGTTCGGGCGCCGGCAGTGCCGTGAGCAGCTCGCCGCGACCGGTGCCGCGTGCGGTGCCGCCGACCAGTGCGAAGTTCACGTCGCTGCCCAGCCGGGCCGCCAGGACGGCGAGCTCACCGGTCGGCAGGTCCGGCTGCCACAGCTGCCGGCAGGCCAGCAGGGCGCCGGCCGCGTCCGCCGAGCCGCCGGCGAGACCGGCGGCGACCGGGATCCGCTTATCGATCCGCAGCAGTACCGCCGGCGCCCTGCCGAGCCGGTCGGCCAGCAGTTCGGCTGCTCGCCAGGCCAGGTTCGTCCGGTCCGCCGGCACCGAGCCGACCTCTTGACCGGTCAGCCGCAGGCCAGGTTCGGCGGCGGGCTCGGCGGTCACCGTGTCATGCAGGCTGAGCGCGGTGAAGACCGTGTCGACGGGGTGGTAGCCGTCCGGCCGTCGGGAACCAACCGCCAGGCCGACGTTCAGCTTGGCCGGCACCGCGACGGTGGCTGCGGGGGAGGACACGTAGCCGAATGCTAGTCGGGGGCGCTCGCCCCGGTTTCTGGCGGCAGCGATTGCCTTGTAGGATTACTAGGTTGCTTCGGCGAGGGTGGCCGGCGGTCTACCGGCCCCGCACTCGACGCGGTGCTTGCCAGCGCTGCCGTCGATCGTCGCCGCCTTCGCGCCGGGCATCACCGCAAGCACAAACGCATACGTCAGGTTGCGCGCTCGTCGCGGCGCACCCGTCACCACGCAAAGAGGAGCTTTTCCCGTGTCCGAAGTACGTCTGGCAGCCGAGACTCGCACCGATTTCGGCAAGGGCGGCGCCCGCCGCACCCGCCGCGCCGGCAACATCCCAGCCGTCATCTACGGCCACGGCGCTGACCCCAAGCACGTGTCGCTGCCGGCTCGCGAGTTCGCCAACGCGGTCCGCCACGGTGGTGCGAACGTGCTGCTGACGCTGGCCCTCGAGGGCGAGGAGCAGCTGGCGATTCCGAAGGCGATCCAGCGGCACCCGATCCGCGGCGAGTTCGAGCACGTCGACCTGCTGGCCGTCCGGCGGGGCGAGAAGGTCTCGATCGACGTTCCGCTCGCGGTCTCCGGCGACATCGCGCCGGGCGCGCTGCTCAACACCGAGCACACCACGGTGACCCTCGAGGCCGAGGCCACCCACCTGCCGACCGAGATCGAGGTCTCGGTGGACGGCCTGGACGCCGGTTCGCAGATCACCGCCGGCGACCTGAAGCTGCCGAACGGTGTCACCCTGGTGACCGACGCCGAGACGCTGCTGCTGAACGTCACCGCCGCCCCGACCGCCGAGCAGCTCGAGGCCGAGACCGCTGAGGCGGCCGGCGAGCTGGGCATCGTCGAGGAGCAGCCGCAGGAGCCGGCCGCCGAGGAGCAGCCGGAAGCTGCCGAGTAGCAGTCGCAAGCCTTCCGCTCGGGCCGGGATTTGCCTATGTCTGACGAGAGATTCCTGATCGTCGGGCTCGGCAATCCCGGCCCGCGCTATGCCGCAACCCGGCACAACGCGGGCTTCTTCGTGCTCGACGAGCTGGCCGACCGGATCGGCTCCGGGTTCAAGGCGCACAAGGGGCAGGCGGACGTGGCCGAGGGTCGGTTGGCTGGCCGGCCGGTGGTGCTGGCCAAGCCGCGCACCTTTATGAACACCTCCGGCGGACCGGTCGCCCAGGTAAGCCGCTTCTTCAAGATTCCGGTCAGCCAGCTGCTCGTGGTGCACGACGAGCTGGACCTGCCGTTCGGCTCGCTGCGGCTCAAGCGCGGTGGCGGCGAGGGGGGCCACAACGGCCTGCGATCGATCTCGTCCTCGCTCGGCGCCAAGGACTACGTCCGGGTGCGGTTCGGCATCGGCCGGCCGCCGGGCCGGCAGGACCCGGCCGACTACGTGCTCCGCGAGTTCGCGGCTGCCGAGCGCAAGGATCTCGAATACCTCATCGACCGGGCCGCGGACGCGACCGAAGCGGTGCTCGCCGACGGTCTGGAAGCGGCGCAGAACAAGTACCACGCCTGACCTGGTCCGCGGTTCGAAGATCGCGCACCGGGGTGATTGCGGGCAGAATCAGCGCTACCCCCGGTATGAGGAGTTACCCAGATGAACGTTTTCGCTCGCCGCCTGCTCGGCGCAGCAGCCGCCGCCGTGGCCGGCACCGCCTTCCTGGTCGCGCTGGTCGTGCACTCCGCGGCGCCGGCGGCCGCGGCCAGCACGCCGCTGCGGGTGATCACCGTGCAGTCGTCGTCCGCCTCGGCGACCACCGCCCGGCTGGATCTCTGGACGGCGTCCAGCCACGGCGGCTACTGGCACGCCGCCGGTCCGGTGAAGGCCTACGTCGGTGAGCTCGGCATCGGGCAGACCCGCGAGGGACTGGCCCGGACCCCAGCCGGGGTCTTCACGCTGACCCAGGCGTTCGGCAACCAGCCGAACAACAACAGCGCGCTGCCGTACTTCCAGGCCACCCGGGCCGACTGGTGGGACGGCGAATCAGGCACCCCGGCCTACAACACCCACGTTCACCAGACCGCCTCACCCGGGCCGAACAGCGAGAACCTCTACACCGCCGGCTATGTCTACTCGCACGCGGTGGTGATCGACTACAACCGGTTCCCGGTACATGCCGGTGCCGGCTCGGCGTTCTTCCTGCACGTCACCAACGGGCAACCGACCGCCGGCTGCGTGGCGGTGGATGCCAACTCGCTGAACGTGATCATGCGCTGGCTGCTGCCGTCCACCCACCCGGTCATCTCGATCGGGGTCGGTTCGGCGGCGACCGCGATCATCACCAACGCGAATGCGGCGGCGGCCAGGCACAACCCGTTCGGCCACGTCGACTCGGTGACCGGAGGCGCCGGCACGGTCCGGGCCGTCGGCTGGGCGGCCGACCCGGACAACACCAGCGCCCCGTTGAACATCGACGTCTACATCGACAACCGGATGCGCGGCCGCTACCGCACCGGGGTGGCCCGGCCGGACGTGGCCGCCGCCCGGCACACCGGCCCGGACCAGGGTTACGCCATCACGGTGTCCGGAGTCTCCGCCGGCCAGCACACCGTCTGCGTCTACGCGCTCAACATCTCCACCGGCACGGCCAACACCAAGTTCCTGCCGTGCGCCACGGTGACCACCCGCTGAGCCGGCGACCGATCAGCCGGCCGAACTGACCGGCTGCCGGGCAATGATCCGGCTCTCGTGGTCGAGCAGCCAGCGTTTGGCGGCCAGGCCGCCGGCGTAGCCGGTCAGCCCGCCGGTGCTGCCGATCACCCGGTGGCACGGCACCACGATCGAGATCGGGTTGCGTCCGTTGGCGGTGCCGACCGCCCGTACCGCCAACGGGTTGCCCACCTCGACCGCCAGTTCGCGGTAGCTGCGGGTCTGGCCGAGCGGGATCCGCGCCAGCCGGTGCCAGACCCGGCGCTGGAACTCGGTGCCGACCGGGGCCAGCGGCAGCGCGAAGTCGAGCCGGTCGCCGGCGAAGTACTCCGCGAGCTGGCGGTGCACCTCGGCGAACGCCTGGTCGTCGCGGGTGCCCGGCGGTGCCGGCAGCCGGACGTGCTCGGGCGGGTAGAGGCCGGTCAGCGAGTTGCCGTCGCCGGTGAGCAGCAGCCGGCCGATCGGCGAGTCGAGGTAACTGTGGATCATCATCGGATCAACCTTCCGAAAGCTCGGGTGCGGGGCGGTGAGGCAGGGCCCAGAGATGGTGGGTGAGGTACGAGCGCCACGGAGCGGCAGCGACTGGGTCGATCGGAGCGGCAGCGACTGGGTCGATCGGAGCGGCAGCGAGCCGCGCCAGGGCTTTCCGCACGCCCAGGTCGGTGGCCAGGAAGACGTCCGGATCGCCGACGGCGCGCATCAGCAGGTAGTCGGCGGACCACCGGCCGATGCCGGGCAACGCCAGCAGCCGGGCCCGGACGGCCGGCCGGTCGGCACCGGCGTCGAGCGACAGTTCGCCGCCGGCGTACGCCGCGGCGAGCGCCACGATGGTGCGCCCCCGGGCGGCGGGCATCGGCAGCTCGGCCGGGTCGGCGGCGGCCAGCGCGTCCGGTGTCGGAAACAGCAGCATGGCCGGGTCGTCGGCGAATGCCGGCTCGCCGTAACGGAGCGCCAGCCGGCCGAGCACCGTCCGGGCGCCGGCCACCGAGATCTGCTGGCCGACCACCGCGCGTACCGCCATCTCGAAGCCGTCCACCGCGCCGGGGGAGCGCAGCCCGGGCCGGCGACGGACCAGCGACGCCAGCCCCGGCTGGCCGGCCAGCACCTCGTCCACCGCGACCGGGTCGGCGTCCAGGTCCAGCAGCCGGCGCAACCGGGCCACCGCGGCGCCGAGGTCGCGATGGTCGGCCAGCCGCAATCCGGCCCGGACGTAGCCGTCTCCCGCCGCCAGCACCGCCAGGCCGGGGCCGTGTGGCAGCCGCAGGGTGCGCCGGTAGCCGTCGCCGTCGGCCAGTTCCACTCCGGGAATCGCCCGCAGCGCTAGGAAATCCAGCGTGTTCGACAGCGTCATCGGTTGCCGGTAGGCCAGCCGCAGCTCGATCAACCCGGGCGCCACCGGACGCCCACCGCGCCGCTGCCGCAGCTCGGTCGGCGTGCTGGCGTACACCTGCCGCACCGTGTCGTTGAACTGCCGGATGCTGGCGAAGCCGGCGGCGAACGCGATCTCGGACGCTGCCAGCTCGGTGTTCTCCAGCAGCATCCGGGCGGTGTGCGCGCGCTGGGCGCGGGCCAGCGCCAGCGGCGGCGCCCCCATTTCGGCGACCAGGGCGCGGGTTAGCTGACGTTCGGAGTAGCCCAGTCGGCTGGCCAGCCCGGGCACCCCTTCGCGGTCGATCACCCCGTCGGCGATCAGCCGCACCGCCCGCCCGGCCAGGTCGGCGCGGGCATTCCAGTCCGGCGAGCCCGGGGTGGCGTCCGGCCGGCACAGCTTGCAGGCCCGGAAGCCGGCCCGCTGCGCGGCGGCCGCGCTGGGGTAGAAGTCGACGTTGCGCCGGTGCGGGGTGCGGGCCGTGCAGGACGGCCGGCAGTAGATGCCGGTGGTCCGGACGCCGGTGTAGAACGTTCCGTCGAACCGGGCGTCCCGGCTCTGCACCGCCCGGTAGGCAGCCTCCGCGCTGATCGGCATGGCTAGCAGTCTGCCCGCCGGCCGGACGCCCTGCTAGCGGGTTTCGGACAGGACGGTGGAGCGGTCAGCCGGTGTTGCGCAGCCCGGCGGCCACCCCGTTCATGGTCAGCAGCAGCGCCCGCTGCAGCTCGGCCTGCTCGCGGTCGGCCGCCTCGCCGGTCAGCCCGCGAACCCGGGCGAGCAGGTCCACCTGGGCGTACGAGATCGGGTCGAGGTAGGCGTCCCGAACGCTCAATGTCCTTTGCAACACGGGCTGATTGTCGAGCAGGTACTGCTCGCCGGTGATTCGCAGCACCTCGTCCACGGTCAGCTCATGCTCGGCCCGCACCAGGTCGAACAGCCGTTGCAACCGGGGCGGCACCAGCGTGCTGACGTAGTGCGAGGCGATGTCGAGGTCGGTCTTCGACAGCGTCATCCCGACGTTGGAGATGAACGTCCGGAAGAAATGCCATTCGGCATGCATCTCGGCCAGCACCGAATCCAGGCCGGCTTCCCGGGCCGCCCGCAGCCCCGAGCCGACGCCGTACCAGCCGGGCACGATCTGCCGGGACTGGGTCCAGCCGAACACCCAGGGAATGGCTCGCAAGCCGGCCAGGCCGCCACCGGAGTCCGGCCGCCGGGACGGCCGCGAGCCGATGTTGAGCGAACCGAGCTGCTCGACCGGGGTGGAGGCCATGAAGTACTCCGGCAACCCGGGGTCGTCGACGAAGGACCGGTAGGCGGTGAACGCGGTGTCGCTGATCAGCTCCATCGCCGCGTCCCAGCTGCGCAACTGCTCGGCGCTCTGCCGGGGCGAGGTGTGCAGGGTGGAGGCGCGCAACACCGCGGCCACCGTCAGCTCGAGGTTCTCCTTGGCCAGTTCCGGCAGCGCGTACTTGTCGCTGATCACCTCGCCCTGCTCGGTGAACTTGATCTCGCCGGCCAGCACCCCCCACGGCTGGGCCAGGATCGAGTCGTAGGTGGGACCGCCGCCGCGACCGACCGTGCCGCCCCGGCCGTGGAACAGCCGCAGCCGCACCCCGTGCCGGGCCGCCACGTCCCGCAGCGTCCGCTGGGTTTTGTGGATCTCCCACTGCGAGGTGGTGATGCCGGCGTCCTTGTTCGAGTCCGAGTAGCCGAGCATCACCTCCTGCACGTCGCCACGCAGTCGCACGATCAGCCGGTAGGTGGGGTCCGACAGCAGGTCGTCGAGCACCTCGCCGCTGCGTCGCAGCTCGTCGACGGTCTCCAGCAGCGGTACGAACCCGATCCGCGCGAACGGTCCGCCGGCGGTGCCGTGCACGTCCACCAGGCCGGCCTCGCGGGCCAGCACGGCGGCGGCCAGCACGTCGTCGGCGCCCATCGTCATCGACACGATGTAGCTCTCGATCACGTCGCTGCCGTAGGTGTCGAGCGCCCGGCGGATCTCGGTGAACACCGAGAACGTGCGCATCGCGGCCTCGTCCAGCGGGGGCGGGTTCTGCGACAGCGGCCGGCGGCTGGCCAGCTCCCGCGACAGCAGCCGTCGCCGGTAGTCGCGCGGCAGGTCGGCGTAGCGCCAGTGCTCTTCCTGCAGCCGATCGACGAGCTGGCCGAGCGCGTAGTGGTGGGCGTCGGCGTGCTCGCGCACGTCCAGCGTTGCCAGGTGCAACCCGTAGCTGGCGATGGTCCGCTGCACCCGGGCCAGCAGGCCGGCCGCGATCAACTCACCGGCGTTGGCCCGCAGCGAATCGGCGAGCAGCGCGAGCTCGGCCGACAGCTCGGCCCGGCCGAGGTAATCGCGACCCGGCACATGTGGAGTGCCGGCCGCGACCCGGGCCCGGGTGTTGAGGATCTTCTGCCTGATGCACGACAGCTTCAGCCGGTATGGCTCCTCGGCGTTCACCGTGCGCAGTCGCGGATCGAGTTCCGGCAGCGCAGCCAGGTCCCGGGTGATCGACTCGACCAGCTGCTCGGTCACCCCGACGATGCCGGACGAGGACGACAGCTCGGCGATCAGCTCGTCGATGTTGGCCAGCGCCGCGCGGGCGGCCACCTGGTGCTGCAGGGTTAGCACTTCGCGGGTGACTCCGGCGGTGACGTTCGGGTTGCCGTCCCGGTCGCCGCCGATCCACGAGCCGAAGCTGAGCGGCCTGGCCTCGCTGGCCAGCTGGCAACCGTGCCGGGCCAGCTCGGCGGCGAGGTCGGCGGTCAACTCCGGCAACGTCTCGTCGATCAGCTCCTGCAGGTAGTAGACGGCGTTGCGCGCCTCGTCCAGCGGGCTCGGCCGGTGCCGCCGGAGCTCGTCGGTCTGCCAGATCAGGTCGATGATCTCGGCAAGCTGCCGGTCCTGCCGGCTCCGGGCGGCGGTGCCGGCCTCGGTCGGGGTGGCGAGCACGTCGGCCAGCCGGCGCAGCTTGGTCAGGATGGACCGGCGGCTGGCTTCGGTGGGATGGGCGGTGAACACCGGACGGACCGCGAGGCCGGCGACAGCCCGCTCCAGGCCGTCCGGACCGGCCTTGCCGGCGACCGCCGCCACCGAGCTGGCCAGCCAACCCTCTTCGACCGGTCGCTGCCGCAGCAGCCGCACCCGGTGTACCTGCTCGGCGACGTTGGCCAGGTGGAAGTAGGCCGAGAACGCCCGCACCAGCGCGGCTGCCTGACCGGTCGGCAGCTCGGCGAGCAGCGCCCGTACCTCATCCCGGGCGGCGTGCCGGTCCTCCTGGCGTTGCGCCTCCTTGCTCTGTTTGGTCAGCGTCCGCACCCGCTCGACCAGCTCCAGCAACTGCGGTCCGTGCTGGCGAACCAGGGTGTCGCCGAGCAGTTCGCCGACCCGGCGGACGTCGCGCCGCAATGCGCTGTCGTCGTCGCCGGCAGCCGGCTCACCGATCGGCTCGGCAGAGAATGTGCGCACCATCACTCTTCAATCTTGACCTACCCACCAGGTGGGACGAGCCCCGGCCGGGCAGCCGCTTGAAGCCGTCCGGCGGGGCGGTAGTGGCGCCTGGAGGAATTCCTCCTCCGAACTGAACGTGCCTTAGCGCTTCCCAAACGCCGAACTCACGAGTTATAAACAAATGGCGCGCCGGTGCTGGCCGGCTTCCTTCAGAAATGTCGGACGGCAATCGGCGTGCAGCAGCGGCAGGCGATTCGCAACCGGTCCGAGCAGCGCCGACCATTGCGAACGGTAGATGACCGACATCAAGGTCATCGGGCCGAAACGGGGGTTTTGGTGTTGACTGTTGTCCTCGGACTCGTTGAACCCACGACTGACCTGACTCCTGATTCGAAAAGAGGTGCAGCGTGGTAGCCGCGGTCGGTGCGCACTCGTCAGCCGTTCAGCCGGACGCGGCTGTCCAGCCCGACGGCGCTGTGCGGACCGAGGCGGAGATCCGCCAGCCGGATGCGCCGATCAGTCGGCCGGCGCGGCCGGTCAGCAGACCGGCACCGGTGCGCCCCGCGGTTCCGTCCGAGCGGCCGACCCGTACCAGGTGGCTGCGCCGGTACCGGCGCGGACTGGTGGCCCTCGACCTGCTGACCGCAAGTGTCGCGGTGCTGGGCGCCTACCTGATCCGGTTCGGATTGACCGCGGGACATCCCAATGACGTGCTCACCCTGGTGCTGATGCCGCTGTGCTGGGTTGCGCTGCTCGCCTTGAACCACGGCTACGACGACCGGTTCGCCGGGGTCGGGGCCGCTGAGTTCCAGCGGATCTTCCACACCTTCCTCTACCTGACCGCGCTGGTGGCGTTCGCCTCGTTCGCCAGCCGTGCCGACCTGTCACGCGGATTCGTGCTGGTCGCGCTCCCGGTGGCGCTGCTGATGAACCTGCTCAGCCGGTTCGCCGCCCGCAAGTGGCTGCACCGGCGGCGCGCGCTCGGCCAGGCGATGAAGTCGGTGCTGATCGTCGGCGACGCCTCCGCGATCGTGAGCTTCACCAATGTCCTGCGAGAAGATCGCTATGTCGGGATGCGGGTGGTGGGTGCCTGCGTGCCGACCGAGACGATCGCCGAGCCGCGCACCGTCGAGACGCTGGCCGCGCTGAACATCCCGCTGCTGGGCGACTTCGACTCGGTGCTGCCGGCGGTCGGGCAGAGTGACGCGGACACCGTCGCGGTGGTGTCGTCGGGCCGCATCGGTCCCGAGAAGCTGCGGTCCATCTCCTGGCAGCTCGAGGGCAGCGACACCGACCTGCTGGTGTCGCCAGGCCTGATCGAGGTGGCCGGGCCGCGGCTGCACATCCTTCCGGTGGCGGGGCTGCCGCTGCTGCACGTCGAGGAACCGACGTTCACCGGCCTGCCCCGGATCGTCAAGGGAGCCTTCGATCGGGGAGTGGCGGCGCTGTTGTTGTTGCTGCTCTCGCCGGTGTTCCTGGCGATCGCGCTGGCCGTCCGGTTGACCAGCTCGGGCCCCGCCCTGTTCCGGCAGACCCGGGTCGGCCGGGACGGCACCGCCTTCACCATGCTGAAGTTCCGGTCGATGTACCTCGACGCCGAGGAGCGGCTCCGGGAGCTGCACCAGCAGAACGAGGGCGCCGGTCTGCTGTTCAAGATGCGCGAGGACCCACGGGTGACCAGGGTGGGCAGGCTGCTGCGCAAGTTCTCGTTGGACGAGCTCCCGCAACTGGTCAACGTGGTGGTCGGCACCATGTCGCTGGTCGGGCCCCGGCCACCGCTGCCGCGTGAGGTGGCCAGCTACGAGGCGCACGTGCATCGCCGGCTGCTGGTGAAGCCCGGTCTGACCGGGCTCTGGCAGATCAGCGGCCGCAGCGACCTGAGCTGGGAGGAATCGGTCCGGCTGGACTTGCGCTACGTGGAGAACTGGTCGATGGCCGGGGATCTGCAGATCCTCTGGAAGACCGCGCGGACCGTGCTCACCGGTGCCGGAGCGTACTAATTCAATTACTCACCGTATTCAAATTCGGCGAGTCTCTGAATTGCCTTATCTCGGCTTTACACCCGCCTCGCGTCGAGCTAATCTGATGCTTACTTAGCGATAACTTAACAGCCCGCACGCAAATGACTACGGGGAGTAATTGCCGCGGGGTGAGTCCGTCCACAGGCTCGGCATCGGATGGTCAGGTCGTCCACATTTCTTCGAACAGCCGGGCGGCACGGACCCTCCACGCAGCACGATTACCCCGCACCAGGGCACCACAACACCAGGCACCAGGGCACCACGAGACTTCGGCTCCATCGCAGCGGTCGGCAGCGGACCGTGCGCCGCCGCATCGGCGGCAACAACGTAGTTCGGTGAGGGAGATCCATGCGAGGCAAGCGACTGCAGGCGGCGATCGCGGCCGTGACCATGCCACTGCTCGGGGTGGTAGGTCTGGTGACCGCCGCGCCGGCCTCGGCGACCGAGGGAACAGTCCCCGGCACCGTGGCCTCCAGTTGGCAGACCAACGGCACCGTCCAGGCACTCGCCGCGGCGAACGGCGTGGTCTACGTCGGCGGGCAGTTCAGTTCGGTCCGGCCGCCCGGTGCCGCCGCGGGCAGCGGCGAGGTCGCCCGCAGCTACCTCGCGGCGTTCAACGCCGGCACCGGCGCCCTGATCACCTCGTTCAACCACTCGCTGAACGGCGCGGTGTCGGTGCTGACCGCCAGCCCGGACGGCCAGACCGTTTACGTGGGCGGCGATTTCACCTCGATCGACGGCCAAACCCGCAACCGGATCGCCGCGTTCACCGTCTCCACCGGTGCGCTCACCAGTTGGAACCCGAACGCCAACTCGCGGGTGGCCGGCATCTCGCCGGCCGGATCGACGGTCTACGTCGCCGGCTCCTTCACCACCATCGGCGGCCGGTCCGAGCAGCGGGTGGCTGCCCTGACGGCCAGCACCGGCGCGGCACTGGCGAGCTTCACCACCAGCCCCGACAACATCGTCTACCAGAGCGCTGTGTCGCCGGCCGGTGACAAGCTCTACCTGGCGGGCGCGTTCCTCAGCGTCAACGGCGACACCAACTACCACGCCGCCGCGGTGGTCGACACCGCCACCGGCGCCACGCTGCCGTTCGCGGCCGGCTCGGTGATCCCGCCGAAGACGCAGGACTGCACCGTCGAGGCGAAATCGGTGAAGACCGACAGCACCGGCGCCTACTTCGGCGTCGAGGGCACCGGCGGCGGCTGCTTCGACGGCACCTTCGCGGTCAACCCGGACGGATCGCTGCGCTGGCAGAGCAAGTGCCTCGGCGCGACGCAGGCGGTGCAGCCGATCGGCGGCATCCTCTACACCGGCTCGCACAGCCACGACTGCTCCGGCGACCAGGGACAGGACCCCGACGCGTTCCCGGAAATCGGTTGGAACCGCGGCCTGTCCCGGCACCTGCTCTCCCGAACCACCAGCGGCGGCCTGCTCTCGAACTGGTATCCCAACACCAACGGCGGCATCAACAGCAGCGGCCAAGGCGCCCTCGGCCCGCGCGTGATGGCCAGCGATGGCAGCCAGCTCTTCGTCGGCGGTGAATTCACCACCGTGAACGGCCTGCCCCAGCAGGGTTTCGCCCGGTTCAGCCCGGCCGGCGGCGACCAGTCGGCGCCGGACCGGCCGGCCAAGCCGGCAGCGGTGGCGCTGCCCGGCGGCAAGATCGCGGTGTACGTGCAGGCGCCGCTGGACGTCGACGACACCGACCTGACCGTCCGGCTCTACCGCGACGGCGGCAGCACCCCGATCGCCAGCTGGCCGGTGCACTCGCTGTTCTGGAAGCAGCCGGTGCTCAGCTACGTCGATAGCGGCCTGGCGATCGGCAGCAGCCACACCTACACTGCCGACGCGATCGAGACCAACGGCAGCAACGTCAGCCCGCTGTCCTACGGCATCCCGGCCGTCACCGCGGTGAACAACCCGTCGAACGCCTACGAAGCGGCGATTGACCACGACAACCCGTCGATTCTCTGGCGCTACGAGCAGAACTACGGCCCGCTGGCCGGCGACTCCGGCTCGAGCCAGGACGCCGGTCTGTTCCAGGGCGGCGTAACCTACGGCGCCGCGGGCGCGGTGGCCGGCAGTTCGGCCATCACCACCGACGGCAGCACCGGCTTCCTGGCCACCTCGAAGCAGCTGCCGTCTCCGACCAGCTACTCGCTGGAGACCTGGTTCAAGACCACCAGCACCAACGGCGGCAAGCTGATCGGCTTCGGTGACCGGCAGGGCGGCTACGGCTTCGACGGCAAGCCTGCCCTGAGCGGCTCGTACGACAAGCAGGTGTACCTGACCGCGGACGGGCACCTGACCTTCGGCGTATGGGTCGGGTACGCCGACACCATCAGCTCGGCGAACAGCTACAACGACGGCCAGTGGCACCAGATGGTCGCCACCCAGGACGCGCACGGGCTGAACCTCTACGTCGACGGCGCGAAGGTGGCGCACGACGGGCAGACCGGCAACCAGCCCTACAGCGGCTACTGGCGGGTCGGCGGCGACAACCTCGGCGGCTGGCCGAACGCGCAGGGCATGTGGTTCGACGGTTCCCTGGACGAGACCGCTGTCTACGACCACGGGCTCACCCTGAGCCAGGTGCGCGACCACTACGCGGCCTCGGGCCGTACCCCGCCGCCGTCCACCGCCCCCGCCGACAGCTATGGCAAGTCGGTCTACGACGACGCGCCAGCCACCTACTGGCGGCTGGACGAGACCGGCGGTGCGACCACCGCGGCCGACAGCGGCGACAACAACTCCACCGGCGGCTACGTCGGCGGGGTCAGCCAGGGTGCGACCGGCGCGCTGCTGGACGGCACCGGCCACGCGGCCGGCTTCGACGGCAGTTCCGGCAACGTGGTCTCGAGCAGCCAGCTCGGCGGCCCGGCGAGCTACGCGACCGAGCTGTGGTTCAAGACGACGACCACCAGCGGTGGCAAGCTGATCGGTTTCGGCAACGCCCAGACCGGCATGAGCAGCAACTACGACAAGCAGGTGTACCTGACCAATGACGGCCGGCTGGTGTTCGGCGTCTACAACGGCGGGTTCGACATGATCACCTCGTCGGCGGCCTACAACGACGGCCAATGGCATCAGGTGGTCGCCCAGCAGGGGCCGGCCGGCATGGCGCTCTACGTCGACGACCAGCTGGTCGGCAGCAACGGGATCAGCAGCAACCAGGCTTACAGCGGGTACTGGCGGGTGGGTGGTGACAACCTCAACGCCTGGCCGAACCAGCCGAGCAGCGCTTACTTCGCCGGCACCATCGACGAGGTGGCGGTCTACGACGCGCCGCTGACCATCGCTCGGATCGACGCGCACTACACCGCCTCCGGCCGGTCCGGGCCGGACGTGGTGCCACCGAGCACCGCGATCAGCTCGCCGGCCGACGGGGCCGCGCTGGCCACCGGCACCGTTCCGGTGTCGGCCACCGCGTCGGACAACGTCGGGGTCACCGCGGTCGACCTGCAGGTGGACGGCAGCACCGTGGCCACCGACACCGCGGCACCGTACAACTTCAGCTGGACGGCGACCGCCGGCTCGCACACGTTGCGCACGGTGGCTCACGACGCTGCCGGCAACACCGGCAACTCGTCCGACGTGCACGTCACCGTGACCGCCCCGGACACCACGCCGCCGAGCACCGCCATCACCGCACCGGCCCCGGGCGCCTCGGTGTACGGCCCGGTGACCGTCTCGGCCACCGCGTCCGACGACCGCGGGGTCACCTCGGTCGCCCTGCTGGTGGACGGGACCCAGGTCGGCATCGACACCGCCGCGCCGTACACGTTCGACTGGAACGCGGTGGACGTCGGCAACCACACGCTGCAGACGGTGGCCACCGACGCCGCGGGCAACACCGGCTCGTCCGCGCCGGTGGCTGTCACGGTGCCCGCTGACACCACCGCGCCGTCCGCGCCGACCGGCGTCACCGCGTCGAACGTGACCACCAACTCGGTGACCCTGAGCTGGACTGCCGCGACCGACGATCGCTCGGTTGCCGGCTACCAGATCGTCCGCAACGGCACGGTGATCGACTCGACCGGCAACACCGGCTACACCGACACCGGGCTGAGCCCGAGCACCACCTACAGCTACACGGTGCGGGCGGTGGACGCGACCGGCAATGTCGGGCCGGACAGTTCGCCGGCGGTCTCGGTGACCACCGCGGCCAGCAACCCGGTGCTGTTCTCCGAGACCTGGCCGGGCGCTGACGGCTCGTCGTGGCCCGCGGCCTGGACCACCAGCGGCAGCGCCGGCAGCAGCACCGTAGACACCCAGGCGGGTGCCGGCCGGATCGCGGTGTCGGACGTGATCGGCTCCTACGCCCGGGCTCAGTTGACCGGTCTGGCCAACCAGGCCGACTCCGAACTGCTCACCTCCTACACCTGGTCGGCGACCAGCCCGGTGAGCTACCTCAGTGCCTACCTGCGTGGTTCCGGCGGTTGGCAGAACGGCTACCGGCCGAAGAACGGCTACGGCATCGAACTGCAGTCCAACTCCGGCACCGTGGTGGTGCAGAAGGACGTCAACGGCATCGTCACCAACCTGGCCACGGTGACCGGCGCCCAGCAGGTGAGCACCGGCAAGCAGTGGCTACGGCTTCGGGTGAGCGGCTCCACCATCCAGTTCCGCATCTGGAGTGACGGCAGCACCGAGCCGAGCAGCTGGCAGTCCACCGTCTCCGACACCGACGTCACGACCGCCGGCCAGCTGTTCCTGTCACTGGACCGGGGTAGCAGCAACACCGGCGACAAGAGCGTCTCGCTGGACGACCTGACCATCCGCGCCGCAGCCTGACGGACGCACGAGATACCCACGGGGGAGCGATGAACGGGATTCGAAGGCGGCCCGGTATCGGTCGCAGCTGGAAGGCGGCGGGGGCCGCGGTCGGGATGCTTGCTGCGAGCCTGGTCGGGGTAGTGCTGCCGACCCCGGCTGGGGCCGCCGCGCCGCCGCCGCTGGACGGCTCGTCCGCCGCTCAGGCCGCGCCGTCCTGCTGGGCGGTGAAGCAGCTCAACCCGGCCAGCACCGACGGCGTCTACTGGCTGCAAACCGCCAAGCTGATCGCGCCGCAGCAGTTCTACTGCGACCAGACCACCGACGGTGGCGGTTGGGTGCTGGTGGGCCGCGGCCGGGACAACTGGACCTGGGACTACAGCGGTCAGGGCAGCGCGGCGGCGGTGCGCAACACCCCGTCAGGCACCGGCGCCTTCGCCCCGGCGACAGTCTCGGCGGCCACCATCGAGGGGCTGCTGGACGGCGGTCGGGTGGACGCGCTGCCGGACGGCGTCCGGGTCCGCCGGGCCAAGGACGCCAACGGCTCGACCTACCAGGAGCTGCGGATCAAGACCTCCAACCGGGCCACCTGGAGTTGGGCGTTCGGCGGGGGCGTGCTGTTCTCCAGCATCCAGGCGGACGGCCGCAGCTACGGCTCGGGCAACACCCAGTCCTGGGGCGCCGACCAGAACTACCAGCGGCTGGCCACTGACCAGTCGGCCGCCCACAACTACCGGATGGGCTGGGGCTTCGGCAGCAACATCAAGGGATCCAACAACGCGTCCAGCTACCTGTGGTCCTACACCACCGAGGGCAACGCGCTACCGTTCAGCCAGGTCTTCCTGCGACCCAAGCTGACCAGCTCCAGCTACAGCGCGATTCCGGCTGCCGGCCTGCCGGCAAGCACCCTCCGGCCGCTGATGAGCTCGCAGACCTCGCCGAATACCCCGTGGGGCGTCACCGGCATCCAGGGCGCGACCAGCGAGCTGAACATGGAAGTCGAGTCGTTCGCCCAGATCGGCAGCATCATGTACGTCGGCGGCGGCTTCCAGAACGTCCAGAAGGGCGCCAACCCGGCGGCGGGGGAGAAGATCGCCCAGCCGTGGCTGGCCGGCTTCGATGTGAACACCGGTGAGTGGCTGTCCAGCTTCCGGCCGAGCCTGAACGGCAAGGTCTGGGACCTGCAGGCCACCCCGGACGGCAAGCTGGTGGTCGGCGGCGAGTTCACCTCGGTCGACGGCGACACCAACGCGGTCGGGCTGGCCGAGGTCGACCCGACCACCGGCGCCGAGGTGCCGGGTTGGAGTGCCTCGGTGGGCTGGGTGAGCACCGACGGACTCGGGCCGCAGGTGCGCGCCATCGACTACCAGGACGGCTACCTCTACCTCGGTGGCCGGTTCAACCGGGTCAGCGGCGGCAACCCGCTGAAGGGCCCGGTCACCGTCGGTCGGGCGGCCCGGCTCCGGGTCTCCGACGGCCAGCCGGACGGCACCTGGAAGCCGGACTTCGACGGCACCCCGATCGAGCTGGACGCCAGCGCGCAGGGTGACCGGGTGTACTTCTCCGGTTACTTCCAGACTCTCAATGGCGCCTCGTCGCCGAATGTCGCGGTGGTCAGCACCGCCGCCGGCGCGGCGCAGGTCTCGGGCCTCGGCAGCTTCCAGCCGAGCATCGGCTCGGGCAGCGCCACCTACCAGCAGGCAATCAAGGAGGACGGCAACGTCGTCTGGGAGGGCGGTTCCGAGCACATCCTGGGGCAGTACGACCGAGCCACCTTCAGCCTGAAGAGCTCGAACATCTTCAAGGCCGGCGGCGACATCCAGACCATCGGCATCCTGAACGGAGTGGTCTACGCCAGCTGCCACTGCGGCAACTACGCGTATTCCAACGACCTGCACTACGACAACCCGGTGCCGTACGCCTCGGACGTCAACAACATCAAGTACATCGGCGCCTGGGACGAACAGACCGGGCAGTACCTGCCGGACTTCTGGCCGAACGCGCTGGACACCCGGTCGGGCATCGGCGGCTGGGAACTGACCCCTGACTCCAACGGGTGCCTCTGGTTCGGCGGCGACTTCAAACAGGGCTCCTGGATGGGCACCGGCTACCAATGGCTTGGCGGCTTCGGCAAGTTCTGCCCGCGGGACTCGGTCGCGCCGAGCACTCCGAGCAACCTGCAGGCCGTCGCCTCGACCACCGCGGTGAAGCTCAGCTGGGGCGCCTCGTCCGACAACTCCGGTTCGGTGCAGTACGAGGTGTTGCGCGGCGACCGGGTGATCGCCACCACCGGTGGCACCTCGTACACCGACGTGCCACCGGCCTACCCGGCCAGCTACTGGGTGCGGGCGATCGACGCCAGCGGCAACCGGTCTGCGACCACTGCGGTCACCACCACCGACGGTCCGGACACCGTGCCGCCGACCGCCTCGATCACCTCGCCGACGAACGGCGCCAACGTCTACGGCAGCACCACCGTGACCGCGACCGCCTCGGACAACCTCGGGGTCACCTCGGTGAATCTGCTGGTGGACGGCGCGGTGACCGCCACCGCCACCAGCGCGCCGTACAGCTTCAACTGGAACGCGACCGCCGTCGGCAGCCACACCCTGCAGGTGGTCGCCCGGGACGCGGCGGGCAACACCGGCAGTTCCGCGACGGTCAGCGTCACGGTGCCACCGGACACCACCCCGCCCGGCGCGCCGAGCGGGTTGACGGTCACCGGCGCCACCACCTCGTCGGTGGCGCTGACCTGGACCGCGGCCACCGACGACCGGGCGGTCGCCGGCTACCAGGTGGTCCGGGACGGGTCGGTGGTCGGCATGCCGGGCGGCACGAGCTTCACCGACACCGGATTGGCCAGCGGCACCGGCTACCAGTACACGGTGCGGGCGGTGGACGCCGCCGGCAACGTCGGCCCGGACAGCAATCAGGTCACCGGCACCACGGCCAGCAGCACGACGGCGCAGTTCACCGAGACCTGGCCGGGCGCCGACGGTGCGGCCTGGTCGTCCGCATGGACTACCAGCGGCAGCAGCGCGGTGATCGACACCCAATCCGGCACCGGCCGGCTCGGTTTCACCGACGTCTCGGGCGGCTACGCCCGCGTGCAGCTGACCGGCCTGGCCAGCCAGTCGGACGCCGACCTGGTGACCTCGTTCCAGTGGTCCTCGAACACCGCGGTCAGCTACCTCAGCGTGTTCCTGCGCGGTTCGGGTGGCTGGCAGAACGCCTACCGGCCGAAGAACGGATATGGCCTGCAATTGCAGTCGAACTCGGGCACCGTCTCGGTGATGAAGGACGTCAACGGCACCGCGACCGTCCTGCAGAACGTCGCCGGCGGCCAGCAGGTGAGCACCGGCAAGCAGTGGCTCCGGCTGCGGGTGGCCGGCGCGCAGCTCCAGTTCAAGATCTGGGCCGACGGCTCCCCCGAGCCGGCCGCCTGGGCTGCGTCCCTCACCGATACCGATGTCACCGCGGCCGGTCAGCTGTTCCTCGCGAACGTCCGGGGTACCAGCAATGTCGGCGACAAGGCCGTCAATCTGGACGACCTGAGCATCTCCTAGTCAGCCAGTCGCAACCAGCGCGGCGCGGGCCATCCCGGCCCGCGCCGCGTTGCGGTTATGGGAGGCACCGACGGCCCGCGCGGCAGGGTCCAAAGGCCTACCCGGAGCTGTGATGCTGATCACATAGGCTGACCTAAGCTGGACGATCACGCCGGTCTGCCGCAGGCTCGCCCAATCGATCTTCTACCGACGGAGCAAGGGAAAGATCGATTGTGAGGCCAAGATCGTCGCCAGGTCGCTCCGACCCCGACATTGCGTCGGCTCTTGTTACCTGGGCGAGATTCGATCCCGAGGCGGCGGATCTTGACCGGGCGGACATCATGATGTTGCCGAACGGTCGTTGATCCTGGGTGAACTAACCGTGGGTAGTTAAGTCCGTGTCGGCCAGGTTCGTAAACCACGGATGAGGTCCGGCCGGACGGGGTTTGCGCGGCCGCTTGCCGCTGTGGCTAGATGACTCCCGCATAGCCCCCATGAACCGCTCTACCCCCCGAATTTCGGCCGCTTCAGCCTGCCCGAAAGCAGCTTGGCGCGAGCACTCAACTTGGTAGCCGGTTTGTCGATAGGGAGCGAAACCGACTACTAGGAGTGATCAAGGATGGATCCACGCGGAGTCGTGACCCTGGCCAGCAGGAAGCGTTGGGCCGTCGGTGCAGGTGTGGTTGCGCTCGCCGCAGTCGCCTCGGTTGGCGTCATCGCCACCTCGCAAGGCGTCTCGGCGACGACCAGCGACAACCTGGTTCGCGATCCTGAGTTCGCGACCGGCACCGCCAGTTGGACCACCACCACTGGCGCCAGTCTCTCGATCGCCGACGGCCATGACGGCCACCTGGCGATCCAGCTGCTCAACCAGACCGCCAACCCGGGCACTTTTGCGCTCAACGACCGGGTCAACACGGTGTCCACCACCCGGGCCGGCGCCACTTACCAGGCCGGCGCCTGGGTACGCACCGACTCTCCCGGCCTTACCGCCGGTGCTCGGATGATGGAGTACCAGGGCTCGGTGCTGCACGGCAGCCAGCAGGGCAGCGCCTGGCTGCAGAACACCGACTGGAAGTACGTCAGCACCACCTACACCGCCACCACCGGCGTCTCCAGCATCGACTTCAACGTGCTGGCCTGGCAGCTGCCGGCCGGCAAGAGCCTCCTGGTCAGCGACCCCAGCCTGGTCGAGCTGAACCCGGTCGGGTCCAGCAGTTCGGCGAGCTCGAGTTCGGCCAGCAGCCCGACCGGCAGCCCCAGCGCGCCGGTGAGCATCGTGCACACGCCGAACCCGTCCAGCTCCGCGCCGGCGCCGTCGTCCAGCACTCCCGCCCCGCCGCCGCCGAGCTCCAGCACTCCGGCACCGCCGCCGCCCACCAGCTCCGCGCCGGCACCGACCGGCTACCACCTGGTCTGGTCGGACGACTTCAACAGCATCAACACCAGCAAGTGGAACGTCCGCAACAACAGCTGGGCGCACAACGAGGAGTCGATCGACACCTCGCGGCCGCAGAACGTCTTCATCAACAACGGCGCGCTGACCCTGCGGGCGATCAACGAGACCTACACGGTGAACGGCACCACCCGGCAGTACACCTCGGGCTACCTCGACACCATCGGCAAGGAGTCCTGGCAGTACGGCCGGATCGAGATGCGGGCCAAGCTGCCCACCGCGCAGGGTATGTGGCCGGCGTTCTGGCTGCGGGACGACAGCGGTCTCGGCGAGCTCGACATCATGGAGGCGGTCGGCGGCCTGAACACCAAGACCGTGCAGACCGTGCACCAGTCCACCAACGGCGACATGGCCAAGGCCGGGCATGAGAACACCCTGGCCAGCGGCAGCAACGCCGACTGGCACGTCTACGCGGTGGACCGCGAGCCGGGCTTCATGAAGTGGTACATCGACGACAAGCTGGTGTTCTCGGTGACCAGCACCCAGTACAGCTGGCTGGAGTCGGCGTTCGCCTCGCCGATGAACATCCGGCTGAACCTGCAGGTCGGCGGCTCGATGCCGGCCTACTACCAGAAGCCGGTAATGGGTGCCCCGCTCGGCGCCAGTGACTACACGATCGACTACGTGCGGGTCTACCAGAAGTAACCGCCAGTCCCGCCGGCGTTCACCGGCACTTGACATATGCTCTCGTCCATCGGCCGACTCGGCCGGTGGACGGGGGCATTTGTCATGGTCGGACCCAGCAGCCCGCGGCCCGGCAGGCCCGGGGGCCGGCGATGACCGACACCCTGATCAGGTCGCCCGAGCGGCCCAGTCGCCGCAAGCCCGTCCTGATCACCGCGCTGGTGGTGGTCCTCGCGGCACTGGTCGGAATCGGGGTCGCCGTCTGGCGGTCCCAGCGCCCCGGCTGGCGGCTGGCCTGGTCGGACGAGTTCACCGGTGGTCACCTCGACCCGGCCCGCTGGCAGATCGAGGACCGTTCCACGTTCGGCAACGGGAACAAGGAACTCGCCTGCCTGATGAACCAACCGCAGAACCTGCGGGTCGCCGGCGGCACGCTGCGGCTGACCGCGGTGCGGGAGCAGACCCCGGTGACCTGCGGCGACAACGACACCCGGTTCCCGTCCGGACGGAACTACACCTCGGCGATGGTGAGCACCAGGGGCAAGGAGGCCTGGCACGAGGGCCGGTTCGAGATCCGGGCCAAGCTGCCGCTGACCCCGGGGGTGTCCCAGGGGCTGTGGCCGGCCTTCTGGTTGCGTCCGGACTCCGGCACCGGCGACGGCGAGCTGGACGTGCTGGAGGCGATCGGCACCGCCAACCCGAACGACCCCGAGGCGCACACCATCCACCAGACCCTCTGGTACGACGAGAACGGCACCAAGCCGAAGCAATCGACGGTGGTGACGGTGCCGGGCAGCGGGCCGGCCGGCGGCTTCCACACCTACGCGGTGCAGTGGCGCAACGGCACCATGGCCTGGTTTGTCGACGGCAAGCGGACCTTCTACCGGGACCTGGCCAGCACCCCCTGGCTGGACGAAGCGTTCGCCGGCCGGTTCTTCCTGCGACTGAACCTGGCGGTCGGCGGCACCTTCCCCGGATCGCCGACCCCGGCAACCCGTTTACCGGCGTCGATGGTGGTCGATTGGGTCAAGGTGTACCAGTGGCGCGGCTGAGACGAACCGGCGACGTGACTGAGCGTTCGAGCAGGCGAGGAGGAACGGGGCAGCGGTGACGGCATCAGGCGCGGTGAACGGTCAGCAGGCGGCCGGCTGGCGCAGTCCGGACGGCCCGTGGCCGGCGGTCACCGCGGTGATCCCGACCAAGGACCGGCCGGAGCTGCTGGCCCGGGCGGTGCAGTCGGTGATCGACCAGGACTATCCCGGCGACATCGAGGTGCTGGTGGTCTTCGACGGCACCGAGCCGGTCGAGCCCGCGGTCCGGCTGCGGTCCGGACGCACCCTGCGCGCCCTGGTGAACAACCGCACTCCAGGGCTGGCCGGCAACCGCAACACCGGCTACCTGGCCGCCACCGGCGACCTGGTCGGCTCCTGCGATGACGACGACGAGTGGCTGCCGAGCAAGTTGCGGGTGCAGGTGACGCTGCTGCGCGCCCAACCGACCGCCAGCGCCGCCGCGTCCGGCTTCTACTACAGCTACCGGGGCAAGGACCTGCCGCGGGAGGCCGAGCTGCCGCTGCTGCGGTTCGACGACCTGCTCAACGACCGGCACCTGGAGGCCAACGCCTCCACCTACCTGATCCCGCGGCGGTCGCTGCTGGACGACATCGGGCTGGTGGACGAGCAGCTGCCCGGCAGCTACGCCGAGGACTACGAACTGCTGCTGCGGGCGGCCCGGCTCGGCCCGATCGCCTGCGCCCCACAGCCGCTGTCGCGGGTGTACCTGCACGACAGCTCGTTCTTCGCCAGCCGCTGGCAGACGATCCACGACGCGCTGCTCTACCTGCTCGACCAGGTTCCGGAGTTCCGCCGGGACCCGGCCGGCCTGGCCCGGATCGAGGGCCAGATCGCCTTCGCCAACGCCGCCCTGGGGCGCCGGTGGGACGCCGCCCGGTGGGGCGTCCGGTCGCTGCGCCGGTCCCGTACCGCCCGGCAGAGCTACGCCGCGCTGGTGGTCGCCACCGGCCTGGTCAGCGCCGACCGGGTGCTGGCCACCGCTCGCCGGTTCGGGCGGGGGATCTGAGCCGGTGACGACCCCGCGAGCACCGCAGCTGCCGGCCTGGCCGGTGTACCTGCTGTTCGCGGCGTACCCGCTGTGGTGGGTGGGTGGCCTGGCGGCCTTCGCCGGCATCATCGTCTCGATCCCGATGGTGCTGCTGCTGATGCAGCGCCGCCGGGTGGAACTGCCGCCGGCCTTCGGCCTCTGGGTCGGTTTCGTGGTCTGGGCCTGCGCGGCCGCGCTCGCGCTGTCCAGCGGTACCAAGCTGATCGGGTTCGCGACCAGGGCCAGCAACTACGTCGGCTCCGCGGTGGTCTTCGTCTACGTCTACAACGCGCGGGAACGGCTCACCGACCGTCGGGTGCTCGGCGCGTTGACGGTGTTCTTCGCCTTCGTGGTGTTCGGTGGCTACCTCGGCATGGTGGCGCCGCACGGCAGCCTGCGAACCCCGGTCGAGTCGTTGCTGCCGACCAACATCGCCCGCAACGAGTACGTGCACGCGCTGGTGCACCCGTCGTTCGCCGAGGTGCAGCAGCCGTACGGCTCACCCCGCGCCTTCTACCGGCCGAGCGCGCCGTTCCCCTACACCAACAGCTGGGGCTGCAACGTGGCGCTGCTGGTGCCGCTGGTGATCGCCGGGCTGACCCTGACCCGGCGCCGGCTCCGTCCACTGATCCTGGTGTTGCTGGCTGCCGCCTGCCTGCCGGCGTTCGCCACCCTCAACCGGGGGATGTTCCTGGCACTCGGCATCGTGCTGGCGTACGCCGCGATCCGGCTGGCCTTGCGCGGCCAGCTGATCCCGCTGGTCACCATCGTTGCCGGCGCGCTGGCCGGGGTGGTCGCCGCGGTGTCGAGCGGGGTGCTGGCAAGCCTGCAGTCCCGGCTGCACTACAGCCAGACCAACGTCGGCCGGCAGACGATCTACCGGGAGGCGTTCGACGGCGCGCTGCAGTCACCGGTGTTCGGACACGGCGCCCCGCAGCCGTCGCAGACCCTGGACATCTCGATCGGCACCCAGGGCCAGGTCTGGAACGTCATGTTCAGCTACGGCTTCGTGGCGCTGGCGCTGTTCCTGGGCTGGTTCCTGACCGCGGTCTGGCTCAGCCGCCGGGCACCCGGCCAGGCCGGGATCTGGGTGCACGCCACCCTGTTCGTCAGCTTCCTGACCTTCTTCTACTACGGCTACGACGGCATCCAGCTCACCGTGGTGATGGTGGCGGCGGCGCTGGCGTTGCGGCCCGCGCTCAGCCGAGCCGAGCGCCGGCAGCTGGCCGGCGTGGGCCGGGCCGCCCAGCCCGTCTGATCACCGCGCCCGATCAGTCCGAGGCCTGGTTGCCCAGCCGGTGCCAGCGGCGAGCCGGCGCTCGGCCGCGGCTCGGCCGGCGGGCCATCAGCGCGGCGACGGCGGCCTCCAGCCGGGCGACGGTGGCCGGCACGTCGTTGGTCTCGCCGGTGGCCAGGAAGTCCGCCGGCCGTTCCAGCGCCCGGTCCAGCGCGGCGTGCAACTGCTCGCGGGTGTGTGCCGGCACGACCAGGCCACGGCCGGCCAGCTGATCGGTGAAGGCCACCTGGTGGTCGTCCACCACCTCGTCCAGCTTGGCCAGCCGGGGCACCACGATCGGCAGCCGGCCACTCTCCCGGGCGTCCATGATGCCGCCCGGGCCGCCCTGGGTGACCACCACCGCGGCCTGCCGCAGCAGCTCCAGCACCTCGTCCCGCGGCCGGATGGTGAAGCCCTCGGCGCCGGTCATCGGCCTGCTGGCGCCGTGCTGGACGATCCAGCGGAACGCGTCCGGCCGCGCCTCCCGCCACGCCTCCAGCCACTCCATCAGCCGGTCGAAGCGGTGATGGTCGGTGCCGACGGTGACCACCGCGAGCTGCTGGGCGCCGGTCACAGCAGCGGTCCGATCACGGTGGCGTCCGGGTACATCGCCAGCTGCTCCGGCCACTGCACCGCGAACAGGTCAGTCACGGGACGGCACAGCCGGCCGGTCAGGGTGGCGCTGTCGATCCGGTCGAACACCTCGATGTAGACCGTCCGGATGCCCAGCAGCTTGGCCAGGTAGAAGATCGGCACCGCGACCCCGGCGCCGGTGGAGACCACCACCTCCGGACGGAACTCGCGCAGCACCCGCCACGCCATCCCGAAGTTGCGGATCAGGTTCGGCAGGTTGCGGGTGGTCGGGTGGTGTGCCCAGCTGGTCCGCTCACCGGCCAGCAGCGCGTGCGCGTCCGGCTTGTCGAAGGTGACCCAGTGCCGTTCGTGCTGGGACCACCAGGGACGCAGCGCGACCAGCTGGCCGAGGTGACCGCCGGTGGAACCGGCGAGCAGCACCCGCACCGGGTTACTTGCCCTTGGCCGCGCTGGCGGCCGGCCGGCGCTCGCCGCCGAGCCGGGCGGCCGCCTCGGGCTGCTCCGGTGGGCGGCCGGCCGGAACCCGACCGGTCCGGGACGGAGCCACCGCTACCTTCGGGTCGGTCGGCCGGTTCGGCTGGGCCGACCGCGAGCGACGCGCCGGCCGAAACCGGCGACCCGGCAGCCAGGACCGGTAGCCGAGCAGCACCGCACCCGAGATGGTGGTGCCGACCTGCGCCAGGTGCTGGGCCAACCGCTCCAGGCCCAGGTGGGTCGTCCGGTTGCGGTACACCAGCACCACCGCATCGTCGGCGAGCTGGCCGAGCCGCAACGAGGTGCTGGGCAGCTCGATGTTGACGCCGTCCAGCACCACCATGTCGGCCTGTTCCAGCAGCGCGTCCAACTCGTCGCCGCTGCCGCGCAGGGTGGCGCCGAGCCGTACCTCGTCCCCGAGGTCGAGCACGGTCAGCCCGTCCACCACGGTGGACTCGGCCAGCGAGTCGGCCAGCCGCCCGGCCCGGGCCGAGAAAGCCACTCCGAGCAGTTCGGCGGCCGGCCGCACCGCGTCGTGCGGACCGGCCAGCACGGTACGCAGGCCCTGCAGCGCGAACGTCGCCGCCAGGTTCATCGGCGCCAGGCTGCTGCCCTCCCGGCCGGTGCAGCACAGCATGACGACCCGGCTCTCCGGATCGTCCGACGACACCGTCGCCGCCACCGTCCGGTAGGCGTCGGCCTCGGCGCCGCGCGGGTCGGCGACCGCCGCCAGGCTGGCTGGCCAGCCGGCTCCGCTCGCCTCCACCGAGGCCGCCTCCGCCAGCACCGGCGCGCCCAGGCTGGCCTCCAGGTCGGCCTTTGCCCGCACCCGGTCGTCCCGCCGGTCCCTGGTCACCGCGAACACGATGCCGACCAGCAGGCCGACCAGCAGGCCGGCGGCCAGGTAGAGGTAGGGCTTGGGGGCGCTGGGTCCGGTCGGAACGGCCGCCTGCCCGGCTACCTGACCCGGCGTGATCACCGTGGTGCGGTAGCTGTTCAGCTGCGTCTGCAACTGCTGGACTTGCGACTGCACCGAGCCGATGGCGCCCTGCGACTTCAGTGTCTTCAGGCTGCCCTGCAGGGTCGCCACCTGGTCGGAGATGCGGGAGATCCGCAGCTGCAGGTCGGCCTGGGCGGTCGCCCGGCGGTAGTCGAGGTAGGCATTGGCGAAGGCGTTCGCGCCGCGGGCCGCGCCCTGGGCCGAGCTGGAACTGAAGGTGATGTTGAGTACCTGGCTGCTCAGCGGGGACGTGACGTTGACGTGCTGCACCAGGTCGTCCGGGGTGCCGGCGAAGCCGATCCGCTGGGCCGCGTCGGCGGCCACCGAGGACGAGGTGGCGATCTTGGCCTCGGTGATCGTGTTGACGCCGTTGTTCGAGTTCGAGGACCCGGAGTTGGTCGGCAGGGTGGGGGTGATGTCGACCACCGCGGTCGATTGGTAGGTCTTAGCGGTGCTGGCCAGCATCGCCGCGCTGGCCAGCACGCCGAGCAGCACGCAGGCCAGCAGGGCGAACCAGTGCCGGCGCAGGATCGCGAAGAACTGCCCGACGGTCACCACCGACTGGCCGTGGCCGGCGGACCCGAACCTGGCCCGCTCACTGCCATACCGGCGGCTCGCCGGCCCGGTCGCGGCAACTCGCCGGCGGCGGTGTGCCGCCCCACCGGTCGACGTCCGCGATTCGCGATCGGACACCTTGCCCCCCTCTTCGCGCCGGTCGCGCCGGCGCCAGCCGGAGCGCTGCCCCGGTCGCTGGCCCCCTCGACGACGGTCGGTCAACTTTACGTTATCTACCCTGACAGCTCGGCAGCTATGTCAAATTCCTGTGGGGTTCCTCAGGACGGGGCAGGCTGGGCGTCCGGCACCGCGCGTCGCCGAGGGCGCAGCGCCTCCAGCAGGACCGTGATCCCGAACAGCTCGCGGCGGTGCCAGGCCACCGGCAGGAACGCCGCCAGCCCCACCAGCACGCTGGCCAGCAGCGCCGGCAGCGAGCTGCCCACCAGCAGCCGGACCACCAGTGGCAGCACCCCGAAGCAGGCCACCGCCAGCGCGCCGGCCGCCGCGATGCCGGTCAGCCGACCGCCGATCCGCATGCCCCAGCGCACCTGGCCGAACGCCAGGCAGCTGTCCAGCACGATGGTGATCGCCCAGGCGATCGCGGCGCCGGTGATGCCCAGGTGCGGCACCAGCAACAGGTTGGCCGCCACGTTGATCGCCAGGCTGGCTGCCTTGTCGGCAAGCACCCAGGTGCTCTTGCCGCCCATGAGCAGCACGGTGCCGACGTTGCCGGCGGCCAGGTTCACCAGCATCGCCAGGCACAGGATGGTCATCGCGGTGGCACCGGACGGGTAGGACGGCCCGAAGATCCGCAGTACGGTCGGCGCGAACGCCGCCATCACGAGGTACAGCGGCCAGGAGCTGAGCACCACCCACTGCGAGGCGGTCCGGTACATCTGGCTGACCCGCTCGGTGTCCTGCCGGGCCAGCGCGCCGCTCACCTCGCCGGCGATGGCCAGCCGCAACGCCTGCAACACCAGCGTCCCGGAGGTGATGAACCGGCTGGCGGCGGCGTAGATGGCCGCCTGGGCGGCGGACACCAGGGTGGCGACCAGTAGCACGTCCAGCCAGTTCAGCAGGATTTCCATGATGCTCGAGGTACCTCGCGCGGTGGTGAATGCCCAGTATTCGCGGGCAATTCCGTCAATCGGCTGGGTGCGTTCGGGCCACGCCCAGCGCCGCCCGTACCAGCGGCGCAGGCTGGCCGCCACGATCACCGCCGACACTGCCAGCGCGATCAGCAGCGGCACCAGCCAGGCCACCACCACCAGCCACAGCGGACTGCCGGCGGCGATGGCGATGCCGACCAGCACCGGTCGCAGGAACGGCACGCCGAGCTGCTGCACCAGCACGTAGTTGCGGACGCTGCCGAACGCCCGGGTGCACTCGACCGCAGCCACCTCGAGGGTGCCGGGCAGGAACAGCAGCGCGAGCACCCGGAAGCTGCCGAGCGCGGCCGCCGCGTTGTCGTGCCCGACGTGCGCCGCCAGCTGCGGGGCGGCGAACCACAGCCCGAGGCTGCCGAGGGCGCCGAGCACCGCGACCGGGACGAACGCCACCACCAGCAGCGCCGGGATGTCGGCCGCCCGGTCCAACGCCTGGAACCGCGGCACGAACCGGACCAGGCCGGCGCCGACGCCGAACGAGAGGAAGGTCTGCAGCACGATGAACACCGCGGTGGCGCTGAAGAACTGACCGGCGCTGGTGGTGGTCAACCCGTGGGTGACCACCAGGGTCAACACGAAGCCGAAGATCGAACCGGCGCCGGTGCCGAGCACCGCGAACGAGCCGCCCCGGGCCACGCCGGTCAGCGGATGGCCGCCGCTCGCCCGCCCGGCGGTCACCCGGGTTGCCGATCCAGCGCCAGCAGGCTGCGGTAGGCCCGGCTCAGCGAGCGGGCCGCGAACAGCGCCGTGCACAGTGCCAGCAGCGCGTACGCCCAGAGGAACGCCCGGTGCCAGCCGAGCAGCACGAACGCCAGGCCGAGCGTGCCGTGGTCGAGCGGCAGCAGCAGCAGCGAGGTCAGCAACCCCGAGCCGGCGCCACCCTTGATGACACTGCCCTTGATGGCGCTGCCCAGCAGCTGGTCACGCAGCATCATGCCGAAGAACTGGGTGATGTTGGCGATGCAGAACCCGAACGGCAGCGCCAGCGCCCACCACGACACCTCGAAGAACCGCAGCACGCTGACCGCGACCGCCAGGTGCAGCGAGGTCAGCTTGGCGACGTCCACCACGTGGTCCAGCCACTCGCCGGACTTGCTGCCGCCGCCGCGGACCCGAGCCAGCTGGCCGTCCGCCGAGTCGAGGGCGTAGCCGAGCAGCAGCAGCACCGCGACCAGCACCCCGATCGGCACCGTCGGCCGGGCCAGCAGCAGCACCGCGATGCCGGCGAACGAGCTGAGCCCGCTCAGCACGGTGACGCCGGTCGGGGTCAGCCCGAGGGCGAAGGCGAGCACCGCCAGCCAGCCGCCGGCCCGGCGATTGACGAAGCGCAGGTAAGCCGGAACCGAGGCGGTCGACTTCTGCGCGCCGGCCAACCGGCGCCGCGCGGTGCCGAGCCGGCTGCCGAACCCGGTCAGGTCGCCGGTGCCGGCGATCGGTTTGCCTTCGATCATCCGCTGCCCGTTCTTGGAGTGGATTTCTACGGAATGCCGCTGGTGCTCGCGGTGGTTTCGCGGTTCCGTATTCCGATCGGCATCTGAGGACGGTCCGACAGGCCGGATGACAGCGCTGCCAGAAGACTCTAATCTTAACAACATCTGCACGCGGGTACAGCCCGAGCGTGTCAGCTGTGAACGGGGGGTAATGGTGACGGAAAGCCTTCGTCAAGGACGGGTCGGCTATGCGCCCGGCGTCTTCGACATGTTCCACATCGGCCACCTGAACATCCTGCGCAATGCCCGGTTGGGTTGTGACCATCTGATCGCCGGGGTGGTCTCGGACGAGCTGGCGGCCCGGGCCAAGGGCCGGCCACCGGTGATCCCGCTGGCCGAGCGGCTGGAGATCGTCCGGGCCATCAAGTTCGTCGACGAGGCGGTCTGCGAGGACCTGCCGACCAAGATCGAGATGTGGGAGAAGCTGCGCTTCGACGTCATCATCAAGGGCGACGACTGGCGGGGCACCGAGAAGGGCGACCGGCTGGAGAAGGAGTTCGCGCCGCTCGGCGTGGAGGTCTTCTACCTGCCCTACACCGTGCACACCTCGAGCACCATGCTGCGGCAGGCGCTCGGCGCCGAGATCGCCCGGTCGGCCGGCGGCTGAGGTTTCCGCGGCTGGATCTCCGCAGTTGGGCGTCGGAGGCTGGCTGGTCAGCCGCAGGACGGCTCTCGCACCGTCACCGTCACCGGCTGCACCGCCGGCTGCTTGAGCAACTGCACGCTGCCGGTGGTGGGGGGCTCCGCCGCGGTGACGGTGATCTGCGAGCTGGCGCCGCGGGGTAGTTCCAGCGGCAGGGTGAACACGGTCAGCCCGTGCTCGGTGCCCGGCGCCACGATCGTCGGCCGGCCGTTGACGGTGACCGCGGTGATCCGGGCGCCAGGGGTGCCGTAGTAGCTCACCAGCACCTTGTCGTCGCCGGGCTTCGTGGGATAGCCCGGGTGGTCGGCGCGCAGCGTGACGTAGCTGGGCAGCCGGCGGTCCGGCGCGTCGTTGTCGATCGTGAAGGTTGCCACGCTGCGGCCGGCGCTGCCGCAGCCAGTGCGCTGGTAGCTCATCGTGCGGTGCAGGTAGTAGTCGAGCTTGCCGCCGGTGGCGTTCACCGTGGTGAAGCCGGCGAACGGCCGGTAGCTGGGAACCAGCACCCCCCCGAACGAGGTCTGCCGGAGCTGGCCCTCGACCGCCGGGTCGGCGCTCCAGACCAGCAACCGGCGCTGGGCCGCTCCCTTCAGCGCGGCCCGGACCAGGTCTGGCGAGCCGTGCGCGGTGAGCAACCGCTGGGCCACGCCGGTGGCGATGTCGATGAGTTCGGCCTTGCGTCGGGCGGTATCCGGATAGCGCTGGTAGAGCGTCTTCTGGGTCAGCGGCACCACGGTGTTCGCGGTGATCTGCTCACCGCCGGCGGTGTGCGCCGGCCCGGTGACGGTGAGCAGGTACGACAGCGCGGTCGGGTCGATGGCGATCGCGCCGTCCACCCGCTCGCCGCTCTTCGCCTGCCACATCGCCGCCCAGATCCGGGCGGCGTCGCTGAAGTCGGGGCTGATGGTGGAGTTCTGGTAGGTGTTCGCCGGGTCGGCGCCCCGGTACCGCTGCTGGTATTCCGGGCCCAGGTCGAGTCCGGTGCGGACGCCGACCAGCGCGGTGTCGCTCTCATAGCGCTCGAAGGCCAACCGGCCGTGGTCGGCGGTGGCGATCACGAAGGCGCCCGGGATGCCGCCCAGGCCGCGGGATTCGGCCTCGTTCTCCAGGCCGACGAAGTACCGCTGCTTGCCGTCCGCGCCCAGCAGCCGGGGGAGCAGCGTGGACACCCGGTGGATCGAGTCCAGCTGGCCGCGCAGGGTGGTCAGGTCGGACCGGAACGACCGGGTGGTCCGGTCGACCGGGCTGAGCCAGGTGCGGGCCGGCAGCGCGTCGACCTGGTCGGACGCGCTCGCCAGGGTGTGCTGGGCCCGGTCCAGCACCGGGGCGGCGGCGGCCAGGGCCGGCAGCCGGACGCTGCCGTGGTCGACCAGGCTGCTGCCGCTGAGCTGCCCGGCGACCTGGACCAGCGGGCTGAGCACGCCGGCCGACAGCGCGTCGAGCTGGGCGGTGCAGCCGCGGACCGCGACCGCCGGGCGGCCGAGCCAGGGCAGCTTGCCGGCGAGCCACCAGGCCGGGCCGGTGGTCAGCCGGTGCGCCCGGTGCGCGTGCCCGGCCAGGTCAGCCGCCTGGCGCTCGGCGGCGGTGAGGTCTCCGGCCGCCATGCTGGACTTCACCCGGCCGACGTCGTGCTGCGCGGCACTGGCCTGCTGGCGGGCCAGCAGGCCAGTGGCGACCAGCCAGCCGAGGGCGGCCAGCAGGATCAGGACCGGGATCGACCAGCCCAGCCGCCGGAGCGTCCGGCGCCGCCGGCTCAGCGGCATCGAGCGCCGGCGGCCGGGGAGGCGCTCAGGAGTGCCGACGACGACCCTGCACCAGCAGCAGCACGCCACCCACCAGCAGCACGACCGCGATCGCGGCGGCGCCGAGCACGTGGGCGCCGGTGTTCGGCAGCGAACCGCTTCCGGAGCTGTGCACGCTGGCCGGCAGCACGGTGCCGGTGCTGCCGGTCTCGCCACGGCTGGTGGTCAGCGCGGCCACGTCCATGCCGGCGGTGCAGCCGCTGCCGGTGCCGACCAGGTGGCCGCTGCCGGCGCCCATCGTGGTGGCGAAGCTGCCCGAGCCGTTGGTGCTGACGACGCCGGACGCGGAGCCGAGCGACAGCGACACCGGGCTGTTGGCGCCGAAGCCGGTGCCGGTCACCGTGGTGCTGTTTCCGTTGGAGACGCCCGAGACGTGGCAGGACGGCGCGGGCGGGTAGCTGGAGGCGGCCGAGGCCGGACCGGCCAGGCCGACCAGCGCGAGCAGGCCGGCGACCGCGACGAGCAGCAGCCCGGCGGAGGCGGAGCGAGCGGAGCGGGTGGTGGCGCGGCCAGCGGTCCGCGTCGACGTTTCGGTCTGCATGGTGTCTCCGGTCTGCATCATGGGCCCCACGTGTGTCTCCACGTGATCATGTGGCGCTGATGCTAATCCAACTTCGTTCTAACATCCAACCTCCGAAGCTATTTGCTCCGTTCCGGTTTCCCCTTGTGCAATAAACCAATACTCAACGGAGTGTCTCCGTCACCGTCAGTGATGGAAGTGCCTTGTCGGAGGCGCTGCGTAATCTGGTCTCACACCCCCCGCCGCTCTGGTCGGGGGCTCGACGTGCTGCCGTTCCGGTGGCTCGTCCCTGGCAGATCCGCCCTGGCATAGAGGTATTGCTGAAGATGAGCTTGTCCGGATTGATCGACGAGGCGATCGCTGCCGACCCGGCCCTGGCCACGCTGCGCGAGCAGGTGGGAACGCCGGCGCTGGCCCTGGCCGGTCCGGCCGCACTGCGCCCGCTGGCGGTCGCCGCACTCGCCGCCACCGGCCGCACCGTGCTGGCGGTCACCTCCACCGGCCGGGAGGCCGAGGACCTGGTGCAGGCGTTGCAGTCCCTGGTGCCTCCGGACGCGGTGGCGCTCTATCCGGGCTGGGAGACGCTGCCGCACGAGCGGCTCTCGCCCCGGGCCGACACCATCGGCCGCCGGCTGGCGGTGCTCCGCCGGCTGCGGCACCCCAGCACTGGAGACGTCGCCGACCCGACCACCGGCCCGTTGCGGGTGGTCGTCGCTCCGGTCCGGTCGGTGCTGCAGCCCCAGGTGCCCGACCTCGGCGAGCTGGAACCGGTCAGCATCGCCATCGGCGACGCCGGCCGGGAGCTGTCCGAGATCGTCGAGGCGCTGGTGGCGGCCGGCTATGCCCGGGTCGAACTGGTCGAGAAACGCGGGGACTTCGCGGTTCGCGGCGGCATCCTCGACGTCTTCCCGCCGACCGAGGAGCACCCCCTGCGGGTCGAGTTCTGGGGTGACGAGGTCGAGGAGGTCCGCTACTTCAAGGTGGCCGACCAGCGGTCGCTGGAGATCGCGCCGAACGGGGTCTGGGCGCCGCCGTGCCGGGAGCTGATGCTCACCGAGTCGGTGCGCGCCCGGGCCGGCGCGCTGCTGGCCGAGCATCCGGAGCTCGGCGAGTTGCTGGAGCCGATCAGCCAGGGCAGCCACGTGGAGGGCATGGAGTCGCTGGCGCCGGTGCTGGTCGAGGAGCTGAAACTGGTGCTGCACGAGTTCCCGGCCGGCAGCCACCTGCTGATCTGCGACCCGGAGCGGGTCCGGGCCCGGGCGGCCGACCTGGTGGCCACGTCGGAGGAGTTCCTGGCGGCCTCCTGGGCAGCCGCCGCCGGCGGCGGCAAGGCGCCGGTCGACCTCGGCGCCGCCTCGCTCCGATCGCTGGACGAGGTGGTCGCCGACGCCGCCCGGCTGGGACTGCCCTGGTGGACGCTGTCGCCGTTCACCACCGACGCCGAACTGGTCGACGTCACCGAGCAGGTGGCCGTCACCTCGGCGTTCGAGTCGGCACCGGCCTATCGCGGTGACACCGAGTCGCTGCTGTCCGACCTGCGCGGCTGGCTGGCCGACGGCTGGCGGGTCGGCCTGGTCTTCGATGGCCACGGCACCGCCGAGCGCGCGCTGGAACGGCTGCGCGGCGCCGACCTGCCGGCCCGGATAGTGCCGACCATCGACGCCCTCGACCCGTCCGTCGTCTCGATCAGCACCGGCTGCCTGGCCAGCGGGCTGGTCTCGGCGGCCGGCCGGCTGGCGGTGCTGACCGAGGCCGACCTGACCGGTCAGCGCGGCACCACCAGCATGGACAAGTCCCGCATGCCGTCCCGGCGGCGCAACGCCATCGACCCGATCCAGCTGCAGAGCGGCGACTTCGTGGTGCACGAGCAGCACGGCGTCGGCCGATACGTCGAGATGGTGCGGCGGACCATCAACGGCGGTGAGCGGGAGTACCTGATCATCGAGTACGCGCCGGCGAAGAAGGGCCAGCCGGGCGACCGGCTGTTCGTGCCGACCGACGCGCTCGACCAGGTGACCAAGTACGTCGGCGGCGAGGCGCCCTCGCTGTCCCGGCTGGGCGGCGCCGACTGGGCCAAGACCAAGGGCCGGGCGCGCAAGGCGGTCAAGGAGATCGCGGCCGAGCTGATCAGGCTGTACTCGGCGCGGATGGCTACCAAGGGCTACGCGTTCGGGCCCGACACCCCGTGGCAGCGGGAGCTCGAGGACGCCTTTCCCTACGTCGAGACGCCGGACCAGTTGGCCGCCATCGACGAGGTGAAGGCCGACATGGAGAAGCAGCTGCCGATGGACCGGGTGATCTGCGGTGACGTCGGCTACGGCAAGACCGAGGTGGCGGTGCGGGCCGCGTTCAAGGCGGTGCAGGACGGCAAGCAGGTGGCGGTGCTGGTGCCCACCACGCTGCTGGCCCACCAGCACCTGCAGACCTTCACCGGCCGGATGAGCCAGTTTCCGGTGACGATCAAAGAGCTTTCCCGGTTCACCCCGGGCGCCGAGGTGGACCAGATCATGGCCGGGGTTGCCGACGGCAGCGTCGACATCGTGATCGGCACCCACCGGCTGCTGCAGCAGACCGTCCGGTTCAAGGACCTGGGCCTGGTGATCGTCGACGAGGAGCAGCGGTTCGGCGTCGAGCACAAGGAATACCTGAAGTCGATGCGCACCGCGGTGGACGTGCTCACCATGTCCGCCACCCCGATCCCGCGCACCCTGGAGATGTCGCTGACCGGCATCCGCGAGATGACCACCATCCTCACCCCGCCGGAGGAACGGCACCCGATCCTGACCTTCGTCGGGGCGTACGACCCGCGCCAGATCTCGGCGGCGATCCGCCGCGAGCTGCTGCGGGACGGCCAGGTGTTCTACATCCACAACCGGGTGGAGTCGATCAACCGGGCGGCGGCCAAGCTGGCCGAGCTGGTGCCGGAGGCGCGGATCGCGGTGGCGCACGGGCAGCTGGGCCAGGACGCGCTGGAGAAGATCATGGTCGGTTTCTGGCAGAACGACTACGACGTGCTGGTGTCGACCACGATCGTCGAGTCGGGGCTGGACATCCCCAACGCCAACACCCTGATCGTGGAACGGGCCGACACGTTCGGGCTCTCCCAGCTGCACCAGATGCGCGGCCGGGTCGGCCGGGCCCGGGAGCGCGGCTACGCCTACTTCCTCTACCCGCCCGAGAAGCCGCTGACCGAGCTGGCGCACGACCGGCTGGCCACCATCGCCCAGCACACCGAACTCGGCGCGGGCATGCAGGTCGCCATGAAGGACCTGGAGATCCGCGGCGCCGGCAACCTGCTCGGCGGCGAGCAGTCCGGCCACATCGCCGGGGTGGGCTTCGACCTCTACGTCCGGCTGGTCGGCGAGGCGGTCGCCGAATTTCGCGGCGAGCAGGAGGAAACCTTCACCGAGGTCAAGGTCGACCTGCCGGTGGACGCCAACCTGCCGGTGGACTACCTGCCGGGGGAGCGGCTGCGACTGGAGGCCTACCGCTCGCTGGCGGCGGCCACCAGCAACGAGCAGGTGGACGCGGTGCGGCTGGAGTTGCTCGACCGGTTCGGCCCGCTGCCGCCGGAGGTGGACAACCTGCTGGCGGTGGCCCGGTTCAAGGTGGTGTGCCGCAAGTACGGCATCACCGAGGTGTCGCTGCAGGGGCAGTCGGTGCGGTTCTCGCCGGTCGCGCTGCCCGAGTCGGCGCAGATCAGGTTGCAACGGCTCTACGACAAGACCCTCTACAAGCCGGCGGTCTCCACGATGGCGGCGGCCCGGCCGAAGGGCGTGGTGAAACCGGACGGGTCGTTCTCGGTGGCCAAGTTCGGCGGCGAGCCGCTGCGCGACCAGCCGCTGCTGACCTGGTGCGTCGAGCTGCTCGACACGGTGCTTGGCCCGGTGCTGCAAGCGGTGCTGGCGAACTGAGATGGCCCTCGAACTGGTCGAACTGCTGGTGCCGGACGCGACCGGCTGGCGCGCCTGGCTGGCCGAGCACCACGCGGCCTCGCCGGGGGTCTGGCTGGTGCTGACCAAGAAGGGCGGCACGGTGACCGCACTCGACTACGCCGCCGCGCTGGACCACGCGCTGTGCTTCGGGTGGATCGACGGCCAGGTCGGGCGCCGGGACACCGAGACGATGCGGCAGCGGTTCACCCCTCGCCGGCCGCGCAGCGCCTGGTCGAGGCGCAACGTCGAGCACGTGGCGCGGTTGACCGCGGCCGGGCTGATGATGCCGGCCGGGTTGGCCGCGGTCGAGGCGGCCCAGGCCGACGGCCGCTGGCAGGCCGCCTATGCCGGTCCGGCAGCGGCCGAGCTGCCGGACGACCTGGCCGCGGCGTTGGCCGCCAGCCCGTCCGCCCAGGCGATGTGGGGCGTGCTGACCTCCCAGAACCGGTATGCCATCACCTACCGGGTCGGCCAGGCCAAGCGGGCCGAGACCCGGACCCGCCGGATCGCCGAGTTCGTCGCGATGCTGGAGCGCGGCGAGACGGTCCACCCACAGAAGGCAGCGCACCCGCAGCACGCAGCGCACCCGCAGCACGCAGCACACCCGCAGCAGGCGGCGCATCCGGACGAGGCGGGCGGCGGCTGACGCTCAGGTCGGCCGCTCCCGGCGCGGCAGCTTCGCCACCACCAGCCGGTAGGAATCCTCGATCAACTCCCGCACCTCGTCGTCCGGCACGGTGTCGATGACCAGCCGCACCCAGAGCCGCTTGTCCAGGTACGGTGCCGGGCCGGTCAGTCCCGGAAAGCGCTGGCCGAGCTCCACCACCGCCTCGGCGGTGTTCTTCACCGTGATCGCCGGCCGGCCGTCCACCGAGGCCGGGAACAGGAAGATCTTGGAGCCGACCTTGACCACGTTGTGGCCCTCGCCCCACGGGCTGTCCGGCCAGGCGCCGGGCAGCCCGAGCGCGTACCGCACCGCCTGCTCGGTATCCACCGGTCAGGCATAGCACATGCCCCGCTAGCCGGCCGGCCGGTGCGCGCGTGCGAAACTGGACGTCGAACAGCGCCTGTGATGAGGGAGAAGCCCGACGTGAAGATCCGGTGGCTCGGGATGGTCGGCCTGTGCGCGGTCGGCGCGCTGGCCCTGACCGGCTGCGACACGAAGATCGGCACCGCCGCGGTGGTGAACGGAAGCAAGATCTCCGACTCCGACGTCTCCCGCTACGTGACCTCCGGCGGTGACAACGCCGGCCGGGCGCGCAACCTGGTGCTGGAGTACGAGATCCGGCAGCAGCTCTTCACCGACGCGCTGCGCCGGAAGAACGCGGTGCCCAGCGATGCCCAGCTCAACCAGCTGCACGACCTGGCGATCTCCAACCTGATCGGGCAGCAGGTCAGCGGCGGCCAGGCCGACCAGGTGCTGCGCCGGTCGATGGGGCAGAACGGGCTCAGCGAGGACTTCGCCGGCGTGCTGACCCGGTCCTTCGAGACCGAGCTCGCCTATGCCCGGGCCATCAACGCCAGCCAGGAGGGCGCGGTGGTCACCGACCTGGTCAAGCAGAACATCCCGGTCTCGGTGAATCCCCGGTACGGCTCCTGGGACACCAAGACCTTCACCTTCTCCGGGTTGGGCAGCAAGCAGCTGCCCTCGGTGGTGACTCTCGGCGGCACCCTGCCCGGCGACGCGAAGTCCGCCAACGCGCAGTGACCGAGCCGGGCAGCGGCAGCCAGCGGGCCGGCGACCGGCTGCTCGACGCGGTGCGGGTGATGGACCGGTTGCGCTCGCCCGGCGGCTGCCCGTGGGACGCCGAGCAGACCCACCGGTCGCTGGCGCCGTACCTGCTGGAAGAGGCCTACGAGACGCTCGAGGCGATCGAGACCGGTGACGTACCGGCGCTGCGCGAGGAGCTGGGCGACCTGCTGCTGCAGGTGCTGTTCCACGCCCGGCTGGCCGAGGAGGCCGAACCGGGCTTCGACATCGACGACGTGGCGGGTGACCTGGTCGCCAAGCTGACCCGGCGGCACCCGCACGTGTTCGCCGACGTGAACGCCGACACCGCGGAGCAGGTGGCGGCGAACTGGGACGAGATCAAGCGGGCCGAGAAGCGTCGCGAGTCGGTCACCGACGGCGTGCCGCTCGGCCAGCCGGCGCTGGCGTTGGCGGCCAAGCTGGTGAGCCGATCGGCCAGGGCCGGGCTGCCGGTGCCGCCGCCGGCCGGCGACGGGATCGGTGAGCGGCTGCTGGCGGTGGTCGCCGACGCGGTCGCCGCCGGCATCGATCCGGAGCTGGCGTTGCGCGAGACCGCCCGGACCTACCGGGACGCCGTTCGAGCCGAGGAGCAGCGAGCCCGATGACCAGCCGGCCGCAGGCGGACGACCACCTGACTACCAAGCGCACCGAGCCGCCGACGGTGGCCGACGAGCGCACCCTGCTCACCGGCTTCCTCGACTACCACCGGCAGACCCTGCTGCTGAAGTGCGCCGGCCTGACCCCCGAGCAGCTGCTGGCCCGGGCCACCCCGCCGTCCTCGCTGTCGCTGCTCGGCCTGGTCCGGCACCTGACCATGGTCGAACGGGTCTGGCTGCAGGAGCGGTTCCGCGGTGAGCCGGAGGTCGAGTTCTACGGACCCGGCGACGGCGACTTCGAGGTGACCGAGGCCGACGAGCAGTCGGTGGCCGAGGCGTTCGCCCGGTACACCGAGACGGTGGCGTCCTGCCGCCGGATCGTGGACGGCGCCGACCTCGACGACCTGACCCGGGCCCCGCACCGGCGGACCGGCGAGCACTTCTCGCTGCGCTGGATCCTGATCCACCTGGTCGAGGAGTACGCCCGGCACAACGGGCACGCCGACCTGCTGCGCGAAGCGCTCGACGGCCAGGTCGGCGAGTAGCCGGCGGCCGGCCGGTTAGGCTCGGCACCGTCATCAGTTACCACCGTCACCGTTAGCACCGTCGCTCCGGCAACCGGAGCGCCACCGACGAGAGGACCAGTTGTGGCCAGCATCGAAGCCGTGGGAGCCCGGGAGATCTTGGACTCGCGGGGCAATCCCACCGTCGAGGTCGAGGTCGTGCTGGACGACGGCACCTTCGCCCGCGCCGCGGTTCCGTCCGGCGCGTCCACCGGGGCCTTCGAGGCCGTCGAGCTGCGCGACGGGGACGAGCGCTACGGCGGCAAGGGCGTCCGCAAGGCGGTCGGCGCGGTGCTCGACGACATCGGCCCGGAACTGCTCGGCTTCGAGGCGAGCGAGCAGCGGCTGATCGACGCGGCCCTGATCGACCTGGACGGCACGCCGGACAAGTCGAAGTTCGGTGCGAACGCGATCCTGGGCGTCTCGCTGGCGGTGGCCAAGGCGGCTGCTGCCTCGGCCGACCTGCCGCTGTTCCGGTACCTGGGCGGCCCGAACGCGCACCTGCTGCCGGTGCCGATGATGAACATCCTCAACGGTGGTGCGCACGCCGACTCCAACGTCGACATCCAGGAGTTCATGATCGCCCCGATCGGCGCGCCGACCTTCGCCGAGGCGCTGCAGCAGGGCGCCGAGGTTTACCACGCGCTGAAGGCGGTGCTCAACAGCAAAGGGCTGGCCACCGGCCTCGGTGACGAGGGCGGTTTCGCTCCCAACCTGGAGTCGAACCGGCTGGCGTTGGACGTCATCTCCGAGGCGGTCGGCAAGGCCGGCCTGACCCTCGGCACCGACATCGTGCTGGCGATGGACGTCGCCGCCACCGAGTTCTACCGAGCTGACAGCGACGGCGGACGTTACCACTTCGAGGGTGCCGACCGGACCGCCGACGAGATGGTCGGCTACTACAACGAGCTGATCGCCAACTACCCGATCGTCTCGATCGAGGACCCGATGTCGGAGGAGGACTGGGACGGCTGGGTGTCGCTGACCGGTCAGCTGGACGAGACCATCCAGATCGTCGGCGACGACGTGTTCGTCACCAACCCGGTGCGGCTGGCCCGCGGCATCCAGGCCGGCGCGGCGAACGCACTGCTGGTCAAGGTGAACCAGATCGGCACCCTCACCGAGACCTTCGGCGCGATGGACCTGGCGCACCGGTCCGGCTACTGCTGCATGATGAGCCACCGGTCCGGCGAAACCGAGGACACCACCATCGCCGACCTCGCGGTGGCCACCAACTGCGGGCAGCTGAAGACCGGCGCGCCGGCCCGCTCGGAGCGGGTCGCCAAGTACAACCAGCTGCTGCGGATCGAGGACGAGCTGGACGACGCGGCCCGCTATGCCGGCGCGTCGGCTTTCCCTCGCTACCAGCGGCAGGGAAGCTGATCGTCGCACCATCCGCGATAACGAACGGGAGGCGAGCATGACCGCCCCAACGCCGCGGCAGCCGATGCCCCGGCTGCGCCGGCCGAGCCGGCTGAGCCGTCCGCGGCTGACTGGTCGGACGATGGCCGTCGCCGCGATGGCCCTGTTCCTGGTGGTCATCCTCGCCTCGCCGTTCCAGACCTACCTCAGCCGGCGGGCATCGGTCGCCGGCTCGGAGAAGCAGCAGCGCGACCTGGCCGCCCGGGTGGCGAAGCTGCGCGCCGAGAACGACCTGTGGCAGGACCCCGCCTACGTCGAGCGGCAGGCGCGGGTCCGGCTGCAGTACATCCGGCCCGGTGACACCCTCTACACCGTGCTCGACGCGCACGGCCAGCCGCTGCGGCCGGCCGAGCCCGCCGCCCCGCCGGCCAAGCCGGCCACCGGCGACCACCAGCCGGGCTGGAACACCGTGCTGTGGGCCAGCGTCCACGACGCCGGCAAGTGATCTCCCCGGCTGACGAGCAAGTGGTGGCCGCTCAGCTGGGCCGGCCACCGCGGGCGATCCACGCGGTGGCGCACCGCTGCCCGTGCGGCAACCCGGACGTGGTGGCGACCGAACCGCGGCTGCCGGACGGCACCCCGTTCCCCACCGTCTACTACCTCAGCTGCCCGACCGCCGCCTCCAGGATCGGCACCCTGGAAGCGTCCGGGCTGATGGCCGAGATGACCGTCCGGCTGGCCGAGGACCCGCAGCTGGCCGAGCGGTATCTGGCCGCCCATCAGCGCTACCTCGCCGACCGGGCGGCGGTCGCGACGGCGGCCGGAGTTGGTGAGGTTGCCGAGATCGCCGCGGTGTCGGCCGGCGGCATGCCCAGCCGGGTGAAGTGCCTGCACGTGCTGGTGGCGCACTCGCTGGCCGCCGGCCCGGGGGTGAACCCGCTCGGCGACGAGGCGCTGGCGCTGCTCGGTGAGTGGTGGGCCAATGGCCCGTGCGTACCGCCTGCCGAGAAGGACGGCGCGTGACCCGGGTCGCCGGCATCGACTGCGGTACCAACTCGATCAGGTTGTTGATCGCCGACGCTGATGGCACGGCCGACGCCGCCGGTCTGGTCGACGTGCACCGCGAGATGCGGGTGGTGCGGCTGGGTGAGGGGGTCGACCGGACCGGCCGGCTGGCACCGGCGGCGATCCGGCGCACCGAGCACGCGCTGGCAGATTATGCCGGGTTGATAAGGCAAACCGGCGTCGAACGGGTGCGCATGGTGGCCACCTCGGCATCCCGGGACGCGGCCAACGCCGAGGACTTCACCGCGATGGTGCGTCAGGTGCTGGGCGTGGCGCCCGAGGTGATCACCGGGCTGGCCGAGGCGGAACTCTCCTTCGTCGGTGCGATCACCGGGTTGCCCGGCCTGGCCAGCGCGACCGGTCCGGTGCTGGTCACCGACATCGGCGGCGGGTCCACCGAGCTGGTGCTGGGCAATGCGACCGGCGGCGTCCGCGCCGCGCACAGCATGGACGTCGGCTGCGTCCGGATGACCGAGCGGCACCTGCGCGATGACCCGCCGACCGCGGCCCAGATCAAGGCGACCGAGGCCGACCTGCGGGCCGCGCTGGAGCAGGCCGCCGTCGACGTGCCGGTGGCCGAGGCGGATCGGTTCGTCGGGGTGGCCGGCACCGTCACCACGATCGCGGCGATCGCGCTGCGGCTCACCTCGTACCAGCCGGACGCGATCCACGGCTCGGTGATCGGCTACGCCGAGGTTGCCGAGGTGACCGAACGGCTGCTGGGCCTGCGGCACGCCGAGCGGGCGCGGCTGCCGGTGATGCATCCGGGCCGGGCGGACGTGATCGGCGGCGGTGCGCTGGTGCTGCGCACGATGATGGATTTCCTCGGCGCGGCAGAGGTGATCGTCAGCGAGCACGACATCCTGGATGGCATCGCGCTGTCGCTGATCTGATCCTTCGGGCCTTCGATCGGCCCGGGTTTCAGCCGGCCGGGTGCTTCGGGCGTGGTGACGGGGTGCCGGTGAGCGCTCGCCAGACGGTGTCGGCGCCCTTGGTGGTGAGCAGTTGCGCGGCTGCCGCCCCGACGCCGGTGAGGGCAGACCAGATCAACGCGTCCGGCCAGCCGGTGTCGACCTGCTTGGGATCGACCGGCGGGTTGTCCGGCCGAGCGGTGATCCACAGCCGGGCGATGCCGAGGCTGACCAGCCGGCCGACCGGGATGGCAACCGCCCACGCCACCAGCTTGAACGCGAACCTGCCGCCGGAACCGGCCATCTCGCCACCCCTTCGCACCCCGCCGATGTGGAACCTGCCGCGGACCGGGACTGCCGCGGTAGCCCTGCGGCCAGGGTAGCGGTCGGACGGTGCTGGCTAAGCTGAGCCGGCGAGCCCCCGTAGCCCAATGGCAGAGGCAGCGGACTTAAAATCCGCCCAGTGTCGGTTCGAGTCCGACCGGGGGCACCCGGGTAATCGTCAGCCGGCGCTGGGGATGGGCAGTACCACCCAGACCTCTTTGCCGTCGCTGAGGCTGACGGTGCCCCAGTCGGTCGCCAGCGCGCTGACGATTGCCAGCCCCCGCCCGTTCACGTCGGTGCGTTGGGCGTTCCGCTGCAGCGGGGTGCCGCCGGCGCTGTCCCGTACCCCGAGCTTCAGGCAGTTCGCCTCGAGGGTGAACCCGACGGTGAACCAGGCGCTGCCGGCACGCAGCGAGTTGGTCGCCAGTTCGCTGACCGCCAGCACCGCGTCCGCGGCGAGCGGTTCGGCAACCGCTGACGGCAGTGCGGCATGCAGCGAGCCGGTCAGCCAGTTGCGGGCCTCCGCAACCTGAGCGGGCGCGGCGTCGAAACGCGCGCTGCGCTCGTAGTCCACGGTTACCTCAGCTCACTCGGAGAACCTGCTGCGTGCGCCCGATGCTAGCCGGTGCGGTGAAGCCGGCGGCCGGTGGCCGTTCGCGGCCGGGGTGGCATCGCTATTCTGAGTCCAGGCAGAGGCGGCTCAGCTTGTAGAGAGGCACGACTTGACCGGCATTCCGGAAGTGACCGTCGTCAGCGAGGACGGCACGGCGCGGCTCGTGCTCACCGGCGAGATCGACGTCAGCATCGCTCCCGCAGTGGTCAGTCATGCCGAACAGCTGCTCGCCGGCCGGCCGCGGGCGGTGGTGGTCGACCTGACTGCGGTGACCTTCCTCGACTCGGCCGGGATCGGCGCCCTGGTCGCGCTCAACAACGCCGCGGGCGAGGCCGGAGTTCCTACCGTGCAACTGGTTCCCGGGCCGCCGAACGTGATGCGGGTGCTGCAGATCGTCGGACTGACCGGCGTGTTCGACGTGGTCGGGGAGCCGGGGCACCGCTAGCCGGCAAGACCGGTCCTGGCGGTGTTCCGGTCCGGTGGGCGACCGGCATAGGGTCGCCGGACAGTGCTGGATAGGATGGCGCGATACCTACCCAGGGGGAACTGAACAATGACCGAGCCGGGCATCCAGCGCATCACTGAAGCCATTCAGCAGCGGCGTGCCGAGGTCGTGGCCAACTGGGTGGCAACCGTGGCTGGCTCGTCGCGTGGCCGGATCACCGAGAGCGAGCTGACCGCTGAGCTCAGCCCGATCCTGGACGCCGTCATCGCAGCGCTCACCTCCGGCGCGCAGCGCTCCGGAGAGGCCTTCGGCGAGGTGCGCGCGCTGCTCGCCGAGCTGTCCCGCAGCCGGGCCCGGCAGGGCTTTTCCCCCACCGAGACGGCCACTTCGGTGTTCGCGCTCAAGCAGGCCATTCTGGACGCGGGTGCCAGCAGCACCGATCCCGAGAACCTGCTGGCCTACCTGGAGCTGTCCCGGGTGCTCGACGACCTGGCTCTGTTCACCTTCGAGACCTACGCCGAGGCGCGCGACCGGATCATCACCGAGCAGGCCGAGGAGATGCTCGAGCTGTCGACGCCGGTGGTCAAGCTCTGGGACGGCATCGTGGCGGTACCGCTGGTCGGCACCCTCGACTCGGCCCGTACCCAAGTGGTGACCGAGAAACTGCTGCAGACACTGGTCGACACCGGTTCCGAGCACGCGATCATCGACATCACCGGGGTGCCGGCGGTCGACACCCAGGTGGCCCAGCACCTGCTCAAGACGGTGGTCGCGGCCCGGCTGATGGGCGCCGACTGCATCATCTCCGGCATCCGGCCGCAGATCGCGCAGACCATCGTCGCGCTCGGCATCGAGTTCGGCGACATCGCGACCAAGGCCAGCCTCGCCGACGCCCTGGTGCTGGCCCTGCGCAAGAGCGGCGTGACCAGCCTCGACAACCAGGTGGTGTAAGTGGACCGCGTCCCGATCCTCAAGCTGGGCCGGTTGCTGCTGGTCTCCATCCAGATCGACCTGCAGGACCAGACCGCCCTTGCGCTGCAAGAGGATCTGGCCGAGCGGATCGTCTCGGTCGGCGCTCGCGGGGTGCTGATCGACATCTCCGCGGTCGAGATCGTGGACAGTTTCATCGGCCGGATGCTGTCCACCATCGCCTCCATCTCCAAGGTGCTCGACGCCGAGACGGTCGTGGTCGGCATGCGGCCGGCGGTGGCGATCACCCTGGTGGAGCTGGGCCTGTCGCTCGGCGGCGTGCGCACCGCGCTCGACGTCGAACGCGGCATGGCGCTGCTGAGTGGCGCCGGAATCGCCACCGACAGGGCTGGCTGAGGTGAACCCGGTCGAGGTCGCCGAGAGCGAGACGGTCGACATCACCGTCGATCAGGACGTGGTGCGGGTGCGGCAGAAGATGCGCGCGCTGGCCGTCACGGCCGCGTTGAGCCTGGTGGACCAGACCAAGGTGGTCACCGCGGCCAGCGAGCTGGCCCGCAACACGCTGATCTACGGTGGCGGCGGCCTGGCCGTGCTTGAGCTGGTCCGGCGCTCGCCCACCAAGGGCGTCCGGGTGTCCTTCACCGACAAGGGTCCGGGCATCGCCGACATCCAGCTGGCGCTGACCGACGGCTACACCACCGGCGGCGGGCTGGGGTTGGGGCTGTCCGGTGCCCGCCGGCTGGTCGACGAGTTCGAGCTGGACAGCACTCCCGGTGAAGGGACCCGGGTCGTGATCACCAAGTGGGGTCGTTGAGATGGACGCGCTGCGGCCGGAGACCCAGTGGTTCCGGATCGACAGCGACAGCGCCGCCGGCGCGGTGCGTCGGGCCGCGGTGCGGCTGGCCGGCCGGCTGGGCCATTCCGAGACCCGGATAGCCGAGATCGGCATCGTCGCCAGCGAGGCCACCTCCAACGTGTGGCGGCATGCCGGCGCCGGTCAGGTCGCGCTGCAGACCGTGCTGCTCGGCGAGCAGGTCGGCATCCGGTTGGTCGCGATCGACAACGGGCCGGGGATGGCCGACGTCCGGATCTCCACCCTGGACGGCAGCTCCACCCGCGGCACCCTCGGGGTGGGCATCGGGGCGATCAGCCGGCTGTCCACCAGCCTCGAGGTCAGCTCCCATCCCGGCCAGGGCACGGTGCTGGTGGCCGAGCTGTGGCCGGAGCAGCCGCCTGCCCTGACCTACGAGCTGGCCGGGCTGACCCGTCCGATGGACGGTGAGGAGGAGTGCGGAGACATCATCGGCGCCCGGGAGACCGACGGCCGGCTGGTGGTGATGCTCGCCGACGGGCTGGGGCACGGACCGCTGGCAGCGGTGGCTTCCCAGGGCGCGCTGATCGCCTTCCACGAGAGCCTCAGCGTCGATCCGGTCACCCTGATCGGCCGGATGCACGCCGCGATCGGCCACACCCGGGGTGCGGCGATCGCGGTGGCCACGATCGAGCCGTCCGGCGGGGTCGAGTTCGCCGGGGTCGGCAACGTCAGCACCTTCATCGACGACGGCGAGCGGCGGCACGCCGGCATCTCCCAGCCGGGCATCGTCGGCCACGTCCAGCCGCGGCTGCGACGGCAGTCGCTCGAGCTGCCGATCGGTGGCCTGCTGGTGATGCACAGCGACGGGTTGAAGGAGAGCTGGAACCTGCAGGCCGTTCCCGGTCTGCGCCGCAGGTCGGCCGCCACCATCGCTGCCACCCTGCTGCGCGACGCCGGCACCCGGCCCGACGACGCCTCGGTACTGGTCGCCCGGCGCCTGCGATGAGCACCGAGCTGGGGCGGTTCCGGATCGCCTCGGAGGCCGACGTGTTCGCCGCCCGGCGGACCGTCCGGGATGTCGCGGCGCACCTCGGCTTCGACACCACCGACCAGGTGCGGATCGCGATCGCGGTCAGCGAGTGGGGACGGTTGCTGGTCGGTTCGCAGAGCACCGCGGTGCTGGTGCTGGCGCTGACCGAGCAGCCGCCGGCGGCGTTGACCATCGAGCTGCTCGCCGACTGGCAGCCGTTGGCCGCCGGCCAGCTGTCCGACGGCCTGGCCGCCAGCCGCCGGCTGATGGGCGAGGTGCGCTCCGCGACCGACCTCTCCGAGATCCGGCTGGCGAAGCGGTTGCCGGGCGCCCAGTCGCACCCGACGCCGGCGGTGCTGGAGCAGCTGCGGGCCGGCATCGCCGGGCTGGCTCTGGCCACCCCGCTGGAGGACCTGCAGGGGCAGAACGAGGAGTTGCTGGCGACCCTGGAGGGGCTGAAGGCCAAGCAGGACGAGCTGCTGCGGCTCAACGACGAGCTGGAGGAGACCAACCGCGGGGTGATGGCGATGTACGGCCAGCTCTCCGACGAGCTGGAAGAGACCAACCGCGGCGTGGTGGCCCTCTACGCCGAGCTGGACGAGCGCGGCAGCCAGCTGCGCGAGGCGAACAACGCCAAGTCGCGGTTCCTGGCCAGCGTCAGCCACGAGCTGCGCAGCCCGCTGCACTCGATCATCGGGCTCAGCAATCTGCTCCGCGACCCGGACTCCGAGACGCTCACCGCCGACCAGAGCGAGCAGGTGGGATTGATCCGGTCATCCGCCGAACAGTTGCTGCGGCTGGTCAACGAGCTGCTCGACCTGGCCAAGGCCGAGTCGCACGTCCTGCAGCCGAACCCGGAACCGGTCGACCTGGCCGCGGTGCTCGGCGAGCTGCGGGCGACCATGCGGCCGTTGACCTCGCCGGGGGTGGAGCTGGCCTGCGGGATGCCGGACGGGTTCGGCGGGCTGGTCACCGACCCGGTGCTGCTCGGCCAGGTGCTGCGCAACCTCACCGGCAACGCGCTGGCGTTCACCGAGCACGGCCAGGTGGCGGTCGAGGTCAGCGAGCCGGCGCCGGACGTGGTGCAGATCGAAGTGTCCGACACCGGGGTCGGCATCGCGCCCGAGCACCAGGAGCTGGTCTTCGAGGAGTTCTTCCAGGTGCCCGGACCGTTGCAGGTGCACCGGGCAGGCACCGGCCTCGGCCTGGCGCACGTCCGGCGGGTGGTCGACGCGCTCGGCGGGGTGCTGACGCTGCGCAGCGAGCCTGGCCGGGGCAGCACCTTCACGCTGCGGCTGCCGGCCGGCCCGGACCGCCAGCCGGTCGCCGACCTGGGCGTGGTGCTGGTGGCCGACGACGACCCGGCCGCCAGGCAGGTGCTGCGGGGGCTGCTGGCTGGCCTGGTCGACCGGGTGCTGGAGGCCGCCGACGCACCGGCGGCCATTGCGGTGGCCCGGGACCAGCAGCCGGACCTGGTGCTGCTCGACCTGCGGATGCCCGGCGGCGGCGCCGAGGCGGTGCTGGCCGAGCTGGCCGGCGCGGTTCCGGTGGTCGTGGTGACCTCGGCGGAACCGGACGACGAGGCTCGCCGGCGACTTGTCGGGGCGGTTCCGGTGCGGTCGAAGGAGGGCTTGCGCCGCAATGATCTACTGGCTGCTGTGCAGCTCGCCCGAGGCCAGGTGACCGGATGACCGGGACGCCGCCCAGCCCGGCCACCGTGCTCGTCGTGGACGACGCCGCCGGCAGCCGGCTGGTCTTCACCAACTGGCTGCGCCGGGCCGGTTACCAGGTGCTGGAGGCCGAGACCGGCGCCCAGGCGCTCGACCAGCTGAGCCGGGCCCAGGTCGACCTGGTGGTGCTGGACGTGCACCTGCCGGACATCTCGGGGCTCGAGGTGTGCGATCAGATCAAGCGCAACCGGGCGACCGCGTCCATCCCCGTGCTGCACGTCTCGGCGACGGCCACCGCCGCCGACGACCGGTCCCGGGCGTTGAACCGGGGGGCCGACGGCTACCTGATCGAACCGATCGAGCGGGACGAGATGCTGGCCACCGTCACCTCGCTGCTGCGCTACCACGAGGCGCGGCGGACCGCTGAGCAGCTGGCCAGCCGGCTGGAACGGCTGCACCAGGCCACCCTGCTGATGAACGCCGCGCCGACCCTCACCGAGCTGATGCAGTTCACCAGCAGCGGCCTGGCCTCGGTGTTCGGCACCGCGGCCGCGGTGCTGATGATCTCCGACGCGATCGGCCGGGTCGCGGTGGCGTCGCCGAACCAGCTGGAGCCGGAGCTCGCCGAATGCCCGACCGAGCAGGTGCTGGAGCTGGCGTCGGCGGTCCGGCGCGGCCAGCTCGAGAGCGTGCCGGTCGATCTCGCGAAGGTACTGGCCGGCCTGACCGGGTCGGTGCACGGCTCGGTGATCGGCAACCCGCTCGGTGAGCCGATCGGGCTGCTGCTGCTGGCGGGGGAGCGGACCCCCGAGGACGACCTGATCCTGGACCACTTCGCCCAGGCCACCGCGGTGACGCTGGAGAACCAGCGGCTGTACGCGGCCGAGCACAAGATCGCGCTCACCCTGCAGCGGGCGATGCTGCCAGCCAGCGTCCCGCAGCCGGACTACCTGGAGATCGCGGTGCGGTACCTGGCGGTCGGTGACTCGGTGGAGATCGGCGGCGACTTCTACGACGCCCTCACCCTGGACGACGAGACCACCCTGGTGGCGGTCGGTGACGTGGTCGGCCACTCGCTGCGGGCGGCCACCGTGATGGCGGAGCTGCGCCACTCGCTGCGGGCCTTCGCCTCGGTCCGGATGCCGGCCGAGGAGATCATGAGCCGGCTGAACGCGATCCTGCTGGAGTCCCACCCCGGGCTGACCGCCACCCTGTGCATCGCCGAACTGCACCGGTCGGGTGAGCTGCGGATGGTCAACGCCGGGCACATCGCCCCGGTGCTGCGGGACTCCCGGGGCGTCCGGTACCTGGCCGGCAACGGACCGCTGCTCGGCCTGCGATCGACGAAGCCGATGCCGGTGGTGACCGAGACCTTCGAGCCGGACGCGGTGGTGGTGCTGGTCACCGACGGCCTGGTGGAGCGGCGGGACGAGAACATCGAGGTCGGCCTCGGCCGGCTGCGGGACGCGGTGGCCACGGCGACCGGTTCCGCGATCGAGCTCTGCGAGCGGATCCTCTCCGAGGTCGGCGCCGGCGACGACACCTTCGACGACATCGCGATCGTGGTGGCGCGCGGCCGCCGCCCCTGACCTGCTGCTACCGCGATGGTGTCCGGCGGCTGACCGCACTGGCTCTCCCCCATCAGCCGTCGCCGTTCGAAAGCCGAATTGACTTTCGCCTTAGCTGAACGGGCTGCTCCGGATTGGTTCGAGCATCCGGTGTATGCCGAGTCGCTGATGGCCGGTGAGCGGCTGGTCGAGTTGCGGTCGATGGCCTCGGGCGAGGTGATCACCCAGCCGTTCTTGGACTACCCCTGCAGCGAGCGAGCTGTCAGCTGCTCCGTTACGTTCGCTCTGCGGCGATGTTGCTTATCAGGTAAGCCAAATCTCGACTGGTTTGCCGTGGCGGGGTGATCGATGGTGCGCTAGAATCGAATGTATGTTCGATGACGCTCCCGACTGGTTCGAGCATCCGGCGTATGCCGAGTCGCTGACGGCCGGTGAGCGGCTGGTCGAGTTGCGGTCGATGGCGCCGGCCGGCCGTCCGGCCGATGAGCTGGGGCGGCTGGATGCGGCGGGGTTGTCCGATGCCGAGCGGGTCGAATTGGTCACCTTGATCGCTGAGCAACGTAACTGGCTGGACGCGCTCGAGGCGCGGGTGCTGGCCGAGATCGACGGGGCGGATGACTCCGAACTCGGCCTGGCGCAGGAGGAGGTGTCGCTGGCGTTGAAGGTGGCGCCGCGGACGGCGCAGAACCGGCTCAAGACGGCCCGGACCTTGTGTCGCGACTTGCCGAACACCCTTGCGTTGCTGGATAAAGGGGCGATCAGCCAGCGGCACGCGCAGGTTCTGGTCGAGTCGTCCTGGCGGCTGGCCGATGAGCTGCTGCCGGAGTTGGAGGCCGCGCTGCTGGCTCGGGCTCCGGAGCAGACGGTGCCGCAGTTGCAGCGCGCCGCCCGGCGCGCGGAGCTGCGGCTGGCCCCGACCACCGCCGAGACACGGCATCAGCAGGCCGCCGCCGACCGGTCGGTGCGGCTGCTCCCGCTGCCGGACGGGATGGCGCAGCTGTCGGCGCTGCTGCCCGCACCGGAGGCGGAGTTGGTCTTCACCCGGCTGACCGCCGCCACCCGGCTGCTGCCTGCCGAGGACGAGCGCACGATCGACCAGCAGCGGACCGACCTGCTGGTCGATGCGGTGCTGGCCGGCCTGCCGCACGACGCGCTGCCCGAACTGCAGGGCCGCCGCCCGAGCATCCAGGTGATCGTCGCCGCCGACACCCTGCTCGGGCTCGACGAGGAACCGGCCGAACTCACCGGTCACGGCCCGATCACCGCCGAGACCGCCCGCCGGCTGGCCGCCGATCAGTCCGGGACCTGGCGGCGGCTGCTCACCGACCCGAACACCGGCAACCTGCTCGACATCAGCCCCCGCGGCTACCGGCCGGCGCAACGGCTGCGCGACTTCGTCACCGCCCGCGACGGCGTCTGTGTGTTCCCGACCTGCAACCAACCCGGCTACCGCTGCGAATACGAACACACCGTGCCCTATGCCGAGGGTGGTGGCACCGACCGTGGCAACGGGGCGCTGGCCTGCCGCCGGCACAACCTCACCAAGAACGGCACCGGCTGGCACTACCGGCGCCAACCCGACGGCGGCTACCGCTGGACCACCCACTCAGGCCACCACCACACCGGCCACCCACCCGAACGCTGGACCCAGCCGGTGCAGAATGCGCTTAAAAAGGTTGGCTAATCGCAAAGGCTGCGAGTTGCTGGTCAGCTCATGCTGGCCAGCAACCGCCTCCCAGCTGTTCGTCAAGCTGACCGCCACCGCGGCCGTCCCGCCACCGCGGCCGTCCCGCCACCGCCACCGCCACCGCCCCTGCGGCCACCGCCACCGCCCGCCTCAGCCGACCGGAACGATCGCGACCGGGCAGCCGGCGTGGTGCAGCACGGCCTGGCTGGTCGAGCCGAGCAGGGTGCCGCCGCCCGGGTGCCGGCCGCGGTTGCCCACCACCAGCAGGCGCGCGGTCAGTGAGGCGTCGATCAGCCCGTCCACGGTGTGCTCCCGCAACACCTCCGGATGCACCGGGACATCCGGGTAGTCCGCCTGCCAGCCGGCCAGGCTCTCGCCCAGCCAGCGCTCGGCCTGCTCCGGCGGCGGTGGCTCCGGGCGCCACTGCATGGTGGCCAGCAGGTCCGGGTGCCAGCACAGCACGGCCCGCAACGGGGTTCGATGCCGGCGGGCATGGTCGAACCCGAACCGCAGCAACGGCTCGGCGGCCCGGCTGCCGTCCACCCCGACCACCACCGCGGCCTGCTCCGCCGGCAAGCCGCCCGGTCCGCGCACCACCACGGTCGGGCAGCGCGCCCGGGCCGCCACCGCGGCGCTCACCGAGCCGAACACCTCGGCGCCGATCGCCTTCAGGTGGCGCGAACCGAGCACCAGCACCGCCGCCGAGTCGGACTCGGCCAGCAGCACCACCGGCGGCCGGCCGGCCACCGCGGCGCCGACCACCGGCACCTCGGCGTCCGACTCCCGGCAGCGGTCCACCAGCACCCGCACCAGCTGGTCGGCCGACTCGGCGGTGCGTTGCAGGTCGTCGGCGGCGGGCCGGCCGGCCATCGGGATCCGGTCGTAGGTGTAGTGCCAGCGGTAGGCGTGCACCACCCGGAGCGGCGCGCGGCGCGCCGCGGCATCGGCCAGCGCCCAACGCAGCGCGGCCTCCGCGCCGGGGGAGTCGTCCACCCCGACCACTACCGACAGTTCCGCCATCGCCGCCTCCGACCCGCCGGGCGGTTCATCGTGCTCACCGAGGGCAGCGGAGTGGCAGAGGCTTACGTCCCGGCGCCGGTCAGTCGAATGCGTGCCGCTCGGCGTCCTGCCGGGTCCGGTAGAGCTCGCCCCAGCCGATTACCTCGAGGTCGTCCGCGCGGATCGGTGTGACCAACCGGCCGCGATCGGGGCGGGGCAGTGCGATGAAGACAAAGCACGGGAATTCGCTGACCGGGTCGAGGGAAACGCCTTCGTGCCGGGCGGCCAGGTACACCGTCTCGATGTCGTCACCCCGGTTGAAGGGCTGCCCGATCACAGCCGGCGTCAACCGGGCGACGATCGCCACCTTGCCGTTGTCGAATGCCACCGACCGTTCGAACCGGCACTCGCGCACCGGCTCGAACCTGGCGCTCTCCAGTGAGCTGAGGTACCAGAGCTGGTCCGCCACCTCAGAAGGCTGGATTGGCACCGCTCACCCGCGTCACAGTCACTGCTCCGTTCTCCATCCACTGCGGAATGATGTATTCCGGCAAGCCGCCCTTCATGCCGTCCAGCGGCAGGGCGCTGCGCTGGGCGACCACCGCGCCCGGATTCTCCAGGGTGCCCTCGATCACGAACTGGCCGGTGTTCGTGAAGCCGCTGGCGCCGCCGGACGGCAGACCCGCCGCGTCCCGGTAGTTGGCAACCGAGCCGGGATTGACCGGGGACCACGACGCACCGCCTGCCGACGAATCGCCACCGTAGACACGATAGATGGGCTGACCCGCGTACGGTTCGGTCCCCGCTGCGGCCTCGGCCTCGGCCGCGGTCTCCTCCGCCGCGGCGGCCGCCTCCTCACCACCGGCCAGCGCCTCGCCCATCATGTCCGCGGCCGCCATCCCGAACTCGGCGTCCGCCCCGGCCTCCAGCAGGCCACCGGCCAGCAGGCCGAGGTCGAGCAGGTCCAGGCCGGGCACCAGCGCGATCGCCAGTGCCAGCAGCGCCGCGTCGCCGGTCGGGTCGGTCGCGTTGACCGGGTCGCCGGCGGCGTAGGCGTAGGTGTTCAGGCCGCCGTCCTGGCCGATCGGATCCTGGCTGGCGAACCGGCCGAGGGTCGGGTCGTAGTAGCGATCCCGGTTGTACTGCAGTCCGGTGACGGAGCTGGCGGTCCGGCCGGTGAAGCCAGGGGTGCCGGCCGACCCGGTGCCGGCCTGCTGGCCGAACGGGGTGTAGGCGCTCTGCGACTGCACGGTGCCGGCCGGGTCGACGGTCGCCAGCACCGAACCCAGCCGGTCGGTCAGCTGCGAGTGGCTACCGGTGCTGTCGGTGCGCACCAGGTTGCTGTCCAGGCCGGGGCCGGTGAGCTGGCTGGCGGTCACCTGGCCACCGGTCAGCTCGGCGACCTGGTTGCCGGTGGTGTCCCACAAGAAGGACGTGCTTCCGCCGGCGCCGGTGACCTGGGTGCGCAGCCCGGTCGGGCCGTACCCGTAGCTCTCGGTGCCGGCCGGACCGGTCACCGACGCCAGCTGACCCCGGTCGTTCCAGGTGTAGCTGGCGCTGCCGTCGCCGGTCAGGTTGCCGGCGCCGTCGTAGCTGCGGGCCACGCCGTTCACCGTGGTGGCCTCGTTGGCGGCGTTGTAGCCGGCGGTGGTGGCTGCCGGCAGTGCCAGCTGCGCCCAGCTGCCGTCCTCGGTGACCACCCGGCCTGCCGGGTCGTAGCCGTAGCTGACGTTGCCCAGCGTGCTGCCGCCGCTGGTGTAGTCGATCGCGGTGAGCTGGCTGGCGGCGTCGTAGCCGAAGCTCTGCTTCGCGCCCGGCAGCGTCAGGCTGGCCAGCCGGCCGTCGGCGTCGTAGCCGTAACCGGCGCTGGTGCTGCCCTGGCTGACCGAGGTCAGCCGGCCGGTGGCGTCGTAGCCGTAGTTGACCGGGGTGCCGCCCTGCACGGTCAGCGAGGTGCGCCGGCCGGCCGCGTCGTAGCCGTACCCGACGGTGCCCTGCGGGGTCGTCACCGAGGTCGGCTGGCCGAAGTCGTCGTAGCCGATCGTGGTGGTGCCGGCCGCCGTGTCGGCCATGGCGGTGACCCGGTTGCCGGCGTCGTAGGAGTAGCTGACGCTGCTGGACGACGAGCTGCCGCTGACCCCGTACTTGACCACGGTCGGCCGGTTCAGCGCGTCGTAGTCGACGGTGGTGGTGCTGCCCCGGCCGTCGGTGACGCTGCTGAGGTTGCCGGCCGGGTCGTAGCTGCGGCTGACGGTCGGCGCACCGGTGCCCGACTGGGTCCAGCCGGTCGGGTTTCCATCGGCGTCGTAACGGTAACTGGTGGTGTGGCCGTTCTGGTCGGTGATCCCGGTCAGCTCGCCGTCCGGGTCGTAGGAGTAGCTGACCAGCTGCCCGTCCGGATCCACCAGCTGGGTCAGGTGGTTGCCGTTGTCGTAGCTCCGGGTGACCTGGCCGCCGTCGGCCGCGGTGCTGAGCACCAGCCGGTTCACCGCGTCGTTGAAGAACCCGGTCACCCGGTGCAGCGGATCGGTGTTGGAGACCAGCTGGCCGAGCGCGTTGTAGGCCAGCGTGCTGGTGTTCGAAGCGGTGTCGGCGACGGTGGCCAACTGGCCGTCCGGGGTGAAGGTGTAGCTGGTCTTCAATCCGGTCGGGCCGGTCACCGAGCTGAGCGTTCCGTTGCTGTCGTAGGCGTAGCTGGTCCGGTGGCCGAGCGGGTCGGTGACCGCGGCCAGTTGGCCGTACGGCCCACTGGTGTCGAAGGTGGTGGTGCGCGCCTCGGCGGTCCCCGCCAGCCGGGTGCTTGTGGTGACGTTTCCATTGGCGTCATAGGTGAAATCCGACTTGTGGCCGAGCGGGTCGGTCACCTCGGTGAGGTAGTCGGTGGTGGCCGCGTAGCTGAAGCTGGTGGTCTGCGCGCCGGAACTGCCCGGCCCCACCACCTTGCTGGTCGGCATCCCGTCGGCGTTGAACGCGTACCGCACCAGGTGGCCGTCCGGGTCCTGCACATCGGTCTGGGTGACCGCGTTGTTGGCGTCGGTGGTGTAGCTGAAGGTGTACGTGCCGCCGGTGCCGACCCGCTGGCTGGTCACCCGGTTGTTCGCGTCGTAGGTGTTGCTGGCGATGGTGTTGCCGCGCGCGTCGGTCACCGTCAGCAGGTCGTTGCTCGCGTTCCAGGTGTAGCTGGTGACGCCGCCGGTCGGCGAGGTCACGCTGCTGAGCCGGTTGTTGCTGTCGTAGCTGTAGCTCACCGTGCGACCGACGTTGTCGACGGCCTGGGTCACCTGGTGCCGGCTGTTGTAGGTCAGCGAGATCCACATGCCGTGCGGCGAGGTGACCTGGGTGATGTCACCGCTCTGGCCGCCGCCGGCCCGGGTGATGGTGATCTGGTTGCCGTATCGGTCGCGAATCCCCTGCAACGGCTGGTTCTCACCGAACACGTAGGTCAGCCCGTCGTGGCCGGTGACGTCCCAGCCCAGGCCGTTCCACTTCATCACGGCGTTGGCGAAGCTGCCCCAACCGTTGGTCGCCTTGAACACCGCGTCGCTGTAGCCGGTGCCGGGGCTGGTCCGGATGAAGTGGATGTGGCTGCCGTTCGGGAACACCAGCTCGGACTGCTGGTACTGCTGCTTGGAGTACTGGTACATGCCGTACGTCCAGTTGAAGCCCTGGCCGAAGGCGTAGGCGTTGTTGTCGGCCTGCCGGTAGCTGCGGGTGAGCGTCAGCGGCATGGTGTCGTTCTCGGCCAGGTCGGTCTGGCTGAACTGGAACAGGCCGGTGCTCGGGTCCACCGGGTCGGCGGCGGCCAGCGCGGCCAGCGCGGCACCGAGCGCCTGCGCGATCGCCGGCAGGTTCAGGCCGGCGATGTTGATCATCGCGCCGGTGAACGTCCAGACCTTCACCCCCGGATCGGGCGCAACCTGCTTGCCGTCGGCGGTCACCGAGCCGGCGCCGTAGACGTACCAGCCGCGACCGGCCGGGTCGTAGTTGTAGAACTGCACCCGGGAGCCGGCCGGCGCGTGGGTGCTGTTCGGGTAGATGATCTGCGCGCCCTGCGGGAAGATGTACGACCCGCCCGGCTGGACGGTGAAGTACGCCGGCGTGACCACGCCGTCCGGCAGCGGGAACGGCGGCCGGTCGGTGGGCACCGGGGTGATCGAGATCTGGCGCACCACCTGGCCCTTGAGGTCGCGCACGACGCTGCCAGCCGGCAGGATCACCTCGAAGCCGGGGATCTCCGGCGTGGTGAGCACGGTGCGCCCGGTGGTCGGCGACGGGATGGTCGTCGCGTGCGCCAGGTCGAGCTTGGTCATCCAGACCGTGTACGGCAGCACCGCGGTCTTGTGCGCGAAGGTCTTCACCGACACCTGGAAGATGCCGAACCGCCGGCCGCGGGTGCTCGCGGTGCCGCCGTCGATGAGCAGCACCCGCTGGCCGGCCGCGATGCCGGTGAGCAGGAACCGGCCGGTCCGGTCGCTGCGGGTGGCGTGCCCGTCGGCCGACAGGGTGACACCCGGCAGCGGGCTGCCGTTCACCGTGAGCACCTGCCCGGCCAGCGCGGTGACGCCGTCCGGCGCGGTGAGCGACGGCAGCGAGGCGGCCGGCGCCGGCATGCGGTGCGCCTGCCAGTCCAGGCCGGCCCGGTTCGCCGCCGACGGCTGCCAGCCGTCCCGGTCCGAGACGGCCGGCTTGACCCAGCCGGGCACCGGTCGGATCTTGCCGGCCGGTACCGGCTGCGCGGCGTTCTCGGCTGGCGCGGGCTTCCGGGCATCCTCCGGCGCCGCCCGGTATTCCAGCCGGCTGGGCTCAGTGCGCAGCGCGGTGCCGGACACCGGCGTGACAGCGGTCTGCCGGCTGGCGGCCGGTGCGGTGCCGGCCGCGGTGCTCACCGTGCTGATCGCGATGGTGGCGTTGCCGGCGTCGGTGCCACCCGGGTTGAACCGGAAGGTGTACGTGCCGGCGCTCGGCAGCACGATGTTGCTGAGCGTGCTGGTCGAGCCGCACGCGGAGCTGCTGGTCACCGTGCCGCCGGTGGGGTTGAGCAGGGTGAGCGCGACGCAGCTGGTGGCCTCGGCGGTGTTGCCGGTGATGCTGATGGTGATCTTCTGGCTGGCGGTGCCGGCGAAGGTGAGGTTGGCGGTCTGCCCGATCGACGGGCTGATGGTGACCGGCGTGCCGTCGGTGGTGATCGGCGCGGTCGAGTCCGCCGGCACGGTGTAGATGGCGATGGTGGCGCTGCCGGCGTCGGTGCCGCCCGGGTTGAACCGGAACGTGTAGGTGCCGGTGGTCGGCAGGGTGGTGGTGTCGATGTAGGCGGAGCCGCCGCACGCGGACCCGCTGGCAACCGTCCCACCGGTGGGGTTGAGCAGTGCGAGCGCGACGCAGCTGGTGGCCTCGGCGGTGTTGCCGGTGATCTTGATGAACACCCGCTGGCCGTTGGTGCCGGCGAAGGTCAGGTTCGCGGTCTGCCCGATCGTGGTGGTGATGGTGTTCGCGGAACCGTCAGCGGTCACCGCGGTGCTGCTGTCGGCCGCCACCGTGTAGATGGCGATGGTGGCGTTGCCGGCGTCGGTGCCGCCCGGGTTGAACCGGAAGGTGTAGGTGCCGGTGGCCGGCAGGGTGGTGGTGTCGATGTAGGTGCTCGCGCCGCAGGCGGAGCCGCTGGCGACCGTCCCACCGGTGGGATTGAGCAGTGCGAGCGCGACGCAGCTGGTCGCCTCGGCGGTGTTGCCGGTGATCTTGATGAACACCCGCTGGCCGGCGGTGCCGGCGAAGGTCAGGTTCGCGGTCTGCCCGATCGTGGTGGTGATGGTGTTCGCGGTGCCGTCAGCGGTCACCGCGGTGCTGCTGTCGGCCGCCACCGTGTAGATCGCGATGGTGGCGCTGCCGGCGTCCGTCCCGCCCGGGTTGAACCGGAACGTGTAGGTCCCGTCGGCCGGCAGCGTGGTGGTGTCGATGTAGGTCGAGCTGCCACATGCGGAGCCGCTGGCGACCGTCCCGCCGGTGGGGTTGAGCAGCGTGAGTGCGACGCAGCTGGTGGCCTCGGCGGTGTTGCCGGTGACCTTGATGAAGACCCGCTGACCGGTGGTGCCGGCGAAGGTCAGGTTCGCGGTCTGGCCGATCGTGGTGGTGATGGTGTTCGGGGTGCCGTCGGCGGTGACCGGCGCGGTCGAGTCCGCCGCGACGGTGTAGATCGCGATCGTCGCGTTGCCGGCGTCCGTCCCGCCCGGGTTGAACCGGAACGTGTACGTGCCGTCGGCCGGCAGGGTGGTGGTGTCGATGTAGGTCGAGCTGCCACAGGCGGAGCCGCTGGCGACCGTCCCGCCGGTGGGGTTGAGCAGTGCGAGCGCGACGCAGCTGCTGGCCTCGGCGGTGTTGCCGGTGATCTTGATGAACACCCGCTGGCCGTTGGTGCCGGCGAAGGTCAGGTTCGCGGTCTGGCCGATCGTGGTGGTGATGGTGTTCGCGGTGCCGTCGGCGTTCACTCCGATGCTGCTATCCGGCGGCACCGTGTAGATCGCGATGGTGGCGTTGCCGGCGTCGGTGCCCCCGGGGTTGAACCGGAACGTGTACGTGCCGTCGGCCGGCAGGGTGGTGGTGTCGATGTAGGTCGAGCTGCCACATGCGGAGCCGCTGGCCACCGAGCCGCCGGTGGGGTTGAGCAGGGTGAGCGCGACGCAGCTGCTGGCCTCGGCGGTGTTGCCGGTGATCTTGATGAACACCCGCTGGCCGTTGGTACCGGCGAAGGTCAGGTTCGCGGTCTGGCCGATGCTGGTGCTGATGGTGGTGGCGCTGCCGTCGGCGTTCACTCCGATGCTGCTATCCGGCGGCACCGTGTAGATCGCGATGGTGGCGTTGCCGGCGTCGGTGCCCCCGGGGTTGAACCGGAAGGTGTACGTGCCGTCGACCGGCAGCGTGGTGGTGTCGAGGTATCCGCTGGAACTGCAGGCAGAACCGCTGGTGACGGTGCCACCGGACGGGTCCAGCACGGTCAGCGCGGCGCAGCTGCTGGCCTCGGCGGTGTTGCCGGTGATCTTGACGAAGATCCGCTGGTTGGCGGTGCCGCTGAAGGTGAGGTTCGCGGTCTGGCCGATGGACGGGCTGATGGTGACCGGAGTGCCGTCGGTGCTGATCGGGGCAGTGCTGTCCGGTGGCACCAGGGTGGGCGTGACCACCACCGAGCCGCCGGCGCCGGTGGTGACCAGGCTGATCGTGTAGCTGCCGGCCATGGTGAGGTTCACGTCGTCGAAGTAGCTGTTGCTCCCCACGCAGGTGGTGCTGTCGATCGCCTTGCCGCGCGGGTCGTAGACGGTCAGCGCGCCGTCGCAGGACGGCACCGTGCTGGTGCCGATCCGGACGAACAGCCGGCCGTTCGCGGGCGCGTCGAAGACCGCCTGGGCGACGTGGCCGGAGCCGGCGGTGGCCAGCGTGACGGCGGCTGGCGGCACGATCCGCTGGCCGGTGTCGAAGACGTCGGCGGCCTGGCTGCCCGGTCGCAGGTACAGGTCGGCGCTGCTGGTGGCGACGCCGCCCGGGGTCGAGACGGTGAGCTTGCCGGAGCCGATGGCGGCGGCCGGGGTCAGCACGGTCAAGCTGCTGGCGGTCGCGGCGGTCACCTGGGCGCGGGTCTGGTTGACCAGCACCACGTCGTTCGCCGGGTTCAGGTCGAAGTTGCTGCCCGACACGGTGACCGAACCGCCGGCCACCAGGTTCGCCGGGCTCAGCCCGGTCACCGCCGGCGGCTGGCCGGCCGGGTCGAGGGTGAAGGTCGGGCCGGTCGCGGTGACGCCACCGACCGTCACGGTGACCGGCCCGGTGGTCGCGCCGGTCGGCACCGTGACGGTGAGCGAGCCGGCGGCGGCCGCGGTCACGGTAGCCGCGGCGGCGCCGAAGTTCACCTGGTCGGCCGCAGCGGTCGGGTCGAAGTTCGCGCCCCGCAGGGTCACCGTCGCACCGGCCCGGGCGTGCGCCGGCGTGACGCTGGTCAACTGCGGGGTGCCGGTAGTGCTGGGCGTCGCGGCGGTCAGGTTGCCGGCCGGGTCGTAGCTGTTGCTCACCGACCCGACACCGGGCTGGCTGGCGCCGACCAGCCGGCCGGCCGGGTCGTAGCTGTAGCTGATCGGACCGCTCGGGGTGCCGGTGGTCGGGGCCGTCGCGAACGACGGGGTGCTCAGCCCGGCCAGGGCCAGGCTGCTGACGGCGGTGATCGCGACTGCGATGCGAACCGGACGGCGGGTACGCATGGGGGGCTCCTGTACGGAGAGTGACCAGAGGGGGTGGCTGTGAGATATAAGCACCCTTTTTAGGCCGACTCAAGAGGTTCAGGAAGAGCGCCTTTCGGCGGTAGAGTTGCGCTCCGTGTCCAGCAGCCGTCCTGCCGAGGTGTCCCGCCGCGCCGTCCTGTCGGCCGCGCTCGGGCTGACCGCCGGCGCCGGGTTGACCGCGTGCACCGGGGCGCATCCGGAAGCCGCGGCCCAGCCGGCCGCCGCGGTCACGCCAGCCGAGATCGAGCCGTTCCACGGCCCGCATCAGGCCGGCATCGTCACGCCGGCCCAGGCGTACCAGTTCTTCGCCGCCTTCGACGTGCTCGGCGCCGGCGCCGGCACGTTGCGCGGCCTGCTGGACGACTGGACGCCGGCCGCCGCGGCGCTGGCCGCCGGCCGGCCGCCGGCCGGACTCGCCGACAGCGGGGAGGCGGCCGGCGCCTCACCGGCCCGTACCACGATCACCATCGGCTACGGGCCGTCGCTGTTCGACGGACGGTTCGGGCTGGCGTCTCGACGGCCGCCGGCGCTGGCCGAGCTGCCCCGGTTCGACACCGACAACCTGCGGCCGGAGCTGTGCGGCGGCGACCTCGCCGTGCAGGTCTGCGCCGACGACGCACAGGTCGCCTTCCATGCCTACCGGCAACTGCTGAGGATCGCCCGGGAGCGGGTGCGGCTGCGCTGGAGCCAGTCCGGCTTCCGCGGCCCGCAGCTGGGGACGGCGGCCAAACCGCTCACCCGCAACCTGTTCGGCTTCCACGACGGCGTCCGCAACCCGTCGCTGACCGACGATGCCACGCTGGACAAGGCCATCTGGGTGCAGCCGGCGGACGGCCCGGCCTGGCTGGCCGGCGGCAGCTACCTGGTGACCCGGCGGATCCTGCTGTTCACCGACGGCTGGGATGACGTGCCGGACGACGAGCAGCAGCGGATCATCGGCCGGAACAAGGCCACCGGGGCGCCGTTGTCCGGCGGCACCATCGACAGCCCGCTGGACCTTGCCGCGACCGGCCCGGACGGCAGCCCGGCGCTGCCGCTGGACTCGCACGCCCGGCTGGCCTCGGCCGAGCTGAACGCCGGGGCCCAGCTGCTCCGGCGCAGCTACGCGTTCACCGAGCCGGGGGCCGGTGGGGTGCAGGCCGGCCAGCTGTTCTGCTGCTTCCAGCGCGACCCGCGTACCGGCTTCGTCCCGATCCAGCGCCGGCTGAGCGCCTCGGACGCGCTCAACACGCACACCCAGCACGTCGGCAGCGCGGTGTTCGCGATGCCGCCCGGGGTGGCCGAGGGCAGCAGCTGGTCGGCCGCCCTGTTCGGCTGACGATCAGCTTTTGCCTAATAATCAAAGCGAAGCTCAGCCGGCGAGCCCGTCCACCACCTCGGCGGCCGGCAGTGTGGCGAGCACCGCCGGCGGCAGCGCGACCTTCGACCTGCGCAGCCCGCTGCCGATCACCACCATCGACCGGTCGAGCACCGCCCGGTCGATCAGCACCGGCCAGTCGGCGGGCAGCCCGATCGGGGTAATGCCGCCGTACTCCATGCCGGTCAGCGCGACCGCGTCGTCCATCGGCGCGAACGACGCCTTGCGGGCGTCCAACCGGCGGCGCACCACCCCGTTGACGTCGGCCCGGGTGGTGGCCAGCACCACGCAGGCGGCGTAGCGGGTCAGCTCCCCCCGCCGGCCGGCGATCACCACGCAGTTGGCCGAGTCGGCCAGCTCGATCCGGTAGTGCTCGCAGAACGCGGCGGTGTCGGCCAGCGCCGGATCGATCGGGGCGGTCAGCACGTCCGGATGCGGCCAGCCGGCCAGCGCGGCGGTCACCGGGTCCGCCAGCAGGTCGGGGTCGGCAGTTTTCCAGTCGAGCGTTCCGGGTCCGGTCACGGCTGGAGACGGTACCGACCGGCCCCCCGACCGCTGGACGGTGCCCGGCGAGCTCAGCGGTGAGTGACCTGAGCCGCCGGCCGGCAGCCGTGCGCGGGCAGCAGCCTGGCCGAGCGCAGGTGGACGACCTTGCCGACCGCGATCACCAGGCACCGGGCCGGTTCGGATCGCCGGGCCGTCGCGGTCACCGCTCCGGCGCCAGCCGGCCTTCCCGGCGACGGGGACAGCCCGTCGACGGTGGGCTGTTGCGCCAGCGGAGTGGCGACCCACTGCGACAGCCAGCCGAAGGCGGCCGGCAGTTCGGCGGCGAAGGTGCCGAAGTTGTGGCCCCCGCGCGGCAGCACCAGGGTGTCGAGCTGCTGGGACGGAGCCGCCAGCCTCGACAGCTGCTCGACCGCCCGGTAGCTGGTCAGGTCGGTGCGGGTGCTGACCAGCAGCAGCCGCACCGGCGACGCGACCGGCTGGCGGATCAGCCAGGTGGCGTTGAACTCCCGCGCCGCGGCCGGGTCCCGGTGGAACAGGTTGCCGGTGGTGCCGTCATGGGCCGGCGCGTTGTAGCCGTCCAGCGAAGCGGCGGCGCTGAACAGCCCCGGGTGGCGCAGCGCCAGGTCGGTGGCGCAGTAGCCGCCGGTCGAGTAGCCGAGGACGGTCCACTGCGACCCGGCGCCGGCGACCCGGAAACTCCGGGCCACGGCGTCGTGCACCGCTGAGCTGAGGTAGCTGTCGACCTGCGGGCCACCCGGCACGTCCACGCACTCGGTGTCCCACGGCGAGGCGACGTTCTGGGTGGGCAACACCGCGACGAACGGCGCCGACCGACCCGACCTGATCAGCGAGTCGAGCAGCGAGGCGACGTGCAGCCGTCGCACCCAGGTGGCCGGACCGCCGGGAAAGCCGTCGAGCAGCTCCACCACCGGGAACCGGCGCTGGGCGTAAGCCGGATCGCCGTACTGCGGTGGCAGGTACACGGTGGCGGGCAGGGTCGGCACCCGGTAGCCGGCACCCGGGACCTGGAGGGTCGCCAGGGTGCCCCGGCCGGCCAGGTAGTCGGCCCGGGTCGCGGCCCGCCACCGCGCGTCCAGCCGGCCGGCGGCGGTGGCCGGCTGCTGGGTGGCGGGATGGCTGCCGGTCAGCTCGGCCCACGACTGGTAGAAGACGAAGTTGTCGTTGAGCGCCAGCGCGGTGACCAGCACCGCGGCGAGCTGGCAGGCGACCAGCGACGCCGCGCGGGCCGGCCAGGCGCCGCGGCCGAACCGGCCGAACCACCCCCACCCGACGAGGGTGCCGAGGGTGATCCCGCACAGCGCGGCGAACGCCAGAGCGAGCGTCGCGGTGCTGGTGAGACCGAACCACGCCATGCTTTGCATCGTCGGATGAAGCGCTGTGCGAAACGTGAGAGTCACGTTAGGGTTGTCGAGGATCGCCGCGGAACCACCCGTTCGGCCTGGCAATCGCAGCAACACTCGATGGTCGGCGCGAATGACAAACGCGGGAGGGCACGGCATGCTGTCGGGCGTGGTGGCAGCTGAAGCCGGTGAACCGGCAGGTGGTGCGGGCTTCAGCGCGCCGACCGGTGACTTCGGTCTGAGATTGCAGCAACTGGCCCACCTGACCGCCGAGCTGGCCGCAGCCGAATCGATCGACACGGTCATCGAGGTCGCGGTGACCCGGGTAGCCGCCGCCGTGCGGGCCGCTGCCGCCACCCTCCGGTTGCGCGATGAGGAGTCCCTCAACCTGGTCGGGTCGCACGGCCTGGGGCAGGACGAGATCGAGCGAAATGCCGCACTGGACGTGGCCGGCCAGAACCCGGCGAGCGAGGCGGCCCGGACCGGTGCCACCGTGCTGGTCGCCGACGCGGCCGAACTGGAGGCTCGGTACCCGGAGTTGGCAGGCACGGTGCCGGCCGACCGGTCGGTGGTCTGCCTGCCGTTGTTCGCCGGTCAGAAGCCGCTCGGCGTGCTGGTGCTGAGCTTCCAGCAGCGGTGGGTGCCTGGGCCACGCGAACTCGACTTCCTCAGCACCTTCGCCGACGCGTGCGCCCAGGCGATCCGCCGGATCCGGGCGTCCGAGGTCGCCGAGGAGCGGGCCATCCAGCTGGCCTTCCTGGCCGAGGCCTCGGACGAATTGGCCAGCAGCCTGGACTACCGGTCGACCCTGTCGAAGGTGGCGAAGCTGGCGGTTCGCCGGCTGGCCGACTGGTGCGCGGTCGACATCTACTCCGACGACGAGCTGGTCACGCTCGCGGTCGAGCACGTCGATCCGGCCCAGGTCGCCTGGGCGTGGGAGCTGCAGCGCCGCTACCCGCCCGACCGCAACGCGCCGACCGGCGCGCCGAACGTGGCACGGACCGGGGTCAGCGAGCTGATCGCCGAGATCACCGACGAGATGCTGGTGGCCGGCGCCCGGGACGAGGAGCACCTGCGGCTGGCTCGGGAGCTACGGCTGCGCAGCGCCCTGGTGGTGCCGCTGGTGGCCCGCGGCCGCACGCTGGGCACCATCAGCCTGATCCGCACCGGCGATGCCCGGCTCTACACCCTCGCCGACCTGGCGGTGGCCGAGGACCTGGGCCGACGGGCTGGGGTGGCGATCGACAACGCCCAGCTGCACAGCCAGACCCAGGACGTCGCCCTGCAGCTGCAACGGGCGGTGCTGCCGGACCGGCTGGACAAGCTGGCCGGCTGGCAGCTGGCCACCCACTACAGCCCGGGCGGGCACGCCGATGTCGGCGGTGATTTCTACGACGCCATCCCGCTGGACGACGGCCGGCTGGCGGTGTTCATCGGCGACGTGATGGGCCACGGGGTGACCGCCGCCGCCGCGATGGCGCACATCCGGGCGGCGGTGCGCGCCTACCTCAGCATCGACCCGGACCCGGGCGTGGTGGTCGGCCAGCTGGACGTGATGTTCGAGAAGCTCGCGATGCGGCGGCTGGTGTCGCTGGCCTACGGGGTGCTCGACCCGGCGACCCGGCAGCTGACGCTGGTCTGCGCGGGTCATCACCCGCCGGTGCTGGTGGCCCCCGACGGAACGACCCGCTCGGCCGACGCGCCACCGCAGAAGATCCTCGGCATCGGCCCGGACCGGCGGACCGCCTCGGTCTGGGACCTCGAACCGGGCAGTGCGGTGCTGCTGTTCACCGACGGGCTGATCGAGCGACGGGACGAGAACCTCGACATCGGCCTGGGCCGGTTGCGCACCCTCGCCGGCCGGCTGGTCGACGGTCCGCTGCCGGTCGAGCTGGACCGGCTGGTTACCGCGCTGCACGATCCGCGCGGCGCCGACGACGTCACGGCGCTGGCGGTGCTGGTGCCCTGACCCGTCGCTGACCGGTCCGGGAAACCTTTCACAACCCTCGCGCGTTGATCCGAGTGTGAGTGGCCCGGTTGGCAACAGTCAGCCGGGCTGGTCACGTCAAGAGCAGTACCAACCCTTTGGTGGAGGCGACAGCAGTGGCCAGTAACCCGGTCTTGCGGGGATTCGAGCGCACCGGACGTCCCGGCGCTCCCGGTGCGGGACGGGCGGTCCCGCCGCCGCCGTCGGCGGCCCAGATGAACGAGTGGTACGCCCAGCCGGCCTACGGCGAGGCGGGCGTCCGGCAGGCGCCGTCCCGGTACCTGACGCTGGATGACGTCATCACCCGGACGGTGGTACTGCTCGCCACCATGCTGGTGGCGGCCGGCGTCGCCTGGTTCGTGGTGCCGGACTCGGCGGTCGGCCTGGTCGCTACCGTCGGCGTGCTCGGGGCCCTCGGCCTGGGCCTGTACATGGCGTTCTCCGGACGGGCCAACGCGGCCACCACGGTCAGCTACTCGGCGCTGGAGGGACTCGCGCTCGGCGCGATCAGTGAGGTCTTCAACCGGATGTGGCCGGGCATCGTGGTGCAGGCGGTGGCCGGCACCCTGATGGTGGCCGGTGGCGTGCTGGTGGTCTACAAGACCGGCGCCGTGCGGGTCACCCCGCGGTTCACCAAGATCGTCTTCGCGGCCACCCTCGGCGTGTTCGGCCTGATGATCGTGAACGTGATCGCCAGCCTGTTCACCCCGGGCGGGCTGGGCTTGCGTGACCCGCAGACCAACTTCGGGGTGGCGGTGATCTTCAGCCTGCTGTGCATCGGCATCGCCGCGGCGAACCTGGTGGTCGACTTCGACATGATCGAGCAGTCGGTCCGGCGGGGCACCGACGAGCGGTACGGCTGGTACCTCTCCTGGGGCATCCTGGTCACCCTGGTCTGGCTGTACCTGGAGATCCTGCGGTTGCTGAGCTACCTCAACGGACGCAACAACTAACAGCTTCACTGAACGCGGCCGGCGTCCCTCTCACGAGGGGCGCCGGCCGCAGCCATCTCAGCGGCTGTGGATAACTACGACAGCCGTTCGATGATCATGGCCATGCCCTGGCCGCCGCCGACGCACATGGTCTCCAGGCCGAACTGCTTGTCATGCGTTTGCAGCGAGTTGATCAGCGTGGTGGTGATCCGGGCACCGGTCATCCCGAACGGGTGACCCAAAGCGATCGCGCCGCCGTTGACGTTCAGCCGGTCCAGGTCCACCCCGAGGTCCTGGTAGGACGGGATCACCTGGGCGGCGAACGCCTCGTTGATCTCGACCAGGTCGATGTCGCCGATCGACATGCCGGCCCGGGCCAGCGCCTGCTTCGAGGCCTCCACCGGGCCGAGGCCCATGATCTCCGGCGACAGCGCGGTGACCCCGGTCGAGACGATCCGGGCCAGCGGGGTGATGCCCAGCTCGGCCGCCTTGCGGTCGCTCATGATCACCAGGGCCGCGGCGCCGTCGTTCAGCGGGCAGCAGTTGCCGGCGGTGACCCGCCCGTCCGGCCGGAACACCGGCTTCAGGTCGGCCACCTTCTCATACGTCACGCCGGCCCGCGGGCCGTCGTCGGTGCTCACCACGGTGCCGTCCGGCAGCGTGACCGGGGTGATCTCGCGGGCGAAGAAGCCGTTCGCGATCGACTGCTCGGCCAGGTTCTGCGAACGGACCCCGAAACGGTCCATCTCCTCGCGGCTGACGCCCTTGGCCAGCGCCAGGTTCTCCGCGGTCTGGCCCATCGGGATGTAGATGTCGGGCAGCGAGTTGAACTCGCGCGGGTCCTGCCAGCCGTCGGCGCCCTCGGCCGCCACCCGCTCGGTGCGGGCCCGGGCGTCGTCGAAGACCGGGTTGCGGGTGTCCGGCAGGCTGTCCGAGGACCCCTTGGCGAACCGCGACACCGTCTCGACGCCGGCCGAGATGAAGACCTCACCCTCACCGGCCTTGATCGCGTGCATCGCCATCCGGCTGGTCTGCAGCGACGACGAGCAGTACCGGGTGATCGTGGTGCCGGGCAGGTAGTCATGGCCGAGCAGCACCGCCACCACCCGAGCCAGGTTGAAGCCCTGCTCACCGCCCGGCAGCCCGCAGCCGAGCAGCAGGTCGTCGATCTGGCGCGGGTCGAGCTCGGGCACCTTGGCCAGCGCCGCGCTGACCACCTGGGCGGCCAGGTCGTCCGGCCGAAGGTCGACCAGCGACCCCTTGCCGGCCCGGCCGATCGGTGAACGGGTGGCAGCGACGATGACGGCCTCGGTCATGGCAGGCAGCTCCTCTACTCGAAATGCCCAGCTACTCGGAAAGGTCAGTGGCGGCCTGGTCCGGGCTGGCGCCGGCCGCCTGTCCGACCATCGTGTCAGGTGGCCGGTGCCCGTCGGGGCCTGGCGTGGGCGGCATCACCGCTGGTGCCCGGCGCCGGGTCAACCGGGCCCACGGACCGCGCCGGCCGATCGGGGCGCCGTCCACGGTGGTCGCGGCAACCTCGGTGCCCGGCCGGCTGGCAGCGCGGGCCGCGGCCTGGGCCACCGGACGGGCCCGGCTGGAGGTGAAGGGGCCGGGCGGCTCGGCGGTGGTGGTCAACCCCAGCGCCGCGGCCGCCGACGGCAGCAGCACCTCGGCCGCCCGGGCGTAGCCGATCGCCGACGGGTGGAACCGGTCCTCGGAGAAGTACTCGTGGCTGGCCTCGAACTCCGGGCCCAGGATGTCGCCGAGGCTTACCGCCCGGCCGCCCGCCGCGACCACCGCAACCGCCTGCGCGGCGGCCAGCGTCCGGGACAGCCGGCGGGCCAGCCAGCGCAGCGGCTGCGCGATCGGCCGGACGGTGCCGAGATCGGGGCAGGTGCCGACCACCACGTGGACGTCGGCCGCGCGCAACTCCAGCAGCGCGGCGGTCAGCCCGCGCACCGACTCGGTCGCCCGCACCCGGTGGGTGACGTCGTTGGCGCCGATCATGATCACCGCCACCTCGGGCCGGTGCTCGAGCACCCGCTCGACCTGGCCGACCAGCTCGGACGACTGGGCGCCGACCCGCGCCACGTTGTGCAGTCGAATCGGACGGCCGGCGAGCGCCGACAGGCCCAGTGCCAGCCGGGCGCCGGGAGTCTCGGAGTCCAGGTGCACCCCGTAACCTGCGGCGGACGAGTCGCCGAGCATGGCCAGCGTCAGCACCGCGGCTCGCGGGTCCGCTCCGGTGGCCACCCACAGCCCGTCCGCCCGCGGTGGATCGGTCTCGGCGGGTGCGATCCGGCGCCGGGCCAGCTTCGACTCGCCGTAGATGATGCCGACCGCCGCGGCGCTCAGCGCGCCAAGCCCGCCTCCGCCGAAAGCGGCCGCGGTGACCACCTTGCGCGCACGGGAGGCCCGGCTCATGAACACCGCTCTCCTTTCGCCAGGCCGGGTCGACGGCGCCCGGCGGCAAGGCCGCTGGTCATCCGGCGACGATGCCGCTGGTCATCCGGCGGCAAAGGCCGCTTCGGCCGTTCGGTGCTCCGAGGTTAGCCTTTGCGGCATGCGCTATCACACCTCGCTCGTGGAGCTGATCGGCAACACCCCGCTCGTCCAGCTGCACGGCGTCACCCGGCACCTGGACCCAGCCAATGCACCCCTGGTGCTGGCCAAGGTGGAGTACTTCAATCCCGGCGGCTCGGCCAAGGACCGGATCGCCCTCCGAATGGTCGAGGCCGCCGAGCAGTCGGGCGAGCTGAAGCCCGGCGGCACCATCGTCGAACCCACCTCCGGAAACACCGGCGTCGGGCTGGCGATCGTCGCCCAGCAGCGCGGCTACCAGTGCGTCTTCGTGCTGCCCGACAAGGTGGCCGGCGACAAGATCAACACCCTGAAGGCGTTCGGCGCCCGGGTCGAGGTCTGCCCGACCGCGGTGGCCCCGGAGGATCCGCGCTCCTACTACCAGGTCTCCGACCGGCTGGTCCGCGAGATCCCCGGCGCCTGGAAGCCGAACCAGTACGCCAACCCGAACAACCCCCGGTCGCACTACGAGAGCACCGGCCCGGAGCTGTGGGAGCAGACCGATGGCCGGATCACCCACTTCGTGGCCGGGGTCGGCACCGGCGGCACCATCTCCGGCACCGGTCGGTACCTCAAGGAGGTGTCCGGCGGCCGGGTGCAGGTGATCGGCGCGGACCCGGAGGGCTCGGTTTACTCCGGCGGCACCGGCCGCCCGTACCTGGTCGAGGGTGTCGGCGAGGACTTCTGGCCGGAGTGCTACGACCGAACCGTGACCGACCGGATCATCCCCGTCTCCGATCGCGATTCATTCGAGATGACAAGGCGATTGGCCCGCGAGGAGGGGCTGCTGGTGGGCGGCTCGTGCGGCATGGCAGTGGTCGCCGCCCAGCGGGTCGCCGAGCAGGCCGGACCGGACGACGTGATCGTGGTGCTGCTGCCGGACGGCGGCCGCGGCTACCTGTCGAAGATCTTCTCGGACAAGTGGATGAGCGACTACGGCTTCATCGAGTCGGCCGGCGAGGAGACCGTCCACGACGTGCTGACCAACAAGACCGGTCAGCTGCCGAGCCTGGTGCACGCGCACCCGAACGAGACGGTGCGGGACGCGATCGACATCATGCGCGAGTACGGGGTGTCGCAGTTGCCGGTCGTGAAGGCGGAGCCGCCGGTGACCGCCGGCGAGGTGGTCGGCTCGGTCTCCGAGCGGGGCCTGCTCGACAAGCTCTTCGCAGGCGAGGCCACCCTGGCCGACCCGGTCGAACGGCACCAGGGGGCGCCGCTGCCGATCATCGGCTCCGGTGAGCCGGTCCGGCAGGCCGTGGCCACCCTGGGGAACGCGGACGCGCTGCTGGTGCACATCGACGGCAAGCCCGCCGGCGTGCTGACCCGGCAGGACCTGCTGGGTCACCTGACCGACAAGTAGCTCAGGCCAGGGCGGCGGCCAACTGCTTGGCCGCCGCCTCGACCCGGCTCACCCCGGTCTGGAAGTCGGGCTGGTGCTGGCTGAGCACCACCAGCAGCACCGGACGGCCGGCCACCGTGGTCAGGCCGGCGCTGTTCACCGCCCACCGACCGTCGTCCTCGTCGATGTTCAGCCAGCCGTTCTTCAGCTCGGAGGTGCTGCCCGGGTCGGCGGCGGCCGAGACTCCCCACCGCTGGTCGTCCGCGACCCCGCCCATCAGCCGCAAGGCCTGGCTGCGGGAGGCGGCGTCGAGGGCCGAGTCCGGCAACACCAGCTGCTTCAACAGCTGCAGCTGGTCGGCGGCGTTGGTGGTGGACAGCCCCCACGTCCCGTTCGGATCGAGCGCGGTCGAGGCCATCCCGCCCGCCGCCGCGTGGTAGTCCTGCAGGCCGGAGTTGCCACCGTCGTCGGCGAACAGCTGGTCCGCCGCGACGTTGTCGCTCTGCTCCATCATCGCGGCCGCGTCGTCGGAGTCGAAGCCGGCGCCCGCCTGAGCCCGGTACAGCGCGGTCTCCAGGATGTCGAGCTTCACCAGGCTGGCCTCGGTCATGCCGCTGGTCGCGCCGGCCCGCACCAGTCGGCCGCTCCAGACGTCGTACCCGGCCACCGAGAACGAGTCGCCGGGGCCGAACAGCGCGGTCAGGTCGGCGGCCAGCTTCTGCTGCGAGATCCGGTGTCGGGTCGGCGTCGGGTTGGTTCTGCCGGCAGCTGCGCTGCCGGTGGCCGTGCGGTGCCTACCCGGGGCGGTGCCGCTCGGCTGGATGCTCGCCGGGGAGGTGCCGGCCGGCGGTGCGGTCGAGGCCGGCGCTACCGCGGCCGAGCTGTCCGGTAACCGCCAGCCGCGAGCGGCCAGGCCGAGCACCACGACGCTGATCAGCACGGCCGCGGTGGCTGCGAACCGGTGGCTCGGCATCTTCCGTCCCCCAAGATCGCATGGCCAAACCGAAACAGCATATGTCGGCCCACTTCCGACCAGGCGGAACCGGTAACCTACCGCCATGCGCACACCAGACGCCGACCCCGGGATCGGCTTCAACACCCTGGCCATCCACGCCGGCCAGGAGCCGGACCCGCTGACCGGCGCGGTCGTCGTCCCGATCTACCAGACGTCCACCTACAAGCAGGACGGCGTCGGCGGCCTGCGGAACGGTTACGAGTACAGCCGATCCGGCAACCCCACCCGGACCGCGCTGGAGGAGTGCCTGGCCGCGCTGGAGGGTGGCGCCCGCGGGCTCGCCTTCGCCTCCGGGCTGGCCGCCGAGGACACCGTGCTGCGGACCCTGTGCCAGCCGGGCGACCACGTGCTGGTTCCCGACGACGCCTACGGCGGCACCTTCCGGCTGATCGCCCGGGTGCTCACCCGCTGGGGTATCGAGTACACCCCGGTGGCGATGCACGACACCGCCGCCGTGGCCGCCGCGATCCAACCGAACACCGCGATCGTCTGGGTGGAAACCCCGACGAACCCGTTGCTCAACATCGCCGACATCGCCGCGATCGCCGAGGTGACGCACGCCGGGCCGGCCAAGCTCGTCGTCGACAACACCTTCGCCTCGCCCTACCTGCAGCAGCCGCTGCGGCTCGGCGCCGACGTGGTGATCCACTCGATGACCAAGTACCTGGGCGGCCACTCCGACGTGATCGGTGGCGCGGCGATCGCCAAGGACGCCCAGGTCGGCGAGCAGTTGGCCTTTCACCAGAACTCGATGGGCGCGGTGTGCGGCCCGTTCGACGCCTGGCTGGTGCAGCGCGGCATCAAGACGCTGGGCGTCCGGATGGACCGGCACTGCGAGAACGCCGAGCGGGTGGTGCAGTTCCTGCTGGAGCACCCGGCGGTCTCCGAGGTGTTCTACCCGGGCCTGCCCAGCCACCCCGGCCACCAGGTCGCGGCGAGGCAGATGTCCGGCTTCGGCGGCATGATCTCGTTCCGGCTCGCCGGCGGTGAGGAGGCCGCGCTGAAGTTCAGCGGGCTGACCAGCGTGTTCACGCTGGCCGAGTCGCTCGGTGGTGTCGAGTCGCTGGTCGAGCACCCGGGCCGGATGACCCATGCCAGCGTGGCCGGTTCGCCGCTGGAGGTGCCGGCCGACCTGGTTCGGCTCTCGGTCGGCATCGAGAACATCGAGGACCTGCTGGCCGACCTGGCGGGTGCGCTGGCCTGAGCGGGCAGGTGTTCGGCCGGCGCAACAGGCCGGCCGCAGATTGGTCACGGCGGCTCGCCGGTCCGCTGCTTGCCGCTATTGTCACCCTGATTCGGTAGTGCCCGGCTCACCCGGGCGTACCAGCGCGGGGATGGGGTCGACGACGGTGCGGATTCGAGTGCGGGACCGCTGGTTGGTCGCGCTCGCCGTGCTGGGCCTGTTGCTGGCCGGCGTCGCCACCGCCGGCCGGCCCCGGCCGAGCCGCTCGGACGGCACCTTCAGCCTGGCCACCCCGCGGCCGACCCGCAGCAGCTCGGTGCCCGTTCCGCCGAACCTGAACGACCGGTCGCGGGCCGGCCACTGGCACCTGCACATCCCGTGGTGGTGGCTTGAGCGGCTGTTCGTGCCGGTGCTCGCGGTGCTGGTGCTGCTGGCCATCCTGCTGATCGTCCGGCTGGTGCCGCAGCTGGAACGCCGGCGGTTCCGGCCGGCGCCAGCGTCCGAGCCCAGCTACGCGCCGGCCACCCCGGACCGGGTGCTGGACGAGGTCGGGCACACCTTCTCCGAAGCGCTGGCCGCATTCCGCCGGGGCGACCGGGAGCGGGCCATCATCGCCTGCTGGATCCGGTTGGAACAGCTGGCCGAGGAGGCCGGTCAGGGCCGGCGGAGCTCCGAAACCTCCAGCGAGCTGGTCGCCCGGTGGCTCCGGCAGCTGCCGCTGGACCCGGCGCCGCTCGGCCGGCTGGCTGAGCTGTACCGGGAGGCGCGGTACTCCAGCCACCCGGTGCCGGACGCCTCGATCGAGGCCGCCCGGAGCGCGCTGGAACAGCTTCGCCGGCAGCTGACCAGTCCGGTGAGCGGGGACGTCCGGTGAGCGGGGACGCTCCGAGGCCGGACGAGGGGTTCCGTACCGAGCCGCTGCTGTGGCGTTCGGTCGGCAAGGCGGCGGTGCTCGGCCTGGTCATCGGCGCCCTGGCGATGCTGATCGCCCACCTCAGTGACACGCCCGCGGCCCCGGTGCTGGTGGTCGGGCTGCCACCGCTGGCGCTGATGCTGCTGCAGCTGGTTCGGGTGAGCATCGTCGAGCTGCCGCCGCGGGAGCGGGCGCCGGTGCCGATCGTGCCGGTCGCCGAGTACTTCGTCCGGCTGCGGCACCTGGAGCGGCGGCTGGAACGCGCCAGCAAGGACGTCGCCGACTTCGACTGGAACCTCCGCCCGCTGCTGGCGCGGCTGGCGGCCGAGCGGCTGGAACACCGGCACGGTATCCGGATCCGAACCGAGCCGGAGAAGGCTCGTCAGATTGTGGGGGAGCAACTGTGGCAGATTCTGACCACGTCACCGCAGGCGATGGTCGGTCCGACTGGACCCGACCGGGTGCGGGAGCTGGTGGCGGCGATCAGCCGGATCTGATGACGGTTGCGCAGGCGGCAGACCGCTGCCAGCAGGTGCTGACCGAGGTCGGCCGGGCGGTGGTCGGCAAGCGCGGCCAGCTGTCGCTGATCCTGGCCGGCATCGTCGCCGGCGGCCACGTGCTGATCGAGGACAACCCCGGCCTGGCCAAGACGCTGGCCGCCCGCTCGCTGGCCCAGGCGCTCGGGCTCGAGTTCCGGCGGGTGCAGTTCACCCCGGACCTGCTGCCGTCCGACATCACCGGCTCGTTCGTCTACGACCAGAGCCGCTCCGAGTTCTCCTTTCGCAGCGGGCCGCTGTTCGCCGGCCTGGTGCTGGCCGACGAGATCAACCGGACGCCGCCGAAGACCCAGGCGGCGCTGCTGGAGGCGATGCAGGAGGGGCAGGCCACGGTCGAGGGCCGCACCTTCGAGCTGCCGCGTCCGTTCCACGTGATCGCCACCGCCAACCCGATCGAGTACGAGGGCACCTACCCGCTGCCGGAGGCTCAGCTGGACCGGTTCCTGATCCGGGTCGGTTTCGGCTACCCGACCAAGGACGAGGAGTGGCAGGTGCTGTCCCGCCGGATGGAGCGGCGGGCCGAGGCGGCGCCGGTCAACCGGGTGCTCGACGCCGACGGGCTGCTCGCGCTGCAGCGGGTCGCGGAGACCATCGAGGTGGCCGAGCCGGTCGGCCGGTACTGCGTCGACCTGGTGGACGCGACCCGGTTCCACCCGCAGCTGCTGGTCGGTTCGTCACCGCGCGGCGCGCTGGCGCTGCTGCTGGTCGCCCGGGCGTACGCGCTGATCAACCACCGTGACTACGTCACGCCGGAGGACGTCAAGGCGGTGGCCGTGCCGGCGCTGGCCCACCGGGTGACGCTGCGGCCGGAGCTGTGGATGCGCAACCTGTCGCCGGTCGACGTCATCTCCGACGTGCTCGCCTCGGTGGCGGCGCCGGACGCCAACCGGGCCGGCTATTCGGCGGTGGGCCGGCGGTGAAGTGGCTGCCCACCCCCGCGCTCTCGGCGGCGCTGGCGGTGCTGGCGCTGCTGGCGTTGCTGGCGGTCACCCTGAACCGGCCGGACCTGCTGGTGATCGCGCTGCCGTTCGCGGTGAGCACCGTGGGTGGGCTGTTCCGCCGGGCCTACCGGGGACCGACGGTCAGCATCAGCACCGAGGCGGCCACCCTGCTGGAGGGCGAATCGACCCGGCTGCGGTACCGGATCAGCAGCGACGAGCCGATCGACGCGATCCGGCTCCGGCCGGACGTGCGCGGCTGGCTGGCGCTGACCGACGGCGGCGCCGACGTGTGCACGACGGTGGCGGGTGGCCGGCCGGTGGAGTTCGACTACCGGCTGGCCAGCACCCGCTGGGGACACGGCCAGCTGGACGCGGTGGGGGTGACCGCCTACACCGCCGGCGGCCTGCTGCGTGCCGACGAGGTGGTGCCGGCCCGGGTCGCGGTGCGGATCCTGCCGCTGCGCGAGGGATTCACCGCCGTCGAGGCGGTGCCGGACGCGGCCGGGCTGGTCGGCCTGCACCGGTCCCGCCGGCCGGGCGACGGCATCGACCTGGCCGGCGTCCGGCCGTTCGTGCCCGGTGACCGGCTGCGCCGGATCAACTGGGCGGTGTCCGGCCGCACCGGGCAGTTGCACGTCACCGCCACCTATTCCGACCGGGACACCGAGGTGGTGCTGGTGCTCGACACCAGCGTCGACATCGGCGCCGCCGGCACCAGCGCCGACACCGGCGACGGCGCCGGTGCCGCCGGCGCCGGCGGCACCGTCGACCGGGCGGTCCGGGCCGCCGGCTCGATCGCCGAGCACTACCTGCGCAACGGCGACCGGGTCGGCCTGCTCGACCTGTCCCGGCCCAGCCGGCCGATGCCCTCCCGCAGCGGACGCGGCCAGCTGAACCGGCTGCTCGAACTGCTGCTCGAGGTACGGGCCGGCTCGGTGGAGGAGGCAGCCGTGCGGCGTTCGCTGGCGCGGTTGTCGGCCCGGTCGCTGGTGATCGTGCTCAGCCCGTTGCTGGAGGAGAGCATTGCGGGCGCCCTGGCGCAGGCCCGCCGGGCCGGCCGGTCGCTGCTGGTGGTCGACACCCTGCCGGAGCAGGTCACGGTGCCCGAGCACGGGCCGTGGACCGAGCTGGCCTGGCAACTGCAGATGCTGCAGCGGGAGAACCTGGCCGATGCGCTGGTCGAGCACGGCGTGCCGATCGTGCCCTGGCTCGGTGCCGGCAGCCTGGACGCGGTGCTGCGGGGACTCAGCCGCACCGCCCGGGCGCCACGCGCGGGCGTCCGATGACCCGGCCGGGGAGCCGGCTGGTGGTCGGCGGCCGGGGCGCAATCGGTGACACCCGGCTCCGGCTGGTGCCGGTCTGGTCGCAGCGCCGGAACTGGCAGCGGTCGGCACTGCTGGTGCGGGTGGCACAACTGCTGGCCGGCGCCGCGGTGCTGCTGGCGACGCCCGACCTGCGCCCGTTCGAGATCGCGCTGGTGCTGCTCGGCTTGCTGCTGGCGGTGCTCAGCCCGGGCCGGACCGGACCGGCGGTCGCGCTGCTGGCCGGCGCCCTCGGCTGGGTGTTCGGCTACGGCGACCACGGATCGCCGCCGATCGGCCGGTTGATCGCATTCACGGTGGCGCTCTACCTGTTGCACGAGACGACCACGCTGGCCGGGATCACCCCGTTGACCGCGGTGCTGCGACCGGAGCTGGCGCGCCGGTGGCTGCGCCGGACGGTGGTCAGCCTGGCGGTCGCCGCGGTGCTGAGCGGGCTGCTGTACGCGCTGCGCGGCGGGTTGCGCTACACCAACGGCTATCCGCTGGAGATCGCCGGGGTCGCCGGTGTGGTGCTGGTGCTCGGGGTGGCCGCCTGGCTGTTCAGCCGCTCGCTGCGCTGAGCCGACCGTCCGGGGCGCAACCGTTCTTGATCGCCGGGGGCCGCCGGTGCCCTACACTCCGCGCCATGCAGCTTGCCGATCTGCCCCAGCCGAACACGCCGGCCGCCCGAGCTGCTCGCGAGGTGTTGCGGCACTTCCAGTCGGCCGGGCTGGCCAATCACTGCGAGCGCGCCTACCTGTTCGCCGCCGCGCTCGGCGAGCAGGCCGGCCTGCCCTACGACGCCGAGTTGCTCTACGTCTCGGCGATGCTGCACGACCTGGGGCTGACCGAGCCGTTCGACGGGCACGCCGTCCCGTTCGAGCAGGCCGGCGGCAACGTCGCCTGGGCGTTCGCGGCCGGGGCCGGCTGGCCGGCCGAACGGCGGGAGCGGGCGTCCGAGATCATCGTCCGGCACATGTGGGAGTCGGTCGACCCCGACCTGGACGTCGAGGGCTACCTGCTCGAAGCGGCTACCAGCCTGGACATCAGCGGCGCGCAACCGGACCTCTGGCCGGACGCGCTGCGGGCCGAGATCGTCGCCGCACACCCCCGGCTGGACCTGTCTGACGAGTTCGGTCGCTGCATCGCCGACCAGGCTCTGCGCAAGCCGGAGAGCAACGCCGCCCGGTCGGTGCGCAACGGCATCGTCGAGAAGCTGGCGACCAACCCGCTCGGCTGACCGGCGGCGCGGTGAGCGGTCAGGACCGCCGGCGGATCTTGTTGCCCAGCCAGACCAGCGGGTCGTACTTGGTGTCGACCACCCGTTCCTTCATCGGGATAAGGGCGTTGTCGGTGATCTTGATGTGCTCCGGGCAGACCTCGGTGCAGCACTTGGTGATGTTGCAGTAGCCCAGCCCGTGCTCGTCCTGCGCCTGCCGGCGGCGGTCCAGCGCGTCGAGCGGGTGCATGTCCAGCTCGGCGATCCGCATCAGGTAGCGCGGGCCGGCGAAGTTCTGCTTGTTCTCCTCGTGGTCACGCACCACGTGGCAGGTGTTCTGGCACAGGTAGCACTCGATGCACTTGCGGAACTCCTGGCTGCGCTCGACGTCCACCTGCTGCATGCGGTACTCGCCCGGGGCCAGCTCGGCCGGTGGCGCGAACGACGGGATCTCGCGGGCCTTCTCGTAGTTGAACGAGACGTCGGTGACCAGGTCGCGGATCACCGGGAAGGCGCGCAGCGGGGTGACCGTGATCGTCTCCTCCTCGGTGAAGGTCGACATCCGGGTCATGCACATCAGCCGGGGCCGGCCGTTCACCTCGGCGCTGCACGAACCGCACTTGCCCGCCTTGCAGTTCCACCGCACCGCCAGGTCGGAGGCCTGGGTCGCCTGCAACCGGTGGATGATGTCGAGGACGACCTCGCCCTCGTTCACCTCCACCTGGAAGTCCTGCAGCGCACCGGACTCGGCGTCGCCCCGCCACACCTTGAAGTTCGCTTTATAGGTCACGTCAGGCCTCCACGGGGGCGGGCAGCTCGTCGTCGGTGAGGTATTTGGCCAGCTCGTCGCGGTCGAACAGCGCCAGCAGGTCCGGCCGGATCTCCGGGATCGGCTGTTCCGTCACCGAGACGTCACCGAGCCCGTGCGCGTCCCGTTCGGCCCGGCAGATCAGGTTCTTCCGCCGCCACTGCGCGCTCATCTCCGGGTAGTCGTCCCGGGTGTGGCCGCCGCGGCTCTCCTGCCGCATCAGCGCGGCCCGGGCGACGCACTCGCTGACCGCGATCATGTTCTTCAGGTCCAGCGCCAGGTGCCAGCCAGGATTGAACTGCCGGTGCCCCTCGACGCTGACCTTGCCGGCCCGCTCCTTGAGCGTGGCCAGCCGCTCCAGCGCCTCGGCCATCTCGTGCTCGCGCCGGATGATGCCGACCAGGTCGTTCATGGTCTGTTGCAGTTCCTGGTGCAACGTATAGGGGTTCTCGCCCTGCTCGGTGTCGAACGGGGCGAGCGCGGCGGTCGCGGCGGCCTGCACCGCGGCCGCCGGCACCGCCGGATAGTTGCCGCGCAGGGCGGCCACGTAGTCGGCGGCGCCGAGGCCAGCCCGCCGGCCGAAGACCAGCAGGTCGGACAGCGAGTTGCCGCCGAGCCGGTTGGAGCCGTGCATGCCGCCGGCCACCTCGCCGGCCGCGAACAGCCCGGGCACCCCCTCGGCCGCGGCGGTGTCCGGGTCGACCTGCACGCCGCCCATCACGTAGTGGCAGGTCGGACCGACCTCCATCGGCTCGGCGGTGATGTCGACATCGGCGAGTTCCTTGAACTGGTGGTGCATCGACGGCAGCCGGCGGATGATCTCAGCGGCCGGCAGCCGGCTGGACACGTCCAGGAAGACGCCGCCGTGCTCGGAGCCGCGGCCGGCCTTGACCTCGGAGTTGATCGCCCGGGCCACCTCGTCGCGGGGCAGCAGCTCCGGCGGTCGCTTGTTGTTGTCGGGGTCTTTGTACCAGCGGTCGGCCTCGTCCTCGGTCTCGGCGTAGTTCTTGCGGAACACGTCCGGGACGTAGTCGAACATGAACCGCTTGCCCTCGGAGTTCCGCAGCACCCCGCCGTCACCGCGCACCGACTCGGTGACCAGGATGCCCTTGACCGACGGCGGCCACACCATGCCGGTCGGGTGGAACTGGACGAACTCCATGTTCAGCAGGCTGGAACCGGCCCGCAGCGCCAGCGCGTGCCCGTCCCCGGTGTACTCCCAGGAGTTCGAGGTGACCTTGAACGACTTGCCGATGCCGCCGGTGGCCAGCACCACCGCGGGCGCCCGGAACAGCACGAACCGGCCGGACTCGCGCCAGTAGCCGAACGCGCCGGCGATCGCGCCGCCGGCGTCGGTGAGCAGCTCGGTGACGGTCAGCTCGGCGAACACCCGCAGCTTGCCCTCAGAGGCAGTGCCGGAGCCGTCGGCGCGCCCGTCGTCCTGCTGCAGCGAGACGATCTTCTGTTGCAGGGTGCGGATCAGCTCCAGACCGGTCCGGTCGCCGACGTGCGCCAGCCGCGGGTACTCGTGGCCGCCGAAGTTGCGCTGGCTGATCTTGCCGGCCGGCGTGCGGTCGAACAGCGCGCCGTAGGTCTCCAGCTCCCAGACCCGATCCGGCGCCTCCTTCGCGTGCAGTTCGGCCATCCGCGGGTGGTTGAGGAACTTCCCGCCGCGCATGGTGTCGCGAAAGTGCACCTGCCAGTTGTCGTTCGAGTTGACGTTGCCCATCGAGGCGGCGATGCCGCCCTCGGCCATCACGGTGTGCGCCTTGCCGAACAGCGACTTGCAGACGATGGCGGTGCGCAACCCGGCTTCCCGGGCCGCGATCGCCGCTCGCAGGCCGGCCCCACCGGCGCCGATGATGACGACGTCGTAACGGTGTTCTTCGTATTCAGGCATGGATCTTCGCCGATTCCCTGTCGTGGAGGCGCTGGTGGATGGAGCCGGTCACGGGTGCCGCCGCTAGAAGAAGCGCGGGTCGGCGAAACTGCCGTGCGCCAGCAACATGATGTAGAAGTCGGTGACGACCAGCCAGACCAGCGACGCCCAGGCCAGCTGCATGTGCCGGGCGTTCAGCTTCGAGACCTGGCCCCAGGCCCAGTACCTGATCGGGTGCCGGGAGAAGTGCCGCAGCCGGCCACCGATGATGTGCCGGCAGGAGTGGCAGGACACCGTGTACGCCCAGATCAGCACCGCGTTGATCACCAGGATCAGCGTGCCGAGCCCCATGTGCCCCCAGTGGCCGCTCCGATTGCGGAAGCCGAGGATCGCGTCGTAGCTGAGGATCACGCAGAACAGCACCGCGACATACCAGAAGTAGCGGTGGATGTTCTGCAGGATCAGCGGCAGCCGGGTCTCGCCGGAGTACCGGGCGTGCGGCTCGGCGACCGCGCAGGCCGGCGGCGACTGCCAGTACGCCCGGTAGTAGGCCTTGCGGTAGTAGTAGCAGGTGAGCCGGAAGCCCAGCGGGAAGATCAGGATGATGATGGCCGGCGACAGCGGCCACCAGCCACCGATCGGGGTGCCGAAGTCGCTGGCGTGCGGCACGCAGCCGGTGCCCAGGCAGGGCGAGTAGAGCGGCGTCAGGTACGGCTCGGAGTAGTAGTCGGCGTCGATGAACGCCCGGATGGTGGCGTAGATGGCGAACAGGAACAGCACGGTGCCGGTGACCAGTTGCGGCTGCCACCACCGGTCGCGGCGCAGCGTGCGGGCACCGATGGCCGCCCGGCCCGGCGCGTCGACCCCGTGCGGGTAGCGCTGCCCGGCGGCTGGTTCGGTCTGCGTCATCGGCGGCGTGCTCCGGGGTGGCCGTGGTAGCCGCCGAGGCCCTCGTCGTCGGCGTCCTCGGCCCACATGGCCGGGTCGTACGGCTCGTCGGTGAGCGGGCTCAGCTCGATCGGTGGACCGACCTCAGCGCCGCCGACCGGCAGCGTGCCGACATCATGCACGTCCAACTCCAAACGTTCGAGGTCGTTGCGCAGTCGACGCACCACCGGCACGTCTCCGTACTTGCCCGACAGCGAGGTCACCGCGGCGCGCAGGTCGTCCACCGCCCGGTGCAGGGTGCGAAGCTCAACGGTTGCCGGCATGGGGACCTCTTTCCATATCGGGCGAATCGTAAGACGGCGGGCACCGTCCACAAGCCAGTATGTTCAAGGTCACATCACTAGCTCGGTGCCAGCTTGTCAAGAGCAGTTCGCCCGCGCGACTCGACGCGCGGTGCGGTGAGCGGTGAACGGTTTCCGTCCGGCCAGGACGGGCGCACCGCGGTGGGAAGTCCGCCTGCGCCACGGTTACCGTCGCTGTATGGCTTCTTCGAGCAGCGGTGCGGCCTGCCGGGCCGGCGTGGTGTGGGGCGAGGGCTACCTGCGCTACGACTTCGGCGAGCACCCGATGGCGCCGGTGCGGCTGGAGCTGACCATGCGGCTGGCCGAATCGCTGGGCGTGCTGGACCACCTGGAGCTGCTGACGCCGGAGCAGGCGACCGAGGAGCGGCTGCTGGCCGTGCACTCGGCCGACTACCTGGCCGCGGTCCGGACGGCCAGCGCCGATCCCGGTTACCTGGGGCACGGCCTTGGCAGTGCGGACAACCCGGTGTTCGCCGGCATGTACGACGCGGCGGCGCTGATCGCCGGCGGCTCGCAACTGGCGGCCGAACTGGTCTGGCGGGGCGGCGCGGACCACGCGGTGAACATCGCCGGTGGCCTGCACCATGCGATGCGCGACTCGGCGGCCGGTTTCTGCGTGATCAACGACGTGGTGCTGGCGATCCGCGCGCTGCTCGCCGCCGGTGCCCGGCGGGTGGCCTACGTCGACGTGGACGTGCACCACGGCGACGGCGTTCAGGCCGCGTTCTACGACGACCCGCGGGTGCTCACCGTCTCGCTGCACCAGGACCCGCGGACCCTCTACCCCGGCACCGGACTGGCCGACGAGGTGGGCAGCGGCGAGGCGGCCGGCACCTCGGTGAACCTGGCGCTGCCGCCGGGCACCGCCGACGACGGCTGGCTGCGCGCGTTCCGCGCGGTGGTGCCGGGGGTGGTGTCCGCGTTCCGGCCGGACGTGCTGGTCACCCAGTGCGGCTGCGACACCCACCACGAGGATCCGCTGGCCGACCTGGCGCTCACCGTGGACGGCCAGCGGGCCGCGTACGCCGAGCTGCACCGGTTGGCGCACGCCGCGGCCGGCGGCAAGTGGCTGGCGCTCGGCGGCGGCGGGTACGGGGTGCTGCGCTGCGTGCCGCGGGCCTGGACCCACCTGATGGCCGAGGCCAGCGGCCGTCCGCTGTCCACGCGGACCGAGATTCCGGAGACCTGGGCGGACGAGTTGCGCCGGCGCGGGGTCACCGGCGGCCTGCCGCGGTGGATGGGGGAGGGCCGGGAGCCGGCGCCGCTGCCGTGGAACCCCGGCGGCGAGTCCTGGCTGGACCGCTCGATCACCGCCACCCGCAAGGCGGTCTTCCCGCTGCTCGGGCTCGATCCGGACGACCCGCGCGACTGACCGGGCAGGGCAGCCATGACCAGCAGCGAACCGCCGGCCGAGGTCGACTACGGCGCCTACCCGCCGCACTGGGAGGCCGACGTGGTGGTCTCCGACGGCGGCACCGTGCACCTGCGTCCGATCACCCCGGACGACGCCGACGCACTGGTGCGCTTTCACGCCGGGCTGTCGATGCGCACCCGCTACCTGCGCTACTTCTCGGCCTACCCCACCATTCCGCGACGTGACCTGGTCCGGTTCAGCCACGTCGACCACGTCGACCGGGTGGCGCTGGCCGGCTGGCTGGGCGGCGAGATCATCGCGGTGGGCCGGTTCGATCGATTGAGCGACGGCAGCGTCGCCGAGGTGGCGTTCGTGGTCGCCGACGCGCAGCAGGGGCGGGGGATCGGCTCGGTGCTGCTGGAACACCTGGTCGAGATCGGCCGGGAGCTGGGCATCGCCCGGTTCGAGGCGGTGGTGCTGGCCGAGAACCGCACCATGATGCGGGTGTTCCTGGACGCCGGGTTCGAGGCGAGCCGCCGGCTGGAGGGCAGCGAGGTCAGCCTGTTGTTCGACATCGCGGCGACCCCGCGTACCCGGCAGGTGATCGCCGAACGCGAGCTGCGGGCCGACTCGCGCTCGATCGGCCGGCTGCTCAACCCCCGCTCGGTCGCGGTGATCGGGGCCAGCGCCGACCCCGGCAAGATCGGCCACCTGGTGCTCGGAAACCTGCTGCGGGCCGGCTTCACCGGGCCGATCTTCCCGGTGAACCCGAACGCCCGAGCGGTGAACGGCATTCTGGCCTATCCGAGCATCACCGAGGTGCCGGTCGAGGTCGACCTGGCGGTGTTGGCCATTCCGGCGCCGGACGTGGCCGAGGTGGTCAGCCAGTGCAGCGCCCGTGGCGTGCACGGGCTGGTGGTGATCTCGGCCGGCTTCGGCGAGTCCGGGGACGAGGCCAGCCGGCAGGCCGGGTTGCTGGCGCAGCGGACGCTGGTGTCGCAGGCCCGGGCGCACGGCATGCGGGTGGTCGGGCCGAACTGCCTGGGGGTGCTGAACACCGCACCCGAGATCGCGCTGAACGCCTCGCTGTCGACGGTCGCGCCGCCGGCCGGCCGGGCCGGGTTCTTCTGCCAGTCCGGCGCGCTCGGGGTGGCGGTGCTCGGCGAGGCGGCCCGTCGCGGGCTGGGCGTCTCGACCTTCGTCTCGGCCGGCAACCGCGCTGACGTCTCGGGCAATGACCTGTTGCAGTACTGGGAAACCGATCCGGCGACCGAGATCGCGCTGCTGTACCTGGAGAGTTTCGGCAATCCCCGCAAGTTCGCCCGGATCGCACGCCGGTTCGCCCGGAACAAGCCGATCGTGGCGGTCAAGAGCGGCCGCGGCTCGATGGTGGCCGGCCTGCAGCACACCTCGGTGGAGGTGCCGGAGGAGAGCGTCCAGGCGCTGTTCGAGGCGTCCGGCCTCATCCGCACCCAGAACCTGGCCGAGCTCTTCGACGTGGCGTTGCTGCTGACCAGCCAGCCGCTGCCGGCCGGCAACCGGGTGTCGGTGGTGGGCCATTCGACCGCGCTGGGGGTGCTGGTCGCCGATGCGCTGGCCACCTCGGGGCTGGCTCTGGCCAGGCTGGTCGACGTCGGGGTGGACGCCAGCCCGGACGCGTTCGGCGATGCGCTGCGGGCCGAACTGGCCGCCGACGACGTGGACGCGGTGATCAGCATCTTCGTGCCGCCGATGCGACGTGGCGAGGAGGCCGAGGTGGCGGCCCGGCTGCGGGCGGCGGTGGCCGGCCAGGGCAAACCGGTGCTGTCCACCTTCCTCGGCTTCGACGGGGTGCCGGCCGAACTCGCCGCGCCCGGGCCGTCGACCCCGATGCCGGGCTCGATTCCCTCGTACTCGTCGCCGGAACGCGCGGTCGGCGCGCTCGCCCGGGTCTGCCGGTACGCCCGCTGGCGGCGCCGCGAGCCCGGCACCGTCCCCGAACTGGCCGGCGTGGCAGCCGAATCGGCCCGCGAGCTGGTGACCGGGGTGCTCGCCGGCGCGCCGGCCGGTCGGACGCTGACCGACACCGAGTCGCGCGAACTGCTTGCCCGGTACGGGATCGCGGTGGTGCCGGCGCGGCAGGTGGCCTCGGTCGAGCAGGCGGTGGCCGGCGCCGCCGAACTCGGTTGGCCGGTGGCGGTCAAGTCGGCCGGTGGCGTGCGGCTGCACCTGGCCGACGCCGCGGACGTCCAGCAGGCGTGGCGTTCGCTCGGCCTCAGCGTCGGATCGGCGGCGACGGTGCAGCGGATGGCGCCGCGCGGGGTGGACACCGTGCTGCAGGTGCACGACGACCGCTCGTTCGGCGCGCTGGTCTCGTTCGGGGTCGGCGGGGTGGCCACCGAGCTGCTGGCGGACCGGGCCTACGCGGTGGTGCCGCTGACCTCGCTGGACGCGACCGAACTCATCGGCGCGCCCAAGGCATTCCCGCTGCTCACCGGGTACGCCGGCGCGGAGCCGGCGGACCTGCCGGCGCTGGCCGAGCTGGCGTTGCGGCTGTCCCGGCTGGCCGACGACCTGCCCGAGGTGGTGGAGGTCGCGCTGGCGCCGGTGGTCGCCGCGCCGGCCGGTGCGTACGTGCTGGCCGCCGAGATCAGGGTGGCGCAGCCGATCGGCCGGGACGACCGGGGCGCCCGCCGGCTGCGCGGCCTGTAGCTCAGCTGGCCCGCAGGTCGGTCCACATGTAGCGGTGTGGCCCGTAGCCGGTGCTGAACCGCTCGCCGTGCAACTGCCAGCCGTTGCGCAGGTAGAAGCCCACCGCGCTTTCCCGCGCCTCGCACCAGAGCACCTCGGCCCCCTGGTCGCGAGCGTGCGCGGCGGCCGCCCGCACCACCGCGGTGCCCGCGCCGGTGCCGCGAGCTGCCGGCTCGGTGGCCATGCTGCGCAGCCGCCAGCCCGGCTGCTCGGGCAACCACCAGCACCGTTCGGGAAAGATGAGGCAGGCGCTGAGCAAACTCTCGCCGGCGTACCCGGCGATGCTCACCACCGCTGCCTGGTCGTCACCGGGGAGCACGCTGCCGACCGGAAAGGCCGGCCGGAGCACCGACCTGCGCAACTCGCGACTGGCGGCGACCTCGACGACCCGGGTGCTGATTCCGATCATGCCTGCACGATAGGGCACTCCCGCCGTCCGGCTTTCTGACCAGGTCAGCGAACGGGCTGATCCGGGTGAAAAACACCCCTCGAAAGGTGGCTTGTTGTCACTCGGAGCGGCCCCGAATGTAGCTCCGGCCGAATGAATTGCCCCGCTCGCAAGCGGTTCCGGCGTGCTCCTCGGCCAGCAAGTACGCGGTGTGTCGAAGTTTGACCCGGCCGATTCGGTGGCAGAATTTGCTGCGAACTGGAGATATTCAGGTTCTGACGGACGGCGTCGATGGGAGAGTGCTACGAGAAGAATCATCGAACGATTTCACATCTAGCACTGCTGGTGTCACACTTTCGGCAGGAATCGCAACGCAATAAGGAGCGCTAGCTTGAACAAGACCCAGTTCATCGACGCCGTGGCGGCTCGACTGAATGCCGACCACAAGTCCACCGCGGCCATCCTCGACGCCATCCTCGACGAGGTCTACACCAATGTGTCGAAGGGCGAGAAGGTCATCCTGACCGGCTTCGGCGCCTTCGAGCGGCGGGATCGCGCAGCGCGCATCGGACGAAACCCGGCCACTGGCGAGAAGGTGCGGGTCAAGAAGACCGCGGTTCCGGCCTTCCGCCCGGGCACCGAGTTCAAGGAGATCATCGCCGGCCGCCGCAAGGTTGCCAAGGCCGCGCCGGTCAAGAAGGCGGCCGCGAAGACCGCCGCTGCCAAGAGCACCGCCACCAAGGCGGCGGCAAAGACCACCGCGAGCAAGGCGACCGCCACCAGGTCCGCCGCGAAGAGCACCGCGGCGAAGGCGACGCCGGCCAAGCGGACCGCTGCCACCAAGACCACCGCCACCAAGGCGGCGCCGGCGAAGAAGGCCACGGCCGCGACGAAGACCACCGCGGCGAAGGCGGCCCCGGCCAAGAAGACCACGGCGGCCAAGACCACCCCCGCGAAGAGCACCGCGGCGAAGAGCACGGCGGCGAAGGCGGCCCCGGCCAAGAAGACCACGGCGGCCAAGACCACCGCCGCGAAGAGCACCGCGACCAAGACCGCGGCCAAGAAGGCCCCGGCCACCCGCACCGCCGCCAAGAAGGCGCCGGCGAAGAAGGCTCGCTGACTTCGACGCCAGTTTCGAGGCGATGGGCCCGGCAGTTGCTGCCGGGCCCATCGGTCGTCTGTAGCGGCTGGGAACCAGCTTCCAACCAGTGCCGGTGCGGCTGGTCAGCCTGCCCGGCGGCGGCCGCCGCGAGCGCGCAGGTAGTCGGTCACCACGTACTCACCGAGGGTTCCGGTGCCGGGCAGCAGCACCCGGCCACCGTTGCGCCGGCCGATCTCGTGCATGAAGTCCACCAGTCGGCGTTCGTCGTCCAGCATGAAGATGTTGATCGTCGCGCCGCGCCTGGTGCAGCGTTCCACCTCGGCCAGGGTGGCGGCCACCGTCTCCATCGAGGGCGGCCAGCAGAACGTCGAGTAGCCGTCCGACTCCAGGTGCGCGGTCGGCTCGCCGTCGGTGATCACCAGGATCACCGGTTCGGCGTCGCGGTGCTTGTCCAGGTGCCGGCGGGCCAGCATCAGCGCGTGCTGCAGGTTGGTGCCGTAGACCCGCTGCCAGTCATGGTTGATCAGATCGCGCGGGGTCATCACCCGGGCGTAGTCGGAGAACCCGATGATCTCGATGGCATCCTGCGGGTAGCGGGTGGTGACCAGCGAGTGCAACGCCAACGCGGTGGTCTTCGCCTCGCCCCAGGTGCCGCGCAGTTCCATCGAGTACGACATGTCGACCAGCAGCGCCACCGCGGCCGAGGAACGGCGTTCGGTCTCCACCACCTCGAAGTCCTCGGCGGTCAGCCGCAGCGGCCGGCCGGCGCCGGTGCGGACCACCGCGTTGCGGACGCTGCGAACCACGTCCAGTGGCTGCTCGTCACCGAACCGCCATTCCCTGCTGCCACCGGTGTATTCGCCGGCCGCGCCGGCATCGCGCACGTCGTGGTCACCGCGCCCGGCGGTCTGCACCTGCGCGAACACCTTGCGCAGCGCGACACCGCCCAACCGCCGCAACGCCCGCGGGCTGAGTTGCAGGCCCGTCCCGGACTGCTCCAGATACCCCTGTCGTTGCAGCTCACGCTCGATCTGGCGCAGTTGGCGCAGGTCGGTGACCGCCTGCTGGCCGAGCGCTCGTTCCACCAACTCCTCGTCGATGTCGGCCAGGCTGGCGCCGGGGTAGTCCTGCAAGGACAGCTCGGCTAGTTCATCCAAATCCGCCAGGTCGGCCAATGCCTCGGTGCCGTCGGCATAACCCATCGGGTCCTGGCCGCCCATCCGCTCCGACCCGCCCCACGGCAGGTCCGGACGGGCGGCCCGCAGCGACTGCTGCAGCCGGCTCATCCGCTCGGCCAGCCCGGCCTGGCCCATCGCCTGCTCCATCAACGAGCCGAGTTCGGCACGCTGTTCCGGGGTGAGCGAGTTCAGCAGCCGCTCGGCCGCCGCCGATCGGCGGGCGAGTGAATCCACCAGCTCGGCCAGGTTGCTCGGGCTGTCCGGAAAGAACTGGCCGTGCTTGGCCATGAACTCGTCGAACTGCTCGGGGGTGTGCTCGCCGCGGGCGTCGGCGTCGAGCATCTCGTTGAGGTCATCCAGCATCTGCCGGATCTGCTCCATCGCCCGCGGGTCCGGGTTGGCCAGCGCATCCCGCAGCCCGGCGAACTGGGCGTCGAGCACCTCCGACCGCAGCAGTTCGGCGATCTGCTGGTAGCTCGCCGCCGCCTCGGCCGACCGCCACTGGTAGTCGGCTAGTTGCCGGACCGCCCGGGCGGTGTCACCGGGTAGCGCGTCCAGCTCGGACTCGGCGAGCCGGGCGGCGTCGGACGGGTCGGGGAACAGCGCAGTCCGCTCGCTCTCCACCGCCTGGTCGAGCAGCCGGCGCACCTCGTCCAGGGTGCCGTCCAGCCGGGTCGACTTGCGCAGTTCCCGGGCCCGGGCGCGGGCCTGCCGGCGCAACGCGTCCAGCCCGGAGCGACCGTCCGCGCCGTTGCGCAGCAGCCGCTGCAGGGCGGCCCGCGGCGACATGCCCGAGAGCACGTCCTCGCTGATCTCGTCCACTGCCTGGCGAATGTCGAACGGCGGCTCGAGCGGGTCGGGCCCGCCGTGCCACGCGCCGTACCGGACCACCATCTGAAAAGTACCTCCGATCAGGCGCCGTAGACGGTGCGGCCGCCGGCCATCTCCTTGGCCAGCCGCCGGTTGAGATACAGGCCTTCCAGCGCGAACTCGACCGCGGCGGCGGCCACCCCGACGGTGGCCGGACCCTCGTGCACGCTGTCCGGTTCCAGCCGCTCCAGCAGGGCGGCCAGCCCCGGAATGGTGCCGAGCTGCTCCAGCAGCTGGTCCGCCGAGACCGTGTCACCGGTCTCCAGCAGCAAGCCGGAATCGAACTTCTGCTGCAACGGCCGCAGATCGAGCCCGGCCAGCCGGCTGCGGGAGGTCTCAGCGACCGCCCGGCGCAGCAGGTGCTCGAGCACCTCGAACTCCCGGCCCTCGTCGGCGTCGTCGAACTCCACCTTGCCGCGGCTGGCCGGCACGATCGCGGGCAGGTCTGACACCCGGGCGACCGCCACCGGCTCGCCGGCGATGGCGGCCCGGCGCACCGCCGAGGCGGCGACCGTCTCGACCGCGGCGATCGCGAACCGGGCCGAGACGCCGGACCGCTGGTCGACCTGCGGCGCGTCCCGGACGGCCCGGGTGAACCTGGCCACCACCTCGAGCAGGTGGGACGGCACCAGCGGCGCGGCGTGGCTGGTGCCGTCGGCGTCGGTACCCCAGAGCACCGCCGCCTCCTGGGCGATCAGCGCCAGCTCGTCGGTCAGCTCGAGCGGGTAGTGGGTGCGGATCTCGGCGCCGAACCGGTCCTTCAGCGGGGTGATGATGCGACCCCGGTTGGTGTAGTCCTCGGGGTTGGCGCTGGCCACCATCAGCAGGTCCAGCGGCAGCCGCAACTGGTACCCGCGCACCTGGATGTCGCGTTCCTCCAGCACGTTCAGCAGCGCCACCTGGATCCGCTCGGCCAGGTCGGGCAGTTCGTTGACCGCGAAGATGCCACGGTTGGTGCGCGGTACCAGGCCGTAGTGCACCGTGTCCGGGTCGCCGAGGGTGCGTCCCTCGGCCACCTTGATCGGGTCGATGTCACCGATCAGGTCGCCCACCGAGGTATCCGGAGTGGCCAGCTTCTCGCCGTACCGTTCGGAGCGGTGCCGCCAGCCGATCGGCAGGTCGTCGCCGAGTTCGGCGAGCAGCCGCCGGGACGCCGAGGTGATCGGGGCGTACGGGTGCTCGTTGATCTCCGAGCCGGCGATCACCGGCGTCCACTCGTCCAGCAGGCCGGTCAGGGTCCGGATCAGCCGGGTCTTGCCCTGGCCGCGTTCGCCGAGCAGCACGATGTCGTGACCGGCCAGCAGCGCCCGCTCCAGCTCGGGCACCACGGTGTCGTCGAACCCGACGATGCCCGGCAGCGACGGCTGGCCGGCGGCCAGCCGGGCGATCAGGTTCTGCCGGATCTCGGCCTTCACGCCGCGGTGGACGTGGCCGGCGGCACGCAGCTCGCCGAGGGTCGAGAGGTCAGGAGCGGTGCTGGCCGGAACGGTCTCATCGGGAGCTGAGGTCACCCGAAAGACGCTACGACGCCGCCCAGCGAACCGCTACGTGCCGCGAACGCTGTCTGCCCTGGGCTGAATGGGGAATTGCCGCCGCGGGTCGGCCGGTTTGCGGAAGGATCACCTCCCATGACCGACGGACTCTCACTGGACCGCCTGCTGTTGGCCGCCATCGACGACGTCTGGCGCCGGTTCCGGGCCCGGATCGACGGCCTCGGCCAGGACGAGTACCTCTGGCAGCCGGTTGCCGACTGCTGGACGGTGCGGCAGGTTGGCGACCAGGTGTTGGCGGACGGCTTCCGGCAGGACCCGGAGCCGGCCCCGGTCACCACGATCGCCTGGCGGATGCATCACCTGGCGGCCAGCTGCTTCAGCAATTACCTGACCGGCGGCCTCGGCGACTGGCCGATCCCGACCGGCAAGGCGGAGTGGACGCTGGACGCGGCCGAGGGGCTGGCCCACCTGGACACGGCCTGGTCGGCCTTCCGGGCGGGGCTGGACACCCTGGGCCCGGCCGGCATGCGCCGGCCGCTGGGACCGGACTGGGGCCCGTACGCCGAGGAGAGCTGGGCCGGCCTGGTGCTGCACGCGCAGGCCGAACTGTCCCACCACGGCGCCGAGATCGCGTTGCTACGCGACCTGTACCGGGCCGGTCAGCCGGTGTAGGGCTTGGCAGTCAGCAGCGTGACGCTGAGCGTCTTGCCGGTGGGGGTGTTGTACGAGACGGTGTCGCCCTCCTTGGCGCCGGTCAGCGCCTGGCCGAGCGGCGAGGCGGCCGAGTACACCTCCAGGTCGGTGGTGTCGCCGACCTCCCGGGAACCGATCAGGAACGTCTCGGTCTCGTCGTCGTCGGTGAACCGGACGGTCACCACCATGCCGGGGCCGGCGGTGCCGTCGGTGGTCGGCGGCTCGCCCACCTTGGCGTTGCGCAGCATCTGGGTGAGCTGCATGATCCGGCCTTCTTGCTTGCCCTGCTCCTCGCGGGCCGCGTGGTAGCCGCCGTTCTCCTTGAGGTCGCCCTCTTCGCGCCGGTCGTTGATCTCCTGCGCCATGGCCTGCCGGTTGGCGATCAGCCCCTCGAGCTCTTTGGACAGCCGGTCGTAGGCCTCCTGGGTGAGCCAGACCGTCGAGGTCGTCCCTGGTGCTGAATCGGTGCTCACGGTGTTCCACTCCTAAGCCGCCAGTACGGCGAGATTGCCGGAAGTCTTTCAAGCTAACACCGGCGCCGGCGGTTTCGGGCCGGAAACTGCCCGACTGCCGGCTATGGCTGCGGCGGTACCTGCTCCCCGCGTGGTCCTCGGATGTGCTGCTGCGGGCGAGGTGCGGCGCTGGCCGCCGGGCCACCCCGGTGCGGTGCGGCGCTACCCGCCGGAGCGGGCTGTCGGTGCCATCGGTGACAATGACAGGGTGCCAGACGCAGTCCCGTCCCCTGAAATCACCGCCAGCCCGGCCGCCGCGCCGGCGACTGCCGCGGACCGTTCCGACCGGGTGCTCCCGATTGCCGACGACGGTCCGCTTCGGTTGATGTGCGTGCACGCCCACCCCGACGACGAGTCCAGCAAGGGCGCGGCCACCATGGCCAAGTACGTCGACGAGGGTGTCGAGGTGCTGGTGGTCAGCTGCACCGGCGGCGAGCGCGGCGACATCCTGAACCCGGCGCTGAAACACCGCTCCGACATCGAGGCCGACCTGGCCGCGGTGCGGCGCACCGAGATGGCCAACGCCCAGCGGATCCTCGGCGTGCAGCACCACTGGCTCGGCTTCGTTGACTCCGGCCTGCCGGAGGGCGACCCGCTGCCGCCGCTGCCGGAGGGTTGCTTCGCGCTCACCCCGCTGACGGACGCCACCCGGGCTCTGGTCGAGGTGGTGCGCCGGTTCCGGCCGCATGTGATGACCACCTACGACGAGAACGGCGGCTACCCGCACCCCGACCACATCCGCTGCCACCAGGTGTCGGTGGCCGCGTTCGAGGCGGCCGGCGACCCCGAGCAGTTCCCGGACGCCGGGGCGCCGTGGCAGCCACTCAAGCTGTATTACGACATCTCCTTCACCAGGGAGCGGATCGAGGCGCTGCACCAGGCGATGCTGGACGCCGGTCTGGAGTCGCCCTACCAGGACCGGCTCAAGGACTGGGACAAGGCGACCGCCGGCCGCCGGGTGCCGAACGTGACCACCCGGGTGCACTGTGCCGAGACGTTCGAGCGGCGGGACGCCGCGCTGCTGGCGCACGCCACCCAGGTTGACCCGCAGGGCTGGTTCTTCAAGGTGCCGCTGGACATCCAGCGCCGGGTGTTCCCCTGGGAGCAGTTCGAACTGGCTAGGTCGCTGGTGGACTCGACGCTGCCGGAGGATGACCTGTTCGCCGGCGTCCGGGAGAAGGTGCGCGCCTGATGACGTCGCTGGCCGGCGGCCTGCTGCTCGCCGACTCCGATGCCGGCAAGGGCAGCCCGATCGGCCTGCTGGTGGTGTTGCTGCTGATCGTCGCGGTGTACTTCCTCTACCGCTCGATGAACCGGCACATCCGCAAGATTCCCGGCCGGTTCGACCGGTCCGGCAGCAACCAGTCGGGGGGCACCGAGAACCCGGGCCAGCGGCCTGACGGCGCGGTGCCGGGCGACGAACCGGACCGCCGGGACGAGCCGGACGCCTGAGCCCGGCCCGCCGTACGGCCGGCGGTACCGCTGCCGGCCAGGCGGAGTCCCTCAGTCCGGGTGGACGGCGGCCCGGCCGGCCTTGATCCGGCTGCGCTGCTTCTTGACATCGAGCCTGCGCTCCCGGGCGCCGCGGGTCGGCTTGGTCGCCCGCCGCGGTGGCGCCGGCGGTGCCAGCGCGTCGGTGAGCAGCCGGGCCAGCCTGGCCCGGGCCGCCTGCCGGTTCTGCAGCTGCGCCCGGTGCTCGGCGGCGGCCACCGTCAGCACCCCGCCGACCAGCCGGGGCGACAAGGCGGCCAGTGCCCGGCTGCGCTGCGGGTCGGTGAGGGCCGTCGAAGCGGCCACGTCGAAACTCAGCTCGACCCGGCTGTCAGTGGTGTTCACCCCCTGACCACCCGGCCCGGACGACCGGGAGAACCGTTCGGACAGTTCGGCCGCCGGGATCAGCAACCCGTTCGGCAGGCCGCGGGCCGGCCGCAGCCAGAGCCCGCCGGCGGCCTCGGTATCCATCAGCGCCTCCGCCCCTCAGCCTGCCAGCCCGGTCAACCGGCTTCCGAGGTCCGCCACCACCTCGGTCTCGGCCTCCGCGGCAGCCAGGAAGAAATGGCTGCCGTCGAAGGTGCGCAGCTCGAACGAGGTGCTGCTGACCTCGCGCCAGCTGGCGACCTCGGCAACCGGCACCTCCGGGTCGTCGGTGCCGGCGTAGCCGACGATCGGAGCGCGGACCGTGGTGGGTTGATGCGCCGAGTAGCTGCTGAGCAACCGGTAGTCGCCCCGGATCGCCGGCAGCACCAGTTGCTCGATTCCCGGCATGGTCAGCAGCGGACCGGAGCGCGGGTCCAGCCGGCGGACCTCCGCCAGCAGGTCCTCGTCGGAGCCGCCAGCACCCAGCCTGGTGGGCCGCAGCCGGTGCGGGGCGGCCCGGCCGGAGACGAACAGCATCGACACCGGCCGGCCGGCGCGTTCCAGCCGCACGGTCGCCTCATGTGCCACCGAGGCGCCCATGCTGTGCCCGAACAGTGCCAGTGGACCGGCCGGCAGCCGTAGCACCGCCGCCGTCACCTGGTCGGCGAGTTCGGTCAGCTCGGTCAGGCACGGTTCGCCCAGCCGGTCTTCCCGGCCGGGATAGCGGACCGCGTGCATCTCGATCGCCGGGGCCAATAGCTGCGGCCAGTTGCGAAAGGCGCTGGCGCTGCCTCCGGCGTGCGGCAGGCAGACCAGCCGGAGGCTCGGATCGTCAACCCGCTGGTAGCAGCGCAACCAGGGGTCTTCGGTAGGGCCCACCTGCGCTACGGGGTGACCGGACGGGACTGCACCTCGCGCATCCAGGCGGTCAGCTCGTCCGGGTGCCGCGGCAGCGCGCCGGACAGGTTGATCGGGGCGCCGTCGGTGACCAGGATGTCGTCCTCGATCCGGATGCCGATGCCGCGCCACTCGGCTGGCACCGACAGGTCGTTCGGCTGGAAGTACAGGCCTGGTTCGACGGTCAGCACGTAACCGGCGCCGAGCGGCCCGTTGCGGTAGGTCTCCTCGCGAGCCGCGGCACAGTCGTGCACGTCGATGCCGAGCATGTGGCTGACCCCGTGCAGGGTGTAGCGGCGGTGCAGGCCGGCGCCCGGCGCGTCTTCGTCGGACGCGCAGGAGATGTCCGCGGTCACCGGCAGCACTCCCCAGTGGTGCAGGTGGTCGGCCAGCACCCACATCGCGGCGCGGTGCGCGGCGAGGAAGTCGGCGCCCGCCTTCACCTCGGCGATGCCGGCGTTCTGCGCCTCCAGCACCGCCAGGTAGAGCTTGCGCTGGGTGTCGGTCCAGCTGGCGCTGACCGGCAGCGTGCGGGTGACGTCGGCGGTGTAGAGGCTGTCGACCTCGACGCCCATGTCGGCCAGCAGCAGCTCGTGCGGCTGGATGTCACCGTCGTTGCGCCACCAGTGCAAGGTGGTGGCGTGCCGGCCGGCGCCGAGGATGGAGCTGTAGCCCACGTCGTTGCCGTCCATCCGGGCGCGCCGCCAGAAGGTGCCCTCCAGCCACCGCTCACCGCGCTGGCCACCGGCCGCGAGCACGTTCGGGATCTCGGCGACCACGTCGGCGAAGCCGTCCACGGTGGCGTCACAGGCCAGCTGCAGCTGGGAGATCTCCCAGTTGTCCTTGGTCAGCCGGAGCTCGTCGACGACCTGCTCGAGGTTGCCCGGCTCGGCGCCCGGCAGCAGCCGGTCGACGTCCGGGTCGATGCCGCGTGGGGCCAGGGTGGGCCCGCCGTGCCGGCGCAGTGCGTCCGCCAACTCGGTCAGCGGGCGAACCCGGACCCCGAGCACCGTCTCGGTCTGCTCCCGGGTCGGCACGTTGCCGACCCAGAGCGCGCCGTGCACCCGGTCGGTGAAGTAGCCCGGCTCACCCGGGCCGGCGTACTCCCGAATGTAGAGGGTGGCGGTGTGCGAGTCACGCTCCGGCGCCAGCACCAGCACCGCGCCCTCGACCGTCTCGCCGGTCAGCCAGGTGAACGCCGACCAGGCTCGGAAGGCGTAGTCGGTGTCGTTGGCGCGCGGGGTGAGCCGGCCGGCCGGGATCACCAGCTGGGTGCCGGGGAAGGCGCGAGAGAGGTCCTCGCGGTGCCGGCCGAAGCTGGTGATGCCGCCCGACTCGCCACCGTGCCGGCCGGCGGGGTGTGGCATCGCCGGGGCCGGCGCCCAATTCTCCGAGATCGCCTTGGCGAGTCCGGCGGGCAGCGGGATGTCGTGCGACGTGGTGCCCTCGAGCTCTGACTGCTCGGCAGGGTCGGTGGGAACGTGCTCGGCCTCGGTCATGGGGCAAGTCTAGGACGGGCCGCCGACGATTTTCCGGGGTTCCCGGCCGTGGCGGTTCGTCCGGTTTCACGGCTGGGGATACCGTGGGCGGATGACCGCGCCGCGACTCGCCCCCCTCGTGCTGACCGGGCTGCTGCTGGCCGGTTGCGCGGCCGGCTCCACCGGAGCGACGGGGCCGTCCGGGCCGTCGGCGCCGGGTTACAGCGGGCCGGCGGTGATCACCGACAGCGCCTCGCCGACCGACAATTCCTCGATCGATCCGAGAGATCTGGTGCGACCGTCCAGCCCGATGAGCGGCGCCACGCCGGCAACGCCCGGCAGCCCGACGTCCACCCCGAGCGGCAGCGCCACCGCGGCCGGCCTGGACGCCTGCGCGCTGCCCGTCACCACCGTCACCGCCCGGCTGCACGGTGCCGGCATGTCGCACGCCGGCTACCTGATCACCTTCACCAACACCGGCCAGCTGCCCTGCCAGCTCACCGGCTATCCCGGGGTGGCCGTGCTCGACGCCAAGGGCCGCCAGGTGCGGCAGGCGGCCCGGACCCCGAGCGGCTACCTGGGTGGAGTCCGCGACGCTTCTGGAATGCACGGCGGCAAGCCGCTGCCGGTGGTGCTGCACGCCGGCGAGGTCGGCTCGGCGCTGCTGGAGGGCGAGGACGTCGGCACCGACGGCAAGGGCTGCCCGACCGAGTCGGGGCTGCTGGTCACCCCGCCGAACACCAGGAAGTCGGCCCGGATCGCGCTACGGGTGGTCATCTGCGGCGGGGTGCAGGTCCATCCGGTGGTGGCCGGCGGCTCGGGCAGTTCCGGCTGATCGGCGCGGATTCGCTAGCGTGTGAACATGCCAGCTGAGCTCGAGCCCGCCAAGATCCGCGTTGCGCCCAAGGTGCTGCTGCACGACCACCTGGACGGCGGCCTGCGTCCGCAGACGATCATCGACCTGGCCGCGGCCATCGGTTACGACAAGCTGCCCGCCACCGACCCGGACAAGCTGCGGGCCTGGTTCGTCGAGTCGGCCAACTCCGGCTCGCTGGTGCGTTACCTGGAGACCTTCGACCACACGGTGGCGGTGATGCAGACCCGGGAGGGTTTGCACCGGGTTGCCAGCGAGTGCGCGCAGGATCTGGCCGACGACGGCGTGGTGTACGCCGAGGTGCGCTGGGCGCCCGAGCAGCACGTCAGCGCCGGGCTGAGCCTGGCCGAGGTGGTCGAGGCGACCCTGGAAGGGTTCGCGCACGGCGTGCAGGCGGCAGCCGAGCGGGGCCGGCAGATCCGGATCGGGGCGCTGGTCACCGCGATGCGGCACGCCGCCCGGTCGAGCGAGATCGCCGAGCTGGCGGTGGCCTACCGGGACCGGGGCGTCGTCGGCTTCGACATCGCCGGCGCCGAGGCCGGCTTCCCGCCCACCCGGCACCTGGACGCCTTCGAGTACCTGCGCCGGGAGAACTTCCACTTCACCATCCACGCCGGCGAGGCGTTCGGGTTGCCGTCCATCTGGGAGGCGATCCAGTGGTGCGGCGCCGACCGGCTCGGCCACGGGGTGCGGATCATCGACGACGTGACCGTCAGCGGCCATTCGCTGGAGCAGCAGGTCGCCACCGCCCAGCTCGGCCGGCTGGCGCAGTACGTGCGGGACAAGCGGATCCCGCTGGAGATGTGCCCGTCCTCGAACCTGCAGACGGGCGCCGCCGAGTCGATCGCCAGCCACCCGATCGGGCTGCTGCGGCGGCTGCACTTCCGGGTCACCGTGAACACCGACAACCGGCTGATGAGCGGCACCGACATGACCCGGGAGATGACGCTGCTGGCGGAGGCGTTCGACTACGGCTGGTCGGACCTGCAGTGGCTGACCATCAACGCCATGAAGAGCGCCTTCATCCCGTTCGACGACCGGCTGGCGATCATCAACTCCCAGATAAAGCCGGGTTACGCCGCGCTGAGCGCCTGAGGGTTCGCGAACGGTGGACGAGTTGCAGCCGCTGGCGGCGCTGGTCTCCCGGCAGGCGGCCGACCTGGAGGTCTACGCCGGCTTCCTGTTCGCCGCGCTGGACGGGGCGCTGCCGGCCGACCTGCTGCGGGTCGAGCGCCGGCAGTCGGTCAGCGACCGGCTGCGCGGCCGGCCGGGCGAGGTGCTGGCAGTCTCGGTCCGGCTCGGCGAGCAGCTGTTCGGATTGCGCCGGCGGGCGGTCGGCGCGCCGACCGAGGCCAGCGTCGCGCACGAGGTGGGCGGCATCGTGCTGTCCACCCGGCGGCTCGGGCTGGCCGATTGGTCGCAGCAGTTGGCGATCGCCTTGCACCGGCTGGCGTCCGAGAACGCCGGCGCGGCGGTCGCGCTGAACCGGCTGACCTCGTTCACTGTGTAGTCGCAAGAAACCCTTCTGACGAAACGGCGGCGGCATGACCACTCCCCGGGTAGATCTCAGCCAGTACGGCATTCCGGCCGACGCGGCGCGCCGGATCGCCGAGAACGCCGACGGCACGGCTGGCGCGGTGTTCACCTCGGACCTGTCGGTGAACGAGTTCCTGCTGGTGCGGCAGGCAGGTTTCCGGCCGCTCGGGCTGGTGCTGGGGTCGTCCGTCTACCACATCGGCGCCCAGTTCTCCTCGTTCAACCAGAGCATGGAGCTGACCGTGCTCACCCAGGCGATGTACCACGCCCGGGAGCTGGCGATGACCCGGATGCGAGCCGAGGCGTACGCCCTCGGCGCGGACGGGGTGGTGGGCGTCCGGCTGCGGGTGGTCGGGATGCAGTGGGGCGAGCACATCGCCGAGTTCACCGCCGTCGGCACCGCGGTCAAGGCGGACGAGGCGGAGGCCGACGGCGGCTGGCTGGACGCCAGCGGCGGCCCGTTCACCTCGGACCTGTCCGGCCAGGACTTCTGGACGCTGGTGCAGGCCGGTTACGCGCCGCTCGGCCTGGTGATGGGCACCTGCGTCTATCACATGGCCCAGCAGGGCTTTCGGCAGATGTGGCGCAACGTCGGGCAGAACGTCGAGATCCCGCAGTACACCCAGGGCGTGTACGACGCCCGGGAGCTGGCGATGGGACGGATGCAGGCCGAGGCCCGGGCGCACCGGGCCGAGGGCATCGTCGGGGTGCAGCTCAACGAGTTCAACCACGTCTGGGGTAATCACACCACCGAGTTCTTCGCGGTCGGCACCGCGGTGCGGCCGGTGCGGGCCGACCACCGGATCGCCCAGCCCGACCTGGTGATGCCGCTGACGTGAGGCTGCTCAGGCCAGCAGGCTGCTCAGGCCAGCAGTTCGGCCGGCGCGCAGTCGGGCAGGTGGATCCAGCCCTCCACCTCGGCCAGCCGGACGGCCGCGTCGGTTTCCGGCAGGTGCGTCCGGCGCAGGCTCACCGCCCGGGCGGTGAAGGCGGCGATCAGCGCGTCCAGCTCGTCGTGGCTGGCCTCGCACCGGGCCCGGGCCGCGGCCGGCAGCGCGATACCCAGTTGCTTTTCGAGCAGGTCGACGATTGCCTGCCGGGCGCCCCGGGCGTCCGGCCGCTTGTAGCTGGTCCGGCCGCTCAACTGCCAGAGCCGCAGGGTGGCCGCCGGGTACACCTCGGCGAGCACGCCGGACCGGCCGGTGCGATCCACCGGCAGGCCGTGCTCCCGCTCCGCCCAATCGAGGATCTTCGCGCACCGCAGCGCCACCACGCCGAGCAGGTTGGCGGCCACCGAGAGCGGCGGCCGGGAACCGGTGCGCTGCCAGGTGACCTCGTCGGTGAGCCGGTAGAGCAGCGGGTTCAGCACCCGGGCGGTCGGCTCGGCCGGTAGCGGCGGCAAGGACCGCTGCGCCTGGTGGGCGGCCAGCGTCTCGGCGAACAGCACCGGCCAGCCCAGCGGGCAGTCGACGCCGATCAGGCTGCCGGCCGCCGCACAGCGGTCGATCAGCTCGACCAGGTGGTGGTCGTCGCGTTCCTCGATGAACTCGACCTCGACCGCGCCGGGCAGCCAGCGCACCCGGCAGACCGCGGTCCGTTTGGCCGCGCCCGCCAGGTCGATGCCGACCGTCTCAACGTTGGCTGTCATGGGTACTTGAGCCGTCATGGGTACTTGGGCTGTGGCAGCAGGTCGGCGACCGCGGCCGCCTGGGCCAGCAGTTCCAGGTCCGCACCACGCCGGCCGAGCAGGCTGATGCCGATCGGCAGGCCGGCCGGGGCGCCGGTCGGCAGCGTGATCGACGGGGCGCCGGTCACCGCGCACAGCGACGAGGTGGGCACCCCGTCGTGCTCGTTCACCCCGTACCCGATCGAGGGTGCCGGGCCGTTGGTCGGGGCGATCGCGAACGCGCAGTCGGCGAGCACCTCGGCCAGCGCCCGGGCGGCGCCCTCGTCGCAGCTGCGCCGGGCCTGGGAATAGCGCTCGGTGGCGGTGCCGCCGGCCGCGGCGGCCTCGGCGCTGAGCTCGAAGATCTCGTCACCGAACTTCGACAGCTCCACCTCGTCGGCCCGGTTGAACGCCAGCAACTCGTCCCAGGTGCGCGGGTGGTTGCCCGGCCGGGCCGCCAGATAGGCCGGCAGTGCAACGGAGAACTCGGCCACCAGGGCGTCGAACTCGGCGTCGTCGAACGGCCCGGACGGCTCCTCGGCGGTGCTCGGCTCGGTCGGCACCACGGTGGCACCGGCCGCGGTGAGCAGCCGCTCCACCTCGGCCTGGGCCTCGGCCACCTCGGCGGGCAGCCCGGCCTGCCGCCAGCTGGCGATCCGCAGGCCGGCCAGCCGGACCGCCGGCAGCGGCTCGTCGGTGCCGGCCAGCACCCGGTAGAGCGCGACGATGTCGGCCACCGTACGGGCCATCGGGCCGGCGACGTCCTGCCGCGGGCTGATCGGCACGATGCCGGCGCCGGGCACGCTGCCGATGGTCGGCTTGAAGCCGACCACACCGCACATGCCGGCCGGCGACACGATCGAACCGTCCGTCTCGGTGCCGATCGCCAGCGGGGCGAAACCGGCCGCCACCGCGGCCGCCGAGCCGGACGACGAGCCGGAGGTGTTGCGGTCCGGGTCGAACGGGTTGCGGGTCTGGCCGCCGACCGCGCTCCAGCCGCTGGTCGAGCGGGTCGAGCGGAAGTTCGCCCACTCCGACAGGTTGGCGGCCCCGAGCACCACCAGGCCGGCCCGCCGCAGCCGGTCGACCAGCGGCGCGTCCGTCGTCACCGGCGAGTCCAGCAGCGCCCGGGAGCCGGCGGTGCCGGGCAGCCCGCGCGCCTCGATGTTGTCCTTGACCAGCACCGGCACGCCGTCCAGCGGGCCGAACAGGGCACCGGCCCGGCGGCGCTGGTCGCTGGCCGCGGCCGCCTCGTCGGCATCTGGCGCCAGCGCCAGCACCGCGTTCAGGGTCGGGTTCAACCGTTCGATCCGGACCCGGTAACCGGCGACCAGGTCCATCGAGCTGACCTTGCCGGCGGCCAGCAGCGCGGCAGCCTCGGCCGCGGTGCCGGGCAGCTCCTCGGTCTGATCAGTCATCCGCACCGGGCGCTTCGTCGCCGGCTGCCTCATGAACGATGGCCGAACTGCCTTCCCAACGAAGCCAGAACTCGGTCCGCGACAGCACCCGCTCCCAGCTGCCGGCGACCGTGTCACCGAGCGCCGACCAGGCGGCCCGGCCCTCCTTGCCGCTGTGATAGTCGGTCTCGGACTCGGTGAGCAGCACGTACTCCTCGGTTCCGGTCAGCACCGCGCGCAGCATGCCGTCCTCGCAGCAGTCGGCGATCCGGGTCGCCATGTCGACCGTGTCGGCCAGCTTCGACACCGACTCCGGGTCCGGCTCGCCGGCGGCCAGCTCGTACACCTCGTCGAGGTCGTACTGCGCCTCCTCGGCCGGTTCCAATGCCCGCTTGCCGCGGGTCGCGAACGCCGGCCAGGCCGGGTGGTCGGCCAGGTCGTGGTCCGGGTGGTCGCCGAGCCAGGTGTTCAGCTCGTCGACGGTGCCCAGCAGCACGATCTTGGCGCCGTCACCGAGAAACCCTTGCCACTCGTCGCCATCGGCGTCCTGCCAGGGCGGCGCGTACAGGGTGATGCCGGTGTGACCGGCCAGGCTGATCCGGACGGCGACGATCGGTTCGACAAACGAAGGCATATCGCGAACTTACACACCCATCGGGTGCCAGACCGTCTTGGTCTCGGTGAAGGCGGTCAGCCGGGAGGTGCCCGGGTCGGCGGCGGCGTCGAACCCGCTGGGGGAGTAGACCCGCTTGACGTTCTCCGCGGCCGCCTCGGCCAGCGCCACCCGCTCGGCCGGGACGACACCGGTCAGGTCCAGGCAGTTGACGTCCCGGTGCCCGGCCAGCCACGGCGCGAGCTCGGCGACCGAGCCGGTCAGCAGGTTGAGCACCCCGCCGGGCAGGTCCGAGGTGGCCAGCGCCTCGGCCAGCGACACCGCCGGCAGCGGGCGGTCGGACGAGGCCAGCACCACCGCGGTGTTGCCGGTGGCGATCACCGGCGCCACCACCGAGACGAAGCCGACCAGCGACTCGTCCTGCGGTGCCACGATGCCGACCACGCCGGCCGGTTCGGGCAGCGAGAAGTTGAAGTACGGTCCGGCCACCGGGTTGCTGCCGCCGGCCACCTGGGCGAACTTGTCGGTCCAGCCGGCGTACCAGACCCAGCGGTCGATGGCGGCGTCCACCTGGGCCGCGGCCCTCGCCTCGCTCACACCTTCGGCGGCGCGCACCTCGGCGGTGAACTGGGCGTGCCGGCCCTCCATCATCTCGGCGATCCGGTACAGGATCTGGCCGCGGTTGTAGGCGGTCGCGCCGGACCAGCCGGCGAACGCCGCCCGGGCCGCCACCACCGCGTCCCGCAGGTCCTTGCGGGAGGCCTGGGCGGCGTGCGCCAGCAGCTCACCGGACGGCGAGTGCACCGGGTAGGACCGACCGGACTCCGAGCGCGGGAACGCCCCGCCGATGTAGAGCTTGTAGGTCTTGCGGACCGTCACCCGGTCAGTCTTCTGCTCAGTGGGCTGGGGCTGCTTTTCAGTGGGCAAGGTAAGCCTCCAGGCCGTGCCGTCCGCCTTCCCGGCCGAAGCCGGACTCCTTGTAGCCGCCGAACGGCGACGCCGGGTCGAACCGGTTGAAGGTGTTCGCCCAGACCACGCCGGCCCGCAGCCGGTTCGCCATCCAGAGGATCCGCGAGCCCTTCTCGGTCCAGATGCCGGCCGACAGCCCGTACGGGGTGTTGTTCGCCTTCTCCACCGCCTCGCTCGGGGTGCGGAAGGTGAGCACCGACAGGACCGGGCCGAAGATCTCCTCGCGGGCGATCCGGTTGGCCTGGCTGACCCCGGTGAACAGGGTCGGCGGGAACCAGAATCCCTTTTCTGGCAAAGGGCAAACGGGCGACCAGCGATCGGCGCCCTCGGCCTCGCCGGAGTCTGACAGCTCGCGGATCCGGGCCAGCTGGGCGGCCGAGTTGATCGCGCCGATGTCGGTGTTCTTGTCCAGCGGGTCGCCGAGCCGCAGGGTGGCCAGCCGGTCCCGCAGCGACGCGACCACCTCGTCGTGGATCGACTCCTGCACCAGCAGCCGGGAGCCGGCGCAGCAGACGTGGCCCTGGTTGAAGAAGATCCCGTTGACGATGCCCTCGACCGCCTGGTCGAGCGGGGCGTCGGAGAAGACGATGTTGGCCGCCTTGCCGCCCAGTTCCAGCGACAACCGCTTGCCGGACGCGGCCACCGAGCGCTGGATCTGCTTGCCCACCGCGGTCGAGCCGGTGAACGCGACCTTGTCGACGCCGCGGTGTTCGACCAGCGCCTGGCCGACCGACGGGCCGCCGGGCAGCACGTTCACCACGCCCGGCGGCAGGTCGCACTCGGCGATGATCTCGGCCAGCACCAGCGCGGTGAGCGGGGTGGTCTCGGCCGGCTTGAGCACCACGGTGTTGCCGGTGGCCAGCGCCGGCGCGATCTTCCAGGCCGCCATCAGCAGCGGGAAGTTCCACGGGATGACCTGGCCCGCCACCCCGATCGGCCGCGGGTTTGGCCCGAAACCGGCGTAGCCGAGCTTGTCGGCCCAGCCGGCGTAGTAGAAGAAGTGCGCCGCCGCGGTGGGCACGTCCACGTCGCGGGACTCGCGGATCGGCTTGCCGTTGTCGAGGGATTCCAGCACGGCCAGCTCGCGGCCGCGCTCCTGGATGGCCCTGGCGATCCGGAACAGGTACTTGGCCCGGGCGCTGCCCGGCAGTGCCGACCAGCCGGCGAACGCGGCGCGGGCGGCGGCCACCGCGTCGTCCACGTCCGCCTCGGACGCCTCGGCGACCTCGGCCAACGGCTCCTCGGTGGCCGGGTTGACGGTCTTGACCGCCTCGCCGCGGCCGGCCCGGAACTCGCCGTTGACGAAGATGCCGTAGGACGGGCGCAGCCGGGCGATCGCGGCCGACTCCGGCGCCGGCGCGTAGGCGAAGCCGGCGGGCGATTTCTCGATCTCGGTCATGTTCCTCAACCAGTCCTCAGTCCAGCGTCACGTAGTCGGGGCCGTCGTAGGCGCCGGTGCGGAGTTTGTGCCGCTGCAGCAGCAGGTCGTTGAGCAGGCTGGAGGCGCCGAACCGGAAGGTGTCCGGGTGCAGCCAGCGGTCGCCGGCCACCTCGTTGACCATCACCAGGTAGCGGACCGCCTCCTTGCTGCTGCGGATCCCGCCGGCCAGCTTCACCCCGCGCACCTGCCCGGTGCGGGCGGCGAAGTCGCGCACTGCCTGCAGCATCACCAGCGCCACCGGCGGCCGGGCCGCCGGGTTGACCTTGCCGGTCGAGGTCTTGATGAAGTCGCCGCCGGCCAGCAGCGCCAGCCAGGACGCCTGCCGGACGTTGTCCAGGGTGGCCAGCTCACCGGTCTCCAGGATCACCTTGAGATGGGCGGTTCCGCACGCTTCCTTCACCGCGACGATCTCGTCGTAGACCTGGCCGTACCGACCGGACAGGAACGCGCCCCGGTCGATCACCATGTCGATCTCGTCGGCGCCGGCCGCGACCGCCTCGGCCACGTCCACCAGCTTGGTGGCCAGCGACGCCCGGCCGGACGGGAACGCGGTGGCCACCGAGGCGACCGCCACCTTCGACCCCTTCAGGGCGGTCACCGCGGTCTCGACCAGGTCGGGGTAGACGCACACCGCGGCCGCCGCCGGCACGCTGGCATCGGACGGGTCCGGCCGCATCGCCTTGCTGCACAGCGAGCGCACCTTGCCCGGGGTGTCGGCGCCCTCGAGGGTGGTCAGGTCGACCATGCTGATCGCGGTGTCGATCGCCCACGCCTTGGCGGTGGTCTTGATGCTGCGGGTGGCCAGGGTTGCCGCCCGGGCCTCGGCGCCGACCTGGTCGACGCCGGGCAGGCCGTGCAGGAACCGGCGCAGCGACGAGTCGTCCCCGGTCGGGTCGGTGGTGTCCGCGACGGCGGCCTGCCGGGCCGGCGGAGCGGGAAGGGTGGCACTCACCCGGACAGTCTAGGGCCGCACAATGCGCCAGCGGGCTGGACGGCGCCGGGGTACCCGGACCGCTAGAGTCTGGCGCCGTGCAGACCGTCGTCGTAGAGCATCCGATCGTCCGAACCCGGCTGTCCGTGATGCGGGCCGGTGGGTCGAGCAACGCAGAGTTCCGGGCCGCGCTGCGCGAGCTGGCCACCCTGCTGGTGTACGAGGCCACCCGCGAGTTGCCGGTCCGGGAGCTGCCGATCGAGACCCCGGTGGCGCCGACCCTGGGCATCACGCTGGCCAACCCACCGCTGCTGGTTCCGGTGCTGCGGGCCGGCCTGGGCATGGCCGAGGCGGCGTTCAACCTGCTGCCCGAGTCGCAGATGGGATTCGTCGGGCTGGCCCGCAACGAGGACACCCATCAGCCCGAGGCCTACATGGCCTCGCTGCCGGACGACCTGGCCGGCCGTCCGGTGCTGGTGCTCGACCCGATGCTGGCCACCGGCGGCTCGCTGATCCACTGCTGCCGGCTGCTCGCCTCGCGGGGGGCCAGCGACATCACGGTGATCTGCGCGTTGGCGGCGCCGGAGGGGGTGGCCGCGGTCGAGGCGAGCGGGCTGGCCAGCCGGCTGTACACCGCCAGCATCGACGACGGCCTGAACGCCGCCGCCTACATCGTGCCGGGGCTCGGCGACGCCGGCGACCGGCAGTTCGGCCCCCGCTGAGCCAGGCCCGGGTTTGGACGTTCCGTACCGGGTCGGCCGACCGGACGTCACAGGTCGGTATCAAATCTGGTGCCGGGACGCTCCTGAGCGTGTCCTGATCGTCCGGCCGTTGGAAACCGGCGGCCCGGCGTGCAACATGGGGACCGCCTGAACCGTCTACACAGTGGTAGGCGGGGGCGATCCGGCAGTGTGAGGCAGGAGCAACGCATGTTCGAAGAGGTACCGCGCACTCGGCGCGGCCTCGCCGGGCTCACCGCACGGCGCATCGTGCTGGGTCCGTTCGTCATCGGCGGCGGCATGCTGCTGGCCGCGGTCGGCGGCTCGGTCGCCGTCGCCGCCACCATGATCACCGCCTCCGGCATCTCGACCAGCGACGTGCCGCCGCGGCCGGTGCCGCACCTGGCCAGCCCGCCGGTGCACCGCTCGACCGCCCTTCCCAAGACCTCCCACTCGCGTCACCGGACCGCGCAGGCCGCCGGCCGGCCGACCGCCGCCAGCGCCCCCGGTTCGATCCTGCCGCCCGCGCCGGTCTCTCCGGTGCCTGCCCCGTCCGCTCCGGCTCGGGTGCCGGCCGCCCACTCCTCGCTCGGCGCCCTCGCTCCGTCCGCCGGCGGCGCCGCTCCGTCCGCCAGCCCGAGCCCGGCCGGCAACGCCACCGTCTACGTCACCGGGTGGGACGCCGGCAGCCAGCGGCTGCGCTACCAGTACGCCGAGGCGACCACCGGCCCGAACGGCGCCCCGGCGTACGCGGTCAGCTCCACCCAGCAGTACAGCGCCGGGCTGGCCGGCGACCTGACCATCTCCGGCCGGTTCTGCCCGCCAGCCGGCTCCCGGTGCACCGTGGACGACCTGGCCCGGGCCGCCGCCGACGGCTTCTACGCCGTGGTGGCGATCGACCCGGCCGACCAGCTGCACTCGATCCACCAGGTGGACCCGGCGCCGGCCAGCTTCGGTCCGGCGGTCAGCGGTTCGCCGGCGCCGTCGGCCAGCCCGACCAGCTCGCCGTCGCCGACCGGCTCGGCCGCCCGGGCCGCCCTGGCGCCGGCCAGTGCGACGCCGAGCGACGCTGCGCCGTCACCCGGTGCGTCCGGGTCGCCGGGTCCTGCGGCAACTCCCAGCCCGTCCGCGACGGCGACGGAGTGAGCCGGCGGTGCGCGCCGTGGTCCGGGTCGCGCTGGTAGCCCTGCTGCTCGCTGTCGCCAGCTGCGCGTCCGGGCAGCACCCGGCACCGAGCCCGCCCGCCGTCCAGCCGGTCGCGCCGCCGCCCGCGCCGTGCGCCGGCCAGGGCTGCACCCCGGGTACGCCGATCCCGCTGACCGGTGGCTACTCGGTGCGGCTGTGGAGCTTCCCGACGCCGACCGTGACCAGTTCGGCCACCCCGGTGGTGGAGCTGTCGCACGACGGCCAGCACGCCGGTTGGTGGGTGGGCCGGCTCGGTTTCGGCTGGGCGGCGAAGCTCACCTGCCTGGCCGGCAGCACGCCGAACTGCATGGTCACCTCGGCGTTGGGCGCGCACGCCGGCAGTGCCGAGACGCTGTTCCTGCGCAACGGCGCCCTGGTCAGCCCGCCGCGGGCCAGCGTGGTGTTCGACAGCAGCGCGCCGACCGCCGCGGATCTCGACTCCGACGGCCTGCTCGACGTGGCCGGCATGGAGAACGACTACAAACCGAACTACGCGCTCGGCCACAACTACTGGGCGACGTACCGGCAGTCCGGCGCGGCGTTGCACCGCACCGGATGCAGCCCGGCCACCGGCGTTCCGCAGCCGCCGACCGTGCTGCTGCACGGGCCGTGCCCGACGGTCTCGCAGGGCTGAGGCGCGTGCGGACCGACCACTACGACAGCTTCGCCGAGAGCTACGCGGCGGACAACGAGTCGAACCTGATCAACGGCTTCTACGAGCGTCCGGCCATGCTCGACCTCGCCGGCGAGGTGACCGGCCGGCGGATCCTCGACGCCGGCTGCGGATCGGGGCCGCTCGCGGCGGCGCTGCGCGATCGGGGCGCCGTGGTGACCGGCTTCGACGCCAGCCCGGGCATGGTCGGGCTGGCCGGACGGCGGCTCGGCAGGGACGTGCTGGTGGCCGACCTCGGCGCGCCGCTGCCGTTCACCGACGGCGCGTTCGACGACGTCGTCGGGTCGCTGGTGCTGCACTACCTGCGGGACTGGACGGCACCGCTGGCCGAGCTGCGCCGGGTACTCCGGCCGGGTGGCCGGCTGCTGCTGTCGGTGCACCACCCGATGGTCTATCCGGCGATGAACCCGGGTTCGGACTACTTCGCCGTCGCCGAGTGGACCGACGAGTTCAGCTTCGACGGGCACAGCACGACGCTCACCTTCTGGCACCGTCCGCTGCACGCGATGACCGACGCCTTCACCCGGGCCGGGTTCCGGATCGCGGCCATCAGCGAACCCGCCGTCTCGCCGGAGACCCCGGACGAGCTGCTGCCGCCGCAGCTCAGCGATCGCAGGTCCTTCATCTGCTTCCTGTTCTTCGTCCTCGAGTCGGCCTGACGGTGCGGGCCCCGGCTAGAGGCCGACCGCCGCGCTGACCGCCTCGGCCAGCTCGTCCAGCCACGAGTTGGCGGTGGCCCGGGCGGCGGCGGCGTCCCGGGCGTCCGGCACCACCACCTCGAGGTAGGCCTTGCACTTCGGCTCGGTGCCGGACGGCCGCACCACCACCCGGCCGCCGTCGAAGCGCAGGGTGAGCACGTCCGCGTCCGGCGCCAGGTCGGTGACCCGCACCGGGCGGCCGAGCAGCCGGGCCGGCGGGTCGGCGCGCAGCCGCTTCATCGCCGCGGCGATCTCGCCGAGGTCGGTCACCCGCCAGGACAGCTGCCGGGTGGCGTACAGCCCGAACTCGGCGGCCAGCTCGGCCAGCCGCTGGGGCAGCGACGAGGCGCTGTCGGCGAGCGCGGTGGCCAGCTCGGCGACCAGCAGCGCGGCGGAGATGCCGTCCTTGTCGCGCACCAGGCGCGGTGCCACCGCGTAGCCGAGCGCCTCCTCGTAGCCGTAGACCAGGTCGGGTGCGGCCCGGGAGATCCACTTGAACCCGGTCAGCGTCTCCGCGAACGGCACCCCGGCCCGTTCGGCCATTGCCGACAGCAGCTGGGACGACACGATGGTGGTGGCGTAGCTGCCGCGAATCCCCTTGCGCAGCAGCCAATCCGCCAGCAGCACGCCGACCTCGTCACCCCGCAGCATCCGCCAGCCGGTGCCGTCCGGGACGGCCACCGCGCACCGGTCGGCGTCCGGGTCGTTGGCCAGCACCAGGTCGGCACCGGTCCGCTCGGCGGCGGCCAGGGCCAGGTCGAGCGCCCCGGGCTCCTCCGGGTTGGGGAACGCGACGGTGGGGAAGTCCGGGTCCGGCTCGGCCTGCTCGGCCACCTCGGTCAGCGGCGCGAAGCCGGCCGCGTCGAACACCGCACGCACCACCGAACCGCCCACTCCGTGCATCGAGGTGTGCACGATCTTCAGCGGCCGGGCCGGCGACCCGACCAGCCGGCTGACCGCGGCCACGTAGTCGGTGACCAGCTGCTCGTCCAGCACGGTGAAGCCGTCGCTGAGCGGGATCGCCCGCGCCGAGCCGATCGACCGGATCTGCCGCTCGATCTGGCCGTCCAGCGGCGGCACGATCTGGGCACCGTCGCCGGCGTACACCTTGTAGCCGTTGTCCGCCGGCGGGTTGTGCGAGGCGGTCACCATCACCCCGGCGGCGGCGTCCAGCCGGCGCACCGCAAAGGCCAGCACCGGGGTCGGCAGCAGCCGCGGCAGCAGCCGGGCGTCGAAGCCGGCGGCGGCCAGCACCCGGGCGGAGTCGAGCGCGAACTCCCGGGACCGGTGCCGGCCGTCGTAGCCGATCACCACCGGACGCCCGGCGTGCCCGTCCGCGGTCAGCTGGGCGGCGAGCCCGGCCGCGGCCAGCCGGACCACCGCGGCGTTCATGCCGTTCGGGCCGGCCCGCAGCGGGCCACGCAGCCCGGCGGTGCCGAAGGTGAGCGGGCCACTGAACCGGTCGGCCAGCTCGTCGGCGTCGCCGGCCGCCAGCAACGCGCGCAACTCCGCGGCGTCGTCCGGGTTCGGGTCGTCCTCGATCCAGGCCCGCACCCGGCCCTGCAGGTCGGCGGCAATGCTCACTGGTCCTCCAACGCCTGCGCGGCGATCTCGTCGATGCCGAAGGTCGGCAGGGTGAACTCGCCGCCGACCACGTCGAGCGGCACTCCGCGGTCGGCCACCGGTCCCTCGGCGCTGGCGTCCGAGGTGGGCGTCCAGCCGACCGGGTTGGCCACCGACCACCACCGGCCGGAGTTGGCCGAGACCGCCCAGATGGTGGCGAAGCCGAACGGCTCGGCGGTCAGGCACCGGTCCACCAGGGCGGCGCAGTCGGTCGGCGACAGCCAGGTGGCCAGCGCCCGGGCGTCCGGCGGCTGCTCGGCGAAGGTGCCGATCCGCAGGCACGCCACCGAGAAGCCGTACCGGTCGCAGTAGTAGCGGGCCAGCGCCTCGCCGAACGCCTTGCTGACGCCGTACAGGGTGTCCGGCCGCACCGGGGTGTCCGCCGGCAGTTCGCCGGCACCGCGCGGGGTGAAGCCGGCCGCGTGGTTGGACGAGGCGTAGACCACCCGCCGGACGCCGGCCCGCCGGGCGGCCTCGAACAGCTCGTACAGGCCGTCGATGTTCGACTCGCGGACCGCCGGCCACGGCGCCTCGGTGGGCTGGCCGGCCAGGTGCACCACCGCCTCGACCCCCGCGCATGCCGCGTCCAGCGCGGCCGGGTCGGTCAGCTCACCGGTGACGTCGGCGCCGGGGGCCCGGTCGAACGTCCGCAGCGACCAGCCCAGCGATGGCAGCAGCTGGCTCAGCGAGCGTCCGATCCGGCCCTCGGAACCGGTCAGCAGCACTGTCACGGCCCGGCCCTACAGTCGGCCGAGCAGGTCGATGAGCAGGCCGCCGGCCCGGCTGGCGGCGGCCTTGCCGGCGGCGAGCACCTCCTGGTGGTTCAACGGCTCACCGGTCATGCCGGCGGCCAGATTGGTCACCAGCGAGATGCCGAGCACCTCCGACCCCTCGGCCCGGGCGGCGATCGCCTCGAGCGCGGTGGACATGCCGACCAGGTCGGCGCCCATCGTCCGGGCCATCCGCACCTCGGCCGGGGTCTCGTAGTGCGGGCCGGGGAACTGGGCGTAGACGCCCTCGGCCAGGCTCGGGTCGATCTCGCGCAGCAGGGCCCGCAGCCGCGGCGAGTACAGGTCGGTGAGGTCGACGAACCGGGGTCCGACCAGCGGGGAGGTGGCGGTCAGGTTGAGGTGGTCGGAGATCAGCACCGGCTGGCCGATCGCCATGTCGGAGCGCAGGCCGCCGCAGCCGTTGGTGAGGATGGTGATCCGGCAGCCGGCCTTGGCGGCCGTCCGCACCCCGTGCACCACCGCGGCCACGCCGCGTCCCTCGTAGAAGTGGGTGCGGCCGAGGAAGGCCAGCAGCCGGGTGCCGTTGACCAGCAGCGACCGGATGGTGCCGGCGTGCCCCTCGACCGCCGGCGGCACGAAGCCGGGCAGTTCGGTGCTCGGGAACGCCACGTCGGCCTCGGCCTGCTTGGCCAGTTCCTCGACCGCGGGCAGCCAGCCGGAGCCGAGCACCAGGGCGACGTCGTGCCGGTCGGCGCCGGTGCGTTCGGCCAGGGCGGCGGCGGCCTCGGCGGCGAGCCGGGCGGGATCGGTGTCGGTGGTCGCGGTCACGGGCACAGAGCCTAGCGGCGGCCCGGGCGGTTGCTGTGCGGCCGCCGCTGGAGAGACCCGGGGATCGGAGAGACCCGAGGATCGGAGAGACCGGGGATCGGAGAGATGAGCCACCATGGCGCGCCAGCTTCCCGCCGCCGCCCCTAGCATTGGCGCTCATGAGCGACCTGCCGCTGTCCCTCGCGGGGGATTTCCCGGCGGCCAGCCGGGACGACTGGCGCCGGCTGGTGGCCGGCGTGCTGCGCAAGGGCGGGCTGCGGTTCGACGAGACAGCCCCGGAACGCGCGCTGGCGAGCGAGCGGGACGACGGCCTGGCTGTCGAGCCGCTCTACACCGCCGCCGACCTGCCGCCCGCCGCACCTGGCGTCCCCGGCCAGGCGCCGTACGTCCGGGGTGCCCGGCCGGCCGGCGCCGGCGGCTGGGACGTCCGCACCCGGCTGGACGATCCCGACCCGGCCGCCGCCAACCGGGCCGCGCTGGCCGACCTGGCCGGCGGCGCGTCCTCGCTGTGGCTGCGGTTCGGACCGGACGCGCTCCCGCTGCCCGAGCTGACCCAGGTGCTGGCCGGGGTGCAGCTCGAGCTGGCACCGGTGGTGCTCGACGCGGGCGGCGATTACCTCGCCGCCACCAGGGAATTCCTGTCGCTGGTGGCCGGCCTGGAGCCGGCCGCGGTGCGGTTGCACGCCGGCGCCGACCCGGTGGGCGCCGCCGCCCGCTCCGGTGGCATACCGGACCTCGACGGGCTGGCCGAGCTGTGGCAGCTCACCGCCGAGTACCCGAACGCGGTGCCGGTCACGGTGGACGGCACCGGTTACGCCGAGGCCGGCGGCACCGACGCGGACGAGCTGGCGATCACCCTCTCGGTGGCGGTGGCCTACTTGCGGGCCGCGGAACAGGCCGGCCTGACGGCGGCAGCAGCATTCGACCGGATCGAGTTCCGGTACGCGGTGACCGCCGACCAGTTCGGCTCGATCGCCAAGCTGCGGGCCGCCCGCCGGCTCTGGGACCGGGTGGGGGAGCTGTGCGGCCTGGCCGACCGGCACGGCGGCGAGCTCGGCGAGCTGCCCGGACGGCACGGCGGCGAGCTCGGCGAGCTGCCCGGACGGCGCGGCCAGCGGCAGCACGCGGTCACCTCGGCCGCCATGCTGACCCGGCGTGATCCGTGGGTGAACCTGCTGCGCGCCACCATCGGCTGCTTCGCCGCCGCGGTGGGTGGGGCCGAGGCGGTCACGGTGCTGCCGTTCGACGCCGCGCTCGGCGTGCCGGACGACTTCGGACGCCGGATCGCCCGTAACACGCAGGCGATCCTGCACGACGAGTCGAGCCTGGCCCGGGTCGCCGACCCTGCTGGCGGGTCGTACTACGTCGAGTCGCTGACCGACCGGCTGGCCGCCGCCGCCTGGCACCGGTTCACCGAGCTGGAGCGGCAGGGCGGCGCCGCCGCCGCGCTCGGCTCCGGCGCCCTGGCCGAGCGGCTGGAGACCAGCTGGCAGGCGCGTCGCCGCCGGCTGGCGGACCGGTCCGAGCCGATCACCGGGGTCAGCGAGTTCCCGCTGCCGGACGAGCCATTGCTGGTCCGGCCGGCCCGACCTGGGGCTGAGACTGAGGCGGCCGGGCTGCCGGCCCACCGGTACGCCGAGGAGTACGAGGCGCTCCGGGACGCCTCGGACCGGCAGCTGGCCGAGACCGGCGGCCGGCCGTCGGTGTTCCTGGCCGCGCTCGGTCCGGTGCCCGCGCACAGTGCGAGATTGGCCTTTGCCAGCAACCTGTTCGCCGCCGGTGGGGTGCAGCCGGTGCCGGCCACCGGTGGCCCGGCGGAGCTGGCGGCGGCTTTCACCGCCAGCGGCTGCCGGTTGGCCTGCCTGTGCGGCTCGGATGCCAGCTACGCCGAACAGGCGGCCGAGGTCGCCGCCGCGTTGAAGCAGGCCGGCGCGGCCGAGGTCTGGATCGCCGGCAAGCCGGCCCTGGCCGAGGGCGACATCGACCGGGCGGTCCACCTCGGCTGTGACGCGCTGGCCAGGCTGCGCGCGGCCCACGAACTGCAGCAGGAGGTGCCGGCATGATCCCCGATTTCGGCAATGCCGAACTGGGCAAGCCGGCAGCGTCCGGCGAGCAGGTTCCGGTCGGTGAACCGTGGCTCACCCCAGAAGGCATCGAGGTGCCGCCGCTCTACACCGCCGCCGACCTGGCCGGGCTGGACTTCCTCGACACCTACCCGGGCATCGTGCCGTACCTGCGCGGGCCGTACCCGACCATGTACGTCAACCAGCCGTGGACCATCCGGCAGTACGCGGGATTCTCTACCGCAGCCGACTCGAACGCCTTCTACCGGCGCAACCTGGCGGCCGGCCAGAAGGGGCTCTCGGTCGCCTTCGACCTGCCCACCCACCGCGGGTACGACAGCGACAACCCGCGGGTGGCCGGCGATGTCGGGATGGCCGGGGTGGCGATCGATTCGATCTACGACATGCGCGAGCTGTTCGCCGGCATCCCGCTGGACAGGATGAGCGTCTCGATGACCATGAACGGCGCGGTGCTGCCGGTGCTGGCGCTCTACATCGTCGCCGCCGAGGAGCAGGGGGTGCCGCCGGAGCAGCTGGCCGGCACCATCCAGAACGACATCCTCAAGGAGTTCATGGTCCGCAACACCTACATCTACCCGCCGGCCGAGTCGATGCTGATCATCAGCGACATCTTCGGCTACACCTCGCAGCGGATGCCGCGGTTCAACTCGATCTCGATCTCGGGCTACCACATCCAGGAGGCCGGCGCGACCGCCGACCTGGAGCTCGCCTACACCCTCGCCGACGGGGTGGAGTACCTGCGGGCCGGGGTTGCGGCGGGGCTCGACGTCGACTCGTTCGCGCCCCGGCTCTCGTTCTTCTGGGCGATCGGGATGAACTTCTTCATGGAGGTGGCCAAGCTCCGGGCGGCCCGGTTGCTGTGGGCCAAGCTGGTCGGCCAGTTCGAGCCAAAGAACGAGAAATCCCTGTCGTTGCGGACGCATTCGCAGACGTCCGGCTGGTCGTTGACCGCCCAGGACGTGTTCAACAACGCGGTGCGCACCTGCGTCGAGGCGATGGCCGCGACCCAGGGCCACACCCAGTCGCTGCACACCAACGCGCTGGACGAGGCGCTGGCGCTGCCCACCGACTTCTCGGCCCGGATCGCCCGCAACACCCAGCTGCTGCTGCAGCAGGAGTCCGGCACCACCCGGGTGATCGACCCGTGGGGCGGCAGCTACTACGTCGAGAAGCTGACTTACGACCTGGCCCGCCAGGCGTGGGGGCACATCCAGGAGGTCGAGGCGGCCGGCGGGATGGCGGCCGCGATCGCCGAGGGGCTGCCGAAGCTGCGGATCGAGGAGGCGGCGGCGCGCACCCAGGCCCGCATCGACTCCGGCCGGCAACCGGTGATCGGGGTGAACAAGTACCGGCCCGAGAGCGAGCAGCCGATCGACGTGCTCAAGATCGACAACGCCGAGGTACGCCGGTCGCAGCAGGCGAAACTCGATCGGCTGCGAGCCGAGCGGGACGCCGGCGAGGTGGCCGCGGCGCTCGACCGGCTGACCGCGGTGGCCGCCGCCGCCCGGGACGGCAACCGACCGGACGACCTGGCGCACAACCTGCTGGCGCTCGCGGTGGATGCGGCCCGGGCCAAGGCGACGGTGGGCGAGATCTCCGACGCGCTCGAGCGGGTGTTCGGCCGGCACGCCGGCCAGATCCGCACCATCTCGGGGGTGTACCGGGACGAGGCCGCGAAGGAGAGCGATGCCGTGACGGCGATCGACGAGACCAGGGCGGCGGCCGACGCGTTCGAGACCGAGCACGGCCGCCGGCCGCGGATCCTGGTCGCCAAGATGGGCCAGGACGGGCACGACCGGGGGCAGAAGGTGATCGCCACCGCGTTCGCCGACCTCGGCTTCGACGTGGACGTCGGCCCGCTGTTCCAGACGCCGGCCGAGGTGGCCCGGCAGGCGGTGGAGGCCGACGTGCACATCGTCGGGGTGTCCACCCTGGCCGCCGGCCACCTGACCCTGGTGCCGCAGCTGCGGGCTGAGCTGGCCGGCTTCGGCCGGGACGACATCCTGGTGGTGGTCGGCGGGGTGATCCCCGAGCAGGACTTCGCCGAGCTGCGCGAGGCCGGGGTGGCAGCGATCTTCCCGCCCGGCACGGTGATCGCCACCGCGGCCCGGGAGCTGCTGAGCACCCTCGACCGCCAGCTGTCGTCCGCCGGCTGATGCCCCGCGCGGTGCTGCCGGACGAGCTCGCGGCCGGCGTCCGGGCCGGCGACCGGGCCGCGATCGCCCGGGCCATCACCCTGGTCGAGTCGAAGCGTCCGGACCACCGTGCGCTGGCGCAGCAGCTCTTGGCCGGCCTGCTGCCTTCGACCGGCAACGCGCAGCGGATCGGGATCAGCGGGGTGCCCGGCGTCGGCAAGTCGACCTTCATCGACACCTTCGGCAGCAACCTGCTGAGCGCCGGGCACCGGGTGGCGGTGCTGGCGGTGGACCCGTCCTCGGCCCGGACCGGTGGCAGCATCCTCGGCGACAAGACCCGGATGGCCCGGCTGGCCGCCGACGAGCGGGCCTTCGTCCGTCCGTCGCCGAGTTCGGGGACGCTCGGCGGGGTCGCCCAGGCCACCCGCGAGACGATGCTGGTGATGGAGGCCGCCGGCTATGACGTGGTGCTGGTCGAGACGGTCGGCGTCGGGCAGTCCGAGTTCGTGGTCGCCGACATGGTGGACAGCTTTCTGTTCCTCACCCTGGCCCGCACCGGCGACCAGTTGCAGGGGATGAAGCGCGGCATCCTCGAGATCGCCGACGTGATCGCGGTGAACAAGGCCGACGGCGCCCATCAGGCCGACTCGGAGAAGGCGGCCCGGGAACTGTCGGCGGCGCTGCGGCTGCTGCGCGGGCCGGACGAGGCCTGGCAGGTGCCCGTGCTGACCTGCAGCGCATTGCAGAACACCGGCGTCGACAAGGTCTACCGGCAGCTGACCCGGCACCGCGACAAGCTGGTCGCCGACGGCGAGTTCGACGCCAAGCGCAGCCGCCAGCTGGTCCAATGGACCCGGGACCTGGTCCGCACCCGGTTGCTCGACCAGCTGCGCACCCCGGCGCTGCGCGAGGTCACCGAGGCGGCCGAGCAGGCGGTGCTGGCCGGCGAACTCACCCCTGACCAGGCCGCCGAACAGATCCTGGCCGCCCTCGCCGACTGACGATGCCCCAGCCGCATCCCGCCGTTGGCCGTCTGTGCACGCCGCCGCACAATGTGATTTCGGGCCGCCCAATGCCGCCCCGGAAACATGCAGCTCCACTCAGCCACGCAGGGCGGATGGCCCCATAGGACCGGGGGCTCAGCCGAAGAACCGGGCGCGTACCAACTCGGCGTTCTCGTCCGGCCCGGCTCGGGCGGTGTCCAGCTCCAGGTCGTAGTCGATGTTCCGGTGCACCGTCTCGGCCTGCATCGCCGCCATGCCGGCGGTACGGTCGCTCCGCGCCCGCTCCCGGCGGGCGGCCACCGCGGCCGGGCACCGTACTCCGACAAAGGCCGCCGGGACGCTGGCGAGCGCCGTTCGCCAGCGCTGTTGCGCCGCCGGCCCGCTGACGAAGTTGTCCTCGATCAGCAACCGGGTTCCGAGCTCGGCCATTAGAGCCAGACCGGCCATCCAGGCGTCCTCCACCGCGGTGAATTCGCCGCCCACCTGCACCTCGGCCGCCAGCACCAGTCCGTCGCCGGCCAGCAGGCTGGGCGGGCAGGCATCCACCAGGGTGTCGACGCTGAACCGCAGCCAGCTGCCGGGCAGCACTCGCTGCAGCGCCACGGTCAGGGTGGACTTGCCCGAGCTGGAGCCACCGTTGAGCACCAGCACTCGCGGTCGCATCGCACTTCTCCCGGTTCGACGAGTGGAACCGGCCCATTGTGCCGATCGGCCGGTCCGAAGGGCGGCACCAAACTGGCGCGAAATTGTCGGTGCTCGGCTCTACAGTCGGCGGCATGGCAACGGCTCGGTTCAAGGACCTCTGCATCGACGCGGCTGACGAAGCCGCTGCGGCCCGCTTCTACGCCGACCTGCTCGGGCTGCGGGCCGACGGCGACCGGCTGGACGGGCCAACCCCGACGCACACCGTCTGGCTGAACGGTGTGCCGGAGTCCAAGCAGGCAAAGAACCGGGTGCACCTGGACGTGCTCGCCGGCTCGCTGGACGAGGTGACGGCATTGGGTGCGACGGTGCTCGAACCAGACGACGGCCAGCGCGGCTGGACGGTCTTCACCGACCCGGAGGGGCAGGAGTTCTGCGTCTTCCTCCGCGACCAGCCACCACCGCAGCGGCTGTACGAAGTGGTGGTCGACGCGGCCGACTCCGCCCGGATAGCGCACTGGTGGGCCGGCGTCTTCGGCAGCGAGGCAAAGGACGGCAACGGCTACCACTACCTGGCGGTGCCGGACGCCCCGTTCGAGTACCTGGTCTTCGTGCCGGTACCGGAGGCCAAGACGGTCAAGAACCGGGTGCACTGGGACGTCACGGCCGACCCGGCGAAGCTGGTCGCGGCCGGCGCCGCCTTGCTGCGACCTCGCGACCCAGACATCGGCTGGCACGTGCTGGCCGATCCGGACGGCAACGAGTTCTGCGCCTTCGAGCCGAGCTGACGCACCTCGGCCGGTCGGGCACCGGCGCCGGGCTATCGTGCAGGACGTGCACAGGAGCCTGCAGACCCGAGCCGACAGCTGGCTGAGCGAGAACGCCCCGCAGCTGGTCGACTGGCGGCGGGACCTGCACGCCCACCCGGAGATCGCCTACTCGGAGTTCCGCACCACCGAGCGGATCGTCGAGCTGCTGCGGTCGTTCGGCCTGCAATCCCGGCCGCTCTCCAGCGGTACCGGGGTGATCGCCGACCTGGCCGGACGGACGGACGGCGGCGGCGGCGACATCACCGCGTTGCGGGCCGACATCGACGCGCTGCCGCTGCCCGACCACAAGCAGGTCAGCTACGCCTCGCAGCATCCGGGCGCCTGCCACGCCTGCGGACACGACGCGCACACCGCGATCCTGCTCGGTGTGGCCGCGGTGCTGGCGGAGGCCGAGCGGGCCGGCCAGCTGCCCTGCCCGGTGCGGTTGGTCTTCCAGCCGGCCGAGGAGCGGATGCCGGGCGGTGCCGAGGTCGCGGTGCAGGACGGCGCGCTGGACGGGGTGGGCCGGATCTTCGCGCTGCACTGCGATCCGAAACTGGACGTCGGCCAGGTGGGTTTGCGGGTCGGGCCGATCACCGCCTCGTTCAACCAGCTCGAGATCCGGCTGACCGGGCCCGGCGGGCACACCGCGCGGCCGCACCTGACCGCCGACCTGGTCTATGCGACGGGCAAGCTGATCACCGAACTGCCGGGGCTGCTGAGCCGGCGGATCGACCCGCGGGCCGCGGTGTCGCTGGTCTGGGGCTCGGTCGCGGCCGGCTCGGCGGCGAACGCCATCCCGACTTCGGGGGTGCTCGCCGGAACCCTGCGGATGCTGGACGCCGAGTACTGGAGCGGGCTGGAGGCGACCGTCGCCGAGCTGACCGAGCAGATCGTGGCGCCGACCGGCGTCGAGGCGAAGATCGACTACGACCCGGGTACCCCGGCGGTGGTCAACGACGGCACCCTGGTGGCGTTGCAGACCCAGGCGGCGATCGCCGCGCTCGGCCCGGAAGGGGTCTCGGACACCCCGCAGTCGATGGGCGGTGAGGACTTCGCCTGGTACCTGCGCACCGTGCCGGGCGCGCTGGCCCGGCTCGGCGTCCGGACGCCCGGCGGCCGCACCGGCGACCTGCACCAGTCGGACTTCGACATCGACGAGCGGGCGCTCGCGATCGGCGTCCGGTTCACCGCCGCCCTGCTGGACGAGGTGCACGCCACGTTCTGAGCCGGACGGGCGGACCGCCGCCCGTCAGTGGCCGATCGAGCGGCAGGGCCGGTCGCGCAGTTCGCGGACGTACTCCTCCGGGGCGCCGGCCTTCTCGGCCGCCTCCGCGATCAGTCCCAGGTACCGGGCCGACGGCAGGCCGCCCTCGTAGCCGTTGAGCACGTACGTCCAGGCCAGCACGTCACCGTCCAGGGTGGAGACCCGCAGCGTGATCGTCCGGTACAACCCGGTGTCGGCGCACTCCCACTTGTCCAGCGAGATCCGGTCGTACGGGGTGATGTCGTACAGGCCGACGAACACCGCGGCGCCCGGCTCCTCGACCAGCGTCGCGAGCGCGCCCTCCCAGCCCAGGTCCTCACCGCCGAAGGTGAGCCGCCAGTCCGGGATCCATCCGGTCCGGGCGAACGGCGAGTGCGGGCAGCGGCTGCGCATCTGGGCCGGGTCCATGTTGGAGCCGTACGCGGCGTAGAGAGGCACGGACAGGAGCGTACCGAGTCGTCGTCGGCCCCCAGCGGATGCTGCGATCGCCCGGGCGGGACAATGAGATGCGTGACACGGATAGCGATCGTCGGCGGCGGCCCGGCCGGATACGAGGCGGCCCAGGTCGCGGCCGGCCTGGGCGCGGAAGTCACCCTGATCGAGTCGGACGGCATCGGCGGAGCGTGCGTGCTCTACGACTGCGTGCCGTCGAAGACCCTGATCGCCACCTCCGAGCGGGTGACCGCGCTTCGCAACGCGCCGGAGCTCGGGCTGAGCTCCGCCTCGGACGTCCGGGTCCGGTTGGCCCAGGTGAATCAGCGGGTTCGGGAGCTGGCCGAGAACCAGTCCGAGGACATCCGGCAACGGTTGCTGACCGCCGGTGTCCGGCTGCTGTCCGGCCGGGGCCGGTTCTGCGCCGGACAGTCCGGCCGGACGTTCCGGCTGGAGGTCGCCGAGACCGGCGAACGGGTGGAGGCGGACGTGGTGCTGCTGGCCACCGGCGGCACCCCGCGGATCCTGCCCGGCGCCGAACCGGACGGCGACCGCATCCTGTCGTGGCGCGACATCTACCGGCTGACCGAGCTGCCCGGCCACCTGATCGTGGTCGGGTCCGGGGTGACCGGCGCCGAGTTCGCCTCCGCCTACAGCGAGATGGGGGTGCCGACCACGCTGGTCTCGAGCCGGCAGAAGGTGCTGCCGGGCGAGGACCCGGACGCCGCCGACGTGATCGAGCAGGTGTTCACCTCTGCCGGCGGCATGTTGATGAAGCAGGCCCGCGCGCAGGGGGTGAAGCGCACCGCGGACGGGGTCGAGGTGATGCTCACCGACGGCCGGACGGTGACCGGGTCGCACGTGCTGATGTGCGTGGGCTCGGTGCCGAACACCGAGGGGCTCGGGCTGGAGCACGTCGGGCTGAACCGCTCCGAGGCCGGTTACCTCGAGGTCGACCGGGTGTCGCGCACCGCGGTACCGGGCATCTACGCCGCAGGCGACTGCACCGGCGTGCTGCTGCTGGCCTCGGTGGCCGCGATGCAGGGCCGGGTGGCGATGTGGCACGCCCTCGGCGAGGCGGTGCAGCCGCTGCGGCTGAAGACGGTGGCCGCGAACGTGTTCACCCATCCGGAGATCGCCACCGTCGGCATCGGGCACGCCGCGGTGACCGCCGGCGACGTGCCCGCCCGGACCATCGTGCTGCCGCTGGCCGGCAACGCCCGGGCCAAGATGCAGGGCGTCACCGAGGGTTTCGTGAAGCTGTACTGCCGCCCGGCGACCGGTGTGGTGATGGGCGGCACCGTGGTGGCGCCGGCGGCGTCCGAGCTGATCCAGCCGATCACGATGGCGGTGCAGCTCGGGCTGACCGTCAACCAGCTGGCGGCGACCTTCACCGTCTACCCGTCGATCTCCGGCTCGGTCACCGAGGCGGCCCGGCAACTGATGCACCACGACGACCTGGGCTAGCCCCGTACCGTGGTCAGAAAGTGGTCTGACAGTCGTTTGACAGTGGTCTGACACGCACCCGATCGTGAGGAAGGCGCAATGGATCTCTCGCCGGAACAGGTGGAACGGTCGCGGCGGACGATCCGCGCCGCCGGGGTGTTCGCCGACAACGCGGCAGCCATCGTGGAGCGGGTCGGCGACCTGCCGGACGACCACGTGGTGGTCGCGGTGGTGACCGAGGACTACGAGTTCTCCGGCACCCATCACGTGGCCCGTACCGAGCTGGTCGAGCGGGTCCCGGCGCTGGAGGAGGGCGGCTGGGCGATGGTGTTCTCACCCGGCGCGGACGAGGACCACGTCGCCGCCCGGACCAAGGAGATGGTCTCGCTGGCCGACAAGCGGATCGAGATGATCCGGCGGATCAACGGCCGGCGTGCCGGTTCTCCGGGTGGGAACAGCGCGAACGGCGACGACGGCGCGAGCACCGCCTGAGCCGTCCTGAAGTTCGGTCGCTATGGCGATCGGGACTCATCCGGGGGTGCAGCGGCGCCGGCGCCCGGCGGTCGGGACTCAGTCAGGGTCGGGACCTTGCGGCGGCATCATGCCGTGCTGGCGCAGCCGGCGGTCGCGCAGCTCGTCCCCGTACGCCAGACCGACGAACAGCGGCCCGACCACCACGATCGACGCGGCACCGATCCGGATGCCGAGCGGTCCGGGCAGCAGTAGCAATACCGTCACCGGCACCACGGCGAACAGCATGATCCGGCCGGCCTCGCGCCAGCGCCAGTCCGGGCCGGTCAGGTCGGTGAACACCCAGTCGTGGTAGCGCTCGGGCAACGTCCCGCCGAACGCGTACAGCAGCCAGCGCCAGATGCCGGGATGCTGCGCGTCGTCGGTCACGACTACCAGTGTCCCGCGATCATCGCCGGTGGCGCACAGCTAGCCTCGCCGGAGTGGACAGCGCCCCCTTGGACAGTGCCCCCTTGGACAGTGCCTTCTATCGCGACCTGAGCTGGCAGCTCACCGGCCAGGCGGGCGCGGCCGCGCTCACCGGCGAGGTGACCAGCAATCCGGCCTGTGGCGGCCCGTGGCATCCCGACCTGCAGCACGGCGGCCCACCGAACGCGCTGCTGGTGCTGGCCGCCGAGCGATTGGCGGCGGCGGCCGCCGGTCGCAGCGACCTGCAGGCGGTACGGCTGGCGGCCGAGTTCCTGGGTCCGGTGCCGGTCGCCCCGCTGGCGCTAACCGCCAACGTGGACCGGCTGTCCCGCACCGCCGCGCTGGTGTCGGCCACCCTGGCCGGACCGGACGGTCGCACCTGCCTGCAGGCCCGGATCTGGTTGTTGGCGCCGGGAGAACGGCCGGCGGTCGCCGGCGTCCGGTCGAGCGAGGTCGGCCCCGACCCGGCCGGCTGGCCGTCGCTGGACTTCGACGGCTTCCCGTACGCCAGGCACCTTCGCTGGCACGGAGTGGTGGGCAGCCCGACCCAGCTCGGTCCGGCAGCGGCCTGGATCGCGGCCCGGATTCCGCTGGTGGCGGGGGAGACGTACACCGCACTGCAGCGCACCGCGCTGTTCGCCGACTCGGCCAGCGGCATCTCGGCTGAGCTCTCCTGGGACGAGTGGTCGTTCGCGAACGTCGACCTCGACCTGCACCTGTTCCAACCGGCGATCGGCGACTGGCTGCTGGTCGACGCGGTGACCGAGCTCGGCGACGGGATGGCGCTGACCCGGTCCCGATTGTCCGACCGCACCGGTCCGGTGGGCGCCGGCATGCAGACGCTGCTGGTGCGCCGGCATCAGCGCCGACTGCTTGCGGAATAGTCCGACGAGCGCCATGGTTGCACAAGCAACAGTTGAACGCTCAAGTTAAGGAGTCCGCAATGACCACCACCGCCCCCAGCATCCCCGGCTACCTGACCGGCACCTGGCAGATCGACCAGGCCCACTCGGACATCTCGTTCTCGGTCCGGCACATGATGGTGAGCAAGGTGAAGGGCCGGTTCGGTGCCTTCTCCGGCACCATCGTCACCGCCGACAACCCGCTGGAATCGAGCGTCACCGCCGAGATCGACGCCACCTCGATCGACACCAACCAGCAGCAGCGCGACGACCACGTCCGGTCCGCCGACTTCTTCGAGGTCGAGAAGTACCCGACCATCACCTTCCGCAGCAGCTCGCTCGAGCCGGCCGGCGACGACTACCTGGTGCACGGCGAGCTGACCATCAAGGGCAACACCAGGAACGTCGACCTGAAGCTCGAGCTGAACGGCTTCGGACCGGACGCCTACGGCGGCACCCGGGCCGGCTTCACCGCCACCACCGAGATCAGCCGCAAGGAGTTCGGCGTCGACATCTCGCTGCCGATGGACGGCGGCGGCGTGGTGGTCGGGGACAAGATCGCGATCACCCTGGAGATCGAAGCGGTGCTCGACCAGGCCTGATCGCACGAGACGGCGCAGAACCAGCAGCAGCGCTGAGCACGAAACGAACTGTGGCCGGCATCCCCGCGAAGGGGCTGCCGGCCACAGCCTTGTTCGGAGTACTACTCCTTGATCTCGCAGATCACCGCGCCGGACGTGACCACCGCACCCGGCTGGGCGTTCAGGCCGGTGATGGTGCCCGCCTTGTGCGCGGTGATCGGCTGCTCCATCTTCATCGCCTCCAGCACCACGATCAGGTCGCCGGCCGCCACCTGGTCGCCGTCGCTGATCGCGACCCGGACGATCGTCCCCTGCATCGGAGCGGTCAGCGAGTCACCCGAGACGGCGGTGCCGGCCTTGCGGGACGCCGACCGCTTCGGAGCGGCCTTCTTCGCCGCCGGAGCCGCGCCGCCGCCGGCCGCGAAGCCAGCCGGCAGGGTGACCTCGAGCCGGCGGCCGTTCACCTCGACCACCAGCCGCTCCCGCTCGGCTGGTTCGGCGGCGGTGTCGGCCGCGCCGGTGAACGGCGGGATCTGGTTGTCGAACTCGGTCTCGATCCACCGGGTGAACACGGTGAACGGCTGCCCGTCGTCCGGCGCGAAGGCCGGGTCGCGGACCACCGCGCGGTGGAACGGCAGCGCGGTCGCCATGCCGTCCACGACGTACTCGTCCAGCGCCCGTCGGGCCCGGGCCAGCGCCTCGTCCCGGGTCTCGCCCCAGACGATCAGCTTGGCCAGCAACGAGTCGAAGGCGCCGCCGATGGTGGAGTTCGCCTCGATGCCGGAGTCCACCCGGACGCCCGGGCCGGCCGGCTCGCGGTAGTTGGTGACGGTGCCGGGCGCCGGCAGGAAGTTGCGACCCGGGTCCTCGCCGTTGATCCGGAACTCGATCGCGTGCCCGCGCGGGGTCGGGTCCTCGGTGATCCGCAGCGGCTCGCCGTCGGCGATCCGGAACTGCTCACGAACCAGGTCCAGTCCGGTGGTCTCCTCGCTGACCGGGTGCTCGACCTGCAGCCGGGTGTTCACCTCGAGAAAGCTGATCACCCCGTCGTTGCCGACCAGGTACTCGACCGTGCCGGCGCCGTGGTAGTTCGCTTCGCGGCAGATCGCCTTGGCCGAGGAGTGGATGCGCTCGCGCTGCTCGTCGGTCAGGAACGGCGCCGGCGCCTCTTCCACCAGCTTCTGGTTGCGCCGCTGCAGCGAGCAGTCCCGGGTGCCGACCACCACCACGTTGCCGTGAGTGTCGGCGAGCACCTGGGCCTCGACGTGCCGGGACCGGTCCAGGTAGCGCTCCACGAAGCACTCGCCGCGGCCGAACGCGCTGACCGCCTCGCGCACCGCGCTCTCGTACAGCTCGGGAATCTCCTCCGCGGTACGGGCGATCTTCAAGCCCCGGCCACCGCCGCCGAAGGCTGCCTTGATCGCGACCGGCAGCCCGTGCTCGGCGGCGAAGGCGACCACCTCGTCGCTGCCGGAGACCGGCTCCTTGGTTCCCGGCACCAGCGGGGCGCCGGCGGCCAGCGCGATGTGCCGGGCGGTGACCTTGTCACCCAGTGCCCGGATCGACTCCGGCGACGGGCCGATCCAGGTCAGCCCGGCATCCAGCACCGCCTGGGCGAAGTCGGCGTTCTCGGAGAGGAACCCGTAGCCGGGGTGCACCGCGTCCGCGCCAGACTTCTTGCAGGCCTCGATGACCTTCTCGATCACCAGGTAGGAGTCACCCGGCGTGGTGCCGCCCAGCGCGAACGCCTCGTCGGCCATCCGGACGTGCAACGCGTCGGCGTCCGGCTCGGCGTAGACCGCGATGGAGGTCAGGCCGGCATCGCGGGCTGCCCGGATCACCCGGACCGCGATCTCACCCCGGTTGGCGATGAGAACTCGTCGCATTCACTGCCTCCAGTTTTCTCCCCGGCCGCCCGGAACTCGCTCGACGCACGCTTGGTTTCGAAGGTTACCGACCGGCAGGCCGGCATCGGGTGAGTGGTTGCTCACCGACCGACCCGGGGTGGCCTGGCCCGGCGCAGCCAGGTGCACGCGGCGCCGACGAACAGCAGCAGGAACGCGAGGCCACTCAGCGGGCTGGCGGCTGAAGTGCCGGCCGGCTTGCCGAGGGTGAGCACGCCGCGCAGCACCAGCAAGGCGCTGGAGCCGAGCAGCGCGACCGCCCAGCCGAACAGCATCGGGTCGGCGCGCGGCACGCCGGCAAGCACCCGCAGCAGCGGGCGGCCGCCTCGCTTGCCGGCCCAGGCCAGCGCCGCCAGCCAGGCCAGCACCACAAGGGCGCCGGCCAACGGTCCGTCGAACGGGCTGAGCAGGCAGCCGGCCAGCACCACGTAGTGCAGCAGCTGGATCACCCGGGCGATGATGTTGTGCAGGTTGGCCCGCACCTGGCGGATCGTCGGATCGAGCCGGCCGGTCGCCAGAAAGCCGTCCAGCGCCCGACCCACCCGGCCCCGGCGCAGCTGGGCGCGGGCCAGTTCGTGGCGGGCCACCGCGTTGTCGGGCGCCATCTGGAGCGCCCGCTCGAACGCCTGCACCGCCTCCTTCTTCAGACCGAGGTCGAGGGCCACCTGGCCGACCACGATGTGGGTCTCCGGCTCAGCCGGTGCCAGCTCCCGGGACTTGCGGGCGGCGGCCAGCGAATGGTGGTTCACGCTGCGGGCAGCCAGGTCGGCGTTGGCCACCAGCAGGTGGGTCTGCCAGTTGGCCGGGTTGATCAGCACGCTCTGCCGGGACAGCTGCTGGGCGTCGTAGCTGTGCCCGAGGTCGCGATGCGCGATCGTCTGCAGCCGCACCGGCCAGTCCGAGTGCGGGTTCAGCTGGCTGGCCCGGCGGGCGTAGTCCAGCGCGCGGGCCGGGTCGTCCAGCCCGACCTGGGCCTGGGCGGCCAGGCAGAGCGCCCGCCAGTCGTCCGGCTCGGTGGTCAGGTACGGGCCGAGCACCCGCATGGCGGCGGCCGGGCTCGCCTCGATCAATGCCTCGGCCTGGCGCACCGGGCTGCGATCGGTCACAGCCGGCCGGCCTTCTTCAGGTAGGCGCGCAGCTCGGCGTAGGTGCCGTCGTCCTCGCCGAAACTGACCAGGTTGCGGGCGGTCTCCAGCCACGGTCCGATCGACGGCCGGACCCCGGCCACCGCCGACTCCAGGTCGGCCATGCCGATCGGGCGTGCCTCGCCACCGGCGACGCTGGCCAGCAGCGCGTTCTCGGCGGCGAGCTCGGTGACGTAGGCCAGGTCGGCGCCGGAGAACCCCTCGGTGCGCTTGGCCAGCCGTCCGGTGTCGATGCCGGCGATCGGCCGGTGCTGCAGGTGGTGGCGCAGGATCGCCTCGCGGGCCGGCTCGTCCGGTGGCAGAACCAGGACGGTCCGGTCGAACCGGCCGGGTCGGCGCAGCGCCGGGTCGACGTCCCAGGGCTGGTTGGTCGCAGCGAGCACGAACACCCCGTCGTTGTCCTGCTCCGCCCCGTCGAGCTCGGTGAGCAGCTGGTTGATGGTGCCGCGCAGCGCGCTGTTGCGAGTCTGCGAGCGCCGCTGGCCGAGCGCGTCCACCTCGTCGAAGAACAGCACGCACGGCGCGGCCCGGCGGGCGGCCTGGAACAGTTCGTGCACGTTGCGCTCGCTGGTGCCGAGCATCTGGTCGAGGATGTCGGTGATCTGCACGCTGACGAAGCCGGCCTGCAGCTCCCCGGCCAGCGCCCGGGCCAGGTAGGTCTTGCCGCAGCCGGGTGGCCCGTAGAGCAGCAGGCCGCCGCGCAAGCTCTTGCGGTACATCCGGCGGAGTTCCGGATTGCGCAGCGGCGCCAGGAAGCTGGCCTCCAACCGCTGCTTGGCCTGGGCCATGCCGCCGACGTCGGCGAGGGTCAGCCGGGGCCGCTCCAGGTCGAACACCGCGTCGCCGATTCCGGCATTGCCTGGCCCGATGTCGCCGACGAACATCGGTGGCACGTCGATGCCCAACTGCTCCTCGGCGGCCGACCAGTCGAACCGGGTCGGCGCGTCCGGTGCCGGTTCGGACGCTGCCGGTTCGGACGCTGCCGGTTCGGACGCTGCCGGCCCAGGACCCGCTGGTTCGGACGGCGCTGGTTCAGCAGGCGTACCGAGCGCCCGTCCCATCAGCTGCTGTGCGGCCTGGTCGGCCGGCGCGATGGCCAACACCGCGGCGAGCTCGCCGATCGCGGCCGCCTGGTCGCCGGAGTCGAGCAGCAGTTCGGCCAGGTGCAGCCGCAGTGGCAGGTCGGTCGGGTTTGCGGCGACCGCTCGGCGCAGGGACTCGATCAGCGGCTGGGTCATGGCGGTCAGCGTACCGGCGGGCTATGACGGTTCTGCCCGGATCGAGCGCCGGGCAGGACGGGGTCAACCGATGATCGACTGGTGCACCAGTTGCCGCAGCAGCGGCCGGATCGGGAGGGCGGACGAGGGCACCAGCTGGGTGTAGAACTCGTAGCTCAGGTCGAGCACCGGGTCGACGGTGAAGGTGGTGCTGGCCAGGCCGCCCCAGCCGTAGTCGCCCAGGCTGGCGGCCATGCCGCAGGCCACCGGGTCGATCACGGTGGACATCGACAGCCCGAAGCCGACCCCGACCATCGGGGTCTCGGCATAGAGCGGCTGGCCGAAGCTGGCCAGATCCTGGTTGCCCGGCAGGTGGTTGGCGTGCATCAGCCGCGCGGTCGCCGGCGCCAGCAGTCGAACGCCGTCGAACGAGCCGTCGCCGAGCAGCAACTGGGTAAACCGGCGGTAGTCGGCGGCGGTGCTGACCAGGCCGCCGCCACCGGACGGCCAGCGTGGAGCGAACACCGACTCGGCCATCGACCGAGCGGCCGGCGAGAACCCGTCCGGGCCTGCCTGGTAGAGCGCGGCCAGCCGGTCCCGGTCGGCCTCGGCCACCCGGAACGAGGTGTCGCGCATGCCGAGTGGGCCGAGAATGTGCTGATCGAAGAACGACTCCAGCGACTGGCCGGACACCACCTCGACCAGCCGGCCGAGCACGTCACTGGCGACCGAGTACTGCCACTCGGTGCCCGGGCGGAAGACCAGGGGCAGCGCGGCCCAGGCCTGGCACAGCTCGGCCAGCGTCCGATCGCCGTTGCCGAACTCGGCCAAGCCCGCGTTGCGATACATCATCGCTACCGGGTTGGCGCGCAGGAAGCCGTAGGACAACCCGGCGGTGTGGGTGAGCAGGTGCCGCACCCGGATCGGTTCGGTGGCCGGGACGGTGGCCGGCGCCAGATCGGAGCCACCGGCGTAGACCCGTGGCTCGGCGAACTCGGGCAGCCACCGGCGGATCTCGTCGGTCAGCAGCAGTTCGCCCTGCTCGACCAGCATCATGATGGCCAGCGCGGTGATCGGCTTGGTCATCGAGAAGATCCGGTAGCGGGTGTCCGGTTCGATCGGCAGTCCGCGCTCGACGTCCCGCTGCCCGTAGCAGGTGGTGTGCACGACCTTGCCGTGCCGGTTCACCACCAGTTGCCAGCCGGGCAGCCGGCCGTCGTCGACGAACCGGCGCAGCCGACCGTCCAATCGGGCCAGCCGGGCCGGGTCGAACCCCGCCTCGGAGGGATCGAGCTCAACCGCGACGCCTGCCATGCCGCCAGTCTGCTGGTCCGCCGGCGGATTGATCAACTCACTCGTCCGGCAGTTCGGCCAGCCGGTCCCGGCACTGCCCGGCTACCTCGCCGATCTCGCTCAGGGTTCGGGCCAGGTCGCGTTGCCGGGCCCGCAGGTCGGCCGCCAGTTCGTCCAGCCGGGCCAGCAACTTCGCCAACTGCTTGCGCTCGGAGCTGGCCGCGCCGTCGTACATGTCGACGATCTCGCGGATCTCGGCCAGCGACATGCCGAACCGCTTGCCGCGCAGGATCAGCCGCAGCCGGGCCCGGTCGCGGTGGTCGTAGACCCGGGCGCTGCCCGACCGGGCCGGTGAGATCAAGCCCTCGGCCTCGTAGAAGCGCAGCGTCCGGGTGGTGACGCCCAGCTCGTCGGCGAGCTCGCCCACCGTCCAGGTCTTGGCTTCCGTGCTCGCGGTCATCCGGTTATCGTAGACTCTGACGTTGACGTAAACGTCAATCTGCTGACCCGGTCCGTAGGAGTTGCCATGACGTTCGAGTTGTCCGCCGATCACGAGCAGTTCCGCAAGGTCGTCCGGGACTTCGCCGAGACCGAGGTGGCCCCGCACGTCGCCGGGTGGGACCGGGCGCACCACTTCCCGACCGACCTGGTCGCCAAGATGGGCGAGCTGGGGCTGTTCGGGCTGGTGGTGCCGGACGAGTTCGGCGGCAGCGGCGCCGACTTCACCTCGCTGTGCGTGGCGATCGAGGAGCTCGGCCGGGTCGACCAGTCGATCGGCATCACGCTGTCGGCCGGGGTGGGCCTGGGCATCAACCCGATCCTGACCTTCGGCACCGAGGCGCAGAAGCAGCAGTGGCTGCCCGACCTGGTCGCCGGCCGGAAGCTGGCCGGCTTCGGGCTGACCGAGCCGGAGGCGGGCTCGGACGCCGGCGCCACCCGGACCCGGGCGGAACTGGTCGACGGTCAGTGGGTGATCAACGGCGCCAAGGCATTCATCACCAACTCGGGCAGTTCGATCACCTCATGCGTGACGGTGACCGCGCGCACCGGAACCACCGACGCCGGCAAGCCGGAGATCTCGGCGATCATCGTGCCGTCCGGGACGTCCGGCTTCGAGGTGCAGCCGCCTTACGACAAGCTCGGCTGGCGGATCTCCGACACCCACGGCCTGGTCTTCGACGACTGCCGGGTGCCCGAGGCGAACCTGCTCGGCGCGCGGGGGACCGGCTTCAAGCAGTTCCTGGCGATCCTGGACGACGGCCGGATCGCGATCTCGGCGCTGGCGGTCGGGTTGGCCCAGGCATGCCTGGACGAGTCCACCCGGTACGCCAAGCAGCGGACCTCGTTCGGCAAGCCGATCGGCAGCCGGCAGGCGGTGGCGTTCGCGATCAGCGACCTGGCCGTCGCGGTGGAAGCCGCCCGGGTGCTGACCTACAAGGCTGCCTGGCTGAAGGACGCCGGACGGCCGGCCGCCGAGGTCAAGCAGGCCGCGGCGATCGCCAAGCTGTACTCGACCGAGGCCGCGGTCTCGGCGACCCGCACCGCCACCCAGGTGTTCGGCGGCTACGGCTTCATGGAGGAGTACCCGGTGGCCCGGTTCTACCGGGACGCCAAGATCCTCGAGATCGGTGAGGGTACGTCGGAGGTGCAGCGGCTGGTGATCGCCCGGGCGCTGGGCTTGCCAGTGGAATAGGGCTTGCCGGTCGAATAGCGCTTGTCGAACAGCCGGGTTGGCGAGAAGGGATAGAGAGTGTCAGACGCCGAAAAGGTGGCGGCGGCGCGCCGGGCGACGCTGGCGCCGTCGGAGAAGGCGGCCGAGAAGCTCGCCGGTCAGCACAAGCTCTACGTGCGGGACCGGATCGACCTTCTCTTCGACGAGGGCAGCTTCGTCGAGGACTCCCAACTGGCGAACGCTTTGTCGAGCGGGCTTCCTGCCGACGGCGTGGTCACCGGGCACGGCCTGGTGGACGGCCGGCCGGCTCTCGTGGTGGCCAATGACCCGACCGTCAAAGCGGGTTCCTGGGGTGCCCGGACGGTGGAGAAGATCATCCGGATCACCGAGCGGGCGCTCACCGAGGAGTTGCCGATCTTCTGGCTGATCGACTCGGCCGGCGCCCGGATCACCGACCAGGTCGCGCTGTTCCCGGGCCGCCGGGGCGCGGGGCGGATCTTTCACAACCAGGTCGCGCTCTCGGGCAAGGTACCCCAGATCTGCTGCCTGTTCGGCCCCTCCGCGGCCGGTGGCGCCTACATCCCGGCGTTCTGCGACATCGTGATCATGGTCGAGGCGAACGCCTCGATGTACCTCGGCTCGCCCCGGATGGCCGAGATGGTGGTGGGGGAGCAGGTCAGCCTGCAGGAGATGGGCGGCGCCCGGATGCACGCCACCGTCTCGGGGTGTGGTGACAACCTGGCCGCCGACGACCCGGACGCGATCGAGCAGGCGAAGCTGTTCTTCTCGTACTTCCCGAGCAATTGGCGATCGGCGCCGCCGAGCTACGCCGCCGAGCCACCGCTGCTGGAGCTGGCCGACGACGTGGTGCCGGCCGCCGAGTCGATGCCGTTCGACATGCACCAGGTGATCGACGGGCTGATCGACGACGACTCGTTCTTCGAGGTCAAGCCAGAGTTCGCCGGCGAGCTGATCACCGGCCTGGGCCGGCTGGACGGACGCCCGATCGGCATCGTCGCCAACAACTCGGCGGTGCGCGGCGGGGTGCTGTTCGTCGACTCGGCCGACAAGGCCGCCCGGTTCATCTGGCTGTGCGACGCGTTCAACATTCCCCTGCTGTACCTGGCTGATGTGCCCGGCTTCATGATCGGCTCGGACGTCGAGCGGCAGGGCATCATCCGGCACGGCGCCAAGATGATCACCGCGGTGTCGGAGGCGAACGTCCCGCAGCTGTCGGTGCTGGTACGCAAGGCCTACGGCGCCGGGCTGTACGCGATGGACGGCCCGGGCTTCATGCCCGACGCCTGCATCGCGCTGCCCACCGCCCGGGTCGCGGTGATGGGTCCGGAAGCGGCGGTGAACGCCGTCTACGCCAACAAGATCGCGGCCATCGACGACCCGGAGGAACGGGCGCAGTACGTCAAGGACCGGCGGGCCGAGTACGAGGCGGACGTCGACCTGCTGCGGCTGGCCTCCGACCTGGTGATCGACGCGATCATCAACCCTTCGGAGCTTCGTGCCGAACTGGTCCGGCGGTTCGCCGGGCTGGCCGGCAAGGCCCGGCCGCTGGCCGACAAGCGGCACGGCGTGCCACCGGTCTGACTCCGGTTGGCGGCCTCTGGTAGGTCTGGCGGGGCGAAATCACCGACCCAATCGATTGCGCTTCGCATTCAGTTCCCGCCCTTCGGGCAATGCAGGTACTCGTCACGGAAGTCGGTCGCGGAGCGGTATCTCCGTCCATCCCAGATCTCGCCGTCTCTCGCCTTGGCCGCGTCGACCTCAATGCCGCGAGAGGTTCTCGTCGTCTCCTCCTCGATCAGCAGGTGCCTCTGCGATGCGATCGCTGAGGGAACCAGTTCCTTGGCGCCGTCGGGCAACACCCCGAGGACAAAGGTTGATTCGGGCGTGTCGAACGAGACCTGCCACAGCACGGTCAGCGACTTGGCGTCCTTGACCAGTAGCGACCGAGCGCGATCGCCCGGACACAGTGGAGAGTAGGAGGCAATCCGTCCGTTCACCGATGTGATACCTATCGGGGTCGGCGGATCGCTCGGGACGAAGCCGCAACCAGTCACGGCAAGCACGGAGACGAGAACCGCGCCTAGAGCCTGAAGTCGACGTACACCGCTGCTAGCAAGCATAACCACCGTCACGCAACCCAGCCTGACGCTCCCAGCGGTTGTGACACGGGTTGAGGCCCGCACTGAAATACAGCGCCGGGAAGTAGCCGCCGTATCGCCGCCACTGTTGCCGGTGCTTCTTTTCGTGCCGAATCCGGGCAGACGACGTTTGGTTGTTCGTGAGGTAGGTATCGCCGATCGTGGTCCCTCCCCGCGCATAGCCGCCGCGCATGCCGGAGCAGACGCGCATCCCGTCTATGCGACGGCAGTGGCCGCCCCAAGCATAGGCGTAGCCAACCGCTCCGTAGCCGATGATTCGGCTGTGGACTTCGTTGATCAGTGAGCCCGGCGTGGGCCAGGGACTGATGTACGCCGAAGCGCGCTGAAAGCTGTGGAACCAGTGACGCCAGTGCCCCCACATGCCGTTCAGGTCGAAAGCATCATTCGGGTTGGTGACGTAGAGGTAGGGGTTGTCGTTGCCGCCGGGGATGGGGTCGGTGGAGAGGAATCGTCCGGTGGCTGGGTTGTAGAGTCGGATGCCCATGAGGGTCAGGCCGCCGATGTCGTTGGTGGAGCGGCGTTTGGTGCCGAGCCAGCCGTAGCTGTCTGGTGCCGAGGCGGCATCGCGGGGGGCGCCGAATTCGGTGGATTCGCTGTAGTTGGTGGTTCCGGTGGTGGCGGGGTCGTCTGCGCAGGTGGCGACGATGTCGCCGTGCAGGTTGGCCAGGTCGAGGGTGACGGTGCCGGTTTGGTCGATGGTGCCGGCCAGGCCGGCCAGGCCGATCAGGTTGCGGGTCCAGCCGGTGGGGGTGCTGGTCCAGGCGGGGGAGTCGCCGCCGTCGGCATAGTGGTTGGTGACGGTCGCGGCGGCGGTGTCGGTGGTGTCGATGACCCGGTTCTGGATCGGGTCGAGGGTGAACCCGACGGTCCGGCCGCCCTGGGTCTGGCTGGCGGCGAAGTCGTTGGCGTAGTAGCCGAGGCTGAGGTCGCCGGTGGTGCCGGCGTGGCTGCCGATGCCGAGTGCGTCGGCGGCTGGGACGGTAATGGTGCGGCCGAGGGTGTCGTAGCTGTAGCCGGTGTTGGTGATCCGGTCGGCCTGGTCGTAGCTGCCGGTCCAGGTGGTCGGTGTGGTGGTGGTGCTGCACCCGCCGCTGTTGGGGTCGGTCCCGGCGTCGGGGTAGGAGGTCAGTGAGAGCCGGTTGGAGTCGTTGCCGAGCTGGTAGGCGCGGGTGGTGCACGAGACCGTGTTGGTCACCGGGTCGGGCACGCTGTCCTGGGTCTGCACCAGCCGTCCGGCGCCGTCGTAGCTGAACACCTGGCTGGAAGCGGGGCTGGACTGCGCCGCGGTGTTTCCGTCGCTGCCCGAGGTCCGGGCAAAGGCCAACCAGGTGGTCCCCGCCATCGCGTAGGTCAGGCTGGTGTTGCTACCGGTGTTGTCGTACGTCCTCGTTGCGACCAGTGCGTTCGGATAGGTGACTGACGCCGTGTTGCCGGCCGGGTCGTACGTGGCCGAGACTGTGCCGGGTGAGATGCCCAGGCCGAGGTTTTCGGAGGTGACGAGGCCGCGGTGCTCGGTGGTCGAGTCGTAGGTGTAGCTGGTGGTGCCCTTGCCATCGTTCATGGTGAGAACGTGCCCTGAGACGTCGTACGTCGCCGAACTGACGTTGCCGCCGGCGTCGGTGTAGCTGATCACCCGCCCGAGGTTGTCGTAGCCGGTGGTCAGGGTCTGGCCGCCGGCGCTGACGGTGGTGGGCAGGCCGGTCGCGCTGTCGTAGCCGGTGGTCGTGGCCGGCAGCGCGGTGCCGCCGGCCGCGGTCGGGGTGACCGCGATGCTCGAGCCGGTGCCGCGCCCGGCCGCGTCGTAGCTCGCAGTGCTGGTGCGCACGGTGCTGCCGGCGGTCTCGGTGAGGGTCAGCGGCTCGTCGTAGAGGTTGTAGGTGGTGGTCATGACCGGCAGCGGGTTGCCGGTGCTCGGCTGCGCGGCCGGGCCGGACGAGCAGGCCAGACCGGCCAGCGCGGTGGAGACGCAGCTGCCGGAGGTGCCGGCGGTGTAGTAGCTGGTGACGGTGTCACCGGCGGTGCCGCCGGCGGCCGCGTTCGGCAGCCGGCTCTCGATCACCTGGCCGTAGCTGTTGTAGCGGCTGATGCGCACCAGGTCGACCGACGGGTCAGCGGTCGCGCCGAGTTGGGTGGTGGTCTTGGTGGCCTGTCGCAGCGCCCAGCCGGACTTCTCGTTCGGGTCGCTGCTGTTGATCAGGTCGTAGCCGGTGTGGGTGACTCGTGTGTCGTAGTCGGCGCCGTCGACGCCCTGCACGGTCGTGGTGACGGTGGTGGGCAGCTGGTAGGGGCCGCCGGTGGCCGGTGCGCCCTCGTCGTAGACGGTGTGGGTGTGGCTGCGGGCGTCGATCGTGGTGCCGTTGGCCAGTCGCACCGGGTGCACGGGGCCGTAGCTGTCGATCAGCTCGCTGCCGTCGGTGTTGTAGACGTTCATCGAGGCGAGCAGGTTCGCGGTGCCGGCGGTGCTGCCGGCCGCGGCCGCGGCCGGGTCGGTGTCGGCGGTCGGGGCCAGCGCCTGGGCCCGGTTACCCGCGGTGAGCGACCAGACGGTGTTGCCGTGGGTGTCATAGCGGGTGGTGTCGATCAGCCACTGCCCGGCGCCGTAGCTGGCGGTGTTGACCTCACGCCCGTTGACGTCGAGGTAGCTGATCGAGGCATACGGCCAGTCGCTCGAGGTCGGCGTCGCAGCCGGCACGTGGTCCGGGCCGAACACCGCGACCGCGGTCAGGGCGGTGTCGCTGGTCTCACCCCAGCTCGCGGCCGCGGTCGGGGAGAGGTCGATCGGGGCGCCTGCGCCGGAGACGAGAAGATCGTAGGCGACCGTGCTGGTCGCGGTGGCGCCGGACGGGTCGGGCCGGGTCACCGAGGCGAGCCGGTGCTTGCTGTCGTAGTGCAGCGTCCAGGCCGCCAGCCCGGGCGGGGTGATGGTGGCGAGCCGGCCGGTGCTGTCGTAGCTGTAGGCGGTCTTGAGGTTCGGCGTGATCCGCGGGTCCCAGGCATGGGCCAGCCGGCCGTTGGCGTCGTAGTCATAGGAGGCGACGTCGACCGAGGCCATCGCGCCCCCCTGGGGGTCCCAGGCGACGAAGGTGGCCTTGGCCAGCCGGGTCAGCGCGGTGCCGCCGACGGTCACGGTGGTGTAGGTCAGTTTCAGGCTGCGGCAGCCGGCGGTGGTGTCGGGGTTGGCGCAGCTGACTCCGGTCGGGACCGGGGCCAGGATCCGGGTGACTCGGCCGGCGCTGTCGCGGGTGTAGCTGGTGGCCGACTGGGAGCCGGCCTCCTGCACGCTGCTGGCCAGCCAGCCGTTGCTG